>Ga0209573_1000018_pt1 | contig 624195 bp, 572 predicted proteins | sample TNRBio252014_DNA_FD_185870 | JGI IMG/M metagenome (GOLD analysis project Ga0209573, IMG submission 185870) | Wastewater treatment Type I Accumulibacter community from EBPR Bioreactor in Madison, WI, USA - TNR Reactor_6/25/2014_ DNA (SPAdes)... | ecosystem: Engineered > Bioreactor > EBPR >... | reverse complement strand
CCACCCGATCCCATCCCGAACTCGACCGTGAAACCACGCCGCGCCCATGATCGTGTGAGCATTACTCATGCTAAAGTAGGTCATCGCCAGGAACCTCTTTCCCAAAACCCCGCAAAACGCGGGGTTTTTTTACGCCCTTTTTTAATCCGCCAGATCTGGATCAGGAAGCAGTAAGCTCATCAAGCAGTAACTGGATTTCCGCCGCATGTTGATAATGCAGTTGCGGGTCAGCAGCTAATGCTGGGTCGCGTGCGCCTGCCAAAATGGCTTGCAATTTGGTGATTAATAATTTGCCTTCAGTCGGTATGTTGGGACTCAGATGAATCTGCGCGAGCTTGGCGCGCAACGGAGCGACCTCTCCGGTGCGAATGGCTTGGCTCGTTTGCGCGCACAGTTGCGCACCGGGATTGGTGTTTTTGCCACCAGCGCGACGATAAGCCAGATACTTCTGAATGGCTTGACGACGGGCTTGTTCAGCCACAACGCTGTCTTCCACCGCCTGACTGATATCACTGAGGCCGCGCCGGATCACCCATTGACGGGCGGTGGGGCTTTCGGGCGGATTACATTCACTGGCGCGATACAGTTCTTGACGGGCCTCATCGTGGCGGTGTAATTGGATCAAGACGTTGGCCAGCTTGTTACGGCTGGCTTGCTCGCCAGGGCCATCGCCCAATTCCCGATAGAGATTCGCCATGCGCCCGTAGGCCAACACGGATTCTTCCAGTTGTTCTTGGATTTGATGTAGGTGGCCGATTTCGTCCAGAACTTCGGCGGTGTCAATACGATTGCGTTGCTGTTCATAGAGATAGAGTGCTTGGCGGCTGGCCTCGAGCGCTAGGTCAAACTGACCGGCGAGCCTGCGAGCCAGGCCAAGCTGCCGCCATGATCGGGCCACACCTTCGGTGTCGCCCAGCGCAGTGAAGGTTTTGCGCGCCGCCTGATAATGTGTAGTAGCAACTGCGTATTGTCCTTGGCGTTGGCGCACCAGGCCCAGTTGCAGTTGGTGGGCGGCGACCGTCGGGCTGATGACGGTGGACGCATTGGCGAGTGCTGCTTCGTAAGCCGCCGCTGCGTCTTGGAGCCGCTGCAAGTCACCCAGGCAGTCGCCGGCTTCGGCGCTGGCGATAGCGGCTATGCGGGCCGCGTTGGTGTTTCCGGCGTCGGCTAGCGCCTGGAAACGCTGATGAGCTGTGTTGAACTCCCGCGCGGCAGGCTCTAGTTCGCCTACCGTTTTTAGCAGCCTGCCAAGCTGAAAATGGGCGCGCGCCTGATCATAAGCGGCACCCGGATAGGCGTCAGCGCCTTCGGTCAGAGATTGCTGCAAAACCTGCCGGGCGGCTTGCAAAGCCTTATCCAGCAGTCCGTCATCCCGTAGTCGTTCAATACGCAACCGCTCCGTCTCAAAACGGTCCCGGGTCCAGCCGAGCAAAGCATTACCCGCCCGCTCGCGGGTGACAGCGGCTTCGCCCAAGGCGGTGGCGATGCCCAGGCCCGCCAATAGCTGCTCCAACTGCCCGCTGATACGCGCTCTCTGTTCGGCTGGCGCATGCTGTTGGTTCTCCCGCAGAAGCGCCAGAAAATTGGGTAATTCCAGCCGCAGTAGCCGTTTAACCCGGACAGGATCCTTGAATTGTTGCTGGTAAAGGTGGGCTAGAAGTTGCTCCATGCCGGTTCGCCAGCGCTCTTGCCAAGGGGTGCGCTGATGGGGCTCCAGTTGGCTGGACAAATAGCGGGACAGGGCCGGATCAAAACGCAGATGGCCGTAGCCGCGATCCTCGACTAAATCCAGGGCGATCAGTCGCTCATAAAGGGCATCGGTAGCGAGGGCCGTCAACTGCAACGCCTGTTCCAGCGCGAAGCGATTGACGCCCTCTTTGAAAAACGCCAACACGCTTAATTGCTGCCGATCTACAGTGGGCAGCCGACGCAAGTTAAGTTCCAAAGCCAGGTACAAGGGCCATTGCGGATCCTTGCTGTGACGACGCAGCACCTCGGTTTGCAGGGGGAGGATCAGCGTCTGCGCCCCATGCACGCCCTGAGCGCCTACTTCGCGCGCCACCGCGCGCAAGGCTCTAGGATGGCCGCCGGCCAGCCTGGTCAGTTCGCGCACTGGTTGAAAACCGGTTCCGCTGTCAGCCGGCGGTGGCCCTTCTCCAGCGGCGATGAGCGCCTGAGCGATGAGGCTGATGGCTTCGATCTCATCTAAGGCGGCCAGCTTCATTTCAGCCCACGGTTGCGCGAAAGGCGGCGGCCCCAGCCGACCGAGCGCGACTAGGTGTAAGGCAGGCCAGTGATCGGCGAGCGCCCGCCAAAAGCGCTGGAAGTCGTTGTCGTACTCAACCGACCAGCGTTCGGTTTGATCCAGCACGATCAGGATCGGGCGCGGCCACAGCGCCTGGCGCAGAGCATCCAGGGCCTGCCACAGGCTGGGGTACTGATCGACAGCCCAGGGTTCGCTGGCGGGTAGCAGTTGCTGGCCTAATACCTCTAACAAGGCATGGGGGTTAATGGCGTCGTCAGCATGGACGTAAGCGATCTGGCGATAGCGGTTGATCCGCAGGAACCAGCTGGCCAGTTCCACCGCCAATGTGGTTTTGCCACTGCCCCCGACACCTTTGATAAACACACTGGCTTGTTGGGTGAGTAGTCGTTCCAGAATAAGGAGTTCGCGTCCGCGTCCCAGGCAGCCGGTGGGCGGCAATCGGGGCATGGCGCTGGGTAGCGCAGGTCGCGGTTCGCCGCAAAGCCGTCGCCAAAGCGCCAAGGGCGGGCGTAGGACGAAGCGGGGATCGTGTTGGCCCAGATACAGGACGCAAGTCAGCCAGTCGCACAGATAAACCCCACCGCCGCCGAGACCAGGGCCGCGATAGCTGTCACTGACCAAGCGATGCTGGGCGGCGAACAGTGCTTGACTGAGGCGCGCGCCGCGCAGCAATTCCTCATAAAAGATGGCCCAGAATCGGCTTAAGGTGGGCGCTGGCGCAGCGGGATGCACAAGGATCACGCCAGCTAATCCGGCCGCCAGCAGGATGGACGCCAGTGCAAAAGCGCGGACTGAGCCGCTGGCTTCTTCGGGACGGGTCAGGACTACCAGGTGCACGCCATGGGTGATGAGCAGAGCAGCCAGGGTGGCGACGGGAACGAAATGAGCTTCACGCCAAAGCTGCGCCGGGGATTCCGCACTGGATTCCAAGCCAAAGAGCAGCGTTTCAGGGTCAGCGGGGTCAGATAGGAAGCAGCCATCCAGATGAACGCTGCGGAAGGGGCGTCCAGACGAACAGGCTTCCGCTAACTGCTGCCTTAGCATCGCCAGGGTGGGCGGGGCCAACATCTGGGTGTCGACTAAAGCGCCAAGTCCGCTCAGTCCGTCCAGCAGCGACAACGCGCCGCGCCGATAATCGACGCGGTCGTTCAGTTCCGTATCGGGGTGGGGTCCGAGAGTCAAGATACGCAGCGGGGGCGGTGCGGGTGGAAAGGATTCACCGCCCCCGGCGAGGCGACGCTGGATTTGGATCGGTTGTCGGCTCTGCACGAGAAAATCGGTAGCGTCATGGAGCCACTCCCAAGGTAGGTCAAGCAGGGATGCGGCGGCGGTGTGAGCCCGTAGCGTCAGACGGTGTTCGCTGGGTTCCGGCGCGGTGCGCCATTCGGCGGTCAGCGGTGCCAGTGCAGCAGATCCCAAGGTGGCCTGATACCAGACGCGGCCCCAATCAGTAAACGTTGTTGCAGTGCGCTCGGCGATCTTTTGCACCGTGTAGCTAGGCCAGCGTAGCGCGTCAGTTAGATACCAACGCAGCCTCTCTGGCGCGAGCGGGCGCGGCGGCGCAGTCAGGGCTAGATTGACGCCAGGACGGGTCTCTCGGTCGGCTGGCTGATGCAGACGCGCGGTCATGCGCCACCGCTCGCCGCTCGCCGGGTCGGCCGGGCTGCATGTAATCTCCAGTTCCGCCAACTGATAAATATCACGTTCGGTGGCCTCACTCGGCGCTGGGGCATCCAGCGCGGTGAGCAGCGCCGGCAGCGCCGCGCCCAGCCCATCCATGGTTAATGTCAGTGGCGGTGTCGGAGGCCGGGGAATAAACCACGCGCCGAACAATTCCTCCGCCACGCCGGGAAGCAGCACGGGAATCACCCGGTAGCTGTTGGCCCGGCGGCGCTCCACCTCCTGAGCTAACTCAATCTCTCGCCGCATCCAGGGAGCCTTACCGGTCTGGAGACTGAGCACCACAATGACTTGACGCGCGTGCTCAATGGCCCAGCGGACTTCGGAATTCAGCCGTTCGCCGCCCCGTAGTTGGCGACTATCGCGCCAGACATGCAGACCACAGGTTTCCAAGGCGATGCTTAAAGTATGCGCGAACTCCGCATCGGGTAAGGCATGGCAGATGAAAACGGCGTCAGCAGTCATCAAAGGTTCCGAGTGATCTAGAGGAAAAGCCAGGCGCTGAATAGTGAAATAGCGTAGCGCAAAATGCGGCGCTCATGCTGCTTGAAATGCAACTGTGGATCCCCATCTCGATGACAACCCAATCATATTCACTGCAACACGGTAACCTGAATCTGTGAGGAGAACTGTGATGGCCATCATGCGCTATGAACCCTTGCAATTGCTGAATCAATTACAGCGAGAAGTTAACCGCCTGTTCGAGACCAGTCGGTCTGGCGATGAAGAAACCGGGCATGTATTAGCCGATTGGATGCCGGCCGTGGATATCAAGGAAGAGGCGAACCAGTTTGTGATTCATGCTGATTTGCCCGGTGTTCATCTTCAGGATATTGAGGTGACGCTGGAAAATGGCGTGCTGGCCCTGCGTGGCCAGCGCGCCAGCGACCGCCAGGAGCAAACGGAACAGTATCGGCGGGTCGAGCGGGTGCGCGGCACCTTCCTGCGGCGGTTCTCCTTGCCGGATGTTGCGGACGCTGACAAGGTGAGCGCCAAATGCAAGGATGGCGTGCTCGAGGTGCTTGTCCCCAAGCGTGAGGCGGCGCAACCGCGTCGCATCGCGATTGCCAGCTGATTCAGCTCCTGCGTTAAGCCTCGTCCCCATAGCCGGGACGAGGTTTTTTTGTCCTTAGCAGCAACGTATCTCGACGCCTGCGTACGGCTTGACTACACTTGGGCAAAGCCCTAACAAAAGCGTGGAAACCATCATGCGCCGAGTCGTCTTCAATCAAAAAGGAGGGGTGGGTAAATCCACCATCGCGTGCAATCTGGCGGCCATCAGCGCTGCACGCGGGCGGCGGACGTTGCTGGTGGATTTGGATCCGCAGGCCAACGCCTCGCGTTATCTCCTAGGCAAAGCGCTGGAAGAACAGAAAAAAACCCTGGCGCATTTCTTTGACGACATCCTGGCGTACAAGCTGTTCCCTGACAAGCCAGATGCGTATGTGGTGCAGACCCCTTTTGCCAATCTGGGGGTCTTGCCCTCCGATCCCCGGTTGGAAGATCTGCAAATCAAACTGGAATCACGTTACAAGATGTACAAGCTGCGGGAAGCGCTGGAAAGTTTCAAGGGGTTTGATGAGGTGTTTATTGATACGCCGCCGGCCTTGAATTTCTATACCCGCTCGGCGCTGATTGCCGCCGATACGTGCCTGATTCCCTTCGATTGTGACGATTTTTCCCGCCACGCCCTGTACAAGCTGATGGACAGCGTGCGCGAAATTCAGGCCGATCATAATCGCGCGTTGCGGATTGAAGGGATCGTGGTCAATCATTATCAGGCGCGCGCCAATCTGCCGGTGCGATTGGTGGAGGAGCTGCGCTCCGAGGGCTTGCCGGTGCTGGATGCCTTCCTGTCAGCCTCGGTCAAGATCCGTGAATCGCACGCCCAGGCGCTACCGATGATTTACCTGGATCCGCGCCACAAGCTGACCCGCGAGTTTGAAGCGCTTTACCAGTTGCTGGCTACCTGATTTCAGCTCTGACTTAAAATTCAGCGAGGCCGCGCCATGTCCGCTGCTCCCGATCCCGCTGTCGTCACCCGCATTGTGGAAGAACTGCGCCGCGCCCGTCGGTTGTTGTTCATCACCGGCGCCGGTATTTCTGCCGATTCCGGGTTGCCGACCTATCGCGGCATCGGCGGGTTGTATAACGATCAGGCGACCGAAGAAAATTTTTCCATTGAAACCGCCTTATCTGGCTCGATGCTGCAAGCCAATCCGACCATTACCTGGAAATATTTGCAGCAAATCGAACACTGCTGCCGGGGGGCGTGCTTCAATGACGCGCATGCCATCATCGCCGAGTGGCAGGATCAATTTCAGGTCTGCGTGCTGACCCAAAATATCGACGGTTTTCATCGCGCCGCCGGTAGCCGCAATCTGATCGAAATTCACGGCGACATCCACGATCTACACTGCACGCGTTGTCATTACCAGACGACTGTGGCGGATTACAGCGCCCTGGAACTGCCGCCGACCTGCCCGCGTTGCCAGGCGGCGGTGCGCCCGCGCGTGGTGCTGTTTGGCGAGATGCTACCACCGCCCGCGATGGAACATCTGTATGCGGAGCTGGATCGGGGTTTCGATCTGGTGTTTAGTATCGGCACCACCAGCGTATTTCCCTACATTGCGGGGCCAGTGGTGCAGGCCAGCCAGATGGGTATTCCGACCGTGGAGATCAATCCCACCGATACCAACGTCTCCCGCTTTGTGGACTACAAACTGGCGGCGGGTGCGGCGGTCAGTCTGCGAGCGCTCCAACACGCCCTGCAGCAGATCTCAGCGTAAGCCCAGCAAGTGCTCCAGCCAGCGGGCGGCTTCGGCGATGCCCGTGGGGCGTGCGATTGGCTGTTGGGGTTGCGCTAGCAATGCGCTTAACGGTTCGGCGAACTCACCGGATACCAGAAGTCGCCGGTCGATTTTGACGCCATTGCCGTTTTCCAACAGCCAATGGCTTAGCCACGGTTCTTCCGGCCAGTCCTCGCGCGCCACGTAGAGCACACGCGCTCCATTGCATACGGCCTCGGTGAAAGCGCCATAGCCGGGCTTAGTGAACAACACATCGCAAGAGCGTACGAGATCAAGCAGGCTGCAATCAGCCAGTAAGCCCCAACTCGCCATATCGGGGCGGGTGATTTCCCAGTCCGGTGGCACCAGCCAGCGCACCCCGGGCCGAGTTGGCCAGCGCTCCAGTGGCGGGCGCAACGCCACTCCACCCAGGCCCAGCACGATCACCGTGTCCTCTGGACTCCAGCCGAGCCGGTACCTGATCTGCAACCTCCGGTCCTGGCCTAATGCCGCGATGGGGCCGATGGCGTGGGTATTGCGCAACTCTGGCATCGGCATGGACGGCGCGGGTTGCAGAAAGGCGCGCGCGCTACGGTAGGCAGCCATCATCGGCGCGCGTAGCGCTGCCAAATCCGGTGCATCTGCGCAATACCCGGCCAAAATATCCGCCCAGTTTAGCGAGCACAGCGCCAGGGACGGAATAGCGAGGTGCTCCGCTGCGGCCAGAGTCAGGTAGGGAATATCGGCCAGCACGCCATCGGGCTGGGCCGTTCGTAACTGATCTTTCTGCCAGGCCAGCCGGGTTTCCCATTCGGCATGAAACACGCGATAAGCGGCCAGGCTTTCGGCGACCTTGGTATCGAGCGCGTCCGCCATCACCATGCCGAAGTCGGCAGCCCCGGAGACCACAGCGAACGCACCTTGGATGCGCTGGCGCAGCACCGCTGTCGGGAGCGTGCTTTGCACGGTGAGTCGCAGGGTCGGCTGACGGCGACGTAAGACATTCAGCACCGGACCGACCTGAGCCAGATGACCGAAGCCATGGCCGGACAGCGCGACGTAAAGATGGGGCTGATGTTGGCTCATCCGTCAGTTCCTCAGGCGGATGGAAATCGCTGCATGCACTACTTGCAATTTCGCTAAAGTTGTGATATTCCAAAATACAACAAATTTGTCTCTATAAGACTTTAAAGAGACCCTGAATGTATCTTTTATAACAAAGTCGCGCTGCGATCTGACCAAAATGCTTTAGCCGTCTGATCGGTAGCCGTTGTAGCGAGAGGGTATCACCATGGCGCAGATGCTAACAGCAGAGACCCTGGCGGCTGAAAACCATTATTTTGCCGGCACCGGCGGCGTGAGTCAGGAGAATCGCTGTTTTGGTTTTTCACCCGGTTTCCTGGATCGGGAGACCGGCGCGATCTACTGTTCCTGCTGGGACGATGGGCGTCCCGCGCCCTTCCACGCGCTGAACGGATTGCCCGATCACTTAGTGCTGGCCCGTAATCCGCGTGGCCAGATCATCGCCATCAAGCCCAGCGTCGTTGCCGGCTTCATCCACCAGGGTTTGTTCTACACCCGCGAGCAAGCGGCGTGTCGCCTCAAATAGCCCTGAGCGCAGCGTGCGCTTTTCTCTTTTAACTCGCGATCTTCCGCACGGTGTTTCCAGGCTAAACAACGCGCGCCGCGTTGATATTGCGTGCTGCTTCCCCCGCTAAATTCACCATTCATCGCAGGCGACCGCTTGCAATTGCTAACCGTCCGGCTATCGTTGATAGGGATGTTGTCCGCACCCCGCCGTTCTTGCTGCAATGCAGGCGCGGCTGGGGATGGCCTGGCAACGTAACCCCGATTCCCGTCGTCCCGGCCCGCCGGGTGTTTCCGACTCCCCAGCATACGCAACGGACCTTTCTGCTATGACCATCAAAACCCTAGAAAAAAGTATCCCTGCATCGTGGCTGACTGAATTGCCACCTTTGGGTATGGACGCCAAAAGCATCACTGCCGATTTCCGGCATTATTTCAGTCATACCCTGGGTCGAGATCGACACACCCGCTACGCCAATTACATGTACGAAGCCTTGGTGTTGACCCTACGCGACCGCCTTTGGGAACGCTGGAAGAATACCCGTTATGCGTACGAAGCAGACGGCGGGGTGCGCCGCGCCTACTATCTGTCCATGGAGTTTTTAATGGGCCGCGCCTTAAGTAACGCCATGCTCAATCTGGGTGTGACCGAGCCGGTCAACAAAGCCTTGTATGAAATGGGTTTGACCTTGGAGGAGCTGGCCGAATGCGAGAATGACGCTGGGCTGGGCAACGGTGGCCTGGGTCGGCTGGCCGCGTGTTTTCTGGACAGTTGCGCCACCCTGCGGTTGCCGGTGGTGGGCTATGGCATCCGTTACGCCTACGGCATGTTCCGCCAGCGCATTGAAAACGGTCATCAAGTTGAGGAGCCGGATCACTGGCTACGCAGCGGCAATCTATGGGAATTGGAGCGCTCCGAGTATACGCAACGGATCAAATTCGGTGGTCGCACTGAAGGTTACATGAAAGCCGACGGCGAGATGGGTTGGCGCTGGTTGGATACCCATGATGTGCTGGCAGTGCCCTATGATGTACCGATTCCTGGCTACCAGAATGGCACGGTCAACACTTTGCGGTTGTGGTCGGCAGCCGCCACCGATGAATTTGATTTCGAGGATTTCAATTCCGGGAGCTATACCGATGCCGTCGGCGCCAAGAACATGGCGGAAAATATCACGATGGTGCTGTACCCCAATGACGCCACCGAAAGCGGCAAGGAATTGCGACTGCGTCAGCAATACTTCCTGGCTTCCGCCAGCCTACAAGATGTCATCCGGCAATGGGTGCGGGTGCACGGCGAAGATTTCAGCCAGTTTGCCGCCAAGAACTGCTTCCAGCTCAATGATACCCATCCCACCATCGGCGTGGCGGAATTGATGCGAATTCTGCTGGATGATCACAACCTCAAATGGAGCGAGGCGTGGGCGATCACCAGCCAAGTCATGGCCTACACCAACCACACCCTGCTGCCCGAAGCGCTGGAGCGCTGGCCGGTGCGGCTGTTCCGGCAGTTGTTGCCGCGCATTCTGGATGTTATCTACGAGATCAACGCCCGCTTCCTGGCGGAGGTGGCGCGGCGCTGGCCCGGCGACAGCGACCGCCAGCGGCGCATGTCGCTGATTGAGGAAGGCTACGAACAACAGGTACGCATGGCCTATCTTGCCATCGTCGGCAGTATCTCGGTAAACGGCGTGGCCGCGTTACATTCGGATTTGCTCAAGAAAGGGCTATTCCGCGATTTTTACGAATTATGGCCGGAACGCTTCAATAATAAGACCAACGGCGTTACCCAGCGCCGCTGGCTGGCGAATTGCAACCCCGGTCTTAACCAACTCATCACCGAAACCATTGGGCCGGGCTGGGTCACGCAATTAGACGAGCTACGCAAGCTGATTCCTTATGCCGACAATGCCCAGTTCCGCGCCAAGTGGCGGCAGATCAAGCAGGACAACAAGGTGCGGCTGGCCAGTTTGGTAGAGGCTGATTGTGGAGTGGTCTTTAACACCAATGCCCTGTTCGACGTGCAAGTGAAGCGCATCCACGAATACAAGCGGCAATTGCTCAATATCCTGCATGTCATTCATTTGTACGACCGGATCAAGCGCGGCGACACTGCCAATTGGACACCGCGCTGTGTACTGATTGGCGGTAAATCAGCGCCGGGCTATTACATGGCCAAAGTCATCATCAAGCTGGTCAGCAACGTTGCCAAGGTCATCAACGAAGACCCGGAAATCGGCGACCGGCTCAAGATGGCGTTCCTGCCCAACTACCGGGTCTCGGCGATGGAAATCGTCGCGCCGGGCACGGATCTCTCCGAGCAAATTTCGACCGCTGGCAAGGAAGCGTCCGGGACTGGCAACATGAAGTTCATGATGAATGGGGCCGTCACCATCGGCACTCTGGATGGTGCCAATATCGAAATCCGCGAGGAGTGTGGTGAAGATAACTTTTTCCTATTCGGTCTGACCGCGCAGCAGGTTGAGGAGCGGCGGGCAGGTTACAATCCGGCGGCGATCATTCACGGCGATGCTGACATCGCCCGCATCATGCACTTGCTGGAAAGCGCGCATTTTAACCAGTTTGAGCAGGGCATTTTTGACCCCGTTCTGCACTCACTGACCAGTTCGCATGATCCCTGGTTGACCATCGCCGATTTGCGGGCCTTCATCGACGCCCAAGAGCGCGCCGCCAGGGCCTATCAGGATCAGGAGCTCTGGGCGCGCATGAGCATCCTCAACACCGCCACGAGCGGCAAGTTCTCCACCGACCGCACCATGCTGGAGTACAACGCGGAAATTTGGAAACTCAAGCAGTTGCCGGAGATGCCATTGACTTGATGGTTTAGGATTTCCCCACCGCTGATCCCCCCGTTCCGGGGGGATTTTTATGGGTGGAATTCCGAGAACATTCAGTGCATCGGCGGCACCAGCAGCGTGGGATCAATGCGCGCCTCACGCCAGTTCATGCGCCAGTCCAGATGCGGCCCGGTCACCCGGCCGCTTTGGCCGACGGTGGCGACGAGATCGCCCTTACGCACTTTCTGTCCCACGCTGACGTCAATCCGATCCAGGTGCATGAGCGTGGAGCTGAGGCGGTAGCCGTGGTCGATGATTAGGGTGGCTCCGCTGTAATAGAGATTTGGCTCCGCTAGGATCACCACTCCATCCGCCGGAGCGCGCACCGGCGCGCCCACGGCGGCGGCAATATCGACGCCGTAGTGAGGTTGGCGCGGCTCGCCGTTGAGAATGCGCTGGCTGCCGTACACACCGCTGATGCGGCCGACCGTCGGCCAGGCGAAGCCGCTGCGAAAATAAGGCTCTGGGATTTCCGGCCGCCGGGCCTGCGCGACCCGTGCGTTTTCGCGGCGAATGCGCTCCAGCAGCTTGGGTGGCGGCGTGACCTTATCCGGGGGTAGGCCGTTGAGGCGCTGGACGTTGTATTCGCGCGCGGTGATGGTTAAGGACCGTTCCTCCAGTTCGCCTTGGGGTGAAACGATCCGCAAGCGGGCGCGGGTCGGGGCGTCGCGGGTGAAGCCGAATACGAACAGGCCATCCGCCGCCACGGCCACCGGCTCCCCGTCCAGTTCCAGGCGTGTGCCCGGCGACGTCTGACCGATGATGAGTCCGCCCTGAGTAAATTGTCCCTCCCAACGCAATTCCACAGCATTAACCCCTAATGGCCATAACCACACACACAATAACCACATGAATGGGCGCATGAACATTTTTTCTCCTGAAGGTGAGTCAGTGATGTCCGCCACAAGCGGCAGGCGAAGCAAAGCCAGGATAATTCCTGGTAAAAATCATTGCTTTTGCAGCTAAATTTTTATAAAACATACCGTTAGATAAAGAATGATATAGGAGCCTCGCGCTGCCGCCAGTAGCGGGATAGCGAGATCGAGCATGGTGCGGGCGCGGTTTCTCCCTACAAGCATATCGGAGGAGGGAGGGTCAGCGACGCCGAGCACGCGCTGGCGGATGGTACAACAACAGTCAAGAATTGCGCTGATCCTGGCAGAGCGAGTCTAGCCGACGGTCCCTATGCTGTCCTGATCGCAATCACATCCAGCGGCGGAGGATATATGGCTGAGCATTACGATCTGATCGTTATTGGCGGTGGCAGCGGTGGCCTGTCCGTGGCGGAACGGGCCGCCAGTTATGGCGCGCGTTGCGCCCTGATCGAAGCAGATCGCCTCGGCGGCACCTGCGTCAACGCCGGTTGCGTGCCCAAAAAAATCATGTGGTACGCCGCCCATCTGGCGCATGCGCTGGATGATGCCGCCGGCTACGGTTTTCGGCTGGACTATTTCGGCTTTGACTGGAAAAAGCTGAAAGCTGCCCGCGATGGATTTGTGCGCGACATCAACCACTGGTACGTGGGCTATCTAGCCCAGGCTGGAGTGACCTTAATCCAGGGTTTTGCCCGGTTTGTCGATGCCCACACCTTGGCGGTGGGCGATCGGACGTTCAGCGCCGAGCACATCGTCCTCGCTACCGGCGGGCGGCCACGGATTCCGCAGGTACCCGGCGCGCACTTTGGCATCACGTCAGATGATTTTTTCACGCTGAACGCATGCCCACCCCAGGTCGCTATTGTGGGCGGCGGTTACATTGCGGTTGAGCTGGCCGGGATGCTGCAAGCACTGGGTGCCGAGGTGACTTTATTGGTGCGGGGCGATTCGGTGCTGCGCTCCTTTGACGCCATGATCCGCGAGCAGTTGCTTGAACGGTTACGCGAGGATGGTATGAGCGTGTTGACCGGTACTCAGGTCCGGGCGGTAACGCGGTCGACCGACGGCCCGTTGCAGGTGCGGTGCGGAGGCGCTATTGAGTCGCTGCAAGTTGATACGCTGCTCTGGGCCATCGGCCGCGTTCCCAATACGGATACCCTGAATCTGGCGGCCACCGGTATCGCGGTGAGCGCTGATGGCAGTGTTCCCACCGATCCCTACCAGAACACCACGGTTCCTGGCCTGTACGCCATTGGCGATATAACCGTGCAGCCTCATCTGACCCCGGTGGCCATCGCCGCCGGCCGTCGCTTGGCGGACCGTCTATTTGGCGGCCAGCCGGAGCGACGGCTGGTGTATGAGAATATCCCCAGTGTAGTCTTCAGTCATCCGCCCATCGGCGTGATCGGCTTGACCGAAGAGGAAGCCCGCGCCCAGCACGGTGACGCGGTGCGGATTTACCGCACCCAGTTCCGCCCCATGTACCACGCCTTTACCGCGCGCCCGACGCAGACGCTGATGAAGCTGGTGTGCATCGGTGCGGACGAGCGGATCATCGGCTGTCATCTGATCGGTGAGGTTGTCGATGAAATGTTGCAAGGCTTCGCGGTAGCCATCCGCATGGGGGCCACCAAGCGCGATTTTGACGAGACGGTAGCGATCCACCCGACCAGCGCCGAAGAGCTGGTGACGCTGCGCTAAGGTTTCAGTGAGGTTTCCCATGGCGGTTCGTTCCTTTGAGCAGCAGACTCCGCGCATCCATCCAACAGCTTTCGTGGATCCGACCGCCGTGGTGATCGGCGATGTGGACATTGGCGAGGACAGCTCGGTCTGGCCGCTGTGCGTCATTCGCGGCGATGTGCAGCAGATCCGCATCGGCGCGCGCACCAGTATTCAGGATGGCAGCATCGTGCACGTCACGCACGACAGCCGGTTTTGTCCAGGCGGTCAGCCGACCGTGATCGGCGATGGCGTCACCGTCGGACACAAGGTGATTTTGCACGCCTGCACCATCGGCGATTACTGCCTGATCGGGATGGGTGCCATCATCATGGATCAGGCGGTGGTGCAAGCGCGGGTTATTATTGGCGCGGGCAGTGTAGCGCCGCCGGGCAAACGCTTGGAAAGCGGTTATCTGTATGTGGGTAGTCCAGTCCAGAAAGTTCGGCCGTTGCAGGCGCGAGAACTGGAATTTTTAGAGTATTCCGCCTTGAATTATCAACGCTTGAAGGAACGCCATCAGCGCTAAATGATCCAACCCAGCGCTGCGCTATTGCCCAGAGGTTGCGCCTGGCTTCGCGGCCGCTGGTGGCGACCGGTCAGAGCCTACAGACAAGAAGGATCGTGGGGAATTTTTACCGGCTACCACTGTCCTTGAAATGGATTTTGGTTTTTCGTGAGCATCGTCAACCCTGAGGAGCATGTGATGGAAGTGACTAAGAGTGATGTCTATGAGACAGTGGAGCGCGTAGCTTCCGGCGCTCACGAGGCCGTGGACCGCGTGGCCAATGTTACCGCGCAGGTTGCCGGCCGCGCGGTGGATATGGCGGCGCAGGCGGCGGAAAAGGCATCCACCGTGGCCTCGCAAACCGCCGAACGCGCCTCGGAGGTCGCGGCCCAAGCGGCGGAAAAAGCTTCGGATGTCGCCGCCCAGGTTGCCGATAAGGTGAGTGAGAAGCGGAAGGAACTCAAAGATATTCAGGAAGATCTGGCCGAGACGGTGAAAGTGTACGTGCATCAAAACCCAGTCAAGGCGGTAGCATTGGCTGCCCTGGGCGGGTTTTTGCTGAGCCGCCTGTTAAGAACTCGCTGATTGCGCCCAACCCTGGATGGCCGCCACCGTGGATGACACAGCCGGACAGCGCGCCCCCGCCATCACCCCAGAGAGTAGCGCCGGGGTGATGGGGGAGCTGCGATCGTTAGTGAATGAGTTTCGTGGCTTGGCCGCCGATCATGTCAAGCTGGCCGCGCTGGAAGCCAAACAGGCGGGCGCTAGTCTAGGCATGATCGTGGCGCTGGGCGTTCTCGCGGCGATTTTCCTCTTGAGCGCCTGGCTGGGCCTGATGGGTGCCGTGGCCCTATTTCTGGTGGAGCGCACGCTACTGACCGGCAGCGCCGCTCTAGGATTGGCGGTGGCGGTGAATCTGATGTTAGTGTTAGTGCTGGGCGTTCTGATATATCGTCGGCGTAACCAAATGACATTTGCGGTCACGGCGCGCAGTCTCAAAGCGCTCTTTGCCGACCAGACCGATAAGGAGGGTTTCTGATGGCGAAAGCTGCCCTTCCCAGTGGCCCAAGCGCATCTCTGGCCACGCAGATTGCAGAAACCGAGCGCCGTATTCTGCAACGCTACCACCAGATCGGCGCGCGCCGGAAGCTGGTTGAATACCGGGTGCGGCAAAAGCTAACCTCGCCCCTTGCATTGTTGCTGGCCGGAGGGGTGGGTTTTGTGGTCGGCGAGTTGACCCGTGGCACCCAGGGATCAGCGACTGAGAGCAATGCCTATCCGACTGAATCCCCCTTCTTGCGGTTAGCGGGTAATTTGGTGGAATCGGCGCGTCCGCTGTTTCTAGCGGAGATGGGGAAATTGATGCAGTCGTTCTCCTCGGTGGCCTCGGTGCAAGTTGCCGATCAATTGCTGCGTTTTTTTAATAAGCCCACCAATCCCTCACAAAACGCCTAAGTTCACAGCCTTTTCCCTGAGCGCTGGAGTGCGTGGCCACTCCCTTCCACCACACCGCGCTGGATCGGCCCCATGACTATGGCCGTGCGGCGCTTTCCCCTATATCGGGTATGGATCAGCACAGCGAGTCTTCCGATTCTGAGCAGAGCGGTGATGGTGACATTCTGGTCGCCGTAGAGGGTCTGAGCCGCCGGTATGGTCCCATCCAAGTGGTGGACCAGCTCAGTTTCACCCTGGCGCGCGGTCAAATCCTGGGACTCCTGGGCCTCAACGGTGCCGGCAAATCCACGACTCTGCGCATGTTGGCCGGCGTGCTAGCCCCGGATGCGGGGCGCATTACTATTGCTGGGGCTGATCTGTTGGATCAACCGCAGCAAGCCAGAAAGGCTATCGGCTATTTGCCCGAACAGCCCCCGCTCTATGCCGAACTGACCGTGGACGAACAACTGCACTACAGCGCGCGGCTGCACCGACTTGACCGCGCAGCCGCTCGGCAGGCCACAGCGCGGGTCAAGGAACGTTGCGGCTTGACCGAGGTGGGGCAGCGCTTGACCGGCCAGTTGTCCAAAGGCTACCGGCAGCGGGTGGGCATCGCCCAGGCTTTGCTGCATGATCCCGCTGTCGTGATCCTGGATGAGCCGACTGTCGGCCTGGATCCGGTCCAGGCGCAAGAAATTCGTGCGCTCATCCGTGCACTCGGCGCGGCGCACAGCGTGATTTTATCGACCCATGTGCTGGCGGATGTGCAAGCCGTTTGCAGCCATGTCCAAATCCTGCGCGTCGGCCGGTTGGTCGCTGCCGGTGCGTTGGCGGAGTGGAGCCGACAAGAGACATCGACGAGCTTGCGGATTGGGTTGCATGCGCCGCCTTCCATAGCGGAATTGGCGCGCGTTCCGGGGGTTGAGCGCGTAGAACCGCTTGGCGCGGGTCGGTTTCGCCTGCATCATGCGGTTGGCGACGCGCCGAGCGCCGCGTTGCTGGAGCAGGCCCGCAGCGGGGGCTGGGCGCTGTGGGAGCTGACGCCGGAGCAACGGGGCCTGGAACAGTGCTTTGTCGATGTGCTGCTGGAGGAGGCTGCCGCATGATCGGGGTCATCGCCGCCCGCGAATGGCGCGCCCTATTCCTGTCGCCGCTGGCGTGGAGCTTGTTGGCGGTGACCCAGGCTGTGCTGGCTTGGATTTTTATCATTCTGGTCAATGATTTTCAGCAGATGGAGGGGCAATTATCGGGGCTGGATCCCGCGCCCGGCGTGACCGATTTGGTACTGGCCCCGCTGTTTCGGGTGACCGCCTGGGCCTTGTTGTTGCTGACACCCTTGTTGACCATGCGCCTGTTCAGTGAGGAGCAACGCACCGGAACGCTCGATCTGCTGTTATCGGCTCCGGTCGGCATCCATCAGATCGTCTTGGGCAAGTATTTGGGGACATTCGGGTTTCTGCTGAGTGTGATCGCATTGATGGCGCTGATGCCGCTGGCCCTGCTGGTCGGCGCGGCGCTCGATCTGGGCAAGCTGTCGGCTGGGCTAGTCGGACTTGGCCTGTTCGCCGCTAGCTTCGCCGCCGCTGGTTTGTATTTCTCATCGCTGACTGCCCAGCCGTTGACCGCCGCCGCCGCGACCTTCGGGGTGCTGCTGGCGTTCTGGCTGGTGGATGCAGTGGGTGGAGGCCAAGGCGCGGCCAGCCCATGGCTGACTTATCTATCGCTCGCGCGCCATTACGATGCTTTGCAACTGGGTCTGGTGCGCAGTGAGGATCTGGCCTATTACCTGCTCTTTAGCGCGGCGTTCGTGGGCTTGACCATTCGCCGCCTCGACAATCTCCGGTTGCGAGGGTGATGCGTGCGGCTTGATCCTTCCCAGCGGCGGCGGCTATGGGTGCAGAATCAACTGTTCACCGGCCTGTTTGCGCTGGTTATCGGCTTATCGGCCTGGTTGAGCGTCCGTTATTCGTTGCAGTTTGATTGGACCGCACAGGGCCGTAATACTCTGTCGGTGGCCAGTCAGCGCTTGTTGACGCAACTGAATCAGCCCATTCACATCACCGCCTATGTCCGTGAGCAGCCGACCTTGCGCGCTGCCGTGGCGCGGCTAGTTGGCCGCTATCAGCGGCATAAACCCGATATGACGCTGGCTTTCCTCAATCCCGATTTGCTGCCGGAGCGCGCGCGCGCGCTCGCCATCAGCCAAGAAGTCGAACTCTATATAGACTATCGCGGCCGCAGTGAAAAACTGCAACAGCTCAACGAACAAGCCCTGTCACATACCTTGCAACGCCTGATCCGACCGGAACGGGAGGCGCTGTTTCTCACCGGCCATGGCGAGCGCAAACCGCTGGGAGCCGCTAATCATGATTTGGGGAGTTTTGGCCGGGAGTTAGAGAAAGTCGGCCTGCATCCGCTCCCGCTGGAGCTGGGCCAACCAGCCCAGGTTCCCGCCACCACCGCCGTGCTGGTCCTTGCCGGGCCGCGCCTGCCGCCGACGGCGGAGACCGTCGCGGCGCTGGTAGCCTATGTTCAGCGCGGCGGCGCGTTGCTGTGGCTGCGGGAGCCGGATGAACCGGCGACTCTGCAACCGCTAGCCGCGGCTTTGGGCGTGACGCTCTTGCCGGGTGTGGTGGTGGACGCTGATGCGCCCAGCCTGGGCATCAAAAATCCCGCATTCATTCCCATCGCCGATTACGGCCCGCATCCGGTGACCGCCGCGTTACGCGCGCCGGCGCTGTTGCCGCAAGCAGCCGCGCTGGCCGTGCAACCGGACGCGGGCTGGGTCGCGGAAGTTTTGCTAGAGAGCCAGTCCCGCAGTTGGACGGAAACCGGGCCGCTGGATGGCCCGTTGCGCTTTGCTACCGACGGCACGGAACACGCCGGGCCGCTGCCGGTCGGGGTCGCGCTGACCCGGCCCAGTCCGGGAACGGACTTAGCGTCCCAGCCGTCCGCTACATCCCAGCAGCGCATCATCGTCCTAGGCGACGGCGATTTTCTCTCTAATACCTATCTCGGTAATGGCGCGAATCTGGAGCTGGGCCTAGCGATCTTTAACTGGCTGGCCTGGGATGACGCGCCGCTGGTGATTCCGCTGTCCGCAACACCCGACGCCAAGCTAGACTTATCGCCCGCCCTGCTGGCGTTTATAGCGGCGCTGTTTTTGCTAGGCTTGCCCCTGTTGCTGCTGGTCAGCGGATGGCTGATCTGGTTTTGGCGGCGACGGCGCTGACCATGACGGCGTTAGGGCGGCGTTATGGACTGAATTTGGGCTTGCTGGCGCTGGTTGGTGCGCTGGCGGCGCTGGCCTGGTTCGAGCCAAGGCAAGAGCAGTCGGACGCCAAGGCGTCCTTGCTGGCGTTGTCTGCCGAAGGTGTCGAGCGCATCGCTGTGGAACGGCCAGGCCAAAGCGGCTTGCTTTTCGAGCGGCGTGCAGGGGTCTGGTGGCTGATTGCGCCGGAGCAAGGGCCGGCTAATCCCATTCTGATTCGGTCGCTGTTGCAACTGACCGAGACGCATTGTGCGCCCAGCTATCCGGTCGCCGCCCTGGATGTCATCGGCGCTGGCCTGGAGCCACCGCGCTTGCGGCTGTGGTTGAATGAGCAGGAAATCCACTTCGGCGGTACGGCCCCAAGCGATGGCCAGCGGTATCTGCGCGTCGGTGGGACGGTCCATCTGTGTCCCGACCGCTGGTTGCCGCTGTTGACCAGCGCCGTCGGCAGTTTCCTGGCCGCCCCTCTGCAACCGGCGGCTGCGGTGCGCGACTGATGCCGGAATTGCCAGAAGTCGAAACGGTGCGCCGGGGCGTCGCGCCCCAGATGACGGGCCAGACTGTGACTGGCGTGGTGGTACGGCAGCCGTGTCTGCGTTGGCCAGTGTCCGCTGATCTGGCGACGCAACTGCCCGGTCAAGTGATTCGCCAGGTTGCACGGCGGGCCAAGTACCTGTTGCTGCACACTGACATCGGCGCTGTGATTTTGCATCTGGGCATGAGCGGACGACTCCGGGTGTTACCGGCTGGTACACCGCCGCACAAGCACGATCACGTCGATCTGCTGTTGGCTAATGGTCATTGCCTGCGCTTTAATGATAGTCGGCGCTTTGGGGCCTTGTTGTGGACGGTGGAACCGCCGGAGCGGCATCCACTGTTGCGGGAATTGGGGCCGGAGCCTTTCGATCCTGCGTTTTGCGGGACTTATTTACGGCGGCGGGGGGAAGGCCGACGGTGCGCCGTGAAGCCCTTCATCATGGACTCGCGCATGGTGGTCGGGGTGGGGAACATCTATGCCAATGAAGCCCTGTTCGCGTCCGGGATCAGCCCCGCGCGCCCAGTTGGTCAGCTCACCGAGGTGGAATGTGAGCGCTTAGCTGCTGCCATTCGGGCGGTTCTGGCGGCGGCGATTGCACAGGGCGGCACCACCTTGCGCGATTTCATCAGTAGCGATGGCCAGCCCGGCTATTTTCAGCAATCCTTGCAAGTTTACGGTCGGTACGGTTTGCCCTGTGGCCGATGCGGTCAACCCATTCAGCGTTGCCGGATCGGCCAGCGTGCAACGTACTACTGCGCGTGCTGTCAGCCGTAGCATCAGCGCGTTTAAGCGATCTCGACCGCCGCCATGAACACGTACCCCACACCCCGTTCAGTCTTGATGAGTTGCGGTTCGCTGGGATTGGGTTCCAGTTTGCGGCGCAAGCGTAAAATTTGGACATCAATGCTGCGATCGTAGGCGTCATGGTCGTGCAGATGCATGCCATTCAGCAGTTGATCGCGGCTCAAGATCTGGCCCGGAGACCTTAAAAACAACAATAGCAAATTGAATTCACCGTTGGTCAACGGCACCACCTCCCCCGTGGGAGAGGTCAAGCGGCGGGTGCGTAGCTGCAATTCCCAGTCAGCGAAGTGATAAGCGGTGGGTTTTTTGCCTGGCGTGGCGGCGGCATCGGTTCCCTTTATGCGTCGCAGAATCGCTTTGATCCGGGCCAGTAGTTCACGCAGGCTGAACGGTTTGGTCAGGTAATCGTCCGCACCCATTTCCAGGCCCAGAATGCGGTCGATTTCCTCGCGCCGCTGGCCGGTCAGAATAATGATGGGTACCTCGGAGCGTGTGCGTAAATCGCGGGCTAGCTGGAGTCCATCTTCTCCCGCCAATTTAAGATCCAGAATGATGAGGTCGACCCTGCTCGCGGCAAGAATGCGGTGCATCTCGCCGCTATCCGCCGCCTGACTAACCCGAAAGTCGTGTTCAGCGAGATAATCGGCAATGAGCGTGCGGATGGCCGGGTCATCATCCACCGCCAGAATGTGTCTGACCACCGTCATCGGATTGGGCCTTTTAGCCGTCGGCGTGTGCGTTGCCGCGCTATTCTAAATGAAGTCACGTCGGCGCGATCGGCTGGATAGTCCTCGCTCGATCCGTCTTGGCCACTGCTCTACAACCGCAATGACCACCACCTACAGTCCCGACTGGTCTTGGAACCGCCTGCCATGAGTTGGGCAGGCAGCGAATGGCTGGCGTATTGGTCCGCTCTGGCTTTGCTGATGGCTTCGCTTTACTTACTGGGCCGTCTACGTCGGCAAGGCCGCGTACTTGGGGCACGGTTGAGCGCGCTCCAGGCGCGACTGAATTTCGCCAGGCTGACCACGGAAATCTCCACGCAATTCATCAACCGTCCGTCTGAACAACTGGATGCCGGTATCCTGCAAGCGTTGGAGCGCTTGGGCGACCATGCGGCGGTGGATCGCGGCTATATTTTTCTGGCGAGCACGGACGAGAGCCGTCTCGTCAAAACCTACACCTGGCAACGTCCAGGCCTGGCTGAGAATTTGATCGACGAGTTAGTTGTCGCTGATTTTGCTTGGGGCATCCACCAGCTACAGCGGAACGGCTTCTTGCATATGCCCCATCCCCAGGCGCTACCGGCGGTGGCCGCGAACGAGCGGAGACTGTTCGCACAACAAAAATTGCAGTCCTTACTCTGCATCGCCTTGCACTACGGCGATAAGTTGGCCGGCTTTCTCGGTTTTGCCACGGTGCGCGCCGGAAAGCAGTGGTCGGATGACGATATCGCTTCGCTGCGCATCGTCGGCCAGATTTTCGCCAATGCCTTGGAGCGCAAAAAAGGCGAACTGGAAAAGGAGCGGCTGGAAAATCAGCTCCGCCAGGCGCAGAAGTTGGAATCCATCGGTACGCTGGCTGGCGGCATTGCCCATGATTTCAATAATATCCTGGGCGCGATCATGGGTTATGGCGAGATGGCGCTCAGCGCCCTGCCCAAGCGCAGTCGCCCTTACTATCATGTACAACAAGTGATGACCGCCAGCCAGCGCGCCAAGGCGGTGGTCGATCAAATCCTCGCCTTCAGTCGCAGCGGTCGTCGGCAACGCCAATCTGTGGCCGTGCGCGGTTTGCTCGAAGAAACCCTGGAGTTGCTGCGCGCTTCGCTGCCGACCACCGTGACCATCCAACTGCGCCTGGCAGCCGAAAACGTGACGGTGCAGGGCGATCCGGTCCAGTTGCAGCAAGTGCTCATGAACCTCTGCACCAACGCCGCGCAAGCCATGCACGGTCGGGGCTACTTAGAGGTTGCGCTAGAGACGCGAGCGCCGATGCAGCCGTTGAGTGTGTCGCATGGCGTGTTACCGGCGGGTTTTTACGCCTGCATTCAGGTCCAGGACACGGGGCAGGGCATGGACGAATCGACCCTGGGCCGGATTTTCGACCCCTTCTTCACCACTAAGGCCGTCGGGAGCGGCACGGGACTTGGGCTGTCGATGGTGCATGGGATCGTCACAGATCACGGCGGTGCCATGCATGTCCGCAGTGAGCCGGGGCAGGGTAGTTTGTTCGAATGCTATCTGCCCGCCAACCTTGAAGAAAGCGCGCGCACGGCGAACCACAGCAATAGCCCTCTACAGGTGATTCCGCAAGGTCACGGGGAAACCATTCTCCTGGTTGACGATGAACCGGCTCTGGTGGAGTTGGGCGAAGAGATGCTGGCCCTTCTGGGCTATGAGCCGGTTGGCTTTTCCAGCAGCCGTCAAGCGTTGGCTGCTTTTGTCGGCGATCCGGGCCGCTTCGATTTGGTTATGACCGATGAAGTGATGCCGGAACTGACCGGCACCCGGCTCGCGCGTCGGCTGCACCGGCTGCGGCCGGAGCTGCCGATTCTGTTGGTGACTGGCTACAGTGGTCCCATGCAGATGGAGGAAGCTCGGCACCTGGGCATCCGCGAAATCCTCAAGAAGCCGCTGCAAGCGCGGGAACTGGCGGAAAGCATTGCCCGGCATTTGCCCCCGAAGGTTGACTTGTGGTGACCGCACCTTTTGGCTGTCGAGGGTCTCGCTCGATGATTGGCCTTTTCCCGCGCGGGTGTTGCTGTCTTGCCGCTACAAACGGGCTATCCATGACAATCCGCTACCGATTGGGTTACAACTGAAATCAAATTCTTTCTTTCTGAAATTTTCCAGTAATTTCCATCCCCCATTGTTGCCGTCCATAGCAACCGCTGCTTGCAGAAGGTTGATGCTCATTGACTCATTGCCGAGGACTGCAACAATGCCTAATCCGACCGTTGGTACGACCGGGGAATTCGACAAAGAAACCCTGAAGAAAATTTACGATTGGTTTTTGCCGCCGGGTCATCGGCTGCCGATGCTCACGCCTCCGGTGAAATTGGGCCCGCCGCCACCACCACCTAAAAAGACCGGCGTCAAAAAACCGGCGAAGCCGCATAGCGCGCCACCTTCCACGGGGCCAACGCCGAATCCCATCGACCAATATCGCGCCTTAGGCCAATACGGATACAATTTGATCGACAGTATCGTTAGGGACTACAACGCCCAAATCGCCAAGTGGAAAACCGCCTTCAGCGAAGTGGTCACCGCCTTCGCCACCGCAGTCGATCAGCGCAACCAAACCTTAACCAAAGCGAAAAAGGAGAGCGAGCGCGATGCGGCTTACGATGCCTTTGTTCTATCATTGGCGACAGCGGGCGCCATGCGTTTTTTAGGGAATTATTTGCAATACGATGTCATGGCGCGCACCTTTCCCAGTAAAGGTTTTGTTTATAAAAACGCTCAGTTTGGCGACCTGAAGATTCAAGTTCCTACTCCATTGCCACCTTTGGAGTTTAGTCGGGCACAAGCTGCCCTCGTTGGCGGCTTGGTGCAAGACGCCGGCAATAAAACTATTCCCTATACGCTACCCTCATCCAAAGTCAGTTACGATCTTAGCTCTTGGGCTGGCGTGGAGAATCTACGGGCTGATTTTTTGAAGCTGCTTGAAGAATCCCAGCAAGCCGTCATCAAGCAGTTCGGCGCGGCGCAAGACTGGATGAACCAGCACCCGGATTTCGGTTCCGCCTGGCTGACGGCGGCTGGCGGTAACATGGAGCTAGCGCGCGTGATGATCTTGCAGCAGTTCGAAGCCATACGCGGGGTCTGGGTCGCGCTCTGGGAATTCTACGGCAAGGAGCCGTATCCGATCACGAGAGCCTTGCTGGCCAATACCTTTGAAAGAGCGTTATGGGCGGGCTTTCTGCTCAACGTGTTTGGTGAGTGGAACGACCAGAGCTATCACCAGCGTGGACATCGGCTGATCAAGGGGCGTGTGGTGCAAGACGCCATTGTGAATCGATTGAAGCAACTCAATGTGGTCCTAGCGGAAAGCGAGACCGGTTCCGCCGATCAGCAAGAGAAGACTAGGCAAGGCGAGCCAGCACCGCTGGTGAAGATTAAAGACGAACTCGACGATCTAGGGGAATTGCGCGCGTTGGAAGGCTGGGCCAAGCGGCTAATGCAGGGAGCACGATCCGATATTCTGCGGCAGTTCTTTCCGCCGGCCAAACAACGAGCGTTGCCGTCACTGGCGGCGGCATCCTATGGAGCCGTCAAAACGCCATAATTCCAAGCCGCTTTTTTGCTGTATAACTGCGGTTTTATTGCCCGCTTCAGTGGATGGGCGAGAAGCGCATCCCTGGAGCAGGGTCGGTTGTAAGCCAGTTAGGTAGGGGATCAAGGCATATAACCGGGAATCTGGCCAAGGTTAACCGTATCAATCTGTTCGGAGGGCAAATAGCGCTGGGCGTAATCCAGCCAAACGCCATTGCGCACGAAGACATCAAACAAATCCGGGTCAATTTTATGTTCCTGTACCATGTGACCAAGGATCCGCAAGGCTTCACTTAGCGGTTTGCCCGCTTTATAAGGCCGGTCGCGGGCCGTTAGCGCCTCAAACACATCGGCCAGACCGATGATGCGGGAAGGAATGGGCAGCTCGTTTTCACCCAGGCCGCGATGATAGCCGCCACCATCCAGATGTTCGTGATGTGAGCCGGCATAGTCGGGCACATTGCGTAGATGGCTGGGCCAGGGCAAGGTGTTCAGCATCCGCAGGGTCAGCGCGACATGCTCCTCGATCACGGCGCGTTCCTGAGCATTGAGGGTACCTTTAGCAATACAGAGGTTGGCGACCTCCTCATCGGAAAGAAAAGCGTGCTCTTGGCCGTCCGGCCCTTGCCAGCGATAGGCGGCGATCTGGTAGATCCACGCCTGGTCTTCAGGTCGCATGAATTCACTGCCGTGATTACAGCAGCGCACATGCTCTCGATCTTGCTCCAGTTGCGCCAACTGTTGCTGAAAGCGCTGTTCTAGAGCCGGTAGCGCCGCCGTATCTCCATGTGCCGTGGCGGCTAACTGGGCGCGCAGCCAGGCGATTTCCGCATCGCGCTTGAGCACCTCAAAGCGGGTGTCCACCAGGTGGATGCGATCGCACAGAGTTTCCAGCTTGGTGGATTTGTCCACTACATGCACCGGCGTGGTGATTTTGCCGCAGTCGTGCAGCAACCCCGCGATCTTGAGTTCGTACAGCTCCTCAGCAGTCGGACGAAAGTTTTGCAGCCGCCCCCGCTCGGAATGGCGCGCCGCCTCGGCAATCATCATGGTCAGCACCGGCACCCGCTGGCAGTGTGCGCCGGTATAAGGGGATTTGTGATCGACCGCCGTGTTGATGAGTTCGATCAGCGCCTCGAACAGTTGCTGGAGCTGCGAAATCAGTGAGTGGTTGGTGAGCGCGATAGCGGCTTGGGAGGCGAGAGATTCCGCTAATTGCCGGTCGGCCGGTGAGAAGGGCCGTACCTGGCCGGTATCCGGGTCGAGCGCGTTGATCAGTTGGAAAGCGCCGATGATGCGATTCTCATGATTCTTCATCGGCACGGTCAGAAAGGAACGGGAGCGATAGCCGGTTTTTTGATCGAAGCGGCGGGTACCGGAAAAATCGAAGTTCTGCTCGGCATACGCATCGTCGACCGTGACCGTGGTATCGTGCAGCACGGCATAAGTGACCACCATGTTGTGGTTAGGCTGGCCGGTTGGATCGTACAGGGGGATCGGCGGAAAAGGGATGGGTGTTGCGGCAGTTCCGCCCATGCGCAACTGGAGCGAGTCGTTACGCAACACCTCAAAATGCAGTTGCTGCCGCGCTTCATCCAGCCGATACAGCGTGCCGCCATCCGCGTTGAGCAGGCTCTTGGCGGCGGTCAGGATCGTTTCCAGCAGTGTAGGTAAGTCCCGCTCTCTGGAAAGCGCGATACCGATCTGGTTCAGTTGCTCCAGACGTTGGGAAAGCGGGCTGGAAGAGGACAGGTCCATGGCGTGGTTGGTTGATCGCGTTAAGAACGTTAGTAGTATAGTCCAGTCCAAGGCTAGAGCACGCAATCAATTGCATGTTAAATGGTTCAAATGTATTTTTTTATACCAAAAATAGTATAAATTTACTAAGTATTAAGGGGTGACCGGTTTAACAGACTCATGGCTATCCGTCATAGGAATCCGGCTTGAGGTAAAATGACTGTACCCGCCTGCTTTTCAACTTTTAGCCGCTGAGATCACCGTTATGTTCCGCCGCTTTGTTATCTTGTTGGCCGCTTTGTTTCTGCTGGCTGGTTGCGCTTCGACCCGCGCGCCGGCGGATGCGGATGCTCTCGAAAGCTACAATCGCACCATGTTCGCGTTTAACGACGCGTTAGATAAAGCGGTGTTCAAACCCACCGCCAAGGTTTATCAGCGGGTCGTTCCTGATCCAGTGATCTCCAGTATTGGCAACTTTTTCAGTAATCTCAATGATGTAGTGGTGTTACTGAATGATCTTTTGCAATTTAAGCTGCACCAGGCGGCCATGGACAGCGGTCGGCTGGTGGCGAATAGCACATTTGGGATCGCGGGTCTGTTTGATGTCGCCAGCCGCATGGAGTTATCCAAGCATCGCGAGGATTTTGGGCAAACGTTGGGCTACTGGGGCTTTGGGGAAGGCCATTACCTGGTATTGCCGTTATTAGGGCCAAGCACAGTGCGCGACAGCTTTGGCGTGATCGGTGACTTATTCGCCAATCCCATTAATTGGTTGACGGATTCCTCAGCGGTTGCCGGCGGGCTGTGGGGCCTGGATCTGATCAACCGCCGCTCCGGCTTGTTACGGATTGAGCGCGCACTAGGTGAGGATCAGATTGATCCTTATACCTTCCAACGCAGCGCCTACTTACAGATGCGACGCAATCTGGTCTATGACGGCGCGCCGCCGCCACCTGATTTCGATAGCGAGGCCAGGCCCATTGCACCGCAACCATGACGACGTCTTGGGTAACGCTGGCGGTATTCGACGCGCCGCAAACCGCAGCGATTGCGCTGGGGCGCTTACGTGTGGAAGGCATCGACTGTGTTCTGGTGGATCGCTCGCTGTTGCAGTTGGGCATTGTCGCCGATGGGATCGAACTGCGGGTTGCGGCAGTGCATCTGGAGCCAGCGCGGGCCGTGTTGGCCAGGGATTATTCCGGAGATCTGGAATAGAGGTATGCGTCAGCAGGTGATGGTGGGTTTGCTGCGCTTGGCGACAGGGTTGCCGCTGCCACTGGCGCATGGTGTTGGCGCGCTGCTTGGTCGTTTGCTGTACTGTGTTCCTAATGCCCTACACCGGATCGCGGCGCGCAATTTAGAGTTAGCGTTTCCTGAATTGGCTCCCGCCACCCGCCAGAGATTGTTGCGCCGGACTTTAATAGAGACTGGTAAGCTGCTGCTGGAGCTGGGGCCACTGTGGCAATGGCGCGGTGAACGGGTATTAGCGCTGGTTCGTGAACCGGTGGCTCATGAGGATGTTTTGGCCGCCGCCGTGCGCGCCCAGCGTGGCGTCATTCTAGTGACGCCGCACCTCGGTGCTTGGGAGATGGCGGGTCTGTATTATTCCAGCCGCTATCCCTTGACTATTCTCTACCGCACGAGCCGGTTGGGCCTTGATAAGCTGAGCTGCCAAGGCCGGGGTCGTTTGGGTGGCCGGGTGGTAAGTGTTGAGCGCAGTGGCTTGCGCGCGCTGTTGACAGCGCTGCGGGCTGGGGAAGTTCTGGGCATTCTGCCCGATCAGGATGCCGGTGGCGTGGGCGATGGCGAAAGCCTGTTCGTCCCCTTTTTTGGAATCCCCGTCAGCACGATGACGCTGGTGTCGCGGTTGGCCCGGAAAACGGGTGCGCCGGTTTTTCTCACCTGGGTCGAGCGTCTGGCGCATGGTCAAGGCTATCGTTTGCAACTCCGCACCCTCCCGGAGGTAACGGCCGCCGCCTCGCTGGAAGAATCAGTGGCGGCGTTGAATCGCGGCGTGGAAGCGGCAGTGCGCACCTTGCCGACCCAGTATTTATGGGTCTACAAGCGCTTCAAAACGCGCCCGCCGGGCCAGCCCAAGCTGTACTAAGCTCTGACCACGCCTGTGGTTATCACGGCGATCCTTCACGCCGACCAAACGAGTGGCAGCTTCGAATGCGGATCTGGATTGATGCCGATGCGTGTCCCCTTCCAGTTAAAGAGGTCGTTTTCCGCGCCGCGCGGCGACTTAGCGTGCCGGTGACGCTGGTCGCTAATCGTCGCTTGCAATTGCCGCCATTGCTGTTGCTCACGGCTGTGCAGGTTGGCCAAGGGTTGGATGAGGCCGATCACTACCTGGCGCGTGAAGCCAATGTGGGGGATATAGTTATCACAGCGGATATTCCGTTGGCGGCGCGGTTGGTAGCACGCGGGATCGCCGCGCTGAATCCGCGTGGAGAGATGTATTCTTTGGAGAATATCGGGGAGCGGTTGGCCTGGCGCGATCTGAAGGAAGAATTGCGCTCGGTGGGAGTGGCAACCGGGGGGCCAGCGCCATTCCACCCCCGTGATAAACAGGCCTTTGCCAATGCCCTGGATCGCTGGCTGGCTCAACGCCGGGACAGATAAATCCTGTGGTTTCCGTCCGGTGGCGGATGATTTAGGAGCCGATGGTGTACGCCGCAGGGCTAGAGCTATGCATCACCTGCTTATTTTTTGGCCTGGTCAATACACCTCAGCAAGGCCGCCAGCGCGCCGCGATGCCGTTCCACCACCTCTCGTCCGCGCTGACCGGCTGCACGCCGCAACCCAGCATCCGCTAATAACCGAGTCAGAGTGGCAATCAACTCCGTCGTATTGGCGACTTGCCAGGCCGCATTGGCCTCCAGTAAGCGCAGGCTTGCTTCACTAAAGTTGAACATATGCGGGCCAAACAGCACCGGCAACCCCAGCAGGGCCGGCTCCAGCACGTTATGGCCGCCGGTGGCCACCAGGCTGCCACCGACGAAGGCAAGATCGGCGGCGGCGTAGAACAGCAGCAATTCGCCCATACTATCGCCCAGAAACACCGCGCTCTCTGGCGCACAGGGGCATTGTTCGCTGCGCCGAGTCACGGCTAAACCGCGTTGGCGGCACAGCGCCGCCACGCTGTCAAAGCGTTCCGGGTGCCGAGGCACCAGCAGCAAGAGCAAGGTTGGCCAGCGCTCGCGCAGCGCGGCGTGCGCGTCCAGCAATGGCTCGTTTTCCCCCGCGTGCGTGCTGGCGGCAATCCAGACTGGCCGACTTCCGCCCAAGAGATGCTGCCGCAGGCACCGACCCTGTTCCGGCCCATCCTCTGGTGTCTGCAAATCGTATTTCAGGTTGCCGGTGACAATGACTCGCTGCGCGCCCAAGCTCCGAAAGCGTTCGGCATCGGCTTGGGCTTGGGCAGCGATCCAGCTGATGTCTTGCAGCATGGACCGGGTGAGCGAACCGATCCGGGCATAGCCGCGCGCCGAGCGCTCTGACAGGCGGGCGTTAGCGAGGAACACCGGCACACCCAGTACCGCGCAAGCTTGTAACCAGTTCGGCCACAGCTCGGTTTCCATGATGAGGGCTAAGCGGGGTTGAGTGCGGCGCAAGAAGCGCCGTACCGCACTGGGCAGATCATAGGGGGCATAGACATGATGGACTTGATCGCCTAAAGCCTCGCGCACCTGGCGGGAGCCGGTCAGGGTAGTGGTGGTGACCAGGAGTCGCTGATGGGGATCCCGTTCCAGTAAAGTACGAATCAGCGGCAGGGCAGCGCGGGTCTCACCGACCGATACGGCATGAATCCAGAGACTACCGGCAGGGAGTGGCGGCACAAAACCCAGCCGTTCCAGCCAGCGCTGTCGGTGTCCGCGATCCCGGCGACCGCGCCAGTACAGCCGCATCAAGACCAGCGGTAGCCCCAGATACAGCAGACCGGTATAGAACCACCGTGCGCTGCGGCCTAGCCAAGCGGAGTCGCTGTTCATGTGGAGCCGGTGAGTTCCTGATTCCACATCAAGGTCGCGCCAATCACGGCTGCTGGCATGACTAGAAAGTTGCAGCCTGGAATCAGGGTCAGCACCAGGGTCATGCCGCCAAAACCCAGCGTCAGCGGCCAATAGCGCTGCAGCAATTGGCGCTGCTCCCGAAACGACAGACCGCGCCGGTCGAGCGGATAGCTGGCGTATTCCTGGGCCAACATCCACGCTCCAGAAGCCGCCCACAGGACGGGCGCTACCACAGTGGTCACGGGAAAGAACGCCAAAACCAGCAGAGGGATGAACCAGAGTGCGTAGTAGAGCAATTTTCGCAGCTCAGTCAGCGGGCTGAACAGCAACTCCCGCCAGGATGATGCGGCTGGTGGCGGTGCTGGCCGGGGGTCAGTGGCCTGCGCCAGTTGGGCGACACGCGCCGCCAGCAAGCCGTTAAAGGGCGCAGCGATCAGATTGGCGAGCAGGGTAAATGCGAAAAAAAAGGCCACCAGCGCAACCAGCACAAACAGCGGCCACAACAGCCAGTGTGGCCAGGCTAACCAAGACGGCAGTGCGTCTTGCAGGACTGATGAAAAACGCTGCAACTGACTGGCACCCAGCCAGATCGCACCACCGAACAGCACGGTGCTGATGGCGAGCGGCAGCGCGACCAGGCCGCGCACCCCGGCCCTGGGTAGCCAGCGCAGACCCGTCAATACATAACCCGCGCCGCGAAGAAATGAAGAGCTCATGGTGAGAGGCGTCCTGTTGGGCAAACCGTATGCGTTTCAAAATATGGCAATCTACGTTACTATTTTTAAGCTTTAAGGCCAGACGCTGAGGCCAAGGCGCAGCGTCTCATTATAAAAACACGAGCAGCATTCTGGCCGTCTCTTTACCCAATTTTGACCACAATCCATGGCTCTTGCGCTATCTGGTTCCGGGAACGGGGTTCGCACACGCGCCCGGTGCCTTCTCAACCCCACTAGCATCATCCCTCACCTCAAAGGAGCACACGCATGAAATCTCCCGTCCGCGTCGTCATCACCGGCGCCGCCGGTAATATCGGCTACGCTATGGCGTTTCGGATCGCCTCGGGCAGCATGTTGGGTCCCGATCAGCCGGTGATCCTGCAACTGCTGGAAATCACTCCGGCCCTCCAAGCGCTGCAAGGCGTGGTGATGGAACTAAACGACTGCGCATTCCCACTGCTGGCGGGCGTGGTTGCCACCGACAAGCTGGAAGAGGCATTCAAGGATGCCAACTTCGCCATGCTGGTTGGCGCACGGCCCCGTGGGCCTGGCATGGAGCGCAAGGATTTGCTGACCGCCAACGGCGCTATTTTTGGGCCGCAGGGTCAGGCGCTCAACGATCATGCCGCCCGCGATGTGCGGGTGCTGGTGGTCGGCAACCCAGCCAACACCAACGCCCTGATCGCCGCCAGCAGCGCGCCCAAGCTGGACCGGCGGCAGTTCCACGCCATGACCCGGCTCGATCATAACCGCGCCTTGAGCCAGTTGGCCGAAAAGACCGGATCGCACGTCAACGACATCAAAAAGATGACGATTTGGGGCAACCACTCCTCTACCCAGTATCCCGACATCAGCCAGTGTACTGTTAAAGGGCAGGCAGCAACTCAGCTGGTCGACCAGGGCTGGTACCGCAACACCTTCATCCCCGACGTGCAGCAGCGCGGCGCGGCGATCATCAAGGCGCGCGGCGCGTCCTCGGCCGCTTCCGCCGCCTCCTCGGCCATCGACCACATGCGCGACTGGGCGCTGGGCACCCCGGATGGCGACTGGGTCAGCATGTCGGTGCCGTCCGATGGCTCCTATGGCATTGCTGAGGGCGTGATCTATTCCTATCCCTGCGTGTGCAAGAATGGTGACTACCAGATTGTGCAGGGTTTGGCGGTCGATGAGTTCAGCCGGGAGAAGATGAAGGCCACCGAGCAAGAGCTGCGTGAGGAACGCGCCAGCGTGGAAGAGTTGCTCAAGGTCAAGTAGGGTTCTAAGCGCCGTCCCTGTCTAGAACGGGGACGGTGGTGGGCGGGAAATTTCTGAGCAAACGACTACACTTGATTTGACGAAAATCAGAACGTCGCAACTCAAAACTACCCGTTGGAGGGTGCTTACGCATGAATTACGAAGAATTCCATCGCTGGTCCATCGAAAAGCCGGAAGAGTTCTGGGGCGAGCAGGCCAAGATGATCCATTGGCACAAGCCGCCGCAAAAGGTGCGGGACTATAGCAAGCCACCGTTTTGCAAGTGGTTTGTCGGCGGTGAAACCAACCTTTGCTATAACGCGGTGGATCGGCATCTGGCGGACCGCGCCGACCAACGGGCGGTGATCTACATCTCGACGGAAACCAACGAGACCGTTATTTACACCTACGCCGAACTGCATCGCGAGGTCAATCGCTTCGCGGCGGTGCTGCAATCGCTGGGCGTGGGCAAGGGCGACCGGGTCATCATCTACATGCCGATGATCGCCGAAGCCGCCTTCGCCATGCTCGCCTGCGCCCGCATCGGCGCGATTCACTCGGTGGTGTTCGGCGGCTTCGCCGCCTACAATCTGGCGGTGCGCATCGACGATGCCAAGCCCAAGGTAATGGTGACCTCCGACGCCGGAATGCGCGGCGGCAAGGCGGTGCCCTACAAGCATTTAGTGAACGAATCGTGCAATTTGGCCAAGTTCCCGCCGGAAAAAGTGGTGATCTGCAACCGGGGCTTGGACAAAGACCTGACCTGGGTCGAGGGTCGGGATGTGGATTACGCCACGCTGCGCGCCCAGCATCTGGACGCCGAAGTGCCGATCACCTGGCTGGAATCCAACGAGCCAAGCTACATCCTCTACACCTCCGGCACCACCGGTATCCCCAAGGGCGTACAGCGCGACGTGGGCGGCTACGCGGTAGCGCTGGCGTCCACTATGAAGCACCTCTACCACATCAACCCCGGCGAGACCATGTTCGCCACCTCCGACATCGGCTGGGTGGTGGGTCACTCCTACATCGTCTACGCCCCGTTGATCCACGGGTGCCCCACGATTTTCTACGAAGGCTTGCCGATCCGCCCGGACCCCGGCATCTGGTGGAAGATCGTCAACGAATACCAGGTGCGGTCGATGTTCTCCTCGCCGACGGCGGTGCGGGTGCTGAAGTCGCAGGACCAAAAGTTCATGACCATGCACGATGTGTCGTGCCTGCGCTACCTGTTCCTGGCTGGCGAGCCGCTGGATGAGCCAACCTCGCGCTGGATCACCGATGCGCTGAAGATTCCGGTCATCGATCACTACTGGCAGACCGAGACCGGCTGGCCGATGCTGTCCTATCTGCCGGGTGTCGATCTCAAGCCCAACCGCTTCGGCTCGCCGGGGTTTCCGGTCTACGGTTACGACATCCGTGTGATCAACGAAGGCACCGGCGAGGAAGTGCCGCGTGGCGAGAAAGGCGTGTTGGTGGTGGAGCCGCCGCTGCCGCCGGGCTGCCTGAGCACGGTGTGGGGCGACGACAAGCGTTTTGTGCAGAGCTATTTCTCCAGCTTCAAGGCGATGTTGTACACCTCGTCCGACTGGGCGGTGCGCGACGAGGAAGGTTACTTTTTTATTTTGGGCCGCACCGACGACGTAATCAACGTGGCCGGCCATCGTTTGGGCACCCGTGAGATTGAGGAAGCCATCCAGGCCCATCCGGCGGTCGCCGAGGTGGCGGTGGTGGGCCTGGCCGACCAGGTTAAGGGTCAGGTGCCGGTAGGCTTCGCGCGGTTGAAAGACCCGAGCCTGGCCGAGACGCCGGAAGGGGCCGCCAAGCTGGAGAAGGAGATCATCAATAAGGTGCAGGAATTGTTGGGCGCAGTGGCTAAGCCGCATAACGTCCACTTCGTCAGCGCGCTGCCCAAGACCCGCTCCGGCAAGCTGTTGCGGCGCTCGATTCAAGCGCTGGCCGAAGGCCGCGATCCGGGCGATCTGTCCACGCTGGATGACCCGAACTCGCTGGAGGAAGTCCGCCGGGCGGTGCAAGCTCACTAGTCTGCTGCACTTTGACCTGCTGTCTGGGCTGTCACCCGGCGGGCGGGTCGGAACGGTGAGAACCTGGGCAACGAATCCCTGCTCCGTCTGGAGCAGGGATTTTTGTTTGAGAGCGTCTTTATTTTTCTTCGCCAAATCGCTATACCCGACAGCGCCGGTTTCGGGCTACCATAAGCTCTTCATTGCCACCGGAGTTTTCCGCATGGCTAAATGCACTCCTCGGTATCCCCGCCTCGCTGCTTTGGGCGCAAGGCTGTTGGGTTTTGGCGGCTGGGATCTGCCGCTGGATGATGGTTTGCAGTTCGACCACTTCTCCAAAGCGCTATTGAGGAACTGAATATGAGCAAGAGCATTATTCCCACCCACTTGCGGTATAGCCAAAATCACGAATGGGCGCTCGCCAGCAACGACGACACGGTTCTGGTGGGGATTACCGATCACGCGCAACGCCTATTGGGTGATCTGGTATTCGTCGAAATCCCGGAGGTGGGCCGTGCGGTGGCCGCTGATGAAAGCTGCGCGGTGATTGAATCGGTCAAAGCCGCCTCGGATGTCTATAGTCCATTGGACGGGGTGATCGTTGAGGTCAACGAATCGCTGGCCGATAGCCCCGAGCTCATCAATCAGGATCCCTATGGCGAGGGTTGGATTTTCCGGCTCAAGACCACGGCCTCTGTGGATGGTCTGCTCGATGCCATCGCCTATGAAGCGCTCGCCCGCGCCGACGACGAGGAAGAAGGCTCCAGCACCTTGGCGAATCCGGCGCTGGTTTAATTCGGGCTATTGCCATAAGACCAAGGTGCTTTTGGCCGAACACGCCATCCCCTATACCGAACTGGATATTGAAAAGTCCAAAGAGGCGCGGGAGCAGCACGCCCAGTTCATTAGTACGGGCGGCGTTCTGGTGCTGGTGGTGAGAAACACAGTGATTGAAGGGTATAACAAGGAAGGTATCCTGAATGCGCTTTACCAGCCTTGATCTATTGTACAAGAGGGTTTTATGGCCACGATCACTTTCAAAGGCAATCCCGTCACCACCAATGGCGAACTGCCCGCTCTCGGCGCTGCTGCGCCTGATTTTCGCTTGGTTACCGTCGGCCTTAAGGATGTCACCCTGGCTGATTTCGCGCGCAAGAAGAAGCTGCTGACGATTGTGCCGAGCCTGGATACTTCCGTGTGTGCGTTATCGACGCGCAAGCTGGATACTGAAGCCCAGAGCCATCCCGACGCTGTGGTGCTGGTGATTTCCGCCGACCTACCGTTTGCCCAAAAACGGTTCTGCGACAATGAAGAGCTGAAAAACGTCGTTCCACTGTCCATGATGCGGTCGCGCAGCTTTGCCAAGGATTACGGCGTGTTGCAGGAAAGCGGCCCATTGGCTGGTTTGACGGCGCGCGCCGTGGTGGTGTTGGACGCCAATAACCGGGTGCTTTATACCGAACTGGTGCCGGAAATCGCCCAGGAACCCAACTATGCGGCCGCGCTGGCCGCATTGCAGTGAAGCCGCATAGGTCGCTCCAGCCAGGCACTCCTGAACGGCGAGTGAGATTGGCGACGGCGCAGGGCGCGTTCCATCCTGGCATGCAGCACTGCTGGCATGAAGCGCGCGCCGTCCGCGCTTTGGCCCGGCCAGCGCCTGACGCCTGACGCCTGACGCCATGGGGTTTCAGCAACAGCAGGGTTGGCGGCGTTTGCGCAACGCCACCGCCTATTCCTGGGCTGGTTTGCGAGCGGCTTGGCGCAACGAGCAAGCCTTTCGGCAGGAAGGGTGGCTCTGTCTGATCCTCGCCCCACTGGCGCTATGGCTGGGCGAGAGCGCGATAGAACGAGGACTGTTGGTTAGCAGCCTACTGCTCATCGTGATTGTCGAACTGCTTAATTCCGGCATTGAGGCGGTGGTCGACCGCATCGGGTCGGAACGTCATGAATTATCGGGTCGGGCCAAAGATATCGGCTCGGCGGCGGTGTTCGTGGCGCTGCTCAACGCCGCCGTGGTGTGGCTGCTGATTTTATTCGCCTAGCCGGGCAGCAGAACCGACAAGTTAAATCCAACCGCTGCTTGTTCCACAGCCGCGCTGTGGGGAACCACACCAATGAGCGGTGCGTCCAACCGAGTTTGCAGCGTTTCCAGATTGGCCGCAAAGCGAGCCATGGTCGGATCCAGGTGATTTGCAATCCAGCCGACCAGCGTTAAACCACGCGCCGTAATCGCCTCCGCAGTCAGGAGGGCATGATTGAGGCAACCCAAGCGCATCCCGATCACGAGCACGACCGGCGTTGCCAGGCGTTGCGCTAGATCCGCCGTGTCGTGCTGCGCGTTCAGTGGCACCCGAAAGCCGCCCACGCCCTCAACCCAGACGACTTGGGCTTGCGCGCGCAAGTGGGCAAATGCCTGTTGAATAACAGTCAGATCAATGGCTTGACCCGCTTCCCTAGCGGCAATATGGGGCGCGATGGGGGGCATATAGCAATACGGATTGACCCACTCCAACGGCGGTTGCACTGAACTTGCGGCTAACAGACGGACCACATCCTCGTTTTGGCCATCGCACTCGACGCCAGCCGCCACCGGCTTCATGGCAACTGTGCTCCAGCCGCGTTGGCGAGTGGCGTGGAGCAGCGCGCAGGTGACATGAGTTTTCCCGACACCGGTGTCGGTACCGGTGATAAAGAAAGCGCGATTCATGGCCGGGTAGCGATCAGCCACACCCCGTCATAGCTCAAGGGTAATCCCGCTGCTTCCCGCAACTGTTCATAGCGAGCGGTAATTCCTTGCCACAGGCTGCGACTGAACGGCGTCGGGCGGCGTTGCCCGATGATTTCCCGCGCGCCGACGGCCTTGATGCCGCGCAGCGCGCAGCGTGCTTCAGGATAATAACGCCGCACCGTGCGCTGCTCCCAAACTCGCACCGTCCAGCCCGCCGCCTGGCAATCCGCTAATAACTGTTCCGGCGGCGGTGGGGTCAACACATGTTCATAACGATCGGCGTCGGCAAAGGCGTGGCGTAATTCGGGAAAGTTGTCCGCGCCGAGCGTACTCACAGCTAGCCAGCCGCCCGGTTGCAAGATGCGCCCAGCCTCCGCCAGGCAATGCCGCGTATCGTTCCATTGCCAGGCCAGGCTCGACCAGTAGCCGCCGAAAGCACGCTCATGAAACGGCAGCGCTTCGAGATCAGCACATACCACTGTCATGTCGGGTTGGCGATGCCGTGCGATGCGTAGCATCGATGGGGCGAAATCCACCAGGGTCAGCGCAGCGCCTGGCCAACGGCGGGCCAGCCCACCCGCGCTGTAACCGGTACCACAGCCCGCGTCCAGAATGGCCGCCGGTTCTTGCGCCGTTTCGATCTGGCTGAGCAGCACCGCCAGGTGATCGGCCATTTCGCGCTGCACATCCGCCGCCGCATCGTAGCTGCTGGCGGCTTGGTCGAAGGACTGGCGAATGCGCTCTTTGTTTGGTAAGGCGATCGCTGAACTAGCTGAACTACTCGCGGCGGTCATGGGCGCATTCATGGAGGGCGGCGATCAAGGACTCGATATGGAAGTCTTCATGCGCCGCCGAGAGGGAAATTCGCAAGCGGGCGGTACCGTTGGGCACCGTTGGTGGGCGGATCGCTGGCACCCACAGGCCGCGTGCAAGCAGTTGTTCCGCCAATTGCACGGTGGCGTGGTTGTCGCCAATGCTCAGTGGTTGAATGGCGGTGGAAGAGGGCAGCAGTCGCCATGGCAAACCGGCGACGCCTTGCCGCAATCGGTCAATCAGACCCTGCAGTCGCGCGCGCTGCGCGTCGCTCGCCGCGATCAGGTCCAGGCTGGCGCACAAGGCGGCGGCCAGAATCGGACTGGATGCTGTGGTAAAGATATAGGAACGCGCCCGTTGCAGCAGCCACTCAATGACCTGGGCGTTACCAGCGACGAAAGCGCCTGAGACTCCGGCAGCCTTGCCCAGGGTACCCATCAGCAGCAGGCGCGGTGTCGGCGGCAGGCCAAAATGGGCGAGGCTGCCCCGTCCGCCGGGCCCCAGTACGCCGAAGCCGTGGGCATCATCTACCACCAGCCAGGCGTCGAAACGCTCGGCCAGGGTGAACAATTCCGGCAGCGGGGCCAGATCGCCGTCCATGCTGAACACCGCATCGGTGAGAATGAGCTTGCGCCGGGCGCGGCTCTGCTCCAGCCGACGAGCGAGCGCGTCCACATCGCCATGCGCATAGCGCACCTGTTCGGCGCGGGCCAGGAGCGCGGCGTCTAGCAACGAGGCGTGATTGAGCTTGTCGGCGAAAATCGCGTCATCGCGGCCCACGAGCGCCGGAGCAACCGCAAGATTGGCCATATAACCGGTCGTGAAATACAGCGCCCGCTCGCGGCCGACGAAGGCTGCCAGACGCTCTTCCAGTTCTGCGTGCGGGCGCAGATGGCCACTGACCGCATGTGATGCGCCGCTGCCGACACCCCAGCGCGCGGCGGCAGCCTGCGCGGCGGCGATCAATGCTGGATGATTAGCCAGGCCCAGATAGTCATTGCTGCAAAAGGCTACCACGCGGCGACCGTCGAGCACCGCTTGCGGTCCACAAGGCGCGTCCAGCGTGCGGCGGCGACGCAGTAAGCCCGCGCTGGCCAGTTGGTTCAGACCGGTTTCCAGCTCGTCCCAGATCATGCCAGCGCTGCATCCAGCGCCGCGACCGCCCGTTCGGCCAACAGCGCGGCTTGCTCGGCATCCAGAATATAAGGCGGCATGAAATACAGCGTGGTTCCCAGCGGGCGCAATAGGATTTCCCGCTGCAAGGCTTCGCGGTAAAAGCGGGATCGGAAGGCCGGATCGTTGATCTCGATGTCCACCGCCCAAATCATGCCACAGTGACGGAAATGCCGCGCCCGTGGATGTTGCGCCAGCGGTTGCAATAAGGTGGTAAATCGCTCAGCGAAGCGTCGATTATGGGCCAGCGTCTCGGTCTCGGCGAACAGATCGAGCGTGGCCAGCGCCGCCCGACAAGCCAGCGGATTGCCGGTATAGGAATGGGAATGGAGAAAGCCGCGCAGCACGTCGTCATCATAAAAGGCGGCATAGACCGCATCCGTGGTCAGTACCACCGATAATGGCAAATAACCGCCGGTCAAACCTTTGGATAGGCAAAGAAAATCGGGGCGGATGCCCGCTTGTTCATGGGCGAACAGCGTACCGGTGCGCCCAAAGCCAACCATGATTTCATCGGCGATCAAATGCACCTGATAGCGGTCGCACAGCGCGCGAGCCAGCCGTAGGTACTCCGGATCATACATCGCCATGCCCGTGGCCCCTTGCACCAGCGGTTCGACGATCAGCGCGGCGATGGTTTGAGAGTGTGCGGCCAAGGTGGCTTCCAACTCGGCGGCAGCACGGCGCGCGACGGCGCTGGCTGATTCACCCGGTTGCGCCTGGCGCGTATCGGGTGAAGGGACGGTGATGGCTGGGCGCAGCAGCGGCTCGTAGACTTCTTTGTACAGCGCGACATCGCCCACGCCCAGGGTGCCGAGGGTCTCGCCGTGATAGCCGCCCGTGAGCGCAAGATAATGGTTTTTGCCAGGCTGACCGTGATTGTACCAATAGTGAAACGACATCTTTAAAGCGATTTCCACTGCCGAGGAGCCGTCCGAGGCGTAGAAACAGTGTCCTAGCGCACCGCCGGTCAAGGCCGCCAGTCGCTCGGACAATTCGACCACCGGGGCATGGGTAAAACCGGCCAGAATCACCTGTTCCAGCTGCTCTAGTTGTTCCCGCAGCGCCGCGTTGATGCGCGGATGGGCGTGACCGAACAGATTGACCCACCAGGAACTGATCGCATCCAGATAGCGGCGACCCTCGAAATCGTACAGCCAAGCACCCTGGCCGCGCGCCACCGGAATCAACGGCAGCGCGTTGGTGGCGTGCAGCTTCATCTGGGTGCAGGGATGCCAGACCGCCTGCAAACTGCGGTCGCGCCAGTCGCGGTTGCTCATGCCCGCCAGTAATCAGACCCCGTATAAGCCCAGCTTCGCAAACAAGGCTTCATCACGCGCCATTTGCGGGTTACTGGTGGTCAGCAGCTTGTCACCATAAAAAATGGAATTCGCTCCCGCCAGAAAGCACAAGGCTTGTTCGGCTTCGCTCATCTCCTCGCGGCCGGCGGACAACCGCACATAACTGCGCGGCATGGTGATGCGGGCGGCGGCGATGGTGCGCACGAACTCAAAAATATCGGTCGGTTCGCCGTTAGCCAGCGGTGTGCCAGGAATGGCCACCAGGTTGTTGATCGGCACCGATTCCGGCGCGGGATCGAGATTGGCGAGCGTGGCGATTAAGCCAGCCCGGTGCAGGCGCGATTCGCCCAGCCCGACGATGCCGCCGCAACAGACCTTCAAGCCGGCCTCGCGCACGCTGCGCAGCGTATCCAGCCGATCCTGATAGCGGTGGGTAGTGACGACTTCCTCATAAAACTCCGGTGCGGTATCGAGATTATGGTTGTAATAATCCAGCCCGGCTTCCCGCAATTGTTCGGCCTGCCCGTCTTTCAACATGCCCAGGGTAACGCAGGTTTCCAGTCCCAGCGCCTTGACCGCTTTCACCATATCCAGTACTGGCCCCATATCTTTGTCTTTAGGGCCGCGCCAGGCCGCGCCCATGCAAAAGCGGCTGGCTCCCTGCGCTTTGGCGGCTTGCGCGGCAGCCACCACTTCATCCAGCGCCAGCAGGTTTTGGGTTTCCAGGCCGGTGGCGTGGCGCTTGGATTGAGAGCAATAGCCACAGTCCTCGGAGCAATTGCCGGTTTTGATCGATAGCAGAGTGGAACGCTGCACCGCATTGGGAGCGAAATTCGCCCGCGCGATTTCCTGCGCCCGGAACAGCAAGTCGACGAAAGGCAGCTCAAACAGCGCCAATACCGCTTCCACACTCCAGGCGAGGGAGGCGGTGGGCAGAGGCGGCGCGACGGTGGGCATGGGCTGGGTAACCAAGACAGCATCAGTCATAAGGTGTAATTCCACAAAGGATGAATCAGGGTAGGATAACAGACGCGACCAACAGCGCGGCTGGATGAGTTACCGGGAAGGGTGCGGTCAGCAACGCCGCTCACGCCTGTCCTGTTTACCAGCATCAAGATAGCAGCGTCACGCTTGAAAACCAGCCAGGACCGGCAGCGTTGCCGCGCTTTGGCGACCGGCGCTTAGCCGCGACATTCGATTTTTACCACAAAGTCGCGGGCTTCCGTGGCGATGTCGGCGGCAGTGCGGTGCGCGCGTGCGGATCGGCTATGGTAGTCCACACCCACCGCTTCCAGAAAGCTGCGCGCCAGCGCCGCCTTAATGGCGAAGTTGACGTTTTGTGGCATGTCGCCGGTCATTTCATGAATGCGCGCCGCGTTCAGCTTAGAGCTGACCACGCCGACCACCGCGCCATCGCCATCTAGCAAAGGGCCGCCGCTGTTACCCGACTGGGTGGGGGCGGTGAACTGTAGGCGGCAGGTATCGTCGCCAGGGCCAATCAGCGAGCTGACGTTGCCGGTGGTGACTTGCGGTCCCGACCCCAGCAGGCCGCCCAGCGGATAGCCCACCACAATCACGGTTTCTCCAAGCCGAATCGTAGGGCCGTCGCGGAAGGCCGCCACACCAGCTAGCGGCGTGGCGGCCCGTAGCAGCGCCAAATCGTTGACGGGGTCGGCAAAGACCGGTTCCAGCACACAGCGCTGACGTGGCGAGCGGGCCACAATCTCGCTCGCGCCTTCAATGACATGGTGGTTGGTCAAGATATACCCTTCGGCATGGACGCAAAAACCGGTGCCGCTGAAGTTTGTTTCCCCGTCTCCGCTGCGCCGGGGGCCAGCATCGCTCGCCGGTGGTTCGGGCGGCGGCTTCAGGCCAAAATGCGCTGCCAAGGCTGACAGACCCGCCGCAAAGCCCTGACCCACCGCCCGAAATTTCCATTGCCGTTGATGCCGATAAATCTCGGCCAGGATCAGGGCGGTTTCAGCGCGACTGGCTAACGGTAGCGCAAAGGTCAAGATCGGGTCATGGGAAGCGTCGGCCAGCCAGGCGCGGATTGCGCCAAAGGTGCTGAACGTAGTGCCGGGAGGCGCTTCAGGCCGCACGGTGAGCAGCAACGCCAGCCGTTCTACCGTGGTCGGCATCGCCAGCAAATCAATCTGAAACACGGCATCCGCCGCGCTGAAATGCACTGCCTCGCCAGCGGCCACCGGCTGATAGGCGCTGATCAGATCGGCTTGGTCTCGCACGCGCCCATCGATACCCAACAGCACCATACCGACTTGGGTGCGCGCCGCGAACTCGGTGGCTGGTTCGCCGCTAACCCCTAATACCAGGCGGGCGGCGCTTAAAACTTGATTTTGTCCCGCTTGTAATTCCGCTAACACAGTCGGTCTTCCCTAGAGGGTGAATGTGCGAGATGAGGGATGGGGTGAACAGGGCGATTTGGCGCTCACTGGGTTTTCGGTGAAGCAAGCAGCAAGGTCCAGTATCTTTTATAAGTCGAGGCGCCATTCAAAATACAGGCACTCCCGATTTCATGGAGCTGCGGATTCATAATGTTGCTGCAATGGCCTGGGCTTTCCATCCAGTTATCCATGACTGAAGCAGCATCGGTCCTTCCTACGGATATGTTCTCACCCCATGGTCCTGCGTTATATCCATACTTACTCATTCTTATTCCCGCATCCGAGCCATCGGAGCCGGTGTGGCTAAAAAAATTTTGAAACGCCATATCTTGGGAGTGGGCATGAGCGGCTGCATAGAGCTTTTCATTCCATGTCACCGCAACCGATGGCCCCAACAAGCCATAGTCTCCACACTGCCTTGAGCTTGCTCTGAATCGATTCACTAGTTCAATCATCTGTTGCTTGATTGCAGCGGGGGGTTGGCAGCTAAAGCGATCGTTGGGGCCTGCTTCGCAGGCAGTGATCGTGCGTGTTGCACTGATCGCGCCCTGCACGAAAACCTGCAAGTTGACGGTGCCGTTTGTTTCCAAAGCCAAGTTGCTTAAATGGAATTGGCCCAGTGGCAGATCGCTGACGCCACCCTCACAACGTAAAGATCCCGGCCCACAGGTGAATAGGCAACGGCCACTGGCTAACACCAGGGCGCAGGCGGGTTTACCGTTGGCATCCAGCGCCGTGCCAGAAATGCTGCAGAGGCCATTGCTCAGTACTGCTGAATCCAGAATGGAGCCAGCCTGCTGCGCCAGGGTCGGAGTCGAGAGCGAAAGACCTAGAATAAGGGCGCTTATTGATGAGCGAAGTCCACGATCACACATGATGCTCTTCTACATCGACCAAGAGGGCGAAATGGCCACCTGTCCTGCAGCGATTCATTCACTTTCGACATAAGGCAATGGGACGGATCGTCCGTCTTGCTACTCCTATGTTGTGCTACTGTTGGCGCTTGTTTTTATATACCTGATTGCGGGCGCTAATGGTAGGGCCAATGAGAGGTTCTCGAAATGCCTTTAGCGAAGCGCTGGGTTGCTGGACCACAATTCAGAAAAGTCATGAATGGCCAGGAATTCACCTGGTGGCTGCGGGGGGCGCGTGGAATCGGGCCGTAGCACCGCCACCAGCCAGGCAATGCCATAGTCGCGCGCGGCACGCAGAATCGGCAGATGGTCATCCACCAGCAAGGTCCTGGCCGGATCGAAGGGTTCTCGTTTGCGTAGGCGGGGCCAAAACTCCGCCTGTTCCTTGACGCAGCCCAATTCGTGGGCGCAGATCATGGTGTCGAAATGGCCCGCCAGGCCAGTGGTTTCCATCTTCAGCGCTAGACTGTGCGGATGGGCATTGGTGACCAGCACCACCCGTCGTCCCGCCCTGTGCAGGGCATCCAGAAACTCCAGCACCTGCGGATGCACCGCAATTAGCGCGGCAATTTCGCGCTTCAGGGCCACAATGTCCAGCGCCAATTCTTTAGTCCAGTAATCCAGACAATACCACGCCAGCGTCCCTTCCACCGCGCGGGTGCGAGCCGCGAGCTCGGTGCGCGCTTGCGCCAGCGGCAGGCCGTGGCGTTCGGCGTAACGGGCTGGCACCAGCTCACGCCAGAATTGATTGTCGAAGCGCAAATCCAGCAAGGTGCCATCCATATCGAGCAACACCGTGTCAATCAAGGGCCAGGGCAAAGACACCGCCATCACCCACCTCCGCCGACCACCGGCTTGAGTCTGGATTGTGTAAAATGGGGGAAAAGAGCAGTGCTGTACGCATGCCCTGCCGATCCCCGAGGAGGACCACCGCGTCATGCCCGACGCCCCTGATATCGATCTGGCTGCCCTGGTGGAGCCGGTGCAGGCTATCGCCAGGGAGGCGGGGCGTCGCATCCTGGAAGTTTATGCCGACGGCTTTAGCGTCACCGAAAAAGCCGACCAAAGTCCAGTGACCGAAGCCGATTTTGCCGCGCATCGCTGCATTCTGCGCGGCCTGGCGCAACTGACGCCCGGCATCCCGATTTTGTCAGAGGAAGCGGCTGATGTCAGTTTCGCTGAACGCAGCCACTGGGAGTGGCTGTGGCTGGTGGACCCTTTGGATGGCACCCGCGAGTTTATCCGGCACAGCGACGAATTTTCGGTCAACATCGCCCTGGTGCACGGTCATGTCGCGGTGCTGGGGCTGATTCTGCCGCCCGTGGCTGGCGTGTGCTACTACGCCTGGCGTGGCGGTGGCGCGTTCAAGCAACCGCTTGGTCAGGCGGCGCAACGGATCCGGGCCGCGCGCGTCTGTCATTATCCGGTGCGGGTGGTGAGCAGTCAGGGGTCTTATCGCACTCGCCGGTTGCAGGATTATCTGGGCCTATTGGGGCCACACCGCCATATGGCGCTGGGCGGTGCGCTGAAATCGTGTTTGGTTGCCGAAGGCGTGGCCGATCTCTATCCGCGCTTTGGCCCCACCGGCGAATGGGATACCGCCGCCGCTCAGGTGATTCTGGAGCAGGCCGGCGGCTATCTCACGGACATGCAGTTCCGGCCCTTGCGCTATAACGCCCGGCCAGGTTTGATCAACCCGGATTTTTTCGCCTTCGGTGACCCCACCTGCAACTGGACGCAGTATCTGCCGCCATTCCAGCATCCGCGAGGGCGGCCGCTCTCTCTACCCAGCCATTAAAACCCTACGCCGTCGAGTTCCGCCATGCCCTACGAACGCTATCGCCGTGATTTGGAACGGGAAGATTTTCAGCATGATCCCGCCCAGGAGCGGGCGGTTTTAGCCTTGCAAGCTGTGTATGAGCGACTGCTGGCGCAACCGGACCCACGGACCGCTCCAGCGCGGAAACCGGGCCTGTTGGGGCGCCTGTTGGGGCGTGAAGACGCGCCGTCCATACTGGCGGTGCGCGGCCTATATCTGTGGGGCGGGGTCGGACGCGGTAAAACCTATCTGGTTGATACGTTTTATGAGGCCCTGCCGCTGGAGCGCAAGTTGCGGATCCACTTTCACAGCTTTATGCGGATGGTGCATGCCGAATTGAAGCAACTGCCCCCGCAGCCTAATCCTTTGCGGCTGGTCGCTGCCCGCCTGGCGGAACGGGCGCGGGTGTTGTGCTTGGATGAGTTCTTCGTGGCCGATATTACTGATGCCATGTTGCTGCATGGGCTGCTGTTTTCGCTGTTTACCCATGGCGTAACGCTGATTACCACCTCCAACATCGAGCCAGACGGCCTGTATCGGGAGGGCTTGCAGCGAGCGCGGTTTTTGCCCGCCATCGCCTTGCTCAAGCAGCATGTGGACGTGCTGAACGTGGATGGCGGAGTGGATTATCGGCTGCGCTATCTGGAAAAAGCGGAGATTTATCACTATCCGCTGGATGACCAGGCTGAGCGGGTGCTGGAGGATGTGTTTAATCATATCGCCCCGGAGCCAGGCCATCGCGGCGGCAATGTCGAAATCGAGGGTCGCTTCATTCCGACCCTGCGGGAAGCGGATGGGGTGGTTTGGTTCAATTTCCGGGCGATCTGCGATGGACCGCGCGGCACCGCCGATTACATCGAACTCGCGCGTTGCTACCACACCGTGCTGATTTCCAATGTGCCGGTGATGGACTGGCAGATGGAAAATCAGGCGCGGCGTTTCGTCAATCTGGTGGATGAGTTTTATGATCGCAGCGTCAAACTGATTTTGTCCGCCGCCGCGCCGGTGCTCGCGCTGTACACCGGCGAAAAATTGAAGTTTGAGTTCCAGCGCACAGTCAGCCGACTCCAGGAAATGCAGTCGCACGCTTATCTGGAACGGCCGCACCTACCTTGAGGCGTGGGTTCTGGTCGCCGCCCAGACTGTTGCCACCCACCAGGATCGCCGCTTGCCGATGCTCTCCAACGCTGCTGCTGTTTTCAGACACGACCAGCTTCCCCAAGCGGGTGTCTTGCTGGTTAACCTCGGCACCCCGGATGCGCCCACACCGGCGGCGGTGCGCCGCTATCTGGCCGAATTCCTGTGGGACCCGCGGGTGGTGGAGTTACCGCGCCCGCTGTGGTGGCTGATCTTACACGGCGTGATCCTGCGGTTCCGGCCCGCCCGCTCGGCGCGCAAGTATCAAAAAATCTGGACAGAAGCCGGATCCCCGTTGCTAGAGATCAGCCAACGGCAAGCGACGGCGCTACGGGCAGCGTTGGCGGAACGCTATCCTGGACCTATACAGCTTGCCGTTGGGATGCGCTATGGCAACCCGTCCATCGCCGTCGCGCTCGGTGCGCTGCGCGCCGCTGGGGTGCGGCGCTTGCTGGTGCTGCCGCTGTATCCCCAATACTCAGCGACCACGGTCGCTTCCACGTTCGACGCCATCGCTGCCGAACTGCGCGCCTGGCGCTGGCTGCCAGAGCTGCGCTTGGTCACTGCGTATCACGATGATGCACATTATCTCGACGCGCTGGCGGCCAGCATCCGCGCCGCACGCGCTGAGCAGCCGAGTGAACGCTTGTTATTCTCCTTCCACGGCCTGCCCCAGCGCACTTTACTGGCGGGCGATCCCTATTACTGCCATTGCCACAAAACCGCCCGCTTGGTCGCCGAGCGTTTGGAGCTGCAACCAGAGACATGGGCGGTGGCGTTTCAGTCGCGCTTCGGGCGTGCTCAATGGCTGCAACCGTATACCAGCGTTCTACTAGCGGAGTGGGCCAAGGGTGGCGTCGCCAGCGTGGATGTGGTTTGCCCCGGCTTCGCCGCTGATTGCCTGGAAACCCTAGAGGAAATCGCGCTGGAAAATCGCCTGATTTTCCTGGGGGCTGGTGGACAGCGGTATCGCTATCTTCCGGCCTTGAACGCCGATCCAGGCCATATTGCGGCTTTGCTTGCACTGATTGCGCGTCACGCGGTGGGCTGGCCGGAGTTTGCTGTTACGGTGGCCACCGCAGTGGCCGCCGCTGAACGCGTCGCCACTCGCCAGCGCGCCTTAGCTTTGGGCGCATCGTCGTGAATGAAGACGTCTGGTACCGCCTTCGACCCCAACTCCCTTTCGCCAAGCGTCTTCTATACTCACTGCATACGGCGGTCGCCCCTCAGCGGCTCGCGTGGTCGCCAACCTCATGTAGTGGGGATCCATGATTCACGGCGTTCTTCTGGACCTGGAAGGCGTACTCTACACGGGCGGGTATCCGTTGCCAGGCTCTCGCGAGTCCCTGCTCAGTTTGCGTGCGGCGGGGATTCCGCTCCGCTTTATTACTAATACCACGCGCCAAACCCGCGCTATCCTGATCGACCGCTTGGCCGCCATGGGATTGCCAGTCGCGCTTCAGCAACTGTTTACGCCCGTGGTGGCGGCGCGCGACTATTTGATTCACCATCAGTTGACTCCCTACTTGTTAGTGCATCCCGCTATTCAAAGTGAATTTGCCGATTTGGTGGGGGCTGGGTCCAAACCTGGCGCGGTGCTGCTTGGCGATGCTGGCTCTGGTTTTAGCTATGAGGCGCTGAATCGCTGCTTCCGGTTGTTGCTAGATGGCCTACCGTTGCTCACGATGGGTTCCAGTCGCCATGTCCGCGAGGATGGCGGCTGGAATCTGGCTATTGGCCCGTTTATGGCGGCGCTGGAATACGCCGCGCAACTAGAAGCCGTGGTGCTGGGTAAGCCGTCAGCCGAGTTCTTTCAGGCTGCGGCACACAGCTTGGAGCTACCCGCTCAAGATGTCGTCATGGTCGGCGATGATGCCGAAATGGATGTCTGCGGGGCGTTGGCGGCGGGCTTGCGCGGGGTGCTGGTGCGTACGGGCCAGTACCATCCCGGCGACGAGGCTAAAGTCGAGCCGCGCGGCGGCCGGGTGTTCGACGATCTAGACGCGGTGGTGGATTACATCCTCTGAAAGCAGAGTGCTGCCCGAACAGGGTCAATTGCGGGTAAAATTGGCGGCCACGCGCGACCCCGCGCTGTTTGGTCTCCGGCCCGCCGTCATCGCCCTGGAATTGTCATGCGCATCCTGTTTCCTGATCTCAAGCCCTACGCTCATCAGTTGCTTGCCGTGGATGAACGGCACACCCTGTATGTGGAGGAGTGCGGCAATCCAGACGGATTGCCCGTGCTGTTCCTGCACGGTGGTCCCGGCGCGGGTTGCGAGCCGCTGCACCGCCGCTTTTTCGATCCGCAACGTTACCGCATCGTGCTGTTTGATCAGCGCGGCTGTGGTCAATCTACGCCCCATGCCGAATTGCGCGACAACACCACCTGGCATCTAGTGGCGGATATTGAGCGGCTGCGGACACAGTTGGGGATTGAGCGCTGGATGGTGTTTGGCGGTTCCTGGGGATCGACCCTAGCACTGGCCTATGCCGAAACCCATCCGGAGCGCGTGCTAGGATTGATTCTGCGCGGGATCTTTCTGTGCCGTCCCACGGATATTCACTGGTTTTACCAGGCAGGAGCCAACCGGCTGTTCCCAGATTTATGGGAGCATTTTCTGGCCCCGATTCCACCGGTGGAACGGGCGGATTTGGTGCCAGCCTACTACCAACGCCTGACCAGCGCCAATGAACTGGAGCGCTTGCGGGCCGCCAAGGCCTGGGCGATGTGGGAGGGGGCGACACTGAGCCTGGAAAGCAACCCTGGATTGGTCGAACAATTTGGCGAGGCCCATCGGGCGTTAAGCCTGGCCCGCATTGAGTGCCATTATTTTATGAATCAATGCTTCATGGCCACCGACCAACTGCTGCGCGATGCGGGTCGGCTGCACGGCATCCCCGGCGTGATCGTGCATGGCCGTTACGACGTGGTGTGTCCGCTGGATAATGCCTGGGCTTTACATCGCGCTTGGCCGGAAGCCGACTTGCGCATCGTCACACCCGCCGGCCATGCCGCCAGCGAGCCGGGGATTATCGACGCGCTGATTACCGCCACCCAGAGCTTCGCGGATCGCCTGGCGTGATCGGGTTGCTCCAGCGCGTCACCGCAGCACACGTTGCAGTTGGTGAGGAGAGAGTGGCGGCCATCGAGTCGGGCTTAATGGTGCTAGTGGGGGTCGAGCGCGGCGATAGCGCACGGGAGGCGGATCGCCTACTGGAACGGCTGTTGGGCTATCGGGTCTTTGCTGACGCCGCCGGCAAGATGAATCGCAACCTGCGCGAGATCGGTGGCGGCCTGCTGCTGGTGCCCCAGTTCACCCTGGCTGCGGATACCAACAAGGGAATGCGGCCCAGCTTCACCCCCGCTGCACCACCCGCCGTCGGCGAGCGCTTATTTAAGCATCTGGTGGACCAGGCGCGTTGTCTGCACGCACCGGTCGCTGCCGGTTGTTTTGGCGCACATATGCGCGTGGGCCTGACCAATGATGGTCCCGTAACGTTCTGGCTACGCGCGGCACCCTTAGGCTGAGGGATAGGCGCGGTGCTGCCACGCTCTATTTCCGCCTATCAAATCCAAGAAGTCCTTTGCTGCTCGCTCTAACCGAATCCCCTAAATCCTGACCCCGATTTTCCATCCCTATTACCCCGGTCCTGTTTTTGAGCGCCCCTATGAAAACACTTGAAACTCTGCTGGAACGCACCATCCTACTGAGCCGTTGGCTGCTGGCACCCATCTATCTAGCACTCATCAGCGTTTTAATTTTGTTTACGATCAAAGTGTTTCAAGAGGTTATCCATCTGTTTACGGTGATTGACACCACGAGCGAGGTGGCTTTGGTGCTAGCAGTGCTGGGCCTGGTGGACACGGTGCTGGTCGCTAACCTGCTGGTTATGGTCATTCTCAGCAGTTACGAAACTTTTGTCTCCAAGCTGGATGTGGATGAGGGGCAGGAAAAACCATCCTGGCTGGGCAAAATCGATGCGGCGACCATAAAGATCAAGCTGGCGGTGGCCATTGTCGCGATCTCCTCGATTCACCTACTCAAGGTCTTCATGAATGCACCCTCCTCTATGCAAGACCAGCCGCTGTTGAGCAACTCGCTGTTTTGGCTGGTGATCATCCATCTGACCTTCGTCCTCTCCGCGCTGCTCATGGCTGTTATCGACCGGCTTGCCTTTGCCCAGCACCGTGGCGATCATTGAGCAGTCATTGAGCGCCAAGGCGGTTTCGGCCCACCCAGTCCCGGGCAAATTGCCAAGCCACCCGGCCGCTACGCGAGCCGCGCTGCAAAGCCCAGCGTAGCGCGTCCGCGCGCGCTGCTTCATCCAAGCCAGCAGCCCAGGCCAATTGTTGCAACCAGTAGGCGACAATGGCCAGGTAATCCTCCTGGCTAAAGGGATGAAAGGATAACCAGAGTCCGAAGCGTTCTGACAGCGAGATTTTCTCCTCGACCGCCTCACCGTGATGCAGTTCGCCTTCGATGAGTTGGCTCTGCTGATTGTCCTGTGCGTATTCGGGCAGCAGGTGACGGCGGTTGGAGGTGGCGCACAACAGCACATTGGCGGGCGCGGCGCTAATGGAGCCGTCCAGCATCGCTTTCAGCGCCTTATAGCTGGAATCGTCGGCGGCAAAAGACAGGTCATCGCAGTACAGCAAAAATCGTTCAGGCCGGTCGCTGAGCGGTTCCACCAACTCGGGCAAATCGAGCAGATCCTGCTTGTCTACCTCGATAAGCCTTAAGCCCTGAGCGGCGTATTCGTTCAGTAGGGCTTTGATCAGCGAGGATTTACCTGTGCCCCGTGCGCCCCATAACAAGACATGGTTACAGGGCTGGCCAGCCAGAAATTGCCGTGCGTTTAAATCAAGCACGGTTTTCTGGCGGTCGATACACTGTAAATCAGCCAGCCGCAGCCGATGCGGATGGCGCACTGGCTGAAAAAAGCCCTGGGGGTGGGCGCGTCGCCAGCGAAACGCCAGGGTGCGCTCCCAATCGGGGGCTGCGGGCGGTGCAGGTACGGCCGCCGCCAGCCGTTCGAGGGCTACAATCCCGCGTTCAGCCAGCGCTGAATTCAACATTCTTGCACCCGCTTCACGCATTTAGTGCTTCATAACCAGCGCGGCACCGCTAGCGCCCAGGGCGATTAAATCGGCGACAATCCGGGTGCTTTCCTCCAGCGCCGCGTCAGGAACCACGCTGTCCTTGCCTTCGGGGATTTCATCGCCGGGCTTGAGCGGCGGCAATCCTTTCAACACGCGATAGCGGTTTTCCCGGTCCCGCTGCCAAGTTTCGATCCGCTCCCGTTCGCTGCGGCGTTGGCTCTCCAGCAACGACACCGTGGTTTTTTCCCGCTGCTGTCGGGTGAATTCCAGATCGCGCAAGAAAGCCTGATAATCAGCATCAGTGGCAATACGGGCTTGATGCCGCCGGGTCAGCTCAGGGGTTAGACCGGCGAGGGCGCGGTCGTTACGGTAACGGGTAGCGGCGATTTCATCCCACGGCAAGGCGTTTTTCTGACTGCTTTCGCCGACTTCATCGCTGTCCATCATGGAAGGAATCGTGATATCCGGGCGTACGCCGCGGTGTTGGGTGCTGCTGCCGTTGATCCGGTAAAACTTAGCAATCGTCAGTTTCAACTGGCCTTGCGGATCCCGATTGCGGGTCAGCCGGTTCAGATCCACCAGGGTTTGCACTGTACCCTTGCCAAAGGTCGGGTCGCCAATAACCAAGCCACGTCCATAATCTTGAATGGCCCCGGCGAAGATTTCCGAGGCGGAGGCGCTGGCATGATCCACCAGCACCGCCAGCGGCCCGCCGTAGGCTTGCTCGGAGTCGCTGTTTTTTTCGATCTCCACGTTGCCGTTCGCATTGCGCACTTGCACTACTGGCCCTTCCTTAATGAACAGGCCGGTCAGATCAACCGCTTCCTGCAAAGAGCCACCGCCGTTGGTGCGCAAATCCAACACCAGGCCATCGATTTTGCCGTTCAGTTCGGCCAGCAAGCGTCGAACATCGCGGGTGGTGCTACGGTAATTGGGATCTCCACGCCGGGCTGACTCAAAATCACTGTAGAACGCCGGGATAGTGATCACGCCAATCCGCGCAGTCTGGCCGCCCATCTGCAAGGTTTTGACCTCGCTTTTGGCGGCTTGCTTGTCCAACTTGATGGTGTCACGCACCAAACGCACGTTCTTTTCGGTCGCCAGCGCGCCGACCTTGCCAGGCAATACCTTCAGGCGCACCACGGTGCCGCGTCGGCCACGAATGCGATCCACCACATCGTCCAGCCGCCAGCCCACCACATCAACCCACGGCTCATCATCGCCCTGAGCTACCCCCACAATCCGGTCACCAGACTTGATTTGTTGGCTGAGGTCAGCCGGCCCGCCCGCGACCAGCTCAACGACGGTTACCATCTCATCGTCCATACGCAGCACGCAGCCGATGCCTTCCAGTGACAAGCGCATCTGGATATTGAAGTTTTCGGTATTACGCGGCGAAAAATAGGCGGTATGCGGATCAAAAGCCTGGGCGACCGCATTCATATACAACTGAAAAACATCGTCGCTTGAGGTGTTGCTGGCTTGCCGCAGTCGATTGTCGTAACGCTTGACCAGAAGGTCGCGGGCGGCGGCGCGATCCTTGCCGGAGACGATCAGGGTGAGCATTTCATGCTTGAGCCGCTTGCGCCAGAACTCATCCAGTTCAGCAACGGTTTTGGCCCAAGGCACCTCTTTGCGCTCCATTTCCAGCGTTTCGTTGACATCGAAGCGAAAGTCCTGCTGGAGCAGGTTTTGAATACGGGCAGTGCGTTCGTTTAAGCGACGCAGATAAACATTAAAAATCTCATAAGCAGGCTGCAAATCGCCTTTTTTCAGTGCATCGTCCAGGGAATAACGGTATTTTTCAAATTCAGTAATGTCGCTGGCCAAAAAATAAGCGCGGCCAAAGTCCAGATCCTCCAGATAGGCGGTCAGGATGAGGGCGGACAGGTTGTCATCTAGCTTGCTTTTACGGTAATGGTGCTGGGACAGCAACTCGGCGATGGTTTTGTCGAGCGCCGCCTGATGGGCCGTGGGAGCCAGAGCGGTGAGGGGGATTTCAGTAACCGTCGGAGCCGTCGGTTTGGCGCATGCTGCCAGAGGAATCAGCGCCAACAGCAGGGGCCATAGCGGCAGGAATTTTAAAGCTTGCATCTTTGGCATAAGACTTCTCAACAGAAACGGGCCAGGCTGTGTCCTGAGCATTCACGCTGTAGGGTGCACAAGAACGACATCGGTAGCGACGGGTTGCTTACCATTGGGTTCGGCCAGGGTAAATTCAAAAATATGATTGCGGGAAGGTAATTTCATGATATTGAAGCTTTCCGGCAAGCTGGAATCGTGAAAGAACGCGGTGCGATACGGCGAATCAGAGTCACGCGAATCGGTTTTCCACAAATAGGGTGATAATTTGACCAAAAAGCGCATAAAGCCAAAGCTCTTATTATCATCGTGATGATAGCAATAACCGCGCACCCGTGATCCCATAGCACCCCAGCCAGGCGCGAAATAGTCATCACCGCGGGTAGGCAGCAAGCCCGGCACCAGATAGCCGGATACAAACATATCGGCTTCCCGTCGCAGTTCCTCGGAGACATTATCGAACGCCATGGCTTCCACCCGGCAGCCTTTGTTTTGCAAGGCGCGGACAACTTGCACGAAATCGCCATCACCGGTCGCTAGCAACACCCGATCCAGGTTTTCTGATTGCAGCAGCACATCGACCGCCATGTCGAGATCGGCGTTGGCTTTTCCGTAACGGTTGCCAGCTTCATCCTGAAACCATTTGACTCGCTTCTCAATCACCTTGTAACCCAGCTCGCGCAGGGCCGACTGATAAGCCCGAGCCTTGTCCCGGTAGACCACGTTGGTTTCAGCGCGTTCCTCATCGTAGGTCAGATAAACGTTCAGGCGCAGCGGTTCGGCATGATCACGGCAGGCGAATTCGCGCAATATATCGTATTGCATCCGCTGGCCACCGTTGCGGGAGATGTTGGCGGCGTCCACATAAACGCCGACCTTGGCATGAGATTTCAGGATAACGGTCATAGGTCTATTCTAGTAGGTAGTCTAATGAAACAATTTTGCACGTTTTCGCATCCACAAGGGACATTCCAGCCATTATGGCAAAATCCCTAGCGTTACACTGCGTTTTTTCAGGGGCGCTAGCTGTCCGCTGCGTCTAGGCAATAAAGCCGCTCACGGATTGGCCGTGACCCATTGACCAAAGCAAACGGGCGGCTCTAAGCCGCCCGCCACAGCCCCCCAGAGTTTAGGGGCTTAGCCGTTAGCCCTTGACTCCAGAACTTCAACAGCGGGTAAGATCTTCCCTTCCAGGAATTCCAGGAACGCGCCGCCGGCGGTGGAGATGTAGGACACCTTGTCGTAGATGTTGTACTTCTGAATCGCGGCAATGGTGTCGCCACCGCCGGCCAGCGTGAACGCCTTGGTGTTGGCGATCGCCATGGCGACGGTCTTGGTGCCCGCGCCGAATTGATCAAACTCAAACACGCCAACCGGGCCGTTCCACACCACGGTGCCGGCTTTCATGATAATGTCGGCCAGCTCCTGGGCGCTCTTGGGGCCGATGTCAAAGATCATGTCATCGTCGGCGACCGCGCCGGCGTCTTTCTGCACCGCCGGTTCGGCGGCATCAAACTTCTTGCCGGTCACCACATCAACCGCGATCGGGATATTCGCGCCGCGCTGCTTCATTTTCTCGATCAGCATCTGAGCGGTGGGCACCAGATCGTGCTCGCTCAGTGATTTGCCAACATTCTTGCCCACCGCTTCCAGGAAGGTATTGGCGATGCCGCCGCCCACCACCAGTTGATCGACCTTCTCCGACAGACTTTCCAGCACGGTCAGCTTGGTTGATACCTTGGAGCCGCCGACGATGGCGACCAGCGGCCGGGCCGGCTTGGCCAGCGCCTTGGTCAGCGCGTCCAGTTCCTCGGTCAGCAAAATCCCGGCGCAGGCCACCGGCGCATACTTGGCGATGCCGTGGGTGGAAGCTTCGGCGCGGTGGGCGGTGCCGAACGCGTCCATCACGAAAATATCGCACAGCGCCGCATATTTTTTGGCGGTCTCTTCGACGTTTTTCTTTTCGCCCTTGTTGGTGCGGACGTTTTCCAGCAGCACCACCTCGCCGTTGGCGACGTCAAAGCCGCCGTTGACCCAATCGCGGATCACCCGCACCGGCTTGCCCAGCTTGGCCGACATGACATCGGCGACCGGCTGGAGTGAATCCTCTGGATTAAACTGGCCTTCAGTCGGGCGACCCAGGTGCGAGGTCACCATCACCTTGGCCCCGGCCTTCATCGCGTGCTCGATGGTCGGCATCGAGGCGGTGATGCGGGCGTCGGAGGTCACCTTGCCGTCCTTGACGGGCACGTTGAGGTCGGCGCGGATGAACACTCGCTTGCCGGCCAAATCCAGATCGGTCATACGCTTGAATTGCATTTTTCTCTCCTCCAAATAAAACCCCCGTCAGTCCTGGCGTGAAGCCAGAGCGGCGGGGGCGAGTGGTTTCAGCTCAGCAAGGAACCGCCACGGCGTGGCGATGGCTTACTTCATCATGACCTTGACCATTTCCAGCACTTTGCAGGAATAGCCCCATTCGTTATCGTACCAGGCCACGACCTTGACGAAGGTGTCATCCAGCGCGATGCCAGCGTCGGCATCGAAGGTCGAAGTGTTGCTCTCGCCCCGGAAGTCGGTGGCGACGACTTTGTCTTCGGTATAGCCCAGCACGCCCTTCATCGAACCCTGGGAAGCTTCCTTCATGGCCGCACAAATTTCTTTGTACGTCGCGGGCTTGTTCAGCTCGACGGTCAGATCGACCACGGACACGTCAGAGGTCGGCACGCGGAAGGCCATGCCGGTCAGCTTCTTGTTCAGTTCCGGGATCACCACGCCGACGGCCTTGGCGGCGCCAGTGCTTGAGGGGATGATGTTTTCCAGAATGCCACGCCCACCGCGCCAATCCTTGTTGGATGGGCCGTCCACGGTCTTCTGGGTCGCAGTGGCAGCATGGACAGTCGTCATCAGACCGCGCTTGATGCCCCATTTGTCGTTCAGCACCTTGGCGATGGGGGCCAGACAGTTGGTGGTGCAAGAGGCATTGGAAATGATGGTCTGACCGGCGTAGGTTTTGTCATTGACGCCGTAGACAAACATCGGGGTATCATCCTTGCTGGGTGCGCTCTGGATGACCTTTTTCGCGCCCGCGCTGATGTGCTTCTGGCAGGTTTCCTTGGTCAGGAACAGACCCGTGGATTCAACAACGACATCGGCACCGACTTCGCCCCACTTCAGTTCGGCGGGGTCCTTGACAGCGGTCAGGCGAATCTTTTTGCCATTGACGACCAAGGTATTGCCATCAACCGAGATGCTGCCCTGGAAACGGCCATGCACCGAGTCATATTGCAGCATGTAGGCCAGGTAGTCGGGTTCGAGCAGGTCGTTGATGCCGACGATCTCGATATCCGGGAAGTGCTTAACCGCAGCGCGAAAGACCATGCGACCGATGCGGCCGAAGCCATTGATGCCAACTTTGATAGCCATGCTTTCCTCCAGCAGTGTGGTGAGCAAAACGTGTGGTTATAACAACAGAGGTGGATAGCGTCATCCACCCAGAAAGACACAGTATAAACCTCTTAATGCGTATCGACCAAAACCAGCGCGGCCGCTCGCCAAGTTTAGAACAAGGCCGTTACAGCTTCAGCCACCCGTTCCGTAGTAAGGCCAAAGTGCTGAAAGATGATTTCGGGCGGGCCTGATTCGCCAAAGCGGTCGATGCCAAGCACTGTCCCCTGTGGACCGGCGTACTTGTACCAAGGAGCAGTCACGCCCGCCTCAACCACCACCCGGCGGGTCACGGTCGGTGGCAACACCGCTTCACGATACGCCGCATCCTGGACATCGAACACATCCACCGAGGGCATGGACACCACCCGAACCCGCCGACCCTGGCCATGCAACTGCTTGGCCGCTTCAACCGCCAGTTGCACCTCAGATCCTGTGGCAATGAGAATCGCCTCTGGCTCAGCCCCGCAATCCAGCAGGACATAACCGCCACGGGCGATGGCTTGCACCTGCTCTGGGGTGCGCTCCTGGTGGGGTAGGGGCTGGCGGGTAAAAATCAATGCGGTTGGGCCGTTCACCCGCTCCAGCGCCATTTTCCAGGCCACTGCTGTTTCCGTGGTGTCGCAGGTGCGCCACACCGACAAGTCGGGAATGATCCGCAGGCTGGAAACATGCTCGATGGGTTGGTGGGTGGGACCATCACCACCCACACCGATGGAATCGTGCGTCAGGATAAACATGCAGCGGATCTTCATTAACGCCGACATGCGAATGGCGCTACGGCCGTAATCGGCGAACATCAGGAAGGTGCCGCCAAACGGTACATAACCGCCGTGCAGGGCTAGACCGTTCATGATGGCGTTCATCGCAAATTCGCGCGCACCATAGAAAATCAGATTGCCATCCGGGTGCTCGAAATCGACCGGTCGGGAACCCTCCCAGGGAATACCCGTGGATTCGGCCAGATCCGCCGAGCCGCCGACCAGGCTGGGGAAGTGCGGGCCGTAAAACTTCAGCGCACGTTGCGAGGCGGCGCGCGTGGCCAGGCTTTCACCCCGCTGCTGGGTGGCGTGGATAAACGCCCAGGCGATGGTCTCCCAATCGTCGGGAAAGCCGCAGGCTAGCCGTCGGTCAAATTCTGCCGCCCGCTCAGGAAACTCGGCGCGATAGCGGGTGAACAGAGTATTCCACTCCCCCTCAGCCGCAGCGCCCTTGGTGCGGGCATCGAAAGCGCGGTAAATCTCCGGCGGGATGACAAAAGGCGCATGCCGCCAGCCGATGTTCTCGCGGGTGGCAGCGACTTCAGCAGCACCCAGCGGTGCGCCATGGGATTTGGCGCTATCGGCCTTGTTGGGCGAACCCTTGGCGATGATGGTTTTGCAGCAAATCAGGGTGGGGCGCTCATGAAAGGCGCGCGCTTGTTCCACCGCAGCGTGAACCGCGTCCACATCATGGCCGTCCACGTTGGAAATAACATGCCAGCCCATGGCCTCAAACCGCAAGGTGACGTTATCGCGGAACCAGCCCTGCACCTTGCCATCGATAGAAATGCCGTTGTCGTCATACAGGCAAATCAGCTTGCCCAGGCCCCAGATGCCAGCCAGCGAGCAGGCTTCGTAGGAAATGCCTTCCATCAGGCAGCCGTCGCCCAGGATGACATAGGTATAGTGATCGACGATCGGAAAGCCGGGCTGGTTGAAGCGAGTGGCTAAGGCCCGTTCGGCCAAGGCCATGCCCACCCCGTTTGCCAGGCCCTGGCCCAATGGCCCGGTGGTGGTTTCTACTCCCGCCGTGCGGCCGTATTCGGGATGCCCTGGGGTACGTGAACCTAGCTGCCGGAAGCGGCGTAAATCCTCAATGGTGAGGTCGTAGCCGCTCAGATGCAACAGCGCATACAGCAGCATCGAACCGTGGCCGTTGGACAGAATCAGGCGGTCGCGGTTGAACCACTTGGGATTAGCAGGGTTGTGGCGTAAAAAACTGTTCCACAACACCATGCCAAAATCCGCCATCCCCATGGGTGCGCCAGGGTGGCCAGATTCGGCCTGCTGCACGGCGTCCATGCTAAGGGCGCGGATAGCGTTGGCCATTTCCCGATATAAAGGCAGGGACGAAGGCATAACGGTTTCTCGAAAGGGGGGGCTGGAAACGACGAGCTCAGTGGCGCTCTGATCCACCAAGCGCAGGGCGGCCAATTCGCGACGCGAAGGCATGCGCTCTCTCCTAAAACATCAGCATAGTCAATCAGGAAATGCCGGGCGTCGCACGGATCGCGAGCACCGCGACCTGGCTGCGCGCGTCGCTCTTGCTGGGACGTTCACCGGAGAGATCACGAAGGATGTCCAGTCGCGCCAAAACCCCCTTTGGGATTCGGTTCGGCCGAAAAACGGCCGCGATTATAGGAAATAATCAGGGCTTGCGCCAAACGATTCTTGCGACGGGCGGCCGACTCACGCTTAATCGCGGCGCAGGTGGTCGCTAATCGCAATCGGTGTCGGGTAGGTGAGCACCAGATAATAGGTGGAAATAATGAACAGGAGCAGGGTGGTCGCCTGTACCAGATACGAGGCTTCTCCGCCGATCAACTGGGCTTGCTGGGCTAGTAAGGCAATCAACAGGGAAAATTCGCTGACCTGGCCCAGCCGCACGCCCACTTCCATGGCGATACGGGGCGGCTCCCCAGCCCATTGCAGAAAACCGCGAAACGTCCAGGGCTTGAGCACGATCAGCACTCCGCTGAGCGTGAGGGTCGGTAGCAAGACCGATCCCAGCATACCCAGATCAAACCCCGCGCCTAGGGAAAAAAAGAACAGCACCAGGAAAAAATCGCGCAATGGCCGCAGGGTATCGGCGATATAGAGCGCGATGGGGCTGGTGGCCAGCGCAACCCCGCCGATAAAGGCACCAATAGCGTAGGACAAGCCCAGCAGCGCAGCGATTTCCGAGATGCCCAGGCACCAGCCAATGGCCGTCAGAAAGATATATTCACGGATTTTGTCGAACTTGCGGATGAGCGGAATGAGTACATAGCGCGAGGCGACATAGGAGAAGCCCAGTAGCAGCGGCAGCGTGATGATGAGCAGGCCCAAGCCTTGCAGGGAAGAGCCGCGCCCACCTAGGCCTTCCACCAGCACCAAAATTGCAATCGCCAACAGATCCTGTAACAGCAGAATGCTGATGATGATCTCGCCGGTGTGCTGGTGGTGCAACGTGCGGGTGGGCAATAATTTGAGGCCGATAATGGTGCTGGAAAAGGTCATCGCCGCGCCGATCAGCCAGCATTCACCCAGGGTGTAGCCAAACAGCCAGGCTACCCCGCCACTGGTCAGCGCGAAGACCAGCGAGGTTCCCAAGGTAATCAGAGTCGCCTTGCGCATCATTTGCAGCAGGCGTTGCGGGGATAAATCCAAGCCCAGCAGGAACAACAAGAACATGATGCCGATTTGGGACATTTCCTCAATGGAGGAGGCGTTGTCGATCAGCTTGAAGCCATAGGGGCCAATCAAAATGCCCAGCACGATATAGGCAATCGGCAGGGCTTGGCGCGCATACAGCGCTAGCGTGGCGAAGAGCGCGGCGCCGGTGAAAATCAGAAACAAGGAAAAGATAATGGGGTTCTGATCTACAGGCATGGGTGACAGGGTTCCGGGCGTGGCTTGGCGCGCGGGGTATGAGAGTAAGCTAACGCCAAGCCAGGCTATTCTAACAGTGTTTGTCTGGATTGCCGTTCACTCCCAAGCGGGCCGAGGCAACGCGCTGGTGCACGCCGCCGAAAAGCCGCCCGACCACTCCCGCGCGCCTCGGCAACCGTGCATAATGGCAAAGTGCGCCAGGCTGGCGTCGCTCCCAAAACGTTGTGCAATCCCTGTGTCCGCCAATCGCCCGCCGCTGTGGCTTCCCTCTTCGCGTCTGCATGATCTGCCAGCCGACTTGGCTGCTTGGTTGTTTGATGCCGGTTCTCTGACCCGCCGCTTGCGCCGCACATGCGCCGGCCAGTTGCGGGTGCAGGTGTTGGCGCAGGGTTGGGCGCGACCCAGCCGCGACGAAGCGCGTATCCTCCACTTGCGCTTGGGCGCTTGGGCGTGGACCCGCGAAGTCCGGTTGCTGTGCTGCGATCAGCCCTGGGTGTTCGCCCGCACGTTGATTCCGGCCCGCACCTTGCGGGGGCGCGGTCTCCGCTTGACTCGCCTGGGGACCAGGCCCTTGGGGGAGGTGCTATTCACGGATCCGGGTGTGCAGCGCGGGCCGGTGGAAGCGGCGCGCATCATCGCTGATCACCGTGTGCATCGACATGCATGGGCGGGTTTCAGCGCGCCGTCGCCCACGCTTTGGGGTCGCCGTTCGGTGTTTCACATCGACGGTCACCCACTGTTGGTTTGCGAGTTTTTTCTGCCGGATCTGCCTGTTTTCTTGCCTGTTGTTGTGTGAATCGGCCCGACCATGACTATGCAACGCCTTGAAGATCGTCTGCGTGAATATGCTCTGCTGATGCGCCTGCATCGGCCCATTGGAATTTATCTGTTGTTATGGCCGACCTTGTGGGCTTTGTGGCTGGCTGGCCAGGGGCAACCGCCGGGCAGTATTGTGCTGGTGTTTGTCTTGGGCGTGGCGCTGATGCGCTCGGCCGGTTGTGTGATGAATGATATCGCCGACCGCGATTTCGACCCGCATGTAGCCCGCACCCGCGACCGACCCCTAGCGGCGGGTCGGGTCAGTCTGCGCGAGGCGCTCGGCTTAACTGTTGGCTTGTGTCTTAGCGCCTTTGCCCTGGTGCTCACGCAGAACACGTTGACCATCCTGCTGTCCTGCGTCGGTCTCGGCCTGGCGGCAACATATCCATTTATGAAGCGATTCCATGCGCTGCCGCAAGCGCATCTTGGTGCAGCCTTTGGCTGGGGGATTCCGATGGCCTACGCAGCCGTGACCGACACCTTGCCGCTGCTGGGTTGGTTGCTGTTTCTGAGCAACGTGCTGTGGTCGGTGATCTACGATACCCAGTACGCCATGGTGGATCGGGAAGATGACTTGAAGATCGGTGTTAAATCCAGCGCCATTCTGTTCGGCCCCCACGACAAACGGATCATCGGCTATCTGCAATTGGCGTTGCTGGCGCTGTTACTGGGCATCGGCCTACTGGCCGGACGGGGCTGGATTTATTATGGCGGGGTCTTAGTGGCGGCCTGGTTTGCGTTGTACCAGCAATACCTGATCCGCGACCGCGCACCAGAGAACTGTTTCAAGGCGTTTCTGAATAACAATGGCTTTGGTCTCGTCATCTTTTGCGGCTTGTTACTGGATTTTCTGCCGGCTGGCCCAGGCTGAAGCGCCTTCTACCCACAACCCCACTTCTTAGAGAGGAAGTGTTCGCAAAGGGAGGAAACTGCATGCTGATTGTCCACGTTTTTATTCACGTCAAGACGGAGTGTATTGACGCGTTCAAGGCGGCCTCGCTGGACAATGCCCGTCACAGTATCCAGGAGCCTGGCATCGCCCGCTTTGATGTGATTCAGCAGACCGACGACCCGACCCGCTTCGTGCTAGTCGAGGTCTACCGCACGGTCGAGGCCACCGTCCAGCACAAGGAAAGCGCCCATTACGCCCGCTGGCGCGATACCGTGGCCGCCATGATGGCCGAGCCGCGCGCCAGTGTGAAATATGCCAACCTGTTTCCAATCGATGCGGGCTGGGATTATCCAGCCGGTCTGTGAGACCGCGCCCGATGCCGGCGGAGCTGGAGTTAAGGACACCGTACCTGCGCCTGGCGGCGCGGGTGTGGGGATCGCCTGACGGTCTTCCAGTGTTGGCCTTGCATGGCTGGCTGGATAACGCCGCTAGCTTCGATCCACTGGCCTTATTGCTCCCTGGCCTGCGCCTAGTGGCGCTGGATTTGCCAGGTCACGGCTATTCCAGTCGTCGGCCGCGCGGGGTGCATTATCACCTGGTAGATTTCATCCCGGATGTGGTCGCCGCCGCCGATGCGCTGGGCTGGGAGCGCTTCGCCGTGCTCGGGCATTCCCTGGGAGCTGTGCTCGCCGCGTTCATGGCGGCGGTGATTCCAGAGCGTGTGACCCGTCTCGCTCTCATCGAAGGGCTAGGGCCACCACTGAGCCAGCCGACCGATAGCCCGATCCATCTACGCAAAGCCATGGATCAAATGTGCACCCTACCGCGCAAGCGCCTACCGGTGTATCCCACGCTGGAAGCGGCGGTTCAGGCTCGTAGCGCGGCTAGCGGTCTGCCGTGGGCTGCGGCCAAACTCCTGGTCGAACGCAATGTGCAGCAGATCGGTAAAGGTTACGGCTGGCGCAGCGATCCGCGCTTGCGCTTTGTCTCGCCGCTATATCTGACCGAGGCGCAAGTTCTAGCCTATCTGGACCGCGTGCAGGCCCCAACTCTGCTGATTTGTGGTGCGGACGGCTATCTGGTGAAGCGCGACTATATGCAAGAACGCTATACCCACCTGCCCGATCTTACCGTGCAGACGTTACCGGGCGGCCATCATTTGCATCTGGAACATCCGGCAGCGTGTGTCCGACTACTGCTGCCTTTTTTGGCAGCGGACCGGAACTGAGCCGACCGACCTGCGGTTCAGGAACCGCTCAAGGCTTCCCGTAGCCAGTGCTCCATCAGTGCACCCCAGCGCTGGCGTGGGCGTTGCTGCCAAAAGCGGGCGTTGGGTCGGCAGTCGAAGCGTTGTTTGAAAGCCGCCAAGGTTAGCACCACTAACGCCAGGCCAAAGGCCAGCGGTGCATTGGGGATACCGGCAAAGGGCAAGACCAAAAGCATCAGAAAGGTGAAGGCCGCGATCCAGCTCCAGGGAATATACAGATAATAGTCGATCGTGAATTGGCGGCCTTGTCGGCGCAACCGCACTTGCATTGGCCAATCGTCCTGCGTCAGGTAGGCGCGCCGCCGCAGTACCAGCAAGTCCTCCCGCTCGGTGACGATGATAAAGCCCTTCAGCAGCAAGGCATTGCGAATTTTTTTTAGTGCAGTGGCGCTGCCCTGGGCTGTCGCCTGGGTTAGCCGTCCTTGATGGTGAATTTGTAATTCACCCATCATGCGCCTTCACCCATCATCAGCACGACCTTACCGGTGGATTTACGCGCCACGACTTGCGCCAAGGCATCCACCGCCCGATCCAAGCTATAGATCGCGGAAATATAGGGCTGCATTAAGCCTTCCACATACCATTGCAGCAGAATGCGAAAGCTCTCCGTCATCACGCGTGGCTGCAACTCGGCGTAAGCGGGCCAGTTGAGCCCAATAACATCCACATTCTTGACCAACAGGTGATTGGCGGGAATCTGGGGTACGGTGCCGCCAGCAAAGCCGATCACCAGAATGCGTCCTTCAAAGGCCATGCTGCGCAACGAAGCCGCAAACAGATCGCCGCCGACCGGATCGTAGACCACATCCACGCCGCGACCGGCTGTCAAGGTCTTCAAGCGCTCCCGGACATCCTCATGGCTGGAGTCGATGAGAAAGTCCGCGCCATGTTGGCGCGCCAACTCCAGTTTTTCCAGGCTGCTGGCCGTGGCGATGACGGTCGCGCCCAGTTGCTTGCCAATGGCGACGGCGGTCAGCCCAACGCCGCCGGAAGCGCCATGCACCACCAACACTTCCCCCGCACGCAGTCCCGCTCGGTGCCACAACGCGATATGGGAGGTGCCGAACACCACGGGAAACGCCGCGCCGTGCTCCCAGGGCATAATCTTGGGCATGACCACACAGCGGTTCGCATCAGCCACAGCCTGTTCAGCGTAACCGCCGTGCGGCAGGATGGCGATGACACGCTCTCCAGGCTGGAGGCCCGTTACCCCTTCCCCCAGTTCCAGCACTTCGCCAGCCACTTCAAAGCCGGGACTGAACGGCGGCTCTGGCTGCTGTTGATACTGACCGCGTGTAATCAAACTATCCGCGAAATTGATGCCGCAGGCGCGCACGCGCAACAGCACCTGTCCCTTAGCCGGAGTCGGCGCGGACAGCTCTTCCAGAATTAAGTTTTCGATGCCGGTCAGTTGGCGACACACCATCGCCTTCATGGCCTGTTCCTCCTCGCTTTGCTTACGCCAAACAACGTTCCAAAAAAACGGGGACGCGATTTAAGGCGTCCCTGCTCTGACGTCGTTTTATTCCCCGATGACCTTCCGCACCACGTCGGTCATGGAGATGACGCCGACGGGCTGATCGTTTTCGGTGACGATCAGACGGTGCATCCGCCGACCAGTCATCAGGCTCACCGCTTCGCTCAGCAGGATGTTGGCGTCACAGGTGGCGCAGCCCGGCGTCATGATGTCGCCCGCCTTCATCGTCCGCGCTTCTTCGGAGGTGCGGCCTTGCCGCGCCAGCACCATATCGGTCTGCGAGACCACACCGATTGCCTTGCCGCCATCCATCACCACCACCGCGTGGATTTCGTGGTCCACCATGATCTTGGCGACTTGGCCGACGGTATCGCCCGGTGCGCAGGAGATGATGCCGCGATGCATCAGGTCTTTGACCTGGGTGCCATCGTCGGCGATCTTGATGGCTTCGGCTTCGGCGATGCCGGGCAGCGGCGCGGACATCGGATAGGGATGCGGGGTATTGTGCACGTCGCCCTTCGGGAGTGTGGGGTGTTCGATCTTTACCGGCGGCTTGCCGCTGGCGCCTAAACCGAATTCGGTGGCGCCGATCAGGACGGCCATATTGCCGTGCGGATGCTTGTTGTCGTGCATCAGTTGGTGGGCAACGGGCAAGTCGGCATAGGTGAAGGCCCGCGATAGGCAGGGGTCGAGCAGGCCGCGCACCGCCAGCTCGTTCATCTGGTAGGACTGTTCGGCGTTGGCGAAGTGCGAGCCTTGCAGCCGCTTCTGGCGCATCCATAGATAACGCAGATCGACCGTGGCGTTGTAACCCGTCGTTCCCGCGCAAACGACGACCATGCCGCCGGTGTCGCAGACGAAAATCGAGGTCGGGATGGTGGTTTCGCCGGGATGCTCGAACACGATGTTCGGGGCGCGCTTCTCGCCCAGTACCTCCCAAATCTTCGCGCCGAACGCCCGCACCCCTTTCAGCCACTTGGCGTAGCCGACGTTATCCTTCCAGTGCGGCAACATGCCCCAGTGGTCGAACTCGTTGCGGTTGATGCAGCCTTTCGCGCCCAGCTTCATGCAGTAGTCGAACTTGTCTTTGCCGGAGACCATCGCAATCGGAGTCGCGCCCGCCGCTTTGGCGATCTGAATCGCCATCGAGCCGAGGCCGCCCGCGCCGCCCCAAATCAGCGTCACGTCGCCTTTTTTGACCGCGTTCTTGCCCCAGCCGTGCAGCATCCGCCAAGCGGTGGCCGCGACCAGCACGTAGGCCGAGGCTTCTTCCCAGTTCATGTGCTTGGGCTTGGGCATACACTGCTGGGCCTGCACTTTGGTGAACTGGGCGAAACTGCCGAAGTTGGTTTCATAACCCCAGATGCGGAAGCTGGGCGAATACATCGGGTCGCCGCCGCTCTTGACCCAGGCGCAGTTGCGATCCCAGGTGCCGCAATGGATGACCACCTCGTCGCCGACTTTGACGTGAGTCACGTCCTTGCCGATTTTGTAGACGATGCCGGAGGCGTCGCTGCCGCCGATGTGGAAATCTTCCTTCTCGCCCGCTTTGTTACGCGCACCGATAACGTTGACCGGAATCCCTAGGCCCGCCCAGACGTTGTTGTAATTGATGCCCGCCGCCATCACGTACACCAGCACTTCGTCATCGGCGATGCTGGGCACATCGACCACTTCCTGCTGGAAGGCTTCGGTCGGCTTGCCGAACCGCTCGGCCCGAATCAGCCAAGCGTGCATTTTTTGGGGGATAACGCCCAGCGGCGGTTGCTCGCCCAGGTTGTACAGTTCTTTGGCCATCTTTCTTGATTCCTCGCTGTGGGGGTAGTTTTAAGGGTTGTTGTTGGAAAAACCTTAATCGTGAGTTTTGATCGCCTGAATCACCCGCTCGCGCAAACGCTCGTATTCGGCAATCGGCGAGCGGCGTGGCGCTTCGGCCAGCGCGTTAAACAGCGCCTCCTCGCCACCGAGCAGGCCGATGCCGTAGCGGCCAAATTCCTCGCGCAGGTGCTTGACCAGCCATTCCGCCTGACAGCGCTGGCGGCGGGCGGTGAACTGGTTCTGCCCCAGCAGCCATTGGCGGTGGCTGTCCAGCGCATCGGCCAGCTTATCGATACCGCTGCCCAGTGCGGCGCTGGCGGATAAGGCCGGGACTTGCCAGCCTTCCGGGTCCATCTGCCGCCGCAAGGTGTTTTTCAGTTCGGACAGGGTCTTACGCGCTGCCATGCCGATGTCTTCCTTGTTGACCACGATGACGTGCGGCACTTCCATGATGCCCGCTTTCAAGAACTGAATGCTGTCGCCAGAGGCCGGTTGCGCCACGAAACAGGTGGTGTCGGTCATCTTCGACACGTCGATTTCCTTCTGGCCGACGCCCACTGTTTCCACCAGCACGATGTCAAACGCCGCCAACATCGCCAGACTCATCGGCCAAACTTCGGCGCTGAGGCCGCCAAACTCGCCACGACAGGCCAGCGAGCGGATGAACACCTCGCGATCCGCGCCGCTGGCGTGCATCCGCAGCCGGTCGCCCAGCAACGCGCCGCCAGTAATCGGGCTGGACGGATCGACCGCCAGAATGGCGACCTTCAAGCCGCGCTGCCGCCAAACCTGAATCAGCGAAGCGGTCAGCGAGGACTTGCCCGCGCCCGGTGGCCCGGTGATGCCGATCAGATGGCCACCCGTCTCCAGCTTGACAGCGGGCAGCGCCTCCAAAAAGGCAGCGGCGCACTGCCGGGCCGCCGGGCGGCGGTCGTCCAGCAGATTCAGCGCCTGGGCCAGCGCCAGCCGGTCACGACCGCTGACCGCAGCGGCCAGCGCCTCCGGTTCGGGCAAAGCCCGACTCATACCACGGCGACCGGCTTCATCTCGTTGGCTTTGCGAATCAGGTTGAGGATGTCCACCATGATGCCGTTCATGTCGATGTCCTTCGGCGTATAGACGGCGGCAATACCCCGTTCTTTCAACAGCTTGGCATCGCTCTCCGGGATGATGCCGCCGATGACTACCGGCAACTCCTTCAACCCGACCTGCTCCAGTCGGTTGAACACGTCCTCGACCATTTCGATATGGCTGCCGGACAGCACCGACAGACCGATCAAGTGGACGCCCTCTTCCAGCGCCGCTTTAGCAATCTGTTCCGGGGTCAGGCGGATGCCTTCGTAAACGATTTCAAAGCCGACATCACGGCCCTTGACCGCAATCTGTTCCGCGCCGTTGCTGTGGCCATCCAGACCGGGCTTGCCAATCAACAGGCGCAAGGGGCGGCCGATTTCCTCACCGGTCTTGCTGACCTGGGTGCGAATCGCCACCGCCCGCGCGCTGCGAGCGTCGTCGTTGGCGGGAATGTCGATGCCGGTCGGGGCGCGGTATTCGCCGAAAATGTCGCGCAAGGTCTGCGACCATTCGCCGGTGGTGACCCCGGCATGGGCGCACAGGATCGAGGCGGGCATGATGTTCGCGCCGCTGCGGGCGGTTTCGGCCAGATTGGCCAGCGCCGCCTTAACTTCAGCGGCGTTGCGCTGGGCGCGGAAGGCGTTGAGCCGTTCGATTTGCTCGCGTTCGGCGCGGGGATCGACCTTCATGATGCCGCTGTCCTTGCCGCCGGTCAGCGGTGATTCCTCGGTTTCCTGATAGCAGTTCAGGCCGATGATCTTGAGGTTGCCGTGCTCGATGGCCCGCATCCGCTCGGTGTGGCTGGTGACCAGCTGCCGCTTGACGTAGCCGGATTCGATGGCCTGCACCATGCCGCCCTGCTCCTGCACCCGCGCCATTTCCGCCGTCGCACCATCCACCAGCGATTTAACCTTGGCGGCAATCACCGGCGAGCCGTCGAAAATATCGCCGTATTCCAGCAAATCGGTTTCAAAAGCCAGTACCTGCTGCATCCGCAACGCCCATTGCTGATCCCAAGGCCGGGGCAAACCCAGCGCCTCGTTCCAAGCGGGTAACTGAATGGCGCGGGCGCGGGCGCGTTTGGACAGGCTGACGCCGAGCATTTCCAGCACAATACGTTGGACGTTGTTTTCCGGCTGGGCTTCGGTCAGCCCCAGCGAGTTGACTTGCACCCCATAGCGGAAGCGGCGCATTTCTTCGCTTTGGGCGTTGTAGCGTTCCTGGGCCAGCTTGTCCCACATCTCGCCGAAGGCCCGCAGCTTGCAGGTTTCCTCGATGAAACGAATGCCCGCGTTGACGAAGAAGGAAATCCGCCCGACCACCTGCTCGAAGCCGTCCGCGCCGATTTGTCCGGAATCGCGCACCGCGTCCATCACCGCGATGGCGGTAGACAGGGCGTAGGCCAGTTCCTGAGTCGGGGTCGCGCCCGCTTCCTGCAAGTGGTAGCTACAGATGTTGGTCGGGTTCCACTTGGGGATGTTCTTGACCGTGTAAGCGATGATGTCGGTGGTCAGCCGAACCGAGGGCGTCGGCGGGAAGATGTAGGTGCCGCGAGAGAGGTATTCCTTGAGGATGTCGTTTTGGGTGGTGCCTTGCAGTTGCTCTGGTTTCGCGCCCTGGCGCTCGGCGGTGGCGACATACAGCGACAGCAGCCAGGCGGCGGTGGCGTTGATGGTCATCGAGGTGTTCATCTGCCCCAACGGAATCTGATCGAACAACGCCTGCATGTCGCCGATGTTGCCAATGGGTACGCCGACCTTGCCGACTTCACCCCGCGCCAAGGGATGATCAGAGTCATAACCGGTTTGGGTCGGCAAATCGAAGGCCACCGATAGGCCGGTCTGACCTTTGCTTAAATTGGTGCGGTACAACTCGTTGGATGCCTTGGCGGAGGAATGGCCGGAATAGGTCCGCATCAGCCAGGGTTTGTCGCGTTTGGGAGTAGACATTGAGGCACCTCTCTTGGGAGTTGTGGTTATTGGGTTGTTATTTTACGTCCTTAGTGTCTTATCTGGCGCTTTAAAATCAAGCACTTGATTTATCGTATAAAATTTTTGCATTCTGGCAGGATAATCGACTTAAGTCAGCCCTAACCAAATCCATTTGTTCATTTGAGAGTCCAGGCAAATAAATTTTTTCTTTCTTTTTTCTCCAGATATCGCGCTCCAGTAAACTTTTATTTTTTCTTTCAGGGTCATCTCGAAGGTAAATAATCATCAAATCCCAACCAGAATGGCCTTCTGCTGTAGAAGTTTTTCTGGTCAATAGAATCTTCTCTATATTACTCCAACTATAGTTGGCCACCCCCAGAAATAAAGTTGCTCCTATGCTGTTGAGTGGTGGTGCTATCCCCAATCCATTCTGACTTATTATTAATACGATAAGCCCATCATCCTTTTTAAGATGCGCTAAAAAGCTGGGCAATTGTGTTGCCATTGCCAAGCCCCTGCCCAAAAAGGGGCCACCGAAAACCATCAAAGAAGATATCATTCTATTATTTCTATCGCCATTCAGAAAAGCGTATGTTCCAATACAAAAAAATAAAACACCAAAGCCAATCCAAGTTGCTGTCATTACAATAGCAAACCAAGATGCTTCCACTCTTTCGTTGTAAATGATAAGGCAATCTTGGTTAGAGCGTAGATTAGTTTTCATAATACTTTAAAAAATAATTAGATTAATTCCTCTTAATAACTCGAAAAACTCTTTGAAGTCTTGGCTCAACATCTTTTTTTCTAAACTGGATATATTGATTACGAAGAATTTCTATAGCATCAATACGCTCACTCACCGGTCTTGAAATCCAGTATTCATAATCATTAGGCTGTTCATGGAGCGGAACTATTTTTAATACTTTTTTTATCATAATTTTCATTCAAAGAGGCGGCGCTCGCCCAGCTTCAAAAGCTTCATCAGTCCGCTTTCCAGCTTGATCCAATCGCCCTGCAACAATATCGGCCTCAATCTGGCGATCCCACTGCTCCGCCATAAATTCTTCAAACCAATTGGCGAAATCCGTCAACTCTTCAGCGGAAAGTTTGGAAACCGCAAGCTCTAACTCTTTAACACTCATCACGCAGCCTTAATTTGTGCCGAATGGCCCCTCTGCCTGTTTTCCAGGAGAGGGGCTTTTTTCACCTCACGCCGGACGCCGCTTAATCAGCAAGCGCCGTTCAATCTCAAAAATCTTATTGCTCAGCTTCTCCTTGCCCAATTTCTGCTTATCGTTCTCCTTGATAAACAAATCCGCGCCATATTGTTTCAGCGCATCGGCGGCGCTGATGTTCTTTACACCGATGAACTGGAAGGTCACGATGCCCAAAGCGTCGTTATTCGGCACCGTTTCAGTCGCCACCACCCTTGAAAGCGCCGCCACCGTATCGCCAGAAATAGAAGGTTGGGTGTGATAGCCCTCGGTAAAGCCCAATTCCCACAGCGCATTTTCACTGACATCGCGGCTGGCCAAGCCTTCCAGCCACGCGAACACCAGACCGCCGTAAACAATCGGATCACCGCTCATCTTGCCTGATAAACCGGTGCTGTAGATTCGATCAAAGTGCAAAGGATGGGTGTTGCCGACCAGATAGGTCCAATACATGTGCTCGTCGGTGATGGTGCGACCGTTGTTGTGCACGATCAAATCGCCGAGCGAGAAATCCTCGAAATAGGTGTTGGGGCCGGTCAATTGGCTGGGATAGTTGCCCGCATTGACCGGAATATCCACCACCGGATGCTCCACCCATGGGAAGTCAACCGGCGTGGTCGGTGCAGGCGTGGTCGGCAGCCGGTCGCCGCGATAGCCGACCATGATTTTGCGCTCGTATTGCAACACCACCTGATTGTGTTGGTTCACGCTCAGGGTACGAATCAGCACGATGCCGGGCTTGTCCTCTCCGCGCGCCTTGCGATCCACCACCTTGGTATAACCGCGCAGGGTGTCGCCCGGATACACTGGCCGCAGGAATTGCACGTTGTAATAACCGAGGTTCGCAATCGCCTTCTCGGAATCGTTGTGCACGCCCAGCGACAAAGTGACGTTGAACACCATCTGCGGGCTGGCGGGCAGGTCGGGGAAGCCGTGGGCCTTAGCGTATTCGACGTTCAGATACAACGGGTTGCACTGCATAAACACGCGGGCGAAGTCCAACATCGGGCCGCGCTCGAAGGTGTAGCCACGCGGGTGGACAAACACCTGCCCCGGCACGAATTCATCCAGATAGCGCCCGTATTGCGGCCGCCGCGCCCATTCCACGTTGACCGTGACCGATCCGGCCACTTCGGCTTGCTCGCTCAAACGCATCGAAAAACTCATCGCTCAACCTCCCACTTCGGCTTTGGATTTGGCGTTGTCCACCAGAGAACGGGCAATCACTTTCAGCGCCAGGGTTTCCTCCGCGCCCTCGAAAATCGACAGCACCCGTGCATCGATAAAATAGCGGCTGACCGGGGTTTCCTCGGCGTAGCCCATGCCGCCGTGAATTTGCAACGCCTCGCGGGTCACCCATTCGGCGGTCTTGCAGGTGAAGAATTTGACCATGCTGGCTTCCATGTCGCCCTTGCCTTCGTCCATCAAGCGCCCAACCGAATAGGTGAACTGGCGGCCAATCGCCAGATAGGTCGCCATCCGCGCCAGTTTGATCTGGGTCAACTGATAATCGCCGATGGGATAGCCGAACACCATCCGCTCCTGGGCGTAGCTCAGCGCCCTTTCATAGGCGGCCTGCATGATGCCGATGGCGCGGGCGGCGGTCTGAATCCGCCCACCGGAGAAACCGGCCATCGTAAAATAGAAACCTTTGCCCTCGCCCTTCGGCCCGCCCAGCATGTTCTCATCCGGCACGAAGATGTTGTCGAAGAACAGGTCAAAGGAGTGCATCCCGCGATAGCCGATGGTGGAAATCGCCTTGCCGCTCAACTTGCCGCCGCTTTCTTGGGTGAAATTGATGGTGTGACCGGGGGTGCTGGGCTTCTCCAGCAGGAACATGGATAAACCGCGATGACCGAGGGAAATATCGGGGTTGGTGCGGGCCAGAATCAGCAGTACGCCGGCCTTGCCACCGAAGGTACACCAGGTTTTCGCGCCGTTCAGCAGCCAGCCGCCTTCGGTCTTGGTCGCTTTCAGCCGCATGTTGGCGACATCGGAACCGTAGTTCGGCTCGGTCACCGCCACCGCGCACAGCATCTCGCCGGAGGCCAGTTGCGGCAGCCATTTGTTCTTCTGCTCCTCGGTGCCGCCTTTCAGCAGCGCCTTGGACAGAATCTCCGGTCGGGTGATCAGGCTGCCCGCCGCGCCCAGCGAGCCACGGGTCAATTCTTCCGTGACCACGATCATACCGAGATTGTCTTCCTGCTCGTCGCTCTGGATGCCGCCGAAGCGTTCCGGGATGGAGATACCGAAGCAGCCCATGTCCTTGACCTGTTCCAAAATGGAATCGGGAATGTCCAGATCGTGACGGTGGACTTCTTCGGCCAGCGGCATCACCACTTCCTCGGCGACACGGCGGAATTGCTCGCGCATCATCTCGTGGTGGTCGTCCAGCAGATAGGCGCCGGTCACCCCGTCCTGCGCCCGCATCAACTGACCGAGTTCCGCCACATGGGCCGCTGGCAGTTGGGCGATGCAGAATTGGCGAACCTTGGGAGCATCCACCGTTTTGCTGAGCCAAGTGTCGTCGAGACCGAAATCGGTGGGACGGGCGCTCAGGCGATTGCGCACCGCTTGCAGGGCTTCGGCGGCGAACAGCAGCGCAAAGCGTTCTTCCAGCGTCAATTCACTGGCCGAACCGCCGCCCGCCGCTCGCGCCCGTTTGGCGTAATCCAGCCCAAAACGGGCGCCGGTGATTTCGGCACAGGACAGCGCCAAGTCGTAGCTGACCAACTGGTGGTGATCAAGCAGTGCGGCGGAGATCTTGCCGTCGGCTTTTTGCGAGCGTTCCTTTAAGTCCGCCAGGGAATAATCGAGCGCCTTCTGGACGGTATCCAGCGCCAGCGCGGCCTGTTGTAATTGTTCTGCCGGATTCTGGGTGGGTGCGGACATCGCTTTTCCTCATAGGGTGGTGTTAGTTCTTAAAACCATAAATTTATTAGGCTCTCGCCTCTAAGTCCAGCTATAAAAAAGCCCTGGCCTGGATAGGCAGATTGCCGTCAGCGCGTGGAAAAATGGCCAGGCACCAGCGCTCACCGCTTGATCATCGCTTTTCCCTATAATGCGCGCACCGTGCTCCTTCTCCAACCTTATCAGGATCAGGGCAAACGACGCATGACCGAGCATATCCTTTTTTCGAGAAGCTTCCATTGTGGCTACCACTGACACTATCGCTTTAGAACCCCAACACTATGCCGGCCTGCTCGCTATCGAGTTAAGCCTGCAACCGCCGGAGCTGGCCGTTACACCGCCGTCGCCCCTGACCGTAGCGGCCGCAACTCGCCTCGCTAGTCAGATTGCTGCGGACCTTGACGCCATTCTGCACGGTATTACGCACTTGGGTTTGATTCTTCCCGGCGCGCTTTACGATCAAACTGAAATCCTCCAGCCCGGTTTTCCCCTCTTGGGGGCGCTGGCTGCGCTGTATCGTGGCAGTTCACCTGGGGCAGTTTTCACCCCGCAGGTGATCGCCTTAGGCGCAGATCGCGGCTTTTTCCCAGTTGCCGCGATCAATCCGCACTGCCGACCCGGTTCCGGTCCGCTGCTGCTGTTGCCGTTCTGTCTGGTGGGGCCAAGCGCAGACATCGCCCAGTTGGCGCGGGTTATGGAAGATACCTTGCTGCAAAATGGTCAGGTGTCGCCCGCCACCCGCACGGCGGTGCAAGAAGCCTTTGGGCTGGCGGTGCTCAATCTGTCCTTTGCTACCGTCGGCGATCTCTGCGCCTTGCTGCGGGTGCAACTGGAGGCCAACGATTTCCTGCCACTGTGGGAGCTGCTGGAGCATGCCTGGTTTGAGCGGCCGGGAACCCGTGAGGTGCGGCTGGAGGCGGGCAACCGCTTTCTGGTGGCGGGTGATCACGCCCATACTCTGTTTTACACTTTTGACGACTGGGCGCAATTCGGGCCGGGTCGGACGACCGCTGCGCCTGAGCTGGGGCCAGGCTATCTGCACTGGGCGCGGCTTCAGCGCCAGTATGCGCTCACTCTGGCAGCCTATGGCCTGCGGGTGCGCTGGGTGCTGGCCAATCCAGCTTTGGAGCGGACGTTGGAGACTGAAGAGGGTGCGGCCGCGCTGGCGGCGTTTCGGGAAATTCCTTGTCTGTCGGGCGATTACCTAGTCGAGCGGGTATTTCATAACGACAGCGAGCAGCCCGAACAGAAGATGCAAGTGACCCACCAGGCCGATGCGGAGCTAGGGACGGTGGCTTACACGGTGACCACGCTGGACGCGGCAGGTCAGCTCGTGCGACTGGAGCACCACTATCCTTTGCAACCGCAGGGCGCGCGCGTCATCGCCGAACAGTTGCTGCAACGCTGCGCCGAGCAAAATGCTGAACGGCAAGTCTTGCATCCGGGTCGGCTACTGTATTCAGAAACCAGCCGAAGCTTGCGAGTTGCTACCCTGGACGATCTACCGACCGCGAAACAAACTCATTAGAGCCAATACTGATTATTTGATTCTGGATAGCACTGTGTTTCGGCAGATTGGCTGAGTGCAGCAGTGCTCATGTCACGATCAAAACCCTCCCAGGCCCTTATCCGGCTAGCAAACGCCAATTGGCCGACTCAGTAATCTCGGCGATCTCATCGCTATTAACGGTCTTTCTGAATTATAGCCAATCCTCTAATTACCGATAGTTTCGAATCAGGTCGTCCAGGGATTGAAGGGGGTGGTATTGGCGGCGTTTTTTGAGGGTGGCGAAATCACGCTGGATGGGATTGAGGTCGGGGGAATAGGGCGGGAGGAACAGTAAACGTGCGCCCCGGTCGGTGATCAGTTCGCGGGTTTTGGCGCTTTTGTGGAACGCGGCATTGTCCAGGACGATAACCTGCCGTTCGGTGAGCTGGGGACAGAGTTATTGGGAAAGCCAGGTCTTAAAGACTTCGGTGTTGCAGGTGCCCTCAAAAAGAAGCGGGCATTCCAGACGCGGCCCGATGCGCGCAGCCAGCAGGGAGGTACGCGGCCTTTTTTTGCCCCCAGATCAAGCCCAGGACCCGCTGTCCTCTCGGCACCTACGAAAAGCGGCGGCTGGCGGTGGGGGTAGTAACTTTTCCTGCAAGGAAATACGGAGACCGCGCCAAGTTTTTACTTTGGGTTAGGGCTACCCAGCGCATTCCCATAAGCGGCCCTTGTCTGATGGCTCTCTCATCTGTCAGCGATCGATCCATAGCGCTTGAGCGTCAACCCCAAAAGATGAAAACCATGTTAGATGAGCCTAAATTCATTGACTAAAGGAGTGTGCAACGATAGTTTATAATGAATAATGTAACAAAACTAAAGCTTAGAAGCGTTGCCTAAGGAATTTCGCATGGCCAAAATCAGCAAACCTACCCGCCCCTTGGCCGATGTCAACATCTTGCCGCGCAAGGACGGTTCCCACGAAGTGGTCATCTGCTTTATGCCTGATCCCGATATTTTGGTGGGTGAAGGCAATTCCAAGGCATTTCTAGCCTTGGATGCATCCGCTTCTCTGAAGGCCATGTACGGCGGTGCCACTGTATTCGACACTGCACCCAACTATGTACAGGGCGTTGCTCGCAAGCTGGGTGAAATCCTGACCTCAATCACCAAGAGCGGCAAGGTCTCCGGTCTATACTGGGCTGTCAGTCCAGATGGCAGTAAAACTGAAATGATCGGTGAATTCAATGACACAGGGTGGGCCAACGCAATAATCAGTGGCCCAAAATGCGAGAAATGGGGGCGCGGCACGAAACTATTGCCCGCTATTCAGTTTGGCGTGGAACAAGTCGCCAAATCTGCGGATTGGACCATGGGCGTTATTGTCACCGACGGGATCATCGAAGACGAGCACGACTGCATCAAGTATTGCTTGAACGTAGGAAAGACCATTGCGGATGGCAAGCGCAAACCCATCAAATTGGTGCTGATCGGTATCGGCCAGGATGTGGATGAGGCGCAACTGGAGCGCTTCGATGACATGTTTGAAGGGAGTGGGATCAACTATGATCTATGGTCACACGGGATGGTGGCTTCCATGCAAGAGGAAGCGGACATTCTGGCAGTCCTATATGGCGAATTAATGGATGAAGAAAGCATTATCGCCCCATCAGGAAGTGTTGAAGACGGCTCCGGCAAAGTGCTGGCGTCTTGGAGTGATGGATTGCCCGGCAAATTCCGCGTCATCCTGCCCAGAGGCCAAAATACTCTGGTCATTCGCACACCTAACGGGAGCGTTGAGCAAGACCTTTCCGAAGCACTCTAACGGTCTGTAGTAGACGACGACGGCTAACCCTGTGGGTAGGCGTTGCCCATGAACCCTCTGGTTATCCCAACCAGCCACACCGCTCCGGAATTTGGCAAAGTCACTCTCTGGCCCAGCCAAAACGGGATGGAAGTCGAACTTACCATTCTCAGCACACCACAAGGCCGAGAAGCGGAAGGCTGGCACTGTTATTGCGCTGGACTAACGGGTTGTCCAGCCTTTGAGTTAGAGGTTTTAGGCCGACGTATTTGGCAATCGCTCTCTCTTCATTCTTGATTAACAGGACGTTGCTCATGTTGTTATTAGACAAGCTATTTGGCAAAAAACCGCCTCAACCACCCCAAACCAGTTCAGCCGCCCTTGTTCTTGGCAGAAACCGCCAATTGCCCAGCACCCAGGTAGCCAAGGAATTCGGTGAAGTTAACGTACAACCGATCGGTGATCACCATCAAGTCACTTTCACGATTCTGATGGAACCGACCGGTACTGAAGCGGAAGGCTGGCAAACCGGAGTCGCTCTGGATGCTAGCGCCTCCATGCAGGGAGCCTTCGGTCGGATTCTATTAACAGGCCCTAAAGGGGTCTTGCCGGAATCACTCCAACTGCACTACGAACGCCAAGGCTGGATCACGAAAACACGGCAGGATAGCGGTAATTACATTCTGTATTCAGCCCCCGCCGTCCAGGATGCCGTGGAACGCGGTCATTTTGTCTACACCGAAAATATGGTAGAGCCACAGGCCCGTCAATTTACCGCCTACTTAGCCGATAACCTTGATGCCGACGGCGGTACTACCGTGATCTACTGGGCCTGTGGTGATGGGACACAAACTGAGGTCGTCGGAGACCTGACCGGCGAGGACTGCTCAACAGCGACCTTTAGTGGCCCCCAGTGCAATAGGTTTGGCAACGCCACCCATTTGGCCCCTGCCATGCGTTACTTTGTAGAACGATTTGAAGATGCACAGCGCGGGATGTATTTGTTTATCACCGACGGGCGGCTTGATGATCTGGAATCGGTCAAGAAGTACACCATTAAACTGTGTTGCGAGATTGCTCAAGGACGGCGAAATCCTCTCAAATGCGTGTTAATTGGATTAGGGGATCAAATTGATGAACAACAAATGGAGGAGTTGGACGATTTGGATTCCGGCACAGATATAGATATTTGGGATCATAAAATTGCCAAGGAGATGCGCGTCCTTCAGGAGATATTCGCTGAGGTTGTCAGCGAAAGCCAAATTATCGCCCCGACGGGCCGTATTTATGACGCAGAGGGCCAAGTTATTAAAAATTTTGCGGACGGCTTACCTGCCAAGGTAACGTTTGATTTACCTAAAACATCAGCTTGGTTTGAGTTGGAGGTGGCTGGCAGGCGGATACGGCAATCGATAGTCTGAACAATTTGAGTTTTCCTAATAGTTTCGAGAGGCCAGCTATACTGCTGGAAGGCTGTATCGGAAGGTACTCTGGGAGTTGACCCAAGACTTTCAAGACTTGGCAACAGCTCAAACAACACTGGAACCAGTTCGCTATTTATCAGATACTGTATTTAAACAATCCACTGTATTGACCTTTAGCAGAGTCAGAGCCATCTTGGAGCGACTCTTCATGATTAAATTTTATGTTGGGCAAATCATCGTAGGCATTATTATAGGTGTTGTGGTGTATTATCTGACTTGGGGTAGAAGAAAAAACCATGAAAATTCACTTGAAAATAATACTTTGTATGTAGATTACATACAAGAACTCGTCGCCCGGCAACAGGCGGAAGACCGTGCCCGGAGTTTGCAGTCGGGAAGTGAAAGGAGACCGCTGGCGCTGACGCATACCAATGATGGGGAATACCACGACGCTGAAACCCAGAACGGCTACGCACTTAGCAGCCAGCACTACGATAAGGGATGGTGGTGGGATAACCAGCCCACCAACAACAGCGTCGGTATCGTCTCTCCACCCTCACTAGATACCAATTCAATGAGGGTCAGCCAAACGGTTGAACCACAACCCCCTGTTATATCCCCTGACAAAGTATCAATAAGGGCTGAACAAGAATCGGCAATGCGAAGGAATCAGTTACCCCAAGGTGTGCTATTCACCAAACTTCCTAACGAAACTGAATCTGACCAAGCATTAGCAGTCACTACCACTATCAACTCGTTGACGATAGGCAAGGTGTTCACTGCTGATCCGAATCTAGCAGATGACCAGCAGCCCCGAATTCCTGAAAGCAGATATTCTTTACCTTCAGATAGCATTTTCAAGGTATCGCCACAACAGCCAACGCAGCAAATAGCACCATCACGAAAAGATCATCCTGAAAATAGAGCACTGGCGTTACCAAGCGCACAGGATCATACTTCGTCACCACCATTACGGCGAAAACGATCTCTACCTGATGTGAGCAAGCTGAATATATTCGGTAATAAAAAAGCCAAAGAGTGATCCAGACAGGCGCTTAGCATCATTAGTCGTCAATAAAAAAACCTCTTCTCTGTTTACAGAAAAGAGGTTTTTATTTTCACAGTGTACTGTTTGCAATCGATCACTGCCGCAATGGCTCCAGTGCGGCGACCGATCAAGGTTAGCTCAGTAATGCGCTACGCGCGCCGCGCCGTCATAACTGGTCATCAAGCGTACCCGATCGCCCGGATAGAAGGATTCATCAGCCGCCTGGGTGACTGAGGTCATGCGGCCACTATCCAACCGCACCGTGATTTCCAGGCCGGGCTGGCGGGTCACGCCCTCTTCGACGGCGGAGCCGACCACGCCACCCACGACCGCGCCGCCGATGGCTCCGGCGATCCGACCCCGGCCGCCACCGACATTGCTACCGGCCAACCCGCCCAGCGCCGCCCCACTGAGGGTGCCCACGCCGCTTCGGGTGCCTTCAATCGTGACATTACGTACGCTCTCGACATAACCCATGCGCACTTCCTGGGCTTCGCGCGCCTCGTAGCGGCTGTAGGAACTGCCTGACATGCTCGGCGCACAGCCGCCCAGCACCAGACCCATCGCCAGCGCCACGGCTACCATCGCTGTCGTTTTGCTTGCTCTCATCAGATCACCTCTTTTCAAAAGCGGAATGCCATGCAGAATTGGGGAATTCAAAATCGGCGCATTATAGCTAAGCCTACCGCTGAACATAGCAGCGCTGCTTGAACCTTGGCTGAATCGGCTGTTGCTATTGCAATACAGCCGTTCCAACCGGAACGGCCGCGTTCTGGCCAGCCACTAAGGGAGCAGCAAGCGACCGCCTTCCATATGCAGCAGCTCCACCCGCCAGCCAACCAGCAGGACGCTACCGACCTGACGACGCATTCCGGTATCGGTGAATTCGAACACATACAGTCGTTCGAGTTGCAGCCGGCCATCGTGGTCGCGCCGCCACCACAGCCGCTCCAGCGCTACGGTATCATCCAGCAATTGCACGTTGCTCTGTTGACAGGCGCGGGCGCTGGCGGTGCAGGCCTGCTCGCGCGCGCCCAGGCTGTCCCGCCAGAACCAGAGGCCGCAACCTGCGACCAGCAGAAAGCCCAGCAGAAAGGAAAAGCTCACAACAGCGGCTTCAACCGAGCCAGAATATCGTCGCGGGCCTGGGCCAGCAGAGACTCGCGATCCAGACTGTCAAGGATTTCTTGCACCACCCGCTTGGGGCCGCCTTCGCCCCAGGATTTGCCCTGCACGAAATACTGCTCCGCTGCCTTGCCGACCACATAGGTGCCGTACCAGGCCACCGCTCCTTGAGCTGCGGCGGTTACGACAGTGGAAAGACCCAGGCTGATGCCTTTGAGCGCCGCCGCGACTAAATTCATAGCCCAGACGGTTCCCATCAAAAACAGCAGTTGGGTGAAAATAGTCTTGAGCAACGACCCCGCTTCGCCACGAGTGATCGGCAGCCCGTACACCCGACCCAGGTGCACCACCATCGCCGCGTCGGTGGCAATCGCCGCCAGCAGATCGGCGACCGGGATCGGGTTGAGGGCGACCGCTACACCCTTGGCCAGGCAGTAGTTGCGCACCACGCGCTCGGCCAGGTCCCGCCGGATCGTCACAATTTCACGAGTCAGGCGGTCGGAGAAGCGGCCGGCGAACAGGCCGGCGTTAATGGCGGCCATGGTTTTACCCTCGGCCTTGAGAATGTCCCAGATCCGTTCACGCAGCGCCGTAACCTCCGGCGCGGGTCGGCGGCGGGTTTCGGTTTCGTTGCCCTGTGCGTCCACCAGAATGACTGTGCGCTCGGTAGGCTGGGCGGCGGCGGTCACCAGATCCTGAGCTTGGATCAAGCCCTCGGTACGCTGACGCAAGGCGCTCAGCAGCAGCGCGCGCTCCGCCGCGCTGTAGCGGTCGATTTTGTTGAGCACCAGCACCAGCCGTTGCGCCACTGCCTTGACCTGACGCAACGCTTGGAGCTCGGTATCGGTGATGTCGCCATCCACCACAAACAACACCAGGTCGCTGCGGGTCGCCACCTCATGGGCCAGTTGCTCGCGTTCTTCGCCCGCCACTTCGTTAATACCGGGGGTGTCAATCAGGAAGACGCCGCCGGTGTCGTATTCCTGCCAGCGCGCATGGGCGGCGCGGGTGGTTTCGCCGTGCAGTGGGCTGGTGGAGAAGTGCGCTTCCCCCAGCAGGGCGTTCAGTAACGCCGATTTTCCCACGCTGACGCGGCCAAATACCGCAATGTGAATATGGCCGTGCTCGATTTTTTCCAGCAACAGTTGCAGTTGCCGATAATCCTCAGCCAGGGCGTGGCGCACCGGCGCGGGCACCCGTTTATCGTCCAGCAAGTCGCGCAGGCTGTCACGGGCCAACGCCAGATGTGTGTCCCCATTAGCCGGTGGGTTCGGCATGCTCACCGTCTCGCTGGCGCGTCCAAACCAGTTGGGCCAGGCGTTTAGCACGCGCTTCCAAATCTTCACTCAGATTATCCTCAAGCATCCGCAGGGTAGGGCCGCTGGCCAGATCGCCACGGCTTTCCAGGGAGCGCGCCACCGCTTTTCCCAGGCTCTCAAAGATCAGGCCATAGACCACAGCGTGAATGGCGCCGCCCAGAACGGTGCCGACGCCGGGAAAAGCTTTGAATACATTGCCGACCAGCGCCAACAGCAGGTTGATACTGCGCTTAATCTGATTGCCGGCCAGATCCAGGAAGCGCTGCATGTCGACCTCGCGGGCCGGTACTTCGTACAGCGCGCATAATTCCTTAATGAGATTAAAGCCCAGATAACCCTGAATCAGCACATCGGTGCCCGGACTCACCGCTGCCAGCGCCCCAAATACCGCCTTGCGGGCATAGCTTTGCACGATCCCATCGGCCTTTTCGCGCCGATACACAGCCACTGCCGCATCCAGCTTTTGTTGCGCCAGCACGAAGACCGAGGTATCGCGCAAGGCGTCTAGCACCTGGGGATCGGAGTCCAGATAGCGCTGCAAGGCGCGGCGCAAATCCTCAATCTGCGGCGGCCGCTCCCGCAGCACGGTTTCCTCACGGCCATCGTGATAAATACGGGTCACTTCTTCCTGACCGCCACACTGCACCGGCACCACCTCCAGCTTTTCGCCGATGCGTTCAGCCAGGCGCGTGCGTACCTGTTCCAGTTCCGGTTCGGTATAGCGGTCGATCTTGTTGAGGGCCACGAGCAACGGTGCGTCCAGCTCAACCAGGGTCCGCAGAGCCTGGTACTGATCACGGGTCAGATCGCCCTCGCAAACGTAGATCACCACATGGGCGCGCAAAGCCTCATCCCGGGCCATCTGATCGAGCGAACCATCCGCCTCATTCAAGCCGGGCAGATCAGCCAAAATTAGCTTGTCGCCCGCCGAGCTGGTCCAGGTGAAATAAGTCACTTCGCGCGTTGTGCCGCCGCGCACGTCCACGGCGATGGCGGTGCCCGGCAACAGTGCGCGAATCAGCGACGACTTACCAGCGCTGATTTCGCCAAATACCGCGACGATGATTTCGCCCACGGCTCGGCGGCGTTGTAGCTCTTCCAGTTCGCGGCGGATGGCGTCGACCTGCACCCCGTCGGCTTCCCGCCGCGTCACTTCCTCCAGCAAGGTTTTTTCATCCGGCGGTTTGGCCGGGGCCTTGGCGCGGGATTTACCGGCGGGCTGACCCAGCCGGAGCACTCGCCAGACCAGATAAGCGCCGCCGCCGCTCAGTGCGGCCAGGAGCACCAGATACAGCATCCAGAATGTGGTCGGCGCGCGCTGTAGGCGCTCCCACACCGAGAGACCCAGATCGGTGAGGTACAACACCAGCACTAGCAGCAGCGCCACGCCGATGCTGGCCCCAACCGCCAGCAACAGGCGGAAAGGCATCCAGCCTCGGGTGCTAGGCGGGGGTGGATCTTTAGACAGAAGCGGCATCGCGCGGGAACAGAGCGAGGAAGGAAGGCGGTATTTTAGCTACCGCCCGCTGCTCGTAATCAAAAAAGACGATGCCGGTCTTGGCGCGGGCTACTTCGCGCCCACCGGTCTTTTCCGTAATCTGGTAGACGAAATCACAGCCATATTGGTTAAAATCGCGGACGCCAACGGCGATCATCAACCGTTCACCGGCAAAGGCTTCAGACTTATACACCACTACGCTATCCGCCACGATCAGACCCAAACCCTCGACATTCAGTTCCTGCAAACCGTGATGGGCCATAAACTGAAAGCGGGCTTCGTGCAACAGACCCAGTAAGACATCGTTCCCCAAATGTCCACCATAATTGACATTCGTAATGCGAACTTGCAATTCGGTGTGGAACGGAAAGTGTTCTGGCAAATCCAGTTTGACTCGCGCCATGCGTCGCCTCAGCCCTCGACGAATGAAGAAGGATACAAAGCCTGCAATAGAAACTTGCTAAGCCAGCTACCGTGGCCAAGTTCTGGCCCGCGATTGTAAACGATTCTGGCCAGAAACGGGCCGCGCGGTGGCAAGGTAGGGTGTAACATGTTTTATCAGGAGATCGACTGTGCTGATTCCTTACGATACGCCGGTCTGGCGGCCACCGTCTGAAGCCGACAGTTTGATTCTGCAAATCACGCTCGGATGCAGCTTCAATCGTTGTAGCTTCTGCTCAATGTACCGCACCAAAAGCTTTGCGGTGCGGCCGCTAGCGCAGGTGCAGGCCGAAATACAGCAAACGGCGCGGGTCTGGCCCGCCACACGGCGGGTGTTTCTGGCCGATGGCGATGCGCTGGCCGCGCCGACCGCGCATTTGGAAGCGGTTCTGGCGGCGCTGTCTTGCGCTTTTCCGCACCTGGAGCGGGTTTCCAGCTACGCACTTCCTGCCAATTTGCGGCAGAAATCGCTGGAAGAATTACGTCAGTTGCGGGACCAGGGTTTGACCTTGCTGTATTACGGCATTGAAACCGGCTCGGCGGATCTGCTCAAACGCATCACCAAGGGGGCGACCCCGGAAATGATGGTCGCAGGTTTGACTCAGGCCCAGCAAGCCGGCTTGTGTATCTCAGCCACGGTGATTCTGGGCCTGGGTGGACAGATGTTCTGGCGGGAGCATATAGACGCCACTGCCGAGCTGGTGAATCAAGTGGCGCTGGATTATCTGTCCACCCTGCAATTGATGCTGGAGCCGAGCATCCAGGACGAGTTTTACCGCAAGTTCCGCGCGCCGTTCCAACTTCAGGATGATCAGGCGCTGCTGCTGGAACAAAAGCGCCTGATCGAACAGTTACAGCCACCCACGCCGCTGGTGTTCCGCTCCAATCACGCCTCTAACGCCCTGGCTTTGGCGGGTGAGTTGCCCAGGGATCGCGCCCGGCTGCTAGCGCAAGTGGAGCAAGCACTGCGCGGAGAGATCAGGCTTCGGCCTGACTGGTTGCGCAGCTACTGAGCTCAGGCGGGGATCGGTCGTTCGCTCTGGCGCACGGCAGCGACGATCTGGTCTTCCAACTCGATGCGCACCGCCAATTGCTCGCCAAGCCGGGATAAATCCTTGCTCAATGTCGCCAGGTCTTTGCGCGATAAGTCGCCGTGGTAGCGATCATAAAAGGCTAACGCGGTCTGCGTGGTGCGGGCGATGCGGGCGTAGAGTTGCCGCCCCAGCTCGCGGGCGCGGCGATAGGGGGAGTTGGTCGGCTGATCTTCCAGCGCCTGAAAGACCTGAAATGGCCCTAGCGCCAGATAATCCATTAGGGCGTCTTGAAAGCGTTGCAGCAAATGGCTTTGCATCGGCGCGCTCTGCGCAAGGGGTTTGAGCGTGGCGAGCTTTTGGTATAACACCAAGCTTTTCTGACGGGCGGACAGCAGCTTGCCCACTAGATCTGGTAATGCCTGACCAGGCGTTACCGCGGTGTTGATGATGGCGCTCATAGGCTTCTCCTCCAAAGGGGTGTCTTGCTTCTGTAACGGCGCCGTTGGCGGTCTGTGCTCCGCATCGACACGAGCAACTCTTTTTATAGGTTGCTTTTTCTATTGCTGTTTTTAATCGCGCCGCTTGGCTGCGTGATGACTGTATCCTATTCTACCCCGCGCCGGTTTCCAAGTCCCTGATTCACCAATCACATCAGCCAGGTTTTGCCGCAACTTGGTTGCGCAGGTAAACCGGCAACGCCTGCTCGGCGGTCACCCAGGCGCCGCGTCGGGAGGGTACGGCGGCCAGGCGCGCCACTGCGGCGGCGCGCGGGTGGCAAGCGCCCAGCCAGCCGTTAACAGGTAGAGCACGCGCTAGTAATTCCGCGTGCGCTGTCCAGCCGCTGCCGGCCCCAAACCAGGTACCGGGCGGCGCGGTGACCGCCTCCGGCGCGCATACGCGCTCCTCGGCCAGGGGCTCGGCATCTGTGGCCCCGACCGCGTACACCCCCCAGTAGATTTCGCCCATGCGCGCATCCAGTGCCGCTGCGATGCGGGGTTGACCGGTTTCCATCCCCGCGCCCAACGCCAGCGCGGCCAGAGTCGATACCGGAACCACCGGCAAGTCGGCGGCGAAGGCGATGCCCTGGGCAATACCAACCGCGATGCGCACTCCGGTAAAAGACCCCGGCCCACAGCCAAAAGCAATCGCGTCCAGTTGTGCTACCTGCACGCCAGCCTCCGCTAGCACAGCCTCGATCATGGGCATGATCAAAGCGGCGTGCCGACGAGGAGCCCATTCATACTGCTCCACCACACGGCCATCCAGCCACACTGCAGCGGAGCAGGCCTCAGTGGCGGTATCCAGCGCCAACAAGTTCACGGGCGCTAATCCGCCACAGCGCGTTGCGGCGTCACTTTACGGCGATACTTTGCGCATTGGGATAACAACCTCGTCCTGTAATTCATCAACCGCTTTGGCGCGCCATTGCTCCCGTACAGGGGGCGGGCTCGGTTGTAGTTGCGGCGGCGTTTCAATGGACTCGGGCGGCCGCACCGCGCGCATGGGTTCATCCGGCAACACTGGCCGCACCACGCGCCCCAGAGAACCGGGCCGAGCGGGCTGGAGGGGCCGCGCATCACGCGCATCCTTACCTTCCCAGCGTCCCTGGTTCTCGCCCCGATTGCGGCTATCCCAGCCGTCCTGCCGACCATCCCGGTCGCCATCGTTCCATTGGCGGCGAGCTTCTCGCGGATCGCGAGCATCCCGCCCAGTTCTACGGTCGCCATCCCGGTAGTAGCGATGCCGCTGGTCTGAGTTGTTCCACTGTTTGCGATCACCGCGCTCATAGCTGGGGTCCCAGTTGCCGCCATAGCCGCTAGGGCGATCATAGCGATCATAGCCATAGTACTCATCGTCTTCGAGCAGGGTGGCGCATCCACTTAGCAGTAGCGTGCTACTCAAGCCCAAGAGCAGAAAACGCAGGGTTTTAGCGATCATGGTTCGCTTTCCTCAAGTTAGGTAGGGGGAATGGCGGGTGTAGCCGCTAGGTTCATGATCAGCGCTGCCAGTCTGGGGCAGCATCATTTTCCCTCTCACGATCCCGGCGCTCACCGCGTTCACCACGCCGATGGGTCGCCCGCCAGATATCTCGAACATTGGCGTACCAAACACCCCGGCGGAATTCGGCGACATCGCCGACATTTACCCAGCCCCAGTCTTCACCAACCTTGATCTTATAATTGGGGCGCACGCGGATGCGTTCTTGGTCAATAGCCAAATAAGCGGTGTCGCCGACGTCGATTTCCCAGGAGCTGCCAATGCGCTCGCGTTGGTGCGTCCATAGGGTGACTGTCACCGTATCGCGCCAGTCGTTGGTGACTTGAATCTGGCCGCGTGGCCGATCTCGCCCGTATTCAGAGCCGAATCCCTGGCCGTCGTCTTGGGCCATCGCTCCGCCTGGCGCGAACCACACCGCGGCAGCCAGGAATAAGAACTGGTGGAAAAGCTTGGTGGTCATCTAGCAGGCTCCTTAAGCGGTCAGGCCATGCGGGATCGAATAGTGCCAATCAGGAAGTTGCGCCGCTGTCGGCTCGTTCGCGTTGCCGAGCCTTTGTCCATGCGGGACGGGTGAGTAACCGGGTCGCATAAGCGCTCAAATTGGCGTGCTCCAAGGGTAGTTTACTGGCTTGCGCCCACGCCAGGGTCTGGCCGATCAGAAGATCAGCGGCGGTGAAATGATCGCCGACGATCCATTCCCTGGCACCCAGACCCTTGGCTAACACCTTAGCCGCTCGCGCGAATTCCCAGCGGGCGGTGTCGAGCACTGCGGGAACCCGCCGCGCTTCAGGCAGAGCGAAGGTGTGCTTGCTCAGAGTCCATAAGGCTTGTTCGAGTTCGCTAAGCGTGAAAAAACACCATTGATCGTAATGGGCGCGCTGCTGAGAACCCGCCGGTGGCGTCAGCCGGGACGCTGGAAACTGGTCGCCGATATAGCCGCAAATCGCCGCTGATTCGGTGAGGATGAAATCGCCATCCACCAGCGTGGGTACTTTGCCGCCCGGATTGAGTGCCAGGTAGTCCGGCTGTTGGGCCGCTCCGGCCCGCAGATCAACCGCCACATAGTGATACGCCGCGCCAGCTTCTTCCAACGCCCACAGCACCCGAGTCGATCGGGTATTGGCGCAACCATAAATGATCATCATGCGCTGTCCTCCTGTTTGCCGCCCGATTCCGTGAGCCTGCACTGGCCACCGTGATGTGTATTGCCCATTCTATGCCAGTTGTCGTAAGCCTTGGCAAGTCGCGCTGCGGCGGCGAGCGGGGGAGGCGAGAGACTGGCTCTGCTGTGGCGTTGTCCAAATCTTGGCGATTCAGGTAAAGTCCCACCCCAGTTTTATCCGCCACCTGCCGGGATCGCTTCGAGACTGACCATGCCGGATTATTGGATCGCCCCTTCGATTCTTTCCGCCGACTTCGCCCGCCTCGGCGCGGAAGTGGACGCCGTGCTGGCGGCCGGCGCGGACCTCGTTCACTTCGACGTGATGGACAACCATTACGTGCCTAATCTGACGTTCGGACCCATCGTTTGCGAGGCGTTGCGCAAATACGGCGTAACCGCGCCTATCGATGCCCACCTGATGGTTAAACCGGTAGACCGGATCATTCCCGACTTCGCCGCCGCCGGCGCTACGTACATCACCTTTCATCCCGAAGCCAGCGAGCATATCGACCGCAGCCTGCACATCATCCGCGATTGTGGCTGCCGGTCCGGCTTAGTGTTCAACCCCGCCACGCCGCTGGAATACCTCAAGTACGTCATGGACCAGGTGGACATGGTGCTGCTGATGGCGGTCAATCCCGGCTTCGGCGGCCAGAGCTTTATCAACGGCACCCTGAACAAGCTGCGCGAGGTCCGGAGGATGATCGACGACGGCGGTTACCCGATCCGCTTGGAAGTCGATGGCGGTGTCAAGATCGACAACATTCGCGCCATCGCCGAGGCCGGCGCCGACACCTTCGTCGCCGGTTCCGCCATCTTCAACACGCCCGACTACCGAGCGACCATTGCCGCCCTGCGCGCCGAACTCGCCAAGGCCGACCGCCGACCTCATGTTTGAAAACATCGCCGCGATTTTCTTCGATCTCGATGGCACGCTGGTGGACAGCGTGCCGGACCTGACCGCAGCGGTGAACGTCATGCTGCGCCAACTGGACTTGCCGGCGCGCGACCAAGCGCGGGTGCGCACCTGGGTTGGCAACGGCATGAACAATCTCATCCACCGCGCGCTGACCAACGACATGGCCGGTCGGGCTGAGCCCGAGCTATTCGCCTGCGCCAAAGCCTTGTACCGGGCTGCTTACGCTGACAATCTCAGCGTTTACAGCAGCCTCTATCCCGGCGTCCGCGCGGGTCTGGCCGAATTGCAGGCTGTCGGCTGGCCAATGGCCTGCGTCACCAACAAACCGGCTGAGTTCGCGCACCCGTTGCTGGATCGGCTGGGGATTAGCTCCTTTTTCGCTACGGTAGTCGGCGGCGAGTGCATCCCCCACCCCAAACCCGCGCCGGATGCCCTGCTGCTCTGCGCCGAACGCCTGGACGTGCCCATCGACCGGGGCTTGATGGTCGGCGATTCGCTTAACGATGTGGGCGCGGCCCGCAACGCCGGCTGCCCGGTGGTGTGCGTGCCTTACGGCTACAACCACGGCCGCGACATCCGCGAAGCCGCGCCGGACGCGGTGATCGACTCCATCGCGGCATTGCCCCTTCTGTTGCGCAAACCGCTCTGATGGCCGCTCCTTTTACTCCCCGCTTCGACCGTATGCAGCCTGCCCCGGACTTCCGATGGCGTGACTAGAGCCGTAGCTTTGCGATTCGCGCCACCCTCTCGTTTCCGCCGCTCAGGACCGTCCGTGAGTTTATGAACCAGAACCACTTTCAACGCCTGGTCGAACAAGGCTTCAACCGCATTCCGGTCGCCCGCGAAGTGCTGGCCGACCTCGACACGCCGCTCAGCACCTATCTCAAGCTAGCCGACGCGCCGTACAGCTATCTGCTGGAATCGGTGCAGGGCGGCGAAAAATGGGGCCGCTACTCGATCATCGGCCTGCCTTGCCGCAAGATTGTCCGGGTGCGCGGTCAGCGGGTGACCGTCGAACACGCTGGCGAAATCGTCGAGTCGCTGGATTGCCCCGATCCGCTGGCCTGGTTGCAGGAGTTTCAAAACCGCTATCGGGTGTCGACCACCGGCGAAGGCCTGCCGCGCTTCATCGGCGGTCTGGTCGGCTATTTCGGCTACGACACCATCCGCTATATCGAACCCAAGCTGGCCCGCTGTCCCAACCCCGACCCGCTGGACAATCCCGACATCCTGCTGCTGGTGTCCGAGGATGTGGTGGTGTTCGACAACCTGGCCGGACGGCTGTACCTCATCACTCTGGTGGACCCGGCGGTGGAGCGTGCTTACTCCCGTGCCCAGCAGCGCCTGGACGAGTGGAGTGAGCTGCTGCGCGCCCCGCGCTCGCTCTATGCGCCGTACCGCCCCCATCCGGCCGCGCGGGAGATCGAATTCGTCTCCGGTTTCACCCAGCAGGGCTACGAAGCAGCGGTCGAGCGGATCAAAGAATACATCCTGGCCGGCGATTGTATGCAGGTGGTGCCCTCGCAGCGCTTGTCAGCACCGTTTCAGGCCGCGCCGCTGGATTTGTACCGAGCATTGCGCGGCCTGAATCCCTCGCCCTACATGTACTTCTTCAATCTGGGCGAGCTGCACATCGTCGGTTCCTCGCCGGAAATCCTGACCCGGCTGGAAGATGGGTTGCTAACAGTGCGACCCATCGCCGGCACCCGCTGGCGCGGCGCTACCGAGGAGGAGGATCAGGCGCTGGAAACGGAACTGCTGGCCGATCCCAAGGAGCTGGCGGAACATCTGATGCTGATCGATCTGGGCCGTAACGACGTGGGCCGGGTCAGCACCATTGGCAGCGTACGGCTAACCGAAAAGATGGTGGTCGAGCGCTACTCGCACGTCATGCACATCGTCTCGAACGTCACCGGCCGCTTGCGCCCCGGCCTCACGGCCATCGACGCGCTGCGGGCCACCTTCCCGGCCGGTACGGTTAGCGGTGCACCCAAGATTCGGGCTATGGAAATCATCGACGAGCTGGAGCCGGTCAAGCGCGGTATCTACGCGGGAGCGGTCGGCTATCTGTCGTGGTCCGGCAACATGGACACCGCCATCGCCATCCGTACCGCTGTGCTCAAGGACGGGATGTTGCACATCCAGGCCGGCGGCGGCGTCGTCGCTGATTCCATCCCGGAAAAAGAATGGGAAGAAACTATGAACAAGGGCCGCGCCCTGTTTCGGGCGGCGGCGCTGGCGGAGCGGGGACTGGACGAGCCGCGCCCGGTGGGGTCATAGCGTCTGCCATCCACAGCGAAAACTAACCCCCAAGTTCGCCCGCGAACTTGGGGGTTATCGTTTGGCCCCTCGTCACAAATTTTCAAGCGTTCAACGACTTGACTCCGGTAGGGTACGGAATTAATTTTGCGGCGCAACAAAACTTGCTATGGTGCGCCAATCAGACCATCAATTTCGCTTCAGCTCAGCGCGGCCCCGGTTTGCTTCATATGAAGGCGCTGAAGACGGCAAACCCGCTCGGCGGGTTTTTCTTTTTTTAGGGAGTCAATCCATGCGTATCGCCCTGTTTTCCTCGGAATCCCTGCACTCGATTTCCTCCGGCGGTCTCGGTGTCCATGTCACCGAATTAGCTGCCGGCCTGCAACGGCGCGGCCACGATCTGCACGTCATTACCCGACGCAAGGACGATCAAAACGACTATGACTGCATCGATGGCGTTCACTACCACCGGGTCGATCATGGCCTGAGCGAAAATGATGTCGAGTGCATGGATTGCATGTGCAAGTCCATGGCCCATCGCTTTCACGAAGTGACCTCCATGATCGGCAAGTTCGAAATCGTGCACGCTCACGACTGGCTGACCGCTAACGCCATGAAATACGCGATGGACGGCTTCGGCACGCCGGGCGTGCTGACCATGCACTCCACTGAGTACGGCCGCGATGGTAACGTGTTCTTCGATGGCTTCGCTCGCTGGGTGCGCGACGCCGAGGCGGCGGGTTGCCACAACGCCAATCTGGTGATCGCAGTCAGTAGCTTCCTCGCTGAGGAACTGCGCCGGATTTATCATGTTCCGACCGAGAAGATTCATGTGGTCCCCAACGGCGTCAACTACCATGCCTTCGATGGTTTCATCGATCCCGCTGAAGTGAAAGGCCGCTACGGCATTGGGCCACTGGCACCCACCATCTTTTCGCCGGGCCGGATGACGGTGCAAAAGGGCCTGGACATGCTAGTCGAGGCTGTGCCGATGGTGCGGGCTTCCTACCCGGAAGCCCGTTTCATCATTTCCGGCGAGGGGCCGGAAAAAGAAGCGGTGGTGCGCCGCGCCTACGAGGTCGGTGCCGCCGGCGCGATCATCTTTCTGGGCTATATGCCGCGCTGGCAATACATCGACCTGATGCGGAGCTGCGATATTCTGGCAGTGCCCAGTCGCAACGAGCCGTTTGGCATCGTCGTGTTAGAAGGGTGGGCAGCCGGCAAGCCGGTGGTCGCGACCACCGCCGGGGGACCCAGGGAATTTGTCTGGCACGACGTGAACGGTTTCCTGGTGGACGCCACTGCGAGCGGGATGGCCCACGGCATCGGTTCGCTGCTGGCCGATCACGACCATTGTCGGGCGCTGGGTGCCAACGGCCGCCAGGCGGTGGAAGAAAAGTTTAACTGGGATAACGTAGCGGCCTACACCGAGGGGGTATACCGGGTCGTGGCGCATTAATTCAGTAAGTGCTGTTTATTGGCTCTGAGCACACGCATGGGCTTCGTTCACTATGGGTAAGCACGGCGAACGAAGCGGGGTCAGTTGGAACACCGGCGCGCTATACCCAACAACAGCGGTGCGCGCTTGACTGTGTCCGCTGGATTGATTGGTTAAACTTTCGGTTCTTAATGCACTACAAATCCAGGTGACGGTACCGGCGGTGAATGCTCCGACCTGGGCCGAGCCGAACTCGGATCAACGCATTACATTCATTATGGATGGCCACTGAAATAGAAGCCACGCTTAAATCCCGCTTACTAGCCGCTGGCAGGCAGAATTTGGCGCTTTGCGATCCAATGATGATGACTATTGGGCGCTGAGCGCTAACGGCCGCAGGGCGGTGGAAGGAAAATTTAACTGGGATAAATTAGGGGTCTCTACGCCGCAGTTGCAGCACCGTAGCTGTGCTCTTAGCACAATACAGCGCACCAAGCGGGTTCGGCTGCAACGCCTGTTAAGCGTTTCACGCCTTGCGGTTAGGAAACGAAACCTCGAAAACCATGCACCCTACATCGGTCATGAAGGGGCCGTGAACCTCACCTGGAGGCCGACTTGCGTAGTGGCCCGCTTCCAGCCAGAGGTCAAATGCTTTGTCATAAAGGCGACCGCTAACAATGAGAACTTCTTCGGGATAGAGGTGGCTTTTCCCCCCAAAAGCAGATGTATCTGCGCCGGGTAGAAACCGCGTGAGCCGGGAGTATTCGCCAGTTGCAGGGTCGATACTCAAGGTGATCTCTTCAGCCATCCCTTCCAGCCCTGCAATTGCAGTCCATTTTTCGTGATGCTCTGGTAGGAGGGGATTCCAGTAGGTCACTGTAGATTTTGCCATGCACTACTCCAGCTCTGGCCTGGTTCGACCGAGGATTATTATAAAGCCTTTATCCTTTCACTGGGATGCAATGATACAGCAATACACTACGCTAACCCGAGGGACAGCGCTGATAGTGAATTTTCCGACCCAAGCCGAGTCCAACTCAGCTCAACACATTGTTGAATCTACTAAAATAGAATCGGTGCTTTATTCCTATTTGCCAGCCGCTGGCAAGCTGACTTGGGTATTTTGAACGATCAAAGGAAAGGTGCAATGTCCGCCAAGCATCAAGAAACCAAAACCGGCCTCAGTCTGACCCGCGTCAAGCCTAAGCGTGGCAAGAAAGCGCAGGTATCAGTGATCGAGGCTGGGCTATTTCTGGCTTCGCGCGAGGGCGTATTGGCCCACGCCTGGATCGACCGCGACTTGAGCTGGCTCGATTTCAACGGCCGGGTGCTGTGCGAAGCATTAGACGAGCGCACCCCGCTGCTGGAACGACTCAAATTCCTGGCGATCTTCACCTCCAATCTTGATGAGTTCTACATGAAGCGGGTTGGCTTGTTGCCACGCACACGGCTGGCCCAAATCCGCGAGAAGGTGATTGCGCAGCTAGAGCAACAAGCGCGCTGCTATCAAGAATTGTTACCCCGCCTGGCCGAACAGGGCCTCTTTCTAGTCGATTGGCAACAACTGAACGCGGCGCAGCGGGAAGAGGCATCGGCGATTTTTGATCGAGATGTCTCGCCGGCGTTAACGCCGCTGGGCATGGACCCGGCGCATCCGTTCCCCTTCATGTCGAACCTCTCGACCAATTGGGGTTTCATTTTGCGCAATCCCGATACCGATGAATATGTGCCGGTACGGGTTAAAATTCCAACTATTCTGCCGTCGTGGATCCGGCTCATGGCGGACGCGGAGGCTGGTCAGCAGTATTTTTTACGGCTAGACGAATTGATCCGGCACCGCACTGACCAATTATTTCCCGGCATGGAGTGCGTCAACGCCACGCTGTTTCGCATCCTGCGCAATGCTGAAGTCGAATTGGATGAAGACGATGACGATAGCCTACGGGAAGTAGTGGCCGAAGCGCTCCAGCAGCGTCGTTTCGAGCCGGTGGTGCGCCTGGATCTGACTCCGGATGCGCATCCGGCCTTGCGCCAAGGCTTGATGGAGCGCTTCGAGCTGGAGCCAAGCGAAGTCTATGAATTGGATGGCCTGCTGGATTACACCGGCTTATTCCAGATCGCCGGTCTTGATCTCCCCGCCTTGCGAGATCCGCCCTGGCAGCCCTTGCCGCCGCCCCGGCTGCCCAACGAAGACGTGGACATCTTCAGCGTCATTCGAGCCGGTGACCTGCTGCTGCACCATCCCTACGAATGCTTCGACACCAGCGTCGAGGACTTCATCAGCGATGCGGCCGTCGATCCGCAGACGGTGGCGATTAAAATGACTGTTTACCGGGTTGGCGATGACACGCCCTTTGTGCAGTCGCTGATCCGCGCCGCCAAGGCCGGCAAGCAGGTGGCGTGCGTGATCGAGCTGAAAGCCCGGTTTGATGAGGAGCGCAACCTGCGTTGGGCCAAGCAGTTGGAGAAAGTCGGCGCGCATGTCACTTATGGCGTATTGGGCCTGAAGACACACACCAAAGTGGCGCTGGTAGTGCGTAAGGAAGGGGCCGGACTGCGTTGCTATACCCATATCGGCACCGGCAACTACCACATGAAAACCGCCAAACTGTACACCGATGTCGGATTGCTGACCTGCGATCCCGTCATTACCGCCGATGTGGTCAACCTGTTTCACTATCTGACTGGCGCGGCGCGCACGCCGCATTATCGTGAGCTGTTAATCGCGCCGAGCAACATGCGTCAGCGGTTTTTGCAGCGCATTGAGCGAGAAATCGAAAACCATCGCGCTGGCCGACCGGCCCGGATCATCGCCAAGATGAATCAGGTCGAAGATCTGGAGATGGGCCAGGCGCTGGCGGCCGCCTCGCAAGCAGGGGTTCCGATTAACCTGATCGTGCGCGGCTTCTGCTGCCTGATTGCGGGTGTACCCGGCTGGACGGAAACTGTGCGGGTGCGCTCGATCATCGGGCGTTTTCTGGAGCACTCGCGGATTTTTCATTTCGCTAATGGCCAAGAGAATCCGGTCGATGGTGAATTTATCATTGGCTCGGCGGACTGGATGCACCGCAATCTGTCAGGTCGGGTTGAGGCGGCGACACCGGTAGCGGACCGTACCGCGCGCGAGCAGTTGTGGGAAATTCTCGCGGTTTGCCTGGCCGATCAACGCCAGGCATGGCTGATGCAGCCGGATGGCTCCTATCGCCAATGTCAGCCAGTGCCAGACGCCACCGGGCCTGCGGCGGAGGGCGCTCATGCTTGGATGATGGAATTGACCCGCCAGCGGGCGGTGAGTTAAGTATTTTTTGCAGTTGAGAACATGCGCGCTTGCTGAGTGCCCTCATTCCATGTTTGAACAAGCCTTTAAGAATATCGACAACGATCTGCGCAATGAAGCGGGTTGCACCACCGAACTCAACTACTCTGTGTGAGTCTTTCGACTACCTGCGCCAGCAACCCAAGCTGACCGCCGACAACCTCAAGGCGCTTGAGGAACGCACCTTCTACGGCAAGGAAAAGAAGCCGCTAGCCTACGTGATTGCGATCATGAACAGGATCCTACGGCATCGAAGCGCCGAACGTCATCCACACCAACACGCTGACCGAGAACCTGGCCGACATTCAGGACAAGGATCGGATTAACGTGATCCTCGCCAATCCACCGTTCGGCGGCGAGCGCAAGGAAGTGCAGCAGAATTTCCCCATCCGCACCGGCGAGACGGCCTTTCTGTTCCTCCAGTACTTCATCAAGATGCTCAAGGCCGGGGGCCGGGCCGGTGTGGTCATCAAGAATACTTCCCTGTCGAATACCGATAACGCCTCGGTGAGCCTGCGCAAGCTGCTGCTGGAAAGCTGCAACTTGCACACCGTGCTCGATTGCCCCGGCGGCACGTTTCAGGGTGCGGGGGTCAAGACCGTGGTGCTGTTCTTCGAGAAAGGATCACCGACGCGCAGAGTCTGGTACTACCAACTCGACCCCGGCCGCAACCTGGGCAAGACCAACCCGCTCAACGACGCCGACCTTGCCGAGTTTGTCGAACTGCAAAAGACTAAGGCTGATACCGAGAAAAGCTGGAGCGTCAATGTCGCGTCGATTGATGCGGCGACCTATGACCTGTCGGTGAAGAACCCGAACGGCGGCGAGGAAGTCATCCACCGCAGCCCGCAGGAGATCATGGACGAGATCGGTGCGCTGGATGCGGAGAGTGCGGAGGTGCTGGCGAATATTAGGGCGTTGCTATGACCATCTTGTCCTCCGCACCGTTCGCCCTGAGCCTGTCGAAGGGCAAGGCTTCGCCTGTTCGGCAAACCTACAGATCAACCCGAACGGAGGGGGATAAATAATGTCCTTCTGGGTCTACATCCTCCGCTGTGCCGACAACAGCTATTACACAGAGCACACCGATAACCTCGAAAACGTATCGGCGAGCACGAAACGGGCGCTGTCCAGAGTTGCTACACGTTCAAACGGCGCCCACTGCAACTTGTGTTTTCACAAGATTGCACCACCCGCGAAGAAGCGCTGGCAGCAGAGCAACAAATCAAAGGCTGGAGCCGAAAAAAGAAGGAAGCCATGATGCGGGGCGATTGGGCAGAAGTCTCCCGCCTTGCAAAATCGAAACCCCCATTCGCACTGATCCCCCTTCCGCCGTTCACCCTGTGCCCCCTTCCGCCGTTCGCCCTGGGCTTGTCGAAGGGCCATCGCCTTCTTCCGTTCATCCTTCGACAAGCTCAGGACGAACGGAAGATGAGGTAGCGCGATGAAGGCGGTATGGCAAAAGAAAGGCTTGGGCGATCTTTGCGAGGTCGTTGCTGGTGAATCACCAGAGGGCAAGTTTTACAACTCTGACGGCAAGGGAATGGCCTTTTACCAAGGCAAAAAGGACTTCGGCGAGAAATTCATTCAGGCGCCCAAGAATTGGAAGACTCAGACAACGAAGGTCGCCAAAGAAGGTGACGTTCTGATGTCGGTTTGTGCGCCAGTTGGGCCGATAAATTTCGCCACTGAAGAAATCTGCATTGGCCGAGGATTGGCGGCAATTCGTAGTAACGGTGAATTAGATCGAGATTTCCTGTTTTACCAAAGATCGGTGATGTGCTCTACACAGTAACCGGTTCGTTCGGCATACCTGTTTTGGTCAGGGAAAGTCGTGATTTCTGTTTCCAGCGCCATATTGGCCTAGTTCGTCCAAAGCCAGATGTTTCCAGTGAGTGGCTTTATTACCTGCTTATGTCGCCTCAGGTATTTAAGCAAGCAAGCGAGGGGGCAACGGGAACCGGACAGAAGACGGTTTCTCTCAAACTTCTTCGCGGTTTTCAAGTCCCTAAAATTTCAATGTTTGAGCAGTTGTCTGAGGTTACGAAACTTGATGGGCTTGTTTCTGAAACCCAACACCTCGAATCCCTCTACCAGCAAAAACTCACCGCCCTCGGCGACCTGAAAAAATCCCTGCTGCACCAATCCTTTAGCGGCCAGCTTTGAATTAAGCCAGCAGGCGGACTAAGCTAATCCCTAGCTAACCCGGAGGCCGTGTCATGCAAACCGTCAACATTCACGACGCCAAAACCAACCTATCGCGCTTGATCAAAGCTGTGGAAACCGGCGAGGAAGTGGTCATCGCCCGCGCCGGAAAACCGGTGGCGATGCTCACGGCCTACCGGCCGCCGCGCCGCCGGATCGCGCCGCCGGGCAGTATGCAGGGCGGAGATTGGTGGATGTCCGATGATTTTGACGCCTCTATCGACGACCTGTTCGATTGCTTGAAAGAAGGGGCCAACGACGACGGCTTGCTCGCCAAATGAGATACCTATTCGATACCCACTATGCGTTTTGGTGGCAAACGGGCGATCCCCGCCTAACCGATAAGGTCCGCAAACTGGTTGAATCTAACAACGAAGAAACCTTCGTCAGCCGTGCCTCGTTCTGGGAGCTGACCCTCAAGGCCGGAACCGGCAAGCTGCGGATAAACCTGCCCGTGTTTGAGCGTCAGGTTGAGGCTATGGGATTCACCTGGCTGCCCATCGAAAATTCCCACATCCTACAACTCGCCGAGCTGCCGACCTTCCCGGACCACAAAGACCCTTTCGACCGGATGCTGGTGGCGCAATCCCTCAGCGAACCGCTGATCCTGCTGACCGCAGATACCAAGCTGGCCCGTTACGGCACCACCGTCCGGGTCGTATAACCCTGCCGCCGGGCCGACCCAGAAGAACAGGGGGGAATGGATGAACGAAGCTGAAACCCGCGCCGAATACATTTTTCGGCGAGTATCCGCCGGATTTCTTCGACTTCATCGTCATCGACGAGTGTCACCGGGGCGCAGCCAACGACGAGAGCAACTGGCGCGGTATCCTCGACTACTTTGCGCCGGCCGTGCAGCTTGGCCTGACCGCCACTCCGAAGCGCAAGGACAACGCTGATACCTATGCCTATTTCGGCGAGCCGGTGTTTATCTACTCGCTCAAGGACGGCATCAACGACGGCTTCCTGACGCCGTTCCGCGTCAAGCAGATTTCGACCACGCTCGACGAATACGTCTACACGCCCGACGACAAAGTAGTCGAAGGCGAGGTCGAAGCTGGCAAGCGCTACGAGGAAGCCGACTTCAACAAGCTCATCGAGATCATGGAACGGGAAAGGAAGCGCGTCGAAATTTTCATGTCGCTGATCGACCAGCGGGAAAAGACGCTGGTGTTCTGCGCCACGCAGGATCATGCGCTGGCGATCCGCGATCTAATCAACCAGATCAAGACCAGCACCGACGCCAACTATTGCCACCGGGTGACGGCGAATGATGGGGCGTTGGGTGAACAATGGCTGCGGGATTTTCAGGACAACGAGAAGTTCGTCCCGACGATCCTCACTACGTCGCAGAAACTCTCCACCGGCGTCGATGCGCGGAACGTGCGCAACATCGTGCTGCTGCGGCCGGTGAATTCGATGATCGAGTTCAAGCAGATCATCGGGCGTGGCACCCGGCTTTACGACGGCAAGGACTACTTCACGATCTACGATTTCGTGAAGGCGCATCACCATTTCAGCGACCCGGAATGGGACGGCGAGCCTATCGAGACGGAAAGCTGCAAGAAGTGCCATTCGGTGCCGTGTGTCTGCATCAAGGAACCACCACCGCTTTGCTATCTCTGCGGCAAGTCGCCCTGTGAGTGTGCGAAAGATCCTTGCCCGAAATGTGGTCAGCATCCCTGCGTGTGCAAAAAGAAGGCGAAGGTGAAGCTGGCGGATGGCAAGTCGCGCACGATCCAGCACAGGGTCGTCACCAGCTTCCGCACTACGTAGCGCTGGGGGTAGAGGAACTGGATCAAGCAAAGCTAACGCCGCTCCTCAAGCTGAATTACCACGACTCAATCCCGGACGCGGTGGCCGATCTGGGCAGGCCGGATGAGATCGGGAAGGTATTTAGCGGGTTTCAGCGGTATTTGTATGTTGAACCAGCGTAGTTTGGCTGACAGCCTGGTTGCATGGCGTAGTTCAGTCAGCGATAGGAGAGCCAAGGCGCGGGGCTTGCGGTTTCTGGTGAAAGTGCCGTAACTGAGCGGCGCAGAAGTGGTTTGAGTCAGGGCCGATATAGGGGACAATAACAGTCTTCGCGCGTTCGGCTCCAGGCCAGCGGCGCGGGGTATCAAAAGAAAGAGCGGGATCTGAGCGGGTATCAAATCGGATTATCTGAAACCATGGCCTTGCCGAATAAAAGGATAGCCGCGATATGCTGCTGATGATTGATAACTACGATTCGTTTACCTACAACTTAGTGCAGTATCTGGGCGAGCTGGGTCAACAGGTGCAGGTTTATCGTAACGACCAGATCACATTGGACGAAATCGCCACGCTCGCTCCCGAACGCATCGTGTTGTCGCCTGGCCCTTGCACCCCAACCGAAGCGGGCGTGTCATTGGCAACCATCACCGCTTTCGCCGACAAGATCCCGTTATTCGGCGTCTGTCTGGGACACCAGAGCATCGGCCAGGCGTTTGGCGGGCATATTGTCCGCGCCGCACAGGTTATGCATGGCAAAACCTCCGCCGTTTATCATCGCGGCCAGGGTACGTTTGCTGCCTTGCCCAGTCCTTTTACTGTGGTGCGCTATCATTCATTGGTGATTGAGAAAGCTACCTTGCCGGATTGTCTGGAAGTGACCGCATGGACCGAAACCCCGGAGGGGATGCTGGATGAAATCATGGGGGTGCGCCATAAAACCTGGCCGGTCGAGGGTGTACAATTCCACCCAGAATCCATTCTGACCGAGCACGGCCTGGCCCTGCTGCGCAATGTTCTCAACCTGCACTGAAGAAATGCCCCGGAGTCGCGCCCGATGTTGTTACTCACTCCCCAAGAAGCCTTGCAACGCACCATCGAACACCGGGAAATTTTCTACGATGAAATGCTGTCCTTGATGCGGCAAATTATGGCAGGCGAGCTGTCGCCGGTGATGACTGCAGCGATTCTCACGGGTTTGCGGGTCAAGAAGGAGACGGTCGGTGAGATCGCCGCTGCCGCCAAAGTCATGCGGGATTTGTCCACCAAAGTGCAAGTTCCGCCACCGCATGAGCATTTTGTCGATATCGTTGGCACCGGTGGTGATGGCGCGCACACCTTCAATATTTCCACCGCCAGCATGTTCGTGGTCGCCGCCGCAGGTGCGCGGGTGGCGAAACACGGCAATCGCGGTGTCTCCTCCAAATCCGGGAGCGCCGACGCGCTGGAGGCTTTGGGCGCGCGCATTGACCTGAACGCGGCCCAGGTGGCGGACTGCATCGCCGCCACCGACATCGGCTTTATGTTTGCGCCCAATCATCACAGCGCTATGAAGAACGTCGCGCCGGTCCGCCGGGAAATGGGCATTCGCACTTTATTCAATATCTTGGGTCCGCTGACCAATCCGGCCAGCGCACCAAACCAGCTCATGGGTGTTTTTCACCCCGATCTGGTGGGTATTCAGGTGCGTGTCATGCAGCGGCTCGGTGCGCAGCATGTCCTGGTGGTGTGGGGCAAGGATGGTATGGACGAAATTTCGCTGGGCGCGGCTACTCTGGTCGGCGAGCTTAAAGACGGCAAGGTGGTGGAATATGAAATTCATCCCGAAGATTTCGGGTTGGCGATGATGTCCAACCGCAGTCTTAAGGTAGAAAACGCCGAGCAGTCCGTTGCCATGCTCCAGGCGGCGCTGGACAACGAGCCTGGCGCTCCACGCGATATCGTGTTGCTCAATGCGGGCGCGGCGCTCTACGCAGCCAATGTGGCCGAATCGATTGCTGTGGGCATTGAGCAGGCGCGGCAAGCGCTGGCTAGCGGCGCAGCGCGGTCTAAACTGGACGCCTTTGTGCGCTATACCCAGAAATTAGCGGCATGAGCAGCGACATCCTGCATAAAATTCTCGCCCGCAAGGCGGAAGAAATCGCCGCGCGCCGGGCGCGGGTCAGTTTGGACGCCTTGCGGCAACAGATCAGCCAACTGCCGTCGCCTCGGCCCTTCCGAGCCGCGCTGCAGCGTCGCATCGCCCAAGATCAACCGGCGGTGATTGCGGAAATCAAGCGCGCCTCGCCCAGCAAGGGTCTGTTGCGCGAGCCGTTTTTTCCGGCGGATATCGCCCGCAGTTACGCCGCTGCCGGAGCCTGTTGTTTGTCAGTACTCACCGACCACGACTTTTTCCAAGGCCACGAAGACTTTTTGCAGGAAGCGCGTGCGGCTTGTACGCTGCCGACGCTGCGCAAGGATTTCATTATCCACCCCTATCAGGTGTACGAGGCGCGCTACATCGGTGCCGATGCGATTCTGCTGATTGTCGCTGCGCTGACAGATGAGGCCCTGCGGCAACTGGCGGAGTTGGCGGATGATCTGAGTCTGGATGTGCTGGTGGAAGTGCATGACGCCGCCGAATTGGAGCGCGCCCTGGCCGGCGGTGCGCCCTTGATCGGGATTAACAATCGCAATCTTCGCACCTTTGAAACCCGGCTGGAAACCACGCTCAAGCTGCTGCCTCGCATACCTGCGGACCGTATGGTGGTCACGGAAAGCGGCGTTCATACCCCGGCCGATGTAGCATTGCTGCGCGCCCATGGCGTCCACGCTTTTCTGGTGGGTGAGGCCTTCATGCGCGCCCCTGAACCGGGGGCGAAACTGGTGGAGCTGTTTGGCTGAACCCCGGAGTGACAGCCGCTGTGATTCGCAGGCGGTCTGATCCTGATGTGAGGAATTGCCGTGAAAACCCGTATCACCTGGCTGGAAGATATGACCTATGTGGCCCAAGCGCCCAGCGGTCACGCTTTGGTCATGGATGGCCCACCGGAACTGGGCGGTCACAATCTGGGGCCGCGCCCCATGGAACTGCTGTTGATGGGCATGGGCGGTTGCACCGCGATTGATGTGGTCAACATCTTGCGCAAGGCCCGCCAGGAGTTGCGTGGTTGTGAGGTGCAACTGGAAGGGGAGCGCGCAACCAGTGATCCCAAGGTATTCACCACCATCCAAGTGCATTTTATTCTGACCGGCAAGAGCTTAAGCCCCAAGCAGGTCGAGCACGCGATTCACTTATCGGCGGAAAAATACTGCTCCGCCTCCATCATGTTGGGCCAGACTGCGAAGATCAGCCACACTTTTGAAATTCGCGAGGGTTGAGCGCCGCTGAATACCGGCGGTAGAGGCCAGACCGCGCAGAGCAAGACCCCGGTGGCATGCAGAGATTTGACCAACGCGCGCCTCAAATCCAGTACGTGCTCCCGGTCATGACTGTTGCCGCGCCGCTCATCAGTGCGCGCACCGGCAAGGACAGCCGCGCCGCGCCGGCGGCCATCGCGTTGGCGGCATGATGGGCTTCATCCTCTTTCATTTGCTCGACAATCTTGCGGCTGGGCTGATCGGCTTCCGGCAGACGCTCCAGGTGCCGGTTTAAATGTTCCACCACTTGCTGTTCGGTCTCAGCGACAAACCCCAGGCTCCAGCGATCACCCACTGCGCCCGCCAGTGCGCCAATGGTGAAAGATCCAAGATAAAACAGCGGATTAAGAACACTGCGGCGGCTGCCTAACTCCAGCAGGCGGGCTTCACACCAAGCGAGATGGTCATTTTCCTCTTCGGCAGCTTGTTCCATACGCGCGCGCACTGTTGGCAACCGCGCGGTCAAGGCCTGGCCCTGATACAGCGCCTGGGCGCAGACCTCGCCCGTATGGTTGACTCGCATCAGCCGCCCCGCCAGTTGCTGCTCGCGCGGCGCAAGTTCCGAGCGCGGCGCGACGGCGGCGGGATTGGGGCGGCCTGTGGTTATCGGCTGCCCAAAGAGGGTGCGTACCGCCTGATCGAGATGGCTGCACAGGGTATCAACAGCGGTATAGTGGCGCGTCGTCATCAGCAAAGGTCCGTCAGCGGAATCATGAGGAATGGGAATGTCTTATTATCACTATCATGTCTTTTTTTGCACTAATCAGCGACCCGATGGCTCGGCATGTTGCCAGCAATACGCTGCGCAGGAAGCCCGTGATTATGTCAAGCAACGGGTCAAGCAACTGGGGTCGGCCATCCCGCACAAGGTGCGGATCAATACTGCGGGTTGTCTGGACCGCTGCGCCGAGGGGCCGGTCATTGTGATTTATCCTGAAGAGACCTGGTATACCTATATCGATCACGCGGATCTGGACGACATCATCAATGAACATTTGGTAAAGGGCTGCCCTGTGGAACGACTGCGCATTTAGCGCAGGGCGCGCAATATTGCCGCCGTGAGCCGAAAACTTGCGGGGTATGGGCAGCTTGGGTAAGATACGCAGCTTTCCAAGCGGATATGGATTTTTTGGAGCACTGTCAATTATGAGAACGTTCAGCGCCAAGCCCGCCGAGGTCCAGCGTGCGTGGTATGTCATCGACGCCAAAGATCAGGTTCTGGGTCGGCTTTCATCGGAAATCGCTCGCCGCTTGCGGGGAAAGCACAAGCCGGAATATACGCCGCATGTCGATACCGGCGACCATATTATCGTCATCAATGCCGGGCAGGTGCGGGCGACGGGCCGTAAGAAGGCTGATAAGTTCTATTATCGGACAACCGGCTATGTCGGCAACCTCAAGTCGATTTCTATGGAGAAGCTGTTGCAGCAGGCTCCGGAGCGGGTGCTTGAAATGGCGATTAAGGGCATGTTGCCTAAAAATCCGCTGGGGCGGGCCATGTTCCGCAAGCTCAAGGTCTACGCTGGTCCTGAGCACCAGCATGCCGCGCAACAACCTAAGCCGTTGTCACTCGCTGTTTAAGCGGCCAGCGCATTCACCGGAACGGAACAAGCCAGCATGATCGAAAAACAAAACTATGGCACGGGTCGGCGTAAAACCGCCACAGCGCGTGTGTTTCTGCGGCCCGGTACGGGCAACATCGTGATTAACCAGCGCCCGCTGGATGCTTATTTTGGCCGGGAAACCTCCTGCATGGTGGTGAACCAGCCGCTGGAAGTAGCGGGGCTTAAGGAAAGGTTTGATATTTACGTCACGGTCAAAGGCGGCGGCATTACCGGCCAGGCAGGTGCTGTGCGCCATGGCATTACCCGCGCCTTGATCGAATACGACGAGAGCCTGCGCGCGCCGCTGCGCAAAGCCGGCTTTGTCACCCGCGACGCCCGTGAGGTGGAACGCAAGAAAGTCGGCTTGCGCAAAGCCCGCCGCGCCACCCAGTATTCCAAGCGCTAACCACGGGTTCTGTTTTTCTGGGGGATCGTCTAGCGGCAGGACTACGGACTCTGACTCCGTCAACCTAGGTTCGAATCCTAGTCCCCCAACCAAACCACCCCGCAGGGCCGTCCAGTGACGGCCTTTTTTGTTGGCCGCGCATTCAGGCAGATGGCGCGGGGCGCTGGCTCATACTCTCTGGCCACTCCAGCGCGAATTCCCGCCGATTCCCGCTAGCCCAGGTGACTTCCACCATGTGGGCGCGGCCCTGGTGATCTGCCAGCAACACGGTAGAGGAACGGGTGCCATAGCCTGGTGCGTCGATGAAGATCGGTGAGAGCCAGCGCTCCCATGGTAGCGAAACCCCGGTTGCAGGCAGCTCGGCGTCGAGCGCGGGCGTACGGTCGATCAGCACGGACAATAACGCCTCCGGGGTGAGCGTCTCTTGCGCCAATATGTCGTGCAAGGCGCGCCGTCCTCGTTCCACCTTGGGCCATGGCGTGTTCAGGAGATGGTTGCTGAGACCGTAGAGGCCTGGCGCTAGCTTTTGGAAGCGGTCAGCGCGGTTTGAATACCAGTACAATCCACTAGAGTCGCTCAGCAGTAGGTTGAAGCCGTTATACGCGTCGGCGAATGGCAGCAGCTCGGTGAGCGTGACATCCGCTGAACTGTGGCCTTGTAAATAATCACGGACCAAATGCCCACGGGAGGGCGCAGGATCGCGGATATGATGCGGGTCGCGGTAGTTGGTGAGCGCAGCGAAGCGACCGCCGCGATGGAGCCCCATCCAGGTGCCACCTGCCTGAAGATCGCGGCCAGCCAGCAACTCCGGGCAATCGTCCCAGAACGCTAAGGGGGCGGTAGGCCGATCATGCAATTCATCCCGATTGGCCGCGACCAGTAGCGGATAATGCGGATGAACTCTATAAGCAAATAAGATCAAACACATAGTACAGTAAATCCCATCATGGCGCGACCCGTGATCGCTGAGATGGCGTCACAGAGCCGACCCAGCACGCTAGCTTTCCCCGTACAGAGCCGATACCGGTTTAGCGTTCGGCATCGTAGAGCTTGAGCACGCCGAGCGCCAGCGCGATGTGAATCAGTTGCGACAGCGTGTTGGCCTGCATTTTCTGCATGACCTTGGCGCGATGGATTTCCACTGTCTTGTGGCTTAAGTGCAGCGTTTCCGCGATTTCTCGATTGGACAGCCCTTCCGTGACCCAGCGCAAGACATCTTGTTCACGCACCGTTAGCGTGGCGAGTCGGCGCAGAAAATCTTGCCGTTGGCGCTGGGTGCCGCGTCGCGCCGCATCCAGGTGCAGGCCATGGTGCACACCGTCCAGCACTAGCTGCTCATTGATCGGTTTTTCAATAAAGTCCAGCGCACCTTGTTTTAAAGCCGTGACCGCCATGGCCACGTCCGCGTGAGCGGCGATAACGATCACCGGCGTATCGATCTGCTGCTGGCGTAAGTACTGGTGCGCGAGCGCATGATCCTCCACTGTTGTAATTTCCAGTAATAAACAACCGGGATGCTGAGGGCGATAAACTGCTAGTAATGCCTCTATATCGGTGCACAGCAAGGTGCTTAAACCCACCGATTCCAGCAGATTTTGCAGGGTAGCGCGCAGCTTCGGATCGTTCGCCACCACATAGACAAAAGGCGTTTCGGGTAAATTCATGGATCAACAGTCCTGATGAAACCGCTCTCGCTAAAGACCTTCTAATGAGCGGAGATCCGCCAGTTGGGGCTCGCCATAACACAGGCTCGTCTAAAATAAAGCTAAAGGCTAAACCGCTACCGATTCACAACAATGATTCTTTAGCTCCCACAAAAATTACTGTTTTATCTTCGAGGAAAACGACTATGACCGCAACTATCCAGAGGGAAGATGCGCTGGTGCTGCGTCAGGACGATGCCGGCATCGCAACGCTAACCCTTAATCGTCCTAAACAATACAATGCCTTATCGCAAGCCATGCTGGCGGCGCTGCAAGCGGCGCTGGATGCGGTGAGCACCGATCAGAAGGTGCGGGTGGTGGTGATCGCTGGGGCTGGCCCCGCGTTTTGCGCCGGTCATGATCTCAAGGAAATCCGCGCCCAGGCCGATCCGGCTTTTCACCAGGCGCTGTTTGCACAGTGTGGACGGGTGATGATGACCATCAACCGCTTGCCGCAGCCGGTTATTGCTCGGATACAGGGCATCGCCACCGCCGCTGGTTGCCAGTTGGTGGCAGCTTGTGATCTGGCGGTGGCCGCTGACAACGCCCGTTTTGCCACGTCTGGCATCAATGTCGGTCTGTTTTGCGCTACGCCTGGCGTGGCTTTGAGCCGCAATCTGGGCCGTAAGCAGGCTCTGGAATTGCTGTTGACCGGCGCATTCATCGACGCGCCGACGGCTTTGCAGCAAGGTCTGATCAATCGAATCGCGTCACTGGAGCAGCTCGATGCCGCAGTTCGGCAATTGGCTGAGGCGATCACCAGCAAGTCGCCGTTAGCAATTGCGATGGGTAAGGAGTTGTTCTATCAGCAGTTGGAAATGGATCTGGAGTCGGCTTACGCCCGCGCCAGCGAAGTCATGGCCTGCAATCTGAACAGTGCGGATGCTCGTGAAGGCATCGACGCTTTCATCGCCAAACGCAAACCGGTATGGCAAGGGCGTTGAGGCTCACGCCCGGCGGAACCTGCGCTCCTGCGATCCAAGCGCTGGCCCGCCCGCCCCGCCCATCGGCAACAACAACCAGCCCATCCACTTAAGGTTTAAGGAGCACATCGACATGAGCGCTACGCTGAATAATCCCTACGAACTGAGCCTGGATCGGAACGCGGCGAATTTCGTGCCGCTCACTCCACTGACTTTTATTGAGCGCGCGGCAGCAGTTTATCCCGAACGGGTGGCAGTGGTGCATGGCGCGGTGCGCCGCACCTGGGCGGAAACCTATACCCGTTGCCGCCAGTTAGCCTCAGCGCTGCAACGGCGCGGCCTGGGCGTAGGCGATACCGCAGCGGCCATGCTGCCCAACATTCCAGAAATGTTCGAACTGCATTTTGGCGTGCCGATGAGCGGGATGGTGCTGAATACCCTCAATATCCGTTTGGATGCGGAAGCCATCGCGTTCATGCTGGAGCATGGGGAAGCGAAAGTGCTCTTCACCGACCGCGAATTTTCCGAAACCATCAATAAAGCGTTGCGCTTGATCCCGCCCGCCAAGCGGCCGGTGGTGATTGATGTGGACGACCCCGAATTTGTCGGCGGCGAGCCGTTGGGCGCGATCGATTACGCCGCGCTTTTGGCCGAAGGCGATCCAGGTTTTGCCTGGCAGCCGCCTGCGGATGAGTGGCAAGCCATCTCCCTTAACTATACTTCTGGTACTACGGGCAATCCCAAGGGAGTGGTTTACCATCATCGGGGCGCGTATCTGAATGCAGTCAGCAATGCCCTGGTGTGGAACATGGGCTTGCATCCGGTCTATCTATGGACGCTGCCGATGTTCCATTGCAACGGCTGGTGCTTCCCCTGGACGATCGCCGTTACGGTGGGCACCAATGTGTGCCTGCGGCAAGTGCGCGCCGATGCAGTGTTCGATCTTATCAAGCGGGAGAAGGTCAACCATTTTTGTGGCGCGCCCATCGTTATGAATATGCTGAAGAACGCCCCGGATCAGATGAAGGCTGGCATCCAGCATTCGGTCAAAGCCATGACCGCAGGCGCCGCGCCGCCCGCCGCCGTGATTGAAGGGATGCAGCGCATGAACTTCGACGTCACCCATACCTATGGTTTGACCGAGACCTATGGGCCGTCCGTGGTCTGCGCATGGCATGAAGAGTGGGACGCGCTGACTCTGCCAGAGCGAGCGGCGCTCAAATCCCGCCAGGGCGTGCGCTACCCGATGCTGGAAGGCTTGATGGTGGCCAATGCCCAGACCTTAGAGCCGGTGCCGAAAGATGGCGAAACCATCGGCGAGATTTTCATGCGGGGCAATGTGGTGATGAAGGGTTATCTGAAAAATCCCGGAGCCAGCGTGGAGGCGTTCGCCGGTGGCTGGTTCCATAGCGGCGATCTGGCGGTTTGGCACGAAGATGGCTATATCGACATCAAGGATCGTTCCAAAGACATCATTATTTCCGGTGGGGAAAACATCTCCACCATTGAAGTCGAGGATGTGTTGTACCGGCATCCGGCGATCCAGGAGGTGGCGGTGGTGGCGCGACCTGACGAGCAATGGGGCGAGACGCCGTGCGCCTTTGTCACGCTGCGGCCGGATCTGGAAGGACAGGTCACCGAGCAGGAGATCATCGATTTTTGCCGGGGTCAGTTGGCGCGCTTCAAGGCACCCAGAACTGTAGTGTTCGGGCCGCTGCCCAAAACCTCAACGGGCAAGATGCAGAAATTTATTCTGCGCGAGCGCGCCAAGCATCTTTAATCCGAGAGTGGGCTTGTCCGCGCGCAGCGCTGCGCGCGGACAAGCCCACCCAAGGACAGAGCCTTGCCAACCCTACTGAGGAGATACGCGGATGCCCAGCTATGACGCACCGGTGCGCGACATGCAGTTTATTCTGCACGAACTGCTCAAAATCGAGCGTTATCAGGGGGTGATGGCTGGCTTTAGCGAAGCCCCTCCCGATACAGTGACCGCCATTTTGGACGGCGCGGCGTGCTTGAGCCAGGAGGTGTTACAACCCTTAAACTCGGTGGGTGACCAAGAAGGCTGTCGGCTGGAACAGGGCGTAGTGTATACCCCGTCCGGATTCAAGGCAGCGTATCGCACCCTCGTGGAAGGCGGCTGGACCGGCCTGATCGGCGATCCCCAGTATGGCGGACAAGGATTGCCCTATGTGCTGGGATTGGCGGTCAGCGAGATGATGGCCTCGGCCAACATGGCCTTTACCATGTATCCCGGCCTCACCAGCGGGGCTATGGAAGCGCTGGAGATTGGCGGCTCTGAGGCGCAAAAAGCCTTGTATTTACCCAAGCTGGTGTCCGGGCAGTGGACGGGCACCATGAATTTGACCGAGCCGCATTGCGGCACTGATCTTAGCCTGCTGCGCACCAAAGCCGAGCCGCAGGCCGATGGCGGCTATCGGATTACCGGCAGCAAGATGTTTATCTCGGCCGGTGAGCACGATCTGGCCGAAAATATCCTCCATCTGGTGCTGGCCCGCATTCCTGGCGGCCCCGCAGGGGTCAAGGGCCTCAGCCTATTCCTGGTGCCTAAGTTGCTGGTCCACCCCGATGGCAGTCTGGGCGAGCGCAATGCTGTCTCTTGCGGCGCGCTTGAAGACAAAATGGGTATCCACGGCAACGCCACCTGCGTTATGAATTACGATGGCGCGCTCGGTGCCCTCATCGGTCAACCGCACCAGGGGCTGCGCACGATGTTCATTATGATGAATGCGGCGCGGCTGGGAGTGGCGGTGCAAGGCTTGAGCCAGGCCGAGGCGGCCTATCAAAATGCCGCCGCCTATTGCAAGCAGCGCCTGCAGGGCCGCTCGCTGCGAGGTGTCCAGCATCCCGAGCAAGCCGCCGATCCGCTCATTGTGCATCCTGACATTCGGCGCATGTTGATGACCATGAAGGTCTTTACGGAAGGCGCGCGCGCGCTGGCGTACTGGGCCGGATTAACGGTCGATGTCACCCGCAAGCATCCTGACCCGGAAACCAGAGTGAAAGCCGAGGATTTGCTGGGGCTGCTGATTCCGGTGCTGAAAGCGTATTTCACCGATATGGGATTTCACTGTGCCAATCTGGGCCTGCAATGTTTGGGTGGACACGGTTACATCACGGCATGGGGCATGGAGCAATTGGTGCGCGATGCGCGCATTGCGCAAATTTATGAAGGAGCCAATGGCATCCAGGCTTTGGATTTGGTGGGCCGCAAGCTAGCGGCGAATAAAGGCCGGGCCATCCAGCGGTTCTTTAGCGTAGTGGGCGGATTTTGCCAAAAGTATGCCGACAACGCCGCGCTGTCGCCGTTCGTCAAGCCGCTGGAGGCAGCGCTGGAACGGCTGAGGGAAGCGACCCAGTGGCTCATGCGCCATGGTATTGCCAACCCCGATAACGGGGGCGCGGCGGCGATGGATTATCTCTATATCGTAGCCTTGGTGGCGCTAGGCTATCAGTGGGCGCAGGTGGCCCGTATCTGCCAAAACCAGCTTTCTAACCCAGACGACGACAGCTTTGATCGGCGGTTCTATCAAAATAAACTGGTCTGCGCTGAGTTTTTTATGACAAAAATGCTGCCGGAAACGCTGGCCCATCTGGCCAAGATCAAGGCGGGAGCCGATGTGCTGATGGTCTTGCCTGCGGATGCTTTCTAAAGACGCCCCAGTCCACTGGAATGTACAACGCCTGCACCCGACGGACCCGCAGTCGCCGTGTTGTTCGCTGAAGCGCAGCGCAAGGGTCTAGGGTCGCGAAAAACGCCCTATTTAGAAGAGGCTTCCTGCACGGGGCTACGGCGTCATGTTCAATAAAAGTGGCGCTGCTGTTAACGATGGGCCAGAGTAGGATAAAAGCGCCGAGCGAAAATCTCCTGGCTCCTTGAGGAAGATGATCTCTGCCAAAGTGCCAGCGGCGATTGCCTTGACCGGGTTGCCGCCAATCCGTAGCATGACGGGCGTTTTCCGCCAGGCACAATCTTCATGGAACTCGAACCGATCCGCGCGCCGGTTGCGGATGATCTGTGCGCCGTTGACGCCTTGATCCGCCAACAGCTGCACTCTGAGGTGGCGTTGATTAATCAGGTGGCTGCCTACATCATCGACGGCGGCGGCAAGCGGCTGCGCCCGATGGTGACCCTGCTGGCGGCCCGCGCCTGCGCTTATGAGGGCCACGATCACATCGCCGCCGCTGCCATTGTGGAATTTATTCATACCGCCACTTTGCTGCATGATGATGTGGTGGATGAATCGAGTCTGCGCCGTGGGCGGCAAACGGCCAATGCTCTCTGGGGCAATCAAGCCAGCGTGTTAGTGGGTGACTTCCTCTACTCCCGTTCCTTTCAGATGATGGTCGGTATTGGTCAAATGCAGATCATGGAGATTCTGGCCGATACCACCAACACCATTGCCGAAGGGGAGGTCATGCAGTTACTAAACTGCCGCGACCCCGACACCACGCAAGAGCGTTATCTACGGATCATTTATTGCAAAACCGCCAAATTGTTTGAGGCGGCCGCGCAGCTGGGCGCGGTGCTTGCCGGGCGTCCGAGGGAAGAAGAGTTGGCTTTGGGGCGCTATGGGCTACATTTGGGCACCGCATTCCAGCTCATCGATGATGCGCTGGATTACAGCGCCTCCAGCGCTGAGCTGGGCAAGAATATTGGCGATGACTTGGCTGAAGGCAAGCCCACTCTGCCACTGATTCACGCCATGCGGCACGGAACCTCCGAGCAGGTGCGCATGATCCGTGAGGCGATTGAGCGCGGTGGCCTGGATCAATTGGACATCGTGACCCAAGCTATTGAGTCAACTGGCGCGCTCGACTACACTACGCGCCTTGCCGTCACGGAAGCCGAACAGGCAGTGGCCCATCTGGCGTCTCTGCCCGATTCGTCTGCCAGGGACGCACTGATCGGTTTGGCCCATTTTGCGGTAAACCGCCGTTACTAGTTTTCCCCAGTGTCGGGGTGTAGCTCAGCCTGGTAGAGCACTGCCTTCGGGAGGCAGGAGTCGCAGGTTCAAATCCTGTCACCCCGACCAGTTCCATTGAGTTTGCTTCTTCGCTGCAAAGCCGTGCGTATTCGCTGCTGCTAATCGTACCTTAGCGGCGCGGTTTGGGGTTTGCGCCGCATGAGCCCGCAGGTCGCCACGGTGTCTCCATTCTTCGCTAGAGCATCGATCCACCTCTTTTTCAGCTTGCGAACCATGCTTTTATGAACTGGATTCCGACTGCATTAACCGAGCGACTTTGTATTCGCTATCCCATCATTCAAGCCCCGATGGGTGGCGGTCCTGGGACGCCGCAATTAGTAGCGGCGGTTTCCAATGCCGGCGGCTTGGGTACACTGGCCGGTAGCTTCCTGCATCCCGAAGACTTGCGCGAGGCCATTGCTGCGGTGTGCGCGCTGACGGATCGACCCTTCGCTGTCAATCTGTCGGTGGCGCATCCCGCTAAAATGGATCCGGCGCGGATCGCCAGGACCCAGGAGCTACTCGCTCCCTACCGAGCTGAATTGGGATTGCCATCTGTCCCACCGGCGTTGCCAGCGCCGCCGACGTTCGACGAACAGCTGGATGTGCTGCTGCAAGAGCGCGTGGCAGCATTCAGTTTTAGCTTCGGCGCACCGGACAACATCTATCTAGAGCTGCTGCGCGATGCCGGAATCGTCACGCTGGGGACCGCGACCCACCTGCTGGAAGCCATTGTGCTGGAAGAGAGCGGAGTAGATTTCGTTATCGCTCAAGGCGCGGAAGCCGGCGGTCATCGCGGTACTTTCATTGGTCATCCTGAACAAGGGCTGGTCGGTACGCTAACTCTGACGCCACTGCTGGCTAAGCACGTTGCCTTACCGATTATCGCTGCTGGCGGCATTATGGATGGACGCGGTATTGCCGCTCTTCGGGTATTGGGCGCGGCCGGCGTGCAAATGGGTACTGCTTTCTTAGCCTGCCCGGAGAGCGGTGCGCATCCAGCCTACCAGGTACTACTGAGTCAGGGCAGTGAGATCGCCACCACTCTAAGCCGCATCTTCACCGGTCGTCATGGCCGCGTGCTACGGAATCGCCTGACTGATGAACTCCGCGCCCACGAAGCGGAATTTCCCGATTTCCCACTGCAATGGCTGCTGATGCAAGAACTGCTTCGAGCAGGGGCCGAGCAGGGTTCGAGCGATTTTATGGCGCTCTGGGCCGGTCAGAGCTGTGACCTGTGCGAAAAGCGGCCCGCTGCCGAACTCATCGGCTTTTGGGCGGAGCAGGCGGCCACTTTACTGGGGAGCAACGCTGCGCCGCCTTCGGCTACGTCTGTGCCGACCCCAGAGATGGAAGCGGCGTCGCTCCCGGAGCCGGAGCCGGAGCCGGAGCCGGAGCCGGAGCCGGACTTAACCTTGTGGCCGGAGCCGGTTTCCGAATTTCCTGTGGAAGATTCGATGGCGGAGGATGCTACGGTGCGTTTGGGGGGCGCGGGCGGTAACTAAACCAAGCATCGGCGCTGTACAGCGCTAGCGCCAGCCAGATACAGCCAAATGCAAACAAATGGATCAAGGTAAAAGGCTCACGATACAAGATCACCGCCAGCAGAAACTGTAGGGTCGGGGTCAGATACTGAATCAAGCCGACTGTGGATAGACGCAGGCGCTGGGTTGCGCTCAGGAACAGCAGCAAAGGGGCCACCGTGACTGGGCCAGCAGCCAGCAGCAATAGATCAGTGCTCCCATTGACCGTACCCAACGCGCCGAGCTTAGCGATGGCCAACGTCGCCAGGAACAGCAGCGCGAAGGGCGACAACAGCACGGTTTCCACACATAAACCCAGAGTTGCGGCGTGTCCCGCCTTTTTACGCAACAGCGCATAGCCGCCAAAACTGAAGGCCAGCGCCAGGGAAACCCACGGGAAGACGCCATGGCCGATGACCAGCACTAGTACACTGACGGCAGCCAGAGCGACCGCGAACCATTGGCGCGGATTGAAGCGCTCCCGCAAAAACAACATGCCGAACAATACATTCACCAGTGGATTGATGTAATAGCCCAGGCTGGCCTCCAGAATGCGTCCGTGCTGCACCGCCCAGATATATAAAAGCCAGTTCCCGGAAATAAGCAGCGCTGTCAAAAGATAAAAGCGCAGACGCGCAAGTTGGCGGAATTCGGCCTGCAAGGCTTGCCATTGGCCTTGCGCCAGGATCAAGCCCACGAGCAGCACAGCGGACCACAGCACGCGATGGGCCAGCACCTCCAGCGCGGAAACATGGGCCAGCAGCTTGAAATAGATCGGGAATAGCCCCCAGAAACCAAAACAGCCCAGTGCGCTGGCCACACCGCTCCGGGTGGGGTCGGCATGAGGCCAGCGCAGCGGCAACCGCGATGCAGGCATCGGTGGCATGGCACCGCCGCTTAGACCGTTAGCGCCGTGGCGGCGCGCCACGCGGCCAGCAGCGCTAGCAGTAGAAATAACACCGCACTGATTCGATGCAGCAAGGGTAACGCTAGCTTGCGCAACACGGTGCGGCCCGCCAGTATGCCCAGCGCCGAGACCAGTGCCAGGCCGAGCGTGCCACCAATCCAGACCGGCAGCGCAGCCTGGGTGCTGGCCAGCCCCGCCATGGCGAGTTGGGTTTTATCGCCCAGCTCCGCCAGAAAGATCAGGCCGAATGTGGAAAGTAAAACATTACGACCGTTTTTTTCGATCACATCCAAGGTGTGGGCGCTAGTTTCACGCCAAAATCGGCAGGCAAATACCGCAAAAAGCACAGACACCAGGGCGGCGATCAGCCACGCGGGCAGCCAGGCGGCGAGGGAAGCACCGAACCATACCGCCAGTAAATTCAATGCCGCAAACGCCAGTACCGCGCCGATCAGGACGGGGGCGGGCGGATGACGCAGCGCTAGCGTCATGCACACCAGTTGAGTTTTGTCGCCGAGCTCGGCCAGCGCGATCAAGCCGAAGGTGGTGGATGCGGTCAGAAAAAACTCGCTCATCAAGATACCTGGAAGTGGATGATTTCCACTCCACTGCGGATTGATACATGTTTAGCGTCGGCAGCGGCGCGACGGCGAGCGGAACCCGCGATGGCTTAGGTCTGACGCCGTGTGCAATCTACCATAGAACACTAAGCTGACTCGTGCGGCAGATGCTGGAGCGCCGCTTGCAGCACTTCAACGCCCGCGCCCGGCAGATGGGCGTGTTCGCTAAGCGACCGCCGCCAGGCCCGCGCACCGGGTACCCCATGAAACACGCCGAGAACGTGACGGGTCAGACATGGCAAGGGTACCCCTTGATGGCGTTGCACCGCCACATAAGGTAGCCAGTGTTCGATCACCTGCCGTCGGTGTGGCGTCGGCCGGTCGGTGCCAAAGATCCGCCGGTCGGCGGCGGCCAACAGCCAGGGATTGTCGTAGACGGCCCGGCCGATCATCACGCCGTCCACCTGCTGCAACTGCATCGCGCTTTGCTCCAGAGTGGTCAGGCCGCCGTTGAGGATGATGGTGAGGTGAGAAAAATCGTGTTTGATCTGGTGCACGATGTCGTAACATAGCGGTGGGATCTCCCGGTTTTCCTTGGGACTTAAGCCGCGTAGCCAGGCTTTGCGGGCGTGCAGAATGAAGATTTCACAGCCGCCACTGGCGACCTGGCGCACAAAATCGCACAGATCCTGGTAACTATCGCGGTGGTCAATGCCGATGCGGGTTTTCACTGTGATCGGCAGCGCCACCGCCGCGCGCATGGCGGCCACGCACTCGGCCACCAATGCCGGCTCCGCCATCAGGCAGGCCCCAAATCGGCCTGATTGCACCCGGTCGCTGGGACAGCCGACATTGAGGTTGATTTCGTCATAACCAAAATCAGCGGCGTAGCGGGCGCAGCGCGCCAGGGCGACGGGATCGCTGCCTCCCAGTTGCAGGGCCAGTGGATGTTCAGCGGGATGATAGGCCAGCAGCCGCGCCCGATCCCCGCGCAACACCGCAGCGGTGGTCGCCATTTCGGTATACAGCAGGGTGTGCCGGCTGAGCAGGCGCAGGAAATAACGGCAGTGGCGGTCGGTCCGATCCAGCATCGGCGCGACCGCCAACCGGCGGTCGATGGGCGACGGCGCGCTCAAGGCGCGGTGAACAACTCAGTGAAGAAGCGCTGCATCGCTTCCCAAGAGCGAGCATCAGCAGCGGCTTGATAGGCCACGCCTTTGCTGGGATCGTGCCCGTTAGCGGAATTGGTGAAGCCATGTACCGCACCGCCGTAGGCTACTAATTGCCAGTCCGCGCCGCCCGCCCGCATTTCCTTTTCAAACGCAGTCACTTGTTCTGCAGGGACATACGGATCGTCGGCCCCATGCAGCACGAGCACCTTGGCGCGGATTTTTTTGGCGTCCTCCGGCGTGGGGGTATCGAGCCCACCGTGGAAGCTGACCACGCCGGCCAACTCGCCACCGCTGCGGGCCAGCTCCAACACCGTGGTGCCGCCGAAGCAATAACCGATGGCCGCGACTTTGCCCATCGCCACACCCGGCTGCGCCTTAAGCACCGCCAGACCTGCCGCAGCGCGCGCCCGTAGTAGCGCCCGATCTTTCTTATACGTTCCGGCCAAGGCAGCGGCTTCTTTGGCATCTGCGGCAATCTTACCGTCGCCGTAGATGTCGGCGGCCAAGGCTACATAGCCTAACTCGGCGAGCTGCTCGGCGCGGCGCTTGGCGTAATCGTTCAGACCCATCCATTCATGGACCACCAACACACCCGGCAATGGCGCTTTGGCGTCCTTGGGCGCAGCCAGATAGCCGACCAGCCGGGTATCACCTTGCTGGTATTCTACTGCTTTGGTCTCGATGGCGGCTTGCGCTAGGGCGGGAATCAGTCCGCTGAACAACAGCAATAACCAGGTGCGCAACATGGTGAGAACCCTTTATCTGGTGGATAACAGGGATTGGAGTCAATCGGCAGGGCGGTTAGTTCCCGCCGCTAGCGTCTAACACAGCGCTTCAACCGTTTCGCGAATCAGCGCAGGACCGCGATAGATCAATCCCGTATAGAGCTGGATTAGACTGGCCCCAGCGGCCACCTTGGCGGCGGCGTCCGCACCGCTTAGAATGCCGCCTGCGGCGATGATCGGCAACTTACCCGCCAGAATCTCCCGTAACTGGCTCACCACCGCCGTGGAGCGCGACCGTAGCGGCGCGCCGCTCAGGCCACCCGTTTCCTGAGCGTGTGGCAAGTCTGTTACGCCCACGCGGGAAAAAGTGGTGTTAGTCGCGATCACCGCATCGATTTCATGCTGGAGCAGCGCCCGTCCTACAGCAGGCAGATCAGCATCAGCTAGGTCTGGGGCGATTTTGATCGCCAGCGGCACATAACGTCCGTATTCGGCCGCCCGCTGGGCCTGCTCGTTTTTCAAGGCTTCCAGCAAACGTTCCAATGGTGCGCCATATTGCAGGTCGCGCAGCCCCGGTGTGTTGGGCGATGAGATATTGACCGTGACGTAGCTGGCCCACGGATAGACCGCGCGCAGGCCTAGCAGATAATCGCTCGCAGCGTGCTCCACCGGCGTAGCGGCATTCTTGCCGATGTTAATGCCCAGTACGCCTGGGTAATTAGCCAGACGCATCCGCTCGACCAGCTGCTGCACGCCCTGGTTGTTGAATCCCATCCGGTTCACTAAAGCCTGGGCAGGCGCTAAGCGGAACAGGCGCGGTTTAGGATTGCCCGGCTGTGGTTGTGGAGTGACGGTGCCGATCTCCACAAAGCCAAAGCCCAGCGCCTGCCAGAATGCTAACCCCACTCCGTTTTTGTCAAGGCCCGCCGCCAATCCCACCGGATTGGGGAATTCGAGGCCCATAACGCGGCGTGGCGCTTTTGGGATACCGCGCGCCGCAACTTGGGCCAGCCAGGCCGCGCCTGGTAGGCGCAACAAGCTTAAGAGCCGGTCATGCGCCGTCTCTGGGTCCAGCTTAAAGAGAAGCGCACGCAGCGGAAGGTAATAGTCCATCTGAAATCCCGAAGACGGCGGAGCATGTCACGCTGGAGCCGCGTAACTGAGCTACTGCATAGTTCCATCAATTTATTGCGTAGTTCCATGGTGACAGTAGACAACAGTACTGATACCATGGCTCCTAGATGTTGTCATCTATAGGGCTTTTTGCGCTATGAGTGATGAAGGCTTTTAGAGCTGAATTTGTTTTACTGTCACAGTATAGCGTCTAGTGATCCGTATCACCGTCAGTGGAGTCGTGAGCTACGCTCCAGACCATCAGCAGTATTGGCCTTAGGTAGAAATCGAATGCGTAAATTACTGATCTTAAGCACTACTGCCGTCGAAGATGACCTCATTGCGAAAATCTCGGCGGCGGATTGGGAAATCTATTCGGCTCAGGACCCAACTCAGGCCCGTGTCTTGTTAACGGAGCAATCGTTCCGCATCGGCTTGGCGCTGCTCTTTAGCTGTGAGCCAGAGCGATCCATTCAATGGGTCATGGATCTGATGCTGGCCCGCCGCAAGATGCCCTGGGTCATCGCCCTGCCGCGACCCTGTCTGGAACGGAAGGCGCTCGCCAGCCTCATTGCTGAGCAGTGTTATGATTATCACACGTTGCCGGTGGATCCCCAACGTCTGAATATAACGCTAGGTCATGCGTACGGTCTTTCTGAGCTGGTTGAAAACCAGCTGCGCCAACAACGGGAAGCCGAAACGCAATATGGCCTGGTCGGCAACAGCCCAGCGATGCAAACGCTCTTTCGCGGCATCCAAAAAGCGGCCGAGGTCGATGTGCCGGTCTTAATTACCGGAGAGCTTGGTACCGGCAAGGAGCAGGTGGCGCGCGCGATTCATGAAAACTCGGCGCGGGCGGCAGCTCCGTTCATTGCGGTGGGCTGTGAAGCCTTATCCTCCGACCTGGCGCAGTCTGAGCTGTTTGGGCATGAAAAGGACGCGTTCACTGGGGCTGGCGAGCGGCGGATTGGTCAAATCGAAGTCGCTTCCGGCGGTGCTTTGTTTCTGGATGAGATCGGTCATCTGGGGGCAGAGTTGCAGGTCAGCCTACTGCGATTTCTGGAAGAAAAGAAAATCCGGCGGCTCGGCGGTGCCAAGGCGATTCCGGCCAATGTCCGCTTGATCGCCGCCACCAGCACTAACATTGAACAGGCACTGCGCGAGGGTCGGTTTCGCGATGATCTCTTCTATCGCCTGAATGTTCTGCATTTACGGGTGCCTCCCCTGCGCGAGCGGCGCGGCGATGTCGAATTGCTGGCTCGGTATTTTTTCAACAAGTTTTCCGCTGAGGTCAAGACCGTCGCCAAGGGTTTCAATCGGGATGCGCTGGAAGTCATCAATCGCTATGATTGGCCGGGCAATGTACGCGAATTGATGAATCGGGTACGCCGGGCGGTGCTGCTGAGCGAAGGACCCTATATTTCACCAGCGGATATGGAGTTGGAGCGGCGCTCGCTGGGACGGGGTTTTGTCACCTTGGATGAGGCGCGGATGGCTGCTGACCGCGAGGTGATTCAGGCCACTTTGTTGCGCACCCGCTTCAATATCGCTCGCGCCGCGCAGGAGCTGAGCGTCTCACGCATGACCTTGTACCGCTTAATGGAAAAATACGATATTCGGCGCGATAACATCTAAAGCGCGTAAAGCGTGGTGTGTGTTACAGCCCGATAAAATGCCGTTGCGAGACGGCGTCTTTTTTTAATGCGCCTTTGGTAGGCGGTGAACCTCTGGCAGACGCGAGTCAGGGTGGCTTGCAGGCCGGTGCGCATCCATGGCTACGCCTTTTGACTCCCGGTCCTTCGTAAAAAACCTGGTGACCTTGCCCGGTGTTTATCGCATGCTGGATGCGAGCGGCGCGGTGCTTTACGTCGGCAAGGCCCACAATCTGCGGCACCGGGTGGCGAGCTACTTCCGGGAAAGCCAGCCCTCCGCTAAAACCCGGAGCCTGGTCGCCCAGATTCATGCCATTGAACTGACGGTAACGCATACTGAGGCGGAGGCGCTGATTTTGGAAAGTCGGCTGATTAAGGAGCTTCAGCCGCGTTACAATATTCTGCTGCGCGATGATAAGGGCTATCCTTATCTTCACCTCGGTGCTGGCGATTTTCCCCGGCTTAGCCTGCATCGCGGCGCGCGCCGGGCGGGGGGTCGCTATTTTGGGCCGTACCCTCATGCCCATGCCGTCCGCGATACCCTGAATTTTTTGCAGAAATTATTCCAGCTACGCTCCTGTGAGGACAGCTTTTTTCGATCCCGCAGTCGGCCCTGTCTGCAATATCAGATCAAGCGCTGCACTGCGCCCTGTGTGGGTTTGGTCGACCGCGTGCGCTATGCACAGCAATTACGAGATGCCACCCTGTTTTTGGAGGGCCGCAGCGGCCAAGTGATTGACGAGCGCGCACACCGGATGGAAAGGGCGGCGGCGGCGCTGGAGTTTGAAGAGGCGGCGCTCTTGCGGGACCAGATCAGTGAATTGCGCCAGATTCAGCAACGTCAGCATGTAGAAGGCGAAAGCGGTGATTTGGATGTGGTGGCCGGGGTAGTGCGCAACGGTGCGGCTTGTGTGCAGGTCTTCGTATTTCGAGGTGGCCGCTTGCTCGGTAATAAAGCGTCTTTCCCGCAACTGCCGCAAGAGGAGGATGTAGGCGCAGTGTTGAGCGCATTTCTGGCGCAACACTATCTGGATCGCGAGGTTCCGGCCGAATTGTTGCTCAGCCACGCAGTGGCCGATGCTGCGGTGTTGGCGCAGGCATTTCAGGAACGCACCGGGCGGCGGATCACCTTAGTCTGCCATGCCCGTGGCGAGCGCGCCCGTTGGCTGGAATTGGCCCAGCGCAACGCCGAGCACGCTTTAGCCGCCCACCTCAGCAGCCGCTCTGGAATGGCGCAACGCCTGGAGGCGCTACGGGAAGTCCTCGGGCTGGAAGAAACGCCAACCCGATTGGAGTGTTTCGATATTAGCCACACCCAGGGTGAAGCGACGGTTGCCGCCTGTGTGGTGTTTAGCGCGGAAGGGCCGCTCAAACGCGCTTATCGCCGCTACAATATTGAGCAGATCACGGCGGGCGATGATTACGCAGCGCTGCGCCAGGCTTTGACCCGCCGTTATACCCAGGTGTGTGAGGAAGAAGGCCAAAGGCCGGATGTACTGTTGATCGATGGCGGCAAGGGGCAACTGGCCCAAGCGTGTGCGGTGTTGGAGGAACTCCAGATGAACGGGATAACGGCAGTTGGCGTCGCCAAGGGTCCAGACCGCAAGCCGGGGTTGGAAACCCTGTTCTTGCCTGGGCAAAATCGCCCTCTAATCCTGCCCAACGATTCTATTGCTTTACACTTGGTACAGCAAATTCGTGACGAAGCCCATCGCTTCGCTATCACTAGCCATCGCCAACGCCGGGCGAAGACGCGCTCAGCCTCCATCCTTGACCAGATTCCCGGTATCGGCCCCAAGCGTCGCCAGGCCCTGCTGCGCCAGTTCGGCGGAGTAAAGCAGTTGGCGCGGGTAGGCATTGAGGATCTGGCCAGTGTGCATGGTGTCAGCATCGAATTAGCGCAAAGGATTTATGACGCCTTTCATGGCCACGCTTGAATGTGCGTCAAAGCCATGCGGTTGAACCTCCCGACCTGCTTAACTTTGTTGCGTATCGCACTGATTCCTGTGTTTGTGGGAGTGTTCTTTTTGCCGTTTCGCGGCGCCAATATTTTGTGTGCGGCGCTCTTTGGACTGGCGGCGTTAACCGATTGGCTGGATGGCTATCTGGCGCGACGCCTCGCCCAGACTTCCGCTTTCGGCGCTTTTCTAGATCCAGTGGCGGACAAGCTGATGGTGGCTGCGGCCCTGGTGCTGCTGGTGCAAGCGCTCCCCTCGCCCTGGGTAGCCGTGGCGGCGGTTATCATTATCGGCCGTGAAATTGCAATTTCCGCGTTGCGTGAGTGGATGGCGCAGCGCGGCGACCATGGTCGCGTGGCGGTGTCCATGGTCGGTAAGCTCAAGACCACGGCCCAAATGGTTGCTGTGCTATTGCTCTTGTATCGTGAACCCCTGTGGGGATTTCCAACCCTTGATGTCGGTTTAGGCTTATTATGGGTCGCGGCGGCGTTGACGCTTTGGTCTATGCTGCATTACCTGTTGGCTGCCTGGCCAGTATTCTGGCGGGACCGGCTGGAGGCGAAGGGCGTCGAAAGCTTGACGGACTGATTTTTTAGGATAGAATCTCCAGTCCACGCGCGGCGGGAATAGCTCAGTTGGTAGAGCACAACCTTGCCAAGGTTGGGGTCGCGAGTTCGAGTCTCGTTTCCCGCTCCAGATTTCCAAACCTCGCTCCGTCGGGGTTTTTTATTCTAGGGGATTTCAATCTTCGTCACGGGCTAGGTGGCAGAGTGGTCATGCAGCGGCCTGCAAAGCCGTCTACGCCGGTTCGATCCCGACCCTAGCCTCCATTTTGGCGTTCAGGACAGCACAAAGAAGCCTACGACAGGCTCTCAAGTTGCAATCCTTGACAGCACGGCTGATAAGCGTTGCAATCCGCTAACTGAGGTGGTGCCGTAACGCTTCGGCGCTAGTTTACGTGAGTTGTAGCGATGTCGGTCTGGGGCAACTCAGACCGTGCACAGCCCGGCAAAATCCTGCTTTCTGCACGCTGGTGTGGTGGAATGGTATACACACAGGACTTAAAATCCTGCGCCGTTAGCCCGGCTTGTGGGTTCGAGTCCCACCACCAGCACCATCCTTCTTATAGCCTGCTACTTTGCCTCTTGTGGACTGAAGCCACTGCTTAAGGTAGCGCGATCCGAGGCGTTTCAGAATTCGGTCGAAATAGCGTGGCGATATGGCCAACCCGCTGGACGAGTGTGGCTTCAGTCAATGTGCAAACCTCCGCAATCAGCGCTTCGCGCGCTTGCCGCTCTGCGCTATTGAACCGGATTTTCAGCAATTCATGCTGATCAAGGGCCAGTAGAATTTCATGCACCACCGCCGGGGTCAAGCCATGATGACCGACGATGACCACAGGTTTGCGGGCATGAGCCAGCGCTTTCAGATAACGTTTCTGCAGATTGGTGAGTGCGATCACAAGAGTGACTACGTTGGCTGAGAATCCTCGCAGTGTACCCGGTGGTCAAGGGATGCGGGTAGCGCCCAGCCCCTTAAACACAGTCAAACTTGAATTGGCCGTGATCCTGGTGGTGGGATTTTTGTTGCTGCTGGCGCAAGGAAAGCTCTTGGATAGCCTGTTGGCGCAGCTCCTGGTGCTGAGCAGTTATAGCCTGGCGGGCATGGTGTGGATCGTGGTTCGCACCCGCGCCATTCTGTGGCGGATCGTCCGTGAGAGGGAGTCTCATCCCGATGGCCCGCACCAAAAGTAGCGCCCGCTGGTTGCGGGAGCATTTCAACGACGAGTATGTCAAACGTGCCCAGCGCGAAGGCTATCGCTCCCGTGCGGTGTATAAGCTGCTGGAAATTCAAGAGAAAGATCATCTGCTGCGACCTGGTTTGACGGTAGTCGATTTGGGAGCGGCACCAGGCGGCTGGTCGCAACTGGCGATGCAGCTCATGGGGCAGCAGGGCGCAGTGATTGCTTTAGATCTCCTGCCCATGGAACCCCTGCCCGGTGTCGAAGTGCTAGAGGGCGATTTTCGCGACGCTATCACCTTGGATCGGTTGCTAACCATACTCAACGGGCAGCCGGTAGACCTTGTAATTTCCGATATGGCCCCCAATACCAGCGGTATCCGGGCAGTCGATCAACCCCGCGGGCTGTATCTGGCCGAACTGGCTTTGGATTTTGCCCAGCGCTGCTTGCGGCCTGGTGGCGATTTCCTGACCAAGGCTTTTCAGGGGGAAGGTTTCGATGCCTTTCTGCAACAGGTCCGCGCGGCCTTTACCAACGTGCAGGTGCGCAAGCCTAAGGCCTCGCGCGCCCGCAGCGCCGAGCACTATGTGTTGGCCAGGAACTATCGCAAGTCGCTGAGTCTAAAAATTTAGTAATTTTCAAGCTATTCTCCTCCGTTTCCGGTCTTGCAGCATTGAGGTACATGCCTTGAATGACATGATGAAAAACATCCTCTTGTGGGTGGTCATCGCTGTGGTGTTGATGTCGGTGTTTAACAGCTTCGGCCCCAAAGTGGCACCGGCTCCACCGATGCCGTACTCGCAATTCCTGCAAGACGCCAAGCAAGGTCGGATCAAAGAGGTCACGATCAAAGAAGATCGGACGATTCAGGGTCGGACGGATAGCGGTGAACGCTTTATCACCTACAGCCCGGAAACGGAAAACAGCGCCATGATCGGTGAGCTGATGGCTCACGGTGTGGAGATCACTGGCCAGCCACCGGAAAAGCAAAGCCTGCTGATGCAGATATTTATCAGCTGGTTTCCGATGCTGATTATTATCGGTATCTGGGTGTTTTTACTGCGCCAGATGCAGGGCGGCGGCGCGGGACGGGGCGCGATGTCCTTTGGCAAGTCGCGGGCGCGGATGATGAGCGAGGACCAGATCAAAGTCACCTTTGCCGATGTTGCGGGCGTGGACGAGGCTAAGGAGGAAGTCGCTGAACTGGTGGAGTTCCTGCGCGATCCTGGCAAGTTCCAGAAACTGGGCGGCAAAATCCCGCGCGGCGTGCTGATGGTTGGCTCGCCTGGCACCGGCAAGACTTTGCTGGCCAAGGCCATCGCCGGCGAGGCCAAGGTGCCGTTCTTCTCGATTTCCGGTTCCGATTTTGTCGAGATGTTCGTCGGCGTCGGCGCCTCCCGCGTGCGCGACATGTTCGAGCAGGCCAAGAAACACGCGCCCTGCATCATCTTCATCGACGAAATCGACGCGGTCGGCCGCCATCGCGGTGCGGGCTTGGGCGGCGGTCACGATGAGCGCGAGCAGACGCTGAATCAATTGCTGGTCGAGATGGACGGCTTCGAGGGTAATGAAGGCATCATCGTCATTGCCGCCACCAACCGTCCCGATGTGCTCGATCCGGCCCTGCTGCGGCCCGGCCGCTTCGACCGCCAGGTGGTGGTGCCCCTGCCCGACGTGCGCGGCCGCGAGCAGATCCTCAAGGTGCATATGCGCAAGGTGCCGCTGTCTGACAATGTCAAGCCAGCGGTGATCGCCCGCGGCACACCGGGTTTTTCCGGCGCGGATCTGGCCAATCTGGTCAATGAAGCCGCCCTGTTCGCCGCACGCTCCAACAAGCGCGATGTGGACATGGACGATTTTGAAAAGGCCAAGGACAAGATCATGATGGGGGCCGAACGCAAATCCTTAGTGATGAGCGAAGATGAGAAAAAACTTACCGCTTATCATGAGGCGGGGCATGCCATTGTGGGTCGACTGGTGCCGGCGCACGATCCGGTCTACAAGGTCAGCATCATCCCACGCGGCCGCGCGCTGGGCGTGACCATGTTCCTGCCCGAAGGCGACCGCTATAGCTATAGCAAGCAGCGCCTGGAAAGCCAGATTTCCAGCATGTTTGGCGGACGGATCGCCGAGTCGATTATCTTTGGTGTCGAGCATGTGACCACTGGCGCTCAAAATGATATCGAGCGCGCCACCGATCTGGCGCGCAACATGGTGACGCGCTGGGGTCTCTCAGAGCGCTTGGGGCCATTGACCTACAGCGAGGACGACGGCGAGGTGTTTCTGGGGCGTAGCGTGACCCGCCACAAGAACGTTTCGGATCAAACCGCTCATATCATTGATGAGGAAATCCGCACCATCATCGACCGCAATTACCAACGCTCTGAGCATTTGTTGCGCGATCATCTCGACCAGCTGCATGCCATGGCCGAAGCATTGATAAAGTATGAGACTATCGACTCTGAGCAGATCGACGACATCATGGCGGGGCGCTCGCCGCGGGAGCCAACGGATGTGGGGACTGACCAGCAGCCACCCACAGCGGGCGAACCGATTAGCCTCGATAAAGACCCGGATCGTCCGGTCGATGGGCCTATTGGTGGTCCGGCTAGCCAGCATTGAGCAGCGTCATGCAGCTTGATTGTGGCGGCAAGCGCTTGGATTTAAGCCATCCCGTAGTAATGGGGGTGCTCAACGTCACCCCCGATTCCTTTTCCGATGGGGGGCGCTACCTGCAGCTGAGCGACGCCTTGCGTCGCGCTGAAGTCATGGTGGAAGAGGGCGCGGCGCTGATTGATGTCGGTGGCGAGTCCACCCGGCCGGACGCGGCTCCGGTGTCAGCCCAGGAAGAGCAGGATCGCGTCCTTCCGGTGGTGGAGCGGCTATCGCGCGCCGTGCCGGTGCCGATTTCGGTGGATACCAGCAAGCCTGAAGTCATTCGCGCAGCGGCGCGGGTTGGGGCGGGCCTGATTAACGATGTGCGGGCTCTGGAACTACCCGGCGCGCTGGAAGCCGTTATCGACACTGGGCTGCCGGTCTGCCTGATGCATATGCGCGGTGATCCAGCCACCATGCAGCGCGCACCGAGTTACGCTGATGTAGTGGCTGAGGTTCGCGCGTTTCTGGCGGCGCGCGTAGAGACCTGCGGGCGAGCGGGGCTGACCCGCGACCGCATTCTGGTGGATCCCGGCTTCGGTTTTGGCAAGACCCTGGAGCACAATCTGCTGCTGTTGCGCCACTTGTCGCGCTTTGCCGATCTGGCGGCCGGTACCGTGGTCGGCATCTCCCGTAAAAGTATGATCGGTGCCTTGCTGAATGCCCCAGTTGGCGAGCGCCTCAGTGGCGGTCTGGCGGCGGCAGTCATCGCCTGTTGGCAAGGTGCCCACATCATCCGCACCCATGATGTCCGCGAAACGGTGCAAGCAATGAGCGTTTGCGCCGCCGCGCGGTCGGTCGCTTAACCCCCCGTTCAGCAGACACACCCGGTATAATGGCTTTCCACGCGCGGGCGTAGAGGGCTTATCACGCTATGGAAAAACGGTACTTTGGTACGGACGGCATCCGGGGCCGAGTTGGCATTCACCCGATTACTGCGGAATTTGTGTTGAAACTGGGTTGGGCAGTCGGAAAAGCCTTGCGCGCCCGCGATTTCAACAAGGTGGTCATCGGCAAGGATACCCGCATTTCCGGCTACATGTTTGAATCAGCGCTGGAAGCCGGCCTGTCGGCGGCCGGGGTCAACATTGCCTTGCTAGGGCCGATGCCGACGCCCGGTATCGCCTATCTGACCCGCACCTTGCACGCTTGTGCCGGCATTGTAGTCAGCGCCTCGCATAACCCCTATTACGACAATGGCATAAAATTCTTTTCCAGTGATGGCCAAAAATTGCCCGATGCAGTGGAAAAGCGCATCGAAGAGCTGCTGGAGCAACCGCTGACCACCGTGGAGCCGGATGCCCTGGGCAAAGCCGAGCGGATTGGGGATGCGGCGGGTCGCTATATTGAATTCTGTAAGAGCACAGCGCCGACTTACACCAGCTTGGCGGGCCTGAAAATTGCGGTGGATTGCGGTCATGGCGCGACCTATCACATTGCGCCCAGCGTGTTGAGCGAAATGGGCGCTACGGTTGTGGCCATGGGCGTTGCGCCGAATGGACTTAATATCAATCTGGACTGCGGCTCGACCCAGTTGACCGGACTGCAAGCCCTGGTGCGGGAACAGCGGGCTGATTTGGGCATCGCCTTCGACGGCGATGGTGACCGGGTGATGATGGTCGATGACCGTGGCGAGGTGCTGGATGGCGACGATCTTTTATTCATCATCGCCCGTGACCGCTTGCGTAGCGGCAGTCGCTTCCATGCTGTGGTCGGTACCCTGATGAGCAACCTGGGCCTAGAGCTGGCGCTGCGTGGGTTGGGGTTGGATTTGCGTCGGGCCAAAGTGGGCGACCGTTACGTGATGGAAGGCTTGCTAGCCGAGAATCTGATTCTGGGCGGCGAGAATTCCGGCCATATCATCTGTCTGGATCGCACTACTACGGGCGATGGCATCGTTTCCGCCTTGCAAGTGCTCTCAGCGATGCTGCAATCCGGTAAAAGCCTGCGTGATCTCCGGGTTGGCATAAGCAAATATCCCCAGATTCTGATCAATGTAGCCGTAACCGGCCCGGTGGATCTGCGTCGACCTTTGATCCAGCAAGCGGTGCGCGCGGTTGAGAATACCTTGGGTCAGCAAGGTCGGGTTTTGCTGCGCCCTTCTGGTACGGAGCCGTTAGTGCGGGTCATGGTAGAGGGCGCGGACGCCGCCGCAGTGGAGCACCATGCGCAAGAACTAGCCGCCGTGGTGCGCAATACGCTGTCAGCATGATTGATTTTCGGTGGTGAAGTCCGTAAGCTTGATCAGCTTTTTCGCGAGGGGAGAACAACGACATGCGCCGTAAACTGGTGGCTGGAAACTGGAAAATGAATGGCTCGACCGGCAGCATCCGCGAGTTGCTGCAGGGGATTTCGGCTGGTGCCGCAGGCGTTTCCGCCGTTGAATTGGCTGTGTTTCCGCCGTTCGTTTATCTGGATGCCGTGGCCCGGCAACTGGCCGGCTCCGCTATCGTCTGGGGCGCGCAAAACCTTTCTGAGCAAGTTTCTGGGGCCTTCACTGGTGAAGTGGCGGGGCCAATGCTCAAGGATTGCGGCTGTACCTATGTGATTGTCGGTCACTCGGAACGGCGCACCTTATACGGCGAAAGCGATCAGATCGTGGCGCGCAAATTCGCGGCCGCGCGCCAACACGGTCTTAAGCCGATTCTGTGCGTTGGCGAGACCCTGGAAGAGCGCGAGCAGGGTGTGACCGAAGCAGTCGTCGGTCGGCAGCTCAAGGCGGTGTTGGATTTGGAGGGAATCTCCAGTTTTGCGGACGCCGTAATCGCTTACGAGCCGGTGTGGGCGATTGGTACCGGTCGCACGGCTACCTCCGCTCAGGCCCAAGAGGTGCACGCTTTCATTCGCGCCCAGTTGGCTGCGCTGGATGCGGCCTTGGCGGCGCAGGTGCGCATCCTGTATGGCGGCAGCGTTAAAGGTTCTAATGCGGGTGAGCTGCTGGCGATGGCGGATATCGATGGGGGTCTGGTGGGCGGTGCTTCACTGGATGCCAAGGATTTCCTGGCGATTGCCAAGGCCGGTTGTTAAACTGCCGCCATGCTGCACACGTTGATTTTGGTGGCCCATGTCGTTGTTGCGGTCGCCTTGATCGCCTTGGTGTTGCTGCAACAAGGCAAGGGTGCTGACGCCGGCGCAGCCTTTGGCAGCGGCGCCTCAGCGACCATGTTCGGTTCACGGGGCTCGGCCTCCTTTCTGAGTCGGACCACCGGTATTTTGGCTACTGTATTCTTTCTGACCAGCCTGACGCTGGCCTATTTTTCGACGCAGACGGTTACGCCTCGGAGTGTGGTGGAGCGAATTCAACTGGAGCAGCCCGCCCAACCGACCCAGCCCGGACCTGCGGATGTGCCCAAGCTGCCGCCACAGTAGTGGTCGGGGACTGTTTGGATGTTTTGCCTGGCCGATGTGGTGGAACTGGTAGACACGCTAGCTTGAGGGGTTAGTGGCGCGAGCCGTGCCGGTTCGAGTCCGGCCATCGGCACCAAAATAGAAAGCGCACTCCTAATGTAGGATGGTTGGGTTGGAGATGCGCGCTGCGATTTTCAAGCACGGATTGCGGATCACCATGAGGTTGCACGTCCCATGTGGCGTTTAACTATAAGAAAAGACTTGCCTCACTGGTTATTTCTGACTGGCTACCGCCCGCGTGTTCCGGCCCCCTCGGCTGGAGCGCGCGTCTGTTTTTTGGGCCAAACGCCGCCTATTCTTGACGCCTTCTCCCGGCCCGCCATGTCGAAGGTGCGACTCTGATGCTGTCCCATTATCTTCCCGTTCTTATGATGATTGCCATTGGCCTTATATTGGCCATGGTGGTTATCGGCCTTGGTTATACGCTTGGAACTCATCATCCCGATGATGAGAAGCTGTCGCCTTACGAGTGCGGCTTCGAATCCTTCGAAGATGCGCGAATGAAGTTTGATGTTCGCTATTATCTGGTGGCGATCCTGTTCATCATCTTCGATCTAGAAATCGCCTTCCTGTTTCCCTGGGCTATCGTGCTTGGCCAAATCGGCTGGTTCGGTTTCGCCTCCATGGCTATTTTCCTCAGCATTCTAGTCATTGGTTTCATCTACGAGTGGAAGAAAGGAGCCTTGGAATGGGAATAGAAGGCATTCTGGAAAAAGGCTTTGTCACGACCACGGCAGACGCTTTAATCAATTGGGCCCGCACTGGCTCGATGTGGCCTATGACCTTCGGTCTGGCTTGCTGTGCTGTGGAAATGATGCATGCTGGCGCAGCTCGCTATGACTTGGATCGCTTTGGTATCGTGTTTCGCCCCAGCCCGCGGCAGTCCGATGTGATGATCGTCGCCGGCACCTTGTGCAACAAGATGGGACCGGCGCTGCGCAAGGTCTACGATCAAATGCCAGAGCCGCGTTGGGTGATTTCCATGGGTTCCTGCGCTAATGGCGGCGGCTACTATCACTATTCTTATGCCGTGGTGCGCGGCTGTGACCGTATCGTACCGGTGGATATCTATGTGCCGGGCTGTCCGCCAACGGCGGAGGCGTTACTGTACGGCATCATCCAGTTGCAGAACAAGATCAAGCGCACCAACACCATCGCCCGCTGAGAGAATCCGTCATGGCCGACGCTTTGCAAACCCTCGTGGAACGGCTCCAGGCCCGCTTCGGCGATGCCTTGCTATCCTGCCGACTCGACTACCGGGAAGTCACGATTGATCTGACGCCGGAGCGTGCTCTGGAAATCTTTATCGCCCTGCGCGATGAACCGGATTTTGCCTTCAGCCAGATGATGGATGTGTGCGGTGTGGATTATTCCGCCTATGGCGCGGTGGAATGGGCCACCAGTGCCGCCTCCGCCCAGGGTTTCAGTCGTGGTGTAGAAGAACGGGCTACTGGACGGCGGGCTACGGCCGTTGCCCCCATCGCTGAGCAGCCTGCGCCAACGCCCAGCCGCTTTGCAGCGGTCTATCAGTTGTTGTCGATTTCCCGCAACCAGCGACTGCGAGTGCGGGTATTCGCGCCAGACGATGAATTGCCGGTGGTGCCTTCCGTGGTCGGTTTGTGGGCTGGCGTCAACTGGTTCGAGCGTGAAGCGTTCGACTTGTTTGGCATCGTCTTTGAAGGCCATCCGGATTTGCGCCGCATTCTGACCGACTATGGTTTTATCGGCCATCCGTTCCGCAAGGATTTCCCGCTGATCGGCAATGTTGAGATGCGTTACGATCCGGAACGAGGCCGGGTGGTGTACGAGCCGGTGAGCATTGAGCCGCGGGTGCTCGTACCCCGCGTCATCCGCCAGGATAGCCGCTATCAGTCCGAGTCTCGCTAACCGAGAAAACCGCCGATGCCTGAGATTCGCAATTACACCCTAAACTTTGGGCCTCAGCATCCCGCCGCCCACGGCGTGTTGCGCCTGGTGCTGGAACTGGATGGCGAGGTGGTGCAGCGCGCCGACCCGCATATTGGCCTGCTGCATCGAGGCACGGAAAAGCTGGCCGAAAGCAAGCCATTCAACCAAAGCATCGGTTACATGGATCGGCTCGACTATATGTCAGCAATGAGCAACGAACACGCTTATGTGTTGGCCATTGAGAAACTGCTAGGGATCGAACCACCGCTGCGCGCTCAATACATTCGGGTCATGTATGCGGAAATGACCCGCATCCTCAATCATCTCCTGTGGATCGGCGCGCATGGCTTGGATGTCGGCGCGATGACCATGTTCCTCTATGCGTTCCGGGAACGCGAGGACCTGATGGATTGTTACGAGGCGGTGTCTGGAGCGCGGTTGCATCCGTCGTATTTTCGGGTCGGTGGGGTCTATCGCGATCTGCCGAATTCGATGACGAAGTACACCTATGAAAGCTCCAAGCTCCACAGTAAGAAGGAGGTCGACGAGCGTAACGCCACCCGGCACGGATCGTTGCTCGATTTTATTCAGGCCTTCACCGAGCGTTTCCCACAGCGGGTCGATGAATACGAAACCCTGCTGACCGATAATCGGATCTGGAAACAGCGCCTGGTCGGTATTGGGGTCGTGTCGCCGGAGCGCGCTTTGCAACTGGGCTTTTCCGGGCCGATGCTGCGTGGTTCCGGCATTGCCTGGGATTTGCGCAAGAAACAGCCTTACGACGTTTACGATCAACTGGATTTCGACATCCCGATCGGTGTTAATGGCGATTGCTATGACCGGTATCTGGTGCGCGTCGAGGAGTTGCGCCAAGCCAATCGTATCATTCGCCAGTGCGTGAAGTGGCTTAAGGAGAATCCTGGTCCGGTCATTGTGGATGATCGCAAAGTAGCGCCGCCCAAGCGCGCCGACATGAAGGAGGACATGGAAGCCCTGATTCACCACTTTAAGCTGTTCACCGAAGGCTATTGCGTTCCGGCGGGCGAGGTCTATGTCGCCACCGAACACCCTAAAGGCGAATTCGGCATTTATCTTATTTCCGATGGTGCCAACAAGCCATATCGCGTCAAAGTCCGCGCCGCCGGTTTCGCCCATTTATCGGCGATGGATGAGATGACCCGCGGCCACATGCTGGCCGATGTGGTGGCCGTTATCGGTACTCAAGACATTGTTTTCGGAGAGGTCGACCGCTAATGAGTGCGCGAAAAAGCGATTTGCTATCCGCCCACGCCCGCGCGGACATTGATCACTGGTTGACCCGCTATCCCGCTGAGCAGAAACAATCGGCTGTCCTAGCCGCCTTGCGCGAGGTGCAGCACGAAAACGGCGGCTGGCTCACCACAGAGCTAATGGATGCGGTGGCCGATTATCTCGACATGCCGCCCATCGCTGTGTACGAAGTCGCCAGTTTTTATTCGATGTACGAACTGAAACCGGTTGGACGCCACAATATCGCGGTGTGCACCAACATTTCCTGTATGTTACGCGGCAGCGAGACCGTCTTGAGCTATATCGAGACCAAGCTGGGCATTCGGCTCGGTGAAAGCACGGCAGATGGCAAGTTTTATCTGAAAAAAGAAGAAGAATGTCTGGCCGCCTGCTGTGGTGCGCCGATGATGCAGGTCGATCATGTCTACTATGAAAATCTGACCCCGGAAAAGGTCGATCAGATTCTAGATAGCCTGGAGTAAACCCCGATGGCCAATGAAGTCTGTTATCGGACGCTGGGCCTTGACCAGCCTTGGTCTATCGAGACCTACCAAAGTGTTGGGGGCTATGAAGCCTGGCGGAGCATTCTGGCCGGACGGATTAAGCCCGATCAAGTGATTGATGAGATGAAAAAGTCCGGCCTGCGCGGTCGGGGCGGTGCGGGTTTTCCGGCGGGCCTGAAGTGGACCTTCATGCCGCGTAACGCCCAGGTGCAAAAGTATATAGTGTGCAATTCCGATGAATCGGAGCCAGGCACCTGCAAAGATCGGGATATTCTCCGCTTTAACCCGCATGCCTTGGTGGAAGGCATGGCCATTGCTGGTTTCGCCACTGGCTCCACGGTAGGCTACAACTACATGCGCGGCGAGTTTATGGATGAGCCGTACCAGCGCTTCGAGAACGCCGTCAAGGAAGCTTACGCTGCTGGCTTGCTCGGTAAGAACATCCAGGGTTCAGGCATTGATTTTGATCTCTATCCCACCCTGGGCGCGGGCGCTTACATCTGCGGCGAGGAAACCGCCCTGTTGGAATCGCTGGAGGGTAAGAAAGGTCAGCCCAGATTCAAGCCGCCGTTTCCCGCCAACTATGGTCTATATGGTCGGCCCACCACCATTAACAACACCGAAACCTATTCTTCGGTGCCCTCGATCATGCGCAATGGTGGCGAATGGTTCGCCAACCTGGGGGTATCCAACGCCGGCGGTACCAAGATTTTTTCGGTCTCCGGTCATGTTGAAAAGCCAGGCAATTTCGAAGTTTCAATGGGCATTCCCTTTGCCGAATTACTGGCCTTAGCCGGCGGAGTCTGGAAAGGGCGGCAGCTCAAGGCGGTGATTCCTGGCGGCTCCTCGGTGCCGGTCGTGCCAGGCGAGATCATGCTGAAAGCCACCATGGACTACGATTCGGTCAGTAAGGTGGCGGGCTCCATGCTGGGTTCCGGCGCGGTCATCGTGATGGATGAAACCACGGACATGGTGAAGGTGCTGCAACGCCTCTCCCGTTTCTATTTCTCCGAATCCTGTGGCCAGTGTACGCCCTGCCGCGAAGGTACTGGCTGGTTGTACCGTATGGTGACGCGCATCGTGGAAGGGAAGGGACGGCCGGAAGATCTGGATCTACTAGACAGCGTGGCCAGCCGCATCGAAGGGCGTACCATTTGCGCCTTGGGCGACGCCGCCGCCATGCCGGTGCGCAGCTTCGTCAAGCATTATCGCCACGAGTTTGCCTATTACATCGAACACAAGCGCAGCATGGTCGAAGGCGCGTCGGCGCTGGCCGCGTAACGCCGCGCAACCACCAACACGGTCGCAGTGGGTAAAAGATGAGCGAGGAATTGGTCAACATCGAAGTCAATGGCATCCCGCTGAAGGCGCGTAAGGGCGCGATGCTCATCGAAGTCACTGACGCGGCGGGCATTCCCATCCCCCGGTTTTGCTATCACAAAAAGCTGTCGATTGCCGCCAATTGCCGCATGTGTCTGGTTGAGGTCGAAAAAGCGCCGAAGCCCCTGCCTGCTTGCGCGACGCCGGTGATGGAGGGAATGAAGGTCTATACCGAATCCCCCAAGGCGCTGGCTGGACAGAAAGCCACTATGGAATTCCTGCTCATCAACCATCCGCTAGATTGCCCGATCTGCGACCAGGGTGGTGAGTGTGAGTTACAGGATTTGGCGGTTGGTTATGGGGGCGATGTGTCGCGCTTCGCCGAGCGCAAGCGGGTCGTTAAGGAAAAGGACATTGGCCCGCTGATCGCCACGGATATGACCCGCTGCATTCACTGTACCCGCTGCGTGCGTTTCGGTGAAGAAATCGCCGGCCTGCGTGAACTGGGGGCGACCGGGCGCGGTGAGAATATGGAAATCGGCACCTATATCGCCAAAGCGGTGGTTTCGGAGTTGTCGGGCAATGTCATCGACTTGTGCCCGGTCGGCGCGCTCACCGCTAAGCCCTCGCGCTATAAAGGCCGGTCGTGGGAATTCGTGCAACACGCGGCGATTGCTCCGCACGATTCGCTCGGTTCCAACATCTTCATCCATACCTTGCGCGGCAAGGTGATGCGGGTGGTGCCACGGGAAAACGAAGAGATCAATGAAACCTGGATTTCCGACCGCGACCGCTTTAGCTACGAAGGGATTTATAGCGAGGATCGCTTGGCGGCCCCAGTGCTGGGCGGCGCGGAAACTACCTGGGAAAGCGCGCTGGAGGCGGTCGCCAGCGACTTGAAAGCGGTCATTAGCCAGCACGGTCCGGATGCCGTGGGCTTCCTGGTATCGCCTACCGCGACGGTGGAAGAACTGTACCTGGCGCAAAAACTGGCGCGCGGTTTGGGGGTGGCGAATCTCGACCACCGCTTGCGGCAGGCGGATTTTAGCGATCAGGATGGCGCGCCCCCGTTTCCGTGGCTGGGCCAGAGCGTGGCTGATCTGGAGCGCGTGAAAGCGGCCTTGCTGATTGGGAGCAACGTGCGGATGGAACAGCCGCTGGCCAGTCATCGCTTGCGCAAGGCGGCGCTGGCCGGTGGACGGATCATGTTCCTTAATCCCCGTGCTTTTGATTTCCGCTTCCCGGTAGCCGCCCAGGTGATTGCGGATCCCGCCGCCATGGTCGGCGCATTGGCCAGTGTTGCGCGCGCGGTGGGGGAGCTGAAAGGACAGGCGCTGCCTGAAAGCCTGGCCGGTTTGGCGACGGGAGAGCCTGGGGAGACCGAACGCGCTATGGCCGCCCAGCTAAGCGAGCAAACACCGGCTACGGTATTGCTGGGTAATCTGGCCATCGCCCATCCCGCGTTCGCGCAGCTACGGGCCTTGGCGGGTTTTATCGCGCATTGTAGCGGTGCGCGGCTGGGTTATCTGCCGGAAGCCGCTAATTCGGTGGGCGCATCTTTGGTTGGTGTACTACCGCATCGGGGGCCGGGCGGTAAGCCAGCGCTAACGAGGGGTCTGGACGCGCGCGTGATGCTGGACAAGCCGCGCAAAGCCTATGTGCTGATCGGAATCGAACCAGAGCTGGATTGTTGGGATGGTGCGGCGGCATTGCATGCATTGCAAAGCGCCGAGTGTGTGGTCGTGCTCAGCCCGTATGCCAGCGCTACCACCGGCAGTTACGCCCGAACCCTTCTGCCTATAGCGGCTTTTGCTGAGACATCGGGTACTTACGTCAATGCCGAAGGGCGCTGGCAGAGTTTCCAGGGGGCCAGCAAACCGTTCGGCACCGCACGTCCCGCCTGGAAGGTGTTGCGGGTGCTGGGTAATTTGTGTGGTTTGGACGGTTTTGACTACGTCACCTCGGAAGAGGTATTAGCCGAAGCGCGCAGCGCTTGCGAGGGCGTGGAACCGAATAACGCCCTGGATTGGAGCCAGGCGTTGCCACCCTACCGACCGGAAGGTTTGCTACGGATGGCGGACGTACCGATTTACGCGGTGGATGCGCTGGTGCGGCGCGCGCACGCCTTGCAACGCAGTCCCTTGGCGCGTCCGGCCGAGGCGCGCTTGCATCCGGATGCGGCGCAGCAGTTGGGAGTGGTCGGGCGGGAACAGGTGCAGGTGCGCCAGAATGGTGCAGTGGTTGAATTACCGCTAGTGCTGGATGACAGCGTGCCTAAGGATTGCGTCTGGATTCCGGTCGGTTTGCCCGCCAGCGCAGCGCTTGGATCGGCGGTGGGGCCGGTCGCCATCCAATAAACAACAAGGTATCGGGTGATGGAAATCTTTTGGATGGTGTTTTGGAATCTGCTCAAGATCATCGCCGTACTGGCCCCGTTGCTGTTGGCTGTGGCGTATCTGACCTTCGCCGAACGCAAGATCATTGGCTACATGCAAATTCGGCTAGGGCCAAACCGGGTCGGCCCCAAGGGTTGGCTGCAACCCATCGCCGACGCCATGAAATTGATGTTCAAAGAAATTATTATTCCGACCCAGGCGGATCGCTTCCTATTCCTGTTGGCGCCGGTGCTGTCATTCGGCCCGGCGATCGCGGCCTGGGCGGTGATTCCCTTCGGGAATGGGATGCTGATTTCCAATCTGGACGCCGGCTTGCTGTATCTGCTGGCGCTGACTTCGCTGGGTGTTTACGGTGTCATTGTCGCTGGCTGGGCTTCCAACTCTAAATACGCCTTCCTCGGCGCCATGCGTTCTGCGGCGCAGATTGTCGCCTATGAAATCGCCATGGGTTTTGCCTTGGTTGGGGTGTTGATGGCGGCCGGTAGCCTGAATCTCAATCAGATCGTGTTGGCCCAGCAGGGGAGCTTGTTACATTGGTATTGGCTGCCGTTGCTGCCCTTGTTCCTGGTGTATTTCATCTCCGGGGTGGCCGAAACCAATCGCGCCCCGTTCGACGTGGCCGAGGGTGAGTCGGAAATCGTGGCCGGGTTTCACGTCGATTATTCTGGCATGGCCTTCGCTGTGTTCTTTTTAGCGGAATACGCCAACATGATTTTGGTATCAGCGCTGGCCTCCACGCTATTCCTGGGCGGCTGGCTGTCGCCTTTTGAGGGGATTCCGCTGCTGGGTTCGCTGTTTGCCTTTGTGCCGGGTGCGGTGTGGCTGATCCTCAAAATCTCCTTCTTACTGTTATTTTTCTTATGGTTTCGCGCCACCTTTCCGCGCTACCGCTATGACCAGATCATGCGGCTGGGTTGGAAGGTGTTCATTCCCGTGACTTTGGTTTGGCTATTGGTCATCGGGCTGGGTGTGTTGGGCCAGGTCGGGCCGTGGTTTGATTGAGCGGAGAATGCGATGAATACGCTGCACACCCTTCGGTACTACCTGAAGAGTTTTCTGTTGTGGGAATTAGTGCAGGGTTTGCGCGTCACGGGCCGTTACATGCTGTCCCGTAAGATTACCGTGCAATATCCCGAAGAATTGACCCCGTTGTCGCCCCGCTTTCGCGGACTGCACGCCCAGCGCCGCTATCCCAATGGCGAAGAGCGCTGCATTGCCTGCAAACTGTGCGAAGCGGTGTGCCCGGCGTTGGCGATCACCATTGAATCGGAACAACGGCCCGATGGCACGCGCCGCACTACGCGCTATGACATTGATTTGTTTAAGTGTATCTTCTGCGGTTTCTGCGAGGAAGCGTGCCCGGTGGATGCCATCGTGGAAACCCGTGTGTTTGATTACCACTTTGAAAAGCGCGGCGAGAACATCATGACCAAGGAAAAACTGCTGGCGCACGGCGACCGCTGCGAAGCACAAATCGCTGCCGACCGCGCCGCCGATGCGGCCTATCGTTGATGAGTGGTTTCCCTAGCCAGCACACAGCCCATCGCTCTGCTCACGGGATTTGAACCTCATGGGATTTGAAAAATTTCTGTTCTACCTGTTTGCGCTGATCCTGCTGTTCGCGGCGGTGCGCGTCATCACCGTGCGCAACCCAGTCCATGCTGCCCTGTTTCTGGTGCTGGCATTTTTCACCAGCGCCGCCTTGTGGTTGCTGATCGAGGCCGAGTTTTTGGCCATCGTGTTGGTGTTGGTTTATGTCGGCGCGGTAATGGTGTTGTTCCTGTTTGTGATCATGATGTTAGACCTCAATGTCGCACCACTGCGGGAGGGTTTTATCCAATATCTACCGCTTGGGGTGACGGTAGCGACGGTGATCGTGATCGAAATGGCGCTGGTAGTTGGCTCCAGTTATTTTAGCGCTGACCAGTACCAGTTGGTGGCGCGTGCAGCCGATTACAGCAACACCAAGGAGCTAGGCGGGGTGTTGTACACGTTCTATGTGTATCCGTTCGAGATTGCCGCAGTGATTCTGCTGGTCGCCATGATCGCTGCGATTGCGCTGACGATGCGCCGCCGTGTGGGCGCTCACTACCAGAATCCAGCGGAACAGGTGCGGGTCTCACGGCATGATCGAGTGCGCCTGGTGCGTATGGCTCCGGAAAGCAGAAAGTAAGGGATCGGGGCACCTGGCCCAATCACCCAAGAAGCGAGCTGCTCATGCTTATTCCAATGTGTTCAAAATTTTCAGGTGGGGGATAGATGATCGCGCTGACTGATTATCTGGTGCTGGGAGCGATCCTCTTTTGTCTCAGTGTGGCCGGCATCTTTCTAAACCGGAAGAACGTCATCATCCTGCTGATGTCAATCGAACTCATGCTGCTGGCGGTGAATTTCAATTTCATTGCCTTTTCTCGGTTTCTTGGCGATACCACCGGGCAGGTGTTCGTCTTTTTTATCCTGACCGTGGCAGCGGCTGAGTCGGCCATCGGCCTGGCGATTCTGGTGGTGCTGTTCCGCAATCGGCGCACCATCAATGTCGCCGATCTCGACACCCTGAAGGGTTAGTCGCATGAAAAACGTCTACCTCGCAATTGTGCTGGCGCCGCTGTTCGGCGCTATCGTCGCCGGTCTGTTTGGCCGCAAGATTGGCCGGTCTGGCGCGCATTGGGTGACCATCCTCGGTGTAGCGATTTCCTTCTTACTGTCGCTGCTGGTGTTGCGGCATCACGTCTTGAATGGCGCTGATCCGTATAACGGCACCGTTTACACCTGGATGGTGGTGGAAGGGATTCGGCTAGAGGTAGGGTTCCTGGTCGATAACCTGACCGCAGTGATGCTGTGTACTGTGACCTTCGTGTCTTTGATGGTGCATATCTACACCATCGGCTACATGCATGATGATGATGGCTATCAACGCTTTTTCAGTTATATCGCCCTGTTTACCTTCTCCATGCTGATGTTGGTGATGGCCAACAACTTCCTGCAGCTGTTCTTTGGCTGGGAAGCGGTTGGCCTGGTGTCCTATCTGCTCATCGGCTTCTGGTTCAAGCGCGAGAGCGCGATTTTCGCCAATCTGAAAGCCTTCCTGGTCAACCGCGTGGGTGATTTTGGGTTTTTGCTCGGTATTGCTGCGGTGCTGATGGCCTTCAATAGCCTTGACTATCAGGATGTATTCGCTGCCGCGCCGCTGATGGCGACTATGACCGTGCAGGTTATTCCCGGTGTCGATTGGTCACTGCTGACGCTGATCTGTATCCTGCTATTTATCGGGGCGATGGGTAAATCGGCGCAAGTACCGCTGCATGTCTGGCTGCCGGATTCGATGGAAGGCCCCACACCAATTTCGGCCTTGATCCACGCCGCGACTATGGTCACTGCGGGGATCTTCATGGTCGCGCGGATGTCGCCGTTATTTGAACTATCCGAGACGGCGCTCAGCTTCGTACTGGTGATTGGCTCCATCACTGCGCTGTTCATGGGTTTTTTGGGGATCGTGCAGAACGATATCAAGCGGGTAGTGGCCTATTCGACGCTCTCCCAGCTTGGCTATATGACGGTCGCCTTGGGAGTGTCAGCTTATTCTGCCGCCATCTTCCATCTGATGACTCACGCCTTTTTCAAGGCATTGCTATTCCTGGGCGCTGGCTCGGTAATTATCGCCATGCACCACGAGCAGGATATTCGCAAGATGGGCGGGCTGTGGAAGTATATGCCGATCACTTGGTTCACCTTCCTGCTCGGTACGCTGGCATTGATCGGTACACCCGGTTTCTCCGGGTTCTACTCCAAAGACAGCATTTTGGAGGCGGTGCACTACTCGCATATCGCCGGTTCCGGCTTCGCTTATGTCGCGGTCATGCTGGGTGTATTCATCACCTCGTTCTATTCGTTCCGGCTGTATTTCCTGGTGTTCCATGGCAAGGAACGGATGGATCATCACACCCAGGAACATCTGCATGAAACACCCGCAGTGGTGACTGTGCCGCTGATCTTGTTGGCGATTCCCTCAGTGATCATTGGCGCGATGACGATTGCGCCGATGGTGTTTGGTGATGTGTTCCAGGGGGCCATTAGCGTGGCTCCAGCCCATGATGTCTTGAAGCATGTCGCCGAGCACTTCCATGGTGCGATGAGTTTTGCGCTGCACGGGTTGACCGGACTGCCGTTCATTCTGGTGCTCTTGGGTTTCGGCTCAGCTTTTTACCTGTATATGGTCAATCCGACCCTGCCTGCGCAGATTCAACAGCGTTTCGCGCCTCTCTATACGCTGCTGGACAATAAATATTACTTTGACTGTTTCTATCAGTGGTTCTTTGCCAAAGGCAGTCGCGAAACGGGCGCTACATTGTGGAAGTATGCCGATGCTGGACTCATTGATGGCCTGATGGTGAACGGTACGGCGCGACTGGTCGGCTGGGTGTCGTCGGTAGTGCGTCATCTCCAGACCGGTTATCTGTACACCTATGCCTTCGCCATGATTATTGGCTTGCTGATACTGTTGACCTGGTTCGTCACCCGCTAACCTGAAAGAAGAAAAACCATGCTCTCGGAACTGCCTCTGCTGAGTTTTGTTATCTGGTTCCCGATTCTCGGCGGCGTCGCGGTCCTGTTCGTGGGTGACGATAACCCCGGGCGCGCCAAGACGCTGGCCCTGACGGTGGCGATCCTCAGTTTTCTGCTCAGTATCCCGCTGTATAGCTTGTTTAATGCCGCAACGGCCACGATGCAGTTTCAGGAATTTGCCCCGTGGATCCCGATGTTCAATGTCAATTACCATCTAGGGGTGGACGGCTTTTCCATGCCGTTGATCCTGCTCACTGCGTTTATGACGGTTCTGGTGGTAATCGCCGGCTGGGAGGTGGTGCAATACCGCGTGGCGCAGTACATGGCGGCGTTTCTCATCATGGAAGGTTTGATGATCGGCGTGTTCGCCGCGCTGGACGCCTTGTTGTTCTATGTGTTTTTTGAAGCGATGCTGATCCCGATGTTTCTCATCATCGGCATCTGGGGCGGGCCGCGCCGGGTGTACGCCACGATCAAGTTCTTCCTGTACACTTTCCTCGGTTCGGTGTTCATGCTGATCGCCTTGATCTACATGTACAACCAAGCCAACAGCTTTGAGATTTTGGACTTCCACAAGCTGCCGCTGACTCTGCGCGAACAGATTTGGATTTTCTTCGCCTTTCTGCTGGGCTTTTCGGTCAAAGTGCCAATGTGGCCGGTGCATACCTGGTTACCAGACGCCCATGTCGAAGCGCCCACTGGCGGTTCCGTGATTCTGGCAGCGATTACCCTGAAAATCGGCGGCTATGGCTTCCTCCGCTTCGCCTTGCCGATCACCCCGGATGCCTCAGCGACCCTGGACTGGTTCATTATCACCCTGTCGCTGGTGGCGGTGGTTTATATCGGTTTAGTCGCGCTGATTCAGCAGGATATGAAAAAGCTGATTGCTTATTCCTCCATCGCCCACATGGGGTTTGTCACCCTAGGATTTTTCATCGTCTTTAGCATTTACCGCCATACCGGCAGCCTGAGCGGGGCGGTGATGGGGATTGAGGGCGGCATGGTACAAATGGTGTCGCATGGCTTTATCTCTGGTGCTCTGTTCTTGTGCGTTGGTGTGCTGTATGACCGCGTGCACTCACGCCAGATCAAGGATTACGGTGGCGTGGCCAATACCATGCCGGTATTCGCTGCCTTTATGGTGCTGTTTGCCATGGCTAATGCTGGGTTGCCGGGGACATCAGGCTTCGTTGGCGAATTTCTGGTGATTTTGAGCAGTTTCAAGGCCAGCTTCTGGATCGCGTTTCTGGCCGCTTTAACCCTGATTCTGGGCGCGGCTTACACCCTGTGGCTGGTCAAGCGGGTGGTATTCGGCGAGGTTGGTAATGGTCATGTCGCCGCTCTGGAAGATGTAAGCTCCCGTGAAGTGATTATGCTGAGTCTGCTAGCGGCGGCGGTGTTGTTGCTGGGCCTCTGGCCCAACCCGCTGACCTCGGTGATGCACGCCACGGTGGATAATCTGTTGCAGCATATCACCGTGACCAAACTGTAACAGTGCTCGCGTCGCAGAGAAGAACTGGAACCTAGGGAAACCTCATGAACTTCGTCGCCCCTGACTTCATGCCGGTACTGCCGGAGCTGTTTGTGCTGACCATGGCCTGTCTGATTCTGGTGATCGACGTGTTCCTGGGGCAGTCGCAACGCCATGTGACCTACGGGCTGGCGCAACTGACCCTGCTGGGCGCGGCGCTGTTGACCGCGTTCACCTATGCGGATGCGCCGACCGTGACCATGTTCGGTCATTACATCAAAGACGCCATGGGGGATTTGCTCAAGCTGTTTATTTATCTGACGTCCGCCACCGCTTTGCTGTATTCACGCGATTATTTGCGCCAGCGCGACTTGTTCAAAGGTGAGTATTATGTGCTGAGCCTGTTTAGCGTACTGGGCATGATGGTCATGGTGTCAGCGCATAGCCTGCTCAGCGTGTATCTGGGTTTGGAATTGCTGTCCCTGTCGCTGTATGCCTTGGTGGCGACGGATCGCGATTCGCCTGTCGCCGCCGAAGCCGCCATGAAGTATTTCGTGCTGGGTTCGCTGGCCTCCGGCATGTTGTTGTACGGCATCTCGATGATCTATGGCGCAACCAGCAGCATTGATCTTCAGGCGGTAGCGGATGCTGTAGCCCAGAATGGCATGAATAATTTGGTGTTGGTGTTTGGTCTCGTCTTTCTGATTGTGGGGCTGGCCTTCAAATTGGGAGCGGTGCCTTTCCATATGTGGTTACCCGATGTCTATCAAGGTGCGCCTACCTCAGTCACCTCGTTTATCGGTTCGGCCCCCAAGCTGGCGGCCTTTGCCCTGCTGATGCGCATTCTGGTGGATGGCTTGGGCGATTTGCAGGGTGACTGGCAGCAGATGCTGATCCTGTTGGCGGCGCTGTCCATGGCCTTGGGCAATCTGGTCGCTATCGCGCAAACCAATATCAAGCGCATGTTGGGCTATTCGACCATTTCCCACGTCGGTTTCCTGTTACTTGGCATCTTGGCTGGCACCCCGGAAGGTTATGCGGCGGCTATGTTTTACGCCATCGTCTACGTGTTGATGGCGGTTGGCGCGTTCGGCGTGGTCATTGTGTTGAGCCGTAGCGGCTTTGAGGCAGAGAATATCGACGATTTCAAGGGCCTGAATGATCGTAATCCCTGGCTGGCCTTTTTGATGATGATGATTATGATGTCGATGGCCGGTGTTCCATTCCTGGCGGGTTTCTACGCCAAATGGGTGGTGTTGCAGGCGGTGGTCGATATTGGCCTGGTATGGCTGGCGATTCTGGGCGTGGTGTTCTCAGTGATCGGTGCGTTCTACTATCTACGTGTTGTCAAATGCGTTTATTTCGATAAGCCCGAACAGAGTGAGCCGATTCAAATGAGTCGGGATACCGAAATCGCCATCAGCGTTAATGGCTTGGCGCTGGTGGTGCTGGGGTTGTATCCAACCACCTTGATGAGCTGGTGCCTTGCAGCGCTACTGCACTGACGGGTGCCGTGTTGCGTTTTAGCGCCTCATGCAGAGTTTGTGGATTGGCTTATGGCTAGTATTGGCGGCGGTGGCTGCCAATCTGCCGTGGCTGAGCGAGCGGTGGTTGCTAGTGTTTGCGCGTCGCACGGGTCAGGCCAAACCCTTTGGCATGCGGCTAGTGGAGTGGGGATTACTGTACACGCTGCTGCTAGGCAGCGGGTTTGGGCTTGAGCAGCGGCTGATGGGTGCCGTGCAAACCCAGGGCTGGGAATTCTATACCGTGACCTTGTGCTTGTTTACCGTGAGCGCCTTGCCGGGTTTTATCTATCGTTATCAATTGCGGCGGTTACTGGAACAGGCGAGCCGGTCAAGTCGTTGATTATGCGATATTTTTAATAAGGACAGGGAGGCTGACTTCTCGTCAGCCTTTTTTTGCGAGCCACTTTGCTGCGCTGCAATATCAGGCGGGTTATACTACCGACTGTGATTTTACGCGGAGCAGTCATGTCCAAACAGCATCCCATTATCGCCATCACTGGCTCGTCCGGCGCGGGAACCTCTACGGTGCGCGTGGCGATGGAGCATATTTTCCGGCGCGATGGCTGCAAGCCGGTGATTGTCGAGGGCGACAGTTTTCATCGCTATGATCGCCGGGAGATGCAGCGGCAAGTTGAGCGCGTGCTGCGCGAGGGCCGCAATTTGAGTCATTTCGGCCCCGAAGGCAATTTGTTCGACCGGCTGGAAACGCTGTTTATGGAATACGGCGAGCGCGGTGGCGGCGAGCGCCGCTACTATCTGCATGACCGCGAAACGGCCGCGCATTATGGGCAAGAGATCGGTTCCTTCACGCCGTGGGAGCCGGTGCCGCCCGATACCGATCTACTGTTTTATGAGGGACTGCATGGCGGCGTCGTCACTGAGAAAGTCAATATCGCCCGCTATGTAGATTTGCTCATCGGCGTCGTGCCTATCGTCAACCTGGAATGGATCCAGAAGATTCACCGCGATACCGGCGAGCGTGGCTATAGTCAGGAGGCAGTGACCGAAAACATCCTGCGCCGCATGTACGATTACACTCATTACATCGTGCCGCAGTTCTCGCTGACCGACATCAATTTTCAGCGGGTGCCGACAGTGGACACCTCTAATCCATTTTCGGCGCGCGAGGTGCCAACGTTAGACGAAAGTTTTGTCGTGATTCGCTTTAAAGGCTCAAAGCAGAAGATCCAGCCCGATTTTCACTATCTGCTAGGGATGATCCATGACTCCTTCATGTCGCGGCCTAACACGCTGGTGGTGCCGGGCGGTAAGATGGGGTTTGCCATGGAAATCATTTTGCAACCGTTGATTGAGCAATTGGTGCGCCGCGAGCTCTGATGCGGCTAATGCGACGCTGGCTTGAGGGTCGCTGCCGATACTGTGATGACGACAATACCCGCTATCGTCAATGCGCCTCCCAGCACCAGCTTCCAGCTCAACACATCCCCCCACAACAGGACGCCAAAGGCCACCGCCAGCACCGGGGTGAGTAGCATGAGCGGCGTGGTGACGTTGACCGGGTAGCGACCGAGCAGATGGTACATAATGCCATGGCCGATCAGCGAAGCGCCCAGCGCCGAATACACCGGAGCTGCCCATTCCAACCCAGTAGCGGCGCGCAGCGCCACCCACTGGCTTTGCTCAAACAGCAGCGACAGGAACGCCAGGGTCGGCGTGGCGCACAATGCAATCCAAGCTTGCAGCACCAACACGTTGACCCCGCGCAGTTGCCGCATCTGGATCGTCGCGACCGCCATCACGGTTGCCCCGGCTATAATTAGCAGCAAGGCATCCAGGTGTTGGAATACGATAGGATCAAAGCCGATCACCAGGACGCCGCCGAAGGCCAGCGCCATCCCAAGGAGCCGCCCGCCATCCAGGGTTTCGCCTAGCCAGACCACCGCCAGTAAGGTCGAAAAAGGCACATACAGCTGGCTGGCGATAGCGACTGAGGCAATGTCGCCACTGGCTTTTAGGCCTAGAAAGATCAGGCTGAAATGGAGTGCGCCCAAGGTGATGGCGACGCTGAATACGCCGCGCATGCGGCCTGGCAGCCAGCGCAGGAACGGTAACAATACCAGCAGCAGCACAGCAAAACGTAGAGTGGTGAACAGGAAAGGCTGGAAATGTTCCACTCCGGCCTTGCCCGCGATAAAGTTGAACGCCCAGACCACATTTGCCAGCAACGCCAGCAGCAAGTCACCTCCGCTCAGGCGGCGTTGTGAGTCGGTGAGCGGGGTCAGAACGCCTCCTGCATCTGCCGGGGGCGGAGGGTGAAGGGCGCACTCCACGCGGCGGCCCAGTGCGCTGGCGAGTGTGGGAAGGGTCGTGTGGCTAAGCTGCGTCCGGGTGGGATCAGGTTGGCGTGGAGTCGAAGGCGCATTAGGTTTTCCGGCGCGGCACGCTGAGCGAGCGTGTCCATGGAACTCACCATTCTAGCCCTGAACATTGCGCAACTAAAGTTCAACAATCGGAGAGATGCAATGACCCCAGCGGCCACCGCAACGATTGATCTGAGCGCCTTGCGCCACAATCTGCGTCGGGTTTATAGCGCTGCTCCCGGCTGTCGCGTGGCGGTCGCGCTCAAGGCCAACGCTTATGGACATGGTCTGTTGCGCACTGCGCGCGCGCTGGCTGCGGCGGATGCGTTTGCCGTCGCACGCTGCGACGAGGCGCTAGCCCTGCGCGAAGCGGGCGTTCGCCATCCCATTCTGGTGCTGGAAGGGTTTTTGCAACCGGAAGAAGTGGCGCTGTGTCAGCAGTATGAACTCCAGGCCACGATCCATCACGAATCGCAGTTGCGGATGCTGGAGCTAGCGACGCTGGAACGCCCGCTGTCGATTTGGCTGAAGATCGACAGCGGGATGCATCGGTTAGGCTTTGCGCCTAATCGGGTTCCGGACGCGCTGGAACGCCTGGCGGCTTGCTCAAACGCCGCCCCGCATCCACGCCTGATGAGCCATCTGGCGCGCGCTGATGATCGAGAAGATGATTATACTCGGCAGCAACTGGACACTTTCAAGGCAGTGACCCAGGGTAGAATGGCGGAGCGCTCTTTGGCGAATTCCGGTGGCATTCTAGGGTGGCCCGAAACGCACTTTGACTGGGTGCGGCCCGGCATCATGCTCTACGGGTGCTCGCCCTTTCAGCAGGGCGATGGTGCGGAACAGGGTCTGCATCCGGTCATGACCTTGACTAGTCGGCTCATCGCCATTCAGCATTATGCAGCGGGGGAGCCGGTAGGCTATGGCGGTAGTTGGCGTTGCCCGCAAGCTAGCCGCATTGGCGTGGTGGCGATTGGTTACGGCGATGGTTATCCGCGCCATGCCCCGTCCGGCACGCCCGTCCTGGTAAACGGCCAGCGCGCCGCGCTGGTGGGGCGGGTGTCCATGGACATGATCACCGTGGATCTGACGGCGTTACCGCACGCCCAGATCAGCGACCCGGTGGTCTTATGGGGCAATGGCTTGCCTGTAGAAGAAGTCGCCCAGCAGGCGGGGTCAATCACCTATGAATTATTCTGCAAGGTCACGCCACGGGTAGTCGTGGTGGAGAGCGAAGGCGACGGGGCTGCATAGCGGTCGTTCAGCGTTCCTCACGCGCGCGCCAGGCGTCCAAACTGGCCGTCAGGAATGAGTCCGAGGTTAACGTTCCTCACGCGCGCGCCAGGCGTCCAAAGCGCGCAAGAAGCGGGCATCCAGTGCCGCTTCCGCCGCAGCGGGCAGCGCTCCGGTCGCGCACCAGCGCTCCTGGAGCTGACGAGGATCATAAAGGGCTGCGGATTTGACCAGACTGCCAGCCAGCGAAGCGGACAGCCGGGCCACTTGATATTCCATCCGCAAAGTGGTGCATTCGGGCGGCGACTCCACCCCGGCAACAATCTCCAGGCAGATGCACCAGATCTGCTTGCGTTCGAGCTGCTGTTCCAGGGCATGAAGAAGTGGGAGACGCATTGCTGACGCGGTCGCGTTGGATTCTGTATCGCCCAGAGCCTGTATGACCGCCGTGAAGCGGGGCAACAGCAGCTCCAGCATAGGCAGGGGTACAGCGGGCAGGTTCTCCCAGGTTTCCCGCGCCTCGGTCAGAAGGGTGGTTAGATCCATCGGAGGGTCTGGCAGCAGGGCTTCCAGGCGGGCGCACAGGCGGGCGCGTTGATGCAGGCGCTCAAAGGCGGCGCGGACGCTGGAACGGTGCGCGTTCTGCTGGTGACGGGCGAACTCGGCCAGAGCTGCCGCGAAACGTTGGTCAAGCGCCGGTTGCTCGGTTTTGGGAACCGCGCCCGTGGTAGTCCACTCCTGCTGAATGGTTTGCAACCGGGCATCCGCTGCGGATAGTTGCTCGGCATCAGTCGCCGCCAGCGCCTCAAGCTCTGCGCACAGCGCCTGCTTGCGGCGCAAATGATCCTGCCGCTCGCTATCGGCGGCTTGGTGCTCCGCTTGGCGACGGTCAAATACCGCATCGCAAGCAGCACGGAATTCCTTCCATAGTGCTTGCTCCTGGCGTGGCGACCCCTTGATTGTGGGGTTCCAAATCGTCTGGGCTTTTTTCACAGCTTCAATAGCGAAGCGCAGATTGGGGTTTTCGGCCAGAGAGCGCGTCTGCTCAATCAGCTGCTGACGGCGGTGTAGTTCGCGTTCACGTTCAGCATTAAGCTGCTGATCCAGTCGGCGGGTCAGCTGCTGGAAGCGACGCTCCAAATCCTTGCGTTCGGCGCGGTCGACTGGACCCAGTTGACGCCATTGCGCATGGGTATGGCGGCGCAAGCGATCCGCTTCGCGCCAATCGACCTGATTCCAGTCGGTTGTAGCCTCGAAGTGTTCCAGTTGCGCGCAAAGTGCTTGCTTTTTTTCGAGATTCTGGCGTCTTTCTTGGGCTTGGGCCGCAAAATAGGCTTGACAGGGAGCGTAAGCGTGTTCACAGGCTGCGTTGAAACGCTGCCAAAGACTCTTGGGGGCGGCCCCTTCCTGGTGATCCAGATCTTTCCAGGCCTTGCGGACTTGCTGGATGCGCTGGGCGATTTCAGTCGGTGCGGCTTCTAGTTGAATGAGGCCCTCGGCGCTGATACACAGTTGTTCCCGCGCCTGATGAGTTCCCCAGCGGCGCCAGTCGCGCAACTCACCGAGCCGCGCCGCGCAGGCTTGCAGTCGCTCCTCAAGGGTCGCTAGCTGGATTCGACTCAGGCCGATGCTGTGTTTGAGGCGGTGACGGATTTGTTCTTGCATCTGGGTGGCCTGCTGCAATTCACCTTCTGCGACTGTGGCTTCCAGCTGGCTGCTGAGTGTTTGTAGCTCCCGCCACTCCTGGGCGCGCTGTTGGGTTTGCCGCTGCAGGCGTGCACGCAATTGATCTAGCAGGCTCTCAAAGCGCTGTTGCAGCTCCAAGGCCATGGCGCGCGCTTCGGGACGCTCCAACGCTTCCCAGCGCTGTTGCAGGGTTTTAAGCTCAGATTCGTGGACTTCGCTGGGTTGCTGGAGCAGGGTTTGGGCCTGTTGCAGCAGCGCTCGCAAACGTTCGGCGCGGCCTTGGGTGCGATGCAAGACTCGTTCTTGCTCGCGAATTTCCTGGATGAGTTGCTGGAATTGCGCATCCAGCCGTCGGCCTTCGGCGCTTTGCGGTGGGCCAAGGGTAGTCCAGGCTACTGGTGCGTTCTCTAGGGCGTATCTGACGGCCAGGCTCAATTCGGCGCTAGGTTCGCTGGCCTGGCGGAGTTGTTCGAGCCGCGTGGTCAGGGTGGCGATCAGCTCCAAACGCTGGTTGCGGCGGCTCGCGCTGGCCTGGCGCTCGCTTAGAAAGCGCGCCCGCGCCCGGGTATAGCGTTCGCGCAGTTCGGGCGCGGCCTTCGCCTCCTGCTGGCGCCACTGTTGCTCCAGCTTGGGGAATCGGCCAGCGTTGCTACCGCTCTCCCCGTCCCAGCACAGATTCTCCATTTCAAGACACAGGCGTTCGCACTGTGCGGCTTGGGCTTGGTTGCTGCTTAAGGCGTCCAGACGCTCCCGCGCCCGCCGATACACACGCTTGTCACGGCTGCGGCTTTGCCGGGCGATCTGTTCCAGCAGAGCAGCGGTGTGCACCCGTTCTAGCGCGGCTAGGCGTACTTCGAAATGCGCATCGTGTTGAGCGATTTGGGCGAGGGTCGTTTCAGCGTCAATCCGTTGGAGCAGCGCCAGGCGCAGCTCTGCTTCGACCGCCTTCTGCAATAGATACTCCCGCAGCTCCGGGTCCAGGTCGCGCTCCAGGCGTTCCAGGCGGATGGCCAACGTGGGGCCGTTGGCTACTTCGCCAGCCAGCAGCGCGCGATAACGCGCGGTAGCAGCGGCCCGGACGGTGGCATCAGCATCTTCAATGGCGACCACGGGTAATAAAACCAGGTCATCCAGCTGTTCCAGCGCGGCGCGGCGAATCTCTGGATCCGGATCCTGGCGGGCCAAGGTGCGCAACGTGGTCGGGTCAGACTTCTCCAGCTCCCGCAGCAGACCTTGTTTACGGGTTTCGGGATCGGTGCGTTGCCACTTGGGCTTAAAAAAGCGGCTGAGGATCATGGGAGGGTGGGAAGGCTCTGGCTAAAATTCAATCGGGCCTGGCGGGCTAGATACAGAAGGGCCATCGGCGCGGCAGCGGATGAAACCACGGTTACTTTACCACAGCAGCGTTCTGGCAAACCTCTACCAGAATTTTTGTATCGAGCGAGCGGGGGATTGATTCCGAAACGGCGTCCATAGGGGAAATAAAGCGCCGCCAGCGCGACCAGCGCGATGCGCCAATCGCGAGGCACGTTGCAGAGGCGCTAGGCGTTTAAGTCTGGAATCAGCTTGCTTTCCAAATGAGCAATCATGTCCTTAAGCAACAGCTTGCGTTTTTTGAGGCGCTTCAGCTCCAGCTCGTCAATGAGGGGGTCTTGCGCCAGGCGAGTGATAACATCGTCGAGGTCGCGGTGTTCGACGCGCAGCTCGACGAGCCGATGCTTGTAATGTTCGATGTCGTGAGTCTCCATGGTTGGGATTCTCCGGAAAGGGCGATCAATGCGGGGCGGGATGAGTGAGCAGCTGATGAATAGCCTGGATGAGCGCAAGCTCATCGTGGAAATCTTGCTCAGGAGTCTAGCCTTCTGTCTGGCGTCCGGCAAGGGATCAATCTGGCGTGCGCCGGCTGGTTTCGGTAAAGTCGCCCGTCGGCAGGCAATGGCAGGGTTTGATGAGGTATAGCGATAGCGCGATGATAGTGACGATCAGAAAACAGCAGTTGAATTTTAATAAGCTGCACAAACGGTTGCGGCGCAATGTGGGTCGGGCGATTCAGGACTTCAACATGATTGAGGACGGTGACCGGGTGATGGTCTGTCTGTCCGGTGGCAAGGATTCCTTCGTCATGCTGGATATTTTGCGCAATTTGCAACAGCGGGCACCGGTGCGCTTTGAACTGGTGGCGGTCAATCTCGACCAGAAGCAGCCGGGCTTTCCCGAAGCGGTGCTGCCCGATTATCTGCGCAGCATCGGTGTTCCTTTCCATGTTATCCAGCAAGATACCTACAGCATCGTCAAGCGCGTCATTCCCGAAGGGAAAACCACCTGTGGTCTTTGCTCCCGGCTGCGGCGGGGGATTCTCTACAGCTTCGCCGCCGAACACGGGATGAGCAAAATCGCGCTGGGCCATCACCGCGATGACATCATGGAAACTTTGTTTTTGAATCTGTTTCATGGCGGCAAGCTCAAGGCGATGCCCCCCAAGCTGCTTAGCGACGATGGCCAGCATGTGGTGATTCGGCCATTGGCCTACTGTGAGGAACGCGATCTGATCACTTATGCAGACCTGCGCCAATTCCCGATCATTCCCTGTAACCTGTGCGGCTCACAAGACCACCTGCAACGCCAAGCCATCAAGCTGATGTTGCGGCAGTGGGAACGGCAATTTCCGGGGCGGGTAGAAAATATCTTTGCAGCGCTGCAAAACGTCGCACCCTCGCATCTGGCGGATACCGCATTGTTTGATTTTGCCGGGCTGGGTGCGCACAACGGTGGCCAGGCCCCGGATTGGCTGATCAGCGGGCGCGAAGAGCTGGCAGATAGCGCTGATGAATTCCAATCCCTGTTCCTACGCGAAGGAAGTAGCACTGATGACGCCGGAAGCCAGGGCGCGCCAGCAGATTGACCAGAAGCTCGACCAAGCGGGCTGGGTGATTCAGGATAGGCATCGGCTCAATCTCGCGGCGGGGTTGGGGGTGGTCGTGCGGGAATTCCCTACCGATACCGGCCCGGCGGATTACGTGCTGTTCGTGGGCCGACAGGCCGTCGGCGTCATCGAGGCCAAGAAAGACGGCGCGGGCGAAAATCTCACCGTCACCGAAAGCCAAACCGAGCGCTACGCCGCCGCCCGCCTCAAATGGCGCAAGGACAGCACGCCTCTGCGGTTTTTATTTGAAGCGACCGGGCAGATCATCCGCTTTACCGACAACGATGATCCGGTCCCGCGTTCGCGCGAGATTTTCCACTTTTTCGCGCCCCAAACTTTGGCGGCTTGGCGATTGGAGCCGCAGACGTTGCGCCGCCGTCTCGCCGAGCGGATGCCGGCGCTGGCGACGCGGAACCTGCGCGAGTGCCAGATCGGTGCCGTCGCGGGTTTGGAAGCCTCGCTGGCGTCGAACAAGCCGCGCGCCCTGGTGCATATGGCCACCGGCGCGGGCAAGACCTTTACCGCCATCACCTCGGTCTATCGGCTGCTGAAATTCGGCGGGGCCAAGCGCATTTTGTTCTTGGTGGACACCCGCAACCTCGGCAAGCAGGCGCATCAGGAATTCATGGCCTACACGCCCTCGGACGACGCCCGCACCTTCACCGAACTGTATAACGTGCAGCGGCTCGCCTCCAGCCGCATCGACCCCCACGCGCAGGTCTGCATCAGCACCATCCAGCGGCTGTATTCGATTCTCTCCGGCGAGCCGATCGACGAGTCGGCAGAAGACGTTTCGCTCAACGAAATCCAGCAGACCGGCAAGCAAGAGAAACTGGTGCGCTACAACCCGGCCATACCGGTCGAGACCTTCGATGCCCTCATCATCGACGAGTGCCACCGCAGCATCTACAACCTGTGGAAGCAGGTGCTGGACTACTTCGACGCTTTTCTGATCGGGCTGACCGCCACGCCGGACAAACGGACTTTCGGCTTTTTCAACGAAAACATCGTCGCTGAATACACCTACGAACAATCGGTGGCCGATGGCGTGAACGTCGGTTATGACGTGTACGAGATCGTGACCGAAATCACCCGGAAAGGCGCGGCACTCAAAGCCAGGGAATGGGTGGATCACCGCGACCGCGCCACCCGCAAAAAGCGCTGGGCCGAGACCGAAGAAGACACCGCCTACGCCGGTCGGGAACTGGATCGCTCGGTGGTCAACTTGAGCCAGATCCGGCGGGTGATTCAGGCGATGAAGACCGCCGTGGAAACGCTGATTTTCCCGGCCCGTCAGGAAACGCCCAAGACGCTGATTTTCGCCAAAACCGACAGCCACGCCGACGACATCATCCAGATCGTGCGCGAGGTGTACGGTCAGGGCAACGCCTTTTGCAAGAAAGTCACCTATCGCGCCGAGGAAGACGCCGACAGCGTGTTGGCGAGCTTTCGCAACGATTATTTTCCCCGCATCGCCGTCACCGTGGACATGATCGCCACCGGCACCGATGTCAAGCCGCTGGAGGTCTTGCTGTTCATGCGCGATGTGCGCAGCAGGGGTTATTACGAGCAGATGAAAGGTCGCGGCGTGCGCGGCCTCGACGCCGACGGCCTCCAGCGCGTGAGCAACAGCGCCGACGGCGCGAAGACCCGCTTCGTGTTGATCGATGCGGTCGGGGTGGAAAAGTCGCTCAAAACCGAAAGCCGCCCGCTGGAGCGCAAGCCCGGTTTGCCGCTGAAAGATTTGCTGCAAGGCGTCGCGATGGGCAGCCGCGACGACGATACGGTGCTGTCGCTCGCCAACCGGCTGGTGCGGCTCAACAAACAGCTCGACGACAAGGCCAAGGCGCGCGTCGAAAAGGCGTCTGGCGGCCTTTCGGTCGGGGCGTTGGGCAAGGCGCTGATCGTCGCGCTGGACGCCGATGGCATCGTGACGACGGCATTGGCTACCGCCCAAGCGCAAGGCGTCACCCGCTCCGAGGATATGCTGCTGCCGGAGGAGTTGGCCGCCGCTCGCGCCCAGCGCGTGGCCACCGCTTGCGCCCCGTTCGATCGGCCGGAGTTGCGCGACGAGATCGAGAACGCCCGCCGCGAGCGCGAACAGATCATCGACCATATCAATCTCGATCAGGTGACGTTCGCGGGTTTTAGCGAACAGGCGGAAAGTCAGGCTAAAGCGGTGATTCAGCGCTTTGCCGATTATCTTCAAGCCCATAAGGACGAAATCGCGGCGCTGAGTTTCTTTTACCAGCAGCCCTACCAGCGGCGCGGTCTGACTTTCGAGATGATCGAAACGTTGCACGAGCATTTAGCGAGGCCGCCTTTGATGTTGACCACCGAGCGCCTGTGGAGCGCCTACGCGCGCGTGCAGACCCATCAAGTCAAGGGCGCGGACCGCAAGCGCCAGTTGGCCGATTTGGTGAGTTTGGTTCGCTTCGCGCTGGGGCTGGACGGGGAACTGAAACCCTTTGCTGACGAGGTAGACCGGCGTTTTCAAGCGTGGATTTTCCGCCACAACGCCCAGCGCGCCACCGCGTTTACCTCCGAACAAACCGAGTGGTTGCGCTTGATGAAGGACCATATCGCCAGTTCATGCAGCATCAGCCGGGATGATTTCGATTACGCCGAATTGGCGGATAAGGGCGGGCTGCAAAAGGCGTGGGGGCTGTTTGGGAAGGAGTTGGATGCGCTGATGACGGAGATGAATGAGGAATTGGTGGCGTAATGGATAATTTTGGCAACGAGGCAATGCAAAATTATCCATTTGCTACAGTGCCTATACTGTCAAATTGGAAACAACTGACATTGACTGAAATTTCGGTTGAAATCAGTCCTGGCTTTGCCAGCGGAAAACACAACTCAACTGGTTTAGGCATACCTCATCTTCGTCCCATGAATGTAAGCCGCGATGGAAAAATCGATCTGAGTATTATTAAGTCGGTGAGCAATATTAGTGATGTTGCGCTTAAGTCAGGCGACATTCTTTTTAACAATACTAATTCAGCCGAACTTGTCGGAAAGACTGCTGTTATTTCTCATCACGAATCAGGATTTGCATTTTCTAATCATATGACTCGTGTGCGTCTCGAAAGCGGTATTTCCCCTGCTTTCATCGCTAGGCAACTGCATTTCCTTTGGATGTCAGGGTACATGATGCATCGATGTACCAACCATGTTAACCAAGCGAGTATTTCATCGCAGATTCTGGGAAAAACGATTCCAATTCTTTTGCCCCCGTCTGCCGAACAAACCCGCATTGTCGAAAAACTTGAAGAACTGTTTTCCGATCTTGATTCAGGCGTCGCTGAACTCAAGGCCGCGCAGAAGAAACTCGCGCTGTATCGCCAATCGTTGCTGAAAGCCGCCGTGGAAGGCGCGCTCACTGCTGACTGGCGCAAGCACAATCAACTCTCGGAAACCGGCGCGCAACTGCTGGAGCGTATCCTCGCCGAACGCCGCGCCCGCTGGGAAGCAAAGCAACTCGCCAAGTTTAAGGAACAAGGTAAAAATCCACCCCAGGATTGGCAAAAGAAGTATCCTGAACCTATACAGCCCAACACCACGGATTTGCCGGAATTGCCAGAGGGGTGGGCGTGGGCAACGATTGATCAACTTTCCTTTGTGGTGCGCGGCGCATCCCCACGGCCTGCTGGTGACCCACGGTATTTCGGCGGCGTCATACCGTGGATCACTGTTGGCTCGCTGACGGCGGACGAAGACATGTATTTAGTCGAGGTTGATCAGTTCGTAACTGAGGCTGGAAAAGAAGCGAGCAGATTCATCGAACCCAATACGCTTCTATTAACCAATAGCGGCGCAACGCTCGGAGTCCCAAAAATCACGAAGATCGGCGGTTGCATTAACGATGGTTCGGTAGCTTTCCTTGATATTGAAGAGGCCAGGAAAATTTATCTTTATTGGTATTTATCCACGCAGACGAAGAAGCTTCGTGCCCTAAACCAAGGGGCTGCTCAGCCAAACCTGAACACGGATATTGTCCGAAAAATTTGTGTTCCAATTTGCTCTTCTGATGAATTGGAAGAAATCAACCGTGTCCTCGAAGCAGCCGCACACTCAATAAAAGAACAGGCGAAGGCTGTTAACCACTCCCTCAAACAGTCCGCCGCCCAACGCCAAAACATCCTCCGCGCCGCCTTCTCCGGCCAACTCGTGCCGCAAGACCCCAACGATGAACCGGCCAGCGTTTTGCTGGAGCGCATTCGAGCGGAGCGGCTAATGCGGCCTGAAAAGAAAAAAGCATTCAAGAAAAAGGAAAAGAACGAGCAAAACGATGCGTGACGAACAATATTGGGCTAGTCTGGTTCACGAATTTCGAGGGTTGGAAACTGAAACTGGCTGGTTGGAATTTAAATACAACAATACCAATCCACAGGAGATTGGCGAATACATCTCGGCATTAGCTAACGCTGCCGCGTTGGAGCGGAAAACTCACGGCTATCTAATTTGGGGTATTGATAACACCACCCATAACATTCTAGGCACGGACTTTAACCCTTCATGCGAGCGCGTGGGTAACGAAGAACTGGAAAATTGGTTGCTGCGTCAGCTTGCCCCGAAAATTAATTTTCAGTTTTTGCGAATCGAGCTAGACGGTTTATCGGTTGTGGTGTTGGAAATCGACAGTGCGTACTGACATCCGGTGCAATTTGCTGGCACAGCGTTCATTCGAATTGGCTCTTATAAAAAGCGGCTGAAGGATTTCCAGGAAAAAGAACGGGCACTTTGGCGTATCCTGGACATCACACCGTTTGAACGGTTACCGGCCGCCGAGAAAATAACTGCTGAAGAAGTTCTGAAGTTGCTGGATTATCCAAACTATTTTGATTTGCTTAACCAACCACTACCTGATAGCCGTAGTGCTATTTTGGCGGCGCTTGCGGCGGACAGACTAATCGAATCCGTGGGCGGCGGTTATTGGAACGTGTTCAATGTTGGGGCCATTCTACTAGCTAAAAATTTATCGGACTTTGAGCGTCTACAGCGCAAAGCAGTGCGCGTGGTAGTATATAAGGGAAAAGGACGCTTCGAGACCTTGCGCGAGCAAGTTGGCGCGAAAGGCTATGCGGTGGGCTTTGAAGGTCTAATCGGCTTTATCAACGGCTTACTTCCGGTCAACGAGGTTATCGGGCAAGCGCTACGTAAGGCAGTGGCCGTCTATCCGGAGCTGGCGATTCGTGAGCTGGTAGCCAATGCTTTAATCCACCAAGATTTTTCTGTTACCGGTAGCGGACCAATGATTGAAATATTTGACAATCGTATGGAGATCACCAATCCTGGATCTTCCTTGGTGGAGACGGCCCGCATGCTTGATAGCCCACCACGCTCACGAAATGAAGCTTTAGCCTCGCTAATGCGTCGGATGGGGATTTGCGAGGAGCGCGGTAGCGGTGTTGATAAGGTAGTATTACAAACGGAACTTTATCAATTGCCAGCACCTGCTTTCGAAAAGATCGATGATTCAACCCGCAGCACGCTTTTCGCACCTCAGGCCCTAAGCAAAATGGACAAGGATGATCAAGTAAGAGCAGTTTATTTGCATGCCTGTCTGCGCTATGTCCAGCGCGAGTTCATGACCAACACCTCTTTGCGTGAACGATTCGGGATTGACCCGAAAAATAGTGCAACCGCGTCACGCCTGATCAGGGAGGCGCTGATCGCCGGCTGTGTGCGTTTGCACGATCCGGATGCGCCTCCCAAGTTAAGGCGGTACGTGCCGTTTTGGGCGTAGTTGCTTGATGGGTATTTGATAGCATACGCACGCCGCTCGATGAATTTCTAAAAATCAAATTCAAAACAGTAGCCTGCTAGCCTGATCTTACTTGATGGGTACTTGATGAGAGCCAAGCAGCGCTGGCGGTATTACCGGTTGGCGGATAAAGGACAAATTCGGTGAATCGGCGCGCCAGAGCGCTTAGATTTGTCCTTTATCATTAAAAATTGATTATAAGTCTTGATGTTATATTAAGGACAGAAATTGCTTATTCTTTTGCACAGGTCTTTATCCAGCGCTTTATGAACACCTCCTCCCTCGTCCAAAAAATCTGGAACTTTTGCCACACGCTGCGCGATGACGGCGTAAGTTATGGCGACTATCTCGAACAGCTCACTTACCTGCTGTTCCTCAAGCTGGCCTACGAATACGCGCAGGAACCCTACAACCGGAACACGCGCATACCCAAGCACTACGACTGGGCCAGCCTGCGCGGCAAAACCGGCGCGCCGCTGGAGGCGCACTATCTGATCACGCTCAACCGATTGAGCCAAGAATCCGGCATGTTGGGCGCAATCTTTTTTAAGGCGAACAACAAGATCCAAGATCCGGCCAAGCTCGCTCGCCTAGTCCAGATGATCGACGCCGAAAACTGGATCAGCCTGGACGCCGACACCAAGGGCGATCTGTACGAAGGGCTGCTACAGAAGAACGCCGAGGACACCAAAAGCGGCGCGGGCCAGTACTTCACCCCGCGCGCCTTGATCGAAGCGATGGTGGCCTGCGTGCGGCCGGAGCCGGGCAAGACCATCGCCGACCCGGCTTGCGGCACGGGCGGGTTTTTTCTCGGTGCCTACAACTGGCTCACGCGCCCCGAAGCCAAACTAGACAAGCGGCAAAAGGAATTCCTGCGCCATCAGACCTTTTACGGCAACGAAATCGTCCCCAACACCCGCCGCCTCTGTCTGATGAACCTGTTTTTGCACAACATCGGCGACCTGGACGGCGAGCCCTCGGTGGAGCGCTCCGACGCGCTCATCGCCGAACCCAAACGGAAAGCGGACTACGTGCTCGCCAATCCGCCGTTCGGCAAAAAAAGCAGCATGACGATCACCAACGAGGAAGGGGAGGAAGACCGCGACGCGCTCACCTACGAGCGGCAGGATTTCTGGGAAACCACTTCGAACAAGCAGCTCAACTTTCTCCAGCACATCGTCGCCCTGCTCAAACCGCACGGCCAAGCCGCCGTGGTGTTGCCGGACAACGTCCTGTTTGAAGGCGGAGCCGGCGAACGAATCCGCCGCAAGCTTTTAGAGACGTGCGATGTCCACACCGTCCTGCGGTTGCCCACGGGCATTTTCTACGCGCAAGGGGTCAAGGCCAACGTGGTGTTTTTCGACGCCAAGCCCAAGGACGGCCAGATTCACACCCCAGGGGTTTGGTTCTACGACCTGCGCACCAACAAGCATTTCACGCTCAAAACCCGAACGCTGAAACTCGACGACCTGCAAGATTTCATCGCCTGCTACAATCCGGACAACCGGCGGCAGCGCGCGGAGACGGAGCGCTTCAAATATTTTCCCTACGCTGAACTGATCGCCCGCGATAAGGCGAGCTTGGATGTGTTTTGGCTGAAGGACGACAGTCTGGAGACGCTGGATGGCTTGCCGCCGCCGGATGTCCTGCAACAGGAAATCATTGAGCACCTCGAAGCGGCTCTCGCCTCATTCCGGGAGGTGGCCGGTGCTATCCGTCCATCCTACCGTCAATAAGCGATACCGCTGACCTTTGCAAGGAGCATTCGCCATGAATGAACCCACTGTTCGCACCGCGCTCGAAGTGCTGAGCGGCGCAATCACTCTGGATGCCGACTGGTCGATGTGCTGTCAGATCGAAGAGCGGGGAGAATCTTCTTGGGAGAGGGCTGAAAGTGAGGGTTGATGCCCATAGCGAAAGGGCTTCAGCCTGAATCCGCCAGGGTCAACAACGCCGTATTTCCACCCGCTGCTGCGGTATTGACGCTGACTACCCGTTCCCGCAGCAGCCGATACAGTGGATAGCGCCCACTGCCGATTTCAGCGGTAATGACCGGAATCAGCGGGCCATCCTGTGCCGCGCTGCGCTGACGCAATGCCGCCAAGGTGTGGCGGTCACCGTCAAACAAAATAGCGGCTGGCGTCGCCATTGCGTGGCTTGAGATCGCTTTGATGGCTTTCTGCACCTCACGCGGCAGTCGGGTGAGCGCCGCCGTGGTGGCCAGATCATCACCCAGCACTGGCGTGTTACCGGTGGCCAGCGTCGCCGCCAGTTGTTCCAGCAGCGCGGCTTCGCTGGTGGCCTGACAGAGCACCTCGCCGCGTGGCGCAAACGACAGCGTATTCTCTTCGCCGGTCGGGCCGGGCAAAGTGGCGTGACAAGGCAGTGGCGTCGCGGTGGCGTATTCGGCGCAGGCCAGGGCGAGGTCGCGCCGCCCTTGGCGATGACTCCAGGCAGTCAGAGCCTCGAAGGCGGCCAGGCGCGGTTCCGCGATGGGGGTGCGGGGCAAGTGCAGCGTATCCAGCGCCGGGTTGGCCAGCTCCAGCAGCCGAGGCAGGTAGAACGGGCCACCGGCTTTCGGGCCGGTGCCGGATTGGCCTTCGCCACCGAAGGGTTGCACCCCGACCACCGCACCAATCATATTGCGATTGATATAGATATTGCCCGCCTGAATCCGGCTGAGCAGTTGCTGGATGGTTTCGTCAATTCGGCTATGCGCACCAAAGGTCAGGCCATAGCCGGTGGCATTGATGGCATCCACCACCGCGTCCCGTTGCTCGCTGGAATAGCGCAGCACATGCACGATGGGGCCGAACACTTCCCGTTGAAGTTCGTCAAGCCGGTCGATTTCGATCAGGGTGGGCGGCACAAAAACGCCATCAGCACAGGCGGCGGGGAGCGGGCATTGCTGGATTTGATGGCCCGCTTGCGCCATAGCGGCGATATGCGCCTCCAGGCTGGCCTTGGCCGCCGCGTCGATGACTGGGCCGACATCGGTAGCGAGATGAGCGGGATCGCCGATATTCAGTTCCTGCATGGCGGCGCGGAGCAGGGTCAGCAGGTGGTCGGCGATGTCCTCTTGCAGACAGAGCACGCGCAGCGCCGAACAGCGCTGACCGGCGCTATCAAAGCCGGAGGCGATGACATCTTGCACCACCTGTTCCGCCAGCGCCGAGGAATCCACCATCATGGCGTTCTGGCCGCCAGTTTCGGCGATGAAGCGCGTATCCGGCAGCTCAGGAGCACGCTGGGCCAGGGCACGGTTGATGATCTGGGCGACTTCGAGCGAGCCGGTGAAGATGACCCCACGCACCCGTGCATCGCCGGTCAGCGCCGCCCCGACGGTCTCGCCCGGCCCCGGCAGCAGTTGCAAAGCGGCGGGTGGGATCCCGGCCTCGTGCAAGCAACGCACGGCCTGGGCGGCAATCAGCGGGGTCTGTTCAGCAGGCTTGGCCAGCACCGGACTTCCCGCTGCCAGCGCTGCCGTGATTTGGCCGAGAAAAATCGCCAGCGGGAAATTCCACGGACTGATACAGACCACCACGCCCGGAGACGGGCTGTGTGCATCCGCCAACTTTTCGGCTTGCAGGGCGTAGTAGCGGCAGAAATCCACGGCTTCGCGGATTTCAGCCACCGCGTTGGGCCAAGTTTTGCCCGCCTCCCGAAGGCACAGGCTGATGAGTTCGTACCGGTGGCTTTCCAGCAAATCCGCCGCTTGCCGCAACCGCCGGCCCCGCTCACTGGGCGGTGTTTGCTGCCAGGTTTCGGCGTAAGCCGCCGCCGCGCTGAGGGCACGTTCGATGTCGCTGGGGGAAGCATCCCGCACGGTGCCCACTCTTTCATCCCGGCGTGCCGGATTAGTGATGGGGTGGGAGGCACCGCCGCTGCTCGCGCACTCGGCAATCAGCGGTTCTGCCTGCCAATGCTGCTGTTGTAACCGCGCCAGTTCCGCCGTCAATGGCGCCAACACCCAATCGCTGGAGAGATCAAGACCGGCAGAATTGCGGCGTTCACTCCCGTAAAGCTGTTCGGGCAAGGGAATGGCCGGGTGCGGGGTGCCGCCGCTGTGCCGCACGGTGGTCAGTGGATGGGCGACCAGTTCCTCAATACGGACGTTTTCATCCACCAAGCGATTGACAAAGGAACTGTTCGCGCCATTTTCCAGCAGGCGGCGCACCAGATACGGCAGCAAGGTTTCATGCCGACCCACTGGCGCGTAAATGCGGCAGCGGGTGCCCCAGGGGCCACTGCTCACCACGTTATCGTAGAGCGTTTCGCCCATGCCGTGCAGGCATTGAAACTCGTACTCGGTGACGCCTTGCTCCATAGCCAGCCGCTCGACCGTGGCCAGGGTATGGGCGTTGTGGGTGGCAAATTGCGGATAGAGCACCGTCGCCGCCGCCAGCAGGCGCTGGGCACAGACCAGATATGACAAATCGGTGTGGGCTTTGCGGGTATAGACTGGATAGCCTTCCAGGCCCTCCATTTGTGCCCGCTTGATTTCGCTGTCCCAATAAGCACCTTTGGCCAGCCGCACCATCAGCCGACGACCGCTGGCGCGAGCCAGTGCAGCCAAATGGTCAATCAGCGGCAGGGCGCGTTTTTGATAGGCCTGCACCGCGATAGCCAGCCCTGCCCAGCCATCAAGCGCCGGTTCAAAGGCCAGCCGGTCGAATAAGTCTTGCGACAGTTCCAGCCGCTCTGCTTCTTCGGCATCGATGTTCAAGCCCATGTCATAAGTTCGTGCCAGCGTCGCCAGCGCCAGCAGACGCGGATACAGTTCGGCCAGCACTCGCTCGCGCTGAGCGCGGCTATAGCGCGGATGCAGCGCCGACAATTTGACCGAAATTCCCGGCCCCGCGATTACCCCCTGACCGGCGGCGGAACGGCCAATGGCCTGAATCGCCTGCTCGTAGGCCACAAAATAGCGTTCGGCGTCGGCGTTGGTCAGCGCCGCCTCGCCCAGCATATCGAAAGAATGGGTATAGCCCTTGCGGATGTTGTCCTGACTGCGGGTCAGCGCCGCCTCGATGCTTTCTCCCATCACGAACTGCTGACCGAGCAGCGTCATGGCAAATTCGACCCCACGGCGGATCAGTGGCTCGCCGCCACGGGCAATCGCACGGGTCAGCGTAGTGCTGAGCGAAGCTTCCGGGTGGGTGGCCACCAGCCGTCCGGTAATCATCAAGCCCCAGGTCGCCGCATTGACAAACAGCGATTCACTGCGGCCCAGATGCGCCCGCCAATCGCCTTTGCTGATTTTGTCGCGGATCAGGCGGTCGATGGTGGCGTCGTCGGGGATACGCAGCAGCGCCTCGGCCAGGCACATCAGGGCGATCCCTTCCTGGCTGGACAGGGAAAATTCATGCATCAACTGATCGACCCCGCTTGCGCCCTGCCGCTGGCGGCGGACGGTCGTGACCAGCCCGGTGGCGCGTTCGGCGATGGCGGCAGCCGAGGTAGCGGAAACAGCAGCTTGCATCGCCTGCACCAGCGTGGCCACGCAGGCCGCCTCATCGGCGCGGTAAGCTTGGGCGATGGCGGCGCGAGTGGCGGCGAGCGTAGCGTGGGAGTCAGTTGGGATGTTCATGAAAAAAGCGCCCTTTCCAGGAAGATTCCGCAGCGCGTTTGACCGTTTTTCGATTTCGCTGCTATTGTTAAATCAGTATAGAAAAGTTACCCATGGTTGTTAGTTCAGCCAGTATTTGGGTCAGCAATTGGCGTTGAGTCATGAGGAGATCGCGCATGAAGCACAAACTATTCGCCTTGGTTGCGGCAGTCGGTTTGGTGGTGGGTACGGCCGCGCACGCGGCGGATACCGTCAAAATTGGCCTCATGGCCCCGCTGACTGGTTCCTGGGCCAGCGAAGGGCAAGGCATGAAGAAAATCGTCGAGCTGTTGGCCGAGCAACAAAACGCCACCGGCGGCGTACTGGGTCGGCAGATCGAGGTAATCACCGAGGACGACGGCGGTGATCCACGCACGGCTTCGCTGGCCGCCCAGCGCCTCACTACCAAGGGCGTCGCGGCGGTGGTCGGCACCTACGGTTCCTCCGTCACTGAAGCTGGCCAGGCGATTTACGATGAAGCCGGCCTTCCACAGATTGCCAACGGCTCCACCGCTATCCGCCTGACGGAGAAAGGGTTCAAGCGGTTTTTCCGCACCGCGCCCCGCGATGATGAACAAGGCCGCATGGCGGTGCAGACCATCGACAAATTGGGCTTCAAAAAGGTGGCGATCTTGCACGACAGCACCTCCTACGCCAAAGGTCTGGCCGATGAGTCCAACGCCCTGCTGAAAAAGAAAGGGACTGAGGTGGTGTTTTTTGATGCGCTCACGCCCGGTGAGCGGGATTACACGACCATTCTCACCAAGCTCAAGGGAGCCAAGCCGGATGTAGTGCTGTTTACTGGTTACTTCCCGGAGGCTGGACTGTTGTTGCGGCAGAAGAAGGATATGAGCTGGAAGGTGCCGTTTATTGGGGGTGATGCCACCAACAATGCCGATTTGGTCAAGATTGCCGGTAAGGAAGCTGCCGAGGGTTATTATTTCCTCAGCCCGCCGCAGCCGCAGGATTTGGATACAGCGGACGCCAAGGCGTTTCTGGACGGTTATCAGAAAAAATACAACGAATTGCCGCCGTCCATTTGGGCTGTGCTGGCTGGCGATGGATTCAAGGTCATGGTTGCCGGCATCGTGGGGGCTAAATCGACTGACGGCGGCAAAATCGCCGACTATCTGCATAAAGAGCTAAAGAATTTCTCTGGCTTGAGCGGTTCGATTTCCTTCGACGCCAAGGGCGACCGGGAAGGCGAGGTCTATCGGCTTTACAAGGTGGATGCGGAAGGCAAGTTTGTGATGCAGAAGTAGCGGGACACTCCGACGGTTTTCTCCTTAGGAGAAAACCGTTGCAGGCGACGGGGTCGGCCTGTCGATTTGCAAAGCGATATATCAGTCGATTTCACGGCAGCCAGTAGTTTATCGGCAACTCGCTATCCCCTCTCCTCTAGCCTAAATCCGACGACCTCGTGGAAGAATTTTTCCAGCAACTCACCAATGGCCTGGCCGTCGGCGGCATTTATGCCTTGATCGCCTTGGGCTACACCATGGTTTATGGCGTCCTCAAGCTCATCAATTTCGCCCACGGTGATCTATTCACCTATGGCGCTTATCTGGGCTTGACGCTACTCACCTCACTGGCGCTGACCGACCGCTTGGGCTTCGTCATGGGGGTATTGGTGTTGGCGCTAATGGTCATGGGCTTGGTGGCGGTGTTGGGCGCAATTTTGGAACGGGCGGCCTATCGTCCCTTGCGCCAATCGCCTCGGCTGTCGGCAGTGGTATCGGCGCTGGGTGCGTCCATCTTCCTGCAAAATACCCTGATGCTGATCTACGGCGCGCGCTTTCAGGTCTATCCCGAAAACATTCTGCCCGCGACCACCTTGAACGTCTTTGGCTTGTACTTGCCGTTGATGCGGGTGCTGATCGTGCTGGCATCGGTGTTGATGATGGTGGCGCTTTACCTGTTCATTCAGAAAACTAAAATCGGCACGGCCATCCGTGCGGCGGCGATTGACCAGGGTGCGGCGCGGTTAATGGGTATTGATGTTAATCGGGTGATTATGCTGGTTTTTCTGGTGGGGCCGGCGCTGGGTGGCGTGGCGGGGCTAATGGTCGGTTTGTATTACGGCCAGATTAATTTCACCATGGGTTGGGTCTATGGCATGAAAGCCTTTACCGCTGCGATCCTCGGCGGCATTGGCAACATTCCCGGCGCGATGGTGGGGGGCTTGTTGTTGGGCGTGATCGAAGCGCTGGGCGCGGCCTATATTTCGGTCGCCTGGAAAGACGCCATCGCGTTCTGCGTGCTGATTTTGATTCTGATCGTCCGGCCCACTGGCCTGCTGGGCGAACGGGTGGCTGATAAAATATGAAGCCGCGCTTGCAAAGCTTGGGTGTGGGTTTGTTGGTCGCGTTGCTGGCCATCGCACCCCTGTTTCTCAACGCCTATCAGGTGGATGTGCTCAACAGCATCGGCTTGTACGCGCTGCTGGCCTTGGGCCTGAATCTGATTTTGGGCGAGGCGGGGCTGTTCAACATGGGGCATGCCGCCTTTTATGCGATGGGGGCTTATACCACGGCCATTCTTAACACTCGCTATCAAATTCCCGTGTTGTGGACGCTGCCATTGAGCGCTGCCGTCGCGGGTGCTTTCGCGCTGGCGGTGGCGCGGCCCGTGGTGCATCTGCGCGGTGATTATCTGTTGATCGTCACGATCGGCGTGGGCGAAATCGTCCGCATTGCGCTGATTAACGATGTTTTTGGCATCACGGGCGGTGCTAATGGCATTTTTGGCATTAGTCGCCCAAAGTTGTTTGGCGTGGTCATTCGCCAGCCACAGCAATTTTTTTATCTCATCTGGGGTTTCGTTGCGCTGACCATCGTTCTGTTTCTGCGCTTAAAAAAATCGCGCTTCGGCCGGGCGCTCAATTATCTGCGCGAGGATGCAGTGGCGGCGGAAGGCAGCGGCGTCAACACCGATTATTACAAGCTGGCGGCCTTTGGGTTGGGCGCGGCCTGGGCGGGCATGGCCGGTACCCTGTTCGCCGCCAAGATGACCATTATCTCCCCGGAATCATTTAGTTTTTGGGAATCGGTGGTGTTGTTCATGATTGTGATTCTGGGTGGAGCGGGCAGTATTCCAGGTGTGTTGCTGGCGGCGTTTCTCGTGGTCGGGTTGCCGGAATTGTTCCGGGAATTCTCCGGCGCGCGGATGTTAGTGTTCGGGTTGGTGATGATGGTGATGATGGTGTTCCGACCGCAAGGGCTGTTGCCGATGCGGGGGCATCCGTTTTCGCTGGTCGCATTGAACCGGATCGCCCGGCGATGACAGGCGTTGCAGCCAGGCTCGAGCACGCAGTGGCACCCCTGCTGAACTTGCGGGAGGTCACCAAATCCTTTGGCGGCTTGACAGCGGTCAATAACGTGTCGTTCGCGGTGGAGGCGGGGTCGGTCGTTGGGCTGATTGGCCCGAATGGCGCGGGCAAGACCACCGTGTTTAATCTTATCACTGGTAACTATCGCCCGGATCGCGGGGAGATTCGCTTTGCCGAGCAGCGACTGAATCAGTTGCGCACCCACCGCATCATCATGCTGGGCATTGCCCGAACCTTCCAGAATATCCGCCTGTTTCAGCAGTTAACCGCCCTGGAAAATGTGCTGGCCGGGTGTCACTACCGGATGCGCGGCGGTATTCTGGCCGGCATGTTGGCTTTGCCAGCGCAGCGGCGCGTTGAGGAAGAGGCCGTCGAGCGCGCGTTGGGCGCGCTCGATTTTGTTGGGCTGCGCCCGCAGGCGCTCACGGCGGCCAAGAATTTACCTTATGGCGATCAGCGGCGGCTGGAAATCGCCCGCGCGTTGGCCACTGAGCCGCGTCTGTTGATTTTGGACGAGCCAGCTGGCGGCATGAACGAGCAGGAAACCGAGGCACTGATCGGCCTCATTGCGCAAATCCGGGTGCGTGGCATCACCATTTTGCTCATTGAGCACGATATGCGGCTGGTGATGCGGGCTTGTGAGAAATTGGTGGTGCTGGAGTACGGCGGCAAAATCGCTGAGGGGCCGCCGGAGCAAGTGCGCCATGATCCGAAAGTTATTCAAGCTTATTTGGGGGCGGAGGATGAGGTGTAGGAGTGCGATGAGGCTGATTTAAGGTTGTCGGGGCTGAACTAGGAGTCGCTCAGCTTCGCCCAGATGGTCCGCGCGAAGCGCCAACCATTTGGTGGATATCAAGACCCCGCTCGGTCATGAGAGCGTCGCCACCACCCAGATTGATACCAACGTCGGGCAGGAACGGCTGGAGAAGGTGGTGGGACGGTTGTGATTGGACACAAGGCACAAGAACGAAAAGCTAACGGTGCGCGGGCGGTGGGGGAATATTCGGGAAATACTGACCGGATTCAGTGCACGATACCCGCCGGATCATGTTGCGAATAATTCGCTCAGCCGGTACGTAGCCATCCGAGAGGGCCGGCTGAGGAAGGGTCTTAGGCAATGCCGGCCTGGGCGACAGCGCCATTTTTGCGCCTTCCAATACAGCGCGGCGGGATAGCGCCGTCTCCACTTTCGGCCTCAGTGCTGTCTCTCCTATCTTCGCGACTCCTTGAATATCTTTGATCACCATGGGAATGGCGAGTTTATTCCATGGCAGCTTCGAAATCAGCTTGCCGAGACCTTCCGCAAGCACAGGCTCACTCATTTTCAATGCGCCCCGTTGAATCGCCTCCTCCATTTTTTTGCCAGAGCCTAGAGCCATCCCCAACTCATACGGTGCCTCCACAAAACAGGCCACAACTACGTTGGCTCCAAACGCCGCACCTTTTCCGATATCTTCCGCGATCGCCATCTTGCCGATACCAACCTTGGCCAGGCCGAATACCATTTGTGTGACGCCTTCAATTACCGCAAATCCTACCTTCTCCGTTTCGGCATAACGCGCCGTTCCCTTGATCGCACTGCGTGCGCCGAGGGCGCCGAGCGCCCAACCGCCGGAGAGGAATGTTGCGCCCACCATCAGAATATCGGCCGAGGTGTCGCGCACGATCTCTACCCCTTTTTTCTGCTTTTCGAGATAATCAACAGTTTTCTTGATGCTGGGCAGAGTTTTTTTCCAGGCATCATTGCTCTTCTTCCAAAACTGCTGGTCATATTTGAGGGTGTCTTCGCGCAGACCGATCAAATGAAGGATGGTCCTTTCTCCGGAACTAGGTAGCCAGGTACGCCAAATGTCTTGCGCCAAAAACGCCGCCTCGGTGTCTGCATCCCTTTCCACCGCCGGCCAGTCAACCACAACATGTTCAACCATGACTTCAGCTATGGTGACATAGCCGCCAGTTTGTAGATAATGCGTTTCATTGTGACTGTGTTGCAGAACCTTCTTGGCGCGCGCATAGGCGCGAAGAATGCGATAAATGCCCACCCAATCCACGTTCCAAACCGCGCCGGTAGCGTCGGTGTATTCAAACCAGTACTTCGCATTGGGATCTATCATGGCGGACTCCTTCCCATACTGTAATTCGGACGGCCTCATGCGATAGCGACGCCGATCGCCAGGTCAAACATTGTCGCCCCTTCTTGGCGGCGGTGGCCCTCAGCGGTCCAGCTTTTCTGGCGTAAATCCGTCCAGGATCGGTGACTTTTCGCCCTTGCTGATGGCAGGTTTGACTGTAAATCTTAGCTTTTTATACCATAAATATAACATTAAATAAAATAAGTAAAATTATCAAAAATGTGTCGCATAACATGATCTATGTAGCAAATAAAAGAACTACAGAAACTGCCTCAGTTTCTTCAGAAGCGTTCTTCGGGATCGGGTCAGTGGGCGGGTTGTTGCGCAGCGCATAGCGCAGTGTCATGGTCTGACCGACGTAGGCAAGCGGGACCACTTGCGCGGTCTAAATCTCTTCGCAGCGGACGCAGGGGGTGAAATGGGGGACGCGCGCTTCCTGAAGCCAACATCCAGCGCAATGACTGAGCGTGACTGCCGAACAGTTGTGGTAAAGCAACGGAATGCGCTTTAAGGCCGATTCTTGCGCGCGCCGCCCGGCTTACGCGGTGGGCGGCCCGTGGCTTTGGCGTGATAGGGATTCTCGCCGCCGCGAAACTCAATGCGGATCGGCGTTCCCCAGAGGTTTAAGCGCTGGCGATAAACGCCGACCAGATAACGTCGATAGGATTCCGGTACATGTTCGACCCGGTTGCCGTGAATGATAATCATCGGCGGGTTTTGGCCACCGGCATGGGCATAGCGGAGCTTGATGCTGTGGCCATGCACCAAGGGCGGCTGATGCGCCGCCAGTGCTTCTTCCAGAATGCGAGTCAATTCCGGCGTGGACAGTTTGCGGGTCGCGGCGGCGTAGGCCGCACGGACGGAGCCAAGCAGCTCCCCCGCTCCGGTGCCGTGCAGGGCGGAAATGAGATGGATCTTGGCGAAGTTGACAAAATCCAGCCGCCGATCCAGATCGCGCTTGACCTGGGCGCGAGTATCGGGATCCAGGTGATCCCACTTGTTGACCGCGATCACCAAAGCCCGCCCGCGCTCTACAATCAGGCCCAACAGGCTGGCGTCCTGTTCACTCACTCCCTGGCGGGCATCCAACACCAACACGGCGACATGAGCTTGTTCAATGGCTTGTAGCGCCTTGATGACGCTGAACTTTTCCACCGTTTCATTGACCCGCGCCCGGCGACGGATGCCTGCGGTGTCGATCAGAATGTAGCGTTGACCGTCGCGTTCAAACGGCGTGGCGATGCTATCGCGGGTGGTGCCAGGGAGGTCGCACGCCAACAGGCGCTCCTCGCCCAGCCAGCGGTTAATGAGGGTGGATTTCCCCACATTGGGTCGACCGACCACAGCCAGTTTGATGACGCTTTCCGCAGGCTCCGAGCGCCCCGGCGTCTGCACGCCATCCGCTTCCTCCCCATCCGCTGGCTCCGCTTGGGCTAATTCCTCCTGGTCCTGCACTGGCCCGCTGTCCTGCGCAACGGGCAACGCCAACGCCGCAAAGACCGCATCCATCAGCGCTTCGACACCTTGGTTGTGCGCAGCGGCAATGGTGTGCAGATGCGCCAGACCAAGGTCGTGAAAATCCGCGCTGAGCAGATGCGGATCTCGATGTTCAGCTTTGTTAATGACCAGATGCACCGGCTTGCCAGTGCGTCGTAACTGGCTGGCGATGTCCTCGTCCGCCGCTGTCAGGCCGGCGCGGCCATCCACTAGCAGCAGCACTGCGCTGGCCTCCTCAATCGCTCGCCACGCCTGCCGGGCCACCAAGCCCTCCAGCCCTTCCTCGGTACCGGTCAGGCCGCCGGTATCCACTACGACAAAGGGATGGGAGCCGCGCTGGCCGATGCCATATTGGCGGTCGCGCGTCAGACCGGGAGTGTCCGCCACTAGTGCGCTGCGGGTGCGGGTCAGGGCGTTGAACAAGGTGGATTTGCCGACGTTGGGTCGACCGACTAGAGCAATGACAGGGAGCATGGCAAGCGCAGCACAATTTCGAAAGAGGGGAGTGATTATGCCTGAAGGCAGATTGCGGGGTACGCTAAACAAGGCCCCCATGGTTTGCGCAACGGGATTTAATCAAGCATGGCCTGGAACCAGCGCCTTGCAGAGAAACCACGATGACGAGCCGACGGCGCTGCCGCCATAAGCGGTTCGGACTACAATGAAACCTAATCTGTCGTTTCGCGCGACTCGGAAAGCCCGGCTTACCGATCCCCATCGACCTTTCCAACCAGCGATGCTTTCCATGCCGTCCATCCATCTTCCGCTGCTCCTGCTCTGCGTGGTTTTGCCGCTTATGTTCTCCTTGCCAACGCTTGCCGCCGCGCCTGAATCCTCTACCCCCATCTCGGCGGGGGTCGCTACCCACCAATCCATCCTGCTGGATGACTTTGAGAAAATTGATGGCTGGAGCGCCGTAACCTCGCCGACCGCCCGTCTGGAAATTGCTCAAGACTCAGGCCGTACTGGGCGAGCGTTGCGGCTGGATTTCGAGTTTCAGGATGGCGCTGGCTTCGTGATCGCCCGCAAAGCCTTCCCCATGCCCTTGCCGGACAACTTCGCCTTTCATTTTTTTATGCGCGGCGATACGCCACCGAGCGATACGGAATTCAAACTGGTGGACTCGCGGGAAAACGTGTGGTGGTTCAAGCAACGCGAACACACATTCAGCAAAGATTGGCAACCAGTCAAGATTAAGCGGCGGCAGATCAGCCGAGCGTGGGGGCCAGGGGGGGCGCTGGACGAGGTGGCGGTCATTGAATTTGCATTTGCTCTGGGAAAGCCGGGTAAAGGGTCGATATGGATCGACGAACTGCGTTTTGAGGAACGCGAACCGGCCCAGGCCTATACCCTGAATCCGACTATCAGCGCCTCCACCGCTACAGACGGCCAATCGCCGGAGGCTGTGTTGGACCCGGATCCCGCGACCCGCTGGCGCAGTGGAGCGCTAGCTGAAGAGCAATGGCTGTTGCTGGATTTTCTCACCCCGCGCGAATACGGCGGAGTAGTGCTGGACTGGGACGCGAAAGATTATGCGGTTGACTACGAGGTGCAGCTCTCCGACGACGGCGCTGCCTGGGAAACTGTTTATCAGGTGCGCAATGGCAATGGCCAGCGTGATTATTTGTATTTGCCCGACGCAGAATCCCGTTATCTGCGGCTGAATCTGCAACGTAGCAGCCGGGGGCGGGGCTACGCCATTGGCCGGGTTCTGGTGCAATCCTACGAATTTTCCAGCTCTGTCAGTCAGTTTTTTGAAACGGTGGCCCGCGATGCGCCCCGTGGTTACTATCCCCGCTATTTTCAGGGCGAGCAGTCCTATTGGACGGTAGTGGGCGTCAGTGGCGACGATAAGGAAGCCCTGTTAAACCAGGATGGCATGTTGGAAGTCGATAAAGGCGGTTTCACCATTGAGCCATTTTTGTTCGTTGATGGCCAAGTACGCACCTGGGCCGATGTCAGCGCCAGTCAGGAGCTGGTCAAGGGCTATCTGCCGATCCCGACCGTACATTGGCAAGATCCCGCCTACCGGCTGGCTGTCACCGCCTTCGCCGCCGGCTTGCCTGGCCAGTCTTCTCTTTATGCGCGCTACCGCGTAGAAAACCCCAGCGCCGATCCGCGCCATCTCACCCTGTATCTGGCGCTGCGGCCCTTCCAGGTGAATCCGCCCTGGCAGTCGCTCAATATGGCGGGCGGGGTATCGTCGATCCAGCATCTAGGTTACGCCGACCGCACAATCCTTATAAATCAGCGCCCTACAGCGCAGCCCAATCAACCGGCTAAAGCTGTGGCGGTATTGACCGCCCCCGACCGCTTCCGCGCCGCCACCTTCGATCAGGGACCGATCACCGACTATTTGGCGATGGGCCAGTTGCCCGAAACCACCGAGGTAGTCGATGCTTTTGGCTATGCGTCCGGCGCGCTGGAATACAGTTGGGATTTAAAGCCGGGCGAAGCGCGCGAAGTGGTGCTGCGCATTCCGTTTCATGCCAGCGATCCGCTCTTCGCCCCAGAGGACGCGCCACGTCCTCCAGCAGATATTCAAGTGGACTCCCTGCTAGAGCAGGTGACCCGGGACTGGGAAGAGCGCCTGGATCGGGTGGAGGTGGAATTGCCGCTGGTCGCCCAGCGTCTGGCCTGGAGCCTTAAAAGCAATCTGGCTTACATCCTGATTAACCGCGATGGCCCCGCCATTCAACCTGGCTCGCGCACCTATGCGCGGTCGTGGATTCGGGATGGTGCCCTGACCTCCGCCGCCTTGCTGGGGATGGGCCATACTCAGGAGGCGCGGGAGTTTTTGCAATGGTACGTCGGCTATCAGGGAGCGGATGGCTCCATTCCTTGCTGTGTCGATGCCCGCGGGGCCGACCCGGTGCCGGAGCACGACAGCCACGGCGAATTCATCTACGCGGTCATGGAATATTACCGCTACACCCGCGACATCGGTTTTCTGCGGCAAATGTGGCCAGCAGTGATCAAAACGGTCGGCTATATCGAGTCGCTGCGCCAGCAGCGCCTGACGGAACGTTATCAGACCGATCCAGACTATCTGGCCTATTTCGGGCTGGTGACAGAATCTATCAGCCACGAAGGCTACGCCAGCCAGCCACGTCACTCCTATTGGGATAACTTCTTTGTGCTGCGCGGCTTGAAAGATGCGGCCGCCATGGCGGCGATTCTGGACGAGACAGACGCAGCCGAACGCTTTGCCAACCTGCGCGATGCGTTCCGTAGAGACTTATATGCCTCCATTCGGGCGACAGTCAAACGGCATCAGATTGATTTTATTCCGGGCGCAGTCGAATTGGGCGACTTCGACGCCACCTCGACCACTATTGCCGTGGATCCTGGCGGTGAATTGGGGCGCTTGCCACAGCCGGCGCTGGATCGCACCTTTGATCGCTACGCCGCGTTTTTCCGCCAGCGCTTAGCCGATGCGCAATGGGAGGCGTACACGCCCTATGAATGGCGGGTGGTGGGTACCATGGTCCGCTTGGGCTTCCGTGAGCGCGCCCTGGAGCAGATCGAGTTTTTGATGCAGGGCCAGCGCCCGGTGGCCTGGAATCACTGGGCGGAAGTGGTTTGGCGTGACGCCAGTCTGCCGCGCTTTATCGGTGACATGCCGCATACCTGGGTCGGCTCCGATTTTATCCGCGCCGCGCGCAGCCTGTTTGTATACGAACGCGAGGCCGATCAAGCCTTGGTGATCGGTGCAGGTATACCCGCGCTCTGGCTGGAAAGTCCGCCAGGAATCACCATCCGCCGGATGCCAACCTGGTATGGTACGTTGAACTATCGCATGGCAATGGCTGGCCCGGACCTGGTGCGCGTGCGCTTGACCGGCGATGTCACCGTGCCGGCAGGGCGCATCATTCTCCACTCTCCACTGGACCGACCACTACGCGCGGTGATGGTCAATGGCCGGGCCATCACGACCTTTACCGCGCACACGGCGACCGTCGATCAGTTTCCGGCGGAGATTGAGCTGCAATACCCGTCGGCCAATACCCCCTGAGCGCCGCGTCGCCTGATCTTTTTGGCGCGATTCACTTTCTAACCTAATCCGGCTTGCGGAAGTGCTGACGATGCCTTTTACCTTGCATACACTGACCAATGGCCGCTATGCGACCCATCTAACGCCTGCCGGAACTGGCTATTCCACCTGGGACGGGCTGACGCTGACCCGCTGGAATGCGGATCCAGTGACCGATGGCGATGGCTTTTTTCTCTATCTGCGGGACCGGCAAAGTGGTGCGGTGTGGTCGCTGGGTCGCCAGCCCGTGGCGACTCCGGGGGCGCAACGCGCCAGCCGCTTCAGCGCCGAGTGCGCCGAACTGCGCTGTGTGCAAGACGGCATTAGCGCTGAAATGACCGTGGTGGTACCCGCCGCCGCTGATGTGGAATTGCGGTGGGTGACGCTGCGCAACCACGGTGACCGGCCCCGGCAAATCGAGCTGACCAGTTATGCTGAAGTGGTCTTAAACGCGCAGGCGGCCGATACCGCGCATCCGGCGTTTTCCAAACTATTTGTCCAGACCGCGTTCGACGCTCCATTGGGAGCGCTGCTGGCGCGACGGCGGCCGCGCGTAACTGGAGAGACCGTGTGTTGGCTGGTGCACGCGCTGATCGGCGCTGAGGGCACGGACGCTGCTTTGGAATGGGAAACCGACCGGGTGCGCTTTATCGGGCGCAGCTACACGTTGGCGGCACCAAAGGCTTTGATGGCGAATGAACCGCTGTCCGGTACAGTCGGCAATGTGCTGGATCCCATCGTAAGTCTGCGCTATACGCTGGATGTGCCGGCGGGTGGTTCAGCACACTGCGTCTTTCTGCTGGGCGTGGCGGCGCACCGCGCGGCGGCGCTGGCGTTAGTGGCCCAGTATCGACCGGCGACTGCCACTGTCGCCGCCTTCCAGGCGGCACTGAGTGCGGGTTCAGTTGATCAAACCTCCTGGGCTTACCAGCCCGCCGCCAGGACGCCGCGCGGGGCGCGGGCCGAGGAGTCGGTTGCGGCGGGCGCCCCTCCTGCCGAGGCGGCAGACCCCCAGGAGCCATTGCAGTTCTGGAACGGTTACGGCGGTTTTAGCGCCGACGGGACGGAATACGTGATTCGGCTCCAGCCCGACGCCAGCGGGCGCTTGCGCCTACCACCGTTGCCCTGGGTCAACATTATCGCTAATCCCCAGTTCGGGTTTCTGGCCAGCGAAACTGGTGCGGGCGCTGTCTGGAGCCAGAACAGCCGCGAAAATCGACTGACGCCCTGGTTCAACGATCCGGTACTCGATCCCCACGGCGAGGCGTTATATCTGCGCGACGCAAGCACCGGCGCGTACTGGTCGTCCTTGCCGGGGCCGACACCGCAGCCCGTCCCCTATACCGTTCGCCACGGATTCGGCTACAGCCGCTATCGCCATGTCAGCCAGGGACTGGAGCACGATGTATGGCTGTTCACGCCGTGCGCGGAACCGCTCAAAATCACGCGCTTGCGTTTGCACAATGGCAGTGGCCAAGCGCGTCGGCTGTCCCTGTTTGCCTATGCGCAACTGGTGTTGGGCGTGTTGCCAGGAGAGGATGCGGCGGGCCTGGTGATTGAGCATGATCAGGCGACCGGGGCGTTGCTGGCTGAGAACCATAACCGCGAATTTAGCGGGCGTAGCGCCTTCGCCGCGCTGGTCGGCGTCGATGCGGCGGTAGTGCGGGTCAGCGGGGACCGGGCTGCTTTTCTAGGCCCTTACGGCGTGTTAGCCCAACCCGCTGCGCTGGAAGATGGCCCCACTTTGCAGGGTCGGCCCGGTGCCTACCAGACTCCGTGCTTTGCCTTGCAAACAAGCCTGCGCCTGGAGCCGGGCGCGACGCTGGAATGCGCCTTTTTGTTGGGCGAGGCCGACAATCGGGACGAAGCCCGGCGCTTGCTTGCGCACTATCGTCAGCCCGCTGCGGTGTCGGCCGCGCTGGATGCCGTGCGCGCCTTCTGGCGCAACCAAACCGCTGGCATCCGCATTCAGAGCCCCAGTCCGGCATTGGATTTGCTGATGAATGGCTGGCTGGTCTATCAGATTCTCAGCTGTCGGTTGTGGGGGCGCTCGGCATTTTACCAGTCGGGGGGCGCATTTGGCTTCCGCGACCAGTTGCAAGACGCCGCCGCACTGCTGTATCACGCTCCAGCGATAACTCGTCGTCAATTGCTGCTGCACGCCGCTCACCAGTTTAGCGAAGGCGACGTCTTGCACTGGTGGCATCCGCCCACCAGCGTCGGCATTCGCACCCGCTTTAGCGACGATCTACTATGGCTACCGTATCTGGCGGCGTTTTACGCGCGCGCCACCGGCGACTGGGCGCTGTTCGATCAACCCGCCTCCTTTCTCACAGCGCGGCTATTAGCTGAGGGCGAAGATGAAGCCTTCCTCACCCCAACCATATCCGGCGAGATAGAGAGCCTGTACGCTCATTGTTGCCGGGCGCTAGATCGCTCCCTGACCCAGGGCGTACATGGCTTGCCGTTGATGGGCACCGGCGACTGGAACGACGGGATGAACCGGGTGGGGCGGGAAGGGCGCGGCGAAAGTGTGTGGATGGGGTTTTTTCTCTATGCCATTTTGGGCGACTTTGTTCCGATCTGCGAACGGCGCGGCGACCGGGAACGGGCGCAACGCTATGCTGGGTTTCGTCGCCACTTGGCCGAGGCGCTCAACACCCACGGCTGGGATGGTGCCTGGTATCGGCGGGCTTGGTACGATAACGGCGCGGTGCTGGGTTCAGCCACCAGCGATGAATGCCGCATTGATGCCCTGGCGCAAGCCTGGGCGGTACTATCCAAAGCCGCGCCGCCAGAGCGGGCCGCAGCAGCCTTAGCCGCCGTCGAGCAACACTTAATTGCGGAGCCAGAGGGCCTGATCCGTTTGTTAACCCCCCCATTCGAGCACACGCCGCATGATCCAGGCTATATCAAGGGCTATGTCGCTGGGGTGCGGGAAAACGGTGGCCAATACACCCACGCGGCGCTGTGGGTGGTGCGGGCGCTGGCCGAGCTGGGCTGGCGGGAGCGGGCAGCGCGGTTGCTGGAGATGTTGACGCCCATTCATCACACGCGGACGCCGGAAGCGGTGGCGGTCTATCAACTGGAACCGTTTGTAGTCGCTGCGGATATTTACGGTGCGGCCCCGCATATCGGGCGCGGCGGCTGGAGTTGGTATACTGGCGCGGCGGGCTGGATGTTGCGGGTGGTGCTGGAATCCATCCTGGGTTTGGAACTGGTCGAAGGCCGCGTATTGCGTCTGCGTCCGTGCATTCCAGACGTTTGGTCGGGTTTCCAGTTGCATTACTGTCCGCCGGACCACTGCGCGGTTTACGCTATCGAAGTGAATAATCCAGGCCGCAATGCGGCGCGAGTAGTAGCCGTTTTGTTAGATGGCGCGCCCGGTACGCTTGAGGAGGGCGCGGCCTGCATTCCATTGCTGGGCGATGGCCGGACCCATCGCATCAGCGTCACGCTGGGCGCTGCCTAAAACTATGCCTAATAACCATGGTCAATGCTCAGTGGCTAACCGATGCCAGCACGCTTTCCGCGCTGCTGTTTCGCCCTCAACTGTTTTGGTACTAAGGCTGTGAGAGTAAGGGCGATGGGCGTTTTCATGGCGCAGTATTTTCATGGCGCAATAATTGTGGCTTGCACCACTCATGAAAAACACACGAGGTTCCTCGTATGGCTAAAAGCACTACACCTAAGAGCAGCACAGCCCCCAAGAACACCACGACGCCAAAAGCTAAAACCACCCGCGCTGTGGCCACGGCTAGCAAGAGCAAAAAGCAGCAGAGTGCCACCGTGCAGGTGGGTATGGGGGCCATCCCCCATGCGGACGGCGTGGCCTTTCGCGTCTGGGCACCCCATGCCACGGCAATCTCGGTGGTCGGTTCATTTAATGACTGGGATAAAAGCCGCCACCCGCTGACTCACGAAGCGAATGGGTATTGGTACAGCGATGTCGCCGGGGCCAAGATCGGCCAGGAATATCGTTACCTGCTGACTACGCCTTGGGGAGAGCTATCGCGCATCGATCCGTATGCCCGCGAAGTGACTAATTCCATCGGCAACGGTGTTGTGCACGATCCCCACTTCGACTGGGAGGGCGACCAATTCCAGTGTCCGCCCTGGAATGAGCTGGTGATCTACGAGATGCACGTCGGCACCTTTTTCGACCCCGATCCCAACAATGATGCTCCCGGTGTCTTTGAAGATATCGCAAAACGGTTCGACCATCTCAAGCGCTTGGGCGTAAATGCGCTGCAACTGATGCCCGTGGCGGAATTCGCGGGCGACCGCTCGTGGGGCTATAACCCTGCGCATATTTTCGCGGTGGAATCGGCTTATGGAGGGCCAAGGGCTTTCAAGGAATTCGTCAAGCAGGCTCATCGCAACGGCTTCGCGGTGATTTTGGATGTGGTCTACAACCATTTCGGACCTTCGGATCTCGACCTGTGGCGCTTCGATGGCTGGAGCGAGAACGATGGCGGCGGGATTTATTTCTTCCAGGATGATCGCCGTCATACGCCTTGGGGCGATACCCGGCCGGACTATGGTCGGGGCGAGGTTCGTCAGTTTATTCGCGACAACGCGCTGATGTGGCTTGAGGATTACCATGTGGATGGCCTGCGCATGGATATGACAGTCTACATCCATAAGCATGGGTCGGGCGCCGCGCCGATCCCGGAAGGCTGGAGCTTATTGCAGTGGATCAACCGCGAGATTGCCGAGAAATTTCCCGGTCGCATCAGCATCGCGGAAGATCTGCAACAAGATCCGTATGTCACCAAGGATGAGCATGAAGGGGGTGCCGGCTTCAGCGCCCAATGGAGTTCCAGTTTCGTCCACCCCATCCGGGAAGCGGTCATTGTCGCATCCGACGAGTGGCGCTCGATGGCGGCGGTCGCCACAGCGATCCAATTCCGCTACAACATCGACTCTTTCGAGCGGATTATTTACAGCGAGTCGCACGACGAGGTGGCCAACGGCAAGGCGCGGGTGCCGCAAGAAATCGACGGCGGCGACAGTAAGGGTTTTTACGCCCAGAAACGCTCCACCCTCGCTGCGGCGATGGTATTCACGGCCGCGGGCATCCCCATGCTGTTCCAGGGGCAGGAATTTCTGGAGGGCGAATGGTTCCGCGACACTGTGCCATTGGACTGGGACGACTCCAAGGATTTTCGCGGGATCGTGCGTTTGTATCGGGATTTGGTGCGGTTGCGGCTGAATCGGCAGGGAAAAACCCGTGGCTTATGTGGACAGCATGTGCAGGTCACGCACTGCAACGATTCCGCGAATATGATTGTGTTCCGCCGCTGGGATGTCGGCGGACCGGAGGATGATGTGCTAGTGGTGGCCAACTTCTCCGCCGAACGGCGCGAAAATTATCGCGTTGGTTTCCCCGCTGAGGGTTTATGGAGACTCCGGCTTAACTCTGACTGGCAGGGCTACAGTGGACTTTTTACCGGCACTGAGGAAGGTGATGTGGTGGCTAGAACGGAGCATTATGACTATCTGTCGGCCAGCGCTGAGGTTTCGATTGGACCCTACAGCGTATTGATTTTCTCGCAGGAGCGCTAAGCAGACCAGGTTGCACAGTGCAGGCTGTGCTGTCAGCCTCGAACTGGTTCCATGGTCCTCGGGTGATGGCTCCCCGGCTTGTGCTGGGGAACCGTCACTAACGATGGGCAGCGGTGGTCAGGCGTCCCTGCGCTACGACTGAGCCGTCATCGCGCGCGCAGCTAAAGCCGATGGTGCCGTTCCGGGTTGGTTCAAAGCGAATGGTGAACGCTTGTTCCGGCAGCACTGGTGCCAGAAATTTCACCACAGGAAAACCGGTGATCGTCATCTGCGGTTGTCGCGTCATGAACGCCTGAAGCACTTCCTCCAAAATCACTACGCCAGGCGTGACCGGATGGTCGGGAAAATGGCCAGGTAGACTGGGATGAAGGGCGGGGATGACGACGCGGTGCTCGGAAATCATGCTGAGGAGGGCGCGTGGCTGGATGAAGCGGGGCGAAGCAGCGTCCGCAAAGCTTCCCGCGTGACCTTGCCAGTCTCGTTGCGGGGTAAGGCCGTCACTTTGAGCAAGGGGCGGGGTAGAAAAACCGGATCCAGCCGCAATGCCAGCGCAGCGATGAGTTGCCGTTCGCTTAATCCCGGCGCAACGACCACGGCCCAGAGGCGCTGGCTTTCCGGGTCGGCTTCATCTGGCGGTAAAAACAGGCCTTCCACCACTCCTTCGATCTCGGCAAGCTGCTGATTGAGAGCTGCCAACGACGCGCGTTTGCCGGCGATATTGATGAGATCCTCCTGGCGGCCCAGCAGCCTGAATTGACCATCGTTGCCGGGCTCGATGATGTCGTGCAGCGGTACAGGCTCTGGCAGATGCGCCCCTGATAAGACAGAACCACACAGTTGAAAACCGTCGTAGAGTCGCCAGTGATCGCCATCTAGGGTGCGACGACTGGCGATGGAACCCGCTTCGGTGCAACCATAAATTTCTAGCACGGGCGCATGGAATGCTGCTTCAGCTTGAGCCGCCAGCGGCGCAGCTAGGGGTGCGGTCGCCGAGAGCACAAAAGCTGGTTGTGGCCAGGACAGCTCCGCCTGCATGCAGGCTTGCAGGTGAATGGGTGTGGTCACCAGCACGCGCGGGGCGGTCGCCGCTGCCAGCGCGGCGCGGATATCCTCCGGGAAAAAGGGCCGTCCGCTGTGCACGCAAGCGCCGCTGGCGAGCACGGTCATTACCGATGTTTCCAGGCCATACATATGCTGGGGCGGCACGGTGGCCACCAGCGTCATGCTCTGGTCAAATCCGAAGCGCTGTTGCGCCTGGCGCGCGCCGCTGACCAGCTCGCCCCACGTTTTGGGATGGGATGTAGCCTGGCCCGTGCTGCCGGAGGTGAACGCGATCGCCATGAGGTGATCGGAGGCTATTCGCGGTATAGCAGGAACCAGCGGGTCGGCATCGTCCGCCTGGAGCCAGCGCTTAATATCGCCATCCCCAATGCTGGCGCTATCGGGATAGAGGTCGGCTAGGCGTCGCACATGCAACTCGGCGCGACTGGACGGCAACAGGTTGGTTTGGCCGTTCGCGCCCACCGCAGCAAAGGCAGCCAGGAACAGATAACGGTCCTCGCACAGATTCAGCAGGAAGCGCGCGGCGGGCAGCGCGCGGGCGATACAGGCGATATGTTGCATAAAAAGAGCGCGACTCACCCCTTGTCCGCCACGCCAGGCGATGGGCGTATGGAGCGGGGCGCGGTCCAGCAAGGGGAGCGCGGTTGATGTCATGGCGTTAGAATTTAGCAGAATTCCGCAGAGTCATGCCTATCCTGATGATGCCCATGCTCTGTAGGAGCCCAAATATCCAGTGAGAGAGCCATGGCCTTATGAGTCGCATCGCATTGACCCCCATGCTGCAAGACGAATACCGACACTTATTCGCTTCCTGTGAGCTACGCTCGGAACACGCCGCCGCACTGGATGCACTGGCGAGCGCTGTGTGGCTGGACCGGGATCGTTATCAGGCGGTCGGCGCGCCATTGGGCATTCCCTGGTTCGTGGTGGCGGCGTGGCATTATGGCGAATCCGGTCGGGATTTTGGCGTGCATCCGCATAATGGCGATCCATTGACCGAACGCACCCGCCATCTGCCCAATGGCCGACCCCTCGTCGGCGAGCCCCCGTTTCGGTGGGAGGAAAGCGCTACGGATGCCCTGTGTCTACGTCATGTCCATCAATGGTCGGACTGGAGTGTCGCTGGTGTGCTGTTTACCCTTGAAAGCCAGGGGGGCTGGCGTTACCGATTGCGCCAGCCCCCGGTGCACTCGCCTTATCTGTGGCATGGTTCGACCCATTATCAGCACGGCAAATATGTGACTGACGATTTGTGGAGCGACACGGCGATTCCCCAGCGTTACGGTGCGGCGGTCTTGCTGCGGCGGCTGGCGGAACGAGATTTGATCGCTTTTCCCAGTGAGCATGACTCGGCATGTCGGCCATTGATAGGCTATCTTGAAGGGGAAACTTCTCCCTGGGTCGCAGCATTGCAACGTTTCTTAAACACGTTGCCTGGCATCTATGTCAAGGTGGACGGCCAGGCTGGGCCACAAACCTCAGCTGCATTCCACAAACTGGTGGGTCGGCGCTTGCCGGGCGATCCTCAGGACCGTGATCCAGCCTGAGACTTCTAGCGGGAGCGTAAACGGGTAGGCTCACTATGTCAGGCTGAATGGGATTAATGCCATAACCTATCCTTCATGCTCCCGTTTACCTTTCGTTATCAGTCTGTTGTTGTTATAATCATTATTACAACATATCTTATCTTTTTTAAGACAAATCGAAAAATTTGTGTTTTTTTTGAAAATATCAGTTGCGTTTGTGCTTCAGAATGCGTATAAATTCACTTCATGAGTTACGAAAGCCCTGCTGTTGTGTATATACAACACAAACCTAGGAGTTATGCTATGAAAAAGTCTACTCTTGCGCTGGCCATAGCTGCTGCGCTGGCTGGATTTGGTTCTGCTGCTTACGCCGACACGACTTTGTACGGCTCCGCTCGTGTATCGGTGGATTATGACGATTTTGATTCCTCGTATAGCCAGTTGCCTAATGGCAGTCTGCAAAGAATTATTACAGGTTCTGATGGCTGGGATGTGTACAACAACGCGTCGCGCTTGGGTGTGCGTGGCGAGGAAGATCTGGGTGGTGGGCTGAGCGCCATTTACCAGTATGAATTCGGCGTGGATGTCACCGAGGGCGGAACCGGCTTTAACAGCAACCGTCCGAAGTGGGTTGGGTTGAAGGGCAGCAGCTGGGGTTCGCTGACTGCGGGTACCCAGTGGACGCCGTATTACAACGCCCTGGGCATTGGCGATATTTTCAACAGCTCTAAAATCTACGATAAGGATATTTACCTCGGCGATGCATTCGGCCTACGCATGGACAACAGCGTCATCTATTCGACGCCTAACTGGGGTGGATTCAGCCTGCAGGCCATGCTCGTGATGAATGGCGCGGGCGGCGCTCCCGGCAAGTTGAATGACTTGAGCGATGGCGTGGATATGTGGAATATCGGTGCCTCCTACAAAAATGGCCCATTCTTTGTTGGCGCTTCCTATATGGCGCTGAATACCAACCCCAAGGTTTTCAATGCCGTTGGCGACGATCTGGATGATCCCGATCAATGGGGCGCTGCGGTAGGCTTTAACTCGGGACCCTTTGCCGTTAGCCTGACCTACGAGCGGGGCGAAGTGAATGCCCGGAATTTTGGCGTCACCGAAAACTATTTTCTGACCGGCCAATACACCTTTGGCAATAACATTCTGCGTGCGGCTTACGGTCATTCCGATCCTAAGGACAGCAGCTACAATATCCTGGTCAATAATGCGCCGGTTACGGTGGTGCAGGAAGAAGCGGATAACTTTGTCCTTGGGTATCAATATAATCTCAGTAAGCGTACCCGGCTGTGGGTTGAGTATGTCGGTCAGGATATCGATTCCAAGCTGGTCGGCGATAAGCAAACAGTGTCTATCGGCACCCGCGTCGATTTCTGATTCACTGTAGCGGTTGATCTTCCCCAAGCAAAACGGACGCCTTCAGGCGTCCGTTTTTTTTGCCACGCCAGCGCGAAGAGGCCTAGTCGTCGCGAAGACACAAAAGTTGTATTTTTTATAAAAAAGTTGCTTTTTTATCGTTATGCGTATAAATTTCCTACCGTTGGCGCAAGATTTTTTCCTATCAATCCTTTAATGGGTTGATTGGAAAGAAGATTTAAAATTCTTATCGTGTTGGTCCCACAATTTCATTTAGGAAAGCAGCCATGCAAAAAACGGTTCTTGCCCTGGCGGTTGCCGCTGTTCTCACCGTGCCCTTAGCTGCACAGGCCGATACTGTCCTCTACGGTTCGGCGCGCGTTTCGATTGATTATGTCGATGAGGGCAACGATAGCATTGATGAGTTATTTGACGACGAAGGCTATTGGGATGTCACCAACAATTCTTCGCGGCTTGGAGTTGTCGGCTCTGAAGAGCTGGGCGGCGGACTGAGCGCGATCTATCGCTACGAATTTGGTGTGGATGTTACCGAAGGCAGTAACTTTGAGAGTAATCGGGAGAAGTACGTCGGTTTGAAAGGCGGCTTTGGCCAAGTGTCGCTGGGTACCCAAGAAACCCCGTATTATCATGTGGCTGGGGTGGCCGATACCTTCAACAGCGGTCGGACTTTTGGAGCTAGCGCCTGGCTCGGTGGTGGTTTCGCTAGTGATGACGTCCGCGGACCCGGCGATCTGGTGCGTCTGGATAACAGCCTCTACTACAGCACGCCGGATTTTAGCGGCTTCAATGTGGAAGCCATGCTGGCTATGGATGGCAGAGTGGGCAAAGCCGACGGCTTCTCCGACGGGATCGATATCTGGAACGTCGCTGTTAAATACAGCAATGGTCCGTTCTTTGGCGGGCTGAGCTACGTGGCGCTGAATGGCAATAACAACCTGTTGCTGGATAGTGGTGCCACCGTTGATCTGGATCTGGATCAGTGGGCGGCGGCATTAGGTTATACCGGTGGCGCGTTCAGTGTAGCGCTGATTTATGAAAAGGGAGCCTTCAATACGTCAAATGTGGCGCGCAACATCCGTCGCAATGGCGTTCCCATCATTGGAGGTGATGACGCGCAGAACTGGTATCTAACCGGTTCTTACAGCTTTGGCAATAACACACTGCGCGCGGCCTATGGACAACTGGATACCGGTATTGATGGCGAAGACCGGGTGGATAACTACCTGGCCGGTTACCAGTACAATCTAAGCAAGCGGACCTCGCTGTGGGTGGAATATATTGGCCGCGATGCCAACACCCTACAGTTTAGTGATCTGAACGCGGTCTCCATCGGCACCCGCGTCGATTTCTAATGCGAAAAACCTGACAACGGGGCGTAAGGGCAACGGCGGGCGCTAGCGACAGCGCCCGTTTTTCTATGGGTTGCGCGCAGCCACAGGAAGCCGAACCGTTTGCACGGCGCTGGCGGTTCCTACCAGCAGCACATCGGCCGGGCGCAGCGCGAACAGGCCTACGGATACCACCCCAGCGATATTATTGAGTTCGGCTTCCAGGTGGGCTGGCTCCAGAATCTGCAAGTTGTAGACATCCAGGATCAGGTTGCCGTTGTCGGTGAGGCACTGTTCCCGCAGCACCGGCTGGCCACCGCGCTTGAGCAATTCGCGTCCAACCTGGCTGCGGGCCATGGGAATCACCTCAATCGGTAGCGGAAACGCGCCTAAGACCTTGACTTGCTTATGCTCATCGATAATGCAAACGAAGCGCTCACTGGCCGCCGCAATGATCTTCTCGCGCGTCAGCGCGCCGCCCCCGCCTTTCAACAGTTGTAGCTGCGGATTGACTTCATCCGCTCCATCGATGTAGAGGGGGAGAGGACCCGCCGCGTTGAGATCGAGCAGCGGAATGTTTGCCGCTTTCAAGCGTTGGGTCGTCGCCTCGGAGCTGGAGACCGCTCCTTCAATGCGATGTTTGATGCGAGACAGCGCTTCAATAAAGTAATGCACTGTGGAGCCAGTACCGACCCCCACCACGGTATGGTCCTCGACATAGGCCAAAGCCGCCTCAGCGGCGCGTTTCTTCTGCTCATCGCTAGACATGGGCTGTGCTCCTTACTACGTTGGCCGAACCGTCATGCACGATTACATCAAAAAAATTCTGACGGCGCGCGTCTATGATGTCGCCATCGAATCACCCCTGGAACCGCTAAGCCGTCTCTCACGCCGCTTGCAGAATCGGGTGCTGCTTAAGCGGGAAGATTTGCAACCCGTGTTCTCATTCAAGCTACGCGGAGCCTACAACAAAATGGCGCATCTACCGCGTGAGCTCCTGGAGCAGGGCGTGATCTGCGCCTCGGCCGGCAATCACGCCCAAGGCGTGGCGCTGGCTGCGCAGAAGCTGGGCACCAAAGCGACCATCGTGATGCCGCGCACCACACCGTCCATCAAAATTCAGGCGGTGCGCGATCGCGGCGCGCGCATTGTGCTCCATGGCGATACCTACGACGAGGCCTACCAGCACGCTCAGCAACTGGCGGCGGATAAAGGGCGGGTATTTATCCATCCTTACGACGATCCAGAGGTCATCGCCGGTCAGGGCACCATTGGCATGGAAATTCTACGGCAGCACCCAGACCCCATTCAGGCGATTTTCATTGCCGTCGGCGGTGGGGGGCTGATCGCTGGAATTGCGGCCTATGTCAAATTCTTACGGCCAGAGATCCAGATCATTGGTGTGGAGCCGGACGATGCCGCCTCCATGCAGCAAGCCCTTGCGCACCGGCAACGGGTGCGCCTTGATCGGGTCGGCCTGTTCGCGGATGGCGTGGCGGTGCGCCAAGTCGGCGAGGAACCCTTTCGTCTAGCGCGGGAGTGGGTGGATGACATCATTTTGGTGTCCACCGACGAAATCTGTGCCGCCATCAAAGATATTTTTGATGATACCCGTTCCATCGCCGAACCGGCAGGCGCACTGGGGATCGCCGGCTTGAAGAAATATGTGGAGCGCCATGGTGGCACCGGCGCGACCCTGGCGGCGATTCACGGCGGGGCCAATATCAACTTCGACCGGCTGCGCCATGTGGCTGAGCGGGCTGAGCTGGGGGAGCGGCGTGAAGCGCTGCTGGCGGTTACCATTCCAGAGCAACCCGGTAGTTTCCGTAAATTCTGTCAGGTGATCGGGCAGCGCTCCATTACCGAGTTCAATTATCGCTATGCCGATGCCCAGCAGGCGCGGGTGTTCGCGGGTGTGCAGCTTAGCGAAGGTGAGGACGAGAAGCAGCGGATCATCGCGGCTCTGAGCGAGCAGGGCTATCCGGTGATCGATATGAGCGACAATGAAATGGCCAAGCAGCATGTCCGGTACATGGTCGGTGGGCGCGCGTCGGGCCTGCGTGATGAGATGTTGTACCGCTTTCAATTTCCCGAACGACCGGGGGCACTATTGCAGTTTCTGACTGGGATGGCGCATGGCTGGAACATTAGCTTGTTTCATTACCGCAATCATGGCTCCGACTATGGCCGGGTGTTAGTGGGGATGCAGGTGCCAGCCGCAGAGCGGGGGCGGTTTCAACAGTATATCGATGAATTGGCTTATCCGTGGTGCGACGAAACCGCCAATCCGGTCTACCGCATGTTCCTGGATGGGCGCGCTTAACGGTTGGTTGGCGCTTCCAGCTCCAGCACGAAGTTCCACTGCGTCGCCGTCACCGGCAACACCGAAAGCCGGTTCCCGCGGCGCAGCAAAACAAAATCGCCCAGCACCGCTTGATACCGCTTCAACTCGGCCAGGGTGACTTCCCGCCGCAAGCGGCGCACCAGGCGCACATCCACGCGATACCAGCGGGGCTGGGCGGGGGTGCTAGCTGGATCGTAGTAGGGGCTGGAGGGATCAAAGGCGGTGCCGTCGGCATAAGCTGGTCGGACGATCTCGACGATCCCGAGGATGGCGGGAGCCGAGATGCCGGAATGATAAAAAAAAGCCCGATCGCCCAAAGCTAGGCGGTCTCGTAAAAAGTTACGGGCCTGCAGGTTGCGCACCCCTTCCCAAGTGGTTGTACGCTGCGGCGCAGCCTCCAGATCAGCGAAGCTGAATGTCGTTGGCTCCGATTTCAGCAGCCAATAATTCATATCCATGGTTTCCTGCTCAGCCGGAGCTGCGTGCGCTGGCGTCGGTAAATATGTGCAGCGCCTGCTCGGTCAGCACCGCATCCAGGGGTACATCCCACGGCTGCCGCGCCAAAACGGCGGTTTGCTGACATTGGTAGCCCAGCCCCAACAACGTGGGTCGGTGACCGTTGTAAGCCGGATCGCGTAGAAAGGCGAACGCCCGGTCGTAAAAGCCACCGCCCATGCCCAGGCGGGTTCCGGTCCGATCGAAAGCCAGTAGCGGAGTTAATACCACATCGAGCTGAACGGGTTCCAGCCAGTGCCCGTAGGATACTTCTGGTTCGGGAATTTGGAACCGGTTGCGACGCAGCGGCGTATCAGGTCGATAGGGAGCAAAGCCCAGCCTGTGGTCATCGCGCAGCACCGGTAGATAGACCTGGCGGCCAGCGGCCCAGGCATGCTCCAGTAAGGGGGCGGGATCCAGCTCGCCATCACAGGCCCAATAGCCAGCAATGCGCACGGCAGCAGCCCACACAGGCCAATACACCAGATGTCCGATCAGGGCTTGGGCCGCCTGCTGGCGTTGAGCCCCATCCAGAGCGCGGCGCAGCGCGCGCAGTTGCTGGCGCAGCTGACGCGCATCAGCGCTCATGGAAGGTCCAAAAAAAGCGACGCCGTAGCGTCACCGAATGCAGAAGAGAAGGGCGCTCTCCACCTGTGCCGTCTCGAATCGTTACCCTTGAACCAAAAGGTTCAAGTGGGAAGCGAAGCGGCGTATTAGGCTTTCCGCCGCAGAGGCGGACATGCACACTTGCGCCGACAATCGCAGGCCCTGGGTATGATGAATTAGGATCAAGGGGTTTTCCGATCCACTACTCGAACACCGCAGGGAGCGCCCGAATCGTCAACAATCTGTGGGTATACTATACCTCGGTTTGGGGGAGTTGGTGCAACGTCGCGTCAATTTTTTGCAGTAATTCCTGCAAGCGGCTACTAAGCACGGCGTTCGTTTCCATGGCCTGGCGTTGTTGGCGCTGCAACTCATGACTGATATTCAGAGCCGCCATAATCACCATAGCTTCCACCGCCAGGTTTTTGCCGCTTTGCTCGCGAATTTCCCGCATCTTCTGGTCAAGGTAGCGTCCTGCCTCTAGTAATTCTTCCCGCTCGGCAGGCGGGCAGGTAAAGCGGTAATCGCAACCGGCCAGATGCACGGCCACACTGATGGTTTCATAGTTCACGAGCTTTGCCCCAGTCCTTTCAACCGCACCACCATAGCGTCAATGCGTGCGCGTAATTGCCCGTTCTTTGCGCTTAGTTCATCACGTTCGGTTTGGAGCGCGATGCCCTGTTCGCGCAGGGATTGGTTATCCCCCGCCAAGCGTTCGCACCAGGTCGTGAGTTGATCTACCCGCTCCGCAAGAATGGCGAGACTGGTTTCAACCGTCGCGACCGTATCGGGCATTTCCGGCATACGCAGCATCTCATCGAGCGCGTCCGCTTCGGCCAACGGTTCATTTTCATTTCGATCATGGTTTTCCATGGCAACTACTATAGAGCGGTCATTCCGCCTTGGTCAATTTTCAGCAGCGTCAGGTGGCGCAATTTCGGAGTCTGGATGGGGGATGGTACGATGGCTAAGTGTTGCGTCGCTCCTCCGGCGCTGGGGTTTTCCGCATGTCCATCGGTCGTTTACCGCTATTCGCCCAGTTGGCCCGTTTGCTCCACCCGCTCGATCCAGCGGAACTGCATGGCCTGCTGTGCGGTCTGTTGTGCGCTGAGCCCGACATTGATCGCCAGCGCTGGCTAGATCTGGTGCGCACAGAGTTGGCCAATGACGTGGAATTCTCCGCAGAGGTGGGCGCGCTGCTTGGCAAGTTTCTGGAATTTGGCTCAGCCCAGCTGAGTGCCGTCGACGGTTCTGTGACCCCACTGCTACCCGATGATGACGCCCCCTTGCCGCAGCGCGCCGCCGCGCTGGGAGCGTGGTGCCAAGGGCTGTTATACGGTCTGGGCCTAGGTCAGACGGAGCAGCGCGGCACCTTGTCGGCGGAAAGCAAGGAATTTTTGCGGGATGTGACTGAGATCGCTCACGTCGGTTTCGAGACCGACCTATCGACTGAAGCCGATGAGGTGGCCTATACCGAAGTGGTTGAATACCTGCGGGTGGGGTTGCTGTTGCTCCTGGAGGACTTGCGTCATCCCCACCCGCCGCGCCGCCTGCACTAAATTGGATTGGAAGATTTCATGTTCGCCCAAGCGATTCCCGCCGCCGTCTTTGCGCGCCGCCGCCGCGCCCTGCTGGAACAGATGGGGCCTGGCTCCATTGCACTGCTGGCCGCCGCGCCGGAAACGTCGCGCAACCGGGATGTCCAACACCCGTTCCGGCAGGACAGCGATTTCTATTACCTGACCGGCTTTCCGGAACCGGACGCTGTGGCCGTATTGGTTCCCGGCGGCGAACCGGAGTTTTTGCTGTTTTGTCGGGCGCGGGATCCGCAACTGGAAATCTGGCATGGACGGCGCGCCGGACCGCAAGGGGCGATGGAGCGCTATGGTGCGGATCATGCCTATTCCATTGCTGAACTTAATCGGCGCATACCCGCGCTGCTGGAAAATCGCGAACGATTGTTTTACGCCGTGGGCTATCGGGACGATTGGGATCGACGGGTCATGCACTGGCTCAATCAGGTGCGCGGCCAGGCACGCACCGGCATTCGCGCGCCGACGACATTGGTGACGGTGGAGCACCTGCTGCATCCCCTGCGCTTGCGCAAGGAGCCGGAGGAAATCGCGGTGATGCGGGAATCGGCCCGCATCGCCGCCGCCGCGCATCGTCGGGCCATGCAGGTGTGTCGCCCGGGACTGATCGAATACGCGCTGGAGGCGGAAATTCTGGCCACTTTTCTGCGCCATGGCGCGGGTTGGGCGTATCCCTCCATTGTTGGCGGCGGCGACAATGGCTGCATCTTGCACTATACCGAGAACAACGCGCCGTTACGGGATGGCGATCTGGTGTTGATCGACGCGGGCGCGGAACTGGACGGCTACGCTTCCGACATCACACGCAGCTTTCCGGTGAACGGCCGTTTTTCCGGCCCGCAGCGCGCCTTGTATGAAGTGGTGCTGGCCGCGCAACAGGCCGCCATTGCCAAGGTGCGGCCTGGCGGCCATTTCAACGAGCCGCACGATGCCGCAGTGCGGACGCTGACCGAGGGTCTGGTGGCGCTGGGCTTGTTGTCGGGTGCGGTGGAAGAGCTGATTCAAGCCGAGCACTACAAATCTTTTTATATGCATCGCACCGGCCACTGGCTGGGGATGGATGTGCACGATGTGGGCGACTACAAGACCGGTGATGCCTGGCGGGTGTTTGAATCGGGCATGGTCACCACCGTTGAACCGGGCCTGTACATTCCTGCTGGTGGCAAGGCACCGGATGGGCGCTGGGCGCGGCTGGGCATTTCGTTGGAAAGCGAAGTGGAGGAATGCTGGCAGCGGATTGGGATCCGGATTGAGGATGATGTGCTGGTGACCGAGGACGGCCATGAGGTATTGACCGCCGCTGCGCCCAAGACCATCGACGCGATTGAAGCGCTGATGCGGGAGGGCCGATGAGCGAGCCTGATTACGATGTGCTCATTATCGGCGGCGGTCTGGTCGGCGCCGGTTTAGCCTGCGCGCTGGACGGTCTGGGTTTGCACAGCGCGCTGGTCGAAGCCGCACCGCTGACCGTCAATCAACACCCCAGCTACGATGATCGCACCTTGGCGCTGTCCCAGGGTACGCGCCGCATTTTGCAAACCCTGGGTTTATGGGAAGTGGTGGCTGCCACGGCGACTCCGATTGAGCGCATTCATATTTCCGAACGCGGCAGTCCGGGCTGTGCCTGGCTCGATCACCGCGAGGAAGGGGTGGAGGCGCTGGGTTATGTAGTGGAGGCGCGCGCCCTGGGCGCGGCGCTGCTAGCGCGCCTGCCGACGCTGCCGGGGGTCGATATGCTGTGTCCGGCGCGCCTGGAAACGGTGACGGTGACCCCGGCCGCCGTCCGCGCGGTCATTCGTTTTAGTGACGACCGGGTTGAAGAGCTACTGGCCAGGGTGCTGGTCGCTGCCGATGGCGCGAACTCGCCAGTGCGTGAGCAAATTGGGGTCGCCGCGCTGCGCTGGGATTATGCCCAGCACGCGGTGATCGCCAACGTGACCCCTACCCAGCCGCACGCCAACGTGGCGTACGAGCGCTTTACCGCCGAAGGGCCGCTGGCGTTGCTGCCGATGCGCGCTCAGCGTTGCGCGGTGGTGTGCACGGTGAGCACTGCCGACGTTCCGGCGGTTATAGCCTTGAGTGACGCCGATTTTCTGCACTTATTACAGGAACGCTTCGGCGACCGGTTGGGGCCGTTGCTGCAGGTGGGGCGTCGCCAGAATTATCCGTTATTTCTTCTGAAGGCCCGCGCCCATGTCCGTCCGCGCGTCGCCTTGATCGGTAACGCCGCCCATACCCTGCATCCCATCGCCGGTCAGGGCTTCAATCTGGGCTTGCGCGATGTGGCCGCGCTGGCGGAAGTGCTGGCGGACGGCCAGCGCGCCGGCGCGGACCTGGGTGCGCTAGCCGTATTGAACCGCTACGCGGATTGGCGACGTTGGGATCAGCGTCGGACCATCACCTTTACCGATGGCTTGCAGCGCCTGTTCGGCAATCCACTAGGGCCGGTGCGCGCCGCGCGCACGCTGGGTTTGCTGGCCTTCGATCTCTGTCCGCCGCTGAAGCACGAGTTCGCCCGCTACAGCATGGGTCTGGGTGGGCGCTTGCCCAGGCTGGCGCGCGGGTTGGCCCTGACCGGGTAACATAATGATCGGTCTATCGTTCCTCGGCGAATGCTCACCAGTTCCGGACCTGTGATGCCTGATACCCCCATAGATTATGATCTGATCATCGCGGGCGGCGGCATGGTGGGCGCGGCGCTAGCGTGCGCGCTCGGCCCTGCCGATCTTAAAATCGCCCTGCTGGAAGGCGCGCCGCTGGTGCGCATCCGTCCTGCTGTAGACTTTGATCTGCGCGTGTCGGCCATCAACCGGGCTTCGCAGCGCATTTTCGCCGCCATCGGTGCCTGGGAGGGGATCACGGCCTGGCGGGTGAGTCCGTTCCGCGATATGCGGGTGTGGGATGCCGCCGGGTTCGGCCAGATTCATTTTGACAGCGCCGCTCTCGGTGAGCCATTGCTGGGCTGGATCATCGAAAACCGGGTGATTCAATACGCCCTGCTGGAACGAGCACAGCAATTTTCAACCGTGGAGTTGCTCTGTCCAGCGGCGCTAAACACCGCCCAGCGCTTGGAGGGCGGCCGCTGGCAAGTACATCTGGGCGATGGCCGGACGCTGACCACCGGCCTGCTCATCGGTGCGGATGGCGCGCAATCCCAGGTGCGAGAGCTGGCCGGCATCGCCACCAGTGGCTGGGGTTACGGCCAGAAAGCCGTGGTCGCGCCGGTGCGCAGCGCGGAGTCGCATCAGCAAACCGCCTGGCAACGCTTTCTGCCCTCCGGGCCGCTGGCTTTCCTGCCCTTAGCCGATGGTCGTTGCTCGATTGTCTGGACCACTACGTCGGCACAGGCCGAAGCGCTGCTCGCCCTGGACGAGGCCGCCTTCGCCGCCGCGCTGGCCGAGGCTTTCGACCAGCGGCTCGGCGCGATCCTTGAGGTTGGGCCACGAGCGGCCTTCCCGTTGCGCTTGCAACACGCGCACGCCTATGTCCAGACCGGTGTGGCGCTGCTGGGTGACGCCGCCCATGTCGTGCATCCGCTGGCCGGACAAGGGGTGAATTTAGGACTGCTGGATGCCGCCGCGCTGGCTGAGGTTCTGCTGGATGCGCTGGCGGCCGGACGGGAACTCGGCGGGCTGAAAACGCTGCGCCGCTACGAGCGCTGGCGCAAAGGCGATAACCTGCTGATGCTGGGGTTGATGGATGGGTTCAAGCGGCTCTTCGGTAGCACCCTGCCGCCGGTGCGCTGGTTGCGCAATCTCGGCCTGAATGTGACCGACGCGGCCGGACCGCTCAAACATCACATCGCCCGCCAGGCGATGGGCCTGGTCGGTGACTTGCCCAAGTCGGCGCGGGCGGTTGGCTGAGGCCATGGCCGAATATCCGCTGTGTCGTTTAGAGGCGCTGGCGGTCGGGTGCAGCCAGGGTTTTGCCTGCAACCCGCAGGCCCGCTACGCCGATGTGCTGGTCGTGCGAACGCCAACCGGCATCTACGCCTACCGTAACCATTGCCCGCACACCGGCGCGCCGATGGAGTGGGAGCCAGACCGGTTTCTCGATTCCAGCGGTGCCCTCATTCAGTGTGGTATTCACGGTGCCCTGTTTCGCATCGAAGACGGTTATTGTGTGGCTGGCCCTTGCGTCCGCCAATCCTTGCAACCTCTCCCGGTGATCGAACGCGCGGGCTGGTTAGTGGCGCTGGAGCCGCTGGAGCGGGCGCGTGGTTGAGCCGCCCGTCATCCAGGTCACCGATCTGTGTAAACACTACGGTCCCGTGCGGGCTGTGGACGGTATCCGCTTTGCGGTCCCGCGCGGCGCGACCTGCGCCTTGCTGGGTGGCAACGGTGCCGGCAAGACCACCACCATCGCCATGCTGCTCGGCTTATTGCTGCCCAGCAGCGGCCAGATTCGCATCTTGGGCGAGGAGATTCCGCGCCAGCGCCAGCGGGTATTGCCGCGCATGAATTTCTCCTCGCCTTATCTGGATTTGCCGCAACGGTTGACCGTGGCCGAAAATCTGACCGTTTACGCCCGTCTGTACGGGGTGCCGCGTCTCCACGCCCGGCTGGCGGCGCTGGGCGATGAACTGGAGATCGCCGAATTCTTCAAGCGCCGTTATGGCAGCCTATCCGCAGGCCAGAAAACCCGCGTGGCGCTGGCCAAAGCCTTGCTGAACGAGCCGGAAATCCTGTTGCTGGATGAGCCAACCGCCTCGCTGGATCCCGACACCGCCGACCGGATGCGCGCGATGCTGACCGCATATCAGCGTCGCAGCGGCGCCACCCTGCTGTTGGCGTCGCACAACATGAGTGAAGTAGAGCGACTTTGCGATCAGGTCATCATGCTGCGGGCGGGGCGGATTGTCGCCACCGGCGCGCCGCGCGAGCTGATCGAGCGCTATGGTCGCAAGGACATGGAAGAGGTTTTTCTGGACATCGCGCGCGGCATTCAGAGCGGCGAGGTCCTGGCGTGAACGCCATTTCCGGGCAACGGATTGGTGCACTGGCGCTGCGCTACCTTTATCTGCTGCGCGGTTCCTGGATTCGGGTGGTCGAGTTGGCGTACTGGCCTACCGTACAGATGATTCTGTGGGGCTTTATCACCCGTTATCTGGTCGGCCATAGCGATCTGCTGCATCAGGCGGCGGGTTTATTGTTGGCAGGGGTGTTGCTGTGGGATGTGCTGTTCCGCAGCCAGTTGGGCCTGTCTGTGGTTTTTTTCGAGGAGATGCACTCCCGCAATTTGGGTCAGTTGCTGATTAGTCCGCTGCAACCGATTGAATTAGTACTGGCCTTAATGACCGTCAGCCTGGCTCGCACCATGATTGGGGTCGGCTGCGCGGTAGCGCTGGCGATTCCATTTTACGATTTCAATCTATTCACGCTGGGGTTGCCGCTGCTGGGCTTTCTTTGCAACCTGCTGCTTATGGGTTGGGCCATTGGGCTGATGGTGGCGGCGCTGGTGCTACGCCATGGCATGGGTGCGGAAAGCATTGCCTGGGCGGCTATTTTCGCCATCGCGCCGCTGTGCGGCATTTACTATCCGGTAGCCACGCTGCCGACCTGGCTGCAAGCGCTAGCCTGGCTATTGCCGGCTAGCCATGTGTTTGAGGGGATGCGGGCGGTGGTGCTGGAACAGACTTTTCCCACCCGTCACCTGTGGTGGGCGCTGCTGCTGAACGGGGTGTATTTCAGTATGGGGATCGCCATTTTTCTGTGGGCACTGCACCAGGCGCGCGAGCGGGGTTCCCTGCTGCAATCCGGGGAATAAGCCGCTTACGGTGGCGCGGCTCAACAGACCGGGTGGGCGCTGGTTGTTCTCTCCGCCGCAAGCTTTGGAGTATTCACCATTGTTTGCGCAAGCCCGAACACCGCATCGCCCCTGCCTCCCGTCTCCTCTTCGCTGTCGCTTTGGTTTATCACTGCCCTTGGGATCGGCTATAAAGTCATACCTTGATCGAAGGTTGCGAACCGTACCCCATGCCCATCAAAAAATCCGACCTCTATTCTTCCCTGTGGGCCTCCTGCGATGAACTGCGTGGCGGCATGGATGCCAGCCAGTACAAGGACTACGTTCTGTTCATGCTGTTCATCAAGTACATCAGCGACAAGTACGCGGACAGCGATGACTTCGCCCCGCCGGTCGCCATTCCTGAGGGGGCCAGTTTCAAGGATATGATCGCTCTGAAGGGCAAGAGCGACATCGGCGACAAGATCAACACCCAGATCATCCAACCCCTGATCGACGCCAACATCCGCTTGGCGCGCAGCGACTTCCCGGACTTCAACGACCCCAACAAGCTGGGTGAAGGGTCGGCGATGGTGGAACGTCTGTCCAACCTGATCAGCATTTTCCAGAAGCCGGAGCTGGACTTCTCGAAGAACCGCGCCGAGCACGATGACATCCTCGGCGATGCCTACGAATATCTGATGCGTCACTTCGCGCAGGAGTCGGGCAAGAGCAAGGGGCAGTTTTACACCCCGTCCGAAGTCAGCCGGGTGATTGCCAAGGTGATCGGCATTGCGCCGGAGAACACCAGGGCCGCCACCACCGCCTACGATCCGACCTGCGGCTCCGGCTCGCTGCTGCTGAAAGTCGCCGCCGAAGCCGGTCGCAAGATCACCCTGGAAGGGCAGGAAAAGGATGTGACGACGGCGGGTCTGGCGCGGATGAACATGATCCTGCACGATTTCCCCACCGCCACCATCCTCACCGGCAATACCTTGGCCGCGCCCAAGTTCAAGGAGGGCGAGCGACTGCGCAGCTATGACTACGTGGTCGCTAATCCGCCCTTTTCCGACAAGACCTGGAGCACCGGCCTGACCCCGGAGGATGATCTTTATCAACGCTTTGCCTGGGGTGTGCCGCCTGCCAAGCAGGGCGATTACGCCTATTTGCTACACATCATTCGCAGCATGAAGGCCACCGGCAAGGCCGCTTGCATTCTGCCCCATGGCGTGCTGTTCCGGGGCAATGCCGAGGCGGTCATCCGCCAGCAGTTGGTGCGCTCCGGCATCCTCAAGGGCATCATCGGCTTGCCCGCTAACCTCTTCTATGGCGCCGGCATTCCCGCCTGTATCCTGGTGCTGGACAAGGAAAACGCCACCGCCCGCAAGGGGGTGTTCATGATCGACGCCAGTAAGGGCTACCTCAAGGACGGCAATAAGAACCGCCTGCGCGAGCAGGATATCCACAAGATCGTGGACACCTTCACCCGGCAGGTCGATACCCCGCGCTATGCCCGTGGGGTGCCCTTTGCCGAGATTGCCGACGCCAAAAACGATTTCAACCTGAACCTGCCGCGCTACATCGACAGCAGCGAACCGGAAGACCTTCAGGACATCGACGCCCACCTCAACGGCGGCATCCCGGAGCGCGACATCGATGCTTTCGCTGCGGACTGGCAGCAGATGCCCGGCTTGCGTGCGGCCTTGTTTGAATCGGCCGGACGTGCGGGCTATGCGCGGCTCACGCAGCCGCTGAGTACGCTCAAGGCCACCATTCTCCGTCACGCCGAGTTCATCGCCTTTACCGAAAAGGTGAACACCCTGTTTGGAAAATGGCGCGAAGCCATCACGCCCAAGCTGGCGGGTTTCGGCCAGAACGATCATCCCAAGGCTCTGATCGGCATCGTCTCCGAGACCCTGCTTGCCACCTTCCAGGCTGCGCCCCTGCTCGACCCTTACGCGGTTTACCAGCACTTGATGGACTACTGGGCGGAAACCATGCAAGACGACGCCTATCTGATCGCCGCCGACGGTTGGGTGGCCAAACCAGCGCGGATTGTCGAAACCGACAAGAAGGGTAAAAAGAAGGACAAGGGCTGGGCTTGCGAGCTGATTCCCAAGCCCTACATCGTTGCCCGCTACTTCGCCCAGCAACAGGCGACGCTGGAGGCCACGCAGGCCGAACTTGAAGCCGTCGCCAGCCAGATCAGTGAACTGGAAGAGGAACACGGGGGTGAGGATGCGGCTTTTTCCGGCTTCGAGAAGATCAACGCCGCCCAAGTGAAGGATCGCATCAACGAAATTGGTCTTGATCCCGATGGCAGGGACGAGCGGGCGGTGTTGAAGCAGTGGCTCCAATTGAGCGACCAGGAGAGCAAGCTGAAGAAAGCGGTCAAGGAACGGGATGCCCAACTCGACCAGCAGGCCCATGACCATTACGCCAAGCTGAGCGTGGCAGACATCAAGACGCTGGTGGTGGATGACAAATGGCTGGCCCGGATTGCTGCCGACCTGCAAGGCGAACTCGACCGCGTGGGCCAGACCCTGACCGGGCGCATCCGCGAACTGGCCGAACGCTACGCTACGCCGCTGCCGCAACTGGTGGATGAGGTGGCAGTGCTGTCAGCCAGGGTGGAGGAACACCTCAAGCGGATGGGGGCAGTATGGAGGTGAGGCCGGGGTACAAACAGACTGAGGTGGGGGTGATTCCTGAGGAGTGGGGCATCTCTACCGTTGGCAATGAATTTGAAATCAAACTCGGCAAGATGCTCGACGCCGAGAGAAATGCAGGAGCACCAAAGCCCTACCTCGGAAACAAGGCTGTTCAGTGGGGACAGATCGACATCTCCGACCTACCCACAGTTCCGATGTCTCGCGCGGATATTGAGAAGTACCGACTGCAAGAGGGCGACCTTCTCGTTTGTGAAGGTGGCGAAGTCGGTCGCGCGGCCATATGGAAAGCGCCCATACCAGAGTGTTACTACCAAAAGGCACTTCACCGATTGAGGCCATTGCAGGGCTTTAACTCTATTATCATGATTGCGTTATTGCGGCAATGGGCTGATTGCGGCGTACTCAAGAATTACGTGACTCAGACCAGTATTGCGCACTTACCCCGTGAGAAGTTCATGGAAGTGCCAATACCCATCCCGTCAGTTGAGGAGCAACGCGCCATCGCGACTGCCCTGTCTGATGTAGATGCGCTGCTCGACGGCCTGAACCGGCTGATTGCCAAGAAGCGCGACCTGAAACAGGCCGCTATGCAGCAACTCCTTACCGGGCAAACTCGACTGCCGGGGTTTAGCGGGGGGTGGGAGATGAGGCGGTTGGGGGAGATCGCGGATATACGAAGTGGTGGAACACCAAGCACTGGCGATGCTGCGGCTTGGGATGGTGACATTCAGTGGTGCACCCCTACGGATATCACAGCACTCGCGGGAAAAAAATACTTGTATGAAACAAACCGGCGCATAACCGAACACGGGTTAAAAACCAGCTCGGCGGAATTGATACCTGCAAGGTCTGTCGTGATGACATCCCGCGCCACGATTGGAGAATGCGCAATCAATACGGTCCCAGTGACGACAAACCAAGGATTCAAGAATTTCGCCCCCTCTGACGTAGTTGATGTCGAATTTCTCTACTATCTGCTTCAAACCCAAAAGCAAGGATTTATCAGTCTGTGCGGAGGTAGTACGTTCCTAGAAATCGGCAAAGGGCAGTTACGTGAGTACGAAATTTTTATTCCGAAGGCAAAAGCCGAACAAACCGCCATCGCCTCTATCCTCTCCGACATGGACGCCGAACTGACCGCCCTCGAAGCCCGCCTCACTAAAACCCGCGCCCTGAAGCAGGCCATGATGCAGGAACTGCTGACCGGGCGGATTCGCCTGTTATGAACACCTTGCCTGCTGCTGACCCGGTGCTGGTGGCCGAGCTGCGCCAACTGATCGACACCGCCCGCCAGCGGGCCGCCACAGCGGTGAATGCTGAGCTGACTTTGCTGTACTGGCGGATTGGCGAACGCATCCACCGGGAAATCCTCGGCAGCCAGCGGGCGGGCTATGGCGAGGAGATCGTCGCCACGCTAGGTCGGCAACTGAGCGCCGACTATGGGCGCGGCTTTTCGACCAAGAGTCTGCGCCACATGGTCCGCTTCGCCGAAGCGTTTCCAGAGGCCGCGATTGTCTCGACACTGTCGAGACAATTAGCCTGGAGCCACTTTCTGGAACTGATCTACCTGAAAGAACCGCTGGCCCGCGACTTCTACACCCAGATGTGCGTGCAGGAAGGCTGGGGCGTGCGGCGACTGCGTGAGCGCAAGAACACGCTGCTGTTTGAGCGCACCGCCCTGTCTCGACAGCCGGAGGAGGTGCTGGCCGAGGAAATCAAGGCCCTGCGCGAACGCGGCGACGTAACCCCGCCGTTGCTGCTGAAAGACCCGTATGTGCTGGACTTTCTCGGCCTCCACGACCGTTACCTGGAAAAAGACCTTGAAGACGCCATCCTGCGCGAGATTGAGCAATTCCTGCTGGAACTTGGCGCTGGCTTCACCTTCGTTGCCCGCCAGAAGCGCCTACAGATCGACAACGACGATTTCTACATCGACCTGTTGTTCTACAACCGCAAGCTGAAACGGCTGGTGGCGCTGGAGTTGAAGACCGGCGACTTCCGCGCCGAGTACAAGGGGCAGATGGAGCTATACCTGCGCTGGTTGGCCCGCCACGAGCAGGAACCCGATGAAAACCCGCCGTTGGGCATCATTCTGTGCACCAGCAAGAAGCAGGAGCAGATCGAGCTGCTGGAGCTGGGCCAAAGTGGCATCCACGTTGCCGAGTACCTGACCGTGCTGCCGCCGCCGGACATCCTGCGGGCGCGCCTGCACCAATCCATTGCGCGGGCGCGGGCGCGCCTGTTGGACACCAAGGAGAGCACATGAACCCGTCGCGCCGCTCCGAACGCCAGACCCAAAATCGCGTCATCGCGCTCTTTACCGACCCGTCGCGCCCGGATTGCCTCGGTTACGACTACTTGGGTGATTGGCACCAGCGCAACAACCGCCCCATCGAAACCGAACTGCTGCGCGCCAACCTGCAACAGCGTAGCTATTCCGACGCCCACATTGCCGCCGCCTTGCAAAAGCTGCTGACGGCTGCGGACAGCACCGGCATCAGCCTCTACCAGGCCAATCTGCGCACCTACCAGTTGCTACGCTACGGTGTCGATGTGCAGGTCGCCGTTGGCCAGCCCCACGACAAGGTACACCTGATTGACTGGGCCATGCCGGGCAACAACCACTTTGCCCTAGCCGAGGAGGTGACGCTCAAAGGCGGCTACCAGCGCCGACCCGACATCGTGCTGTACCTGAACGGCCTCGCCATCGCCGTGCTGGAACTCAAACGCGGCTCGGTCGAAATCGCCGACGGGGTGCGCCAACTGATTAGCAATCAGGAAGAAATCTTTAACAAGGGCTTCTTTAGCACGGTGCAACTGGTGCTGGCGGGCAGTGACTCGCAAGGGCTGCGCTATGGCACCACCGGCACGCCGGAGCCGTTTTTTGTGGCGTGGAAAGACGAAGCGCCGCCAGCCACCGGTCTGGCCCCCGAACCCGGCAGCCTGCTCGACCGGCCGCTGGCGCAGGTGTGCAACAAGGCCCGGCTGCTCGATCTGATCCGTCACTTCATCCTCTTCGATGGCGGTCAGAAAAAGGTGCCGCGTCAACACCAGTTCCACGGCGTCAAGGCCACCCAGCAACGGATCGCCCAGCAGGAAGGCGGGGTGATCTGGCACACCCAGGGCAGCGGTAAAAGCATCTTGATGGTGTTGGTGGCCAAGTGGCTGCTGGAACACGACCCAGAGGCCCGCATCCTCATCATCACCGACCGGGATGAACTGGATCAGCAAATCGTGGGCGTCATGCGCAACGCGGGCGTCATCGGTGACAGCGCCCCATCGCCGCGCATCACCTCGCGCGCCGAATTAGTCGAGAAACTGGGCGCGACCACGCCGCGCCTGCTGTGTGCGCTGATCCACAAGTTCGACACCACCGACCTCAAGGGCGAGCCGCCCCGGATTCATGGCCGTTTCTACGTCTTCGTCGATGAATGCCACCGCACCCAGGGCGGCGACATGAATCGGCAGATGAAGCGCTGGCTGGAAGGGGCGATCTTCATCGGCTTCACCGGTACGCCACTGCTACGCAAAGACAAGCAGATGACGCGGGAGGTGTTCGGCACCTACATCCACACCTACAAATTCCACCAGGCGGTGGCCGACAAGGTGGTGCTGGATCTGAAATACGAGGCGCGGGACGTACCCCAACGGCTGGGTTCCCGCACCGCCATCGACCAATGGTTCGAGCACAAGACCAAAAACCTCAACAATTTTCAGAAGGCGCGGGTACGCAAAACCTGGGCGACGCTGGAACATCTGATGAGTGCGGCGGAACGCAAGCAGCGCATTATCGCTGACATCATTCAGGACTTCGCCCTGAAGCCCCGGCTCAACAACGACCGGGGCACGGCGCTGCTGGTGACTGCGTCAATCTACGATGCCTGCCATTATTTCCGGCTGTTTCAAAACACCGCGTTCGGCCCGTACTGCGGCATCGTCACCTCCTTTGAGCCGAACCACAACGCCATTTCCAGAGAACCACCCAACAGCGACGAGCGCTATAAGTTCGACACCTATACCCGGCATGTGCTGGGCAAGGGCCAGACCACCACGCCGTACGAGCACGAGGTCAAGCGTCGTTTCAAGGACGAGCCGGCCAACCTGAAACTGTTGATCGTGGTCAGCAAGCTGCTGACCGGCTTCGATGCGCCCAGTTGCACCTACATTTACCTGGACAACGAGTTGCGTGACCACAACCTGTTCCAGGCCATTTGCCGCACCAACCGGCTGGACGGCGACGACAAGGATTACGGCCACATCGTCGATTACAAGGAACTGTTCGGAGACGTGCAGCAGGCCATCGCCGTGTATAGCTCCGATGAACTGGACATTGACACCGGCAACGGCGGCGAAAACAACATCCATCTCAAGGACTGGCTGGTCGAAGGTAAGAAGCAACTGGACGAGGCCCGCCAAGCCTTGGATTACCTGTGCGAGCCGGTGCCTCAGCCCCAAACGGTGGAGCAATATCTACGCTACTTCTGCGGTGATGCGGCCAATCCGAATGCGCTGAATGAAACCGAGCCGCTGCGGGTGTCGTTCTACAAGGCGGTGGCGCTCTTTACCCGGGCTTATGCTCATCTGGCCCAGCATCTCAGCGAGGCTGGCTACCATGATGCCGAGGTGACGGCCCTGCAACAGGAAGCAACGTTTTACGCAGAACTCCGCGCCGCGATCAAGAAACACTCCGCTGAGGAGCTGGACATCAAGCCCTACGAGGCGGACATGCGCCACCTCATCAACACCTACATCCAGGCCGATACCGCGACGGCACTGGGGGAACTGGGCGAGTGGTCGCTGACCGAGCTGATCATCGAAACCGGCATCCACGATGCCATTGCCCGCAAGCTGAATCAAAAGGGCCAGCTCACCAGGCATGCGGTCGCCGAAGGCATCATCAACAACGTCCGCAAGACCATCATCCGCGATCAGCTCACTGATCCGAAGTTTTACGATCAGATGTCCAAGCTCTTGGACGACCTGATCCAGCAGAGTAGGGACGATGCCGATGCCTACGAGGAATTTCTCAAGCAGGCCGAGGCACTGGTGCGCACGCTGGCCGCGAAGCAGCCCCAGACCAGCGTACCGGCGATGCTGCACGGCCACCGCGAGGCCACCGTCCTTTTCAATAACCTGACTACTATCCCCTGCGACCACTTTCAGTGTCCTGCTGATGAGGACGCCAAGGCGCAACTGGCCTTGCAAATCGACCGGGCTATCCGCGAACAGGCCCCGGCGGGCTGGCGGGACGATGCCAACGGCCCCAAAGGTTTCCAGGTCCTGAACGCGCTGTTTCCGCTCTTTAACCGGGATCGTAAAGCCACCAGTGCCGCGTTCGAGATCGTCAAGAATCAGCAGGGCTATCCATGAAGAAAAGCATCCAGTTGGGCGAACTGACCATCGAAATTACCCGCAAGGCGGTCAAGCATGTGCATCTGTCGGTCCATCCGCCGATGGGACATGTCACCCTCGTGGCACCGACCCACACCCGCTTGGAGGTCGCCCGCGCCTACGCCATCTCTAAACTGGGCTGGATCCGCGCCCAACAGACCCGATTCCAAGCCCAAGCCCGCGAAACGCCCCGCCAGTTCGTCACGCGCGAAAGCCATTACCTGTGGGGTCGGCGCTATCTGCTGGCAGTGCGAGAGCAGGAAGCCAAGCCCGGCGTGAAGCTGGATCACCGGTGCATCACCCTGAGCGTGCGTCCGGGCAGTTCGCTGGCGAAACGCGAGGAAGTCCTGCACGACTGGCATCGGGCGCTGCTGCATCAGACCGTACCCGCGCTAATCCAAAAGTGGCAGCTCGTTCTGGGTGTGACGGTCAGTGCCTGGTTCCTGCAACGGATGAAGACCCGGTGGGGCAGTTGCAATCACCGGGCGGGCACAATCCGCCTGAATACCGAACTGGTCAAGAAGCCGAAGGACCTGCTGGAGTATGTGGTGGTGCATGAAATGCTGCACCTGATCGAGCCGACCCATAACCCGCGTTTCATTGCGCTGCTGGACACCCACTATCCAAACTGGCGAGAGGCAAGGGCGGAATTGAATGAGTTACCGTTGACAGCGGCATCGTGGGGCGGGCCGGGTTGAAATGCGGCTGGCTGACGTAAAGCAGCTTGAGCGCTTCTATTGTCCAGCCATCTGTTTCATCCACGCCAGCCGTTTGCCCGTGTAGCTACTGGCGTCAGAGAGCAATTTTGCTGGTTTGAGAGACAAGGCGATGAATCCGATCCTAGTGTCGATCATTCTGCTCATGTGCAGCAATGTCTTTATGACCTTTGCTTGGTACGCCCATTTACGGGAATTGAATAACAAGCCCTGGCTGATTGCCGCGCTGATGAGTTGGGGCATCGCCTTTTTTGAGTATCTGTTGCAGGTTCCAGCGAACCGGATCGGCTATACCGCCTTGAGCGTTGGCCAGCTCAAGGTAATGCAAGAAGTGATTACCCTGTCAATCTTTGTGCCGTTCGCGGCTTTTTACCTGAAGGAGCCGTTGAAGCTGGATTATCTCTGGGCGGGTTGCTGTTTGGTGGGCGCGGTCTACTTCATGTTCCGCGACAAGCTCTCCTGATGGCTCCATCCAGCGCTGGGCTGTTCAGTCGGATTTCGGTCCCGTGGCTTGAGTCTCTGTTGGTTGAACGCCAGCGTCTGGATGACGCGGTGGGGCTACAGGGCGCAGATGCACCTCACGCTGGGGAAAGGGAATCTCGATGGCATGGGCGCGCAACGTCTCGAAAATCCGGTTATGCAATTCATGGGTCAGCGGCAAACGGTTTGCCAGTTCCCGCACAAACGCCCGCACCTCAAATTCCAGGGCGCTATCGCCAAAGCGCATGAACAAGGCGGCGGGCGCGGGTTCCTTGAGCACCAGCGGGTGCGCGGTTGCAACTTCCAGCAACAGCTTATGCACTTGTAACGGATCGCTGTCGTAGGCCACTCCTACCGGAATTACAATGCGGGTGATGGAATCGTTCCGGGTCCAGTTAATCAGCGCGCCGGTTATAAAGGTTTTGTTGGGAACGATGATTTCCTTGCGATCCCAGTCCACCAAGGTAGTGGCGCGGATATGAATGCGCGCCACTACGCCATCCTGGTTGCCAAGGGTTACGGTGTCGCCCACCCGAATCGGTCGCTCCAGCAGCAGAATCAGGCCGGAGACAAAGTTAGCGAAGATCTCCTGCAACCCAAAACCTAGCCCGACGCCGAGCGCCGCCACCAGCCATTGCACTTGGCCCCAGCCGATCCCAATGATGTCCAGCGTGGTCACGAGTCCGATGGCGACGATGGTGTAGCGGCTGATGGTAATCATGGCGTTGCGGTTGCCAGGTTCGAGCTCCAGCCGTTGCAGTACGATCAGCTCGAGAACGCCCGGCAGGTTGCGCGCCATAAAACCCATCAAGAAGAGCAAGGCCACCGCAATTACCAGATTACCCAGAGTAATATCAGCAAGCTGCGCGCCATCAGCGGTTTGCACGGTTTGATGCCACAGCGTGATCTCATTGAGAATGGCGAACGCGGGCACCAGACCGGCCCAGATTTGCCACAAACCAAACCCCAGTCCTAGCACTACTAGCAAATTCAGCAGGCCACGGCTTTGCTCGCCAATGCTGTTCAAATCCAGAGTGGGCACATTGGGTAGCAGTTCCGGCGGGCTCTCCCCGGAAGCCATGGGGACTTCTTTGGCACGCGTCGCCAACTGCGCCTCGCGTTTGACGAGTGCATGGTGTAGCGCTAAGCGGCGCTGGTTGACGTTTAGCCAGCGCAAGGACAGATTCACCAGCAGCACCGCCCCCAGTAGCAACCAGGCGGTCAATGCCAGTCGGTTGCGTAGTTGGAAGGCGGTGTAGTAGTAACCCGACAGAGCCAACACCACCATGAACCCGTAGCCGCCCACAATCAGGGGGTACCAAACATGGCGCAACCGCCAGGCCGCACCGGCGCGCCGCGCCATCAGCTCCGCCAGCAAGCGTTGACCCGGATGCAACACACGCCACAGCAGCACGGCCAGCGCCAGCGTGCCAACGCAAAATACCAGTCGCCCCAGCGTATCGCCATACAGCGTATCGGGCTGTGCGTCACACAGGCCGGTGATGACCACGCTCAACGGCCCGATCCAGAGAAACCAGTTCAGATGCCGCCGCAAAAAGCGGCAGCCGGATTCCTTCCAGCCAAAGTGCGCAATAGCGACGCCCTGCGGACGGCAAAGCTGGCGCAGGAAAGTGCAGGTTAGGGTGACGAACGCGCCGGCTAGCAATCCCTGGCTAAGGCCGCGCGAAAAATCGGTTTCAGCGCTGCTGCGCAGCAGCCAGGACAGCCAGAGCAGCAGTAACGGCCAGGGTAAGGCCAGCAACCCGGTAAGCGCTAGCGCGCGCAGGGTGAGCCAAAAGCGGTCGTGACGCACATCACCAATGACGTGCAGGCCCTCCACCAGCCGCGCGAGGAAGCGGCGACGATAGTACACCAAGGCCAGTAGCGCCAGCGCGCCGCACAGCGTCGGCAGAAGCTGCCGTTGCCCGCTTCGCAGCACATGCTGACCCGCTGCTTCCCAGTGGGCTGGGGTGAACAGCCATTCCAGGGCCTGGCCCAAGCCATGTAGCCAATCAGCGTTGGGCGGTGAGCTGCTGCGAATCCACAGCAGGTAGCGATCCAGCAGCGTCCCATATTGTTCGGCTTGATCGCTCAATTTGCGCTGGCTATCGTCCAGGGCGACTAATTGAGTGATCAGGCTGGCGTAACCGCTCGCGAGTTTTTCCAAAACTTGCTGGCGGTCGGTTAACAGGGTTTGCGCTTCGGCGCTAATGGCCTGGCGTTGTTCCTGGCTCCACTGGGGATTGAAGGTGGCCGTTAGTTCCTGTAATTGCTCCGCCAGGGAACGTGCGCGGCGCAACTGTTCGGTAATCTGGTACTGATCCAGACGGGCTTGGACAATCGTTTTCTGGCGTTCGCTCGCGTTGTGCTGGTACTGGCGCACGTCGGGCAAGTTGCGGCGCTCTTGGAGGAGCAGCGGTCCGATCGCATCGCTGAACCCGGCAATGCCTAGTTGCTGGCGGATGCTGTGCATGCGTTCGGTGAGTTCTGCTAAGCGCTGATTGAAGTCGGCCTGACGCCCGTTGATTGTGTCGCCCTGTTGCACCAGGGCTTTGAGTCGCTCGCTCAAGGCGGTGTTTTCCTTGGCGAGGGTCTGGATGATGGCCGGTTTGGCGACGGCTTCTTGGTTGGCCTGGTCGGTTTGCCGCACCACCGCAGCGGTCTCGGCGCGGCGGCGTTCGTTCAGAGTGTTTTGTAGTTGTTGGACTTGCTCTTGGATGCGCGCGATGTTTTGGGTGGTGGCTGCGCGTTGGGTGTTGAGCAGGGTAAAGCGGGTGTCATGACTAAGCTGTTCCTGCTCTAGCATGGCGATCTGTTGGACCAGCGCTTGGCGCTGGGTACTCAACGCCAGGTGGCGCGCATCGGCGAGCAATGGGGTAGTGGCAGCTAGGCTGGTCGCTTGCAGTTTGGCGTTCAGCTCGGTGGCCTGCTCCTGCAAACGGTGCAGTTCAGCGGGAATATTCCGAGGCCGCGCTTGCTGTGCGGCGAGTTCCTGATCCAGGGTATCCAAGCGTTTCCGTGCATCGCTTAACTGTGTTTGCGCCTGGGTCAACTGCTTGCCGAGGTCGTCTACGGAGAGCGCGGGTGACGGTGCGGGTGGCGGTTTCTCCAACAATTTTTGTTGGAGTTGTGTGGTTTCCAGCGGGGCGGATTGGAGTTGCTTCTGATAGCTCTCGGCGCTCACCGCGTAGGTTTTCGCGGCTTGCAATTGACTGATGGCTTGTTGATACAGCTCCTTGGCCTGCGTGCGTTCGGTTTCCGGTAAATCGCGCAGGTTGGCCAGTGCATCCAGCTTGGCCTGCACCTGTTCCAGGGTGAGAGCAGTGGTCACCGGCACTACCGTGGTTGTCGGCGTAGGCGGTGGGCTAGGACCAGGAGCGGCATGACCCGTCTGAAAGCCGCACAGCAGTAGCAGGATGAGAAGGCGTTTTAAGGCGATGCGCATAGTCAACGGCTCACTGATGCAGCAATACTTGCGAACCAGTGCAAAGTAATGGCTGACAAGCTCGTTTTTTTCTGGAATTAAGCCATTTTTTGGTCTTTGCCCAAGAACTTCTTGCCTTGATTGGCCGCTACCCACAACAGACCACCAGCAGCGATACCGGTCAACAGATGCAACAGCGTTGGCGTGATGGCGGCCAATACAGCGCCGATGCTGGGTACGCTACGGGCGATTTCCTCCGCATGGTGTAGCACCTCATGTCCATGGGGCAGGCCGTGCGCCAGAATACCGCCGCCGACCAAAAACATGGCCGCCGTACCAACGACCGTCAAGGTCTTCATCAAATAGGGCGCAATCGACAGCAGGCCCTGGCCCAAGGCGCGCTTGAAGCCACCCCATAGCGTGGCGGTGTGGTCTTGCACCAGATGCAAACCGGCATCGTCCAGCTTGACGATGCCGGCTACTACACCATAGACACCAACCGTCATTAGCAAGGCGATGCCGGCAATGACCGCGACCTGAATCCCGAAGCTTGCGTTTTGAACGGTCCCCAGGGCAATGACGATGATTTCGGCCGAAAGAATGAAATCGGTGCGAATCGCTCCCCGGATTTTTTCCCGCTCAAAGGTCGCCATATCCACTTTGGAATCACGCAGTGCTTGCTGGATAGTGGCGTGCTCAGCCTCCTGCTCCGCGTTGCTGTGCAAAAATTTGTGCGCCAGTTTTTCAAAGCCCTCAAAGCACAGGAAGGCGCCGCCGACCATCAGCAGTGGGGTAACCGCCCAGGGCGCCACTGCGCTGATCAGGAGTGCCGAGGGCACTAGGATCATCTTGTTTTTCAGAGAACCCTTGGCAACCGCCCAGACCACTGGTAGTTCCCGCTCCGCGCGCACCCCAGACACTTGCTCAGCGTTTAGGGCCAGATCATCACCCAAGACGCCCGCAGTCTTCTTGGCCGCCACCTTGGTCATCAGCGCCACGTCATCCAGCACCGTGGCAATGTCGTCGAGAAGAGCTAAAAGGCTAGTTCCGGCCATGCGGCGATTCCTCAAAAATCAGTGTAAAAGGCCAGGGGTGGCTAGGTCGTGACCATGGTCACGAGCGGCATCGGCTTGGAGGGGAAGGCCAGCACATTCTATCAGCCTTGCAATAAGGGATTCGTTGCACTGAAAAAACCAGAGGGTTGTATGCCTTGAGCGCAGTTGCAGTTAGGGTGTGTAAATAGCCGGATTACGCCACGCTCAGTCAGATTTTTGGACATCCTTAACCTATAATCAACTTTCCAATGTGGTAAATAATCAAGAAACGTTAAACTTAAGTTACATATCGCTGCTGAGTATAAGGAGGGGCCCCAAGCTATATCTAGATTAATTTATATTATTTTCAATTAATTATTTAATTAAGGATAGCTCTATGCTCTTGGTCAGGCACCTAGCCGCTTAGCTATCCACATCATTTATCCTGCTTTGGTGGAAAGACCAAGGCCCAAATGGGAGGTCAAATCATGGTGCCAATACACAGAAAAATCCGGCTGGGGATCGCGGCTATACTCGCTTGTTGCGTCGCCACGCCCTGGAGCTGGGCGCAAAATAGCGGTATTACGGATAAGGCCATCGTGCTCGGTTCTCTTTTACCTTTGGAAGGGGATAGGAAAGAGAACGGCTTAGCGATCAAGGCGGGGCTGGAGGCGGCTTTGGCCAGCCAGGCGATACAGGGCCGTCGAGTTAAGCTGTTGGCCCAGAATGATTTCTACACTCCCTCCAAAACGGTCGAAGCCGCCAAGCAACTGATTGCTGAAGGGGTTTTCTTGATGCTGGGGAGTTATGGGACGCCAACAGCCACCGCGATATTGCCGCTGCTGGCGGAAAACAAGATCCCGCTGCTAGGGCCGTATAGCGGCGCGGTGCTTACTGGGCCGGGCGAGGTGTTGACGGTCCGCGCCAGCTATGCGAGCGAAGTAGAGAGTGTGATTAGCGTAGCGCTGGCTGCGGGCATCAAGCCAACGGAAGTCTGTGCGTATGTACAGAATGACGCTTATGGGATGAGTGGCGTGCAGGGAGTACGCGCTTCGCTGGCCAGTCGTCCCAACACCGCCGCCCTGGTGGCCAAGCTGGATGCCATCATCAACCAGACCGGAGAAAATCCCAAGCGCAATGAGATGGGGCCGGTGGGGGTTTATGAGCGCGATACGCTGGCCGGGCGTGAAGGTTATCTCTCATTGAAAAAATGGGAAAAAGACACGAGCACCCATTGCCGGTTAGTGGTCACTGTCGGTATTTATGATGCTGTTTATAAATTCATCGCTTATGCCAGATCCAAGGGAGAAACGTGGGCATTTAGTCTGTTGTCAACTACCGGAGCTCCCGTGCAGGCCAAGTTTGAGGATTTAGGCGTAACGGGTAAGGTGTTGCAAACGCAAGTGATGCCGCCGCTAGATGCAACCCTGCCCCTTGTTGAAGAAGCGCGGAAAGCTCTGGGGCAGAATTTGAACTATGTTTCGCTGGAAGGCTATCTGGCTGGAAAGCTGTTTCTAGCGATGGCCGCAGCGGTGGAGGGGCCTTTGACCCGCGAGGGTTTTTTAAAGGCTGCGCGCCGTCAAGCCTATGATATTGGAGGTTTAAAGTTGGACTTTAGCAATGGCAAAAACCCAGGATCTAATCTGGTTTTCATCAGTTATCTGAAAGATAAAACGACCTTTGTGTCAGCAAAGCCAGGTGAACTGGAGGCATTGCTCGCCCAGTAGACAGACCTTGAGAGTCGTATAGAATTTTGGCGATCCCGAAGAAAACCTCTACCGGTTCTGGTTGCTCATGATGTCCATCCTCTCTCGCTTGAGGGAGAGGGGAGGTCACGGTGCCTTGCCAAAGGGCCTTTGGGTTGGTTCAGGTCTGCAAGAGCCAAAGTCTCTTGTGTCGCCGCCTAGCAAGGGTCTCTCATAATGTTCCGCTTACTGCAATCGCTGTTCTCGAATGGGGCGAATCAGACAGGCCCATTTGACCCAGCCCTCATTCGAGGCGCGATTGAGCGCGTGGTGAGCGGTACAGACCCTCGGCTCCGCATGGCGCGGCAGTATCAAAAAAAACTGTGGCCTGCGGTGGAGCGCTCCATTGCCTATGTCAATGACCTGGTGGATTCGTTGCCGCCGCCGATCGAAATTTGCGGCCATCGCTTTACCAGCGATCCCCGGCTGCGCGCGTTGTTTTCCTCCAGCCAGCAGCTCCAGGAGATTCTGAGCTTTGGCAAGGAGCTACAGCAGTATCGCCAGCGCATTGGCGCTGGATTGCCGACGGACCTATACGCCATCCTGAGAGCGGAACGTACCGAGAAAACGGTGCTGGGCATCGCTTTGGAAGGCAACATCATTCGGCGGGATGTGCCGCAGATCACCGTCAATTTTCACAATCACCGGGTCGCCTTCCCAACGGGGAGCGAAACCAAGACGCGGCGCGAAGTCAAAAAACGGGCTTTTGATTATTTAATCGAGACGGCGCTCCAGCGCTTGGCTTCCGCGCGCACCAGAAAGCGACAACTTGAGCAGCAGCAACGGCAACTGTTGCACAAAAAGAAGCAAGTGCTCAAAGACGCTCAGGTCGGCCTGGCGTCTTTGTTGGATCCGCAAATCTCCGCCATGACCACCCCCGTCGCCATCGATCGGCGCTTACGCGAAATCGAAACCGAACTGGTCGGCCTGCGCGCTGATTCGGCGACACTCGACAATCATCTGGCTAAAGTCGTGGCGATCTTGCGAGAACCAGAAAACCATCTCCGCCTGAACCGCGTGTCGATGACCTTGGATCAAATGAACATCAAAGTCGATCAAGACGCGGCCACCAACGCCAGCATGCTGAACTTTGATGACATTTTGCTAGGCGCGGATCGCCAAATCACCGCATTGCTCATTCGGTTCCCCAGCGGCGAGCTGTTGCCGGAACGGGATTTCTTCGATGAGGCTAACCGCCTGCTTTATATGGGCGGACAACCCAGGATCACCACCATTTAGCCTTTGGCGCAGGATCTACCGCATTCGAGTTAAATCTGCACGCTGGAGGCCAGGCGATGGGCATAACGTGTCGTTTCCGGCAAACGGTAGCGGGTGCAACAGCCCAGCACATAGGCGATGGCGGTCTCCAGGCTGATCCGGTGGCCGGACGACACATAGATCGGTTTGACGTTGGCGCGGGTACGCAATACCGCGCCGATGATTTCTCCATCGGCGTGTAGTGGCGTCCAGGCTCCGCGCTGGTTCGGCGGTTCCTGATAGGTCCCGCATAAGCGCGTTTTCGCCACGCCGATACTGGGTCGATCGACCAGCAGACCGAGATGGCTGGCGATGCCCAACCGGCGCGGATGCGCGATCCCTTGACCGTCGCACAACAGCAAGTCGGGCGTTGCGCGCAATTGCGCCAGCGCATCCAGCACCGTCGGCAGTTCGCGGAACGACAGCAAGCCGGGGATATAGGGAAAAGCAGTCGGGCGGCGGGCGAGGGCGGTTTCCGCCACCCGCAATTCCGGGTAATACAATACCGCCACCGCCGCGCGGGTGACCGTTCCAGCCGCCTCAAAGCCAACATCCACGCCCGCCACTCGGCGCACGGTCGGCCCTAGCTGGTCCAGCACGATCAGGTGCCGGCGCAAAGCGTGTTGCACAGCGATGGCCGCAGCGGGGCTGAGATGCCACGGGTGCGAAATTACGGTTTGCATCAGTCCAGTTTATTTGTCCAGTGTATTCATAGCGTCGGCGCGGTTAAACTAGCCGCCCGGTGCAGCCAGGTACAGGTTAAGTTTTCCCATCATGCAGCCACTCAAACTCGGCATTCCCAAGGGCAGTCTGGAAACAGCCACTATCGCGCTGTTCGAGCAAGCGGGCTGGACCATTAGTCCCCATAGCCGCAACTATTTTCCCACGATCAATGACCCTGAACTACGCTGCGCGTTGGTGCGTTCCCAGGAGATGGCGCTCTATGTCGCTAACGGGACGCTGGATGCGGGCCTAACGGGTCGGGACTGGATTCTGGAAACGCAAGCCGATGTGGTCGAAATTGCGGAACTGAGCTACTCGAAAAGCTCCGATCAACCGGCCCGTTGGGTGCTCATCGTGCAAAATGATTCTCCGGTGCGCGCGCTGGAAGACCTGGCCGGTAAGCGTATTGCCACGGAATTGGTCGGATTCACGCAGCGCACCCTGACCGAGCGTGGTATTGCGGCCACTGTGGAGTTTTCTTGGGGCGCGACCGAGGCTAAGGTGGTGGAAGGGTTGGTGGATGCGGCGGTGGAAATTACCGAAACCGGCAGCACCATTCGCGCCCACGGCCTGCGCATTGTCTGCGATCTGCTGCACACCACCACGCGCCTGATCGCACATCGCGCCGCGCTGGCCGATCCCTGGAAGCGGGCCAAGATTGAACAGATCGCCTTGCTCACCCGCGCCGCGCTGGCTGCGCGTAACAAGGTGGCTTTGAAGATGAATGTTCCGGCGGCCCGCCTGGAGGAAGTGGTGCGTCTGCTGCCCAGCTTGCACGCCCCTACAGTCAGCCCGCTTTACGACCGGGACTGGCTGGCGCTGGAAACTGTGGTCGATAGCCATGGCGTGCGCGATCTCCTGCCCCGGCTCATTGCCGCTGGGGCCCAGGGCATCTTGGAATATGTGTTAAAAAAGATCGTCTAAGCAGCGCGACCGCCCGTGCGGCCAATCCCGCCCCGTGGGCATAAGGGCAGCACGGCGGATCATTGGCATGTAACAAATCCAGCGCAAAGAATTGTGGCGGCGCGTTGCCGGCTTCGCTCTAATATCGTTAAACTGCAACTCCCCACCCGATATGCTGCTGTCGGATTTGCGTCTAGCCCGCTTTGGCTAGCGAACATGAGTTGCCCCCAACCCGATTTTCTGCATGGAGTCCCGCATGAGTCTGGAACATACACTGTCCATCATCAAGCCTGACGCTGTCGCGCTTAACGTCATTGGCAAGATTTACACCCGCTTTGAGGATCAGGGTCTACAAATCGTCGCAGCGAAGATGGTGCATCTGACGCGCGCTCAAGCGGAGGTTTTTTACGCTATTCATCGTGAACGGCCGTTTTACGGAGAGCTGATTGATTACATGACTTCCGGTCCAGTGATGGTGCAAGTGTTGGAAGGAGAAAACGCCATCGCCAGGAATCGGGAAATCATGGGTGCCACCGATCCCAAAAAGGCAGCCCCTGGCACCATTCGCGCCGACTTCGCCGAGAGCGTGACCCGTAACGCTGTACATGGCTCCGATGCCGCCGACACCGCCGCCCATGAAATCGCGTTCTTTTTCGGCCAGTTCGACCTGTGCCCACACCCACTTAACCCTTCCGCGCAAGCGCAACGACCGTGACCATCTTCGGTGCCAAGGTGAATCTGCTCAATCTGGATCGTCACGATCTGGAGGGGTTTTTCGTAGCGCTCGGCGAAAAACCTTTCCGCGCCGTCCAGATAATGAAGTGGATTTACCACGAGCGCGTCAGCGATTTCGCTGCGATGACTAATCTGAGCAAGGCGCTGCGCGAACGCTTAGCGCAGTGCGCGGAAATCCGCCCGCCTGAGGTGATTGTCGATCAGGCGTCCGCTGATGGTTCGCACAAGTGGCTGGTCCGGCTGGACAGTGGTAACAGCATCGAAACGGTGTTTATCCCTGAACCGGAACGCGGTACGCTGTGCGTATCCTCCCAAATCGGCTGCCCGCTGGATTGCGCGTTTTGCGCCACCGCGCAGCAGGGGTTCAACCGCAATCTCACCGTTGCTGAGATCATCGGCCAGGTCTGGCAGGCCAGCCAGCGCTTGGGCGAGCGCCGCAACGGCGAGCGCATCATCACGAATGTTGTATTGATGGGCATGGGCGAACCGTTGCTGAATTTCGACAATGTGGTCAAGGCCATGAAGGTCATGCAGGACGATTTGGGTTTTGGTGTCTCCAAGCGCCGCGTCACCCTCAGCACTGCGGGCGTGGTGCCAGCGCTGTACCGGCTGCGTGAGGTGGCCGATGTCAGCCTGGCGGTGTCGCTGCACGCACCAGATGACGCCTTGCGCAGTGAGCTGGTGCCGTTGAACCGCAAATACCCCATCAGCGAACTCCTGGCGGCTTGTCAGCATTACATCGCTAACAAGCCGCATCGCCGGATTACCTGGGAATACGTACTGCTGGAAGGAGTCAACGACTCAGAGCAACACGCCCGCGCCCTGGCGGCGCTGATTAAGCCGATTCCATCCAAGGTTAATCTGATTCCGTTCAATCCGTTTCCGAGGACCCGCTACCGTCGTTCCAGCCCCGCCGTTATTGCGCGCTTTCAGGCGGTGTTGATGGCGCACGATTTGACCGTGATGACGCGCAAGACCCGTGGCGATGACATCGCGGCGGCTTGCGGTCAATTGGCCGGTCAAGTGCAGGCGCGCGGCCGGTTGGCCCAAGGCGCGCGCGGCACTTGCTAGAAGGAGACGTTGTGATGCCGCTATACGCCAAAATGACGACAATCTTGGGATTGGCGCTGCTGGCGAGCGCTTGCGCCACGTCGCCGGAAACTGAATTCAAGGACAGCATAGCCGAGGCGAATTTCAAGCTAGGTGTCGGTTACATGCAGTCTGGCCGTTTTCAAGTCGCCGCCGAGAAGTTGCGCAAAGCATTGGAGCACAGAGAAAACTATCCAGAAGCGCATAACGCCCTGGCGGTGCTGTACGAAGAGATTCGCGAATACAATCCAGCGGAAACCCACTTCAAGCGCGCGATTGAATTGAAAGGGGATTACACGCTCGCGAAGTTGAACTATGCGCGCTTCCTGTGCCTGCGCGAACCTGTGCGTACGACCCAAGGCGAGGCCGCCTTTCAGGAACTTGCCGCCGACCCGGTTAATGCCGGTGCCTACGCTGCCGAAGCGCATGTTGGCATGGCGTTGTGCGCTCGCCAACGCAAGGATCCGGCCCAGGCCGAAACCTGGTTACGCAAGGCGTTGGAAGTGGACCCTGGTAATACGAGCGCTCTATACGCCATGGCCGAATTAAGCCAAACTCAGAACCAGACCTTGCAGGGCCGTGCCTTCCTACAACGCTACCATGCCCGCACTCGTCCAACCGCCCAAAGTTTGTGGCTGGGCATCGCCATTGAGCAGGGCAAAGAGGGCGATCCGCAACTACGCCGGGATTACGCAGCGTTGCTATTAGGGCAATTTCCCAAATCCGATGAAGCGCTCCGCTTAAAGCAGTCGCCATGAATATGAACCAAGAGCCTCTTGTTAAGTTCGACCCGACCCCTGATCCCACTGAATCGGTAGGGGCGTGGCTGGCGCGAACTCGCGCCAGCTATGACACGGAGCCGCGTGACATGGCGCGTCATCTCGGCTTGAACCCGACCATCATTATGGCGCTGGAAGCCGACGATTTTGCGCGGCTTGGGCCGACGATTTTCGTGCGCGGCTACCTCAGCCGCTACGCCCGGTTGCTGAATCTGCCGGAAGCGGAGGTGTTGGAACGCTACCAGCGCCAGGTGGGCTCCAGCCAGGAGCCGCCGCCGTTGAAGGTGGTGCATCCGGTGCAGCAAGAAACTCGGATCCATGACTTGCGCGGCATCCTCTATCTGGTGGCGGTGGTGGGTATTGGCTGGGCTGCGATTGAGCATCTGCCGGCTCTAAATCCTGGTTCTTGGTGGCGTCAAGATGGACAGGCGAGCGCGCCAGCGCCGACCAGCAGCCCCGGTGGATCGGCGGCGAGCCAGGTTCAGTATCCGTTCCAGGCTGGAGCGACGGCCGTTGTTCCCGAAGCGTCGCCGCCCGCACCCAGCGCAACACCTGTGGCCACTAGCCAAAGCCCACCCGCGCCGGATTCCCAAGCAGTACCACCCACCCTGGCACCGCCGCCGACCGCCACCACGCCGCTGGAGTCTGCGCCGTCCAGCTCGGCGAGTGTCACCGCCTCGGCTCCTAGCAGCGCCGCGCCAGGAGCCACCAGCGTGGTGGCGGATGGGGCCTCTGGCGCGCGGCTGATGTTGCAGTTCAGCGAGGAATGTTGGGTGCAAGTCAAGGATGCGCAGGGTAAGATTTTGGTCAATGGGTTGATGAAGGCGAACACAACGCAAACTCTGTCCGGGCCAGCGCCGTTCACGGTGACCTTGGGCAACGCGCCCGCCGCCCGCATCGCCTTGGATGACCGGCCCGTAGATACCGCAGTTTATGTGCCCCGGCGCGGCACGGTCAGCCGCTTTACCCTGACGCCCTAAATCTTGGTTGCTCCGATTTGTCGCCATAAACACTGACTTGCGCCCAGGCCGCCCTAGCGGCGGCCCGCAGCGCTCTCACCTGATAGCACGCCATCATGTCTCAGTTGTTCCAGGCCATTCGCGGGATGAATGATATCCTGCCCAGCGAAGTGGTTTTATGGCAGCGCCTCGAAACCGCCGCGCGCGACGTACTCGCCGCCTACAGCTACCAAGAAATCCGTCTGCCTATCGTTGAGAAAACCGAGTTGTTTTCCCGTTCGATTGGCGAAGTGACTGATATTGTCGAAAAGGAGATGTACACCTTTGCCGAGCGGGGTGGCGACAGCGTGACCCTGCGTCCCGAGGGCACCGCCGGTTGCGTCCGCGCCTGCATTGAGCATGGGCTGTTGCATCACCAAACTCAGCGTTTGTGGTATGCCGGGCCGATGTTCCGTTACGAAAAGCCGCAGAAGGGCCGTTACCGCCAGTTTCATCAGATTGGCGCGGAAGCTTACGGCATGGCGGGTCCAGATATTGACGCTGAGCTGATTTGTCTATCAGCCCGACTATGGCGTCAACTGGGCCTGAGCGCGGTCACTTTGCAGCTCAATTCACTGGGCTCCAGCGTCGCCCGCGCCGCCTATCGTGAGCGCCTGACCACCTATTTCACGGCCCGGCGCGCGGCGCTGGATGCGGATAGCCAGCGGCGACTACACACCAATCCCTTGCGGATTTTGGACAGCAAAAATCCGGCCATGCAGGCGCTGATTGCAGAAGCGCCGACGCTGCTGGACAGCCTGGATGCTGAATCGCAAGCCCATTTTGCCGAGCTGCGGGAGTTGCTGGACGCAGCGGGTATCGCCTATGAAGTTAACCCGCGCTTGGTGCGCGGTCTGGATTATTACAGTAAAACCGTCTTTGAATGGGTGACCGATACCCTGGGAGCGCAAGGCGCGATCTGCGCCGGCGGTCGTTATGATGGCCTGCTCGAACAACTGGGCAGTCCAGCCACGCCGGGTGTGGGGTTCGCCATGGGCCTGGAGCGACTCGTGGCCATGCTGGCCGCCGCTGAAGCATTGGGCGTCGCCACCGTCCCGCACGTCTATCTCATCCGCGTAGGGGAAGCCGCGCAGCGGCGTGGGCTGGCGCTGGCGGAGCGGTTGCGGGACCAGTTGCCCGCCTTGCGCTTGCACATGCACTGCGGCGGCGGTGGGTTCAAGGCCCAGTTCCGCCGGGCCGATCAGAGTGGCGCGCACTTCGCGCTGATTCTGGGCGAAGACGAAGTGCGCGCCGGAGTGGTCGCTGTTAAACCCTTGCGCGCGGCGCAAGCGGAGCAATTCACCTTATCGCCCGATCAGGCCATAGCGCATTTGCGCGCGGCGCTCGCGGCTCTCTCCCCCGCGTGAATGCGGGATGCCCAAGGATAAAACCCGATGGAACAATACACCGACGACGAGCGCGTCGAAGATCTCAAAAAATGGTGGAAAGAAAACGGCGCGAGCATTCTCGTGGGTATCGCGCTGGGCCTGGTGGCCATTTTTGGCTGGCGCTACTGGACTTCCTATCGTGATGCGAGCGCCGAGCAGGCTTCCCAGGCCTATGACGCTTTCCTCGCTCAGGCGGGCAAGCCGGACGCAGAGCCAGCCCGCCAACAGGGCCAGACGTTGTTGAGCGCTTTCGCTCAATCGCCTTACGCGGCGCTCACCGCTTTGCGGCTGGCGCAATTAGCGGTGACGGGTGGCGATTATGCGGTGGCTAGCCAGCAGCTTGAATGGGTCATTGCCAACGCCCGGCTCGATGAGCTCAAGGATATCGCCCGCCTACGGTTAGCGCGCATCAAATTCGCCGCCGGTCAGTCGGCTGAGGCCGAAAAGCTGGTCGAGAGCGTGAGCAGCGCCAGCCTGAAGGCGGAGCGTGAAGAGTTGAAGGGCGATCTCTACCTGGCCGCTCAGCAGCCGGAACAGGCGCGCGCGGCGTATGTGGCGGCGATGGCGGCCAATGGCCAGCGTTTTTTACAGCTGAAGCTGGATAATCTGACCGTGGCGACGGCTGAAACCGTAGTAGCCGCGCCGTCCACGCCGCCGCCTGCGCCGGAACCAGCGCCAGCGCCAGCCGTTACCCCAGAGCCAGCAGCGGCGATTCCAGCCCAGCCCGTCACCGAAGCCGCGCCACCCTCCACATCGGCTGCCCCGACTGCGCCCGCAACGGAGCCACCTGCCGCTGCGCCCGCCTCGACCGCAACAGAATCCTCCACGGCCCGGCCTGCTGCTCCTGTGGGGGAACCGGCGGCGTCCGCGCCCGCCGTATTGCCCACCGCACCGGCTACTCTCCTTCCTCCCGCCTCAGGGCAATGATGATGGCTCGTCGCCTGTTCCTGCTTTTTTTGCTGAGTTTAAACGTCGGCTGTAGCTGGCTCGGCGGTTGGTTCGGCGGCTCGGATTACTCTATTCCGCCCGCTGAACTAAAGCCGATTGCGCAACCGCTGGCCGTCCAGGAGTTGTGGCAGACCCAGGTGGGTTCTGGGTCGAAGAGTGAGTTCATTCGTCTCACTCCGGCGCTGGCGGAGGGTCGCCTTTATGCCGCCAGCGTTGATGGCCTGGTGATCGCGTTGGATGCCCTCAATGGCCAGCGCAGTTGGCAAACCGATACTGGATTGCCTATTTCCGGCGGCGTGGGCATCAGCGAAGACGGTTTGGTGCTGGTGGGCAGCGCCAAAGGGCAGGTCGTCGCCCTGCGCCAGGACAACGGACAGGAAGTGTGGCGCGCGCAGGTATCCAGTGAAGTTTTGGCCGCGCCGCGCGCTGGGCATGGTGTGGTCGTGATTCGTACTGGGGATGGCAAATTCACCGCACTCGACGCGCGCACAGGTGAGCGCCGTTGGGTTTACGCCGCTGCTATGCCTGCACTTAGCCTACGCGGCTCTGCCTCGCCGCTGCTGACCCGCACGCTGGTGATCGCCGGGCTGGATTCCGGCAAGCTGTTGGTGCTGACGCTGGACAAAGGCGTGCCGGTGATCGAAAAAACCCTGGTCCCGACGCGGGGCCGCACTGAGATTGAACGGCTGACGGATATGGATTCCGAACCCAAGACCTTTGGCGAAAATCTATATTTGGCGGCTTATCGCGGTGGTGTCATCGCCATGGATATGCGCGACGGTCATCTGTTATGGAATCGGGAAGTATCCAGTTATGCCGGGCTGGATGTGGATGAGCGGCAGCTCTATGTCAGCGATGAGGCTGGCGCAGTGCTGGCGCTGGATCGGCGCAGCGGCGAGGTGCTGTGGAAGCAGACGGAGCTGAGCGGGCGACGGTTGTCCGCGCCGGTTGCCACCAGTGGACATGTGGTGGTCGGCGACTTCCAGGGTTATCTGCATTGGCTGCGCAAGGACAATGGCCAGATCGTCGGGCGCAGTCGCGCCGCCAGCAAAGCCCTTGTCGCCCCGCCACTGGCGGCCGGCGCTGTGGTGTTTGCCCAAAGCCAGGATGGCGCGCTGGGGGCGTTCCGGGCTGGCCCGCCATAGCACCGCGTTCCAGCGCTTCCGGTCCGGGGGCGATTTTACGGATGAGCGCACCGCTGGGTTCAGCGCTGGCTGATGACGCCCGGCCCGGTCCGATTCTGCGGATTGCGATCCCCTCGCCCCTCTACCGCATTTTTGACTATCTCCCACCTGCCGTTTGCGACCTGACGACTTTGCAGCCGGGGGTGCGGCTGCGGGTGCCGTTTGGGCGGCGGCAAACGGTTGGATTTCTGCTGGAAATTGGCGCAGACAGCGCCCAGGATGCAGCGCGGCTCCGGCCCGCCCTGGCGGTGCTGGATCACGCGCCGCTGTTACCGTCCGATGTGCTGGCGTTGGTGCAGTGGGCACATCGTTACTACCATCATCCACCCGGCGACGCCTTCGCTGCCGCGCTGCCGGTGCTATTGCGCCAGGGCGAGTCGGCCGCTCTACCTTCCCTGCCTCCGCTGTATCGCCTCACTGGCGCAGGCCAGGCGGCGCTGGCCGACTCGGTTGCATTGCGTCGCGCTCCCACCCAGCGGCGCGTCCTTGCCGAACTGGCGCGGTGTCCAGCGGGTCTTGACGCAGAAACTTTGCGGCCTTTGGCGCGAGCCGCTGCACTGCGGGCACTGTGCGCCAAAGGTTGGGTGGAAAGCTGTACGGCGGAGGCGTCCTCTGCCGGAAACTGTTCTTCGTTCCCTGGTTTGGCCGCACCGCCGATCCTAAGTACGGCGCAAGCGACCGCCATCACGGCAGTCTCGGCAGCACTGGATCAGTTTCAGGTTTTTTTACTGGAAGGCGTTACGGGCAGTGGCAAGACCGAAGTCTATCTGCGGCTGATTGAAGCGGTCCTGGCGCGCAGGCAGCAGGCCTTGGTGTTGACCCCGGAAATCGGCTTGACGCCGCAGTTACTGGCTCGATTTCGGGAGCGGATACCGGAGCCGCTGGTGGTTTTGCATTCCGGCCTGACCGACCGGGAACGGTTGCGCGCCTGGCTGTTAGCGCGTGATGGCATTGCGCGGATTGTGGTCGGCACCCGCTCGGCAGTGTTTACGCCGCTGCGCGCACCGGGGTTGCTGATCGTAGATGAGGAGCACGATCTTTCCTACAAGCAACAAGAAGGCTTTCGTTACCACGCCCGCGATCTGGCGATCATGCGGGGTCAACAATTGGGCATTCCCGTGGTGTTGGGTTCGGCCACGCCAGCGTTGGAAAGCATCCAGAACGTCCGGCTTGGCCGCTTCCAACGCTTGGCGTTGCCGCAGCGGGTAGGCGGGGGCGTTGAACCGCCCATTCTGATTCTGGATGTGCGTCGGCAGCCCATGACCGAAGGGCTATCGGCACCGCTACTGGAGCGGATGCGGGCGCATTTGGCCCGTGGCGAGCAGGTGCTGTTGTTTCTGAACCGCCGTGGCTTTGCGCCCCTCCTGCTGTGCCACGAATGCGGCTGGCTGAGTCAGTGTCGCCACTGTGACGCCCGGATGACCCTGCATCTGCGCCAGCAGCGCTTGAATTGCCATCATTGCGGTGATACGCGCTCTATTGATACCGTCTGTCCGGTTTGCGGCAGCATGGATTTGCGCGCGGTGGGCCATGGCACGGAACGGCTGGAAACCGCGCTGCGGCCGCTGTTTCCCGGCGTTGGCATTGCCCGTCTCGACCGCGACAGCACCCGCCGCCGCGGCAGTCTGGAGGCGTTGCTGGCCGAGATTCACCGGGGTGAACGCCAGATTCTGATCGGCACCCAGATGCTGGCCAAGGGCCATCATTTTCCTGAGGTCACGCTGGTCGGCATCATTGACGCCGATCAGGGCTTGTATGGCATCGACTTCCGCTCCAGCGAACGCATGGCGCAACTAATCTTGCAAGTCGCCGGACGAGCCGGGCGGGCGGAAAAGCCCGGCGTGGTGGTGATCCAGACCCATCATCCCGATCATCCCCTGCTGCGGGTCCTGGTCAGCGCCGGTTATCCAGCCTTTGCGACGGCGGCGTTGGCGGAGCGCGCGGCGGTGCTGTTGCCGCCTTTAGCCTACCAGGCGCTGTTGCGCGCCGAAGCGCTTAACCCCGAACGAGCGCTCCATTTTCTCAAGCGAGCGCGGGCGTTGGCCGAACCGCTAGCTGAGGGCCTGGAGCTGTTGGGGCCAGCCCCCGCGCCGATGGAGCGTCGCGCCGGTCGTTATCGCGCCCACTTGTTGTTCCAGGCGGTCCGACGCTCGGCGCTGCACCGTTTTCTGGAGCGCTGGAGGGTGCAACTAGGCGAACAGCCGGTGGATCGTCAGGTGCGTTGGTCGCTTGATGTCGATCCTGTGGAGCTGTATTGACGCTTAATCTTCAGCACACGGTCCATGGATTTTATGGATGATCGGCGGCGCAATATTACGCTGAGAAAAAATAAGCTGCGGGTGCGACCTTTACTTACCAGTGGATGCGTCTAGAATTTTCTTGTGCTGGTGCGGTTTCGCACCGCCAACCGTCCAAAGAAAATGACGAGAACTGGCCATTTCGGATAACCCGCCGGGGGAATTTGGGGAAGTTCAGCGCGCTCGGGCAACCGCCGAACCGCAGGCTCCGGCCAATCCGCGAACATGCCGCCATCCACACACCTCTAATTGTTGAGATATATAAAGATGCAACAAGACTTGGTGCACGCCATAAAGAGCAACCCGAAATATCACGAGTTGATCACGAAACGTAAGTCGTTTGCCTGGATTCTGGCTATCCTCATGCTGGTCATCTACTACGGCTTTATCTTGATCGTCGCCTTTAACAAAGAATTTCTCGGTCAACCCCTGTCGACCGGCTCTATCGCCACCGTGGGTATTCCAGTCGGCCTCGGCGTGATCATCAGCGCCTTTGTGCTCACCGGCATCTACGTGTTTCGCGCCAATTCCGAATTTGACCGGCTGACCCGCGAGATCAAGGAGGAAGTACTATGAGAATATGGCAAAACGTCACTGCCGTTCTCGCTTTGGCTTTGCTCAGCGGAGTCGCGCTGGCCGCTGGCGATATGGGCGAAGTCAAGAAGCAGGCGGTTAACATGCCTGCCATCATCATGTTCCTAGCCTTCGTGGCGGGTACGCTGGGTATCACCTATTGGGCCGCGCAGCGCACTAAGACCGCCAAGGATTTCTACGCCGCCGGCGGCGGTATCACCGGCTTTCAAAACGGCTTGGCCATCGCTGGCGACTACATGTCCGCCGCCTCGTTCCTGGGTATTTCCGGGCTGGTATTCATCAACGGCTACGACGGCCTGATCTATTCGGTGGGCTGGCTGGTCGGCTGGCCGATCATCATGTTCCTGATGGCCGAGCAACTCCGTAATCTTGGCAAGTATACTTACGCTGACGTGGTGTCCTACCGCTTCCAGCGGGTGCCGATGCGCACCATGGCGGCTACCGGCTCGCTGGTGGTGGTGGTTCTGTACCTGATCGGTCAGATGGTTGGCGCGGGCAAGCTGATCCAGGTGTTGTTCGGCCTGGATTATGTCTATGCCGTCATTATTGTCGGCATCCTGATCATCATGTACGTCACCTTCGGCGGCATGTTGGCTACGACCTGGGTGCAGATTATCAAGGCCTGCCTGCTGTTGGGCGGCGCGACCATTATCGCCTTTGGCGCGTTGTACGTCGCCACTGGCGGCACGTTCAGCCCGGAAGATCTATTCCGCAAGGCCACCGAAGTCCATGCCAAGAAAGACGCCCTGATGCGACCGGGTGTGCTGGTCTCCAGCCCGATTGAAGCGATCTCGCTCGGTTTGGCGCTGATGTTTGGCACCGCCGGCCTGCCACATATCTTGATGCGTTTCTTCACTGTACCCAACGCCACCGAAGCGCGTAAATCAGTGTTCTACGCCACCGGTTTCATCGGCTATTTCTACATCCTGACCTTCCTGATCGGTTTCGGTGCCATTGTGCTGCTGATGCCAGCCGATTCCGGCTATATGATCACCAATGCCAAGGGCATATTGGAGTTGAAAGGTGGCCAAAATATGGCAGCGGTCAACCTGGCCCATGCCGTTGGCGGCAACATGCTGCTGGGCTTCATCTCCGCCGTGGCCTTCGCCACCATTCTGGCGGTGGTGTCCGGCTTGACTCTGGCCGGCGCGTCAGCGATCTCACATGACCTGTACGCTAACGTGTTCGCGCACGGCAATGTCAATGAGCAGCAAGAAGTGCGCGTTTCCAAGATGGCCACTGTGGTGTTGGGTATTATCGCCATTCTGCTGGGCATCGCTTTCGAGCAACAGAATGTCGCTTATTTGGTCGGCTTGACCTTCTCAGTGGCAGCCAGCGCCAACTTCCCCATCCTCATCGTGTCGATTTTCTGGTCGAAGATGACCACCAAGGGCGCGTTGATCGGCGGTTGGTTGGGCCTGATCAGTTCTACTCTGTTTGTGATTCTCGGCCCGACCGTGTGGAAGGATGTGCTGGGGAACGCCGAAGCGATCTTCCCGTTCAAAAACCCGGCGTTGTTCTCAATGGCGCTGTCGTTTATCGGCATCTGGCTTGGTTCGATCATGGACAACAGCGAAAACGCCCGGCAAGAACGCGCCGCTTTTGAAGCCCAGGATGTCCGTTGCCAGACGGGTATCGGTGCCGAGGGTGCGGCTAGCCACTGACCGGCTGCAAACCGGCGGGGGGCCAAGCAGTTAACCGCCCGCCGGATTGGAATCTGCTAAGATGATCCCCCCTACGGTTTGTCCGTGAGGGGGGTTTTCTTTTGACGCAACCGAATGGAACAGCCATGGCCACCGCCGCCGATCTGGATCAAAAGACGTTTCTGGCGCAGTTGCATCCATTCAATCAGCTACCCGAATCAGAGCTGGTGCGGCTGGCTGCGGAGATGACGGTTGGCTCCTACCAGGCTGGCGAGGTTTTACTAAAGGCGGGCGATCCGCCGGGTTGCCTGTTCATAGTCATTGATGGATCGGTCTGGGAAGTGGATGGCGAACACGCCCTGCCACAGCCGAATGAGGACGGCTCTCAAGCCATCAAGCGTGATGAATCTGCCTTGGTGTGTGTGGTCGCGCCCTATCTTAGTCAGGATATGTTCGATGTCGAGGCGATTTCGCAAGGCGTCAGCCTACGCGCCTTCGTGGCCGGTGAACCCACCCGTTGTTATCGCATCCCGCGTGCGCTGTTCCTGGAGACGCTGCGCACTCATCCTGCGCTGTTCAGCGTTGACCAAAGCCGCCCCCAGCAGCCAGCGCGGCTGCGTGACGTCGCCCCAACGCGGCAAGTGACTCCGTTCGCCGTCGCCAAGATCCGCGACGCCTATATTCATCCTCCGACCTTCGTGACGGCCGAGACCACCCTGCACGAAACGGCCCTGGCGATGAAGGCCCATAAAACCACCTCGGTTCTGGTGCGTTACGGTGATGAAATCGGCATCGTGACCGCCACCGATCTGCGCGAGGCTGCCATCGTCCAGCGCCAGCCCCTGGATGCGCCCGTTGGCCCGCTGGCGCGCTACGAACTGGTTGGCATGGAGCCAGACGACTTTCTGTTCAACGCCTTGTTGCGCATGACCCGCCATAACATCAATCGCCTGGTGATTCACGAAGGCTCGACCATTCATGGCGTGCTCGAACAGATTGACTTGCTGAGTTATCTTTCCAACCACTCTCACTTGATCGCCCTGCAAATCGAGCGGGCACAATCGAAAGAAGAGTTGCAGTGGGCCAGCCGCGATCTGGTGCACATAATCCACGATTTGCACGATCAGGGCGCTAAGATCCGCTACATCATGCAATTGGTGTCGGAGCTGAATAAAAAGCTCTTGCGCAAGCTATTCGAGCTGCTGGCCCCGCTGGAAGTGCAGGAGAACTCCTGCTTGCTGGTGCTGGGCAGCGAGGGCCGCGAGGAGCAAGTACTCAAGACGGATCAGGATAACGCGCTGATTCTACGAGATGGTTTTTCTCATCCCGCCTTGGAGCAGGTCACCGAAGAGTTTACTCAGAGCCTGATTGCCTTCGGCTACCCGCGTTGCCCTGGTAACATCATGGTATCGAACCCCTACTGGACCAAATCGGTGGCGGCCTTCAAGGATGCGTTATTTGAGTGGATCGTACATCCCACGCGCGATTCCTTCCTGCAATTCGCTATTTTCTGTGATGCGAAACCGGTCGCGGGTGACGACAATTTGTTGCGCCATGTGAAGGATCGCATGTACCGCCTGCTCGGTGACCATCGAGCCTTCTTCAGCCAATTCGCCAAGAGTACCGTGGCTTTTGAAACGCCTCTGGGCTTCTTCACCAATTTTGTGCTGGAAAAAAAGCGCGATGAGCTGGATATTAAGAAGGGGGGCATTTTCCCCATTGTCCATGGCGTGCGCAGCCTCGCCCTAGAATATCGCTTACCGCAGACCAACACCATTGAACGCATTCATGCCTTAAGCCAGCGCAACTTGTTTGAAGCGTCGTTTGGCGCGGAATTGATCGAGGCCTTTACTTACATGTCCACGCTGCGCGCTGAGGCTGGGCTGGAAAAAGCTTTGCAGGGTACACTGCAAGATAATTATCTCAATCCCAAAGACCTCAATCGGCTCAAGCGCGAACTCCTGCGCGATTCGTTCAAGGTTGTTAACGAATTCAAGAAATTCATCACCTACCACTTTAAGCTCGGCCTGATTAGTTGAGCGGTGATTCTCACCGAGAGGCTTTTCCTTGAAATCCCATTTGCACGCACTCCTGAGCCAAGCGATCCATGCTTTGCAGCGGCAGGGGCTGTTGCCCGACGCTGCGCCCATGGAGATTCCCCTGGAGCGCAGCCGCGACCGCGCACACGGCGACTTTGCCAGCCCCATGGCCTTGAGCTTGGCCAAGGCGGCGCGCCGCGCGCCGCGCGAGCTAGCCCAGCGTATCTTGGATGCGCTGCCATCCTCCAAGAACGTAGCGAAGGTAGAAATCGCCGGCCCCGGTTTTATCAATTTCTTTCTAACGCCGACGGCTTATCAAGCGGTGGTCCGGGAGATTTTGGAGCAAGGTGCCGCCTTCGGCCAAAGCGCGCTCGGCGGTGGTCGCCGGGTGCAGGTGGAATTCGTATCCGCCAATCCAACCGGCCCCTTGCATGTGGGCCATGGTCGGGGCGCAGCGTTTGGGGCTACCGTTGCCAATTTATTGGCAGCGGTGGGCTACCGGGTCCAGCGTGAGTATTACATCAACGATGCTGGGCGCCAGATGAATATTCTGGCCGTCAGCGTCTGGCTGCGTTATCTGGAGCATTGCGGCGAGCGCATCCAGTTTCCCAGTAACGGCTATCGGGGCGAATACGTTTGCGACATCGCGGCCCGGCTGTACGCCGCGCAGGGTGGTGCTTACATGATCGCGGCGGGGCCGGTGTTTCACAATCTGCCCGCCGATGAAATCCGCGATGCGCATGGCGCGGTGCTTAGCGTGGGTGACAAGGAGGCCCACATCGACGCCTTGGTCGAGCGCGCGCGGCACTTGCTGGGCGAGCAGCGCTATCGGGCGATTTTCGATCAGGGTTTGAGCGCGATCCTCGCTGATATTCGCGACGATTTGAGCGAATTTGGCGTGATTTACGATCAGTGGTATTCGGAACGCACTCTGGAGCACAGCGGCGTTGTTGCCAAAACCATCGACCGCTTGCGCGCGGCCGACTCCGTCTATGAACAGGATGGCGCTTGGTGGTTTCGCTCTAGTGCTTTCGGCGATGAAAAAGATCGGGTCGTCCAGCGTGAAAATGGGCAAACCACGTATTTCGCCTCGGACATCGCCTACCATCTGGACAAGCTAGAGCGGGGTTTCGACTGGGTTATCGATGTGTGGGGGGCCGATCACCACGGCTATGTGCCGCGCGTCAAGGCGGCCCTGCAAGCCCTGGGCGAAAATCCCGACAAACTGCGGGTATTGCTGGTGCAATTCGCCATTCTGTACCGCAACGGCGAGCGGGCCCAGATGTCCACCCGCTCTGGCGAGTTTGTCACCCTGCGCGCATTACGCCAGGAAGTTGGCAACGATGCTGCCCGCTTTTTCTACGTCATGCGCAAGAGTGAGCAGCATCTCGATTTTGATCTGGATCTGGCCAAGTCCCAGTCTAGGGATAATCCAGTGTATTATATTCAATATGCTTATGCTCGCGTGTCCAGTGTGCTGCGTCAGTTACGCGACAAGGAGTGGACTCGCGATGAAGCGCGCGGCCAGGCTAACCTAGCGTTGCTGACCGAACCGCATGAAGAAGCTTTGTTGGTGGCACTGTCCCGCTACCCGGATGTGGTGGAGACGGCGGCCCTGGCGCACGAACCGCATCAGCTGGCCCACTATCTTCGGGAATTGGCCACGGCGTTCCATGCGTACTACAACGAACACCGGGTACTGGTCCCGGACGACGCATTGCGTGATGCTCGGCTCAATCTAAGCCTAGCCACGCGACAAGTTATCCGCAATGGTCTGGCGTTGTTGGGCGTTTCCGCCCCGGAGGTCATGTGAGCATTCAAAGAGATTACAAGCCTACCTTAACCCAGAAAGGCTTCCGCCAAAGTGCGCGCCGTCACGGTGCGCTGGTGGTCACACTGCTTCTCGTCGGTCTGTTCGGCGGGTTGCTGGCGTATATCAAGGGTGGTCATACTGGCCCGGCGGTCGCCACAGCCACTAAATCCGCTGCATCGCCAACGTCTGTCGCCGCCGCCACACCTGTTACAGCCGCTAAGCCTGTCATGGCGGTGACGCCCGCAACATCAGTTCCATCGCCTTCGCCTTTGTCCTCCGCAGCGCCGAAGCCTTCGCTCTCCCCAGTTGCCACGGTAACCGAACCGGAGCCCCCAAAGCCCAAGTACGATTTTTATACCGAGCTGCCCAATCGCCAACTGTCCATTAATGGCGGATTCGTTAGTTCAAGGAATAGCCCCAAGGCACCATCCGCTCGAATGCAGTCCACGCCGGAGGCAGCCCGGAAGGCAGTGTCAGCCGGTAAGAGCGCAAAAGCCGGGTCAGTGGGCGGTGACGCCGCTGGTGATGCCAAGGCCAATTCCAAAACTGCCAAGACCGCGACGGCTAAAGCTGCGACCGAGAAAACCGTAACGGGCAAGACTGCGGTGGGCAAAGCTGCGACCGAGAAAACCGTAACGGGCAAAGCTGCGACCGAGAAAACCGTAACGGGCAAAGCTGCGACCGAGAAAACCGTAACGGGCAAAGCTACGACCGAGAAAACCGTAACGGGTAAGACCACCACGCCGGGCAAGACCACCACCAAAATTACGGCTGAGAAAACCGTGGTGGAAAAAACCGTGACGGAGAAAACCGTAACGGGCAAGACAAACACTACCCAGTCTGCGCGTGAAAAGACGCCGATCGGCAAACCGGTGGTTGAGAAGACTGCGCCCCCCAAGGTCGGTGCGCCGACCGCAAAGCCAGTTATCGCAAAGTCGGCTCAAAACACGCAACCACCGCCCAGGCCATTGACGACCAATAGCGCTTCAAAGATTGTGGTTAAAGCAGAATGAGACCCGCTTTTTCGCACGTCCCGCAGTATTTCCGGTCGCTGTCCAATGCGCTTGCCTAATTGTGTTCGCGCCTACCTGGATCACCAGCAGACGCCTTATAAGACCATCTCCCATTCTACCGGCGAAACTTTACCGCAACTTGCCAGCGCTCTCGGTATTCCGTTACAGAGCCTGATGCGCGCCGTTTTGTTGAAAGACACCGCCGGGCTGGTAATGGTGGTGCTTCCCTGCACCCACATTCTGGATTTTTCTGTTTTGTGCCGATTATCGCAGCGCAACCTGCAACCCTTATACGGCGTGGAAACCGCGCATTTTTTCCAAAATCATGGTTGTGTGGCCAATTCCTATCCACCGTTACCAGAAGCATTCAACCTACCCGCGTTGGTCGATAACAGCCTGAATCAGATGGGCGATGGCGATGTTTATTTTGACAGCGGTAGCGGCGATCTCCTGATTCAAATGCGACTCGCTGATTTTCGGGTGCTGCTGAAGTCAGCGCGCTGGGAGCAGTTCGCAGTACCTGTGGATTATCTTGACACGTTGCTGGGCCAACAGGAGGCCACCCCCGCGCACCTGATCAGTTTCGCCAACCGCTATACGCCGGCCCGACTGCGCGAGAGCATTGAGACCATTACGGAGTTGCCAGTCATCCCGCCCATCGCGCAGCAAATTCTGACGCTGCGCGTTAATGTAAACGTGGCCGCTAGTGATATCCTCAGTATCATTGAGGATGATCCGGGTTTGGCCGCCCAGGTGGTGTACTGGGCGCGCTCCTCGTTGCACGGTCGGCAACCAGTGGATTCGTTGGAGGCCGCTATTCGAGTCCTGGGGCCTGAAAGCACGCTCAATCTGCTGCTGGCCTCTACGATCAGCCAGGTTTTCCAGGTCCCAGCCGACGGTCCGGTGGGCTTGCGGCTTTTCTGGCGACGCAGCATTTATAGCGCCGCTCTGGTGGGTGAGCTGGTCAAGATATTGCCTGAATCGGTCCCCATCCATCCAGGGTTGGCCTATTTGGGCGGCTTGTTGCACAACTTCGGTTTTTTGGCGCTGGGCCATTTATTCCCAGCCCGCTTTTTCCTGTTTAATCGCTTTTTAGCGGTCAATCCGCATGTAGTGCCTGATATGGTGGAGCGCTATGTCTTGGGGACCGAGCACTGGCAAATCGGCGCTTGGTTGATGCAAGCGTGGGCTATGCCGGAGCCAGTGATCGCAGCGGTGCGCTGGCATCACAACGAGGATTGCACGCAGCCTTACGCCGAATACTCCAATCTCGTGTTGATCGCCAACCGCTTATTGCACCAGATTGGGCTGGGCGAAGGGCAAAATCATCGCTTGCCCACCCTTGCGCTGTTTACCCTGGGGCTTAATCACGAGCAAGCGCTGGAAGCGCTGGCGCGCGTACAAGCCAGCAACGCCGAACTGGACGCGCTGTCCGAGGTGTTACGCTTAGCCGGTGACGCTTAAACCCAGCGTGCCAGTGGCTCCAATTAGCGCAGCATCAGCAGTAACTCGCCCTGACCGCGTCGCAGGGTGAGCACCAACCCCTCGCTCTGCCTAGCGATCTGGCGCAGTTCCTCGGTGCTGGTGATGGGGTAGCGATTGACTGCCACGATCACATCGTTGCGTTGCAGACCGGCGCGCGCAGCGGGACTGCGGGCGGCTAACTGGGCTACGATCACCCCCCGGATACCGCCGCCCGCCAAAGGCGAATTGGGTCCGATATCCTCAAAAGTCACACCAACCAGGTGCGGATTGATAGCCTCGCCGTCCGCTTTGGTCGGGACATATTCCCCTACCTTGGCATCCAGGCTCAGCGGTTTACCCTCGCGCAAGATTTCAATCTGGGCTGCTTCACCCACTTCCAGCAGGCCGATGGCGTTGCGCAGGCTGGCGCTATCGCGGATCGGCTTGTCATTGATGCGCAAGACGATATCGCCTTGCTTCAAGCCTGCGCGGTCAGCAGCGGAGCGGGGGCTTACTTGGGTGATAACCGCGCCCCGGTCAGCGGCGATTGCGAAGGCTTGCGCCAGCTCTGGGGTCAGGTCTTGCGCCGCCACGCCCAACTGACCGCGTCGTACCGCGCCATGCGCCACGATCTGGTTCATCAACCGTGACACCATATTGGCCGGAATAGCGAAGCCGATACCGACATTGCCGCCGGTCGGGGCTAGGATGGCGGTGTTGATTCCGACCAGTTCGCCGCGCAGGTTCACCAGCGCGCCGCCGGAGTTGCCGGGATTGATCGAAGCGTCGGTCTGAATAAAGTCCTCGTAGCCCTGGATGCCCAGTCCAGTGCGCCCCAGCGCGCTGACGATACCCGAGGTGACGGTCTGCCCGAGCCCAAAGGGATTGCCGATGGCCACGACGAAATCACCGACTCGTAACTGGTCAGTGTTAGCCATTGGCAGGGCGGTGAGATTACCGCCGGGAATCTGGATCACGGCAACATCGCTTTGCGGATCAGAGCCGATCACCTTGGCTTTGAGCTTGCGACCATCGCGCAGGGTTACAGTAATGGTGTCGGCTCCATCGACGACATGATGATTCGTGATAACGTAGCCGCGGCTAGCATCCACCACTACCCCGGAGCCGACGCTTTGTGCCTTGCGCTCCTGGGGCTGATCGGGGATGTTGAAGAAATGCCGGAACACTGGATCTTCAAGCAGGGGATTGCGCCGCAAGGCGATCCGGCTTTCCGTGGCGATATTAACCACCGCCGGGGTGGCGCGCTCCAGCATCGGGGCCAGGGTGGGCAGGGGTTGGCCGTCGACCAAAGACGGCAAAGCGGCAAGGGTTGGTAGGGGAACAATAACGGATAGGCTTAGCGCTAGTACCAGGCTAGGCCATAGGGAAAGTCGCGTACGCATGAGTCGGAAAGCCTCCTGATCACAGGAATAAAACACCGAGAAATTTGCTCTCTTGACCGGCTGGATGAGGCCAGGGTTCCTTCACGCTAAAAATTTCAGCCTAGGCGCGCCAGCGCGCGCGTGGATCGAAGGGCAGTTCCCGCGCCATCTGTTGAAACAGTGCGCGGGCCGCCTCGCTAGCGACCGGTGGATTGACGATGCGCAGCACCGCAAACTGATCGCCCGGCGGCTGCCCTGGTAAACCGCGCCCACGCAGACGCAACCGTTGGCCGTTATCGGCATTGGCAGGAATATTCAGCGTGACCGGCCCACCCAGCGTGGGCACGTCAATCTTGCCGCCGAGAGCGGCTTCCCACGGCGTCAACGGTACTTCCAGGGTGAGGTCGCGACCATTCACCTGATACAGCGGATGCGGTTTGATGCTGACTTGCAAATAAAAATCACCGTTGGTGCCGCCGCCGCTTCCGGCAGCCCCTTGGCCCACCAGCCGGATTTTTTGGCCGGTGGTCACGCCCGGCGGAATCTTAACGTTTAAGGTGCGCGCGGAGGCGTGCGGTTGCACCGAGCGGTGGCCGCCGTGATAAGCTTCTTCCAGGCTGATTGCCAAGGTGACGGTCTGGCTTTGACCAGGCTTTTGAAAGCCGCGCGCGCCGACAAAGCCCGTTTGGCCACCGCCCATCTGGCTAAATAGGCTTTCGAAAAAATCACTGAATTCGCGGCCACCCAAGCCACCACTAAAGGGATTACCGCCCGCGCTACCCGCGCTACCCCGCCAGCCAGGTGGTGGGCGAAACTCCTGACCGGCTTGCCAGTTGTTGCCGAGCTGGTCATAGGCGGCGCGCTTTTCCGAGTCGCGCAGCACTTCATAAGCCTCGGCTATCTCCTTGAAGCGTTCTTCAGCGCGTGGTTCCTGGCTGACATCGGGATGATATTTGCGCGCCAACCGGCGGTAGGCGTGCTTGATGTCTTCTTCCGAGGCGCTGCGCGCCACGCCGAGGATTTGATAGTAGTCCTGATATTTCATGCCGGTTCCACATGAGCTGAAGGAGCAACCGGCGACTGGAATCCGCCGGTTGCAGGCGGTCTAGCCTTCGACCTTGATCGTCCGCGACAAGGTGTGGGTTGCCTTGGGAATGGTGATTTCCAACACGCCCTGGGCGCTGCGCGCGGCGATTTGGGCCAGATCAGCGCTATCGGGCAGGCTAAAGCGGCGGTAGAAGCTGCCACAGGGCCGCTCCACGCGGCTGTAGCCCGCGCGGTTGTCGCTGGTTTCGCCCGGACGATGACCCCGCAGCGTGAGCATCCCGTTTTCAGCGATAATCTCAATGGTGTTGGGATCGACACCGGGAAGGTCAGCGTGCAGGACATAGCGCTCCTTTTCTTCCTTGATGTCCACTAGCGGGATCCAGTCACAGGTGGCCACGCTGGATTGATCGTCACCCGTGGCGTAGGGTTCAAACAGCCGATCCAGCTCGTTGCGCAGATGGCGCATGTGGCGCCAGGGTTCATAGCGGCTTGGGTTCATTTGCAAGTCCTCAGATACGTGTGAATTGATCTAGCACATAGGGTTGCCGCGCCTGATTTCAAGCCGGATCCGCACCTTTTTCTACCGATCAGCAGAGAGCAGCGTATGAGCCAAATCCACAGTGAGCGGGAATTTTGCCCGTTATCCATCGCGGTGCTAACCGTTTCTGATACCCGCACTATCGCGGAGGATGGATCGGGCCAAATCCTGGTGGAGCGCCTGACCGCAGCCGGTCATCAGTTAGCGGGACGTGCGATCGTTCCCGATGATCGCTATCAAATCCGCGCCGTGGTGTCGCGCTGGATCGCCGATTCGGCGGTGCAGGTCGTGTTGGTAACTGGTGGGACCGGTTTGACCGGTCGTGACCGTACCCCGGAAGCGATTCAGCCATTATTGGATACAGAAATCCCAGGGTTCGGCGAGTTGTTTCGATGGGTATCCTGGGAGGAAATTGGCGCAGCCACGCTCCAGTCACGAGCACTGGGTGGGATGGCCAACGCTACCTTTGTATTCTGTCTGCCAGGCTCGAGCGGAGCGTGCTGCACCGCTTGGGATCGCATCCTGCAACCACAACTGGATGCCCGCACCCGGCCCTGCAATTTTGTTGAGTTGATGCCACGGTTACGGGAGCGCTAATGGCGATGGTGACCAGGGCAGAAGCGGTGAGCATGGCTGACGCGCACCCTCCCAGGCTGGGGATTGCGCTGGGTAGCGGCGCGGCGCGCGGCTGGGCGCACATCGGCGTGTTGCAGGCGCTGGCCGAGGCGGGCATCGTTCCCGATGTGGTGTCCGGCACCTCTATCGGGGCGATGGTTGGAGCTGCTTACGCCAGTAGCCGCCTGGCGGCGTTGCAGGAATGGGTACTCCTGATCGACTGGTGGAAAATCCTGCGCTACATGGATGTGCGGCTGGTGGGGGTTGGGGGCGAGCGCTTGATGGAAGCCTTCGGCGAGCGGGTGGGGGATGCCTTGATCGAAACCTTGCCTAGACCCTTCGGCGCGGTAGCAACTGACCTGTATACGGGACGCGAAGTGTGGTTACAGCACGGTTCCTTGCGGGAAGCAGTGCGGGCATCCATCGCGTTGCCAGGCCTATTCAGTCCGGTGCAGCGGCATGGCCGCTGGCTGGTGGATGGCGGTTTGGTGGATCCGTTGCCGGTGTCGCTGTGTCGGGCAATGGGCGCAGAGCAAGTGATTGCGGTCAACTTGAATGGCGATATTGTCGGTAAGCATTTCAACCACCGCCCACCGCGCCAAGCGGAATCCAACCCGTTGCTGGCGCGGTTAAGCGCTGGTCTGCAAGCGGTTCTGGGCAGTGGCGATGCACCGCAGAAGGCGGAAGGAAAAGAGCCGCCTGGCGTATTTGATGTGATGGCCGGTTCGATCAACATTATGCAGGATCGCATTACCCGCGCCCGGCTGGCGGGAGATCCGCCCGATATAGTGCTGGCCCCGCGGCTGGCCCATCTGGGATTGATGGATTTCGATCAGGCTGCGGAAGCGATTGAAGCCGGTGCGGAGTGCGTGCGGTTGCATTTACCTCTGCTGCGCAATCTGCTGAATCTGCCGGAAGTGGAAGCGTGAGGGCCCGCCTTTTTCGCTTACAATGCCAAACTTCCCGCGCCAGCCATCCGATACCGTTATGTCTGTTTTACGCTATATCCTAACCATTGCCTGCCCGGATCGAGTGGGTATCGTCGCCGCTGTATCCAATGCGCTGGCCGCTCATGCTGGCAATATTATCGAATCGAGCCAATTTAGCGACACCGAGTCCAACCGCTTTTTCATGCGGCTGGTGTTTGATCTGGCCGCAACCCGTACCCCAGCGCTGCTAGAACACTTCGCACCGCTGGCCGAGCGCTTCGAGATGGACTGGCGGTTGTACGACCCGCGCCAGCGGCCGCGTCTGCTCATTCTGGCTTCCAAAGCCGAGCATTGCTTGAATGATTTGCTCTATCGGCATCGCACCGGCGTATTGCCGGTGGACATCACCGCCATTGTTTCCAATCATCAGCACTTAGCCCACCTGGCTGAATGGCACGCAATTCCCTATCACTACTTGCCGGTCACCCCAGAGAATAAGCCCCAACAGGAGCGGCAGATTTTGGAATGGGTGGAACGCACCGCCACGGAATTGATCGTACTGGCGCGCTATATGCAAATTCTATCGCCGGAGTTGTGTCAGGCTCTGGCGGGCCGGGCCATCAATATCCACCATTCCTTTCTGCCCGGATTCAAGGGAGCGCGGCCCTATCATCAGGCCCATACCCGTGGCGTGAAACTGATTGGCGCTACCGCGCATTATGTCACTGCTAATCTGGATGAAGGCCCGATCATTGAGCAGGAAGTGGAGCGAGTCGATCATGCTCACACGCCGGAACAGTTAGCGGCAGTGGGGCGGGATATAGAAAACATCGTACTGGCGCGGGCTATTCACTATTATCTGGAGCGGCGGGTGTTTATCAACGGCAGTAAGACTGTGGTGCTGCGCTGAAGCACTACGCTGATTTTTCCTTCCTGTGCCTGATATGACGAGGAGGTTTCCATGTGCCGTGGACGGATGCGGTGCCGTTTCCAAAAATGGGCCCTCTGGCTGTTGTGGCTGCCGGTGTGGGCGTGGGCGGAAACGCCAGCGCTTTCCGATGTCAAGGTAGAAGCCCTGGTGGAGGCGTTGCGCATGGCGGCTCCTCCGGCCGATCCTGCGGCCAAGCTGTATAGTGATTGGCGGGTTAAGCCAGAGAATATCGCTTCCTGGACAAAGCGTTGTCTGGGGCGCGAGGTGACGCCAGAGCAATTCGCCGCTGATGAGGCCATCTCCCGGCCCACGCTAACTTGTTTACTGGGGCCGGTGCTGCGTGATCAGCTTATCCAGTGCAAGAACAACGAAGTGGTGGCCGTACAACGCGCCGCAGCCTGGTGGTTGACCGGCGACGCTGTCCAGTACCGGAAGGGAGCCACCAGCGACTACACCCTGCGGGTGCTAGAGGCTTATCTGCGATTTTTTTGACAACATTCAGCGCGCGTATCGGCTGATACTGCGGGGGAAAAAGGTCCGGCGGTCATACTCACGGAACCGGTACAACTGCGCCGGTCGACCGCAGCCATCGCGGTGCTGGCCGGAGAGCGCCTCCAGCATGTCGGCCTGGACGACTCGGCGGCGGAAAGAACTTTTATCGAGCGCTTGCTGCAAGATGATTTCATAAGTGCGTTGCAGTTCCGGCAGGGTGAATGCTTCAGGCAGCAAATGCACCGCAATATGCGTGTATTCCAATTTGGAGCGTAGGCGCTCCACCGCATCGGCCAAAATAGCAGCATGATCGAAACTCAGGATCACATCCACCGCCGTACCCCGCACCCGCATCCAACGCGCCTCGGCTTGATGACTCTGTAACGTGATCGCCGTCGAGCTCATCAAGGCAAAGTACACAGTGGTAGCGGTCCAATCCCGTGGATCGCGGTCGCGGGAGCCATAGGTTTTGAGCTGCTCCAGATACGGGGCGCGCGCTCCGGTTTCTTCCACCAATTTACGGGCCGCGCAAGCGTCGACTGAGGTATCCTGCGCCGGATCCAGGAAGCCGCCCGGTAGCGCCCATCTGCCCTGAAACGGGGATTCGGCGCGCTGGACCAACAGGACCTGCAAGTGGTCTTCGCGCACGGTGAAGATGACCAAATCCACGGTGAAAGACGGCTTGGCGTTTGCGGTATTAGCGCCTTGCAACCGCTCCAGCGGGTCCACGGCGGTGGGGGTCATTTCAATCTTCTAGCGTGTCTTGGTCAAACCACGCGCTGGCCAATGGGGCGCTCCAGGCCGTGTCGGCATCCATTGCATCGAGCCGAGCAAACACACCCAGCCCGATGTCGTCACTGTTAACTATCTGCTGTTGGGCGTATTCGAACAATATCTGGTACAGCGTGCGCTGCACGAAGGCACCTGCATGGTCAACGGGAATGTCCAGCAGCGCCCGCGCTACGCTGGGTAGGGCCAGCCGCGTTCCGTTATCGGTGCTCAATAGTGAGTCCAAGCCGTCGGTCGCCAAGGCGACCATGGGAAACTCCCGTAGATCGAAAGCAAACAGGGTGGGAGTATCGAAGGGCTGTTGACTGCTGCGCTCCCCGACGGTGCTACAATAACGAACCTTTTGGGCGCGTTCCGCTGGGGCGACCGCTTCCCGGTAGAGGTCCTGCCGTTCGGCGTCCAGCAGATAAGACAAGTAGTAGGGCGCATTTTCGGCGTAATCGACCCGAATGGTTTCCACAGCGCCATCCGCGCGGCGTAGGGCCAGACAGCCATCGCCATAGAGGTGGGCAAACACCGTCGCGCCATCACACCACGCGACCAGCAATGTTGTATCCAGCACCTCATCGTCCAGCCCCAGATGGCGCGCCTGTCGGGCAGCCCGCCGCACGATGCGCCGTCCCAGCGTCCAGTGCTGCGCCAGCCGCTCGTTTTCACTGACGGCGCCGGCAAAGACAGGTAGGAACTGACGGGCGCTCAGCGCCAGCAGGCGCGCGCCCAGGTCGCTGTTGGGCGCGGAGGAACAGCCGTCCGCTACAATCAGATGCGGCAGTGGTTCCCAGCCGTGCAGAGCGTAATCCTGGCAAAAGAGGTGAAAGTGGCCAATCGTGTAATAGGAATCTAGCTGTAGATAGTCTTGGCTACCGTGATTCGTCCTCACTATGGAGATTCCCTCGCTGTGCTCGCCTTATCATCGGAAGCATTGTGCGTGATATAGTTGCATTAAACAACTATTTGAGTCCGCTGCCTGCCTTCTTGCCAGGCTCTGCGATGATTCCACCTTCCCGTGCTGCTTGAGTGTCGCTATGGCTACCGTTATCCCAATTCCCGTCGCGCTGATCGATCGGCTGCGTACTACGCAGCGCGTGGCGGTGCTGACCGGCGCGGGTATTTCCGCCGAAAGTGGGGTGCCAACCTTCCGCGAAGCGCAAACCGGGCTGTGGGCGCGCTACGACCCGGAAGACTTGGCAACGCCAGAGGCGTTCCGCCGCAATCCCCGCCTGGTTTGGGAATGGTATGCCTGGCGGCAAGAGCGGGTGCGGCAGGCCGAGCCAAACCCAGGCCATCGGGCGCTAGTGACCATGGAGCAGCGCATCGCCGATTTTCGGCTGATAACCCAGAATGTTGATGATCTACATCGGCGCGCGGGGAGTCAGGAGCCGGTGGAATTGCACGGCAACCTGTTCCGCGTCAAATGTAGTGCCGAAGATCAGTCGGTGGTCGTTTGGCCGGAAAGCACCGATGTGCCGCCCCGTTGCCCCCGGTGCGGTGCCTGGCTGCGGCCCGATGTGGTGTGGTTTGGGGAGATGCTGCCCGCCGACGCTTTGCAGCGCGCGCAACAGGCTGCGGCGGCGGCTGAAGTGTTTTTCAGCATCGGCACCTCGGCTCTGGTTTATCCCGCCGCCGATTTGCCGTTGCTGGCCCTGCGCGCCGGAGCGATGGTGGTGGAAATCAATCCGCAGCCAACTCCGCTGAGTCCTCATGTTACCTTCAGTTTGCCGGGGCCGGCCGGCGTGGTGCTGCCCGCGCTGGTGGCGCAAGCCTGGGACGATTTCCACCCGGCGGGCGAGACCGGTTGATGAGCCTGTTTACGGCGCAACCCCAACGGCTGATTCTGGACGACGGCACGACGCTGGCCTATCACCATGTGACCGGGGACCGGCCCGGCGTGCTGTTTCTGGGCGGCTTCACCTCCGATATGACCGGAGTCAAAGCCACTACCCTGGAAGCTTGGTGCCGGGCGCGCGGACAGGCTTTCTTGCGCTTCGACTACTCCGGACATGGCGCTTCCAGCGGCGCGTTCGTCGAGGGCACAATTGGCGGCTGGGCGCAGCAAGCGCTGGCGGTGCTGGATCAGTTAACGGCAGGGCCACAGCTCCTAGTGGGTTCTTCCATGGGAGCCTGGCTGATGTTGCTGATAGCACTGGCGCGGCCGGAACGCATCGTCGGCTTGCTCGGTTTGGCCTGCGCGGTGGATTTCACGCGCTATCTGCTGTGGGAGCGTCTGGATCCATCCTTACAGGAACGTCTGCGGCGTGAGCGGGTCATTTCTTTGCCTTCGCCCTACGGAGAGACCTATCTCATCACCCTAAAGCTGATCGAGGAAGCGCGGCAGCATAATTTATTGGATCGCCCAGAGCTGGCGATTCACGTTCCGGTCCGGCTGATTCACGGCATGGCCGATGCGGATGTACCCTGGCGTATCAGCATCGCGGTCGCCGAAAAACTGCACGGGGCCGATGTGCGGGTGCTTCTGGTCAAGGACGGTGAGCACACCCTGTCAAGGGACCAGGATCTGCGGCTGCTGACGCAGACCTTGGCGGAGTTGCTGGATCGGCGGTAGCCTGCGCAGTTAGCGCCCAGGCGACATGCTCCCGCACCAGCGCGGAAGGGTGCGCGCGCCGCGCCTGCAAAGCCGCACTGACCGGTGGTGTGGGCGGCGCATTGCCCAGGGAGACCGCGATGTTGCGCAGCCAGCGCTCGTGTCCGATGCGGCGGATCGCGCTGCCAGCGGTGCGGTGTAAAAACTCTGGCTCGTCCCAGCCGAATAATTCCACCAGCGTCGGCGCATCCAGGCCATGGCGGACGCGGAAATCCGCTGCAACGGTGGGGCGGGCCCAGCGATTCCAGGGGCAGACCAGTTGGCAATCATCGCAGCCGTAAATTCGATTGCCCATGGCGCGGCGAAATTCCAGCGGAATCGGGCCAGCCAGCTCAATGGTGTGGTAGGAAATACACCGGCGGGCATCGACCCGGTACGGGGCGACAATGGCCTGAGTCGGACAGAGGTCCAGGCAGGCGACGCAGCGCCCGCAATGCGACGTGGTGGGCGTATCCGTCGGCAGGGGCAAATCGACATAGATTTCGCCCAGGAAGAACCAGGAACCCGCCCGCCGATCGAGCAAGTTGCTGTGTTTGCCGATCCAGCCCAGCCCGGCTTTTTCCGCCAGCGCCTTTTCCAGCACTGGCGCGCTATCGGTGAACACGCGGTAGCCGAACGGCCCGATAGCGGTGGTGATATGGTCCGCCAAGCGTTGCAGCCGCTGCCGCAGTACTTTGTGATAATCCCGCCCCAGCGCGTAACGCGAGACATAAGCCAGCTCCGGCTGGCGCAAGACCGACCACGGCGCGGCTGCGTCTGGGGGCAGATAATCCAGGCGCGCTGTAATCACCCGCACCGTGCTGGGGACGAGTACCGCCGGGCGGCTGCGTTTGACGCCATGGCGGGCCATATAGGTCATGGTGCCATGAAAACCCGCTGCCAGCCACTCCAGCAGCCGCGCCTCGGCATCGGTCAGATCAGGATCGGCGATGCCGATACGCTGAAAGCCCAACTCCCGTCCCCAAGCCTTGATGGCGGCCGCCAGTGAGACGAGTGCATCAGTAGTAGTGAGGCGGGGATTCATCGCGCCTAAGGCTCAAGGGTGTTTTACACCGCACAAAAGAATTGACGCATTGCAGCATCAGCTTTATACTGCATTGCAACATTCATTATGAATGTTGCTGTCTAGTCCTCCTTTGGTGGTTCTTTGCCGGGTCAGTCATGCTGCCCCGGCATTTTTTGTTGCATTGCGAAAAAACTTGACGCATCGCAACAAAGTCTTTATCTTGCGCGCTGAACATCATGTGGATGTTGTTCTTCTCCAAACCTTCCTTTGGTGGTTCTTTAGCCGGGGCTTAGTTAAGTCCCGGTTTTTTTGCGCCCGTAACAATAGAAAACGGTGCACCGGGAACTTTTACAGCGCCAAGACTCCGACAGTGAGCCATGATGATTTTCACAACATCCTGAGTTTTGAAATCGCAGATCGTGCCTGATGACGCCGCGCCCACAAGTGTTCCTTTTATGGGGCAAGCTGGTTGTGTTCTGCGCCAGCCTATTGCCGCTGGCTTGGTTATGCTGGCTAGCTTGGCAGGATCGGCTGGGCACCAATCCAGTGGAAACCCTGAGCCATTATACTGGCGACTGGAGCTTGCGTTTTCTACTACTGACTTTGACAGTGACGCCGCTACGTCGGCTAACCGGCTGGCATGGTCTGATCCGCTTCCGGCGGATGCTAGGGTTGTTCGCCTTTTTCTACGTTTGTCTGCATTTCAGCATCTATTTGGTGTTTGATCAGTTCTTCGATTGGGCCGGGATTGTGGAGGATGTGGCCAAGCGACCGTATATCACGGTCGGCTTTGCCGGTTGGTTGCTGCTGATTCCGCTGGCGGCCACGTCCACCAGCGGCATGATAAAGCGCTTAGGCCGCTATTGGCAGCGGCTACACCGGTTGGTTTATTTCAGCGCCGCGCTCGGCGTGCTGCATTATCTGTGGTTGGTCAAAACCGATAGGACCGAACCGCTGTTCTATGCGGGAAGCTTGATGATTCTGTTGGGCTATCGGCTGTGGTGGTGGAAAATTCACTCGGCGACTATTAAGCGTTCCACTCGTTGAAAACCACGCGGCAACGGCTTACCTCGCCGCCCACGCTCGCCCGCGTAAGCTTCCAAATCAGCGGGCTTGAGCTTGAAATCCCGCTTGCCGGCGGTCAGGATGACGCCCTTGCCAGGCGGCACCAAGAGCAGCGCTGCCAAACGTTCCTGTTGCGCGCCTTCCCCGGTCAACTCCAGAATTTTGTTGCCTTTTCCCTTGGGTAGACGCGGCAATTCGCTGAGCGGAAACACCAGCAACCGACCGCCGCCGCCGACCGCCGCCAAGCGTTTGGTTGCCAGATCGGTCACCGGAAGTGGTGCTAAAATCCGTGCGCCGTTCGGCACGGTCAGCACCACCTTACCAGCTTTGTTGCGGCTGAGTAGATCATCAAAGGCGCAGACGAAACCGTAACCGGCGTCGGTCGCCAGCAGATAAAGATCTTCGGGATTGCCGATCAACACACTGACGAAGCGCGCGCCCTCCGGTGGGCTGAGTTTTCCGGTCAAGGGTTCGCCATAGCCGCGCGCCGAGGCTAATCCCGCCACCGGCAGGGTGTACGTTCGACCCGTGGTATCGAAAAAGACCGCTGCCTGATTACTACGGCCTTGGGCTTGGTCGAGAAAGCTGTCACCCGCTTTGTAGCTCAATGCCGTTGCGTCGATTTCGCGGCCCTTGGCGGCTCGCACCCAGCCTTTTTGCGACAGCACCACCACCATCGGCTCGCTGGGCGTCAGGCTGGTCTCGTCTAGCGCTTGGGCCGTCCGCCGTTCCACCAGCGGGCAGCGGCGCGGGTCGGCGTAGCGTTTGGCGTCGTCATGGATTTCTTTTCGGATCAGCGTTTTCAGGCGCTTGTCTGAGCTGAGCAAGCCTTGCAACTGTTCTTGCTCCTTACGCAATTCGTCTTGCTCACCGCGCAGTTTCATTTCCTCCAGCCGAGCCAGATGGCGCAGCTTGGTTTCCAGAATCGCTTCAGCCTGGGCGTCGGATAACTGGAAGCGCGCCATCAGGACTGGCTTTGGCTTGTCCTCGGTACGCAGGATGCGGATCACCTCATCTAAATTGAGATAGGCGATCAGCAAGCCGTCGAGGATATGCAGGCGCTGCGCGACCTGATCGAGCCGGTGTTGCAGCCGCCGACGCACGGTGGCGATGCGATAGCGCAGCCATTCTTCCAGGATTTGCCGGAGATTCTTGACTTGCGGTCGGCCGTCCAAGCCGATCATGTTGAGATTGACGCGGCAACTTTTTTCCAGGTCGGTGGTGGCGAACAGATGATCCATCAGCAAATCGACATCGACCCGGTTGGAGCGCAGCGCCAGCACCAGACGAGTGGGGTTTTCGTGGTCGGATTCGTCGCGCAGGTCCTCGACCATCGGCAATTTTTTGTCGCGCATCTGGGTGGCGATCTGTTCCATGATCCGCGCGCCCGACACTTGATGCGGCAAAGCGGTGATGATGACCACTTCACCGTTTTCTCGCTCGAAACGGGCGCGCAGTCGCACCGTGCCGTTGCCGGTCTGGTACAGCCTTCGCAACTCGTCGCGCGGGGTGATGATTTCCGCGCCGCCAGGGAAATCGGGTGCGGGGACGAGCTCACTCAGCGCCTCCAATTCGGTTTCGGGTTGATCGAGTAGCCGGATGCAGGCCGCTGCGACTTCGCCGAGATTGTGCGGCGGGATGTCGGTGGCCATGCCGACCGCGATGCCGGTCGCGCCGTTGAGCAACACATGGGGCAAGCGCGCGGGCAGCAACACTGGTTCGTTCAGCGTGCCGTCGAAGTTCGGCGTCCAGTCCACCGTGCCCTGGCCGAGTTCCGCCAGCAGCACTTGGGCGAATGCCGACAACCGCGCTTCGGTGTAGCGCATGGCGGCGAAGGATTTGGGATCATCCGGCGACCCCCAATTGCCCTGCCCGTCCACCAGTGGATAGCGGTAGGAAAACGGCTGCGCCATCAACACCATCGCTTCATAACACGCTGAATCACCATGCGGATGGTATTTGCCGAGCACGTCGCCGACGGTGCGGGCGGATTTTTTGTGCTTGGAGCTGGCGGACAGGCCTAATTCGGACATAGCGTAGACGATGCGCCGCTGCACCGGTTTCAACCCGTCGCCGATGTGCGGCAACGCCCGGTCGAGGATGACGTACATGGAGTAGTCCAGATACGCCTTTTCGGTGAAGATTTTGAGCGGGACGCGCTCCGCGCCGTCGGCGGTGAAGGTCAATTCGGTCATTCAGAAAAAGCTCAGCGGTTGGGAAACAATTCGGCCAGATCGATGGTGGCATTGGGATAGAGAATCGGCGCGAGCTGGCCGGTGCGGCGGCCATCTCGCTGCTCGTATACGCCGTTAAGAGTTTAGCGTTAGATTTCGAGTTGCCGGTTTTGAATATCAAGCAGCCACATTTCTGGGATATCGTGATTGGCATAGAGCGGCACTTTAACGTCACGCTCATAGCGGAGTGTGCTATCTGAAACCTCAATTAGAAGCAGTACATCTTCAGGATGAGGAGAAGATTGCTCGTAATCGTCTCCCCGCCAGCGCAGAATGACGATATCGGGTTGAGGTTCTTCTTAACCGCTTAATATGACTGGATTCTGGGCCGAGATCATCGCTTTATCGCCAATCACTTTTGAAAACAAACGGATGAGGCGGTTGACATTATCGGCGCCATTTCGATGATCTGCCCATCGATCAACTCGACTCCCGCTTCTTCCGTCAATAAGCCAACTTCCGCCATGCGGTGATATTCCGTCACCGTCCAGCGGTGGCGAGGTTGGGCGTTGAGCAGTGCCCGATCTGCTAGCAGTGTCGGCATGACCTGTCCTCTCATCGGTATCGCTTGAATCCAAAAACACGCATTCTCCAAAAGCACTACAGCTTATGCGCCAGCCTTGTAAAAAATAAAAAAAGGGATCGCGGTGCGATCCCCAAGACCTCCAAGCGAACAGAACGAGGTCAATCAGATGTAATCGCTCTTGTAGCTTTCTAGCGTCTTGATGTAGTTGGCGCGCTCAAACGCGGTGGGATCGGCCACATTCTGCTGGCTCATGGAGCCTTTCAGTTGCGCCACTGATGAGTAGTGGTGCATCTCCATCCAGGTCTGTAAGCCATCGCGCAGGGTGGTCAGGTAATCAATGCCATTCTTGAGTAGGGCGGACGTGGTCATCACCGCATCTGCGCCCGCCATCAGATACTTCACCACTTCCACCGGCGTATGCACCCCACGAGTCGCGCCCAGCGAGGCGCGCAACCGGCCATAGAGCACTGCGATCCACAGCAGCGGCAGCCGGATTTCGTCGGGCGTGCTCAGATTCAGGTTGGGGGCTACCTCCAGCTTGTCCAGATCCAAATCCGGCTGGTAGAAGCGGTTGAACAATACCAGCGCGTCGGCCCCCGCGTCATCCAGACTCTTGGCCATCGCGCCCATCGCGCTGAAGAACGGACTGAGCTTGACCGCCACCGGCACTGTCACCGCCGCTTTGACCGCCTTGATGATTTCGATATAACGCTCCTCCACCGCGCGGCCGCTGGTGGTGAGATCGGCGGGGATGTAGTAGATATTCAGCTCAATGCCCTTGGCCCCGGCCTGCTGCATCAACTGCGCGTACTCAATCCAGCCGGTGTTGGTGATGCCGTTCAGGCTGCCCAGGATGGGAATATCGACGGCTTCCGAAGCCCGCCGTAGCAAATCCAGGTAGCGATCCGGGCCCACGGTGTAGTCGTCCACCTCCGGAAAGTAGCTGAGTGACTCGGCAAAGCTCTCGGTGCCGGCGGTCATTAGGTGCTCCAGCGCGGCGCTTTCATGCTGCAACTGTTCCTCAAACAACGAGAACATGACGACAGCCGACGCACCTGCATCTTCCAGGCGCTTGATATTGGCGACGGTTCCGGCCAGCGGCGAGGCCGACGCCACGATGGGATGTTTCAATTCCATCCCCATGTAAGTGGTTCGTAAATCCATGGTGATTCCTTCTACGTGCGGTAGGCGGTGGCGGTGGGTGCCGATTCGTCCGAACCGCAACCCACCGCGCGCGATTAGGGTTTGAACTTGGGCTGGAACGTCGCGCCGCTGCGGGCCGCCATTTCCTCGTACACCGACCAGCGCCGGTTGACCGCCTCCTGGGCCAAATCCATCAACTGTTCGGCTTCCTTGGGATTGGTATGAGCCAAGACCTTGTAGCGCACCTCGTTATAGCGGTATTGCTTGAGCGGGATCCGCGGCTGGGCCGAATCGAGCACGAAGGGATTCTCATCCGAAGCGCGAACCGCCGGGTTGTAACGCACCAATGGCCAGTGACCGCATTCGACCGCCAGATGCTGCTGATCTAGCCCGCGCTGCATGTTAATCCCGTGGGCAATGCAATGGCTGTAGGCCAGAATCAGCGATGGCCCTGGATACGCTTCCGCCTCGCGGAAGGCCAGCAGGGTTTGCTGCGGATTCGCGCCAAAAGCCACCCGCGCTACGTAGACATTGCCATAGGAAATGGCCTGTAGCGCCATGTCTTTCTTGCCAGCCTGCTTGCCCGCTGCCGCGAACTTGGCGACCGCGCCGAGCGGGGTCGATTTCGACATCTGACCGCCGGTGTTGGAATAGACCTCGGTATCCATGACCAGGATATTGACATCGCGGCCGCTGGCCAGGACGTGATCGACCCCGGATGAACCGATGTCGTAGGCCCAACCGTCGCCACCGACGATCCAGATACTGCGGCGCACCAGTTGATCCGCGACCGACAGCAACTGCGCGGCGCGCGGGTCTTTGATCTCTTGCAATCGTTGTTTGAGTTCCGCCACCCGGCCGCGCTGGCGGCGAATGTCCACTTCAGTGGCTTGTTCGGCGTCGAGCAGATCGCTCACCAGTTCCTCACCGAGGCTGGAGGCGAGCGCCCGCAGTAACTCCCGTGCGTAATCCAGGTGCTTATCGGCAGTCAGGCGGAAGCCCAAACCGAATTCGGCGTTGTCCTCGAACAGCGAATTCGACCAAGCGGGGCCGCGTCCTTCGCTGTTGACCGACCAAGGTGTGGTCGGTTGGTTACCGCCGTAAATTGAGGAGCAGCCGGTGGCGTTGGCCACGAGCAGGCGGTCGCCGAACAACTGCGATAGCATTTTGACGTAAGGGGTCTCGCCGCAGCCGGAGCAGGCCCCGGAGAACTCGAACAGTGGCGGCAGGAATTGCACCCCGCGCACGGTGGAGAAATCCACTCGGCCGCGATCCACTTCCGGCAGGGTCTCGAAGAAGCCGATGTTGGCGCGTTCATGGTCGAGCACCGGCTCCTTGAGCGCCATGTTAATGGCCTTGTGGCCGACCTTCTCCTTGCTCTTGGCCGGACAGACTTCCACGCACAGCGAGCAGCCGGTGCAGTCTTCCAGATAAACCTGCAAGGTATAGCGAATTTCCGGGAAGCCGCGCGCATCAATGGGCGCGGTTTTGAACGCTTTCGGCGCGTTCTCCAGTTTGGCCTCATGGTAAAACTTGGAGCGGATCACGCCATGCGGACAGACCAAGCTGCAATTACCGCACTGGATGCAGATGTCCGGCTCCCAAATCGGCACGAAGCTGGAGATGTTGCGTTTTTCCCACTGGGTGGTGGCGCTGGGATAGGTGCCATCCACCGGCAGGGCGCTGACCGGCAATTCATCGCCACGCCCGGCCATCATCATCGCCGTCACGTTTTTGACAAAGGCTGGAGCGTTGGTCGGCACGGTGGGCGGCAATTGCCGAGCGCCGGTGGCCTGAGCAGGTACTGGGATTTGTCGGAGGTTAATGAGGGTGTTATCGACCGCCACAAAGTTCTTCTTGACGACTTCCTCACCCTTGCGGGCGTAGGATTTCTTGATCGAATACTTGATCTTGTCGATAGCCTTGTCGCGCGGCAGCACCTTGGAAATGGCGAAGAAACAGGTCTGCATGATGGTGTTGATGCGCGTGCCCATGCCATTGTCACGGGCTACTTTCTCGGCGTTGATGCCGTATAGCTCCAACTTCTTGGCAATCACCTCATCCTGCACCGGACGTGGCATCCGCTCCCACGCTTCTTCCGGCTCATGCGGGCTGGTGTTCAGCAGCACAATCGCGCCCGGTGCGGCCCGTTGCAGCACATCGCCGCGATCCAGAAAGTTGAACTGATGGACACCGATGAAGTTGGCCGATTGCACCAGATAGGGCGACTGGATCGGATCGGGGCCGAAGCGCAGATGGGAAACGGTCTGCGAGCCGGATTTTTTGGAGTCGTAAACGAAATAACCCTGGGCGAAGAACTCCGGGTCATCACCGATGATCTTGATCGAGTTCTTGTTGGCGCCGACCGTGCCGTCCGCACCCAAACCGAAGAACATGGCCCGCACCACTTTGTCGGATTCGATGACAAAAGTCGGGTCCACATCCAGACTGGTGTGCATCACGTCGTCCACGATGCCGACGGTAAAATGATTCTTGGGCTTGGCTTTGCCTAATTCGTCGAATACCGTCTTGACCATGGCCGGGGTGAATTCCTTGGAGGACAGGCCATAGCGACCGCCAATAATCCGTGGCAGGGTCTGGGTGGGCAAGGTTCCGGCGACCTGGGCTTCCACCAGGGTATTGACGATTTCCAAATACATCGGCTCGCCGGTGGCACCCGGCTCTTTGGTGCGCTCCAGCACCGCGATGGATTTGACGCTGGCCGGGAGCACTGCCAAGAAGTGTGCGGCTGAGAGCGGCGCATACAACCGGACTTGCAACACGCCCACCTTGTCGCCGCGCGCGTTGAGATAGTCGGCAGTTTCGCGGGCAGTTTCCGCGCCGGAACCCATCAGGATCATGATGCGCTCGGCGTTCGGATCGCCAAAATAATCAAACAGGTTGTAGCGACGACCGCTGATGCCGGCGAACTTGTCCATCGCCGCTTGGACGATTTCCGGGACTTTGGCGTAGAACGGATTGACCGTCTCGCGGGCCTGGAAATAGGTGTCGGGATTCTGGGCGGTGCCGCGAATGAACGGCCGATCGGGATTCAATCCGCGGGCACGGTGGGCCAGCACCAGATCGTCGCGGATCATCGCCCGTATCTCGTCATCGGTCAGCAAGGTGAGCTTGTTAACCTCATGCGAGGTGCGGAAGCCGTCAAAGAAATGGATAAACGGCACCCGCGCTTCCAGGGTGGCGGCCTGTGCAATCAGCGCCATGTCATGGGCTTCCTGCACCGAGGCCGAGGCTAACATGCAAAAGCCGGTCGGGCGCACCGCCATCACGTCTTGATGATCGCCAAAGATCGACAGGCCCTGGGTAGCCAGGGCGCGCGCGGCGACGTGGAACACCGCCGAGGTTAGCTCGCCGGCGATCTTGTACATGTTGGGGATCATCAGCAGGAGACCCTGCGATGCGGTGAAAGTGGTGGTCAGCGCGCCGGTCTGCAAGGCGCCATGCGCCGCGCCGGCCGCGCCGCCCTCGTGCTGCATCTCCATTACCAAGGGTACCGTGCCCCAGATATTTTTTACGCCCTCCGAGGCCCACTGATCGGCCAGTTCGGCCATGGTGGAGGAGGGGGTGATGGGGTAGATGGTGCAAACTTCATTCACGCGGTAGGCCACGTAAGCCGCAGCTTCGTTACCGTCGATGGTGGTGACTTGCCGTTCGGTCATGGTGTTTCTCTATTTTTGGCCCGCGCCAAACCGGAGCGGGCGGTGGATTCCATATAAAATCGCGCACGCCCCTGCGCTCGCGCGGGGAGCTAGGAGGGGCGGCGGAGGTCGCTTAATCCCGTTTTTAACCGGCGGCTGCCGCTGGCGGCTCCGGGATCATCTCGATAGCATGACAAGGGCATTGCTCGAAACACACCGCGCAACCGGTGCACAGTTCATAGTTGTAGCGGTAGCGCTTGCCGGGTCCCAGCTTGATGATGGCATCTTCCGGGCAGGCCCCGTAACAGCCGTCGCATTCGTAGCAGTTGCCGCAGGATAGGCAGCGCTTGGCTTCGTAGAGCGCCTCTTTCTGACTCAAGCCATCGACCACTTCCTTGAAACTGCTGACGCGCTGCTTCATGTCCAGGTGGCCCTGCGGGCGCTGGGCGGCGTCGGTGTAATACCAGACATGCAGTTTGTCAAAGGTGGCCAGAGCCGCCTTGGGCGGCTTGGCGTAGCTATCGCTGCGCAGCCAGGCGTCAATATTGCGGGCGGCTTTCTTGCCATGACCGACACCGATGGTGACAGTACGGTCGGAGGGCACCATATCGCCACCGGCAAACAAGCCTGGATAGCCGGTCATCATCTGGTCGTTGACGATGACCACGCCATCGTCCTTGAACTCCACGCCCGAGACCTTGCGCAGGAAGCTGGTATCGACATCCTGACCCAGCGCCATGATCAGCGCATCGGCTTCCAGCGTCTCAAACTGGCCGGTCGGTTGCGGGCGGCCTTTGGCGTCCACTTCCATGATCTCTACCGTGAATTTGTTTTCCTCAATGTTCTTGATGGTGCGCAGCCAATGGATTTTGACATCTTCCTCCAGCGCCTCGGTCGCCTCGAAATCGTGCGCGGGCATGTGGGCGCGGTCGCGGCGGTAGATAATGAGCGGCTCGTAACCGAGGCGCTTGGCGACACGGGCGGCATCCATGGCGGTGTTGCCGCCGCCGTAAATCGCCACTCGCCGACCCAGCTTGGGCGCGTTGCCGGTTTCCACATCCTTGAGGAAGCTGATGGCGTCGAGCATCTTGCCGGCGTCCCGGGACGGGATCTCGGTGCGCTTGCTGATGTGTGCGCCGACCGCGATGAACAGGGCGTCGAACTTGCCGGCTTCCTTCTCGGCCATCAGGTCGTCGACCCGGTGGTTGAGGACGAGCTTGACGCCCATGTTTTCGATGCGCTTGATCTCCCCATCCAGCACATCGCGCGGCAGGCGGTAGGCGGGAATGCCGAAGTGCATCATACCGCCCGCCATCGGCCCGGCCTCGTGAATTTCGACGCTGTGACCCAGCCGGGCCAGATGGTAGGCGGCGGACAGGCCGCTCGGACCCGCGCCGACCACCAGCACCCGCTTGCCGCTGGGCGGGGCGGTCACCGTGAATTGCCAGTTTTCCTGTAAGGCCAAATCGCCCAGGAAGCGCTCGACGGCGTGGATGCTGACGGAGGTGTCCAGTTTGCCCCGGTTACAGGCGGTTTCGCAGGGGTGATAGCACACCCGGCCATGAATGGCCGGCATCGGGTTGTTCTCGGTCAGGCTTTGCCAGGCTTCCTTGAATCGACCGGCCTGGGCGTGAGTGAGCCAGGCCTGAATGTTTTCACCCGCTGGGCAGGCGTTGTTGCAGGTGGGCAGCAAATCGACATAGATCGGTCGCTGGATCCGCTCTGCCCCGACATTGCGCTTTTCGTGGGTCAAATCCAGGGGCCGAGTCATATTGATGGGGTTGTCAGTCATTGTGCTTCTCTTCGAAATCGTCTGGTGGTGAAGGGCAACCGTTCATCCCTGAGAACGGGGCGCTTGGGTGCGGACACCCACGCCCTGGTTCGCGGTCGTTGTTGTAGTCATTGACAAGGGTGGGCAAGGTCTTTGGCTGAATTCCAAAGCCAGTCGGTAGCGGCATCGCTACTCTCTTGCCCGTGCCTGTTAAAGTTAGAACATTTTTACGGGATAGTGAATGAAGAGCCGCTCAGGAACCGCGATCCGTTGGCCGGTGCTGCCGATTCATGGCACTAGCGCCGCTTCCAAGGTCGGCCACACATTATCCAGAATTCGCGGTTGCGCCTCAGCCCGCGGATGCAAGCCATCGTCCTGGGTCAAACTCGGATCGCCAGCCACGCCTTCCAGCAGAAAGGGAAGCAACGGGATGGCGTAGCGTTGGGCGATCTCGCCGAACAAGGCTTGAAACTTTTGGGTGTAAGAGGGGCCATAATTCGGCGGAATACGCATCTGCGCCAGCAGCACGCGGGCCTGGGCTTGCTGGGCCAGTTCGATCAGGCGCGCCAGATTGGCGCTGATGGTGGCGGGGGACTGACCCAACAGGCCATCGTTAGCGCCCAGCTCCAAAATCACAATAGCGGGGCGTTCGCGCGCCAGCGCCGCTGGGAGGCGGCTCAAGCCGCCGCTGGTGGTGTCGCCGCTGATGCTGGCGTTCACCACCCGGTGTGGGTAGCCGCGTTCCGTCAGCCGCTGTTGCAGCAGGGTGACCCAGTTGCGCGCGCTGGGAATGCCGTAACCGGCGCTTAAACTGTCGCCCAGCACCAGGAGCACGGGTCCGTCGGGTGCCAGACCTTCAGCGCGGACGACCGCGCCGCACAGCAGAAAGCTCAAGCAGAGCGCCATTTTCATCAGCCGTTTTACAGGATTCGCTTTCATTGCGGGAGATTGGCAGTTATGCAGGTGGATACCGACCAGGCAGCAGGCCGCACGCTTAGCGTAACCGCCGCGCCAGTATTGGACAATCTAAGCGGAGTCATCGTCCAGGCCGAAGGATTGGGCAAGCAGGTCATCAGCCCGGAAGGCGTGTTGGTGATTCTGGAGGATCTGCACTTCCGCATTGCCCAGGGGGAGAGCGTGGCGGTGATCGGAGCGTCCGGTTCTGGTAAATCGACCTTGCTGAGTTTGCTGGCGGGTCTGGACACGCCGAGTAGCGGTCGGGTCTGGCTGGCCGGGGTGGACCTGGGCGGTCTGGATGAAGACGGCCGCGCGCAGTTGCGGGCGCAACGAGTGGGTTTCGTGTTTCAGTCATTCCAGTTGCTGCACGGCTTGACGGCGCTGGAAAACGTGATGCTGCCGCTGGAGCTGGCCGGTCAGCCCGACGCCCGACGGCTGGCGCTGGAGTTGCTAGAGCGGGTCGGCCTCCAGGCCCGCTCTCGCCACTATCCGACGCAATTGTCGGGCGGCGAGCAGCAACGGGTTGCGATTGCCCGCGCATTCGCCGGCAATCCTGCCGTACTATTTGCCGACGAGCCGACCGGTAATCTTGACCAGAAAACCGGGCATCGCATTATCGAATTGCTATTTGCCCTTAACCGCGAACAGGGTGCGACCCTGATTCTGGTCACTCATGATCCAGAACTGGCTGCCTATTGCGACCGGATTTTGGAGTTGCACGATGGCCGTTTACAGGCCGATACCTCCACCGTGAGAGGCCACTAAGCGATGGCTGGCGTCATGTTAGGTTCCGCCAGGGCGTCGATCCCGTCGGGATGGGCGGTGGCGGGGATGGCCCTGCGGGCCTTACACCGCGACTGGCGGGCGGGCGAACTGCGGGTGTTGGCGGTCGCTCTGGTCATCGCCGTGGCCAGTGTCGCCGCCGTGGGTTTTTTTACCGACCGCATTGAACAGGCCATGGAGCGCAAGGCCAGTGAGTTGCTGGGGGCTGATCTGGCAGTGAGCGCGTCGCATCCGCTAGCGCCGATGTTGGCGGAAGGCGCGCGGCAGCGTGGTGTGCTGACCGCCGAGGTCCTCCGCTTCCGTAGCGTGGTAGTGTCTGACGACCGGACCCAGTTGGCGGAAGTTAAAGCCGTCAGCTCCGGCTACCCCTTACGTGGCGTATTGCAGATCAGCGACCAGCCCTTCGGGCCGGTGCGCACGGCAACCGCCATTCCGGAACCGGGCCAGGTTTGGCTGGATGCGCGCTTGTTACAAGCCCTGGGTTTGCAGGTCGGTGATGCAGTCAGCCTGGGCGCGCGCACCTTGCAGATCGCCCAGGTGCTGGAGGATGAGCCAGATCGCGCCGGTGACCTGTTTAGCCTGGCCCCGCGCTTGCTGCTCAATCTGACCGACATTCCATCCACCGATCTGGTGCAACGCGGCAGCCGGGTCGAATACCGCTTATTGTTGGCTGGGGAGCCGGTAGCGTTACAGGGTTTCAAAACGTGGGCAAAGCCTGTGTTACAGCCCGGTGAAAAGCTGCAAGGGATCCGCGAGGCGCGGGCGGAATTGGCGACGGCGCTGGATCGGGCGCAGCGTTTTTTGCATCTAGCGGCTCTCATGAGCGTGCTTCTGGCAGGAGTCGGCGTGGCTATCGCCGCCCGCCGCTTCGCTGCCCGGCACTGGGATAGCGTTGCCATCATGCGCTGTGTGGGCGCTACGCAGCCTCTGATCGTGCGACTCTTCGTGCTGGAATTGCTGTTGCTGGCGGCCTTAGCCGGGATGGTCGGTGTAGTGATCGGCTATCTGACGCAGTACGGTTTGAGTGGGGCCTTGGGTGAATTACTCAGCCGCACCGAATTGCCGCAACCCTCCGGATGGCCGCTGCTGCCCGCGCTTCTCACTGGTTTCATCACCCTGCTGGGTTTTGGCTTACCGCCGTTGCTGAAGCTGCGGGAGGTGCCGCCGCTGCGGGTGTTGCGGCGCGACCTGGGGCCGGTCGATCTTAATGTATTCGCCCTCTACGGCCCTGCGGTGCTGGCGACCGTCAGCTTATTGACCTGGCAGGCCGGGGAATGGCGACTGGCGCTGGTCGTTTGCGCTGGGGTAGCCGGGACGGTCAGCGTGCTGACTCTGGCCGCTGGGGGATTGGTGAAAGCGCTAAGTCTACTGCGCGGTCGGGTCGGCGTGGCGTGGCGCTTCGGGCTGGCCAACATCGCCCGGCGCGGTCCTGGCAGTGCGGTACAGGTGGTGGCGCTGGGTTTAGGTTTGATGGCGTTGCTGGTGCTAACGCTGGTGCGCACCGATTTGTTGGCCAGTTGGCGCGCCAGCTTGCCAGCGGATGCCCCCAATCATTTTTTAATCAATATCCAACCGGGGGATGTGGCGGCGGTCACCGATTTTTTGCGCGCGCGCGGACTGCGGGGCGTGGAGCTGCTACCTATGGTGCGTGGTCGGCTGCAAGCCATCAACGGGCGGGCGGTGGGGCCGGATGACTACCAAGAGGCGCGCGCTAAACGTTTGGTGGAGCGCGAATTTAACCTGTCGTGGGCCGACCGCTTGCAGGCGGATAACCGCATTCTGGCCGGCCGTTGGTGGAGCACGGTCGATCACGGCCAAGGCGTAGCCTCGGTCGAGCAGGGCCTGGCGGAAACTCTGGGGATCGCTCTAGGCGATACGCTGCGCTTTCAGGTCGCCGAGCAGGTGCTGGATGCGCAGGTGGTCAGCCTGCGTCGGGTCGAATGGGACTCGTTCCGGGTCAATTTTTTCGTGGTCTTTCCTCCGGGTGTACTGGAGCCTTATCCGGCCACCTGGATCACCAGCTTCCATCTCCCCCCGGAGCGCAAGCCTCTGTTGGCGGAACTCGTGCGGCAGCATCCTTCCGTGACGGTGCTGGATGTAGAGGCGCTGATGGCTAAGGTGCGCGAGATCATGGACCGGGTGATTGCCGCCGTGGAATACGTGTTTTTGTTTACGCTGGCGGCCGGATTGGTGGTGTTATACGCTGCCATTCAGGCGACCCAGGACGAGCGGCGCTTTGAAAGCGCCGTGCTGCGCACGCTAGGCGCGCGCCGGGCTGTAGTGGGGAAAAGCTTGCTGGCCGAGTTTGCAACGCTGGGGTTGCTGGCTGGCGTATTGGCGGCGGCGGCGGCAACGGTGTTAAGTATGGTTTTGGCCGTACAGGTGTTCGATTTTCCGTATCGCTGGAACGAGTGGATCTGGCTTATGGGAGCCGGGGCTGGCGTAGTCGGCGTCGGCTTGGCGGGTTGGATCGGCGCGCGCTCGGCATTGAATCAGCCACCTTGGCGCGGTTTGCGGGATGGCTAGCAAGCGCTCGATTGGCCAACAGCCTATGGTGCGACCTACACTTCAGCAGCACCTCTTTAGCGCGCAATTCCAACTCCAGGAGAACTGTTAATGAATATCACGCCACTTCTTCGCGCCAGTTGCGCTGTGCTCTGCGGCTTGCTGCTTGCTGCGGCGCACGCCGCCGATCTCCATTCCCCGGTCGGCAAATGGACCACCATCGATGACAAATCCGGCAAGCCCAAAAGCATCGTGCAGATTACCGAAAGCAATGGCGTGCTCACCGGCACAATCGCCGAGCTTCTTGAGGGTGCCTCAGAAAAAACGTGCAGCAAATGCGCGGGTGACCTGAAAGACCAGCCCTTGGTCGGCATGAAGATTTTATGGGATTTAAAAAAAGAGGGCGATCAGTGGGCCGATGGCAAGATTTTCAATCCCACCGATGGCGGCACCTATGCCTCCAAAGCCCAATTGATCGACGGCGGTAAAACGCTACAGGTGACGGGTTCGTGGCTGTTTATCAAGCGGAGCCAGCAATGGCGGCGCGCCGATTGACCAGAGCCACCCGATGAGTAAGCCCATCATCGCCATCAGCATGGGCGATCCCGCTGGGATCGGCCCGGAAATTCTAGTGCGCGCCATGGCCAATACGGCGGTCAGGCAGGCTGTCCGTTGCCTGGTATACGGCGACGCCCGTGTTATGGAAAAAGCAGTGCGGCAAGCCCAGCTTGGCTTGGGCGTTCGCGCGATTGGCCACCCCGCTGAAGCGCTCTACGCACCGCGTTCGATCGACGTGATCGACCTGGCCAACGCCGATCCCGCCGCCTTCGAGCCGGGCCAGGTGCAGGCGTTGTGTGGCAAAGCGGCCTGGGAGTACATTGAAGCGATGGCGCGCGCGGCGCTGCGCGGCGAGGTGGATGCCGTTAACACCGCGCCGATCCACAAGGAAGCGATTCAAGCGGCCCAGGTGCCGCATATCGGGCATACCGAAATGCTGGCTGCCTTAACCGGTGCGTGCGATCCGCTCACCCTCTTCGAGACGCTGGGCTTGCGGGTGTTTTTCTTAAGCCGCCACGTTTCGCTGCGCCAAGCCTGCGATCTGGTCACTAAGGAACGCTTGCTGGATTACATCGAACGCTGTCACCAGGCGCTGGATCAGTTGGGCATCAGCGGCGAACTGGCGGTTGCGGGCCTTAATCCCCACTGTGGTGAACACGCCCTGTTCGGGGATGAAGAAGTCAAGGAGGTGACGCCCGCTATTGCGGAAGCGCAAAAACGCGGCTTCTGGGTAGTCGGCCCTATCGGCGCGGATTCGGTGTTTCATCAGGCCAAGATCGGCCGCTATGCCGCCGTCCTTTCGCTGTATCACGACCAGGGGCACATCGCCACCAAGACCCTGGATTTTGAGCGCACGATTTCGCTTACGCTGGGTTTGCCGTTTTTGCGCACCAGCGTCGATCATGGTACGGCTTTCGATATCGCCTGGCAGGGCAAGGCCAGCGCCGTGAGCATGATCGAATCCCTGTTGGTAGCCGCTCGCTACGCTCCTGCTTATCAGCGGCGGGTGTCGACATGATCTAAGTCCCACCGATCCGCATCACAATGGGCTGTTCCATCATGCAGCGCCCCGGCGGGGGCGCTTTATCAAGCAAGCAGTTAAAGCGTCGCTCTTGGGGTTTTTCGAGTGGATAGGTCTTTGAGCGGCATGGCTCTAGCGAGCTAGATCGACATGCTGTCGTACATTTGCTGGAGGTTGGCGACGTTGCGGCTGGATTTCTGGCGGGTTTCTGTCAGTTGCACCACATTAGATTCCAACTGGCGGGTACGTTGATCTTGTGCACCGCGTTTCTGCTGGCTTTCCTGGCGCACTGACCTGGCATCGGCCAGTTGTCTTTCAGCCAGCGAATTCACCTTCTTGGCTTTGGCCAATTGTTGCTCTACCCGGCTCTTTTGCTGAGCCAGCGCGGCGCGCGAGGCTTTGCCCGCCCGGTATTGCTGCGTCAACCGCCGTGATTCACGATCCAGAGCCTGGATCTCCGCATACAGTTGGCGGTTCTCAGCATCCGCTTCACGGATGAAATCCTCGTTCCGCTGGATTTCCGCAACGAGAAAATCTTCTTCGTTGGCATACTGGGCCTTGCGTTCTGCGACGGTGTTGCCGACCGCCGCGCCGGCCAAGCCGCCAATCGCCGCGCCGGCCAATACCCCCCGGCGATCCCCGGTGATGGCATAGCCCAGTCCGGCACCCAGCAACGCGCCGACTCCCGCGCCTTGGGCAACGGTGGTTTGTTGGTCGTTCATGCCCGCGCAGCCGGATAGTAGCGCGCCAATGAGTGTGGTGACGAGGACAGGTTTGCTTGCAGAATATAGGTTCATGAGCGGGTTCCTGCTAGGTGGAAGAGTGCTTGGATTACCTAGGGAATTCTGGACGGCGCTGGCCAGTAAAGCAATGTATTGGCGAGCATTGGGATAGGATGAGTTACGCTGGCGCAGCGGTGCACCTGATACCATACTGGCTAAGACGCGCTGAGCGGAGTGGTCGGTTAAGGCACCGTTCAGCCGCTCGCTGGCAAATCCATCATCAGGGTTCCCTCCACCATAATTTTTTCTCAAAAACTTGGCGATCATGAACTTTTTGGTGCGTGCAATCCATTTTCTGAGCGGGCGCGGTAGCCGCTTGGGTATCGGCTTAGGCATCGTTCTGTTCGGACTGGTTCCGCTAGCGCAAGCCGATGCAGCCCTGGTCGAACCACGCACGGCGCTGGTGATTGGCAATGGCGCTTACGGCGAGTTTCCACTCCGCAATCCGACCAACGATGCGCGTGATATGGCGGCGAAATTGCGTGAACTGGGTTTCCAGGTGATCGAGCGGCTGGACGCGGATCGGCAGGCCATGCGGCAGGCCCTACGCGACTTTGAACAGCAGTTGCGCCAGCAGCGCGGTGTTGGCTTGTTTTACTACGCCGGGCATGGCGTCCAGATCAAAGGACAGAACTATCTGATTCCTATCGGCGTGGATATCCGCCAGGAGTTTGAAATTCCAGATGAGGGCGTCGATGCCGATGCCGTGTTGCGGGCTATGGAATCCGCCGGGAATGGTTTCAACATCGTGATTCTCGATGCTTGCCGCAACAATCCGTTTACGCGCAGCCTCGGTAGTCGCGGTTTGGCGCGCATGGACGGCCCGGTAGGCACCTTCATCGCCTATGCGACCGCGCCGGGTGCTATTTCCAAGGATGGGACAGGCCGTAATAGTCCTTATACCCAAAGCTTGCTAGCCGCCATGGGTACGCCTGGCCTCAGTCTGGAGCAGGTGTTCAAGCAGGTGCTGGTGGCTGTGGAGAAGGAAACCAGCGGTGTTCAGGTGCCGTGGGTGGCCTCTTCGCTGCGCGGCGAGTTCTATTTCTTGCCACCTGCTCCCGTGCCTGTGCCGGTTCCCACCCCCACAGCAAGCCCATCTGGCGCGCCCGCCGCCACCCCGGCTGGAGCGGCTCCGATTGACCCAGGGATCGTTGGGCCAGTCGCTCCGGTTGCTTCGAGCGCCCCATCCACATCGCCGCCCACCGGAGAACGGCCAGCGGCTGCTTCGCAACCTTCCTCTGCACTCCTGGAACCCGATCTGGTCATGGCGCAAGGCACAGGTTTCGCCATCAGTCGCCGGGAATTGAGTCTGGAGGCTTACCGGCGCTTTGCGGAAGCCAACGGTCGTGCTGCGCCGGAGCCAGAGCCGAGCGGGGGGCAGGACAGTCCGGCGCGGGTGACTTGGCGGGAAGCCATGGATTATGCGGCCTGGCTGAGTCGGCAGACTGGGAAGACGTATCGGTTGCCGACCGAGTCGGAATGGGAATACGCCGCCCGTTCTGACCTTGGGGTTTATGACTTTAGCGGTCAGGGTCGGGAGTGGACGTGCTCCGAATACCGTGAGGAGTTCCAGGGCCAGGAGCGCCGTTGCGTGACGCGCCTGCCGGCAGCGGTGGCGATTCGTAGCAGCAACGGGCGAGCGGGTGCTGATCCGCTCAGTGACGATTTAAGCTTCCGCCTGGTGCGGGAGCCATAAAAGGCGCAGCCGACTCAATCCGGCTTGACCACGGTCAGGCCATTGGGCTGGCTGGCAAACCAGGCCGCCAGATCGTCGAGATCTTGCGGCGATAGGGTAGCGATCATACCTTTCATGATGGGGTTCTGGCGCACGCCGGATTGATAGTCGCCCAGAACCTTGCGCAAATACTCTTCATGTTGGCCATCTAGCCGTGGATATTGCGGCATCGGGCTGTTGCCCTCCGGGCCGTGACAGGCCGCGCAGGTGGCGCTTTTACCTTTGCCAGCCAAGGCATTACCGCGAATGGGCGACAGGGGTTCCACAGTGCGGGCAGTGGCTAGAAAGGCGGCGATGTCCTCCATATCTTGTGGGCTAAGGGTAAAGGCGTTGGCGTGCATAGTAGGATGCTGTCGTTCACCAAGCTTGTAGCCTTTGAGCGCCGCCGCCACATATTCAGGGTGCTGGCCACCCAGACGGGGAACCGGGTAGTTAGGATAGGCGTTAGTGTAACCAGGAATCGCGTGACAGCCGGCGCACACCGTGAACTTGCTTCGGCCAGCGGTGGGATCGCCGGCTGCCTGTGCAGTGCTGGCGAGCACGACAGCCATTGCCATGGCGCACAATGCCCTGTTAGCTGGGTCTCTCATGGATCATCCTCGCAGTGGGGCGGAACCGGTCTTAAACACTAGCGGCCTGTCGGCGGAGGTGCAATCCTGAACAACGACAAAGATGAAAAACCAGGAAAGGCTCTCATGACGCATGTTACTGATCTTGGCCTGTCCGAAGCTGATACCCGCGCCAAGCTGATCGATCCGGCCATCCACCAACGCGGCTGGACTGAGGGCATGATCCGGCGCGAAGAAACGGCGGGCAGCATCGCGATCATCGGCGGCAAGGCGCGGCACCGTTCACGGGGACAGGACGACCACACCCTGCGCCTCAAGATCGCCACCGCCGCCCAGCCAGTCGCTGTCGCGTTGTTATGCGCAATATCCGTTCTTAGTAGGGTCAAACAACGAGCGTCATCGGAAGTGTGTGGCGATGAATAGAGAAGAAACGAAGCTTAGATTTTTTTGCTGGTAGCGGGCTGGTCGCCGAAGGACTGAAAGACTTTTTTGAAACCGTCTGGACGAATGATAAGTACTTTATCAAAAGTTCAACCAGCCCTAAATTCTCTAAGTTTTTGAAATTATAGGGTCAGAATACCGGATAACTTTGGATAATCTACTTATCTTAGTGATTTGGGAATGTGAAATTGGAATTCCAGAAATTGTTTCGAGAAAGATTTGCCTTTTTCTACAAGGCAAATGACAGTGCATAACAACCGCATCAGCTCGGACTGGCAATTCCGGTAAGGCATCCTTGATACTGGCGGCGGGCATAAAAAAAGCGGCGCGTTTGGCGCGCTGCTTTGGTGTTGGTGGAGGCGGGGGGAATCGAACCCCCGTCCGCAAATCCTCCGCCCTTGGCCCTACATGCTTAGCCTGGTCTTTGCTTTAACCCTTCGCCACCCGACCGGCAGGGCGACGAACAGCGGTTCCGGTACGTTTTAGCGCCTCACCCCCGGACAGGATCGGTCGCGAGCTTGTATTAGTCGACCCCTGATACGCCCCGAAAGGCTCCAAACCTTACAAGCAAGTTTTGGTCAGGGGCTGGCGGCCTCAAGCCGCCAGAGCGTAGCTGTCGTCGTTGGCAACTATGATTTGCAGCCAGATTAACGAGGCGAGCTGCATCCTCGGCATGCGCCTTGGGTTTTGCAATCCACGTCGAAACCGGATCGCCCCCATTAAGCGCTGTTATGATAGCGCAGCAACGGCAAAGTTCCCAGCGGACTACCGCTCCCGCATCACGCGCTGCTTGTCGCGTTCCCAATCGCGATCCTTATCGGCCGCCCGTTTGTCGTGTTCCTTCTTGCCGCGCGCCAGGCCGATGTCTAGCTTGGCGCGGTTGCGCTTCCAGTACATCGCCAGCGGGATCAGGGTGTAGCCCTTGCGCTCCACTGAGCCAACCAGTCGGCCAATCTCTTCCTTGTGCAGCAACAGCTTGCGGGTGCGGGTCGGGTCCGCTTGGACGTGGGTTGAAGCCGAGATCAGCGGCGAAATGTGACAGCCAAATAGAAATGCCTCCCCGCCGCGCAGTAGTACGTAGCTCTCCTTGAGATGGGCGCGGCTGGCGCGCAGACTCTTGACTTCCCAGCCTTCGAGGGCCAAGCCAGCCTCGTAGTGCTCCTCAATAAAGTACTCGTGATACGCCTTTTTGTTACTGGCGATCCGGGGTTGTCCTGAAGTCGTTTTTTTGTTCATAACCGTTGCTGAAGTAGTCGAAGCACCAGGCCCGGCGCGCATTGCTTGAGGATCAGCGCGGATTCAACCAAACTTGTCTGATAAAAGTCCAATAAATGTAGTCCAATGGCCAATCCTTCCGCCGCACTGGAGGCATGTCGTGGCGACCGTCAAGAAAAGCGCCCTGGTTTGGTACTCGGCGCCCGAAATGTATACGCTAGTCAACGACATTGAAGCCTACCCGCAGTTTTTGCCGTGGTGCCGTTCCGCGCACATCGTGCCTTACGGCCCAAACGAGTTACGGGCGACCATCGAAATGGCTAAGGGGGGAATCCATAAATCCTTTACCACTCACAACCGGATGCAGGCCCCGGCCATGATTGACATTCGGTTGTTGGAAGGCCCGTTCCGGCAGCTAGAGGGCCACTGGCGCTTTGAAGCCTTACGCGCCAACGCCTGCAAAGTATTGTTGGATATGGAATTTGAATTTTCTAATGCCTTGTTGCGCATGACCATTGAGCCAGTGTTTAAGCAGATCGCCAACACGCTGGTGGATGCGTTTTGCCAGCGCGCGGTGCAAGTTTATGGTCCACGCTGAACCCACTAGTATTCTAGTCGAAGTCGCCTACGCCCGATCCGATGAGCAACTGATCGTGCCAGTGCAAGCCCCTCCAGGTGCGACCGTGGAACAGGTGATCGTGCTGTCGCGCATTTGCGACCGCTTCTCGGAAATCGACCCGGCGACCGCCAAGGTGGGCATCTTTGGCAAACTGAGTAAACTCACAGCCACCGTGCGCCCCGGCGACCGCGTGGAAATTTACCGGCCCTTGCTCGCAGATCCCAAGGCGGTGCGCAAGCAACGCGCCGCCGAAGGGAAGCAGATGCGCAAGGGGGGTGGCGACCTGGGGTCGGCTGATGATTAAGGCCGCGCGCTATCCACGCGGTCCAAGGTGTCGCCGGTGAAAAACAGCGCGATATGGCGCTGTTCAGGCGCTGTGCCGCGCTGGCGGTAGCTGTAATAGTAATCCCAGCGATTCTGATGGAACGGATCAGCCACCAGCGGCGTTCCCAGCAGTTGCTGCACCTGTTGGCGCGTCATGCCGGGACGCAACTGGTCGATGAGCGCCTGGTCGATATAATTACCTTGGCGAAGCGGAACGGAGTAAAAGCTGGGCAGCAGGGATTCACAACCGGCAGTCGCAACAAGCAGCAGAACGCCGACGGCGCAAAGGGAGCGGTGCAGCATGGAAGGCTCAATCCGGGTTGCCTGAACAGGGAATTATGATAGCGTACCTGGCAGCCTATGGGGTAAACGCAAGCCGGGTGAACGTCATCCCTGGGGAGTTCCGCATGGGATCAAAAGAACTGAAGCAGGCAGGTTTGAAAGTCACGCTGCCGCGTATGAAGATTCTTGATTTATTGCAGCAGGATAGCCCGCATCTGAGCGCGGAGGCTATTTATCGGGCCTTGGTGGATTCCGGCGAGGAGGTGGGTCTGGCGACCGTGTATCGGGTGCTCACCCAATTTGAGGCCGCTGGTCTGGTCAAGCGCCATCACTTTGAAGGCGGTCAATCGGTCTTTGAACTCAACCATGGACAACACCACGATCATATCCTGTGTCTGGACTGTGGGCGGATCGAAGAATTTTACGATGAAGACATTGAGCGGCGGCAGCGCCTCATTGCCCAGCAGCTCGGTTACACGCTGGCCGAACACAGCCTGATCCTCTACGGACGCTGCGCCCACGCCGAATGCGCGCACCACTCGCAAGATGACGATGTGCTAGATGAACACCTGGTACGGGGCGATAACTAGCAGCCTAGCAGGCTAAGAACCCTGGGAATCCACAGCGTCGCGCGGCTTTTCCGCCTCTGCCGAGCGGGAACTTGCGATACACTAGCTCGACCCAACCTTGCGCGCTTGATGGCGATATGCTCCTGCGTTCTTTTTCTTACTGCCGATCCGGAACCCGCCGCCCATGGCCAAGAAAAGCCACTACAACATCACCGTCGCCGCGCAAGCGTTCTATATGGAAGAACAATCCAGTCCCGATCAGGATCGTTATGTGTTCGCCTACACCATCGTGATTCAAAACCAAGGCACGATTCCCGCCAAGCTGCTAAGCCGCCACTGGATCATCACCGACGCGAACGGCAAGGTGGAAGAGGTGCGTGGTGAAGGCGTGGTCGGCGAACAACCTTATCTGCGTCCGGGCGAAGGGTTTCAATACACGAGCGGCGCGATTTTGGAAACGGTGGTCGGCAGCATGAAGGGCAGCTATCAGATGCTGGCGGATGATGGCGTGACCTTCGACGCCGAAATTCCGGCCTTTGTGCTGTCCATTCCCCGCACCCTGCACTGAAGCGCCATGCTGCGTTACAGCTATACGCTATTCGCACCCATTTACGATGCGTTGGTCGCTCCCTTCACCGTGGCCGCGCGGCGGCGTAGTCTGGAACAGTTACCGGCGGAATCCGTAGCGGATGCGCTATTAATCGGGGTCGGCAGCGGTTTGGATTTTCCGTGGCTGCCGCGAGGGCCGCGCTACACCGGCTTGGATCTGACGCCGGCCATGCTGGCGCGCGCTCGGCGCAAGGCCCGCGCCAGCGGACTGGAAATTCATCTGGATGGCGGCGATGCCCGCCGCCTGCCGTATGACGACGCGGCCTTCGATGCGGTGGTGTTGCATCTGATTCTGGCGGTCACGCCGCATCCCGAACGGGTGTTGCTGGAAGCAGCGCGCGTGTTGCGGCCTGGTGGCCGGATGCTGATCTTCGATAAATTTCTGCGCGCCGACCAACGCGCGCCGGTGCGGCGCTGGCTTAGCCCACTGCTGGGTTTGCTGGCGAGCCGCACCGATGTGGTCTTTGAGCAGGTTTTGGCGCACACGCCCAGTCTGACCGTGCTTTCGGACCAACCGGCGCTGGCCGGCGGTTGGTTCCGCCACATCACGCTGCGCAAAGCCAGGGCGTAAGCGCGCCGGGCTTTTAGCAGTGCGACTCCCGCTCCATCTGGCCTAAAGACGCTCTGGAGAAGCGCACGATGACGCTGGAATCGCACGCCGACCTTCCGCTATGGACTCCCGATCCCGCCTGGAGCGCCACGACCCGAATGGCCGCTTTCCACGCCCTGGCCGAAACCCTGGCCGGCCAGCGCTTCGGGTCCTACGCGGACCTGCACCACTGGTCGGTGACCGCGCCCGAACAGTTCTGGACGGCGGTTTGGGACTTTTGCGGGGTTCTGGGCGAACGCGGCGACCGCCCGGCGCTGGTCGACGGAGACAAGATGCCCGGCGCGACCTGGTTCCCCAACGCCCGGCTCAACTTCGCCGAGAACCTGTTGCGGGACCGCGGCAATCCGGACGCGCTGGTGTTCTGGGGCGAGAACAAGGTCAAGCGCGCGGTGTCGCGGGCCGAGTTGCGCCAGCAGGTCGCCCGGTTCGCCGCCGCGCTGCGGGCGGCGGGCGTCGTCTCCGGCGACCGGGTGGCCGCCTATCTGCCCAACCTGCCGGAAACCATCGTGGCGATGCTGGCGACGGCCAGCCTGGGCGCGGTGTTCACCAGCGCCTCGCCGGATTTCGGCGTCCAGGGTGTGCTGGACCGCTTCGGCCAGACCCAACCCAAGATCCTGATCGCCTGCGACGGCTACTGGTACAACGGCAAGGCAGTCGACATTCAGGCCAAGCTGGCCGAACTCGCGCCGCGCCTGCCCAGCGTCTGGTATCTGGTCCTGGTTCCCTATCTGCGCTCCAAGACGGAAGCGGACGCCTCGGCGGCCCGGTTGCCCAAGGGCGTGACCTGGGACCGCTTCATCGCGCCGCACGCGGCGGAGACCGCCCTCGCCTTCGCGCCGCTGCCCTTCGCCCATCCGCTGTACATCATGTACTCGTCTGGCACGACTGGCATTCCCAAGTGCATCGTCCACGGCGCGGGCGGGTCGCTGCTGCAGCACCTCAAGGAGCACCAACTGCATACCGACGTCCGCGAGGGCGACCGGCTGTTCTACTTCACCACCTGCGGCTGGATGATGTGGAACTGGCTGGCGTCCGGCCTGGCCTCCGGCGCGACCCTGCTGCTCTACGACGGCAACCCCTTCGTCCAACGGGGCCGGATCCTGTGGGAGTACGCCCAGAGCGAGCGCATGACCCACTTCGGCACGTCGGCCAAGTATCTCGACGCCTTGCTCAAGACCGGCCTCAAGCCCCGCCAGGAATACGACCTGGGCGCGCTGCGGGTCATGACTTCGACCGGCAGCCCGCTGGCGCCCGAACGCTTCGACGACGTGTACGCCGACATCAAGGCCGATCTGCAACTGGCGTCCATCTCCGGCGGCACCGACCTGCTGTCCTGTTTCGTGCTGGGCAATCCCCTGTTGCCGGTCTGGCGCGGCGAGATTCAATGCAAGGGCCTGGGCCTGGCGGTCGATGTGTGGGATGAAGGCGGCCGTCCGGTTCGGGGCGAGAAAGGCGAGCTGGTCTGCACCCGGCCGTTCCCCTGTATGCCGGTCGGCTTCTGGAACGATCCCGACGGCAAGAAATACCGGGCCGCCTATTTCGAGCGCTTCCCCGGCGTCTGGCATCACGGCGATTTCTGCGAGATCACCGTGCACGACGGCCTGATCATCCATGGCCGCTCCGACGCCACCCTGAATCCAGGTGGGGTACGGATCGGCACCGCCGAAATCTACCGGCAGGTCGAAAAGCTGCCGGAAGTGGTGGAATCCATCGTCATCGGCCAGGAATGGGACCATGACGTGCGGGTGGTCCTGTTCGTCAAGCTACAAGACGGCCTGGATCTCGACGAGGAACTCATCGCCTGCGTCAAACGCCTGATCCGCGACAACGCCACTCCGCGCCATGTTCCGGCCAAGGTGCTGCAAGTCGCCGACATCCCCCGCACCAAGAGCGGCAAGATCGTCGAACTGGCGGTGCGCAACGTGGTCCACGGCCAGCCGGTCAAGAACATTGAGGCGCTGGCCAACCCGGAAGCCCTGACCGAGTTCGCCGACCGCGGCGAATTGGCCGAATGAACTCCCGCTGACCATCCCGTTCCCGGTCACAGCAACCGCTCTTATCGCCAGCGGCTCGCGCGCTCGCGCCGCGCGGTCGCTCCCGGCCCGCCTCCGCCTGACGACCCGACCCTTGATAATGGCCCGCCTCGCCCGCATCTAGGGCTAAACTTCCCTTTAGCCGCGAGAACCAGCATGACCGAACACGAAGTCGAGGCCCTGGAGGCGGAAGTCGTGCGCGAGGAAGATGCCGCCGAGACACCCGCCGCCAATCCTATCGTCGCCGCCAGCGACATCCTGCCGGGTACCCTTTACCTGTTGCCGCTGTCCGAACGGCCGTTTTTTCCGGCGCAGGCGCTGCCGTTGCTGCTGAACGAAGAACCGTGGTTGCCCACGGTCGAGGCCGCCGTTCAGCTCGAGCAGCGGGTGATCGGTCTTATTTTGGTCAAACCCGACAGCGCGGAGAAAGCCACCGGCCCCGCCGATTTTCATGACGTGGGCACCGTCGCGCGGATGCACCAGTTGGCCCGCAACGAAGGCCGCTTGCAATTCATCGCCCAGGGCTTGAAACGGTTCCGCGTTCAAAGCTGGCTGTCCACCACCGCGCCGTATCACGTTCAGGTCGAGTATCTGAACGAGGAGGACGAGGCCGGCGTCGAGGAGTTGCGCGCCTATTCGCTGGCGATCATCAACACCCTGAAAGAGCTGATCCCGCTCAACCCGCTGTATTCCGAGGAATTGAAGTTCTTCCTCAACCGCTTCAACACCCACGATCCCTCGCCGCTGGCCGATTTCGCCGCCAGCCTGACCACGGCCAACAAGGACGAATTGCAGGACATCCTGGCCACCGCGCCGATTCTGGAGCGGATGAAAAAGGTCATCGTGCTGATCAAGAAGGAACTGGAAGTCGCCCAGCTCCAGACCCACATCCGCAAGCAGGTCGAGGAAAAGATGAGCGAGCACCAGCGCAAGTTCTTCTTGCGCGAGCAGCTCAAGACCATCCAGCAGGAACTGGGCATCGCCAAGGACGACCGCACCGCCGACGTGGACCGCTTTCGCGAGCGACTGGCCAGCAAAACCGTTCCCGAAGCCCCCATGAAGCGGATCGAGGAGGAACTGGAGAAGCTGGCGATCCTGGAAACCGGCTCGCCGGAATACGCCGTCACCCGCAACTATCTGGACGTGATGACCGAATTGCCGTGGGGCGTGTATTCCACCGACAATCTGGACCTGAAGCACGGCCGCGAAATCCTCGACCGCGACCACGACGGACTGGGCGACGTGAAGGACCGCATCATCGAGTTTCTGGCGGTGGGCGCGCTGAAAGGTCAGGTCGGCGGTTCCATCATCCTGCTGGTCGGCCCGCCCGGCGTCGGCAAGACCTCCATCGGCCGCTCGGTAGCCGACGCGCTGGACCGCAAATTTTACCGCTTCAGCCTGGGCGGGATGCGTGACGAGGCCGAAATCAAGGGCCACCGCCGCACCTACATCGGCGCGCTGCCGGGCAAGTTCATCCAGGCGTTGCGGGAATCCAAGACCGCCAACCCGATCATCATGTTGGACGAGATCGACAAGATCGGCGCGTCGTTCCGGGGTGATCCGGCGTCTGCTTTGCTTGAAGTGCTTGATCCAGAACAGAATACCGAGTTTCTGGATCATTACCTGGATGTGCGTTTCGACCTGTCCAAAGTATTGTTCATCTGCACCGCCAACCAGCTCGACACCATTCCGGGGCCGCTGCTCGACCGGATGGAGACCATCCGGCTATCGGGCTACATCACCGACGAAAAGGTGCAGATCGCCCGCAACCACCTGTGGCCGAAACTGCTGGAGCGCAGCGGGCTGGATCGCGACCGCATCCAGCTCGATGACGCGGCGTTGCGCCAGATCATCGAGGGTTACGCCCGCGAGGCCGGCGTGCGCAACCTGGAAAAACAACTGGGCCGGATCGTGCGCAAGATCGCGGTGGAAATCGTCCAGGGCCGCGAAGGGGCGATCACGGTGGACGCCGCGCAGCTCGACGACTACCTGGGCAAGCCGCCGTTCAAGCTGGAAACGCTGATGTCCGGCGTTGGCGTGATCACCGGCCTGGCCTGGACCGCGATGGGCGGGGCAACGCTCAGCGTCGAAGCCAGCCTGGTCCACACCAAGAATCGGGGCTTCAAACTGACCGGCCGGCTGGGCGAGGTGATGCAGGAATCGGCCAACATCGCTTACAGTTACATCAGCGCCCATCTGGAGGAATATCAAGCCGATCCCAAGTTCTTCGACGAAGCCTTCGTCCACCTGCACGTCCCGGAAGGGGCGACGCCCAAGGACGGCCCCAGCGCCGGCATCACCATGGCGACCGCCCTGCTGTCGCTGGCGCGCGGCCAACAGCCGAGCCGGCCGCTGGCGATGACCGGCGAGCTGACCTTGACCGGGCAGGTGTTGCCGGTGGGCGGGATTCGCGAGAAAGTGATCGCCGCCCGCCGGGTTGGCCTGTTCGAGCTGATTTTACCGGAAGGCTGTCGGGGCGATGTCGAGGAACTGCCGGAGCACATCAAGGAAGGGGTGACCCTGCATTTCGTGGAAAAATTTCAGCAAGTGGTCGATCTCGTGTTCGACGCCCAGCGGTCGCATTGATGAGGGCTGGGGTGATCTTCCCCAGTCGCTGTCCGGCCCTGCTGCCGCCGCTGGCGCTGCTGGCGTGCCTGACCTGGCCCGCCGTCGGCTGGAGCGCGTGCGACGACCCGCCGGCGCGACGGGTCAATTGGTTGCATTGCGATAAGCAGGGCGTTGATCTCCAGGGCGCGGATTTGCGCGAGGCGGTATTGACCCAGATCAATCTGAGCGACGCCAAGCTCAACGGCGCGCGGTTGAGCGGCGCGGATTTGGGCGGCGCGACGCTGAGCCGGGCCGATTTCTCCGGCGCGGCGCTGGTCGGTTCGCGCTTGGTCTCGGCAAAACTGGAGCAAGCGATCCTCGCCAACGCCAGCATGGCCGGCGCGCGGCTGGAGCGCGCCGCGTTGGCGCAAGCGAATCTGAGCAACGCCGATTTGAGCGGGGCGCGGCTGGATCAGGCCGACCTCAACGGCGCCAACTTGAGTGGGGCCAACCTGGGCAAGGCCGTGCTGGCGCAAGCGAATCTGACCGCCGCCAAGCTGCCCAACGCCGATTTGAACGGCGCGACCCTCAGCCGGGCGGTTCTGGAAAATGCGGTCATGACCCATTCCAAACTCCGGGGGGCCAAACTGGATGGCGCAAACCTGCTGGCGGCCGATTTCACCGGTGCGGAACTGTCGGAAGCGACGCTGGCCGACGCCCGCATCGACGACGCCCGCTTTACCGACGCCAAACTCGACAGCACCATTTGGGTGGATCGCAAGCGCTGTCGGCCGGGCTCGGTCGGGGAGTGTCGCTAAGTGATGACTGCCTGTATTACTAAGCTGATTAGCGTTTTATGCGGTCGTTTAGCATGACTTTCATGCAAAATATCGATAAGCATTTCAATTTATATTCGTTAACCGAATAAAAAAAACGCCGTAAATTACTCCAAGTCCTCAAACGATTTGGAGCCAGCGGCAAAATGAAAAAAACTCGTTTCTTCTCAACACTGCTTGCCCTCGCGCTGACGACGGCCACCCTTCCGGTCGCAGTTGCGGAAATTCAACTACTCAACGTTTCCTACGATCCCACCCGCGAGCTTTATCAGGACTTCAACGCGGCCTTCGCCGAGCACTGGAAAAGCCAGACCGGCGAAACCGTGACCGTCCAGCAATCGCACGGCGGCTCCGGCAAGCAGGCGCGGGCGGTGATCGACGGGCTGGAAGCCGACGTGGTGACCCTGGCCTTGGCCTACGACATCGACGCCTTGGCCGAGAAGGGCAAGCTGATCCCGAAGGATTGGCAGAAGCGGTTGCCGAACAACAGCGCGCCCTACACCTCGACCATCGTGTTTCTGGTGCGCAAGGGCAACCCCAAGGGGATCAAGGACTGGGACGATCTGGTGAAGCCGGGCATCTCGGTCGTCACGCCCAACCCGAAAACCTCCGGCGGCGCCCGCTGGAACTACCTCGCCGCCTGGGGCTACGTCCTCAAAAAGCAGGGCAACGACGAGGCCAAGGCGCGCGAGTTTGTCACCAAGCTATACAAGAACGTCCCGGTGCTCGATTCCGGCGCGCGGGGTTCTTTGACCACCTTCACCGAGCGCGGCATCGGCGACGTGTTCCTGTCTTGGGAAAACGAGGCATTTCTCGCTACCAAGGAACTCGGGCCGGACCAATTCGAAATCGTGACGCCTTCGCTATCGATCTTGGCGGAACCGCCGGTGACCGTGGTGGACAAAGTGGTGGACAAAAAGGGAACCCGCAAGACCGCCGAAGCCTATTTGCAATATCTCTACAGCGAGGAAGGCCAGAATCTCGCTGGCAAGCATTTCTATCGGCCGCGCAATCCCAAGATTGCGGCCCAATACGTCGGGCAATTCTCCAAGGTGAATCTCTTCACCATCGACGAACTATTCGGTGGCTGGCAAACCGCGCAAAAAACCCACTTTGCCGACGGCGGTGTCTTCGATCAACTCTATCAACCTGCCGCGAAGTGATGGGGTGACGATGATGACTCACTGGTATGAAGACAACTCCACATCCATTGGCCGCACGCCGCTGGTGCGGCTCAACCGAATCACCGACGGCGCGCCGGCCACGGTGCTGGCGAAAATCGAGGGCCGCAATCCGGCGTATTCGGTCAAATGTCGGATTGGCGCGGCGATGATCTGGGATGCCGAGCGCCGGGGCTTGCTGGGACCGGGCAAGGAACTGGTGGAGCCGACCAGCGGCAATACCGGCATCGCGCTAGCCTTTGTCGCCGCTGCGCGCGGCATCCCGTTGACCCTGACCATGCCGGAAACCATGAGTCTGGAGCGGCGTAAGCTTTTGATCGCTTACGGCGCGCAATTGGTGTTGACTGAAGGGGGGCGGGGCATGAGCGGCGCGGTGGCGAAAGCTGAGGAAATCGCGGCGTCTGACCCCGCTCGTTACGTGCTGCTTCAGCAGTTCAAGAATCCAGCGAATCCAGCGATTCACGAGAAAACTACCGGCCCAGAAATTTGGCACGATACCGGTGGTGCGGTCGATATATTCATCTCCGGGGTCGGTACCGGTGGCACCATCACCGGCGTCTCGCGCTACCTCAAGCACGCCCAGCGCAAGCCCATCGTGTCGGTGGCGGTCGAACCCAGCGCAAGTCCGGTCTTGACCCAGAAACGCGCCGGCGAAGTGCTGAAACCCGCGCCCCACAAGATTCAAGGCATCGGCGCGGGCTTTGTGCCGGATGTTCTGGACTTGTCTTTGGTGGACGAAATCGAACAGGTCAGCAACGAAGAGGCGATCCATTACGCACACCGTCTGGCGCGCGAGGAGGGCATCCTGTCAGGCATCTCTTGCGGGGCGGCGGTGGCCGTGGCCGTTCGTCTCGCCAAACGCCCGCAAAACGCCGGTAAAACCTTTGTTGTCATCTTGCCGGATTCTGGCGAGCGGTACCTCAGCTCGATTTTGTTCGAAGGGGTGTTCGACGCCAAAGGGTTGGCGGCATGAGCGCGCGCTTGCAACCGCTGGGTCCGCCAGCCAGTTCCAGCGTATGTTGGCAGCTGGATACCATCGTCTCCGAACTGCGCGCCGTGCGCGACCGGTCTCTGGCCAGTCGCCACCAGTCAGCCACCTGTCCACCCCGCCTGCCTTCGCGTAAAACGCTGGCCCAGGTGGTGGATGGGCTCGGCACGGTGCTCTTTCCGAACCGCTTGGGCAACGCCGAATTGACCGATGAAACCGTCGATTATTTCGTGGGCCACGCCCTGGAGCTAAACCTGCGCAAGCTGCTGGAGGCCGTGGGCCGGGAACTGCGCTATGTCTCCGGTCAGGAGCGCTTTGAAACAGCCGAGCGGGAACGGGCCATCGAAATCGTCCGCGCCTTCGCCGCGCGGTTGCCCGAAGTGCGGAAGCTTTTAGACAGTGACATCCACGCTGCCTTTGAAGGCGATCCGGCCGCACGCAGTATTGATGAAGTGCTGGTTTGTTACCCCGGCATCACCGCCACCATCCATCATCGCCTTGCGCATGTCTTGCAGCAGTTGGGCGTGCCGCTCATCGCACGGATCATTGCGGAGATCGCGCACTCGCAGACCGGGATTGATATTCATCCAGGCGCGCAGATCGGCGGTAGTTTCTTCATCGATCACGGTACCGGCGTCGTGATTGGAGAAACTGCAGTTATTGGCCAGCGGGTACGACTGTATCAGGCTGTGACCCTGGGAGCTAAACGGTTTCCCGCCCAAGAGAACGGTGCTTTAGTTAAGGGCAATGCTCGCCATCCCTTCGTTGAAGACGACGTGGTGATCTATGCCGGCGCGACGATTTTGGGCCGAGTTACCATCGGACGCGGCTCGATCATCGGCGGTAATGTTTGGCTCACTCGCAGCGTACCGCCCGGCAGCAACATCTCGCAGGCGCAAGTGCGCAGCGAGGCGTTCGACGGCGGTGCCGGGATTTGAGCGGATCCGGCGCTCATAGCTGCGAGGACTCCTACCGATGAACGATCAAGCACCCGTCATTTTTTCCAATGGAAACGAGAAGTTGCCATTCTCGCATTATAGCGGGGAAACACCGTGGGCCGGGGCGGTCGGCGCAGGAGCAACGACAAGCCCTTTGGCCATCGTGATTGGCGACAACGTCCGTATGCAGCGCAAGCGGCACGGACTATCGTTGGAAAAGCTCGCGCGGCAGTCGGGTGTCAGCCGGGCGATGTTGAGCCAGATCGAATTGGGGCGCAGCACGCCAACTGTTCTGGTGTTATGGAAAATTGCCTGCGCCTTGAAGACACCCTTACAAGCTTTTTTGAGCGAGGTACACCCGCGCAACGTGCGCTTGTTGCCGGCGGTGGAGGCGCGGAGACTCCTGTCTGGGGACGGAAGCTGTTGCTTGCGGGCCCTGTTTCCGGCCGACCATCCAGTGCGACGGGTGGAGTTTTATGAGTTGCGGCTCAAAAGCTGCGCTAAGGAAGTGGCGAAGCCGCACCCGCCGGGGACCCTGGAAAATCTGGTGGTCGGTGGCGGCATGGTAGAAATTGCCATCGACAAGGTCCTCCACCTCCTGACAGCAGGCGACGCCATTGAGTTTGCGGCAGATGTAGCGCACAGCTATCGCAATGTTGGCCCCGCCGAAGCCATTTTGTATCTGGTAATGACTTACAGCTCTGAAGGAGAATAACCCATGCCTAAAGCCTTTGCTGCACAACGATCCCATCTGCGTTCAGTGGAAACTCAAACCCGCCCCGCGCCAGATTTGCACCCCGCGCCCGGCGGCTTCGGCGGTCACGTCAGCGCTACCGAAACCTGGCGGCGACTGCAAGAACAGTCGGATGCCGTTTTAGTGGATATCCGCACCCACGCCGAGTGGGCGTTTGTCGGTTTTCCCGACCTCGCCGACCTCGACAGCGCGTTGTTGCAAGTCGAATGGCAACAGTTTCCGGGGATGGAGCGCAACCCACGCTTTCTGCGGGAGCTGCAAGCGCAAGGCGTGACCCGACGCCATAGCGTTTATTTAATCTGCCGCAGCGGCATCCGCTCGCGTACTGCCGCCGAATTTCTGGCCCAGCAAGGCTATATCACCTACAACGTCGCCGACGGTTTCGAGGGGCCGCTCGACGAGCGCGGCCATCGCGGCGGGAGTGGCTGGCGGGCCGAAGGTTTACCCTGGAAGCAGAGTTAAGCCCCTGCGCTGGTTTGCCCGCCCTTAGGAAACCCATCATTGCGATGGGTTTCTAGTTTGGGAAGATGTGGCTGGTCATTTGCTGGCTTCGCCAGCACTCGTCACACTGTCCGTCGGCTATGGTTAACCCGAATGCGCCCCAGGGCGGCGACCAGCGCGTCGATTTCCTCGCGCAGGTTGTAGAGGGCCAACGAGGGCCGGACGGTGCTTTCCAAGCCGAAACGGCGCAGGATCGGCTGGGCGCAATGGTGGCCAGCGCGCACCGCGATGCCTTCCCGATCCAGCGCTTGGCCGACATCCTCACTGCGGAAACCGTCCAGCACAAACGACAGCACGCCCGCTTTTTCGCGCGCGGTGCCGATCAACCGCAAACCGGGAATCTCCGCCAGCGCCGCCGTGGCGTAAACCAACAGCTCGTGCTCGTACCGGCTCACGTTTTCCATACCGATTTGATCGAGGTAATCGAGCGCCGCGCCCAGCCCCACCGCATCAGCGATGTTGCCGGTGCCGGCCTCGAAGCGAGCCGGAGCCGACTGGTAGATCGTCTTTTCGAAGGTGACATCCGCGATCATGTTGCCGCCGCCCTGCCACGGCGGCGTGGTGTCGAGCAGCTCTTCCTTGCCGAACACGGCACCGATGCCGGTGGGGCCGAACACTTTATGGCCGGAAAAAACGTACCAGTCACAATCGAGCGCCTGGACGTCCACGGCCATGTGGGAAACCGCCTGCGCGCCATCGACCAACACCCGCGCCCCGTAGCGGTGGGCGATTTCTACCATCTCCCGCGCCGGGGTCACGGTGCCGAGCGCGTTCGACACTTGACTGAGCGCCACCAGCCGGGTGCGCGGGCCGAGCAGTTTTTCGTATTCCTCCAGAATTACCTGGCCGTGATCGTCCACTGGCGCGACCCGCAACCGCGCGCCTTTCTCCGCGCACAACTGCTGCCACGGCACGATGTTGGCGTGATGTTCCAACCAGGTGATGACGATTTCATCATCCCGCTTGACATGACGGCGACCCCAGCTTTGCGCGACTAAATTGATGCCTTCGGTGGTACCGCGCACGAAGACGATTTCATTGCCGGACGGCGCGTTGAGGAAGCAGCGCACTTTCTCGCGCGCCGCTTCATAAGCATCGGTGGCCCGCGCTGCGAGGGTGTGGGCGGCCCGATGGATGTTGGAATTCTCGCGCTGGTAAAACTCGGAAAGCCGCTCAATGACCGCGTTGGGCTTTTGCGTGGTGGCGGCGTTGTCGAGCCAGATCAGCGGTCGGCCGTGCACCCGTTCCTGCAGGATCGGAAAATCACGCCGGATCGCTCGCGGATCGAACGGCCGGGAGACGAGCGCTAAATCCGGTATCCGCTCGGCGCGCAATTCCAGAAATTCGAACGGAGAGAGGAGATGATCGACCGTTGAAGGTGTGGCCGGAACGGGAGTCGGGGATTGGTCTCCGGTTGTCCCAGCCATGCTGGCATCAAGAAAATACGGCGCGCTCGCTGTCGGAAAGACCGGCTCTGACGCACGGACCGGCAGTGTTGATGCCGCGTCGAGAAAATAAAATGACGGTGCGCCGCCGGATGCGGTCGCGCCGGGCTGCCGCGCCAGCGGTGGCGACGGCTGCGCGAGAGCGGCGGGCAAGGTGTGCAGTTCGGCGATGCTCGGCCCGGCATTAGCCGGTTCTCCGGGCGCGACGGACAGCAACCCGGTTTCGACCGGCGGCACCATCGGCGGCGCGGCGGCCGCGCCGTTCGGGAACGGCGCGGCCGGCGCGTCGGGGTGTAAGGCCGAGCTGAAATCCGGCCCCGCGAACGCCGAAGGCGTCAAGCCCGCTTGCGGCGGCCGCAGCGTGAAATCGGACACTGTGGCGGGCAGCGAGCGCAGCTCGATCTCGCCCGGCGGTCCGACCGCCGAAGACGGCGGCACCGCAGGCGCGAGCGGTAAGGCTCCCACTTCGACCGGCGGCGTGGCGGGCGGTGCTGACGCCAGATTTGCGCCAAGCGGCGGCGACGGATGCCTCGGCAACGCCGCGAAAAACTCGTTGGCCATGTCGGCGAGGACCGCCGGATCAGGTAAGGCCGCCATCAACCCCGCCAGTCCATCCGTTCCGGGCGCGGTCGGCGCAAGGTCGCGCTCACTGATACTCATGGTAATGATCCACTTCGACGCCTTCCAACACTCCCAACGCATCTTCGGTCAGCACCGCCGCCGAGCAGTACAGCGAAATCAGGTAAGAAGCGATCGCTTTGCGGTCGATGCCCATGAAGCGCACCGACAGGCTGGGCGACACCTCGCCCGGCAAACCCGGCTGGAACAGCCCGACCACGCCCTGCTTCTTCTCGCCGGTGCGCATGAGCAAGATGTTGGTTTGACCGTTATTGACATACAGCTTGTCGCTAGGAATGAGCGGGATGCCGCGCCAAGTGATGAAGGGTGAGCCAAACAGATTGACCGTTGCCGGTGGCACGCCCCGGTAAGTGCATTCCCGGCCGAAGGCCGCAATCGCCTTGGGATGGGCCAGAAAAAACGCCGGTTCTTTCCATACGCGAGAAATCAACTCATCCAGATCGTCGGGTGTCGGCGCGCCGGCGCGAGTCTGCACCCGCATCGCATCGTGAGCTTGGCTGAGCAAGCCGTAATCGGGATTATTGAGCAGCTCGCTTTCCTGTTTTTCCTTGACTTTCTCGATGGTCAGCCGGAGCTGTTCCCGGATCTGGTCGTAAGGGCTGCGGTATAGATCGGACACCCGCGTCTGCACGTCGAGGATGGTGGTCATCGCGTTCAGCGTGTACTCGCGCGGGTGTTCGTCGTACTCGACCACCACTTCGGGCAGTTCACTGTTGTCCTTGGGCGTGCACTCGACATCGGCGGTCGCCACGGCGTTTGTAGCTTCGATCACCCGATTGACCCGATAGGTACCGGCCTCGACCGGCACCCACGGCAGGCAGGCGATCAGCCAGCGCGGGGTGATCAGCCGCATTTGCGGGACGGTCTTGGTGGTGTTGGCCAGTTGGCGCGCGGCTTGGTCGCTCAAGGTGTTTCGAATATCGCTGGTCTCGGCCATGGAATCATGATCTCTCGATGAAATGAAGAAAGATCATGATACAAGTATTTATTTTTAAATAAAAATTTCTAATTTAGCGGATGAAAATCCAATAAATTGACCGAGCTTTCGCTTAGGTGTGGGACGAATGGAAATAGGAGACGCCTGCCAGCCCAGCAATCACATCTCGCAACCGTCCAGTCGGCGCTTCCGGCTCTCCCAGTCGGGCATGCTGCGGCTCAGCAGTTGATAGAACGCCGGGCTGTGACTGTGAACCTGCAAATGGCAAAGCTCGTGTGCGAGCACGTAATCGATGCAGTGGATCGGCGTCTTGACGAGATCCAGGTTCAACAGGATATGGCCCGCCTTAGTGCAACTTCCCCAGCGATGCTTCATACGGCGGATCGTCAGCTTGGGTTCATGCGGCGACCGCAACGACGGGCATCGTTCCAGGCATAGCCGCATACGGTGTTGAAACACCTGCTCGGCGTGCTCGCGATACCAGCCGCCGAGAAGCTGCGCGATGCGGCTTGTCTGGTTGCGGTCGCCGGTCCATACGTGCAGGAATCCGCCGATGAGCTTCACAGTCTCCGGCGATCCCTCGTGGACCTTGAGCCGGTACTGCCGACCCAGGTAGCGGTGGGTCTCGCCGGATACGAAGCGCGGGCCGGGGTGTTTGGGTAGAAACTGCTCGAAATACCGCCACTGCCGCAGAATCCACCCCGCCCGCTTCGCCACATGCGGTAACACCTGCGCGCTCGTCGTCCCCTCCGGAGCCACGACATCCAGCCGCAATTCGGGATGTACGGTGATGGCGAGCGTCTTGCGCTGGCGGTATTCGATGCGAAACGGAATCCGCTCGCCGTCGAAGCTTAGCACGTAGCCGCCATCCGGCTGGCCGCTCTCGATCATCCGGGATACCGGCGCCGGGCAATGTCGAGACACTTCTCCAGAACCGCGTCAATTTCGTCGAAACTCAGGTCGAGCCCGGCGCGGTTCTTGAGGTCGAAGAGGGCATCCTCCATGCCGTTCCGCATCCGGTTCTGCACGTCGGCGTTCGCCGTCCAGTTGACAATTCGCTCGCGGAGAATGGCGTCGTCAATGGCCATCGCCGCGTCGGCGACTTTTTCCATGAAACCACGACTTCGGCATAGCGCCGACGGACCGCCGTCCGCAGCCGCATGAAGAACGCCAGGTCCTTGCGGTACTTCGCGATCCTGGCATCAGGCGTCTGTTCCATGAACCGGGTCGAAGAGAGGGCGATGGCGAGCGAGCGGCCGAAATCCCGCAGGCGCTCGTAGAACCGCTCGCGGAGCGCCGCGTCGGCCAGTTTCCGTTCGTACTGTTCCTCGTCCTGCTTGTTCTTGATGACTGGAACAGATTGAGCAGGTCCGTATGGCGACGCGGCAGCTTGCCGATCTTCTCGGCCACGTCGGTCAGCGTCGCCTCCAGATCGGCCTGGTCGTATTCCTCCATCTTGCCGTACAGGTCGAACGCCTGGTTCAGGTTCTGCAAGACGCCCCGATAGTCGATGATGTAGCCGAAGTCCTTGCCGTCGCAGAGCCGGTTCACGCGGGCGATGGCTTGCAATAGCGTGTGATCCTGGAGCTGCCGGGTCAGGTACAGCACCGTATTGCGGGGGGCGTCGAAGCCGGTGAGCAGCTTGTCCACGACGATGATGATTTCCAGATCGTCGCCGCTCTTGAAGCCGTTGATGAGGTTCTTGTTGTACTGCTTCTCGCTGCCGTGCCGGGCCATCATTTTCTTCCAGAACTGCTGCACGGCGGGCAGATTTTCCTCGTCCACCTCTTCGTTGCCTTCGCGGTCGTCGGGGCCGGAAATCAGCACGTCCGACGAGATCATGCCGAACTCGTCGAGGTATTTCTGGTAGAGCAGGGCCGTCGCTTTATCCTGCGTCACCAGTTGGGCCTTGTAAGGCGTGCCCTGCCAGTGGTCGCGGAAGTGCAGGCTGATATCGGGCGCGATCTCGCGGACCTGCGGCTCTTGGGGCCGGTGACCTGCTTAGCGAGGTCCTTGCCGCTGCGGGCCTGGTGCGGCTCCAGGTCGCAGTGGCTGAAGGTCCGGTAAATCTGGTCGTCCAGGTCCACACGGTCGGTCACCAGCACGATTTTGTAATCGTCGGCGAGCGGCGGACGTAAGTCCGCTGTTCCTTTGCCAGGGATACGGGGGGCTGACGCCCCCCGCTCGCCAGGGACACAGTTGCGGTCGCTGGCGAGCGGCGGACGTAAGTCCGCTGTTTCCCCACCCGCCGAGATTACCGATACCTTTCCACGTTTCTTCACTCAACCAATTGCAGAAAAACGCATAAGGATTTCGAAATTTATTATTTTCCGTTATTACCTTTCGTTTTTAGACTCCGTTTGTCTTATAACTTGAATCTGGAGGCTGGCGATGAAACTTTTGTTCGGTGCGGTGCGCGTCTTGCTGGGGGGAGCCGTCCTGCTGTGCGGGATCGCGCGCGCCGATGTCGCGCTTCTGAATGTTTCCTACGACGTGACCCGGGAGTTATACAAGGACATCAATCCCGCCTTTATCGACCACTGGGCCAAAACTGCGGGCGAGAAAGTCGCCGTCGAGCAATCCCACGGCGGATCGAGCAAACAGGCGCTCTCGGTGGCCAACGGCTTGGAAGCCGACGTAGTCACCATGAATCAGGCCACCGATATCGACTTGCTGGCCAGCAGCGGATTGGTGCCTGCGGACTGGCGTCGGCGTCTCCCCCACGACAGCGCGCCGTACATCTCCACCACCGTGTTTCTGGTGCGGAAAGGTAACCCCAAAAACATCCGCGACTGGGACGACCTGGTGAAACCGGGCATTGCGGTGATCGTTCCCAACCCCAAGACCTCCGGCAATGGCCGCTACACCTATCTGGCGGCTTGGGGCTACGCGATCAAGAAGGAGGGCGATGAGGCGGCGGCCCGCGATTTTGTGACGCGGCTGTTCCGTAACGTGCCGGTGCTGGACGGCGGCGGACGCGGCGCCACCACCACTTTCACCCAGCGCGACCTGGGCGATGTGCTGGTGACTTTCGAGAACGAGGCGGCGCTGGTCGGCCGGGAACTGGGGAGCGAGAAATTCGCCGTGGTCTATCCCTCGATCAGCGTTCAGGCCGAAGCGCCGGTCGCCGTGGTGGACACGGTGGTCGATAAAAAGGGAACCCGCAAGCAGGCGCAAGCGTACCTGGAATTCCTGTACTCTCCCGCCGGTCAGGAGATCGTCGCCCGGCATTTCCTCCGACCCCGGCTCGATGCGGTGTTGCGTCAGCACGCCGAGCGGTTCCCGGCGATTCGGCTCTTCACCATCGACGAGGTGTTCGGCGGCTGGCAAAAAGCCCAGCAGACCCACTTCGCCGATGGCGGCGTGTTCGATCAGATTGTGGAGAAGCGACCGTGAGCGTCGGTGCCACTCATCGGGTTCTGCCGGGATTTCCACTGGCGCTCGGTTATACCCTGTTCTATCTGGCCCTGATCGTGCTGATTCCGTTAAGCGCGGTGTTCTTGAAGACGACGGCCTTGAGCTGGGAGCAGTTTTGGTCGGTTATTAGCGCACCGCGCGTGGTGGCGTCCTACCGCGTGACCTTTGGCGCGGCCTTGCTTGCCGCTACTATCAATGGCGCATTCGGATTGATCTTCGCCTGGGTGCTGGTGCGTTACAGCTTTCCGGGCAAGCGGATCGTCGATGCGCTGGTGGATTTGCCGTTCGCCCTCCCGACCGCCGTTGCCGGCATCGCACTCACCGCCATCTACGCCGGCAACGGCTGGCTAGGGCAGTGGCTGGAGCCTCTGGGGGTGAAAGTCGCCTTCACGCCGTTGGGCATCCTGGTTGCGCTCATCTTCATCGGCCTGCCGTTTGTGGTGCGTACGGTGCAGCCGGTGCTGGAGGAGTTGGATACCGAGCTGGAAGAGGCCGCCGCCAGCCTCGGCGCGACTCGTTGGCAAACCTTTTGGCGGGTGTTATTGCCGCTGTTGTTGCCGGCGTTGCTGACGGGCTTCGCCCTGGCCTTCGCGCGGGCAGTTGGCGAATACGGCTCAGTCATCTTTATCGCCGGCAATGTGCCGATGGTATCGGAAATCACCCCGCTGTTAATCATCACCAAGCTGGAGCAATTCGACTACGCTGGCGCGACCGCCATTGCGGTGGTGATGTTAGTGGTGTCCTTCGCGCTGCTTTTTTTGATCAACGGCTTGCAGTTGTGGGCCAACCGTAGCCGCGTGAGGGTCGGATCATGAGCGCCGTTGTCGCCACCCAGTGGACGGTCCACGCACATCGCTTTGAAGCCAAGGCCGCTACCCGCGAACCAGCGTGGGTGAAAGGCGTACTACTCACCGTGGCCTTAAGCTTCTTCGCTTTGTTTTTGTTGCTGCCGCTGGCGACGGTTTTTGCCGAAGCCTTGCGCAAGGGTTGGAGTGTGTATCTCGCCGCTCTGGTGGCGCCGGATGCACGATCAGCCATTGCCCTGACGCTGCTGGTAACCGCTGTCGCGGTGCCGCTCAATCTGGTGTTCGGGGTGACAGCCGCCTGGGCCATCGCCAAGTTCGAGTTTCGCGGCAAGCAATTGCTGACCACCTTGATCGATTTGCCGTTTTCGGTCTCGCCGGTGGTGGCGGGCTTGATTTTCGTCCTACTGTTTGGAGCGCAGGGTTGGTTCGGGCCTTGGTTGTTCGCCCATGATCTCAAAATTATTTTCGCCGTACCGGGCCTGGTGCTGGCGACCGTGTTCGTGACCTTCCCGTTCGTTGCCCGCGAATTGATTCCGCTGATGGAAGCCCAGGGCCGCGAAGAAGAAGAGGCCGCTATTGTCCTAGGAGCTTCCGGCTGGCAGACCTTCTGGCGCGTTACGCTGCCCAATGTCAAATGGGGCTTGCTCTACGGGGTGATTCTTTGCAACGCCCGCGCCATGGGCGAGTTCGGCGCGGTATCGGTGGTCTCCGGGCACATTCGCGGCCGTACTAATACTATGCCGTTATATGTGGAAATTCTTTACAACGAATACAGCTTCGCCGCCGCCTTCGCGGTGGCTTCCTTGCTGGCGCTGCTGGCGTTGTTAACGCTAGCGGTCAAATCCCTGGTGGAATGGCGGGTTCGGCAACAGCGGCAAGCTGGTTAAGAATTTTAGGGGAGTAGAGAACATGAGTATCCGCGTTCAAAATCTTGTAAAGCGATTTGGTGCTTTTGTCGCGCTTGATGGCGTCACGCTGGATTTTCCGACCGGCCAACTGGTCGGGTTGCTCGGCCCGTCCGGTTGCGGCAAAACCACCCTATTGCGGATTATCGCCGGCTTGGAGTCCGCTGATCGCGGACAGGTCTTTCTGGATGGCGAGGACGCTTCTAGCGCCCAGGTCCGCGACCGGCAGGTCGGTTTCGTTTTCCAGCATTACGCGCTGTTCCGCCACATGACTGTGTTCGACAACGTGGCGTTCGGCCTGCGGGTTAGGCCGCGCCGACAGCGCCCCGCTGAAAACATCATTCGCGAGCGCGTCCACCAATTGCTTGAGCTGGTGCAATTGGCGGTCCTGGCTGAGCGCTATCCGACCCAACTATCTGGTGGACAACGGCAGCGGATCGCACTGGCGCGCGCTCTGGCAGTCGAACCGCGGGTGCTGTTACTTGATGAGCCGTTTGGAGCACTGGATGCCAAGGTGCGCAAAGAACTGCGGCGCTGGCTGCGGAATTTGCACGATGCGCTGCACATCACCAGTATTTTCGTGACCCACGATCAGGAAGAAGCACTGGAAGTATCCGATCAAGTGGTGTTGATGAATCAAGGCCATATCGAACAAACCGGTACGCCTGACCAAGTGTACGAGCAGCCGGCCACGCCGTTCGTCTACGGTTTTCTTGGCGCGGTCAATTTATTTCACGGCCGGGTGCTGGATCGGCATCTGCACCTGGAAGCGGGCCAAGTGCCGTTGGGCAACGAAGGGTTTCAGACTGGCGCTGAGGCATTAGGTTTTGTTCGGCCACACGAATTGGATATCGAAACCAATTTGGTGGATAAGATCGGGGTGATCGCTAAAGTGGAGCGGGTCTTAGCCTTTGGCCCGACCGCTCGCATTGAGTTAACCGGAGCGAATCAGGAATCGAGCCAGCTTTATGAGGTGGAAGTGTCGCGCGAGCGCGCCGCCGCGTTGCGTTTGATCGTCGGACAACGGGTGCGTCTGAAGCCAGCGCGGATGCGCCTGTTCGCACCGGAACCCCACCCGGTGGGCCGAAAGCCGCCGACGAATGAACGCCTGGTCGGGGTTGATGGAGAGGGCATTTGAATTTTCAACAACTGCGCATTATCCAAGAAGCGGTGCGCTGCAACTTCAACCTGACCGAAGTGGCCAACGCGCTGTTTACGTCGCAATCGGGCGTGAGCAAGCATATCAAGGATTTGGAGGACGAGCTGGGTGTCGAACTGTTCGTGCGCCGAGGTAAGCGATTTTTGGGACTGACCGAGCCGGGCAAGGAGGTCGTTGAAGTAGCGCAACGCATGTTGTTGGATGCCCGAAATATCCGACAAATCGCTGGGCAGTTTTCCAATCGCGATCAAGGCCAGCTTCGGGTCGCCACCACTCACACCCAGGCGCGCTACGCGCTGCCTGCGGTGGTTGGACGCTTCAAAGCGGCTTTTCCCAAAGTACATCTGGCGCTGCATCAGGCCAACCCAAGCGAGATCGCCCTCCTATTGCTAGCGGGCGAGGCCGATCTCGGTATCGCCACGGAAACGCTGGCTGGTGTCGCGGAACTCGCCGCGTTCCCTTATTATCGGTGGCATCATGCGTTCATTGTTCCACACGCGCATCCACTGTTGGCGGAACATCCGCTGACCCTCGAAGCCATCGCCGATTACCCATTGATTACCTATCAAGAAGGCTTCACCGGGCGTTCGCAAATCGACGCCAGTTTCGCGCGGGCGGGCCTAGTGCCGAATATCGTGATCTCCGCCTTGGATGCCGATGTCATTAAAACCTATGTGGAACTGGGGCTAGGTATTGGCATCATCGCGGCCATGGCCTACAACCCAGCACGAGACGGTGGTTTGCGTTTGCTCAATAGTGAGCATCTCTTTCAGAGTAATACCACCTGGATTGCGGTGCGCAAGGGCCATTTTCTGAGAAATTTTGTCTATCAATTCATTGAATTATGCAATCCAAAACTGAAAGAGCCTCTGGTACGGGGTGTCAGTTCGCTGACCAGAGAGGCGCTCTCCCAGACGCAAGCGCCGGACGCACTGTTCGATGGTGGGGCGGGGATCTAGGGCTTGTCATCCGCTGCGCAGATGCCAGAGGCGGCGAGGTAGATGGCACCGCATGAGAGTTGTGAGTGCGTTATTTTGCAAAGCATTTTAGGGGTTTTGCTGAGCTTTGAACCCTCAACTGCAAGGCACGGCGGATTCCAGCGCAAGGCGTGGCGACGGGAGCGCGCCGGGCGCGGATGCGGCGGCGCTGGCTCGTAATTCCTCCAGCAACTTTTCCCCTTCGGCCCAGGGTCCAAAACCGGATTCGACATTGATGTGTCCGGCCGGGCCAAGGTTGACGAGATGGCTGCCCCAATGGCGGGCGAACCAGCGGGCGCGTTCCAGTTCAAGATAAGGATCATTCTCGCTGGCTACCAAGATGCTGGGAAACGGCAGCGGTTGCAACGGTACAGCGTCAAAAAAAGGACGGTGATCAGTATCGGCGGGCGCGACCAACAGCGCGCCGCGCACGTCGTCCCAATAACGTCGCGTCCACTCGACGATTGTGGCGCATCCTAAGCTATGACCCACCAAAATCGCCGGACTGGGTGCGCGGCGGATTTCTCGATCCAGCGTATCGATCCATTCCAGGGCATCGGGGCGGTTCCAGTCGCGCTGGTGAACGCGCCGGTAGCTCGGATTGCTGCGTTCCCACAACGTTTGCCAGTGCTCAGGGCCAGAATCGCCCAGACCAGGCACGATGATGACGGTCGTCGGCTCGATGGGCCGAGGAATGCTGTCTTGGTAGCCATTCGCGCCGACCCAGCGGGCGATTTGCGCCTGATGCTCGGTGGTGACGCCGTGCAGCAGCACCCGGGTGCCGCCCGCTTGCATCTGCCGGATTTTCTGGCTCAGGTCGCGCCCGCCGCCGGCGCTTTCTTCCGCCACTTGCCAGTGTGAGCGATTTAGTTTCACGAAGTCCGGCTTCAAGCTTAACCAGCGTTTCAAGTCGTCCAAATCCGCGCTGCGCTGGTGCAGGGCGATGCCGAAACCCCGCGCTTGAAAGCTCTTGATCGCCTGCGCCAAATGATCGCTATCCTGTGCTACGGCTTCATTGATTTCCAACACGATATCCTGCGGCGACCGGCCGCAGGTTTGCAAAATACGTTCGAATACCGTCCCGTGATCATCAGATACCTTGGCGATATGCCAGGGATGAACTTCCAGGAAAAGGACCCCTCCCCAGCGCCATGTCGCGGCGTTGAGAACATGGAGGGTGCGGACCAGTCGATCCAGGGCGATGATGGAATCTTCATCGAGAGCGACCGCATACGGTCCATGGGATGAGATCGGCTTGCCGCGTGGACTGGTCACCTGCAACAAGGCCTGTTGACCGAATGGCTTGCCGAGGGGATTCCGCAGATTTTCAAATCGGCTTTCCAGGCGCATCCCGTAGAACCTGGTCACGACCGTGTTTTCTTCCAGAGCGAACGGGTTTTGAAGTGAAGCCCATGTCGCCTGTTGGAACTGGTGATTCAAATCCACAACAAGTTGAGCAAGCGTCATAAGCGTTTCCCCAATAAAAGCTATTTTGCAAAGAAGTGCGAAAGTGAGCCACTCGCGGCCGCTGCCCGGATCTATCCCATGCTCTGGCTCTTGAGTCCCATTGGGCAGAGAAGGATTTAGCTAGGGATGGGCTGCAAAATCTGTGAACCAATCATTCAAAACCAGCGTAATCGAGCACTTTCTTAATTAAAAATAATATTTTATGATTTATAAAGTTGACGATTGCATATGACTGGCCGACTCGCATCCTGAATGCGAGGGGTGAGAGAGCAGCGGCTCACCTTGGTGATCCGCCATCGATCAATGAGATTGCGAGGACTCGCACGATATCTGCATTCGCTGGCGATCTAGAAATGCGAGACCTAAGGGGAGATGGCGTGGAGCCAAACACCTTGAATCTTGGAATTGGCGCGGGGCCTGGAGAAGGCCCATCAGGGATCTTAACAGCTTAGGAACTAAGCAGCCTGATTCCAACTAAGTGATTCAAGGGGAAAGTAGCTCAACTTTCTGGAGTGCCGCAACGGCCCCAGGTCGCCGGTTCCCAGGGTGTGTTGGGATTAGCGAAAAGGTAACGAAAATTACCTTTGTGCTTAAAACCTAAGCCATACTTCTTCTTTTTGCCAGGTTCCAGCTTGGCAACTTTCTGGCGTTTGATGTGTTTATCGGCATTCCCGGCCTCGCCCCATTCCACGATGGTCCAGGTGACCTGATCGTTTCCGATGGGTGTGCTCCCTTCGACCAAGGCGATGTGCTTGTAATGATCGTCGGGCGTTACTGTAATGAGAATGTCGCCGTCACAGACTTCATCAATGGAGCGGCGTGGTTCCAGGGGAATATAGGATGCTGTCGCCAGCTCAGCCGCTCCCCAGCCCGATTCGAGTTGTTTTGCTTTGCTCCAGGACAGCAGCTTGCCGGGTTCGCCCTCGGCCCATGACCAAATCAGCACCTCCGGCGACAAGGCATGGTAGTTGCCGACCAGGCCGTTGCAGTCTAGTCCTAAAAACTGCCTAGCGTATTCGTCAATCGTGGCCACTGCCTTGCCCTTGCCGATGCGCTCGCAGCGCACCGCCAAGCGGATCACGTCGGCGATCTCGCTAGGCGAGCCTTTGCCTCCGTAAGCGCGGTTGATGCCCAGGTTATAAAAGGGTTTGGTCGAATCCATCCCATCGTCGACCGGAAAATAGAAGGCTGGCTGCAACAGCTTGACCTTGAGAATCTTTTTTAGATGGTATTTCAGGATATCCCGTTCCTGTTGGCACTCCAGCCGGGTTCCGTTCTGATAGCGGGTGATGTTGACCGAGGCGAACAGCTTTTGGGGTAGATCGTTAATGAGTAAAGAGTGATAGCCCAAAGCATACTGACTAGGGCTGATCTTGCTCGACCGCGCGGGCGACTTGGGATGGCCGACGACATGCGGTAGAGGAGTTGCCAGGCTACGTTGCGTCATAAAAGGAATCTCCTGCGAACCGGGGCAAGAAACCATCCTGATGATCGCAATTGCTTCCTCTGTCTCGCCGGTTTGAGCGAAAGCGAATCCTGGGGAAAGGCAATGCGATACCCAATCGCTTATAGCTTAGTAAAAAGCTCGGAAATAGAAAGTTGCGGATGCGATCACGGTTCATCCGCCGCTCTCGAATCTGGGCGATCTAACTCCGGTTAGCGCTCCCAGCGTTGAAAGCGATAGGGCCAGGCGTGTTCCGCATCAGCGGGATGCGCGTCTTCCCATGCCAGCCGCCAGTGTCGCGGGTTCCAATCTGGAAACCAAACATCCCCAGGGATCTCGGCCTCAATCTGGGTCAGATACAGGCGTTGCGCCAGCGGCAGCGTTTGCTCAAACAGCACCGCGCCGCCGATTACCATGATTTCGGGCGTGGTGCCTGCAAGCGTCAGCGCCGCCTCCAAGGAACCGACCACCGTGATGCCATCCGCGCGATAGGCGGGATCGTGACTGAGCACGATCATGGATCGGCCCGGTAAGGGTCGTCCGATAGATTCCCAGGTACGCCGTCCCATCAACAGCGGCTTGCCCATGGTTCTTTGTTGGAAGAAGCGCAAATCGGCGGGCAACCGCCACGGGAGCCTATGGTTACGACCGATCACGCGGTTGCGGGCCAGCGCCGCAATCAAAGTCAGTTGCGCACTCATCGCAGTGGGGGTGGCGGGTTGATAGCCGGAACGCTCCATGCGGGAACTCCGATTTCATCCAGCCGGATGGCCGTCAGCCGCTGGCCCCAGACGCAACCGCTGTCCAGAGCATAAATGCCCGGCGCGCGATAATAGCCCAGCGCCGCCCAGTGGCCGAAAATGATCTTGAGCGCGGCGTTGCGTCGGCCAGGCACCGCAAACCACGGCAATAAATCCGACGGCTGGCTACCCGGTGGCCCTTTATCCGTTAATGAGAGCGTGCCCTCGGCTGTGCAGAATCGCATGCGCGTCAGGGCGTTGACGATGAACCGCAGCCGATCATAGCCGCTCAGCTTATCGCGCCAGCGTCGGGGTTCCGCGCCGAACATGTGCGCCAGAAATTCCCGATGTTCCGCTCCCCGCAAAGTCGCTTCCAACTCCGCCGCGCACCGATGCGCCAAGGCTAAATCCCATTGCGGCGGCAAACCCGCGTGCACCAGGGTGAATCCCAGCATTGGATCGTGATGCAGCAAGGGGCATCCGCGCAGCCAATCCACCAGCTCAGCACCATCCGGCGCATCCAACACAGAATAAAAAGTGTCTTTGCGCTTGGGCTTTACTGCGCCGGCGGCCACCGCTAATAAAGTCAGGTCGTGATTGCCTAATACTGTGACCGCCCGCTTCCCCAGGCCGCGCACCAGCCGCAACACTTCGACCGATTGCGGCCCCCGGTTGACCAGATCGCCCACCAGCCACAGCACATCGGTGGCGGGGTCAAAGCGCAGCAGGTCCAGCAGCCGCTGTAAAGGCTCATAGCAGCCTTGCAGATCACCGACCGCATAGACGGCCATGGTCAGTTTTTGCCTTGGGCGGGCGGGGCGGTGGCCGATGGCGCAGGGGTTGAAGCAAGCGGTGGCAATTGGCCCAGAATGCGCTGCGCCACGCCTGGATAGTCCTCGTCGAAATGGTGATCGCCTGGCATCTTCTCGACCAGAACGCCTAAGTTGGTCAGCTGCGGACACAGCGCGTTTGGCTCTTCCGCCCCATAGAGGCAAAAGCGCTTGAGGCTAACCAGTTTTTCCAGTTCCGGCCGCACCGGTTGATCACCTTCATCCGGTTCGTCGCTGATCCAGTGCGTTAGCCGGAACTCGAAGGAAGCCCGTTGCGACAAACCCAACAACGCCACCAAATCAATCCGTTCACGCAAATCCTTGGCCAGGCGGTTGATCGTCGCTGGCAGCACGTCCGCGCCGAACGAATAACCGATCAAGACGATGCGCTCCTTTGTCCACGCTTCCAGGTAATGGCGTAGTGTGCGCTCCAAATCCAAGGCAACTTCTTCCGGCTGGCGCGCTTTCCAAAAATAGCTCAACGAATCCCAGCCCACGGTTGCCAGGCCATTCTTGGCCAGTTCCGCCGTTACCGCGCGGTCCAACAGTGCCCAACCGCCGTCGCCGGAGAACAGCACCGCGAGTTGCGCGCGATTCGGGCCACCGGTGACGGGTGCCTCAATCAGTGGTACGCCACTGACCCCGGAATCGGGCTGCACTTGCCGGGTAATGCTGGGGTCTAGCCATTGCAGCAGTGCGGACACCTGCGGCAACCAAGCCTTGCTCCCACCTGATCCTGGAATGTTGGTCACACGGGCCAGCGCCACGGCTTGCACGAATTGCGTGGCGATCTGAACCTCACAGGCGGGTTGATTCTGAAATACAAACCATGTTACAGGTAGCTTCCGTGCTGGTTTCAAGACCAACCCTTTGGTTTGAGGAAGCGCGGTGGTTTCCACGGTGGCAGCACCTGCACAGACAGGCTTGCGCAATGGCCATTGCGGACAGAAATTCACGCCGACGCCGGCATGAAATCGCTCATCCGGACCTTGCGCCAAGGCGGCATAGGTCAATGTCGCGCCAGCGGCGAAACCGAGCAAAATTGGCGGCTGATGTGTGGCAATCGGGTAACGCTGTTCTAGCGCGCGGTTCAAGCGGTCGAAGTCCGCCGCCGGATCGCTACAGGGAGATTCCGCCCGTTCTAGATGGCTAAGATAAAGGTCCAGATCCACGCCAGCCACCACATAATCCAGCTTGGCTAGTTCTCTCGCCACCGCAGCCAACTCAGCGTTCCAACCGCCCACGCCAGAAACGAACAGCAGCACCCCCTTGGGTTCGTCGGCGGCTTGATAAATCATTAACTTGCCAAAGGCGGGGTCTTCTGCGGCCTCTTCGGCCAATTCCGCCCGCCCGCTGGCCGGCATCAATACGCTAGCCAGGCAGAGCGCCCAGGCTAGAACCCGCAGGGATTGATTCCACATGGTCTATTTTCCGATCACGCCTTTGAAGCCCCCAGCGATCAACGCCGTCAAATCGGTCAGGATGCGCGGTAAAACCAGGCCGTTCGGCACTGCCAGGTAGCGCGCCTCCCACTGAGGATCGAATTTATCCTTGTATTGATGCAAGCCGCGAAAATTGTAAAACGCCTCGCCATGGCCAAACACCATCGCGCCGAACCGATTCCACAGGGGCGCGAAGCTGCGATTTTGCAAGCCCGCCAGCGGGGCCATGCCCAAATTAAACCAAGCGTAACCCTGTTCGCGGCCCCACAACATGATCCGAACAAACAGATAATCCATCAAGCCGTTGGGGCTGTCGGGCAGATAGCGCATTAAGTCCACCGACAACTCCTCACCGCCGCGCCAGAGATTGGCGAAAGCGACAATTCGCGCATCGCAGCGGACGATGGCGATCGGGCCGCGCCGCAAGTAGTTTTCGCTGAAAAAACCGAGCGAGAAGCTTTTCTCCCGGCTGTTTTTGTCGCTGAGCCAAGCATCGGACACCGCGCGTAAATCAGACACTAATTCCGGCACGGCGTCGATTGCCACCACCGTAAAACTATAGCCCTCGCGCTCTAGCCGGTTGACGTTGTTGCGCATGGTTTTACGCGCTTTGCCTTCTAGCGAAAAATCGGCCAAGCGCACTCGCGCTTCCTCGCCAATTTTGAGCAAGGTCAGGCCCAATTCGACATACAGGCCAAGATTATCGGGATGAACCTGGTAAAAGACTGGCCAGCCATCGTGGCGCTCGCACAGTTCGCGGAATTGCCACGCCAGTTCGCGCCGGTCTTCCTCCCGCTCCGCCACTGGGTCGCCCATTGCCACCCAACTGCGGCCTTCGACCCCGTACATCAAGAATGCGCGCCGCTCGGTGTCGAACAGCAGCGCTTTGTCGCCTAACAGCGCCAGATAGGCGTAAGTACGCGGAAAGGTGGCAGTGGTGGCTTGAGCTTGAACGAGCGCTGCCTCGTCAGGCAAGGCTGGCTCGTAAGCGGTCGGCCGCAACAGTTTGGCAACTCCGAAACACAGCACCATGACCAGTGCGCCCACCATTGCGCGTAAAAAGCGTGGCGCTTCGCCCGCACCGCCAAAACTGAATTGCCACCAGAGGCTATTGGAGTATTCGACGTGCTTGTAGGAAAAAAAGCCTAGCCAAACCGTGCACAGCAGCGCGATCGCGATGGTTGCCAGCCAGCCGACTGTGAAGCGTTCGCCAAACAGCGAGGCGCGGCGATAAAACTGTGCTCGGGACGGTAACAAGCCCAGTAGCAAGACCGCCAATATGGTGGCTTCCTCGTAATCGACCCCTTTTAGCAGCGAGGCGACGATTCCGGCGCTAAGTAAGAGCACGGTCAACAGCCAGGCGGCGTCGAGGCGACGTTGTAGGCTGCGCGCTAACAGCAACAAGCCCATACCCACCAGGCTGCTGACGAAGTGGGAGGCTTCCAGTAACGAGAGCGGGAGTAATTCCTCCAACCACGCCAGGCGCGCTTCCACCGCCGGGGTGGCCGCTGAAAACAACAGCACTGCGCCACTGATCAAAGCCAGTAAAGCGAAGATGTGCGGCAACAACACCGGCACCCAAGGCCCAACCACGCGCGGCAGCCATAAAATGCGCTCTTTCTGGTGGCGCGATTCATACCAGCCCAGGCCCAGCGCCGCCAGGGCCAGCGGCAGCAGGTAGTAAATCAGGCGATAGGCCAGTAGCGCGCCGAACAAGTCTGTCGCCGGGGCGCGCTGTTGCATCAGCAACAACACCAACGATTCGAACACGCCCAAACCTCCCGGCACATGGCTAAGCAGCCCGGCGATTTGCGCGATCAGAAACACACCCAGGACATAGCCGAAGCCGAGGGCGTCGGAATTGGGCAACAGCACGTACAACACCACGCCCGCCAGCACCCAATCCAACCCACCCACCGCTAACTGCGGCAGCGACAAGCGCAAGCGCACCATCGGCAGGGACCAAGGCCCCAGTTGCACCGGTTGCCGACGCAGCGCTCCCAAGAGCACGTAGAGCACCACCAGCGCCAGCATCGTCAGGCCAAGCCAGCGGCTGTCCAGCGCTAGATAGGGAATCGTACCCAGGTCTAGCGGATCGAAAGCTAAAACACTGCCGCCGACAATTAAGATGCCGAGCCAAAAAGTCAGGGTGGTAAATAAAATGACGCGCGCGATGTCGACCGACGTCAATCCCCAACTTGAATATAAGCGGTAACGCAAGGAGCTAGACGTCAGGATCGACAGCCCTACTGAATTGCTAAAGGCATAGCTCAACACAGCGGCGAAGCTGACCTTGGGCCAGGGTAGGGGCTGGCGGATATAGCGCAGCGCCAGCCAGTCGTAACCGGTGGTGATCAGGTAGCTCAACGCGGTGGCGAGCAGCGCTGCGGTCAGTTGCAGGCTTGGCAGGCCCCGCAGATAGGCGACTACATGCTGATAGCGATATTCGCTTAAGGCCTGGTGCAGAATCCAAGAGGCCGCCGAGAACAACAGCAGCCCTAACATCGGACCGATGAAACGAGCCAGTTGCGCTCTCATGGCAAGCGCAAGATGGCCTCGCGGTTAGTCCAGGAGCTAACCCGAACCGCCGCGTCGGCGCGCGGCAACCACGCATATTCTTTATGTTCGGCGGGGTTCAGGGTAATCGGATGCCGTTCCGGCAAGCGCGTGCGAAACACATATTCGCAATTCTCGGTGACGCTGGGCGCGTATCGGTGTCGCCAAGGCGGCAGAATGGGAAAGCGATGGCTAAGCTCGCAAGCAACGATCTCGGCTTCCGCCCCCAGCCCGGTTTCCTCCCACAGCTCGCGCCGGGCAGCGGTCAGCGGATCGCTTTCCCCCCACTCCAAGCCGCCGGTCACCGACTGCCAGAAATCGGCCGGCTGACACCGGCGCAACACCAGCACCTCGGCGGCGGTGTAAACCACCACCAGCACCGACTCCGGGCGTTTGTAGCGCGGTGGTTCCCCGCCGACTGATGAGCAACGCATAGCGGCGGATGAGGGTTTCACCGCTGATTTTTCAGTCGGCCCAGGTGAGCGCCGAGCAGAACGCAACTAAATGACAGCAGCGCCACAGCCACGCTCATCTGAAGCGAGTAGTGTCCCCACACCATCAATACGCCAAACAGGGCGCTCAGGGCCGCCATCAGGCTGGCCAGTTGATATTCGGCCCTTTTGGCGATCCGGGCGCAGACGTAACCGCCCAGGATGGAAAAAAGCGAGCCGATCCCATAACCGATCCACAAGTAAGGCGATGCTTCCGGCGGTGCTTGCAGCAGAGCCACAATCTCCTCGGCATCCATGCCGCTGCTCGCCAGATACATGCTATAGACAACGGCGTAAGGAATCCCAGCGACGGTCGAGCCGCCGATATCGACCAGAAGGCCCAGCAGGACCGCTTTCCAGGGCGAATCCGGCGTTGGGTCGGGTGGCTGGCTAATGCCCGCTGTGGGCGGGGTGAACGGATTATGCGTCGGCATCAGCGTTGGCGAAAACCGGCGGGGGCGCGGTGCGCGGTATTGACCGAATGAGCTGCATCAGGGTGTGCGGCGCAGCCGAATATTGAGATCCCGCAACTGTGCTTCGGTAACCGGAGCCGGGGCCTGGGTCAAGGGACAGGCGGCGGTCTGGGTCTTGGGGAAGGCCATGACCTCACGGATCGACTTGGCTCCCGCCATCAGCATCACTAGGCGATCCAGGCCAAAAGCGATTCCGCCGTGCGGCGGACAGCCGAGTTTCAGCGCATCGAGCAGAAAGCCGAACTTGGCGCGGGCTTCCTCTGGGCCGATACCGAGTAACTCGAAGACCGCGCTTTGCATGTCTGGACGGTGAATGCGCACCGAACCGCCGCCAATTTCGCTGCCATTGAGCACCATATCGTAGGCCCGCGATAAGCAGTGCGCGGCAGTGGCGCGCACTGCCGCCGGATCCTCGACGCGCGGCGCAGTGAAGGGATGGTGTAGGGCATTCCAGCGCTGCTCCTTCTCATCCCACTCGAACATGGGGAAGTTGACCACCCACAGCGGTGCCCATTCGCTTTTGAGCAAGCCCAAATCCGTGCCCACCCGTAGCCGCAGCGCGCCCAGGGCATCGTTGACCACTTTGGTGGAGTCTGCACCGAAGAAAATCAGATCGCCATCCTCTGCACCGGTGCGGCTGAGAATCTTGGCCAGCACCTCATCGGGCAGGAATTTGACGATGGGTGCTTGCAGGCCGTCGCGGCCAGCAGCGATTTCATTCACTTTAATGTAGGCCAGGCCTTTGGCACCGTAGCGCCCGACGAATTCGGTATAAAGGTCAATCTCGCGGCGGCTCAGCTTGCCGCCACCCGGCACTCGCAGCGCTGCCACCCGCCCGTACGGGTCATTAGCCGGGCCGGAAAAGACCTTGAAATCTACGCCGGCCATCAAATCGGACAGTTCCGTCAATTCCAGCGGAATGCGTAGATCCGGCTTATCTGAGCCGTAGCGCTGCATGGCGGTTTCGTAAGGCATCCGTGGAAACGGGTCGAGCAGTTCGACCCCCAGCACTTCCTGAAACAGCCGCCGGATCATGGCCTCCATCAGCTCGGTGATGGCCTGCTCATCCATGAACGAGGTTTCAATGTCAAGCTGGGTAAATTCCGGCTGGCGGTCGGCGCGCAAATCCTCGTCGCGGAAACAGCGCGCCACCTGATAGTAGCGATCCATGCCCGCCATCATCAGCAGTTGCTTGAACAACTGCGGTGACTGCGGCAGGGCAAAGAAACTGCCCGGATGGGTGCGGCTTGGCACCAGATAATCGCGCGCGCCTTCCGGGGTGGCCTTGGTCAGCATCGGCGTTTCGATGTCCAGGAAGCCGTGTGCATCCAGGAACCGGCGCAACGTGCTGATGACCTGGGTACGCAGTCGTAGCCGCTCCTGCATGACCGGCCGACGCAAGTCGAGATAGCGGTAGCGCAGCCGCACTTCCTCGGAGGTGTCCTCGTCATCCAGTTGGAAGGGCAGCGGTTCGGCGCGGTTAAGAATTTCCAAGTCACGCGCCAGCACTTCCACCGCGCCGGTGGCCAGGTTGGGATTGCAGGTGCCTTCTGGCCGCCGCCGCACCCGTCCGGTCAGGCGCAGCACGTATTCATTGCGGATCCGCTCGGCGCTGGCGAAGGCATCGGGGGTATCGGGGTCGATGACTACCTGCACCAAGCCTTCACGGTCACGCAGGTCGATGAAGATCACGCCGCCGTGATCGCGGCGGCGATGCGCCCAGCCGCAAAGCGTGACATCCTGATCAAGCAGGGTTTCGGTGACCTGGCCGCAATAGTGGCTGCGCATGGGGCGTGATATCCGTCTGGAAAAAGCTAAGAGGGAGAGGAAGACCAGAAATCGACAAGGCGATCAGGCCAATGGCCGCCGGAATGGTACGGATTCAACGCCCCCGCCGCAACCATGCGCCAGTCAGTGTCAACGGTGCTGACGGCGGTGCCGACCGGCGGCTATGCTGAACCCATCATGCAGCGGTCGCCGCCGGAGCCGGGCACGCGCCACACCCGCCTGCGCCATCGCAAGCGCCGCTCGGCTTACTGTCCTTGGGCGGCGCATCGTCCTTGGCCACATTCTTCTGATTACTGCCCTTTTTAAAGTCGGTTTCATACCAGCCACTGCCCTTGAGCCGGAATCCGACCGCTGAAATCAATTTTTGGAGTTGCGGTTGGCCACACTGCGGGCAATCGCGCAGTTCCGGGTCACTCAGTTTCTGCAACGCTTCCAGTTCGTGGTTGCAAGACTGACAGCGGTATTCGTAAATGGGCATGGAAGAACCTCAAACGACAGTTGGAAGATTTAGTAGTAGGATCGGGATTCTATGGGGATGATGGGGTGCTTTTGCAAGCCTTTTGCCAGCATCCCGTCGATTGCGGCTACACTAAGGTCCATGAATGCTCGCTGGCCATTCCTCTTGATCCTGATGCTCGGTCTGGGGCTGATCGGCTGTAATCCCGTCGCTGAGCAGAAGACCACGGTGGAATTTTGGGCCATGGGGCAGGAAGGTGAGCAGGTGAAAGCCTTGTTGCCAGAGTTTGAGCGTCGCCATCCCACGCTCCGGGTGCGGGTGCAGCAAGTCCCGTGGAGCGCCGCCCATGAAAAACTGTTGACCGCCTACGCTGGCGACGCCATGCCGGACGTCTTCCAGCTGGGCAACACCTGGATTCCCGAATTCGTGGCCCTGCGTGCCGTCGAACCGCTAGACGAGCGGCTGAAAGCGTGGCCGGAAGCCGCGCTGGCCGACTATTTTCCCGGTATTCTCGCTACCAACAAACTGGATGGGCGAGTTTACGCCTTGCCCTGGTATGTGGATACCCGCCTGCTGTTCTATCGCGCCGATCTGCTGGCCGCCGCCGGATTCGTGGTGCTCCCCACGACTTGGGAGCAGTGGTTACAAGCCATGGCCGCGCTCAGCAGTCCAGGCGATCCCCAACGCTATGCCCTTTTATTGCCAGTTAATGAATGGCAACTCCCGGTGATTCTCGCTCTGCAACGCGGTGCGACCTTGTTGCGGGACCGCGCGCAGTACGGCAATTTTCAGGAGCCGCGCTTTCGTGAGGCGTTCCAGTTTTATCTGAGTTTGTTCGAGCAAGGCTTCGCGCCAGCGGTCGGCAATACCCAGATGGCCAATCTGTATCAGGAATTCGCCAAAGGCACTTTTGCCCTGTATATCAGCGGGCCATGGAACATCGGTGAGCTGGGACGACGCTTGCCGGCGGCGCTACAGCCGCATTGGAACACCGCCGCATTGCCGCGTTTCGCGGCGTGGTTTCCAATATCACCAGGTGCAGAAGATGTTGGAGTAGCAGCGGTGGGCGCGTCACTGGCGGGCGGGGCCAGCCTGGCGCTCAGCCGAAACTCGCCCCGCCGCGAGGCGGCCTGGAAGCTGTTGGAGTTTCTCGCAGAGCCGCAACAGCAAGCCCGTTTTTACCAATTGACTGGCGATTTGCCGGCCCGCCAGTCCGCCTGGGCGGATCCAGCGCTGGCCGACAATCGCTATGCGCAGGCTTTTTGGCGGCAACTCCAGCAGTTGCGCGCCACCCCGGCCATCCCGGAATGGGAGCGCATCGCTAATAAGCTGGCCTATCACGCGGAGCGGGCGATCCGTGGGCAAATCAGCGCGGATGAGGCGCTAGCGGCGCTGGATCGGGATGTGGATCGTATTTTGGAGAAGCGGCGCTGGCTGCTGAGTCGCGGGGTGACGCCATGACTGGCCGTGAGCGCCACGACACGCTGAGCGCCGGCTTTTTTCTCGCCCCAGCCTTGGCCCTGATTACCGTGTTTTTCTTTTTGCCGGTGGGTGCGGCGCTGCTGCTGAGCTTTACCGATTTCGATATTTATGCGTTGGGCGATCTGGAACGGTTGCGCTTCGTGGGTTTATCCAACTATCTGCAACTCCTGCAAAGCCCGCTATTCTGGACCGCGCTTGGCAACACCGGTTATTTCGTTCTGGTCGGCGGCCCCTTGTCGGTGGCGGTGTCGCTGGGCGCGGCGCTGCTGGTGAATGCGCGGCTGAACCGCTTTCCCGGCTTTTTCCGCGCGGTTTTCTTCCTGCCGGTGGTCACGACCTTGGTGGCGGTGGCGGTGGTGTGGCGCTATCTCTACCATCCGCGCTATGGATTGCTCAATTACGGTCTTAGCCTGTTTGGCCTGGAGCCGATTGACTGGCTGGGCGATCCCGCTTGGGCGATGCCGGCCATTATCCTGATGGCGATCTGGAAGAATTTCGGTTTTAACATGCTGATTTTTATCGCGGGCTTGCAGAATATCCCGCCGCAGCTTTACGAAGCGGCGCGCATCGACGGAGCCAGCGCCTGGCGGCAATTTCGCCACATTACCCTGCCGTTGCTGGGGCCGACCTTTCTGTTTGTGGCGCTGATGACCATGATCGGTTATTTCCAGGTCTTTGCCGAACCCTATGTGATGACCCAGGGCGGTCCGGCCAATCGCACTCTCAGCGTGGTGCTGCTGATGTACGAGGAAGGATTCCGCTGGTGGAATATGGGTTACGCTTCGGCGGCGGCCTTCGTGCTGTTTGCATTGATTCTGGCGGCGACCTTGCTGCAATTGAAGCTGCGCCGGGCCGATTCGCCATGAGCCGCTGGCTACGCTCTCTCATTCCGGGTCTTTTGGTGTATGGCGCGCTGGCGGTGGGGATGGTCTTGACCTTGTTGCCGCTGCTGTGGATGGTGGCGGCCTCGCTGATGCCGGCGGGCGAGTCCAACAGTTACCCGCCGCGCCTGTGGCCCAGCACCGTCACCTTCGCCCATTATGGCGCGCTGTTCACCCGCTTGGAGCTGGGTCGTTATCTGCTCAACAGCGCCTTGCTGGCCAGCGCGGTCACGGTGATTGCCCTGGTCATCAATTCCATGGCCGGATACGCCTTCGCCAAATTCCGCTTCCGCTATCGGGATCGCCTGTTTCAAGGGCTGTTATCCGCCATGGTCATTCCCGCCCAGGTGGCGATGCTGCCGCTGTTTCTGCTGCTCAAACAATTTGGGCTGATCAACACCTATTGGGGTGTCATTATTCCAGGCATGGCCAGCATCTTTGGCATCTTTCTGATTCGGCAGTACCTGCTGGCGATTCCCGATACTTTACTGGATGCGGCGCGGATGGATGGCGCGGGCGAGTTTCGCATCTACTGGTCGCTGATTGTGCCGCTGTGCCGACCTATTCTGGTCACACTGGCAATTTTCACCTTTCTGGGGGCATGGAATGACTTCATGTGGCCGCTGATCGTGCTGACCGACAGCGCGCGCTATACCCTGCCGGTGGCGCTGGCCAATCTGCTCGGCGAGCATGTGCAGGATACCGAATTGATGATGGCCGGTTCCGTGCTGACCGTGCTGCCGGTCCTGATCCTGTTCGTGGCGCTCCAGAAATACTACATCGCCGGGATTTTATTAGGCGGCATGAAGGGGTAGCCACACGCGGCCTGGCGCGTTAGGCCAGCTTTTTAACGCCACCTTTTGAGCGCCCCGCCGGACGGGCCGCCGCCCACCTTTCGTCTTCACGCCCGCTAGGCTAAGCTGGCCACGCCTGTTCTTCTGACTCACGCTGAGTGTCCGCCATGTTGCAACCTCTTGCCCACAAACGCATCCTGCTTGGCGTCACCGGCGGCATCGCGGCCTACAAGAGCGCCGATCTGACGCGCCGCCTGCGAGAAGCGGGCGCGCTGGTGCAGGTGGCGATGACGCCCGCTGCCACTGCTTTTATCGGCCCGCTTACCTTGCAGGCTGTGTCCGGGCGGCCGGTGCGCACCGAGTTGCTGGACGCCAGCGCCGAAGCGGGTATGAGCCATATCGAGCTGGCGCGTTGGCCCGACTTGCTGGTGATTGCACCCGCCAGCGCCGATTTCATTGCCCGGCTGGCCCATGGACTGGCCAACGATTTGCTGAGCACCCTGTGCCTGGCGACCGACCGGCCCATCGCCATTGCCCCAGCTATGAATCGCTTGATGTGGCAAAACCCCGCAACGCAAGACAATTGCCGCTTGTTGGCGCGCCGTGGGCTCTTGCTCTGGGGGCCGGGTGTCGGTGAGCAAGCCTGTGGTGAAGTGGGAGCTGGACGCATGCTGGAGCCGCTGGAATTGCGTAATCTGATCGTCGAGCGACTGAGTGGGCGCGAACCAGCGCTGCTAGCACCAGGACCGGCAGCGGCTTCCCTCGCACCGCATGAGCTGCAAGGCTTGACTGTGTTGCTGACCGCCGGGCCGACCCGCGAGGCGCTGGATCCAGTGCGCTTCATCAGCAACCGCAGCACCGGGAAAATGGGTTTTGCGGTAGCTGAGGCGGCGGCGGCGGCGGGCGCGCGGGTGATTCTGGTCAGTGGCCCGGTCAGCTTGCCCACGCCGCTGGGCGTGCAGCGTATGGATGTGGAAAGTGCCCTGGAGATGCGCCAGGTGGTGTTACAGCACGCACAGCAAGCGCATATTTTTATCGCAACCGCTGCGGTCGCCGATTACCGTGCCGCCGAACCCGCCGCACAGAAAATCAAAAAAATCCAGGACAGCATGCAGTTGGCCCTGGTGCGTAATCCCGATATTCTGGCCGAAGTCGCCGCCTTGTCGGCGCAGCGACCCTTTACCGTAGGCTTTGCCGCAGAAACGCAGGAGGTGTTGCGTTACGCCGAGGACAAGCGCCGCCGCAAGCAACTGGATCTAATCGCCGCCAATCAGGTAGGGGTGGTCGGCAGCGGCTTCGAGAGCGAGCAAAACGCCTTGCATGTGCTGTGGGAAGGCGGAGAGCAGGTGTTACCGCTAGCCGATAAGCGGCTGTTGGGGCGGCAACTGGTGGCGCTGATTGCGCAACGGTATCGGGAACGCGCAGGTAAGGGGTAAAATCCGCCACCCTTTCCCATGGCCGACCCTGTTTCCCGTGACTCCACAACCCATCGAACTGAAAATCCTCGATCCCCGTTTAGGCCAGGCGATTCCGCTGCCTGAGTATGCCACCGCGCATTCGGCGGGCTTGGATCTGCGCGCTTGCCTCGCGGAACCGCTCACCGTACAACCCGGTGCAACCCACCTCATCCCCACGGGCATGGCGATCTACATCCGCGATCCCGGTTTGGCTGGGATGGTGCTGCCGCGTTCCGGTCTGGGCCATCAACATGGCATCGTGCTGGGCAATCTAGTGGGCTTGATCGACAGTGATTATCAGGGCGAGCTGCTGGTGTCGTGCTGGAACCGAGGCGCGACACCGTTCACCCTGGCGGTGGGCGAGCGCATCGCCCAACTGGTGATTGTGCCGGTGGTGCAGGCGCAATTCGTGCGTGTGGCGGAGTTCGCGCCCAGCGGTCGGGGCGTTGGCGGTTTTGGCCATTCAGGACGGCATTGAACCCTGATGAAGAAATCGATTTTCCGAGAATATGATATTCGCGGCGTCGTCGAGCGCGACCTGAATCCCGAAGTGGTCCAGGCGATCGGTCAGGCGGTGGGCAGTCTCGCCGCCGAGCGCGGCGAACGTCAGGTCATCGTCGGGCGTGACGGCCGCTTGTCGAGCCCGTTGTTATGCGCAGCGCTTAAGGCTGGCATTCGCGCCGCCGGGCTGGATGTAGTGGATCTGGGTGCGGTGTCAACGCCCATGCTTTACTACGCTACCCATACCCTGAGCAGTACGCGCAGCGGCGTGATGGTCACGGGCAGCCATAATCCGCCGCAATACAATGGCTTGAAAATTGTGCTGGATCGGATCGCCCTGCATGGGGCGGTGATTCGCGATCTGCGCCGCCGCATTGAAACCGGCGATTTGCGTTATGGTCACGGCACTGAATACCGCGCCGACATTGGCGCGGATTATATCCGCTGTATCCGTGACCGCTTGCGCCTGCCCAGAGCGTGCAAGGTGGTGGTGGATTGTGGCAACGCCATCGCCGCCGAAACCGCGCCCGCGCTGTTGCGGGCCCTGGGTTGTGAAGTGGTCGAGCTGTACTGCGAGGTCGATGGGCGTTTTCCCAACCACCACCCAGACCCCAGCGCGCCGGAAAATCTGGTGGACTTGCAGGCGGCGGTGCGCAGCCAGCAAGCCGATCTGGGGCTGGCGTTTGATGGCGATGCCGACCGGTTGGGGGTAGTGACCGATGCCGGGGAGATTATCTGGCCGGATCGCGTGCTGATGCCGCTAGCCGAGGAAGTGCTACGTCGGCATCCGGGCGCGGCGGTAGTTTACGATATCAAATGTTCTCGGCATTTGACCGCATTGATCGAACGGCTGGGCGGCCAGCCGGTGTTGTGGAAAACCGGTCATTCCCTGATTAAGGCCAAGATGCGCGAAATCGGCGCTCTGCTTGGCGGTGAGATGACCGGGCATTTTGTCCATGCCGACGACTGGTTCGGGTTTGACGATGCCTTCTATGCCGCTGCGCGCCTGCTCCGCTTGGTGGCGGGTTATGACGGTTCCAGCGCCGCATTTTTCGCCGACTACCCGGCGGGCTTCAGCACCCCGGAATTGCGAGTAGACATGGCCGAGGGTCAGCCGGCGGCTTTCATGGCCCGACTGGCCGCCCAGGCTGATTTTGGTCCAGAGGCGCGGATCATCACCCTGGATGGTCTGCGGGTGGAATTTCCGCGCGGCTGGGGGCTGGTGCGCGCCTCCAACACCACGCCTAGCCTGACCTTGCGCTTTGAAGCCGATGATCCGGCAGCCCTGGCGGCTATTCAAAGCCAATTCCAGCGGTTGCTGCTGGCGCTGGATGCAAATTTGCGGTTGCCGTTCTGATCCTTTCCCCTTTCCGAACCCTTCCATAGAGACTTCCCGACCCATGGCCCTCGACGCCCAGGCCGCCACCCAAGTGGCGCATGTTTTGACTGAATCGCTGCCTTATATTCGCCGTTTCTCCGGCAAGACTATCGTGGTCAAGTACGGCGGCAATGCCATGGAAAACGAGCATCTGAAGAACAGCTTCGCCCGCGACATCGTGCTGATGAAACTGGTGGGATTCAATCCGGTGGTGGTGCATGGCGGCGGGCCGCAAATTAGCAGTCTGCTCAAGCGGATCGGCAAAGAAAGCCATTTCGTCGATGGGATGCGTGTGACCGATAGCGAGACCATGGATGTGGTCGAAATGGTCTTGGGCGGCCTAGTGAACAAGGAAATCGTCAATAACATCAACCGCCATGGCGGCTGCGCGGTCGGGCTGACCGGCAAGGACGGCGATTTGATTCACGCCCGCAAACTGACCATTACCCGCAACAGTCCCGATCTGAAAGCGCCGGAAATCATCGACATGGGGCATGTCGGCGCTGTCGCCAGCATCGACAAGGCCATCGTGGAAACTCTCATCGGCAGCCATTTCATTCCGGTCATCGCGCCCATTGGCGTTGGGCCGGGTGGCCAATCCTACAACATCAACGCCGACCTGGTGGCGGGCAAGATCGCCGAAGTCTTGCGCGCCGAGAAGCTGATGCTGCTCACTGATACGACCGGCGTGCTGGACAAGGAGGGCCATCTATTGACGGGTCTCGACGCGCGGCGGGTGCAACAGTTGATCGACGATGGCACCATTCACGGCGGTATGTTGCCGAAAATCGCCTGTGCCCTGGATGCGGTGCGCGGTGGGGTGCGGTCGGCCCACATCATCGACGGTCGGATCGAACACGCGGTGTTGGTGGAGCTGTTTACCGACGTCGGCATTGGCACTCAGATTTTGGGTTGAGAATGCCGGGAGTCGGAGATTCTTGAGTGGCGGTTTCAGGCGGTTTCTTTCGTTTTTTCTGCTGTTAGTATTCTTATCAATTTAGCAGTGGCAACGAACGCAGGATGAATCAGCGGCCCTTAAAGAGGCGTTGGCGCGAACCAAAGACGGGAGAGGAGAAGACGATGATGAACAGCAAGAACAGCAAACCAGTGGCCGTGGTCACCGGGGCTAACCGAGGCTTGGGTCTGGAAACAGCACGGCAACTCGCCCAGCGCGATCTGCAAGTGGTGCTCACCAGCCGTAACCCTGGCAAGGGCGAGATGGCCTTGGAGAAGCTGCGGGCGGAGGGCCTGAATGTCGCCTTTCAAGTCCTGGATGTCAGCTCGGAAGCCAGTGTCGCCGACTTGGGCGCGTTCATTCATCGGCGTTGTGGCCGGGTCGATATTCTGGTCAACAACGCCGGCGTCTTTCTGGATAGCCACGGCGGCGAGGAAGGCAGCGGGGCCAGCGTTTTCAGCGCCAGCTTGAAAACCTTATCGAGCACCCTGGAAGTCAATTTGTACGGCGCTTTGTTACTGATCCAGGAGCTTACTCCGCTGATGAAGCAGCAGCGCTATGGCCGCATCGTGAATGTGTCCAGCGGCCTGGGCCAGCTCAGCGAGATGGAGGGCAAATCGCCTGCTTATCGAATTTCGAAAACCGCCTTGAACGCCCTGACCCGGATCGTAGCTGCGGAAACGAAGGGCTATAACATTCTGGTCAATGCGGTGTGTCCCGGTTGGGTGCGCACCGATATGGGCGGGCCTGGCGCGGAACGCACGATTGAGAAGGGGGCATCCGGCATCGTCTGGGCCGCGACCCTGCCGGACGATGGTCCCAGCGGCGGCTTCTTTCGCGATGGCCAGCCCATTGCCTGGTGAAGGACTCACCCCAACTGGCGCAGTCCCCGCTCCAGATCGGCTTGCACATCCGCCACGTCTTCCAGTCCAGCGGAAATCCGCACCAACGCATCGCTAATGCCAGCCCGTTCCCGCTCAGCGGGGGTCAGGCGGCCATGGGTGGTGGTGGCGGGATGAGTGATGGTGGATTTTGTGTCCCCCAGATTAGCGGTGATTGACAGCAGGCGGGTGGCGTCAATCAGGGTCCAGGCCGCCGCTTGGCCGCCCCGCAGCTCGAAGGATACAATACCGCCGAAATTGCTTTGCTGCCGACAAGCGAGTGTATGGTGCGGATGGGAGGGTAGACCCGGATAGTACACGCGCGCCACGGCGGGTTGCTGCTCCAGCCACTGGGCCAATTGCAAGGCAGCGGCGCTGTGGGCGCGCATCCGCAAATGCAAGGTTTCCAACCCTTTGAGAAACACCCAGGCGTTGAACGGGCTGAGGCTGGGGCCGGCGGTGCGCAGGAAACCGAAAATATCCTTGCCGACCCGCTGGGCATCGCCCACTACCGCTCCGCCGACACAGCGCCCCTGCCCATCCAGATACTTGGTGCCGGAATGAATCACCAGATCCGCACCCAGGTGGAACGGTCGCTGTAGGGCCGGGGTGCAAAAACAGTTATCCACCACCAGCAGGATGCCATGGGCATGGGCCAGATCTGCCAGCGCGCGCAGGTCGACCAGCTCCATCAACGGATTAGACGGTGTTTCCAGATAAAACAGCCGGGTTTCCGGGCGGATGGCGGCGGCCCAGGCCGCAAGATCCGGGAGTGGCACATAGCTGGTGGCCACGCCGAATTTGCTGAGATATAGATTAAAAAGTGAGACGGTGCTGCCAAACACCCCGCTGGCCGAGACCAGATGATCGCCGCTTTTGAGCAAGCTCATGCAAGTGGCCAGGATAGCCGCCATGCCAGAGCCGGTGGCGATACAGGCTTCACCCCCTTCCAGAGCCGCCAGCCGATCCTGAAAGGCGCGCACGGTCGGGTTGGTAAAGCGGGAATAAATGTTGCCTTCACCGCTGCTGAAGCGCGCGGCGGCTTCGGCGGCGTTGGCGAAGACGAAGCTGGAAGTTAGAAAGAGCGGCTCGGCGTGTTCGCCTTCGTGGGTGCGCACCTGGCCAGCGCGCACTGCCAGGCTGGCGAAACCGAGTTCAGCGGCGTCGATGCTCTTCATGAGGCTGGATTAGTGGTTGTGCAAGTCAATGATGGCATTATCGCTGGCGCGGTGGGCGGTCTGGGTCTGATCGTCCCGCGATCGGGCCAGGCAATCCAAATAGGCGCGATTGATGTCGCCGGTAACGTAGTTCCCGTTAAAGCAGGAGGCATCAAAGCGCTGGAGCGCGAGGTTGCCGCGCCGCACGGCTTCTTCCAGATCCGACAGATCCTGAAAAATCAGCTGGTCGGCGCCGATGGCGCGGGCCACTTCATCCTCGCTGCGGCCATGTGCAATCAGCTCGCAGGCGGCGGGCATGTCGATGCCGTAGACATTGGGATAACGCACCGGCGGCGCGGCGGAGGCGAAGTAGACTTTGCGCGCCCCAGCCTGGCGGGCCATGCGGATGATCTCCTCGGAGGTGGTGCCGCGCACAATAGAGTCATCGACCAGCAACACGTTTTTGCCGACGAATTCCAGTTCGATGGCGTTGAGCTTTTGGCGCACCGATTTCCGGCGGGTTTTTTGGCCCGGCATGATGAAGGTACGGGCGATGTAGCGGTTTTTGATGAAGCCTTCCCGGTACTTAAGCCCCAGGATCATGGCCATTTGCAAGGCGGCGGTGCGGCTGGTATCGGGGATGGGAATGACGACATCAATATCCTGATCCGGCCAGACCCGTAAGATCTTTTCGGCCAGATACTCTCCCATGCGCAGGCGCGCTTTATGCACCGAGACTTTGTCGATGATAGAATCGGGTCGGGCCAGATACACATATTCGAAAATGCAGGGTGAGTAGACGGGATTGGCGGCGCACTGGCGGGTATGGAGCTGCCCATCCAAATCGAATAGCACCGCTTCGCCCGGCGCTACGTCACGGATGAGCGTGAAATCCAGCGCGTCCAAGGCCACGCTTTCGGAGGCGACCATGTACTCCACGCCCTCTTCGGTCTCGCGTCGACCGAACACCAGTGGCCGGATACCATACGGATCCCGAAATGCCACCAACCCAAAGCCGACGATCAGCGCTACCGCCGCGTAAGCGCCCCGCACCCGCCGGTGCATGGCCGCCACTGCGGCGAAAATATCCTCAGCATCCACCGACAGTCGGCAGCGCTGCTGCAATTCGTGGGCGAACACATTGAGCAAAATTTCGGAATCAGAATGGGTGTTGATGTGGCGCAGATCGGAGCGGAAGAGCTCATCCTTGAGTTCAGCGGCATTGGTTAGATTGCCGTTGTGAGCCAGGGTGATACCAAACGGGGAATTGACGTAGAAAGGCTGGGCTTCGGCGGAATCCGCGCTGCCTGCGGTGGGATAGCGCACATGGCCAATGCCCACATTGCCATGCAGGGCGCGCATGTGCCGGGTACGCACCACATCTCGCACCAGGCCATTATCCTTGCGCAGGAACAAGCGACCGTCTGCACAGGTGACGATGCCAGCGGCATCCTGGCCACGATGCTGTAATACGGTTAGCCCATCGAACAGGCTCTGGTTGACCGGACTGCGCCCCGCAAGGCCGATAATTCCACACATAGGCGACGATCCACCACGTTGGACGGCTGCCGCCGTCGTTGGGAAATCCGCTCAGTAATGAAAATTTGCGGCCAGTTCCGGCGGCAGCAGGGTGCGCAGCCAAAGCGCTGTACCCTGGAAATGCGGCAACAACTGGGACTGTCGCCACCAGGGATCCTGGGGCAACGGGGTCAAGCCCGCCACCAGCACGAGCGTGGCGATGACCAGCGCGCCCCGCGCCAAGCCAAAACCCATCCCGAGGATGCGGTCAGCCCCCGTCAGGCCGGTGCGCTCCACCAGTTGCGAGGCCACGAAGCCAATCAGACTGCCCAGCAACAGCGTAGCGAGAAACAAACCGGCGAAGGCGGCAGCAAAGCGCAGCGAAGGTGTAGCGATATGGCCGGTCAAATAGGTGGCTCCGTCCTCAGCGAACAGAAAAGCGATGGCGAATGCGGCAATCCAGGCTGTCAGGGAAATGACCTCGCGCAATAGCCCACGCCATAGCCCCATCAACACGGACAGGCCGATGATGACGATAATCAGATAGTCCGCCCAGTTCATAAGGCGTCATATCCTGTGCCGGGCAGTATGCTCACCATGTACTCATCCGATCTATCCGGCGCTAGCGCCGGTCTTTTTCAAAAAGCCCATCTTAGCAGAACCGCCTTGAGGCGGAAACGGTACGGCAGCGGCGATCAGCGCCAGATACGCACCCGGTGCATCTGGCGTCCATTGACCATCACCGGCTCAACCTCAGCGCGGATTCTCTGATTGCGGTAATGATCGCGGAGCACGTCCGCGTTTTCCCGCAGCGCATAGCTGCCGACCACAATCCCGCCTGAGCGTGGTGGGCGCACCAGCGGGGGCGCGCCCGTCGCAGCCGCCGGGGCGGGTTGACGCGGAAGCGCAGTCGGCGCTTGCGATTTGGCGACCAGCTCGATCTTTGGCAGTGGCTCGGTAGGTGATCTGGTGCGCCGGTTAGCGGTTTCAGCGCCTTCTGGCCGCACTGGAATGGAGCGCACTCGCGGAGTTTCCACCTGAACGGCGCGTTGTGTGGCCTCGATACGGACGGCTTTGTTGCGTGCGGCCTCAGCTTGCGCGGCTTTTTGGGCGGCCTCAGCCTGAGTGGCTTTGTTGCGCGCGGCTTCGGCTTGCGCGGCTTTTTGGGCGGCCTCAGCCTGAGTGGCTTTGTTGCGCGCGGCTTCGGCTTGCGCGGCTTTTTGGGCGGCCTCAGCCTGAGCCGCCTTATTGCGCGCGGCTTCGGCTTGCGCGGTTTTTTGGGCGGCCTCAGCCTGAGCCGCGCGTTGTTGTGCCTCGGCGCGATCCGCCTCACGCCGCGCGGCATTCGCCGCACGGCGTGCTTCAGCTTGCGCGGCGAATGCCTCAGATGGAGACTCTTGGGGAGAAGCCGCCTGACGCTGTGTCGCGTCCAGCCGAGCGGCTTGCGCTCTAGCAGTCGCCCCGCGTTCCGCTTCAGCCTGGGCGCGGGCCTTAGCCGCCTCGGCCTGCGCGGCTTTTTGTCGGGCCTCGGCGCGGGCCTTGGCGGCGGCGATGCGTTCCGCATCAATGCGTTCCGCTTCGATACGGGCCTTCTCTCTGGCTTCCTGCGCTGCTTTGCGGCGAACCGCTTCTTCCCGCGCCGCCCTGGCGGCTTCGGCTGGAGCTGGCGCGCTCGTCACGATTGGCGAAGGTGACGCTGTGGCTCTGGGACGGGTGTCGAGCGGTTTTGGGGAGACAACAGGTGCTGGCCGGCGTGCGGGTTCGGCGACGGTCGGCGCGGGACGGGGTTGGCGCACAGCGTGGTTTGGGGCCGAGGGTGCAGGACGGGAGCGCGGTACCAGTTCGGTGGTTGCAGGCGGTGCAGGACGGGGGCGCGGTACCAGTTCGGTGGTTGCAGGCGGTGCAGGACGGGGGCGCGGTACCAGTTCGGTGGTTGCAGGCGGTGCAGGACGGGGGCGCGGCCTCGCTTCGGTCGCCACGGCCGGGGCGGTCTCGGTCGCTTCGACGGCGGCCGGTGTCACACCTGCTGCTGGCTCCGCTGGAGACTGTACCGTCGGTGACGGTTTATCCGGCGGTTGATCGGAGAACGTGAGAGTTGAGGAAGTCGGCGGTGACTGTACTGCGGGCGGCGCGGTGGTGACGACCGGCGCGACCGGCGGCTTCTCTTTTTTGAGCATTCCTGGCACAAAGATAACCGCTAGTACCCCCAGCACGGCGGCCCCAACCAAACGTTGCGTCAAGCGAGTATCCAAAATCAAGCCTCCGGTGATTGCGGCAAGAGGGAATCAGAAAGCCATGGCTCAATGGCCAGCACGGGAGCGACGGTGTGAAAGGATCCCAAAACGACGATACGGTCGCCCGGCCTGGCGGCGGTCAGGGCAGCCTGGCAGACACTGGCAAGATCCTCCTCAGGTGAGTCCAGCGTCTCCAGGTCGGCGCGGCGCAAACGCGCGGCCAGATCAGACCTTGGCCGTCCGCGTTGGCCGACCAGGGTGACCGGATACCATAGGTCAACGTCTTCAGCCAGCGCCTGGATCACGGCATCGGCGTCCTTATCCGCCAGCAGGCCCAGAATGGCGTGCGTGCGTCCGGCACAGTCCCGTTGCCTTAACTGGGCGGCCAGCACGGCGGCGGCCGCTGGATTATGCGCTACATCTAGAATCCACTCGACCGGGCCAGGAATGATTTGCAGCCGACCGGGTAGATACGCTTGCGTCAGGCCGGCGTAGATCGCCGCGCTAGTCACCGGTAGCCGGTCGCGCAAACTGGTCAGTGTCATCAGCACGGCGGCGGCGTTGCCGATTTGCTGGTCCCCGGCCAGCCGCGGCAGCGGCAGCGCAGCGAATTGTGCTTGTTCTGACCACCAGCGCCAGGTCGAGCCAGCGCGAGCAAAAGCATAGTCGCGGCCGACGCGCAGCAAGCGCGCGCCAATCTGGGCCGCATGGTCGAGCAAGCGTTGCGGTGGATCGGGATCGGCGCAAATCGCGGGCCGGTTAGGACGGTAGATGCCGGCTTTTTCATAAGCGATGCAGTCGCGATCCGGGCCTAGCCAATCCACATGGTCAATCCCGATGCTCACCACCAGCGCGGCGTCCGCATCTAGCACATTAACGGCGTCCAATCGACCGCCCAAGCCGACCTCCAGAACCGCCACCTCCACGCCAGCATCCCGAAAACACTCCAGGGCCGCCAGGGTGCCAAATTCGAAATAGGTCAGGGAAATCGCTGCGCGGGCAGCGTCAATGCGGGCGAAGAGTCGGCATAATGTGGCGTCATCCACCTCCATGCCGTCCACCTGAATGCGCTCGTTGTAGCGTAACAGGTGTGGCGAGCTATAAACCCCGACCCGATAGCCGGCGGCGCGCAGCATGGCATCCAACAAGGCTACACAGGAGCCTTTGCCGTTGGTGCCGCCCACCGTGATGACTAAAAAAGGTGCCGTCTCTGGCTGCAAGCGGCGCAGTACGGTGCGCACCCGTTCCAGACCTAGTTCGATGGTCTTGGGGTGCAGGGTTTCCTGCCAGCGCAACCACTCCGCCAGCGTAGGGAAACGCCGAGCGGGAGCCGGGAGACAGGCCGCCATGGCTCAGGCTGCGGACGGCAGGTTTTGCCCGGTCAGCATCGCCAGTAATGCCGCCAGTCGGTCGCGCAAGTCGCGCCGATCCACGATCATATCGATTGCGCCGTGCTCCAGCAGGAACTCGCTGCGCTGAAAACCCTCCGGCAGCTTTTCCCGCACCGTCTGCTCAATGACCCGCGGCCCGGCGAAGCCGATCAAGGCCTTCGGTTCGGCAATGTTGATGTCACCTAGCATGGCCAGACTAGCGGATACGCCGCCGGTGGTGGGATGAGTCAGCACGGAGATGTAGGGAACGCCATGTTCGGCTAGGCGGGCCAGGGCCGCGCTGGTTTTCGCCATCTGCATGAGCGAAACCAGCGCCTCTTGCATCCGCGCGCCGCCGCTGGCGGAAAAGCAAATCAGCGGCACATGCTCGTTGAGGGCCGTCTGCGCGGCGCGCACGAAGCGCTCCCCCACCACGGATCCCATCGAGCCGGCCATGAAGCCGAATTCAAAGGCCATCACGACCACCGCCATACCTTTGAGTAGGCCACGCATGGCGACTAGCGCATCTTTTTCTTCGGTGGTTTTCTGGGCTTGCAGCAAGCGATCCTTGTACTTCTTGCCATCCTTGAATTTCAGGAAGTCCACTGGCTCGATGCCATCGCCAATTTCCACGCAGTCGTGCTCATCCAGAAAGCCCAACAGACGCTGGCGCGCGCCCAACGGCATGTGATAGCTACACTTGGGGCAGACTTGCAGATTGCGATCCAGTTCGGCGCGGTACAACACCGCGTTACAGTCTTCGCATTTGCTCCAGAGGCCTTCCGGCATCTGATGCCGCGTGCGGCCGTCAGTGCGAATGCGCGATGGGACCAGTTTTTCGTACCAGCTCATGCCTGAAGTTCCACAGCAAGGGGGAGGAAGGGGAAGGGCAATGCCTAGCCGCGATCCATAGCCTCACGCATGGCGGCGGCTAGCCTAGCGACTTCTTGGGGTATCCGCTCAGGCTCGGTGGCCAGTTCGGCCATTTTACCGACGAGCGCGCTACCCACCACCACGGCGTCGGCGATGCTGGCGACTGCAGCGGCGGTGGCGGCATCCTTAATGCCAAAGCCGACGCCTAACGGTAGAGCCGTGGATGTGCGGATCATGGCCAGCTTGTCGGCTACCCCGGCCACATTCAGCGCTGCCGAACCGGTCACTCCCTTGAGCGAAACATAGTAGAGATAGCCTTGCGCCATGGCGGCGATACGCTGGATTCGCGCGGTGGAACTGGTAGGCGCTAACAGAAAAATCGGTGCGATGGCAGCGTTTTTTAGCGCATCCACCAGTTCAACGGCTTCTTCCGGCGGCAAATCCACGGTCAGCACGCCGTCTACTCCCGCGCCATGCGCTGCGCTGACAAAGGCAGCATAGCCCATGGCTTCAATGGGATTGAGATAGCCCATCAACACCACCGGGGTTTGCTGGTCGGTCTGGCGAAATTCGCGCACCACTTCCAACACCCCGCGCAGCGACATACCCTGGGCCAGCGCGCGCTCGCAGGCTTTTTGGATGACCGGGCCATCGGCCATAGGATCAGAAAACGGCACCCCCAGTTCGAGCAAGTCCGCGCCTGCGGCCACCAGGGCGTGCATCACGGGCACCGTCAGTTCTGGGCGTGGGTCACCGGCGGTGATGTAGGGGATCAGGGCCTTGCGACCGGTGCGGCGCAAATCCTGAAAACAGCGGCTTATACGATTCATGCGCTAAAACTCATGGCAGTTGAATGCCTTCCAGGGCGGCGACCGTGTAGATGTCCTTGTCGCCCCGGCCGGATAGGTTGACCACAATCTGTTGGTCCGGGCGCAGGGTGGGGGCCAGTTGGCTGACATAGGCTAGGGCGTGGCTGCTTTCCAGCGCCGGAATGATGCCTTCGGCGCGGGTGAGATCATGAAAGCCGCGCAGCGCCTGTTCATCGGTGACGGCCACGTAGCGTGCTCGACCCAGGTCTTTCAACCAGGCGTGTTCCGGCCCGACACCTGGGTAATCCAGCCCGGCAGATACCGAGTGGGTTTCGATAATCTGACCATTGGCGTCGTTGAGCAGATAGGTGCGGTTGCCGTGCAGCACGCCGGGTTGACCGGCGCACAGGGTGGCAGCATGGCGACCGGTGGCAATGCCCGCGCCCGCCGCCTCGACGCCGTAAAGCGCCACCTCGGTATCATTTAAAAATGGATGGAACAGGCCAATGGCGTTAGAGCCGCCGCCAACGCAGGCGACCAGCGCATCAGGCAGGCAGCCGCAGTTGGCCAACATCTGTGCGCGAGTCTCGCGGCCGATAATGGCTTGGAATTCGCGCACCATGAGCGGATAGGGATGCGGGCCAGCCACCGTACCGATCATGTAAAAGGTATCGTCTACGTTGGTCACCCAATCCCGCAGTGCTTCGTTCAGGGCATCCTTAAGCGTGCGGGAGCCGGAGTGCACCGGTTGCACCGTGGCACCCAGCAGCCGCATCCGGAAGACATTCAACGCCTGGCGCTGGATGTCTTCTGCGCCCATATAGACCACGCATTCCATGCCAAGCCGAGCGGCGACCGTCGCGGAGGCTACGCCGTGCTGACCGGCTCCGGTTTCGGCAATCAGCCGGGTTTTGCCCATCCGCGCCGCCAGCAGAGCCTGTCCGACGGTGTTGTTGATCTTGTGCGCACCGGTGTGGTTGAGGTCCTCGCGCTTCAAGTAAATCTGGGCACCGCCCAGTTGGCGGCTCCAGCGCTGAGCGTGATAAAGCGGGCTGGGTCGACCGACATAGTGAGCGAGGTCGGTGTCGAGTTCGGCCAAAAAATCGGGATCGTTCCGGTAGGTCTGCCAGGCCGTGTTCAGCTCGTGCAACGCCTCCATCAGCGTTTCAGCGACGAAGCAGCCGCCGTAGCGGCCGAAATGCCCGGCGGCATCGGGAAACTGGCTGTAATCGACCGGCTTAGGCGCGGTTGTCGCCGTCATATACACCTCGCAGAAATGCACGCATCAATTGCGCATCCTTGATGCCCTTGGCGGTTTCCACTCCACTGCTGACATCCACCGCGTAGGGCCGCACTTGGCGGATGGCGGCAGCGATGTTATCGGCATTGAGACCACCCGCCAGAATCAACGGCTGATGGCGTTCACTGGGGATGCGCCCCCAAGCGAAGGGCTGGCCGCTGCCACCCATGGTCGGGCCGCCATGACTGTCGAGCAAGAGAGCCTGCGCCGTGGTAAACCGGCGTTCGTAATCGTGTACATCGGCTCCAGCTCCCATGGGTACGGCCTTGATGTAGGGTAAGCCGAAAGCGGCGCACGCAGCGGGTTCCTCATCCCCATGAAATTGCAGGAGGTGCAGCGGGACGCTTTCTACAATGGCGCGCACCTGGGTCGGCTCCTCGTTGCGAAACAAGCCCACGAGAGTCATGAACGGCGGCAAGGCCGCCACGATGCGCCGGGCGCGTTCGACCTCGACGAATCGGGGGCTGGCGGCGTGAAACACCAGTCCAATGGCGTCCGCGCCAAGTTGCGCTGCGAGTAGGGCATCGTCGGGGCGAGTCATCCCGCAGATTTTTACGCGGGTACGGGGCAGCGGGATCATGGCGCGCGCATCAGCAAACAGGGAGGGACGATCAGGAAAAGCGTGAAGACTATCAGAAATTCGGTAATTTTACAGAGTGGCCCTAATGAAAAACCCGCGCTCCAACATTGCCAAAAGGGGCGAAAAGTGAAAATTTTAGTAAAATTGACTATGCTACTATTGAAGTACTAATTGCAAGCCAGCCGTTGGGAAATATGCAATGTCCATTCGCGACTGGCCCGATGATGAACGTCCTCGGGAGAAGTTGCTCCAACGCGGGGCCGCCGCGCTGTCCGACGCTGAGTTGCTCGCCATTTTTTTGCGGGTCGGAGTGCCGGGGCGCAGCGCCGTGGATCTGGCCCGCGATATGCTCAAGCAACACGGCGGTTTACGCCGCTTGCTGGAGCTGGACCAAAAAGATTTCTGCGCAACACCAGGGTTAGGACCGGCCAAATATGTCCAGTTGCAGGCCGTATTGGAGTTGGCCCGGCGTCATCTGGAAGACATCTTGCAGCGTGGTGACGCCATCCACAGCGCAGCCGATACCTGTCGTTATTTTATGGCGCGGTTGCGCCACCAGCCACATGAGGTGTTCGCTTGTTTGTTCTTGGATAACAAACACCGGGTGATTCAGTATGAAGAGCTGTTTTATGGGACCATTGATAGCTCCTCGGTGCATCCGCGCCAGGTGGTGAAAAGGGCGCTTTACCATAATGCGGCTGCGGCTATTGTTGCGCATAACCATCCTTCCGGTATCGCTGATCCAAGTTACGCTGACGAGGCGATTACCTTGCGGCTCAAAGAGGCCCTGGCGCTGGTGGATGTGCGCTTGCTCGATCATATTGTCATTGGCGATGGCCAAACGGTGTCCTTGGCGGAACGCGGAGTCTGCTAGGGGTTGATCTGACTTTTGATGCTTGGTTCAAAAGGATCTTTGATTGATTGGTTTATGGAGAGTCATGTCTGTTTCAGCAAAGGCATGATAAGGAAAGCAATGTACTCGTTATTTGGAGAGCACAAAATGACAGACCCTAAATTGACTCGGCCAAGAGAACCAGTCTCAGCCCGAACCCTGGACTCCATCAGCTCAGCTAAAAAGGATTTTATTGAATGGTCTGATGCGTTGAGTATAGGGATTAAGACCATTGATGACCAGCATAAGGGATTAGTGAAAATGGTCAATGAAATTAATGAAGGCATTAAGGGAGGCTGGGGAAAAGAAGCGAGGGATGCAATTTTGAAAAAGTTGGTTGAATATACGGTGGTTCATTTTTCCACTGAAGAAAGTTTGATGAATATCTCCCATTATTCTGGAGCAGATCTACATAAAAAACATCATGAAAATCTTATCGGGTTAGTCGGAGAATATATCAAAAAATATGAAGAAGACCCTAATGCTTCGAACTATGATTTGCTCTTCTTTCTTAAAAGATGGCTGGTAGAGCATATCCTGAAAGATGATAAAGTTATGGGGGAGTATCTGGTGAAGAAGGGGGTGGTGAAGATAGAAAGCAAGAACTTATCTTTCTTCGCTAAATTTAAAAAATGGCTTGGCCTCAATTAGGCGGGTTTTCCTGACTACATGGCGAAATCCTGCTGTAGCTGATGAGTGGGAAACCCTGAGTTGTCTGGAATTTAAATCCAGTAGTTTTTAAGTGGCCAGAATTAAAGGCTGGCTGAGCTTTATTATTGAGGTGATTTTTTGGCAAGGATACTGTAATGAATGAAAAAATCTCCGGACAGGTGACTGAACCCGTTTCGGCTCGCACCAAAGAACCGACCTCGGCGCGAATGAAAACGTTTGTCGAGTGGTCTGATGCTTTAAGCATTGGCGTTGAGACCATCGACGAGCAGCATAAGGGTTTGGTGGCTATGTTGAACGAGATGTATGAGGGTATTAATGGCGGATGGGGTAGAAAGGCCCGCGATGAGGTTCTAGATAAATTGGTTTCCTATACAGTCGTTCATTTTGAAACGGAAGAGAGCCTCATGGAGGCATCGCATTACCCGGAGGAGAAAGAGCACAGGCAGCGCCACGCGAAGCTTATTCAGATGGTTGGGGAATACATCGAAAAGTATAACGAAGATCCAAATGCCTCTAACTATGATTTATTGTTTTTTCTTAAGCGATGGCTGGTTGATCATATCCAGAGGGATGATAAGCTTTTAGGTCAGCATCTGCTCAAGAAAGGAGTATCCAACTCTCTGGGGGAAAACATCAGGGCGCTGCTCTCCAGAATCAAGAACTGGTTTATCTCCAGTAATTAAAGAATTTAGAAGCCTACTGAAAAAACTCAGTTGAAGATTAACAGAAGAGATACGCTTGCTCCTAAGTACTTTGCCAAAAGTTCGAGCTTTCTATATGAGGGTAACATATTGAAAATACTACATCAAAATACTGGACAGCTTAGGTTATAAGCCACGCGCTTCTCGAACGCGCTCATAGGCCGCCGTGATTTCACGAGTTTTTTCGGTCGCTTGCAGTATCTCCGTTGGGGAACTGTTATCAGCCGCCAATTTATCGGGATGATGGCGTTTGAGCAGGCGACGATAAGCGAGCTTGATTTGCTCCGGATTGGCGCTAGGCTTCAAACCCAGCACGGTATACGCCTGCGCTAGGGAGTTGACAGCGGTGGTAGGTCGGCGGTTATAGGTCTGTTGATCGTTGGACTGCGCCGATCCGGTGTGGTGGCCTTGGGCTTGTTCCTGCGCCCAGCGCTGCGCGCGAAATAACGTGTGCATGGCTTCAAACTGTAAGCGGGCGAGACCGAGCCGCTCGGCAATGGCCGACAGGCGCGCTTGCGTTTGTGGGTGCAAGGTACCGTCGGCGTAAGCCAGGTTCAGCAGCATCACCAACAAACGCTGCGCCAACGCTGGGCGGCTGTGGTAACTGTTGCGAAAACTGGCCAGTACGGCCTCAGCGACAAAAGCAGGCTGTTTGCCCTCGGTAAAACAATCAATTGCGGCACGACGCTGGCTGGCGCTGAGTTGCAGGCGCTCCATCATAGCGCGGGTGACGGCGATTTCCTGCTCCGAGACCCGGCCATCAGCCTTGGCGACGTAGCCCATTAATTGGAAGGTCGTCGCTAGAAAGTCGCTGCGAGAGCGTTCATCGCTAACCGCTTCGGGCCGCTCAGCCTTTCGTGCTTCTTCCAGGTTGTGGCCGACCGCCGCGCCAAATAGCGCTCCAAGGGGACCACCGACCATGAAGCCAAAGGTTCCACCAAACACTTTTCCCCACACGATAGATGTTTCGACCTCGCCGCTGGATTTTGAACTGACGCCTTTGCTTAACGGCGCTACCTGTGGGTTTTGGCGCTCACGTCGGTAGCGCGCCGCTGTTTAGCTTTTCAGATAAATGGCGTCATCGTAGGTTTTTAGCCAATCCGGTTTCAAGCCAATCAATGCTGTAATCAGCATGCCGTTGAGCAAGCCTTCTGGAAACAGATACAACGGCAAAAATGGCAGATACTCATCGCTGATGCGGGCGAAGGAGTAGACCTCAGCGGTGACCAACAGTAAGACCAACGCCAGCACCGCCGCTCCCGCCGCCACCATAGCGTTGAAGTAGGCGCATAAAAAAATATAAATAAACAAATGATGGGGCAAGTAGCGATAAACCAGGGTGTACACCCCGTAACTGACCGAGAGGGGCAGCACGCCCAGCAGCAACGCATTGATCGCAAGAGCAGTCCAATCCCCGTTCAACACAGTGAGCGCTACAACGACAAGGCTCACGCCGATCACGCCGAACGACCAGCCGAACATCAGGGTATACGCAGTGACACCCAGAAAGTGAAAGCCTAACGCTGGACGGACGCCAACCTCAAAGGTCCACACCAGAAACAAGACTGCCGATGCGCCCAGAAACACCTGCTGGCGGCGTGAATCGCTCAGCAGCAAGCGCCAGGGCGCGCTGCGCAGCGCTTGCACCACCACCACTAGCCAAACAAAGTAGGCGAACAGCGACAGATCGCTGGGAAGTAACGCATCCGTGAGGTTCATGTGGGGCAAGACCGTCGCTGGGACTTAGGCGTTTGAGCGTTCGTTTTAGCGAGGCGGGGGTTGAACGCGCTGTGGCATGATTGTTCCGTCCCGCCAGAGGCAAGCATGGGTAGAATGGGCGTTGTGTTTTCTTGTTTTCTTGAGGAGTCGTTCCTTGATGCTCACATCCACTGTTGCCCCGCCTGAAATCACCCGGTTGCCGCTCATCTACCGCGGCAAGGTCCGCGACCTGTACGCCGTGGACGATCAGCATCTCCTGATGGTCGCCAGTGACCGACTCTCTGCCTTTGACGTGATCTTGCCCACGATAATTCCCGGCAAGGGCGCGGTTTTGACGGCGGTTTCCAATTTCTGGTTCACACGCACCCACCCTATCATACCCAATCATCTGCATCTGGCGACTAAAACCCTACCGGAAGCTTTGCCGGATCCGGCCGAGCGCGCCTTAGTTGCGGATCGGGCCGTGGTGGCCCGGCGGCTGCGCGGCCTGCCGGTGGAGGCGATTGTCCGTGGTTACCTGATCGGTTCGGGGTGGAAGGATTATCAGCAGACTGGCAGGGTGTGCGGCCTGGTGTTGCCAGCGGGTTTGCGCCTGGCGGAGCGCTTGCCGGAGCCGCTTTTTACCCCTTCCACCAAGGCGGCGCTGGGCAGTCATGATGAAAACGTCACTTTTGACCAAGTTGCCGGATTGATCGGCCAGGAGCTGGCGGAGCAGGTGCGGCAAACCAGCCTGCGCTTGTATCGGGAAGCGGCGGATTACGCCCTGGCGCGGGGTATCATCATCGCTGACACCAAATTTGAATTCGGCTTAGATGAGCAGGGGCGTCTGGTGTTGATGGATGAGGTGCTCACGCCAGATTCTTCGCGCTTTTGGCCCGCCGACCATTACCACCCCGGCCTGAATCCGCCCAGCTTTGATAAGCAGTTTGTGCGTGATTATCTGGAGACACTGGATTGGAACAAGCAACCGCCGGGGCCGGAGTTACCGCCGGAGATTGTAGCGCGCACAGTCGCTAAATACCGCGAGGCCCTGGAACGGCTGACGGGGACCCCTGGCCTTTAAGGGCGGCGCTGACCAAACCAGAGAGGCCTGAGAGCTGTTTCCCCTCGCCATCTCGCTGGACGAGGGGTTTGGTTGCGGCGCTGGGACCGCGCCGTCAGGTATTGATCTTGTGGAGGGCGCGCCCGTGCACGGCCAGCGCTGCTTCGTGCACGGCTTCGTACAAGGTGGGGTGGGCGTGAATCGTGCGAGCCAGGTCTTCGCTGCTGGCTTGGAATTCCAGCGCTAATACCGCTTCCTGCACCAGCTCGGAGGCAAACGGTCCGATGATATGGCAGCCCAGCAAGGTATCGGTGGTGGCGTGCGCCAGGATCTTGACCAAGCCCGTGGTGGCTTCCATGGCCTTGGCGCGGCCGTTGGCGCTGAACGGGAAGGTGCCGACCTTATAGGGAATTCCCTCGGTCTTGAGGGTTTGCTCGGTTTTGCCCACCCAGGCGATTTCCGGATTGGTATAAATGACCCACGGAATAGCGTCGTAGTTGAGGTGGCCATGTTGGCCGGCAATGTTCTCGGCTACCATGATGCCTTCCTCGGAACCCTTGTGCGCCAGCATCGGCCCGCGTGTCACATCGCCAATGGCGTATACGCCCGGCAGATTGGTTTCGCAGATTTCGTTAGCGTGGATGTAGCCGCGCTCGTCCAGGAGTAAATTGGCCTCGGGGGCGGCGATGCCATCGGTATTGGGGCGACGCCCGACCGAGACCAGCAGCTTGTCCACCGTCATTTCATGATCGCCCTCCTTGTCCCGAAAGCGGATTTTGACCCCGTTGCCGAGCTTCTCGGTGGCCATGACCCGTGTTCCCAGTCGGATATCCAGACCCTGTTTGCGGAATTGGCGCAGGGCATCGCGGGCGATCTGCTGATCGGCCAGGGCGAGAAAGTCCTCAACCGCCTCCAGCATGATGACATTGGCTCCCATCCGGTTCCACACACTACCCAATTCCAGGCCAATGACCCCAGCGCCGATAACGCCTAGCGTTTGGGGCGCTTGACGGAAATCCAAGGCACCAGTCGAATCGACGATCAAACCCTCGGTATTATCGACCGGCGCAGCGGCAAGTGAAATCGGCAGGGAGCCCGTGGCGATAATCACCTGGTCAGCCCCGATCACCTCCACCGCACCTTGCCGGTCGGTGATCTCAATCTGGCGGCCTGCCAACAGCTTACCGTGGCCCTGGAGCCATTCGACCCCATTGGCTTTGAACAGCGCGCTGATGCCATTGGTGAGTTGCAGTACGATGTCTTCCTTGCGCGCCATCATCTGATTCAGATCGAGTCGGACGCCGTCGACATGAATGCCGTGCGCGTCTAGGCCGTGGCGGAGGCGATGGTAGTGCTCGGAGGATTCCAGCAGGGTTTTGGAGGGGATGCAGCCCACATTCAAACAGGTGCCGCCCAGGGCTGGGTCGCCTTTGAAATTGATCCACTTTTCCACGCAGGCGGTTTCCAAACCGAGCTGCGCGCAGCGGATCGCCGCCACATAGCCGGCGGGACCGCCACCGATGACGACCACATCGTAAGTCTTTGCCATGCTGCCCCCAAATGCCAGTGAATGTTCGTAGGTGTAATAGAACGGGAAAAACGCCTACCGCACGTCCAGCAGAGTAGGAACGGCAGGAGGCCGTTGAACAGCGCGCGGGCATAGCGCTAGCCGATCGCCACGCCGCGCGCGCGGTGGCTACGCCTAAACTTGTAGTACCAAGCGAGCTGGATCTTCGATGCATTCCTTGACCGTGACCAGGAAGGTCACTGCTTCGCGGCCGTCGATAATCCGATGGTCATAAGAATGGGCGACATACATCATCGGTCGGATGAGCACTTGACCGTTCTCCGCCACTGGCCGATCTTTGGTGGCGTGCATGCCCAGAATACCGCTTTGCGGCGGATTGAGGATCGGCGTAGACATCAGCGAACCGAACACGCCGCCGTTGGTGATGGTGAAGGTGCCGCCGGTCATATCCTCGACGGTCAGTGTGCCTTCCTTCGCCTTTTGACCGAACTCGCCAATGGTTTTTTCGATCTCGGCCAGACTCATTTGATCGGCGTCGCGCAGAATTGGCACCACCAGCCCGCGCGGCGACGACACCGCGATGCCGATATCGTAGTAACCGTGATAAATGATGTTGTTACCGTCAATCGAGCCGTTGACCGCTGGATAGCGCTTGAGCGCCTCGACCACCGCCTTGACGAAAAAGCCCATAAAGCCGAGCTTCACGCCGTGTTTCTTGTCGAACTCGTCCTTGTAGCGGTTGCGCAGATCCATCACCGGTTTCATGTTGATTTCGTTGAAGGTGGTCAACATGGCGGTGCTGTTTTTCGCCATCAACAAGCGCTCGGCGATCCGGGCGCGCAAGCGGGTCATCGGCACCCGCTGCTCCAGTCGGCCTTGCGCATCAGGCGGCGCGGCTAGCGGGGTTGGAGCCGATGACGTGATTTTGGGCGCGGTGGGTGCTGAGCTTGAGACGGGTCGGACCGGTTGACCCCCGTCCAAAAACGCTAGAACGTCAGCTTTGGTGACCCGGCCGCCGCGTCCGCTGCCCGCTACCTTGGCGATATCCAACCCATGTTCAGCCGCCAGGCGGCGCACCGCGGGACTCAAACCATCCAGATCGGCTTCAGCGACGGCTGCCGCTGGTGCGGTGGACACGGGGGCGGCCGACGCAGCCGACGGCTCCGCAGATTGGTCGGCTGCCCCCTCCTGCAAGGTTGCAATCACATCGCCGGTGGTGACGACTGCACCTTCCTGGCGCAAAATCTCGCCGAGCACGCCATCAGCGGGTGCCGGGATGTCGAGCACCACCTTATCGGTTTCCAAATCCACCAGGTTTTCCCCTCGTTTTACTGCCTCCCCCGGTTGTTTCTTCCAGTTGACGAGCGTGCCGTCGGAGACGGATTCGGGCAGGGAGGGGACTTTCACTTCGATGGTCATCTTCTGTATTCCCTTGGGTTCCGGGTCATTATTTGATCTGGGTCGCGGTGGTTACTGGCCCAGAGCTTCGTTCACAAGCTGTTGTTGCTGTTCAACATGAACGCTGTAATAGCCTACCGCCGGCGAGGCCGAATGCGGTCGGCCAGCGTAGCGGAGCTTCAGCCGGGGCGGCAAGTCCCGATCCAGATGGTGCAGGCTTTCAAACCAAGCGCCTTGATTTTTTGGCTCTTCCTGGCACCAGACCAGATGGCTCAGATTTGGGTAGCGTGCGATCTCGGCGGTGTAGAGGTCCTGTGGGAACGGATAAAGTTGCTCAATGCGAATAATGGCCACATGCGTCAGCTTGCGCTCGCGGCGGGCTTCCAACAAATCGTAAAAAACCTTGCCGCTGCACGCGACCAGCCGGGTGATCTGGGCCGGATCGTGGGGGTCGATCTCCGGGATGACTTCCTGAAAGCGGCCTTCGGTCAAATCTTCCAGGTTATTTACCGCCAGCCGGTGCCGCAGCAAACTCTTGGGGCTCATCACGATCAGCGGCTTACGGAAGTTGCGCCGCATCTGCCGGCGCAGCATGTGGAAGCATTGCGCGGGCGTCGAGGGCACCACTACCTGCATGTTGTTCTCGGCGCATAACTGTAGATAGCGCTCCAAGCGAGCTGAAGAATGCTCCGGGCCTTGGCCTTCGTAACCGTGCGGCAACAGCATCACCAGGCCGCACAACCGACCCCACTTGGTCTGGCCGGAGGAGATGAACTGGTCGACCACCACCTGAGCGCCATTGGCGAAGTCGCCGAACTGCCCTTCCCACACGATCAGTCCGTTCGATTCGGCGGTGGCGTAGCCGTATTCAAAACCCAAAACGGCTTCTTCGGACAGAATGGAGTCGATGACGATAAAGTTGGGCTGGTCAGAAGACAGGTTCATCAATGGCACATAGCTGGTGCCATCTTTCTGGTTGTGCAAGACCGCGTGGCGGTGAAAGAAGGTGCCGCGCCCGCAATCCTGGCCGGAAATCCGCACCTGGTAGCCCTCTTTAAGCAAACTGGCGTAGGCTAGATTTTCAGCAAAACCCCAATCCAGCGGCAGCGCGCCGGCCGCCATCTTGCGCCGATCGTCCATGATTTTGGCGACGCGAGGATGCATTTCGAAACCTTCCGGTAGTTTTAACAACTGCTCGGTGAGATCGCGGACAGTTTCCAGCGGTATGGCGGTATCGACTGGCAGGGTCCAGTCCTCTTGGGTGAACGGCGACCAGTCGATGGAGTAGGGGCCTTTGGCGTGTGGCAGCGTGGGGCGGGACACTTGCCGACCGGCATCCAGGTTAGCGCGGTATTGCGCCTGCATCTCCTGAAAGTCCGCTTCACTAAGGACCCCCTCGCCGATCAATTTCTCGGCGTACAGGATTGCCGTGGTTTTCCGCGCTCGAATCTTGCCGTACATCATCGGCTGGGTGGCGGCCGGTTCATCGGCTTCGTTGTGGCCCAGACGACGGTAGCAAATCATGTCGATCACCACGTCCTTGTTGAAGGTCATCCGGTATTCCAGCGCCAGCCGGGTCACGAACAACACCGCTTCGGGATCATCGCCGTTCACATGAAAAATCGGCGCTTGCACCATCTTGGCCACATCGGTGCAATACATCGCCGAGCGGGTGTCCAGCGGGTTGCTGGTGGTAAAGCCGATTTGGTTGTTAATGACGATGTGCACAGTGCCGCCGGTGCGATAGCCACGGACCTGGGAGAACTGGAAGGTCTCCATGTTGACGCCTTGCCCGGCGAAGGCGGCGTCGCCGTGGATCAGCAGCGCCATCACCGCATTGAACGGCGGCGTTTCTGCACCGGGTTCGCGCCGCCGCTCCATGCGGGCGCGCACCGAGCCTTCAACGACCGGGTTGACGATTTCCAGATGCGAAGGGTTGAACGCGAGCGCCAGGTGCAGCGCGCCGCCCGGCGTTTGCACGTCCGAAGAAAAACCCATGTGATATTTCACGTCGCCGGTGCTGCCGACGCGCCGTTTGCCTTCAAACTCGTCGAACAGCTCGCTGGGCAGTTTGCCGATGATATTGACCAGCACGTTCAGGCGACCGCGATGGGCCATGCCCATGATGATTTCCTGCACGCCCTGCCCCCCGGCTTGCTGGATTAGTTCATCCATCATGGGGATCAGACTCTCACCGCCTTCCAGCGAAAAGCGCTTCTGCCCCACATAGCGGGTGTGCAGATAACGCTCCAGGCCTTCGGCGGCTACCAGCCAGTGCAGCAATTGCCTGCGCTGTTCGGCGCTCAAGTCGAGCCGGGCGCGCTGCCCTTCCAGCCGCTTTTGAATCCAGCGCTTCTCCGCCGTCTCGTTGATGTGCATGTATTCCGAGCCGACCGAACCGATATAGGCATCGCGCAACAGGTTCATGATCTCGCGCAGAGTCCACTGCGAGGGAGCGACCAGCGAACCGGTGTTGAAGGAAGACGCCATGTCGGCTTCGCTCAAGCCGTGATAGCCGGGGTCCAGTTCCGGCACCGGCGGCCGATTGCGCAATTTCAGAGGATCGAGATCGGCGGCCTTATGGCCTCGGGTCCGATAGGCGTTGATGATCCGCAACACCGCCGCCTGCTTTTCGGCCGCCGCCGGACTGAGCACCTGCACCCGCCCCACGCCCGCTTGCGGTTGCAGCGCCAATTGGGCGAAGGAATCGCGGATGGGGCCGTGCGCGACATCACGCGCACCCTGGGTCTGCGCCTCTAGATCCCGAAAATACTGTCGCCAATGATCGCTGACCGATTCGGGATCGCTCAGGAAACTTTCGTACAGATCTTCGATGAAAGCCGCGTTGCCGCCGAACAAGGGCGAACTCTGGCGAAATTCCTCAATGAGAGTGGTCATGGGTGTTGATCGACTTCCCGGTGGTGGAGGGTAGCCATGGTCAAGGGCCATGGATGGAAAGGTTCCTGGCGCGGGGCGCGGCGGGAACGGTGGCCATGCCAGAGCGGACACGCACCGGTATCCGACTGGCAACCCTGCCGGTCCTGTCGCCTATCGGCGCAGCTGGGACGATAGCTAGGCTGACTGGAAGCCATGATGCTAATGCAGCGCCTTGCGTTTAGCGATTACATCTCATGAAACTATAAAATTATAGCGATGGCCTAGGCGGGGATAAACCCGCAATCCGTTTGGGCTATGCGTGTCCGGCGGGTAGAGAATGGAGAACGCGGCGGATTGGATGGTTCCCCCTCTGTCCGATATTTTTGCCACAGGAACAGGGCTGCGCTACATTTTCCGCGATGACCTCGTTACTGGCGCGGTCAGTGTGGCGGCGGAAGGGGCTAAAACAACCCGCTCCGCCCTTTGGCTTCACTGTGATTATTTAAGGAGGGAATCGCGATGGTTGCTACCCATTCGCGTGCGCAGGAATCGCCCGTCTATCAGCCCGTCCCCGGCGAGGCCTACATGGGCAGCGCCCAGCTAGAGCACTTTCGCCAGGCGTTGCTGGAGTGGAAACAGAGCTTGCTGGATGAAGTAAACCGCACGGTCAACCACATGCAGGACGAGTCCACCACATTCCCCGATCCGAACGACCGCGCTACCCAGGAAGAAGAATTTAGCTTAGAACTGCGCACCCGTGACCGGGAGCGCAAGTTGCTCAAGAAGATCAATGAATCCCTCGCCCAGATTGATAACGGCGATTATGGCTATTGCGAAGCCTGCGGCGTGGAGATCGGTTTGCCGCGCATGTTGGCCCGGCCGACCGCTACCCTGTGCATTGATTGCAAGATGCTGGAGGAAATTAAAGAAAAACAAGGCGGCTGATCGCCTGCTCCCCTTGCCGACCGCCGCAGGCTCTCCATGACGGCGGTCTCGTTGGTCGGTGCGGTACGGGGTCGTTTCGCGCCTTCTCCCACCGGCCCGCTGCACTTCGGTTCGCTGGTCGCTGCGCTGGGGAGCTTTCTGGAGGCGCGGCGGCGCGGCGGCGAGTGGCTGCTACGCATTGAAGATGTGGATACGCCGCGCACCGTACCCGGTGCGGCGGATGCCATTCTGCGCGCCTTAGAGCGGTATGGTTTATGGTGGGACGGGCCAGTGACCTATCAAAGCCAGCGCACTGGCCTGTATCAAGCTGCGTTGGAGCATTTACGGAGCGCGCAGTGGATCTATCCCTGCGGCTGTAGTCGCCGGGACCTGGTCTCCGGTCCGCGTGGCGTGGATGGCGCACCGCGCTATCTGGGCAACTGTCGCCATGGCCTACGCTCGACCGGTCGGCCTTGCGCCCTGCGCCTGCGGGTGAGCGCTGCACCGATCTCCTTTCGCGATGCCCTGCAGGGTGAGCGTTGCCAATGTCTGGAACACGAGGTGGGCGATTTTGTCCTGCGCCGCGCTGACGGTTGTTTCAGCTATCAACTGGCTGTTGTGGTGGACGATGCGGATCAGCACATCACCCAGGTGGTGCGCGGCGCGGATCTGCTGGACTCGACACCCCGTCAGATTTACCTCCAGCGCTTGTTAGCGTTAGCCACGCCAGAATACGCGCATTTGCCGGTAGCGCTGAACCGCCGTGGCCACAAGCTAAGCAAGCAAACCGGAGCCGCGCCGTTGGCTGAGGACAATCCCGGTCCTACGCTCTGGGCCGCGTTGCGCTTTTTAGGACAACAACCCCCGCTGGAGTTGGCGAATGCACCGGCTGCCACCCTGATTTCCTGGGCTGTAAAGCACTGGCGCCTGAGCGCGGTGAACCCGATAGGAGCCGGAAATCGCGTATTAGGGGACGGATTTGGCCACCCACTGGCGCGCCATTAACTGAAACAGCTCAACCTATGGTCTAAACTGAAAATTCCCGAACCGGTATTTGCGTGGAGTGCGGGCTAGCGTCTCCAGCCGTCCACGGAGAATTTCACCACTGTTGTCCTTACCCTTTCGCCATGCTCATCAAAGGAGAAACACAATCATGTCCGATGCCAAGGTCTATCCCGTTCCCGCTGCCGTCGCCGCCCACGCCTGGATCAACGACGCGAAATATCAAGAAATGTATCAACGCTCGGTCGATGACCCGGAAGGGTTTTGGGCGGAGCAGGCCAATCAGTTCGTCACTTGGTTCAAGCCCTGGAATAAAGTGCTGGATTGGGATTTCACCAAGGGCTATATCCGTTGGTTTGAGGGGGGTCAGCTCAACGTCAGCTATAACTGCCTGGATCGGCACCTGGCGACGCGCGGCGATCAGGTCGCCATCATCTGGGAAGGCGACAACCCCGCCGAAGACAAGAAAGTCACTTACAAGCAACTGCATGAGGAAGTTTGCAAGTTCGCTAACGTTCTAAAGAACCTGGGCGTGAAGAAGGGCGACCGCATCTGCATCTACATGCCGATGATTCCTGAAACCGCCGTCGCCATGTTGGCCTGCACCCGTATTGGCGCTATTCATTCCATTGTCTTTGGAGGGTTCTCGCCGGATTCGTTGAAGGACCGCATCATCGACGCGACTTGCAACGTAGTCATCACCTCTGACGAAGGTTTGCGCGGCGGGCGTAAGGTGCCGATGAAGGCCAACGCCGACAAGGCCCTGCAAAGTACCCCCAGCGTGAAAAAGATGGTGGTGGTCAAGCGCACCGGCGGCAATGTCGCCTGGGTCGAGGGCCGCGATGTGTGGTATCACGACCTCATGGCCAAGGCCTCCGCCGATTGTCCGGCGGAACCCATGGACGCCGAGGATCCGCTGTTCATCCTCTATACCTCAGGCTCCACCGGCAAGCCCAAGGGTGTGCTGCACACCACCGGCGGCTATCTGCTGCACACCGCGATTACACATAAATATATTTTCGATTATCACGACGGCGATATTTACTGGTGTACCGCCGATGTGGGTTGGGTCACTGGCCATTCCTACATCGTTTACGGCCCGCTGGCCAACGGCGCGACCTCGATCATGTTCGAAGGCATCCCCACTTACCCCGACGCAGGCCGGTTCTGGCAGGTGGTGGATAAGCACCAAGTCAACACTTTCTACACCGCGCCGACCGCCATTCGCTCGCTGATGCGCGAAGGCGAAGGTCCGGTCAAGGCCGCCTCGCGCAAGAGTCTGCGGCTGTTGGGTTCGGTGGGCGAGCCGATCAACCCGGAAGCCTGGGAGTGGTATTACCACAATGTCGGCGATGGCCGCTGCCCGATCGTGGACACCTGGTGGCAGACCGAAACCGGCGGCATTCTGATCACTCCCTTGCCGGGAGCCATCGCGCTCAAACCCGGTTCCGCCACCCGGCCGTTCTTCGGGGTGTGTCCGGCCCTGGTCGATGCCGAGGGTAATTTCCTGGAAGGCGCAACCGATGGCAACCTAGTCATTACTCGGCCGTGGCCGGGCATGATGCGCACCGTGTATGGCGATCATCAGCGGTTCATTGAGACCTATTTCTCGATGTACAAGGGCCTCTATTTCACCGGCGATGGCGCGCGCCGCGATGCCGACGGCTATTGGTGGATCACCGGTCGGGTGGATGACGTGATCAACGTGTCTGGGCACCGCATGGGCACCGCCGAGGTCGAATCGGCGCTGGTGCTGCATCCGGCGGTCGCCGAGGCGGCGGTGGTCGGCTTCCCGCACGACATCAAGGGCCAGGGCATCTACGCCTACGTCACCCTGAAAGTCGGCGTGGAACCGACCGAGGCGCTGCGCAAGGAATTGATCGCCCACGTCCGCAAGGAAATCGGCCCGATCGCCTCGCCGGATGCGCTGCAATGGGCACCCGGTCTGCCCAAGACCCGCTCCGGCAAGATCATGCGCCGCATTCTGCGCAAGATCGCCGCCAACGAAGTGGATCAACTGGGTGATACCTCCACCCTGGCCGATCCGACCGTCGTCACCGATTTGGTTGATAATCGCGCGGTGAAGTAGCGGGTTCCCTGAAATACTAATACCCAGCAGATGGTCGTTGTAGGGCGGGTTAGCGAAGCGGAACCCGCCGAAACCGGAACCGTGTAAGGCGGGTTAGGGGCTGACACCCCCCAACCCGGCTTACGCTTCTTGCGAGCTGGGGAATGCTGGGGCGTTTGCGCCAAGCTGGGGTAAACCGGGAGCAATCGGTGCAGGGCAAGCTGTTCACCCAGGATTTTTTGCGGGAAGGCATCCGGGAAACGGACGCCTGGCAGCGCCTGGACCCCGACGAGTTGAGCCGCTTCCGTGCCCGGATCGCGGCGATTTTCGGCGCCTTTCCCGTCGATAGCCAAGCCAACGAAGCGGTCACGGAAACCGAGATCATCTTTCCGGCGCTGGAAGCGCTGGGCTGGGCCTCTCTGCCGCAGCAAACGGCCTCCGGCAAGGGCCGCCAGGACGTGCCTGACGTGCTGCTGTTTGCCGACGCCGACGCCAAGCGGGCGGCGCTGGCGGAGCACGGGGACGCGCCACGCTACCGTCGTGGCGTCGCCATCGTCGAATGCAAGCGCTGGCAGCGCCCGCTGGATCGCGGCGACCGCACCGATCCCCTCGACGCGAACGCCCCGTCGAATCAGATGTTGCGCTATCTGAGCCGGGCGGAGGTGGCGTCAGAGCGGGCGATTCAGTGGGGCCTGCTGACCAATGGCCGGTATTGGCGGCTGTACTTTCAGGGCGCGCGTTCGCGTGCCGAGGAATTTTTGGAACTCGACCTGGCGCGGCTCGCCGGTATGAAAGGGCTGTCGGCGGATTTTTTCGACCCCGCCAGCCTGGACGCCGCCCATTTCCTCGCCGTGTTTTACCTGCTGTTTAGCCCCGTCGGTTTCGCTCCCCAGCCCAGCGACCCCGAAAACCGCGCCTTTCTCGCCATCGCCCTGGCGGAAACCCGGCGCTGGGAGGAGCGCGTTTCCCAGGATTTGGGGGCGTTGGTCTTCGAGCGGCTGTTTCCGCGTCTGGTCGCGGCCATTGCCGGGCACGATCCGGCGGCGTCCAGGCCGCATACAGCGGATTACCTGGACGCCGTGCGCCGCGCGGCGCTGATCCTGCTCTACCGTCTGTTGTTCATCCTCTACGCCGAAGACCGTAACCTGCTGCCGATCCGCGACCCGCGCTATCACCACTATTCCCTGTGCGTCATCCGCCAGAAGATCGCGCGGCATCTGGACGCAAACGCCGTCTTCAGCGCCAGCGCCGGGCGCTGCTACCGCGCTCTCAAAGACCTGTTCCAGATCATCGGCCAGGGCGATGCTTCGCTCGGCGTACCGCCCTACAACGGCGGTCTGTTTGACGACTGCGCCCATGCCCTGCTGGAACGCCTGACTCTGCCCGACGCGGTGCTAGCCGAGTTAATCGACGGCCTGTCGCGCCGTTCGGTGGGACAGGAGCGCCGCTGGATCAATTACCGCGATCTGTCGGTGCAACAGTTGGGCTCCATCTACGAGCGCTTGCTGGAATACCGGGTGGTTGCCGACGGCGCTGGCCAAATCCGGGTCGGTCCCACCGTGTTCGCTCGCAAGGGCAGCGGCAGCTATTACACCCACGATGATTTGGTGCAACTGCTCATCCGGCAAACGGTCGGCCCCCTGCTCGCCGAGCGGGCGGAGGCTTTCGAGCGCCAGGTGGAGGCGCTGGCTCGCCAGCGTTCGCCCAAGCCGCCGCAACGCTGGCGCGACTTGCAGGACCATGATCCCGCCGCTGCCATCCTGGAGTTGAAAATCTGCGACCCGGCGATGGGCAGCGGGCATTTTCTGGTCAGTCTGGTGGACTATCTGGCCGATCAAATCCTGGAGCGGATGGCTGATAGCACCGCACGAGTGCATTGGGCGGACGCCGCCGAACCCTACGTGTCGCCCCTGGCGCGGCGCATCGCCGACATCCGCGCACGCATTCTGGCCTCGTCGCAAGCGCACGGCTGGACCGTCGATCCGGCGCAGCTCGACGATCGCCATATCGTGCGGCGCATGATCCTGAAGCGGGTGATTTTCGGGGTGGACAAGAACCCGATGGCGGTGGAGCTGGCCAAGCTCGCGCTGTGGCTGCACACCTTCACGGTCGGGGCACCGCTGTCGTTTCTCGATCATCATCTGCGCGTCGGCGATGCCCTGTACGGCGAGCGGGTCGATACGATGCTGGACGGGTTGCGCGCGTTCGGCGCCCTGTTTCAAATAAACGAGCTGGCCCGGATCGCGGTCGCCACCGCCAGCATGAACCAGATCGCCGATCTGACCGATGTGGACATCGCCGAGGTTCACCAGTCCCGGCATCTGTTCGAGCAGATCGACGCGGAACTCGCGCCGCTGCGCAAGCTGCTGGATTTTTGGCAGGCGTTGCGCTGGTTGCCCGCGAACGATCCGGTTCGGCAACGCGGCTGGGCCGATTTGGCGTCGGGGCGTTTCGGGGATGTGATCGACGTAATCAACGCTGGCTCGGTGGTCACTGGAGACCCCGCCAGCGACGAGGCATGGACGATCCAGGCATTGCTGCGGCAAGCCCGCGAACTGGCCGAGCAGGAAGGCTTTCTATCCTGGGCCATCGCGTTTCCCACGGTTTGGCGTCATCTGGACAGCGGCCAGCCGCAAGGCGGTTTCGACGCCATCATCGGCAATCCGCCGTGGGACCGGATGAAACTCCAGGAAGTGGAATGGTTCGCCGCGCGCCAGCCGGAGATCGCCCACGCGGTGCGCGCCGCCGACCGCAAGCGGTTGATCGGTCAGTTGGAAAAAGCGGGCGATGGCGTGTGGCTGGAGTATCAGCAGGCCAGGAACCGGGCCGAGACCGCCGCCCGGCTCGCGCGGGACAGCGGCGAGTATCCGCTGTTGTCCGGCGGCGACGTGAACCTGTATGCGCTGTTCGTGGAACGGGCGCAAAGCCTGGTGCATGACCAGGGCATCGTGGGGTTGCTGACGCCTTCGGGGATCGCCGCGGACAAGGGTTCCAGCGCGTTTTTCAAAAGCATCGCCACCACGGAACGCTTGGCGGCGTTACTGGATTTCGAGAATCGGAAGGGTTTTTTCTCTGATGTCGATAGCCGCTTCAAGTTCTGCACTCTGGTGTTCGGCGGGGCCAAGCGCGCCTTCGCCGAAACGCGCTGCGCCTTTTTTCTCCACGCGGTGGCGGAACTCGACGAGCCGCAACGCTCCTTCGCCTTGAGCGCGGCGGACTTCGCTGCCGTCAATCCCAACACCGGCACCGCGCCGATTTTCCGCCAGCGGCGGGACGCCGAGATCACCAGGGCCATCTACGGCCGTTGCCCGGTGCTGGTGGACCGGCGCAGCGATCCGCCCCGGCAGGTCTGGCCGGTGCGTTACCTGCGCATGTTCGACATGACCAATGACTCCCACTTGTTCAAACGGCGGGATGAACTGGAGGCGGCGGGATTTTATCCGGTGGGGGGCAACCGCTGGCGCAAGGGGCAGGAGGAGTATGTGCCGTTGTATGTGGGGCGTATGATTCATCAATACGATCACCGAGCGGCGGGTGTCGAAGTCAACGAGGCGAGCTTGCATAATCCGGCGCTAAGCAGTGCCGTAACAATCGCAGAAAAGCGAGACATTAATTTTGCGCCATTCCCTCAATACTGGGTTCCTCGTGACAAAATGTCTTGCAATTACCAAAGATGGGTTATTGGCTTTCGTGATGTGGCTCGCGCAACAGATATACGAACTTTGATAGCCGCTATCATCCCTTTCCCAAGCGCAGGTAACAAACTGCCCCTGCTTCTACCGTTAGATAATGGGCATGAAAGCTACAGGAATTTTGCCCCGTTACTTTTGGCAAATCTTAATTGCTATTCGCTCGATTATGTACTGCGACAAAAGCTTCATAGCACTAATGTCAATTGGTACATCCTCGAACAAATACCACTGATTCCACCCCAAAAATTTGAAGATTCCATCGGCGCCTACAAAATCGCCGACTTCATCCGCTCACAAGTCCTCCGCCTCAGCTACACCGCCGTGGACCTAAGACCCTTCGCCACCGACATGGGCTACGAGGGCGAGCCGTTCGTTTGGGACGAAGACGACCGCCGACACCGGCTGGCGCGACTGGACGCCTTGTTCTTCCATCTCTACGGCCTGGATCGAAACGACGCTGATTACATCCTCGCGCAGTTCCCCATCGTGCGCGAGCAGGACGAAAAGCAGTTCGGCCGCTATCTCACCCGAGATTTGATTCTCGCCTACCTGAACGCGGTCGCGGCGGGCGATTTGGAGACCGTGGTGGAGGTTCTCTAGGCATCTCCCTTGGCTTTAAGGAGGCAGGCCGGGAACATCGCCAGGCGGCATCATCCGGCCGCGAGCCACCGGAACCCAGCCATCGCATGTTTCGTGGCGGCGGGCGTTCCGTGGGTTTTATTCTCTTAAGACAGAGAGCCACCAATCCTTCGCCTTCGGCGAAGCATTCTAGAAACGCGGCGCAGCGCGTTCGCCTGTTCCCGGCCATCAAGCGCGCGCTAGGCGAGAAAGGTGGGCTGAGCCGCTTCGACAACGCAGCAGGTCTCGGCCATGCCCAGCCGCGCCGCCTCCGCCAGCCGTTCCAGGCTGCGCGGGGCCAGCTCGCCCGCCCCGCGTGTGCGCTCATCCCGAATTTCCGCACGATCAAGGTTGAATTGTGCGAGGGTCATTGTCCAAAATTCATTGGTTGATGATTGAATAAAGTCGGCCTTGCAACCGGTGACCCGCCATCCCACGCTTCAGCAGGAGACCAGCCATGAGCGATGTTGATCCCATTATCGGCAACTGGTATCGCAATCAGGATACCGGCAACGACTTTGAAGTCGTGGCGCTGGATGAGGAAGCGCAGACCATCGAAATCCAGTACGTCGATGGCGATGTGGAGGAACTGGAATTCGATGCCTGGTATGAGCTGCCCATCGACGCCATTGAGGCACCCGAAGACTGGTCCGGCCCCTTTGAACTGGAGCCGGACGAGCTGGGCTACGACGGGGATGAAGCCGACGCGCCGGACGCCGACGAGCTGAGCGATGAAGATGATCTGCTGGCCGACCGTGATGAGGATTAGGCCGAAGGATTCCAAGACGCTGTAGGGATTTCTGCGCCGCTGGTGGCGTAAGGCAGGGTGAGCTTATGCAAGATTCCGGCTGACAAACCGCGCAAAATCGCCATAATCGCCTCCATCGCGCGCTGCGATCCCTTGCCGCGTCTGGCCTAGCGAGCGAATCCCCCCGCCTGGAGAGCGTTCTATGAACTCACTGATTGTCTTCGATACCACCCTGCGCGACGGCGAACAAAGCCCCGGCGCGTCGATGACCAAGGAGGAAAAAGTCCGCATCGCCAAGATGCTGGAGCGGTTGCGGGTCGATGTCATTGAAGCCGGTTTTCCCATTGCCAGCCCCGGCGATTTTGAAGCGGTGCGGGCGGTGGCGCGGGCGGTTAAGGATAGCGTGGTCTGTGGGCTGGCGCGCGCCGCCGACGCCGACATCGACCGAGCCGGCGAGGCGCTCAAGGAAGCGGCGGCCTGTCGCGTCCACACCTTCATCGCCACCTCGCCCATCCATATGCAGATGAAACTGCGGATGGAGCCGGATCAAGTGGTGGAGCGGGCGGTTGAAGCCGTGCGCCGCGCCCGGCGCTGGACCGACGATGTGGAATTCTCTGCCGAGGACGCTGGCCGCTCGGAGCTGGATTTTCTGTGCCGGATTGTGGAAGCGGTGATTGATGCTGGCGCGCGCACCATCAACATTCCCGACACCGTGGGTTACAACGTACCTGAGCAGTTCGCCCATACCATCCGCAGCTTGCTCGAACGGGTGCCGAATGCCGATAAAGCTATTTTCTCGGTCCATTGCCACAACGATCTGGGACTTGCAGTGGCCAACTCGCTGGCGGCGGTGCTGGCCGGCGCGCGGCAAGTGGAATGCACCATCAACGGCTTAGGCGAGCGGGCCGGCAACGCCTCGCTGGAAGAAATCGTGATGGCGGTGCGCACCCGTCGCGATGTGTTCCAGTTGGAAACGCGCCTCGACACCACCCAAATCGTGCCAGCCTCGCGGCTGGTCGCCAACATCACCGGTTTTCCCGTGCAGCCCAATAAAGCCATCGTCGGCGCGAACGCCTTCGCTCACGAATCCGGTATTCACCAGGACGGCGTACTCAAGCACCGCGAAACCTACGAGATCATGCGCGCCGAGGATGTCGGCTGGTCCGCCAACCGCATGGTGCTCGGCAAGCACTCCGGCCGCAACGCCTTCCGCACCCGGCTGGAGGAACTGGGCGCGAGCTTCGCCTCCGAGGAAGAATTGAACGCCGCCTTCGCTCGCTTTAAGGAGCTGGCCGATAAGAAGCACGAGATCTACGACGAGGACTTGCAGGCCCTGGTCACCGACACCAACTTGATCGCGGAAAACGAACGGGCCCAGCTTCGCTATCTGCGCGTGTGCTCGGAAACCGGCGAAACCCCGAAAGCGCAAGTTACTTTGACGTTGGACGGTGTGGAACACAGCGCGACCGCCGAGGGCGGTGGTCCGGTGGACGCTTCGTTCAAGGCCATCGAGAGCATCCTGCAAACCGCTACCGACCTGCTGCTGTACTCGGTCAACAACATCACCAGCGGCACGGATTCGCAAGGCGAAGTGACGGTGCGGGTGGCCAAGGGTGGGCGCATCGTCAATGGTCAGGGCGCGGATACCGACATTGTCATCGCTTCGGCCAAGGCCTATATCAATGCCTTAAACAAGGTGCTGCACCCGACTGAACGCGCCCACCCGCAACTGTTGTAAGCCGACGATGGACAACGAGCTGCGGCGGCGTTATTTGGCGGCGCTGGATATTCCGCTGTGGGTGGCGCGCCAACCGGTGACAGCGCCCATGCAACCGGCACCCGTCCTGCCGGATTCCCCTCTCTCCGCAGCAGAGGGGCCGGGCGTAAGAGCCGCGATCGAGCAAGCGAGCGTCCCGTCGCCCAACGACGATTGGATGCCGCCGATGGACGACGCTTGGGAACCGATGACCGAAACCGGCGCTGAGACTCTCCTTGTCGCCCCGTCAAGCGTTACGAGTCGGGCGGCGCGCATCGTCCGGCTGGACTGGGGGCCATTGGCGGAGGAAGTCCGGCAATGCACCGCCTGCGGCTTGTGCTCCTCCCGTACCCAGACCGTATTCGGCGTCGGTGATCGCCGAGCGGACTGGCTGATCGTCGGCGAAGCGCCGGGTGCGGATGAAGATCGCCAAGGCGAGCCGTTTGTCGGCCGGGCCGGCAAGCTGTTGAATCCTATGCTGCAAGCCGTTGGCCTCCAGCGCGAACAGGTCTACATCGCGAATATTTTGAAATGCCGTCCCCCGGAAAATCGCGATCCAGCTCCCACTGAGGCGGCGAGTTGTCGGCCGTTCCTGGAGCGGCAGATCGCGTTGATCCAGCCTCGCATTCTCCTCGCCGTCGGCCGGATCGCTGCCCAGAATTTGCTGGGCACGGACGCCCAAATCGGCAAGTTGCGGGGCCAAGTCCACCACTTTGGGCCGACGGGCATTCCCCTGGTCGTGACTTATCATCCCGCCTATCTGCTGCGCTCGCCGCGTGAAAAGCGCAAAGCCTGGGATGATTTGCGCCTGGCGCGCCGTGCGCTGGGCAGCGCACCCGCCCGGTCATGAACGCGCCGCGCGCACCCGGTGGCGCTCGCCTGCGGCGAATGCTTTACACCGATTTGAAAGAAGTGCTCGCCATCGAGCGCCGGGCCTACTCTTTCCCGTGGACGGAGGGCATTCTGCGCGATTGTTTGCGCGCGGGTTATCACTGCCAGGTGCTGGAAACGCCGCAGGGTTTCATCCAGGCGTATGCCGTGATGGCGGCAGCGGCCGACGAGGCCCATCTCTTGAACCTCTGCGTGCGCCCGGAATTGCAAGGCCAGGGTCTATCACGGCGGTTGTTGGCCTACCTGCTGACCTGGGCTAGCACAGAACAGGTCCGAACGGTTTTTCTGGAAGTCCGTCCGTCCAACATCCCGGCGGTGCGCTTGTACACTGCGCACGGGTTTTGCGAGGTGGGCATGCGGCGCGACTATTACCCCGCCGCCAACGGTCGTGAAGACGCGCTGGTGATGGCCAAGGAGCTTTGATGGTGCGGACGACTTATTTGGCGCTGAAACACCTGCATCTGAGCGCGGTGGTGTTCAGCGTGGCGCTGTTCATGCTGCGTGGGGTGTGGATGCTGATGGATGCACCGCAATTGCAGCGGCGCTGGGTGCGGATCGTGCCGCATGTCATCGATACCGTGTTGCTCTTAAGCGCTATCGGGCTGACGCTGATTCTGCACCAGTATCCCTTCATTCACGGCTGGCTCACCGCCAAGGTGCTAGCACTGGTCGCCTATATCATTCTCGGCAGCATCGCCCTAAAACATGGTTCCACCAAGCCGATACGCGCCGTCTCCGCTGTCGCGGCTCTGGTGGTGGTGGGCTACATCGTCAGCGTCGCTCTGACCCGCAATCCACGCGGTTTCCTGGTGCTCTGGTGAGCGGCGGCTTGTTGCGCTCCAGAGAAAAACGCCGCGGTAAGGCGGCGTTTTGGCGCGAATCATGATAGGCGCTAATGGCACGGTGTGCTATTTCAGCAGCAGTCCGAGCAGATTTTGCCGGGCTACACGGTCCGCCTGGCGGTAGCCAGCGGCGCTCCATTCCATCAACAGGCGGTTGTCGTTCAGCATCCGGTGGCCGACAAAGCTCAGCACAGCAAACTGACTGTCGGTGAATTCTTGTAAGCTGTTTGGGTTGTTGACTTTCAGCGCCACCTTGATCTGCGCGACGCCCAGATCGACATACGCTTTCAGGCTTTCCATTTGCAGCGCAGCCCATTGCTCCATGCGCTCGACCATGAACTGATTGGTGCGTTGCCAGGGCGCAACCCATTGCTCCAACACGGTAGGCATCTGCTTCATGACGATCCTCCAAATTCACTCAAATGAGTTCGGTTAATTATAGCAGCTTATGTTGCATTGCGACATTGGTTTTGCGTCGAGGCTGTGATAAACCCGATGAACATTGTGCCCAATGATATAATCCGAACCGTAGCCTGAGCGGAAAGGTTTCGCGTCGGCTCACCGCACCAAATTTCACACCACTTAGAGACAGACGCCATGCATATTGGGACGACCATCACTGAATTTTTCATCGAAGAACAACGACAACTGAAAGGAGTTTCCGGGGATTTCACCGCCTTAATCAACGATGTGGTGATCGCCTGCAAGGCCATCGCCAGCGCGGTGCGCTACGGGAGTCTGGTGGGTGTGTTGGGCGTTGCCGATACTGAGAACATTCAGGGTGAGGCCCAGAAAAAACTGGATGTCATCTCCAATGACTTGTTTATCAAGCGCAACGAATGGGGTGGTCATGTCGCCGCCATGGCGTCTGAGGAGATGGATGAGGTTTACCTATTGCCGCGCCAGTATCCGCGCGGTAAGTATCTGCTCGTGTTTGACCCGCTGGACGGTTCCTCCAACACCGATGTCAACGGTGCGGTGGGCACCATCTTTTCCATTCTTCGCCGTCCCACCCATGTGGAAGGCGAGGCCACCGAAGAGGATTTCCTGCAACCGGGCACGCAGCAGGTCTGCGCGGGTTACGCGCTGTATGGCCCTTCTGCGATGATGGTGTTGACCACGGGCCACGGCGTCAACGGCTTTACCCTGGATCAGCGCATTGGCGAATTCATTCTGACCAACCCAGAGATGAGAGTTCCTGAAGATACGCAGGATTTCTGCATCAACGCTGCCTATACGCGGTTCTGGGATCCGCCGGTGCGTCGTTATATTGACGAATGCTTGGCTGGCCGTGAAGGCCCTCGGCGCAAGGATTTCAATATGCGCTGGGCTGGCGCGATGATCGCCGACGTGCATCGGGTGCTCTCCCAGGGTGGGATTTTCCTGTATCCCGTTGACCGCAAGCTGCGCGCCAAGCAGCAGGAAGGGAAATTACGCCTGATGTACGAAGCCAATCCGATGAGCTTTATCGTCGAGCAAGCCGGCGGTGCGGCCAGCACCGGCACCCAGCGTATTATGGAATTGCAGCCCACGCATCTGCATCAGCGCTGCCCAGTTATCATGGGCTCCAAAAACGAAGTCGAGCGGTTGGTCTCCTACCACCTCGAAGCCCAGTAGGGTTTCAATGGCGCTGGCGCGCTCAGTCGCTGGATAGGGGGCGGCGCGCTAGTTCATGGACTATAGCGGTGGTTTAGGCGCGACAATGCGCGCTGCTTGCGTTTACCTCTTTCTTGGGCTTCATTCTTGCTAGTATTACTCGTGTTAACGGATGCCCAGACCTTGATACGCGGGTAGCGCTTACAAGCTAGCTCTGGTCAGGGAGTTATCATCACAATTCACTTAAAGAGTTACCCATGGAATCGAACGCCGCGCCACCGGAATCACTCGCCGGTAAGCTGCAACGGATTGAGGATCTGGCTGAAAAATTGGTCTACATCAAATGGAGCCGGGAATTTTTCGTTCTGCTGCAACGGGCGGCTCAGGATGTAGTGATTCTAACCCAGGCGCAACCGGAGCAGCGCCAGGTCGCGGTTCTGGCCGAGCGGTTGCAGCAGCAAATCAGTGAATGCCTGGAGCACGGTGAGTTACCGCATGGCGCGCAGCGCGAGCGACTGATTGCCGTGGTGGATGCCCTCTGTCGCACCGCGCCTGCACAGCGCGACTCGGTAGCACGCGCCAATCCGCTAGCCGAAGAGCGTACAGTGCCTTTGTTTTCGCGTTGGGACAAGAGCACGCGTTCGTGGCCAAGCGCTGGCCAAGCTCCAGCCGAGGCAGCGCTGCTGTGGCTGGCGACACCCGATCCGGCCCGCGCTTTGATCCGCGCCATTGAGCGACGTGGCGCTTATCGCGTGCAGCGTATTCGGGGCTTGACCGAGGCGCACGCCCTGCTGGCGCAAGCCCAGCAGCCCGTAGCGATTTTGGTCGATCTTGATGACGCCTCTGATTATCAGATGATCCTGCAACAGGCCACGACTCTGCGACAGGTTCTGCCCAAGGACATCCCGTTGTTATTTATGGCGGCTCGCAGCGATATTACGGCGCGCCTGGAAGCGGTGGAAGCCGGTGCGGCGGGTTATTTCCTCAAGCCGGTGGATTTGCCGTTACTGCTGGAAACCTTAAAAGAGTGGATGCCAAGGCCCCTGCATCACCGTATTTTGATTATGGACGATACGCTGCCCTCAGCCCGCGAGATCGCCCGCTGGCTGGACGGGCGGGGCATGGTCACGCAAATCCTGGTGCAACCCCTGCTGGTTTTGCAGGCCTTATCCAATTTTCGCCCCGATCTGCTGCTCATAAGTCTAGATTTCACGGAAAGCGATGGCCTTATGCTGGTGCAGGCTATCCGTCAGCACGAATTGTTTCGTGAGTTGCCCTTGATTCTGTGCTCGTCCCACGATGAGATGGGACCACGCCTGGCCGCCACGCGCCTGCACGGTGAAATGTTGCTAGGCAAGCCATTGGATCCGGAGATTCTGGTAGCCGCCATCGCCAAGCGTCTGCGGCAAGGTAATGATCTTTATAGAAAAATTAGTCGATTGAGTAATCGCGATACCGTGAGCGGACTGTATAACCGACCCTACTTTCTCACCCACCTGGAACGGGTACTGGTGACGGCCAGCGCCAATGCACAGTCAGTAGCGGTCATGCTGGTGGCGCTAGACAACCTGCGCAGCATCGAAAATCAGGATCTTGCAGCGACGGATGAGGTGATTGAACAAGCCGCTTGGCGTCTGAAAACTGCCTTGGGGCCGGATGTGATCGCGGCCCGCTTTGGCGACGCTATTTTTATGGTCCTGCTGGCGTACACGACCCATGAGGGGCTACTGGCCACGGCGCGGAAAGCACAGACCAGCCTGGAAACCGAGGCTTATCGCTTAGCCAGCGGCGATTTTCGTCTGGCCACCAGCGTCGGCGTCAGCACAGCTCCCAGCAATGCGGCCGCCCCATGCGAGGCCTCCACCCTGATTCAGCAGGCCGATTTGGCCCGCAGCATCGCGCAGACCGACAAAGCCGCCCGGATCCACATCCACCATGCGCAAGGCGTAGATCAGGGCGAGGATCAGTCCCGGCAGCGCCGACTGATGGAAGAAATCCGCGAAGCCGTGCAACAGCAACGCATGACCTTACTGTTTCAACCCGTTGTCAGTTTGCGGGGTGACACCACCGAGCGCTATGAGGTACTGCTGCGGATGCGCAACCATGAGGGCTGGGAGCTGCTGCCGGAAACTGTGTTCGCCCTGGTCAAGCGCCACCGGATCGGCATGGTGCTGGATCGCTGGGTGATTGCCCATGCGATCCGGGTGCTGCGCGAGCGCAAGAACCAGGGCCAGCCTGTGGTGCTGTTCATCAATATCTCCCCAACCATCTTGCAAGATGAAGAGTTGCTCAACTGGTTGCAGGCCGGGTTGAACAGGACAGGCGTAGCCGCTTCCAGCCTGGTGTTTGAAATGGCTGAAACCGCTGCCGACCTCAACAAGCAGGCGCTTCTGCCGTTTCTGCACAAGCTCAAGGCTTTGGGGTGTGGGCTGTCGCTGGATCATTTCAGCGGTCACGAACACTCCCGGTCGCTGGTGGAGTTTTTGCAAGTGAATTACGTCAAACTGAGCAGCAGCTTTACCCAGAATTTACTCAATAATAAGGATATCCAGCAGCGGTTGGCGGGTTTGACCCGCTCGCTGGCGGATGTCGGCGTCACCAGTATTGTGACCGGCATTGAGGACGCCATGACCCTGCCGGTGCTGTGGTCCTGCGGCATTGACTACGTGCAGGGGTATTTTTTGCAGCGGCCGCAAACCGAAATGAGCTACGACTTCGAAAATATGGTGCTCTGAGCCGTTATGTGGGTTGATCCGACCAGCGGCTTGCTCGACGCCGCGCAGCAACGGTCCTCGCCCAATTGCGATGAGCGTCCGGCGGGCGTTAGCGTAGAATTGCTGGTGATTCACGGCATTAGCCTGCCTCCTGGTGAGTTCGGCGGGCCGTGGATTGATGCGCTGTTCACCAATGCCTTGGCGGCGGATGCGCATCCTTATTTTCAGGCCATTGCCAACTTGCGGGTATCGGCCCATGTGCTGATTCGCCGTGATGGGGAATTGATGCAATATGTCCCCTTCCACCGACGGGCCTGGCACGCGGGTGCTTCCTGTTTTGCCAATCGCTCCTGTTGCAATGACTTCAGCATCGGCATTGAACTGGAGGGCGTGGATGACCAGCCTTACACAGATCGGCAGTACAGGCGCTTGGCGGCAGTCGTTGCAGCGCTGCGAGTGGTGTATCCCGCGCTTACTCCCGACCGCTGGGTTGGCCACGCTGATATTGCGCCAGGCCGCAAGACGGATCCTGGACCCGCTTTCGACTGGGTGCGTCTGCGGCGCTTGTTGGGTGAGGTCTGACCTGGCGGGTAGTGGCTTAGTTTGAAAGTTAGCGCCTTTTGAGCCTACTTTTATCAAGGCGTTAGGCTGTCTGAAATTTCAAAACGAGACACTACCCAAAATTTAAGTGCAATGCATCTTCAGGTAGAATGATGGCCATCCTCTTAATTTACGCAGCCCCTCACTCGCATGTCGGTACGCATTGCAACGGTCAAGCGCGATACACTGGAAACCCAGATTAAAGTGCGCGTCAATTTGGATGGCGTCGGCAATGCGAAGCTCGCCAGCGGGTTGCCGTTCTTGGACCATATGCTCGATCAGATTGCCCGCCATGGTTTGCTGGATCTGGACCTGGCCGCGCAGGGTGATTTGCAGATCGACGCCCATCACACCGTTGAGGATATCGGCATCACCTTCGGGCAGGCGGTGGGGCAGGCCTTGGGCGACAAGCGTGGTATCCGCCGTTACGGCCACGCCTACGTGCCGCTGGACGAAAGCCTGTCCCGAGTGGTGCTCGACTGTTCCGGGCGGCCGGGTCTGGAGTATCACGTCGATTTTCCGCGCGCCCGCATCGGCGATTTTGATGTTGATCTATTCCAGGAATTCTTCCAAGGCTTTGTCAATCATGCGCTAGTAACCCTGCACATCGACAAGCTGCGCGGTCGCAATGCCCATCATATTGCCGAAACCGTGTTCAAAGCTTTCGGTCGCGCGCTGCGCATGGCGGTCGAATCTGACCCGCGCACCACAGCCATCCCATCCACCAAGGGCACTTTGTAACGCCGCGCCTCCTTTCTCGCTGAGTCCTTCGCATGACCCACATCGCAATTATTGATTACGGCATGGGCAACCTACGCTCGGTCGCCAAGGCGCTGGAACAGGTGGCTCCCAAAGCGCGGATCGTGGTGACGCAGCAGCAGAGCGCCATCCTGCAGGCGGATCGGGTGGTATTTCCCGGCCAAGGTTCGATCCGTGACTGTTTGCGGGAACTGGCGCGCTGGGATTTGGTGGAGGCGGTGCGCGAAAGCGCATTGCGCAAGCCGTTTCTGGGCCTGTGCCTGGGTCCGCAGGCGCTGCTGTCCTTTAGCGAGGAAAATGGTGGCGTTGACTGCTTGGATGTGCTGCCGGGCCGGGTGGTCTGGTTTGGCGATTTACGCGACCCCAATACCAATGAACGGCTTAAAGTGCCGCATATGGGCTGGAATCAAGTGCGGCAATTGCGCGATCATCCGCTCTGGTGCGGCATTGCGCAGGACAGCCGCTTCTATTTTGTCCACAGCTATTATCTAAAACCCGTTGATCGCGCGTTGATCGTCGGCCAGACGCAGTATGGCTTTGATTTTGCATCAGTCATCGCGCGGGATAATATTTTTGCCGTGCAATTTCATCCCGAAAAAAGCGCGCAGGCGGGATTGCGGTTACTGAGCAATTTTGTCGACTGGACCCCCTGAATTTTTGAACTTGAATGGCGCATTGTTGGAAGCTTGCTATGTTGTTGATACCTGCGATTGACTTGAAGGACGGTAAATGTGTGCGACTGCGGCAGGGACGCATGGAAGACTCAACGGTTTTTTCGGATGATCCGGTGGCGATGGCGGCGCGCTGGGTGGAAGCAGGCGCACGCCGCCTGCATCTGGTGGATCTGAATGGCGCGTTCGCGGGTAAGCCGGTCAACGCCCAGGTTATTCGTCGGATCGTGGCTGCCTTTCCCGATCTGCCGATCCAGGTCGGCGGCGGGATCCGCGACCAACAGACGGTGGAGGCGTATCTGGACGCCGGGGTGCAGTTTGTCATCATCGGCACCAAAGCGGTTCAGGATCCCCATTTTATCAGCGATCTGTGCCTGGAATACGGCGGTCATGTCATCGTCGGGCTGGACGCCAGGGACGGGCGGGTCGCGGTCAGCGGCTGGTCCAAGCTGTCCAAGCATGACGTGGTGGATCTGGCGCAGATTTTCGAGCGGGACGGGGTAGAAGCGATTGTCTATACCGATATCAGCCGTGACGGGATGATGCAGGGCGTCAATGTCGAGGCGACGGTGCGGCTGGCCCAGGCGATCAGCATTCCAGTGATCGCGTCCGGCGGGGTCAGCACCTTGGACGATGTGCGGGCGCTGTGCGCGGTGGAAAAAGAGGGCATCATGGGCGCGATCATCGGCCGGGCGCTGTACGATGGCGCTATCGATCTCGCCGCTGCCCAGCAGATCGCCGACGCCGGAGGAATAGTCTAGTGGGCTTGGCCAAACGCATCATTCCCTGTCTGGATGTAGATCGTGGCCGCGTGGTCAAGGGCGTTAAATTCGTGGAAATCCGCGACGCCGGCGATCCGGTGGAAATCGCCCGGCGCTATGACCAGCAGGGCGCGGATGAGGTCACCTTTCTGGACATTACCGCCAGCTCCGACGACCGCGAAACCATGGTGCATGTGGTCGAGCAGGTGGCCAGTCAGGTCTTTATTCCGCTGACGGTGGGCGGTGGGATTCGCAGCCTGGATGATGTGCGGCGGATGCTCAATGCTGGGGCTGATAAAGTGTCGATTAATACCGCCGCTATCGCCCGCCCAGAATTCGTGCGCGAGGCTGCCGAACGCTTCGGCAATCAGTGCATTGTGGTTGCCATCGACGCCAAGGCGGTGCATCAAGCCGGCGAGACGCCGCGCTGGGAAATCTTCACCCACGGCGGGCGCAAACCTACTGGGATCGATGCGGTAGAGTGGGCGCGACGGATGAACGAATACGGAGCCGGCGAGATTCTGTTGACCAGCATGGATCGGGATGGCACCAAGCGTGGCTTCAATTTGGAATTGACTCGCGCCATCAGTGAAGCGGTCAGCATTCCCGTAATCGCGTCCGGCGGGGTCGGTACGCTCGATCATCTGGTGGATGGGATCCTGCTGGGCAAGGCCGATGCAGTGCTGGCGGCCAGCATCTTTCATTTCGCCGAATACACCATTGAACAGGCCAAGCGCCACATGCAGGCGCGCGGCATCGAAGTCAGGCTTTGAAAACACCTGCTCCGAGAGCAGGTTGGAATGAGAGCATTCATGAGCGACGATTGGTTGGAACGGATTAAATGGACAGCGGACGGGCTGGTTCCCGCCATCGCCCAGGACGCCGACAGCGGCCGGGTGCTGATGATGGCCTGGATGAACCGCGCATCCCTGCGCCGCACGGTGGCGTGCGGCGAGGCGGTGTATTGGTCGCGCTCCCGACAAGAGCTGTGGCATAAGGGTGAAACCTCAGGCAATACCCAGCGCGTGAAGAGTATTCGCCTGGATTGCGATCATGACGTGCTGCTGCTGACCATCGAACAAATCGGCGGCATTGCCTGTCATACCGGTCGGCAGCGCTGCTTCTTTGAGGAATTGCGTGATGGAGCCTGGATCGTCACCGATCCAGTGCTGAAAGACCCGCGCGAGATGTACGGCCCATGAGCGATGCGATTTTGCGCGAGCTGGCGGCGACCCTGGAAGCGCGCAAGCAAGCTGACCCGGACCGCTCCTATGTAGCTCGGTTATACGCCAAGGGTCTGGATGGCATCCTCAAAAAGGTGGGCGAAGAAGCAGCGGAAACCCTGCTGGCCGCCAAGAACGACGATCCACGAAACCTGGTATATGAAATCGCCGATTTATGGTTTCATACCTTGGTCTTGCTGGCGCATCAGGGGCTTGGCCCGGACGCGGTGTTGGACGAGCTGCATCGCCGCTTCGGCACTTCGGGTCTGGCGGAAAAAGCCGCCCGTCCCATGGACTGAGTTCCTGGAACCTGGCTTCCCGTCACACGAGGCAAAATCATCATGCATTTCAGTATCTGGGAATTATTGATCGTTCTGGTCATCGTGCTGGTGTTGTTCGGCGGCAACCGGTTACGCAACTTGGGTTCCGATCTGGGCACGGCGATTCGCGGCTTTCGGGACTCCATGAAAGAAGGGGCTAAACCGGAAATAGTGGAGGAAAATCCCCAGAGGATCGAACAAATCGCTGCGCCAGACGCTGTGGATGACCGTGTGGTCAGTGTGCAGGAGCCGCTCGCCAGACCCCGTGAAAAGGTGTAAGGGCAGGACGTTCTGACCATGTTTGAAATCGGCTTCGGCGAATTGGTGGTGATCGCTGTGGTCGCCTTGCTCGTGGTTGGCCCGGAGCGGTTGCCTGGCTTGGCGCGCACTGTCGGCTTATGGCTGGGGAAGGGGCGACGGATGATCGCCCAGGTCAAGGCCGAGGTGGACCGGGAACTGCAACTGGAAGATATTCGGCAGACCTTGCGCCAGCAAGTTAATCTCGGCGAAGTGAACGATTTGAGCGACCGGATGAAATCGCTGCGCGCGGAGATTGAGGCGGAGTTTGATGATCCCGGACGAGTGCCAAGTGGGTGGACGGACTCGTCAACCGCTGCGTCGCCCCTATCGGATGCCGCCGCCGCACCCACTACAGGCAGCGTATCGACCGCTGCCACTCCCACAGCGCCTGCGGTGGGATGGAGCGGGGCGAGTCCGGCACCGGTGAGTCCGCCGCCCGTTGCCCCTGCGCCACTACCGCAATTTTCACCCCCGCCGCCATCGGATCGAAACGTGTGAGCGACCCTGATCCGCAACAGCCGCTGGTGAGCCATCTGATTGAGCTGCGCAGCCGGTTGTTGCGCATCGTGGTGGGGGTCTTGGTAGTTTTTATTGGATTGTCACCCTTTTCCAATCCCATTTATACCGCGCTGGCCGGTCCTTTGACCCGCCACATGCCAGCGCAAAGCAGCATGATTGCCATTGATGTGCTGTCGCCGTTTTTGACCCCACTGAAGTTCACCCTGATTCTGGCGATCTTTATTACAGTGCCGTGGACGCTTTATCAGGTCTGGGCTTTTGTAGCGCCCGGACTGTATCAACGCGAGAAGCGGCTGGTGTTGCCGGTGCTATTTTCCAGCACCCTCCTGTTTTATTGCGGCATGGCATTCGCCTATTTTGTCATCATGCCGATCTTTTTCGCCTTTATCACCGCCACCGCGCCGGAAGGCGTGGCGGTGATGACCGACATCAACCGCTACCTCGATTTCGTCATGATGATCTTCTTTGCCTTCGGGGTGGCGTTTGAGGTGCCAGTTGCCACGATCATCTTGGCGGTGATGGGCATTCTCTCGCCCGACGCCATGGCGGCCAAGCGACCCTATATCATCGTTGGCGCGTTCGTGATCGGCATGCTGCTGATGCCCGATGTCATTTCGCAAACGCTGCTAGCAGTGCCGATGTGGGCCTTGTTTGAAGTAGGCATCTACATTGCGCGTTGGCTGCTGCGCCGCCGCGCGGCGGAAGCCGCGCTCAAAGCTGGCGAGGCTTCCTAAACTCGCCGCGCCTGGTGCGGGTGTCACAGATTACTGTTGATGACCAGGGTGGCACCGGTCATGCAGCCGGATGCGGTGGCATCGCCCAGGAAGGCAATGACCCTGGCAACCTCGGCGGGGCTGGTGTGGGTACGCAGATGGGGTGCGGCCTGGCGCAACATCGCGGTATCCACCGCGCCCGGCGCTACCGCGTTAACCCGGATCCGGTGTGCTTTACCCTCGGCGGCCAGCGCTTCGGTCAAGCCTGTTAACGCGAATTTGCTGACGGTATAGGCGGCATAGCCGGGAAATTTTTCCGTACCCGCTACGCCGCCCAGCGAAGCCACATTGACGATGGCCCCGCCCCGTTCCCGCATCAGTCGAAACGCCTGCCGCGCGCACAGCACGGCTCCGCGCAAGTTGACCGCCAGCAAGCGGTCCCAGTCGGTCAGCGCCATCTCGGCGAATGGCCCGCTTAGCAGGATGGCCGCATTGTTGACCAGAATGTCCAGCCGACCGTAGTCTGCGGCGATGCGCGCAAAGGCGGCTTCGACTGCGTCATCGTCCGCGACATCTAAGGGCAGGGCGGCGGCACTGAGTCCTGCGGCTTGCAGGTGGGCCACGGTCCTGGCGAGTTCGCTTGGAGTGCGGCTGGCAACGATCACCTGCGCGCCTTTGCGCGCCAGCGCCTCGGCGGTGGCGGCACCGATGCCCCGGCCACCGCCGGTCACCAGCGCAACCTGTTGCTGGAGCGGTTGGGGTGTAGAGTGGTTGGACATGGTGACTTGTGCTCAGTATTTTACCTTGGCGTAGATTTTTTCGGCCGCTTCGCGGGCGTCGCGCAAGGTGTGAATGCCTTGAGCGTTGAGCAACGGGATCATGCGCAGAAACACTTCCGCCGTCACCAGGGCATCTCCCAGGGCATTGTGACGAGCGACGATAGCGACGCCCAGCCGTTCGGCAATCGCTTCCAGCGCGTGCGACTCCTGGTGCGGGTGCAGGACTTCCGATAAGAGCAAGGTATCCAACACCGGTTGGGTGAAACAAACGCCGGTTTGTTGTTCCTTTAATTGTAAAAAGCGCATGTCGAAGGCGGCGTTGTGCGCCACCAGCACAGTTTCATCACAGTAGGCGTGAAATTCGGGCAGCACCTCGGCGATGATGGGTTGGCCGCGCAGCATCTCGTGAGAAATACCATGAATGGTCTGCGACAGCGTGGTGATGGGTCGCTGGGGGTCGACCAGTTGTTCAAAGGTCTCATTCCACAGCAGGCGGCTATTCACGATGCGCACCGCGCCGATGGAAATGATCTCGTCTCCCGCCAGCGGTTCCAAGCCGGTGGTTTCTGTGTCAAAGACCGTGTAAGCCAGTTCCGCCAGCGGCAGTTGATCCAGCTTGGGCGTCTGCCCAGCCTGGTGAAATAAGTCGAAGTCGTAAAATTCGGGGCGGCTGTCGCCGTAGCGAATGGGAGCGCCGCGTGGGCGCATCACCGGGTTTATCATGGGGAGCAAGAGCCGAAAAAGTACGCGCTGACGGGCTGGCTCGGCGATGTAAACAATCTCGGCGGCGTGCCGGTCGGTGATGTCGTGCAGATTCAATGGGCTATCTTCGCCGCCAGTGCGGAGCGGCTCCCGCTCCCACTCGTAGAGCAGGCGTTGCGACAGGGGCGGTTCCGTCCAGATCAGGTCCAATTCCACAATGCGCGCCTGGCGCGCCAGATTGAAGCGCAGCTCGCGCACACCGTATTCATCCCGCAATCGACTAGCCAGATAGCAGAGCGCCTGCACAAAGGTGTAACTGTCGGCACGCAGCCAGAGCGTGTCATCCAGGGTTTCGGTATGGGTGGTCAGTTGCAGCCGGTGCTCGATGCGCCGTTGGGCGGCGGCGATGAGATCGACACCCAGGATTTCTTCAAGCGGCCAGCGGGTTTTGAGTAAATCGGCGTACTCGGCGGTGGTTTGATCCAATTGCTGACTGAGGCTGCGAGTTTCCTCCTCAATGACCTGAAGGAAACGGGTGCGATAGCTGGGCTCGCAATCGGGATAGTGCGCCAGCATCTCCACCGCCGCCCGAATATTGGCCAACGGTGCGCGGCTGCCCTCGGTGAAAGTTTGCAGCAGCATGTCGCGGGTGGCGTCGATTTCAAAATTGCGGGTCACATTTTCCAGGGTCATGACAAAGCCGCCGATAGCCGGTCGCGTCGCCTCAGGAGGCTCAGTCCGCGTTGAGGGGTTGCCGGATGCGGGTCTGGTCGTGAGCACCGGGGCCATGCGCACCCGCACGAGCTGGCCGGCGCGGGTGGTGATGGTGAACTGCATATTCGGCTCCGCTGCCTGTTGTGCGAGCCGGGTTTGGACATGCTCCAGGGCGTAAGCCAGCAGACTGCGATCCATGAGGGTGAAGATGGAGCGTCCCAGGCCGACCAGCACGGCGGAACCTCCCCCCTGAGGGCTAGTCGATGCGCCAAGTACCTGCCGCGCCCGCTCGTTGTACAACAGGATGCGGCCATCGGTGTTGCAGACCAGCACGCCCTCGGTTAATTCGGACATCAGCGCCGCCAACCGGTTTTTCTCCTCCTCGACCGAGGCTTTGGCGTGCGCGACCTTGGCTTCCAACTCGCACGCCAGCCGTTCGCCGTGCTCCGCCAGCTCGTTGACTGCTTGCCTAAGCCGCCTTAATTCGGCTGGGCCGACAGGCTCCAAGCGATGGCTGGAATTAGCGTTGAGGGTGATGCGAATCCCCTCGGCGATTTGAAGTGGCCCTTTGACATAGACCTGATAGGCCACGGTGAAGGCAACACCGAGCACGATGAGCACCAGGACTCTGATTTCAAGAATCAACTCGGCATGTGGTGCCAGGATATCCAGTAGCTTTTTTTGATGATCCAGTCCGAGTACATGGAAAATTGCGGCACTCGCCATGATCTCCAGGCCAACCAGCAATAGCACAAACACCGACAATGCCAGCAGAAACCGAAAATTTGCGTTCATGAACTCGGACTCACCACTCCGATGGATGGGAAACAGCTTATTTTTGAGCTTCCACCCGGCAAAGCAGCCGCAAGGCCCAGGTACGGGAGGATTGTTGCTAGCCATTCTAACGGCGTATTGGGCCTAAAACCGCAATGAGATAGCTGAAATCTTGAATCTACATGGAAAAACCCAAAAGCACCTTATAAAGTTGTAAGGCTTGGCCACCCAGTTGGGCAAAGGCCATGTTCACTTCCAACCCAAGGGGAAAAAAACAAATGTCATCCGAAGTGTACGAGCGGATCCGAAGAAATCCGAAATTCGATGAACTGGTCTCGAAACGCAGCAGCTTCGCCTGGACGCTCACGGCGGTGGTGCTGGGCCTTTATTTCATCTTTATCATGATCGTGGCATTCAATCCGACGCTGTTGGCCACACCGATCTGGGAAGGCGGTGTAGCCACTATCGCCTGGCCCATCGGCGTGGGATTAATTTTGTTGTTTTGGTTGATGACGGGTCTTTACGTGCGTCGGGCCAACAGCGAGTTCGATGACATCAACTCCGAGATTATCCGGGGGGCCATCGAATGAACCGTCAATGGTTAAAATTCGCCGCTGCTGCGCTGGCGCTGGGCTGGATGGGCTTGGCCGTGGCCGCCCCGGATATCGGCCAAGCCCAAAAACAGGCACTCAACATCCACGCTATCGTGATGTTTTTCATTTTTGTGATGATGACCTTGGGCATCACCTATTGGGCGGCCAAACGCACCAAAACGGCCAGCGATTATTACTCCGCTGGCGGCGGTATCACTGGCACGCAAAATGGCTTAGCCATCGCTGGCGACTACATGTCAGCGGCGACCTTGCTGGGCCTGACTAGCATGACCTATTTCCAGGGTTTCGACGGCTATATCTATTGCATCTGCTTCTACGTCGGTTGGCCGTTCATTATGTTCATCATGGCCGAGCGGCTGCGCAATCTGGGCAAGTTCACCTTTGCTGACATTACCTCGTATCGCCTGGATCAACGCAAGGTGCGCACCGTCGCTGCCGTCGGTTCCTTGACCGTGGTGGTGTTCTACCTGATCGCGCAAATGGTCGGCGCGGGCCAGCTCATCAAGTTGCTGTTCGGCTTGGAATACTGGATCGCGGTGGTCATCGTCGGCGTGTTGATGGTGGTCTACGTCACCTTCGGCGGCATGATCGCCACCACCTGGGTGCAAATCATTAAGGCCTGCCTGCTGTTGGGCGGTGGCACCCTGGTCATGTTGCTGGCGTTCTCGCGCTTCGGTTTCAGCTTCGAAAACTTGGCCAGCCAGGCGGTTACCAATTCCAAGAAAGGCATGGCGCTGATGGCACCGGGCTCGTTCCTGTCCGATCCGGTCACGGCGGTCTCGCTGTCCTTGGGTCTGATGTTCGGCACCGCCGGCTTGCCGCACATCCTGATGCGCTTTTTCACAGTGCCCAACGCCAAGGAAGCGCGCAAGAGCGTGTTCATCGCCACCCTGTGCGTCGGTTTCTTCTTCACTGTGGTGGCGATCATGGGCCTGTCAGCGATCACCATCATCGGCACCAACCCGCAATATTTCGAAGGCGGCGACTTGGCCGGCAAGCTGCTCGGCGGCAACAACATGCCCGCCATGCACTTGGCGCACGCGGTCGGTGGCAATATGATGCTGGGCTTCCTGTCGGCGGTCGCCTTTGCGACCATACTCGCCGTGGTATCGGGTCTGGCGTTGGCTGGTGCCTCCGCGATCTCGCACGATATCTACGCCAACGTGATCCGCCGGGGGCAGGCGACCGAGGCTGAGGAAGTGCGCGTCTCCAAGCGGTCTTCGCTGTTCCTGGGTGTTATCGCGGTGTTGCTGGGCATCGCCTTCGAGAAACAGAATGTGGCGTTCATGGTCGGCTTGGCCTTCGGCGTCGCCGCCTCGTGTAATTTCCCGGTGCTGATCCTGTCCATGTATTGGAAAGGCTTGACCACACGCGGCGCGATCTGGGGCAGCATCGCGGGCTTGGTATCAGCGGTGCTGATCGTCGTGCTGTCGAAGGCGGTGTGGGTAACCGTGCTGGGCAACAAGGAGCCGCTGTTCCCCTACGAGCAACCGGCGATCTTCTCCATGCCAATTGCCTTCTTCTTTGCCTGGCTCGGCTCGACCCTGGACAACAGCGCGCAAGCGGCTCAGGAGAAAGAAGCGTTCGAGGATCAGTACGTGCGCGCGCAAACCGGTTTTGGCGCGGCGGGCGCGGCGGCGCATTAACCAACCATTTGGCTGGAAAGCCAAGTTCAGCACATCCGCATCACTACAAGGGGGAAGCCATCGGACTTCCCCCTGTTTTTATCCTTATGCGCTGACCCGGCTGCCTCCAGTCAAGCGCACGGTGGCGATGTCCATTCATTAAACTGGCGCAACCGCGCCAGATTGCGCACCGCGATCCGGCGGCCTTGCACCGCAATCAGCCCGGATTCAGTCAAATGATGCAGAATCCGTGACAGGGTTTCTGGCGTCAGGTTCAGCCGTGAGGCGATGACCTGCTTGCTGACGGGCATATCAAAGGCAACAGCGGCTGGATCGGCCGTTTCCGCCAGATGCAGCAGGAAGCCAATGACGCGCTGTGTGGAGGAGTGCAGCGAGTAGTCCTCCACATCCTGAATCAGACCATGTAAGCGCATACTCAGCCCGGCCAGCATCCGGCGGGCGAAGGCGCTGTCGTGAGCAATGGCCGCGAAAATGCCCTGTTTAGCGATGTAGAGCAGGTGAGAATCTTCCAATGCCTGAGTAAAGACCGGGCATGGTTTTTCCATGAACATAACGGCTTCACCGAAACTGCCGCCCCGTCCTACAATGGAGACTACTTTTTCCTGACCTTGTGGTGAAGGGAAAGCCAGCTTGATCTGGCCCTGAACGACCACATAAAACCCCTCCAGCAGATCCCCCTTCTGGAACAAAATCCGCCCTTTGTGCGGCCGGACTTCGCGCGTTCCCGCCGCCAGACTCAGGATTTCGTTCTCCCGCAACTGCTGAAACAACGGTAGGCTGCTCAGTAGCTTAGCGATATCAAGTTGCTTGCCCACGTATTTTACCGCTGCTCTTGAATGCCGACGATGCGCAGGAGTGACTTAGACAGGGGTAGGGTGGTCAGACCCCAGCTTTGCCAACAGGGTGACGCCAACAGGAGAGAGTGGTTCTAGTTGGCACTGGCGGCCGGTATCGGCATAGCTCAGGGTGAGTGCCAGGTCTGCTGGTGGTAATGCGCCCCAGCCGTGCTCTGGCCATTCAATCACCAGTAGGGCGTCGTCGTCCAGTTGATCGCGCAGACCGAGAAATTCTAGCTCCTCAGGATCACTCAGCCGGTATAAGTCCCAGTGAAAAAGCCGCCATGCGTTGAGCAGATACGGTTCCATCAAGGTATAGGTGGGACTTTTCACCGCGCCACGATGGCCAAGACCGTGCAGCAAACCGCGCGCCAGTGTCGTTTTGCCGGCTCCCAGCTCACCCTGTAGATACAGGACGCAACCTGGCTGTACAACCTGGGCCAGCCGCGCGCCCAACGCTTCGGTGGCGGCGGCGCAAGATAATGTGAGATCAAGCATCGCTTAACCAGGATTGACCAGACGCCGCAAAAAAGGCAGTAAATCGGTCGCCCGTAGCCCGCGCTCACCGTCTATCTGCGCCGCTTGATCCCCCGCCTGGCCATGCAGGTACACGCCAGTCCGCGCCGCCGCAAACAAGGGTAAGCCTTGCGCCACCAGCGCGGCGATGACCCCGGTCAGCACATCACCCATGCCAGCGCTGGCCATACCGGGATTACCGGTTGCGCACAGGGCCACCAGGCCGTCCGCTTTGCTGGCGATCAGGGAGCCAGCCCCTTTGAGCACTGCCACCCCACCAAAGCGCAAGGCTAATTCCTCAACGGCGGCGAAACGGTCAGCCTCAACCTGAGCTGGAATCATCTTCAGGAGTCGGGCGGCTTCGCCAGGATGGGGCGTCAAGATCCAGCGCTCGTGAAAGCCCGGCTCAATCGCCAACAGATTCAGTGCGTCGGCGTCCACGACCAGCGGTTTGTCGCAGGCCAACACGGCGGGCCACAGCGCGCGTCCCCAGTCTCCCCGCCCCAAGCCTGGCCCGACCGCGACCAGGGTTGCGCGATCCAGCAGCGGTTCCAGTTGGGCAGCGGTTTCGACACCGTGAAACATCACCTCCGGACAAAACGCGGCTTGTAAACCTGCATGCACGGCGCGTGTGGCGACGCTGACCAGGCCTGCGCCACAGCGCCCGGCGGCTTCGGCCGCCATGCGCACCGCGCCTGCCATGCCCAGGTCGCCGCCCACCACCAACACATGACCAAAATGGCCTTTATGGGTGCTGCGCGAACGCCGGGGTAGCCAGCTTGCTAGATCGTCGCCGGCGTAACGCCAGCAAGCTGGATGCAAGGTGGTATAAAGATCAGGTGGTACGCCAAGATCAGCGAAACGCACCTCGCCGCAACAGGCGGGCCCTTGTCCAGTGAATAAGCCTTGCTTGAGGCCGACAAAAGTGATCGTAGCCGCCGCTTGAATCGCCGCGCCGAGAATGACCCCGGTATCGGCGTGCAGCCCGGAGGGTACATCCAACGCCAGCGTGTCGATGGTGCTGGCATTGATCGCCGCAATAGCTTCCTGCCACAGACCGCTGACCTCCCGTTCCAAGCCGGTGCCCAGCAGCGCATCCACGATCAGATCGGCCTTATCCAGGCTACTGGCGTGGAAGGGAGAAATCGGGGTCTCGACGGCTTGGGCGTCCTGCCAGGCGGTTTGGGCATCGCCGCGCAACGCGCCCGGTTCGGCGACCGCCAGCACCCGGGCGTCGAAACCCACCTGACGGGCCAGCCGCGCCACTACGTAACCGTCGCCGCCGTTGTTGCCACCGCCGCACACCACGACAATGCGCCGCGCTTTCGGCCACCGTTGGCGTAACCATTCCAAAGCGGCCGCGCCGGCCCGAGTCATCAGGGTATAGCCGGGGATGCCGCGCTCTTGGATGGCGATGCGGTCTAGTTCCCGCACCTGAGCGGTGCAATAGAGTTCGACAGGCAGCTCGCGCATGGAAACCCTCCTGGATCGAGAGGGCGAAAGACCCAAAACCCCGATCTTTTTGCAGAAAAACAGCGGATGGATTGGACACGATTACAGGCGATGCGCCTGCTTGAAAGCCAGGAAGGCTTTGTAATTTTTCCACCGTGTCTCGATAGTATAACCCTTAAATTTTCTAGACGGATTTCTGCTGCGCAGTCATCTTGCAGGCGCGCCGGGCCGCAAGTTCAGGAAGTCTTTGGGCCGGGGAGCGCTGGTTGCGAAGCAAAGCGCCAGGCCTGGCACCCCCTTGCGACAGCCTTGGCCTTGAATTTTGCCGACTTGCCCCAACTCATTGTGCTATCTACGGTGGCCAGGTTCCACCCACACAAATTTGATCGGTGATTGGAGACTGATAATGACCCAAGCAGACCCTATGCTGGAGCCTCGTCCGCAGTCGGAAGCGGCCGAGGCACCCCATCCTTTCGCGGATATTGCGCCAGCCGCCGCTGACCTAGAGGAGCTTGCGCCGCCTAGCCCAGAAGAATACCTGGCGCTGCAACAGGCGTTGCAGCAGGCGCTGGCGAAGGCCGATGAGTATCAGAAATTGTACCTGAGCGCCCATGCTGATATGGAAAATCTGCGTAAACGCACCGAGCGTGAGGTGCAAAACGCCCATAAATTTGCTCTGGAGCGATTCTTGGCTGAATTATTGCCGGTGCGCGATAGCCTGGAACTGGGACTGGCGGCGGCCGGTGCCGAGGTGGATGTCGCCCCGTTGCGGCAAGGCGTGGTGTTGACCCTGAAACAACTGGCCACCGCCATGGAGAAATTCGGCGTGCGCGAAGTCAACCCGATTGGTATCAAATTCAACCCGACCGAACACGAAGCGGTAGCCATGGCACCAACAGATCAGGCCGAACCGAATGCGGTCGTGCAGGTAATGCAAAAAGGCTATGTGCTCAATGATCGTCTCATTCGTCCCGCTAAGGTGCTGGTGGCGCAAGCGCCCGTCAAACCCAGTTCTTGAATCCGTTAATCGCTATTGAAAAGCCGTCTCCATGTCCCCATGTGTAACGGCGAGCTAAAGAAATCCAGCGAATATTCCGAATCCCTTTTGCCTTGAGAGAGTGTGGCAATGAGCAATATTATCGGTATCGACCTGGGCACCACCAATTCCTGTGTCGCGGTGATGGAAGGTGGTAAGCCCCGGGTGATTGAAAACAGTGAAGGCGATCGCACCACGCCCTCGGTGGTCGCCTTTCTGGAAGACGGCGAGATTACCGTCGGCCAGCCGGCCAAGCGCCAGGCGGTCACCAACCCGCAAAACACCCTGTTCGCGGTCAAGCGCTTGATCGGCCGACGCTTCAACGAGCCGGAAGTGCAGAAGGACATCGACCTCGTGCCCTACAAGATCGTCAAGAACGACAACGGCGACGCCTGGGTCGAGGCGCGCGGCAAGAAAATGGCCCCGCCGGAGATTTCGGCGCGGGTGCTGATGAAGATGAAGAAGACCGCCGAGGACTATCTCGGTCATCCGGTCACCGAGGCGGTGATCACGGTGCCGGCCTACTTCAACGACAGCCAGCGCCAGGCCACCAAGGACGCCGGTCGCATCGCCGGGCTGGAGGTCAAGCGCATCATCAACGAACCGACGGCGGCGGCGCTGGCCTTCGGCATGGACAAATCTTCGACCAAGGATCGCAAGATCGCGGTTTACGACCTGGGCGGCGGTACCTTCGATATTTCCATTATCGAGATCGCCGAAGTGGATGGCGAAAAACAGTTCGAGGTGCTGTCGACGAACGGCGATACCTTCCTCGGCGGCGAAGATTTCGACAAGCGGATCATCGATTACCTGATCGAGCAGTTCCAGAAGGAATCCGGCATCAATCTGGTCAACGATCCGCTGGCGCTGCAACGGCTGAAGGAAGCCGCTGAGAAAGCCAAAATCGAGCTGTCGTCCAGCCAGCAGAGCGACATCAACCTGCCGTACATCACGGCGGACGCCAGCGGGCCGAAGCATCTGAACCTAAAGCTGACCCGTGCCAAGCTGGAGTCTCTGGTCGAGGATTTGATCGACAAGACCATCGGCCCCTGCCGCACCGCGCTGAAAGATGCCGGGCTTGGCGTCGGCCAGATCGACGACGTGCTGTTGGTCGGCGGCCAGACCCGGATGCCCAAGGCACAGGAGAAAGTGCGCGAGTTCTTCGGCAAAGAGCCGCGCAAGGACGTGAATCCCGACGAGGCGGTGGCGGTGGGCGCGGCGATTCAGGGCGGCGTGTTGGGCGGCCAGGTCAAGGATGTGCTGCTGCTCGACGTGACTCCGCTATCGCTGGGCATCGAGACCCTGGGCGGGGTGATGACCAAGCTGATCGAAAAGAACACGACCATCCCGACCAAGGCGACGCAGGTGTTCTCGACCGCCGACGACAACCAGACGGCGGTGACGGTGCATGTCTTGCAGGGCGAACGTGAGGTTGCTCAGGCCAACAAGTCGCTGGGCAAATTCGACTTGCAGGATATTCCGCCCGCGCCGCGCGGCGTGCCGCAGATCGAGGTCACGTTCGACATCGACGCCAACGGCATTTTACATGTGTCGGCTAAGGACAAGGCGACGGGCAAGGAAAACCGGATCGTCATCAAGGCGTCGTCCGGGTTATCCGAGGCTGAGATCAAGCGGATGGTGGGCGATGCCGAGGCTCATGCCGAAGAGGATAAGAAGTTCCACGAGCTGGTGAGCATCCGCAACCAGGCCGAGAACTTGATCCACGCCAGCGAGAAGACCCTGCGGGATTTGGGCGACAAGGTGGACGGCGGCGAGCGCTCGGCGATCGAGGCGGCGATCAGCGATCTGCGCACCACCACCAAGACCGACAACAAGAACGCCATTGAGGCCAAGACCCGGACGCTGGCGGAACTGTCCGGCAAATTGGCCGAACGGTTGTATGGGCAGGCGGGTGTCGGGCCGGAAGGCGGGCCTGGCGGCGGCGGTGCGTCCGGCGGGTCCGGGAGTGGCCCCCGACCCGATGATGGCGTGGTAGACGCCGAATTCGAGGAAGTGAAGAAGTAAGTCGTTCGACTGCGCTAAACTGTCAATCCGGGAGGGTGTGCACCCTCCCGGATTTTTTGATTTAAGACCCCTACGACGCAAGACCCACTATGGCCAAACGCGATTACTACGAAACCCTCGGTGTGGCCCGCAACGCCAGCGAAGCCGAGATCAAACAGGCGTACCGGCGGCTGGCGATGAAGCTGCACCCGGATCGCAACCCCGGCGATCAGGTGTCCGAAGAGAATTTTAAGGAAGCCAAGGAGGCCTATGACGTCCTGAGCGATGCGCGCAAGCGCACGGCTTACGATCAATTCGGCCATGCTGGGGTCGAGGGCATGGCGGGAGGCGGCGGCTACGGCGGCGCATCTGATCTGGGCGATCTTTTCGGCGGGGTGTTTCGCGATATTTTCGGCGGTGGTCGCGGCGGCGGGCAAGCGTATCGCGGTGCCGATCTGCGACATCTGCTGGAACTGACGCTGGAAGAGGCGGTTTTCGGGGCCACGGTCAAGATTCGGGTGCCGACTTTGGTGAGTTGCGCCGCCTGCGCTGGAACGGGAGCCAAGCCGGGCACCAAGCCCACGACTTGTCCGACTTGCCGCGGCGCAGGCCAGGTGCGGATGCAGCAGGGTTTTTTCTCGATTCAACAGACCTGCCCGCGTTGCCAGGGGCGTGGCACGATTATTCCCGACCCCTGTGACACTTGTCGCGGCGTGGGCCGCGTGGAAGAGCAGAAGACGCTCTCCGTTAAAGTGCCAGCGGGCGTGGATAATGGCGACCGCATTCGTTTGTCCGGCGAGGGGGAAGCGGGTGAACATGGCGCTCCGGCGGGTGATCTGTATGTGCAGATCCAGGTCAAGCAACACCCTATTTTTACCCGTGAAGATAACGACCTGCATTGCGAGGTGCCCATCGGCTTCACCACGGCGGCGCTGGGTGGCGAGCTGGAAGTACCCACGCTGGATGGGCGGCTCAGTCTGAAAGTGCCGCCCGAAACCCAGACCGGCAAGGTGTTCCGGGTGCGCAGCAAGGGTGTCAAGCCGGTACGCGGCGGCCCGACTGGGGATTTGCTGTGTCGGGTGGTGGTGGAAACGCCAGTCAATCTGACCCGCGAGCAGAAGGAGCTGCTACAGCAGTTCGCCGATACCATGGCAGCAGGTGGCGAACGCCACACCCCCCGCCAGGGGAGTTGGCTGGATGGGGTCAAGAAGTTTTTCGAGGAGATGAAGCTGTAGGCCTGGCAACGGCTACGGTGTTGGTTTTTGCAGCCTCTCGAAGAGATCGGACGTATCATCCGGCGGCGCATTGGCCCTATCCGGGTTTTCGCCCTCCTGCGGTGCCAAAATCTGGATGGATGTCGCCTCCCCGGAATGCACCGGGCGATCCAGCCCTACCGTGACTATGGATGGAAATACGATAATCAGCGCCACCATAATGATTTGAATGACTAAAAAGGGGATGGCTCCCCAATAAATATCACTGGTGCGCACTTCGGGAGGGGCAACGCTGCGTAAATAAAACAAGGCGAAGCCAAAGGGCGGGTGCATGAAGGACGTTTGCATGTTCACACCCATCAGGATGCCAAACCACACCAGATCGATGTCCAGCTTCTCAGCGACCGGTGCCAGCAGCGGCAAAATGATAAAGCTGATCTCGAAGAAATCCAGAAAGAAGGCCAACAAGAAAACCATGAGGTTGACCACAATCAGGAAGCCTAATTGACCGCCCGGTAAATCCAGCAGCAGGTGCTCGACCCACAGGTCGCCATTGACGCCGCGAAACACCAGGCTGAAGACGCTTGCACCGATCAAGATAAAGATCACAAAACTGGTGATTCTCGCCGTGCTGTGCATGGCCTCCACCAGCATGGTCCGATTCAACTGGCCTTTGACGAAAGCCAAACCCAGTGCGCCGACCGCGCCCAGTGCACCGCCTTCCGTCGGCGTCGCCCAACCGATGAAAATGCTGCCGAGCACCAGGAAAATCAGCAACAACGGCGGCACCATCGCCACTGAGACCCGTTTGGCCAGCGCCGCTCCGTGCAGGGTGCGCGCTTCCAGCGGCAGCGCCGGGGCAGAGTGGGGCCGCAGCAGCGTGCTGATAAACACCCAGGCCAGATAAAGGCCCATCAGCAGAAAGCCGGGGATGAAGGCCCCCTTGTACATATCGCCCACCGAGCGGCCCAGCACATCGGCTAGCACGATCAGCACTAGCGAGGGCGGAATGATTTGAGCTAGTGTGCCAGAGGCGGCGATTACACCTGAAGCCAGCGATTTATCGTAACCATAGCGCAGCATAATCGGCAGCGAAATCAACCCCATGGCAATCACCGAGGCCGCCACCACGCCAGTGGTGGCGGCCAGCAAGCCGCCGACTAGAACGACCGCGTAAGCCAGACCGCCACGGATGCCGCCAAACAATTGGCCGATGGTATCGAGTAACTCCTCGGCCATACCGCTGCGCTCCAATATCAACCCCATGAAGGTAAAGAACGGAATGGCCAGTAGAATCTCGTTCTTCATGATCCCGAACACTCGGTCGGGAAAGGCCTGCAACAGATGGGGGGTGAGCAGACCCAATTCCATACCGAGCAGACCAAAGGCCATGCCAACCGCCGCCAGGGAAAACGCTACCGGATAACCGAGCAGCAAGAACACGATCAGTGCTGAAAACATGATCGGTGCCATGTTGGCGATCAGAAATTCAGTCATGTCAGTGGCCTCCCCGCAGTTCAGGCAGTGGCCGGTGGCCGGTCAGGGCGGCGATGCTCTTGATAATCTCGGATAAGCCTTGCAGGCTGATGAGAGCGAAGGCGACTGGAATCGCCAGCTTCATCGGCCACCAGATTAAGCCACCCGGATTGGGCGAGGCTTCGCCGGTTTGGTAGGCGATTTTGAAAAACCCCCAGGCATCGTAGGCGACCAATAAACACACCGGCAACAAAAACAGCACACCGCCGACAATGTCGATCCACAGACGAACCGTTGGCCGGAACCGATTGTAGAGAATGTCGATGCGCACATGACCACCGGTCTGTAAGGTCCAGGATGCGCAAAATAGAAACACCAGACCAAACATAAACCACTGCGCTTCCAGCATAGCGTTGGAACCCCAATCCAATCCGTAGCGCAGCGTCGCGGTTAGCGCGCTAAGCAGGGTGCAAGACAGGATCAGCCACGTTATCCCGCGGCCGATAGCTGCGTTGAGCGCGTCAATGGCTGCCGACAGGCGGAGCAGAAACTTCATGTCACCTCCTGAAGTGGAACCGAGACCAAGAGACTGCCTGTCTGGGCATGGAAGGACGAGCAGCACCTGACCAGACCCAAGTTTTTACAAGCTTTCCGGCATCTTACAAGTCTAGTTGAGGAAACTCGAGGTACAACCGCGCCGCGCTGGTAGAATTCTCCAGTACGCTGTGTTCCTTCGACCTTTGCTGACCGCACCGGAGCTGTCCCATGCAATACAATGATTTACGCGACTTTATCGCCCAACTGGAACGGCTGGGCGAACTCAAGCGCATTAAAGTCGCAGTGGATCCACAGTGGGAGATGACCGAGATTTGCGACCGGGTGCTACGTGCTGGCGGGCCGGCCATTTTGTTCGAGCACCCCAAAGGCCATGCTATTCCAGTGCTGGGCAATTTGTTTGGTACACCGCGCCGGGTGGCGTTAGGGATGGGCGCGGATGATGTGGAGGCATTGCGCGACATTGGGCGCTTGCTGGCCTTTTTGAAGGAGCCGGAGCCGCCCAAGGGACTGCGCGACGCCTGGGAGAAGTTGCCTGTTTTCAAAAAAATCCTGGATATGGCACCAAAAAAGGTCAGCCGACCGCCGTGCCAGGAGCAGGTGGTTGAAGGATTGGAAGTGGATCTGGCACGCTTGCCGGTGCAAACCTGTTGGCCAGAAGACGCCGGGCCGCTGATTACCTGGGGCTTGGTGACCACGCGCGGTCCACACAAACCGCGCCAGAATCTCGGTATTTATCGCCAGCAGGTGATCGGCCGCAATCAAGTCATCATGCGCTGGCTGGCGCAACGCGGCGGGGCGCTGGATTTCCGTGATTGGCAACAGGCGCGGCCCGGCGAGCCATTTCCCATTGCGGTGGCGCTGGGAGCCGATCCTGCCACCATCCTGGCAGCGGTGACGCCAGTGCCAGACACCTTGTCTGAGTACGCCTTTGCCGGGCTGCTGCGTGGGTCACGCACTGAACTGGCGCAGTGTCTGGGCAGCGATTTGCAGGTTCCGGCCTCGGCCGAGTTGGTCCTGGAAGGCCACATCGCGCCTGGCGAGACCGCCCTGGAAGGGCCATTCGGCGATCACACCGGCTATTACAACGAAACCGACCATTTCCCCGTATTCACCGTCAACCGCATCACCCATCGGGAGCGGCCGATTTATCACAGTACCTATACCGGCCGTCCGCCGGATGAGCCGGCCATTCTGGGGGTGGCGTTGAATGAGGTGTTTGTGCCGATTTTGCAAAAACAGTTTCCTGAAATCACCGATTTTTATCTGCCGCCGGAAGGCTGCTCCTATCGGCTGGCGGTGGTGGCGATGCGCAAGCAGTATCCGGGACACGCCAAGCGGGTGATGCTGGGCATTTGGTCGTTTCTGCGTCAGTTCATGTATACCAAATTTGTGATCGTGGTGGATGAGGATGTCAATGCCCGCGACTGGAAGGATGTGATTTGGGCGATGACCACCCGCATGGATCCAGCGCGCGATACCGTGTTGATTGAAAATACGCCGATTGATTACCTGGATTTTGCTTCGCCGGTGTCTGGCCTTGGCTCCAAGATCGGCTTTGACGCCACCAACAAGTGGCCCGGTGAAACCCAGCGTCCGTGGGGTCGGCCCATTGCGATGAGTGTGGAGGTCCAGCGGCGCGTGGATGCGTTATGGGGCCAACTGGGACTATAAGCGCACCATATCAGCTCCATGTGGTCTGCTGTTTCTGCTGTTTACGAAACTTATCAACTACATGTGGCGGCACACGGCATGGAATTACTACACGCCTCTACCCCTTGCCATATCGAGACGATTCGCTCTCTGTTCAAGGAATATGCGACTTCGCTCGACTTTGATCTCTGTTTCCAAAATTTTGCAGCAGAATTGGCCAATCTGCCGGGTGATTATGCCCCACCTTCAGGTTGTTTGCTCCTGGCCGAGCGCGATGGACAAGCCGTCGGTTGCATCGCATTACGCCCATTATCAGGAGGTCACTGTGAAATGAAACGACTTTATGTCCGCCCCGGTTTTCGGGGTCTGGGGATAGGCCGCTTTCTGGTAGAAGCTGTTATTGTGGCCGCCCGGCGGATGGGATACCGAGAGATGTTTTTAGATACGGTGGTCACCATGCGCGCTGCCCAGGCGCTCTATGAATCGCTTGGTTTCGTCGATACGGAATCCTACTACCACAATCCTCTTGCAGGCACCCGGTTTATGGGGCTAACGCTTTGAACTCGGTCCGTGTGTGGCAGGTTCAGCGGTATTGGCCACAAATCCGGCGTGGCCTGGATTTGCGGGTTGTCGGCGTTTGTCGAGGGCCTTCCAGACCGGAGTTCCAGTAAAGATGCCTTATCACATCACTCTCCAACCCAGCGGCCATGAGTTCCAGGTTGCAGACCACGAGTCGGTACTGGATGCCGCCTTGCGGGAAAAAGGCAGCGTGTTGCCGTATGGCTGTCGTAACGGGACGTGTGGTTCATGTATGGGCAAGCTGGTGGCGGGCGTCGTCAGCTACCCTGACGGTCGCCCAGCGGCGCTCAGTGAGCAGGAGCAAGCCGAGGGGAAAGCGCTACTCTGCCAAGCGCGGCCGCGCTCTAATCTGCTGATTGAGGTGCGCGAGGTCAAAATCAGCGCTGATATCGTGGTTAAAACCCTGCCTTGTCGGGTGGAACAGCGGGAACTGCTTGCACCGGACGTTATACGCTTGGCTCTGCGCTTGCCCCAGGTTGAGCGCTTACAGTTTTTCGCCGGCCAGTACGTGGATATTTTGCTGGCCGACGGTCGACGACGCGGGTTCTCGCTCGCCAATCCACCCCATACCGACGATCTGCTCGAACTGCATATCCGCCGGGTGCCGGGGGGATTTTTCACCGAGTACGTCTTCGAGCGGATGAAGGACAAGGCGTTGCTGCGTTTTCAGGGGCCGCTGGGGACTTTTTTTCTGCGTGAGGATTCGGATCGACCGATCCTGCTGATCGGCGGCGGAACCGGCTTTGCGCCACTGAAAGGGATGTTGGAACACGCTTTTCACATTGGCTTGAACCGACCTTTGCATCTGTATTGGGGGGCGCGGGCCCAGGTCGATTTGTATCTGGACGCGCTGCCGCGCTTCTGGGAGAGCGCTCATCTTGGTTTTCGCTACACACCGGTGCTATCGGAACCACGCCCGGAGGATCAGTGGCAGGGGCGCACCGGTTGGGTACATGCGGCGGTCGCCGCTGATTATCCCAATCTCAGCGGCTACGATGTGTATATGAGCGGCCCGCCGCCGATGATCGAAGCCGCCAAACCGGTGTTTCTGGCGCAAGGCTTGCCGACGGAGCGCTTATTCTACGATTCCTTCGACTTTGCTGCGCATTGATTCGGCAGCCGATTCCTTCGCAATGCGTATTAGGTGGAGCTTGATTTGGCAAGACGGGCCCCGGTTTTGAGGGCCACGCCCGGACAAAACAGGGGAGCGCCGAACTGCATCGGCTTTTGACCACCGGTCCAACGCTGGGCCGTATGGGCGGCTAATTGGCGGGCTTGCTCAAGCACCGGCGAATGCTGCCAAATCTGTGCAATGGATTGCTCACGCAAGTTGCCAATTGGCCAGCGCAGATGGAGACAGGGAGATACGTTTCCGAAGGGATCGATATGAACTTCTTCGCTGCCTACCCCGCAATGATACGGTCTGGCCTCTGGCGTTGGACGAGCCGTGAGGTCTTCACCGGTCTGGGAGGGCGCGTTCTCTGATTGTGCTGAAGCACGCTGCGCGATGAGTTCCTGCAAACGAGCCCAGCCAGCGGCAGAGGGTTGAATGCGCATGGGGCTGAGATCGCCGTTATCGCGGGGGCCAACCGGGCCTTGAAAGCGCAAGCGCACTTCCAGGGTGTCAGCCAAGGTAAACATCGCGTCCAGTTCGGTTTCGTTCCAGACCGTTAGCGTGCTCACCAGGTTCATGTGTAGGCCGAGCGCTTTCATGCTGCGAATGTTAGCGATAAGGCGGGAAAAACTGCCCGGTGCGCGCGTTTGGCGCTCGTGCGTTGCAGCGCATGCGCCATGCAGGCTCATTTCAATCAGCACCGGGTCGATTTCCGCTTGGACGCGCGCTGCTACCGCAGGGCGCAAGGCATGACCATTGGTGCGCAACCGCACGGCAAAGCCGTGTTCGCGAGCTGCCTTCCCCAGATCGAAAAACCGGGGATGCGTCATGGGTTCGCCCCCGGTGAAGGTCAGAAACAGCACTTGCAGGCGGGCGAGGTCCGCAAACAGCTTCACGTAGTCCTCGAAGGCGAGCGGTTCGCCAGGGGCGTCCTTGTCGTTGTAGCAGAAGAAACAGTCGAGGTTGCACCGATAAGTCAGCTCCAGCATCGCGCTATGCAACAGCCCTTTTTCGCGGATGCGCTTTCTGAGGGTAGTGTGGTACATGGCCTAGGCTCTCCGTTATGCTGCTTCGATCAGTTGCTGCACACGGATTTGGCCTAGAAATGCGTCTAAGTCGGCGGCGATAGTGGCCTCCGGCGCGTCATATTCGGCGGCGAGGCGTTCAATCACTGCTCGCCGGGAGCCTTGTTCCCGAATCAGTTCCAGGGTCCGCAGACCCAGGGCGTTGACAACGATTACCACGCCCCGTTCGGTGTGGATAATCACGCCTTCTTCGTCGACAGCGCGGAAGCGCACTTGGGGACGCAGGGTCAAACGGTCATCAGACATCGGTGAGTTCTCGCAACAGGGCGTGGATGGGAGTGAAATCGTCTTCTCGGCGGCTCACTAAGGTTTGGGTGGGCACTTGGCGCGCTACGGCGGCGGCGGTTTGGAGCAGGGCGAAGCTTAGATAAGGATCGGCGTTGACGAACGGACTGGCAGCCACCAGGCGCGCTACGGCAGCGGCCTTGGATAAAGCATGTACGTGCGTGGCGCTACCCTGTTCTAAAAAAAATAAGCCAGCCAAAGGATAACCACTCGGAGCCTGTCGCGTAGCTGTCTGACCGAGTGCGCCGGTAAAGGGAACCGGATAGGCATGGAAGCTCTCCGTGCCGCTGGGAGAGACGATGTTAATGTCGTCGCTCAGAATGCTGACGCCGACCGTCCGCGCTTTCCGGCTCAAGGTGGTTTTTCCCACGCCGGAATGCCCGATGAACAGATACGCGCGGCGATCCTTAAGGACAAGACCCGCGCTGTGTAGCAGCAAGCCCTGGACGCTTAGGGCCCGATACGCCGCGACCACGCGCAGAACGTTGTCGATGGCGTTGAGGTGCGCAGCCGGTGTACCTTGCCTGAGCGAGAGGGTGGCGCGTGCGGCTTTGTTTCGGTCAATCTGGGCTTGGAAGTTGACACCGGTAATGGTGATCCTGCTTGGCGAATGGGTCAGGATCGGGGCGTATTGGCCGCGCGCAGTAACAGCGATCGGGTTCGTGGGCGGATGCAGCCAAGCGCATAGGCTGATTTCCAGCGCGGGCCGCTGTGGGCTGGTCGGTCGCAACATAAACTGAGGATAGTGGTGACGCAACGCGAGGGCCTGAAGCGCGCTGAGGTTTTTCAGACCATAGACCTCGCCGCCCAGGACGAGCGCGCCGCGCCGTGTTCCCCAAGCGCGCCCGATGGGTGGCTGCGGCAGGGCCGCCAATCCTTAGCTCCCCGCAGTACCGCAAGGGATGGGAATTGATTTGCCGTACCCGCCCGTACCGTTGCATGCAGCGGCTATGGCTTCCAGCGGTTCCACGCTGCAAATACAGGGCGCAATGTAGGCTTTTCTCCGCCGCTGGCTGGCATCCGTGGCAGTGTGTTGTGTTGGAATTTCACGGTGTTGCAGATGGGTCATGTCTCAAGTCCCAGGTCTATGGAGCCATTCTGCTCAGCGTGCTGGTGTTGCGGGATCGCCGAGCGTTTGATAGACGTCCAGCATGAACGGCGCTACGGCGTTGGCGCTTTGCAGTTGCGCCTCGCGCGCGGCTTGACCGACGCTCATCCGCGCGCCGATCAGCAGATCGGTGAAGGCCGCTCCAATGATTTGGGCATCCTGGTTCAAGGAATTACCCGTGGGAGCCAGCGCAGCCGCCGTCCCGCCGTTTGGATTGAGAGTCAGCGCACCAGCCACGGAGCCTCCCCAGCCTGGCGCAGCGCCATTACCTACCTCACAGCTAAAAGCCATGAAGATCGGCAAGACCTGATTGCTGAGCGCGGCGGCCGTGCTGAGGGTGAGGAAGTTTTCGCTGGTGCTGCCTAATTGCAAGGGCGAGCCATGCCCGCTGTAGCTCAGATAAGCGGTTTCCCAAGTGGCGGATTGAGTTAAGGCCGCGCGCACCGCGCTGGTCGGGTGATACAGCTTGCTGACTGAGAAGCCCAGCGTTTGCAATGCAGTGGCTTGACGATCCGCGTCCCTGGGGAAATCACCACCGCTATCAGCGTTATCAGCGACCACAACAGCTTGCTTGGCACCGGGGAGGGCTGCTTGTAGTTTGCTCACATAGGCTAAGCCTTGCGCGTCATTGACCACCGGGATACGTCCAAGGGCGTAATCGGCGCGATGATCGCCATCGATGTCGCCATAACGATTATCGGAGACATGCAGTCCCCAAGGCGACAGGGCCATGCGCACTGGTAGTAAGCTGTCGCCGTAGCCCTGACGGTTCTTATGATCCAGTGTGCCACTGCCGAGTAGAACCACATATTCGGGTACGTGTTTCCAGTGGCGGTAAACGTGGGCCAAGAAATCGCTGATGGCGCGCGGCTCGGTGCGACCGGCGTTGAACTCGTCATAAATATCATCCAGCCAAGCAATTTCTACTTGGCGTTTCTGGCCCACGCGCTGATAGGCGGCTAGCGCATTGGCAGTTTGCGTCAGGCTCCGTGGGGCGATAATCAGATAATCAGCTCGATTACTAGATTGAGCCAGCCTCGAAGGCTGGTCGATCGCTGTAACCGGATCACGCGCGGCGGCGCGTTCCGCGATGAAGAAGTCGCCGCCTTGCAGCGCCTCAAAGCTCACCTGCCAGCCGCTAGCCACAGGGGTGATGGTGACATTGCGCCGCCACACCGCTTGGGCTGTGCCGGGGAAGCGAATCACGTCGATAGCGTTATTGTTGAAGCCGCTCACCGTATACACGCCCGGCGCGAGGTCGCGTAGCCAGAGTTGTCCGTTCTCAGCTTTGAATTCACGCCAATAGTCCACTTCGATGCGATCCAGCCATTGTCCTGGGTTTTTGAGGGTCGCTACGTTGATTTTTTCGCTGCGCAGAGCCAAAGCTGCACCCTGAGCTAGCCCCGCTTGGTTGAAAGGAAGCGTGAGCACTGCGGTCGTGAAACCGTCCCATTCCAGTGGTGCGCCGATAGCAATACCGTTCAGCGTGGCGGCTACCCGATGATCGTTGCCAGGCTCAAAGTCTGTCCAGCCGCGCAGATAAACCCGCAACTGCCCCTGGCCGCTGAGGGTCGCGCCCGGCAAGGCCAGCGGTACAGTGACGGTATTATGGCTGGTACCAGCATAGAGGTAATCCCAGAACCAGTAGTCGGCTTCCGGGTGGTCCTTCACCGACCACAGCGAGTAGACCAAATCCTGTTCCAAGCGCACCGTGGCGCGGAATGCGCCGCTCGCCGTGCCCGCAACCGGGCCAGAGCCGACGCGCTGATCCATCACGAGCGTGCGCGCATTATCCTTGGTCAGGCGGTAGGCGTTTTGATCGGTAGACAGCGTGCGATGGTTTTGCGCAACGAAATACAAAGCATCGCTCGTTGCGTCATAGTACCAAGGCACCGGCGCGCCAGCGTTGGTCAGAGCCACCTGCTTGCCTTGTCTGAGCCAAGTGCGCGTTTGCGCCACCGAGGCGCCAAGTTGGGTGGCCACTTGCGCAGTATTTAGGTGGTAAAGCCCATCGCCTTGGGTGTACAGCCACGCCGCGCCAGAGGCCGGTACGGCGGCGGCTTGCACTGCCTGAGGTTGGCGCTGCTGAGCTTCCAGCGGCGGTAGCCGTTTGCGCGCGGCCAGCCCTTGGCCGAGTCCCTGCCAATCGCTCCACTGGTGTTGCGCTTCCGCCTGGTTGGGGATGCCGGTGGCGGAGGTGGCGCGGTGTGTGGTGCGCTCGTCCGCCGCTGCAAGCTGTACGCTCCACGGCCCGTGCAACCGTTCGACGCCCCAGGCCTCCAACTCAACCAGCCGATAACGGTGCGCACCCGGTTTGGCGTCGGCATCGAACAGCCAGTATTCACCACCTTGCGGGGCATCGATCAAGCCCGGCAGCAGGCCACCGCTGAGGCGCGTCCAGCCGTCGCCGACGGCGCGTTCGACATAAAAGCCAACCGTGCCTTGTTCTTGCAGAGTATCCCAACGGACCAGGGCGATAGCGCCGTCGCCATCGGGATCCAAATAGGGGCGCAGCGCGGCGGCCAGGGTGGCGACATCGGCATCTTTCAGGTCGGCCGCGCGTTGCGCATCCCACTGCGCCAGGAGCGTTACCAGCGCTGCGGGATCGCCATGCGGCCCCGCGAGTGTCACGAGTGCCTCATCCACACGCTCGGCGGTGATTGCAAGGCTGCCAACCGTGGCGCGGGTCGGATTGTAGACAATCTGATAATCCTCGACTTCGCCGTCGCGGGCGATTCCGGTGGGTACTTGGCATTCGGTGGCGACCGTGCACACCCGGAACCGGGCGTAGTAGGTTTGCGTGGTGGTGCTGCTGACCAGCCAGGCCAGTGGCGTAACGCTCACGCCGGTTCCAATAGCCACACAGCGTTGTTCATCGGGCGTATTATCGAACGCATTATTAATCGCACCCGCCGCTGTGGTGCCGCCGCCGTCCAGCCAGGCGCATAGCGTCGCCGCCGTGCTAGGATTATTCACCGTGATGCTGGCGATGAGGTTGTCGCCGCCGCCCGCCGGGGTCGTGAAGGTCACTCCATCCTCGTCGTCCGCGCTACCAGTATTGGCGCTATCGTCTTGGGAGCCGTCGAAGGTGGCAGCGCCGTTGCCTTTCGTCAGCTCGCCATCCCGAGCGGCACCAAGCAGCGGACCCACGGCGATATGCGCCGCAGGCGGCACATCGTAGCTGGCAGGCGCGTCGCCATAGTCGTAGCGCTGGCGGGGGAGCTGAAAGCCCACGAAACCTAATCCTTCGTCAACACCATTATTGTTGCTGGTGTGATCATCGTCGCCGACGTGGATAACGGCCCGGCCGATAGGCTGGTCGGAGGCGACACTCACAAACGCGGTCGTTTGGTTGCCCCAATAACCGGTTGAGTTATTGTTGTTAGCGGGTCCCGATGGACTGCCGAGCGCTTCGGTGACGGTATAGGAAGGGAGCGTTGAGCTGTTTAAGACGCTACCCGTATAGACGATGGGTGTATCGCTGACCAGCACATTGCTTTCATCAAAAATCAGGATGCGTCCCACAGTGCCGTTGTTGGGCCGCGATTCCAGATCGCCGATGAACAAGCCAAAGCCATAAACGTCCGTTGAACTCGTGGTGAAATTCAACTGCAGCGCGCTCAGGCTGGAAGAATTCGTTAAGCCGGTCGCTATCGATAACCGCGTTTCGGTGGGAAAGGGACTCGGCGCAGAGTCTTGCAACACATTCCCAGTGCCGCACGTCACCGTGCCCGTGCTAGCATTATTGAAAGTGGTTGAGGTCGGCGTGCCTGGGCCGGTGCCAATAATTGCCCCCGCTTGCCAGTCGACTTGATAGGGCAGTCCAGAGGCGGGGTCGGAAAAGGTTTTTGAGCCACTATAGTTCGGCGTCGTACATCCATAAAAGAGATTTGGATTATAAGGGGGGCCATAGGGGAGCGATCCGGTCCACGCATCATCCAGGGTTGCCGCCGCCGCACGCCCAGCAGCGGTGTTGCCAACCGCTTCATGGCTGATGGTGACAGTGGTTGCGGCCCACACATTGCCATTGGTGAGTAAACACAGAGACAGCAAAAATAAGCGAGCACGGAAACGCATGGCGATCATCATCAGGGCCGGAGCCGGTAATTTTCGATCATAAGTGTACTGCTGTATAAGCAAATTGGATAGGTGATTCCATTGGGATTTATAATCATGTTAGTCGCCATGTCTTTACGGCCATGCGCCACCTTGCGGGGAGGGGCCAAACGCGAGCGCTACTGCGATAGCGCTCGCGTTTGGCCCCTCCCCGCTGCTGTGGAATTTTTTCTTGGCGGTGGGAATCAAAATGCCCGCCTTGCGATAAATCCTGACCGTTCGCCATGAAATCGTTTCTCCAGCGCTATTTGCCGGATGCCGAAAAACTGCGTGGGCATAAGCGCTTGCGCTTTCTCGGTGCGGTCTTGCATGATCCGCGCTTGTGGCATTTTAGCCGTCGTTATACTGTACGCGGTTTATCAGCGGGAGCTTTTTTCGCCTTTGTTCCAGTGCCTTGGCAGATGCTATTGGTAGCCCTGACTGCCCTTTGGTTGCGTTTTAATCTGCCGGTTGCATTGGCGATGGTCTGGATTACCAATCCGCTAACGATCCCGCCTATCGCCTTCGCCAACTACCATTTCGGTGCGTGGCTACTGGGGCGTCCCTCGCTGCCGTGGGCGTTTGAACCCTCATTGGATTGGCTGCTGACCAAGGCCAGTGAAGTTGGCGTACCCTTGCTGGTCGGGTCGATGGCCACTGCGGTGCTAGCCGGTATCCTTACGTTTGTTATCGCCCATCTCTCTTGGCGCTGGCATATCATCGCCAAGTTTCGGCGGCGGCAGCGGCGATCCGCTATGGGTTGAGTTGTTGCGCTGTCGGTCGCTGCGGTTGCTTTGCATGCTCCCGCTCCACATCACCCTCGCCAGGTGATTTCTTTCTTCTCGTGTTATTTTCTTTTGGAAGGTGTAGTCATTCATGTCAGACCCGATTGTTCAGTTTTCAGAATTAGCGCTGTCCACCCCGTTGTTGCAAACCTTGCAGGAAGTTGGCTACGAAGCGCCCTCGCCGATCCAAGCCGCCTGTATTCCCCAATTGCTGGCCGGTCACGACTTGATTGGGCAGGCGCAAACCGGCACCGGCAAAACTGCGGCCTTCGCCTTGCCCTTGCTGGAGCGCCTGGATTTGGCCGACCGCCGTCCCCAGGTATTGGTATTAACGCCAACCCGTGAGCTCGCCATTCAGGTGGCCGAGGCGTTCCAAAGTTACGCACGCCATCTACCCGGTTTTCACGTCCTGCCCATTTACGGCGGCCAGAGCATGACCCTGCAATTGCGCCATCTGCGGCGCGGCGTGCATGTCGTAGTCGGCACGCCAGGCCGGATCATGGATCATCTGCGCCGGGAAACGCTGGCGCTGGAGGGGTTGCGCAGTGTGGTGCTGGATGAGGCCGATGAAATGTTGCGGATGGGTTTTTTGGAAGATGTGGATTGGATCCTGGAACGCACCCCGCCCGAACGGCAAATCGCCTTGTTTTCTGCGACTATGCCGGAGCCGATTCGGCGGGTGGCGCGCCGCCATCTACGGGATCCACAGGAAGTCAAAATCCAGACCCGCACCGCCACCGTGGCCACAGTGCAGCAGCGCTACTGCCAGGTGGGTGTGCAGCACAAGCTCGACGCGCTGACACGGGTACTGGAGGTGGAGGACACTGACGCCGTACTGATTTTTGTGCGCACTAAGATCGCCGCCACGGAGCTGGCGGAACGGCTGGAAGCGCGGGGCTATCCCAGCGCGGCTCTGCACGGCGACATGACCCAGGCGCTGCGCGAAAAGACCATTGAACAGTTGCGTAATGGGGGTCTGGACATTGTGGTGGCGACCGATGTTGCGGCGCGCGGCCTGGACGTGCAGCGGATCAGCCATGTCGTCAATTACGATATTCCCTCCGATACCGAAGCGTATATCCATCGGATTGGCCGCACCGGCCGCGCCGGTCGGGCGGGGGAGGCCATTCTATTCGTTGCGCCGCGCGAGCTGCGGATGTTGCGCGACATCGAAAAGGCGACCCGCCAGCCGATCACGCCCATGCAACCGCCGACTCAAGCGGCCATTGCCGGCCACCGCCTGAGCCGATTCAAGCGCAAGGTGCAGGATGTGCTAGCTGGGCAGGAATTGGACTTTTTTCGCGGCGTGATGAAGGAGATTGAGCAAGAGCAGGATGTCGATGCCGGTGACATTGCCGCCGCGCTGACTTATTTGCTGCAACGCGAGCGCCCCTTGCAAGTGCCCGCAGAGGCGGAGCCGAGGCCAGCCATGGCCAAGCCGACGCCGCGCAAGGCCAACGCTGAGGGGCATGAGCGCCTGGAAGCGGGGGGGCGTCCTAGCCGGGAACGGACGCGGCCGACCGCTGACTTTGAGTCACTACGCTACCGGCTGGAAGTGGGCCACCAGCACGGCGCAACCCCGCAAAACATCGTCGGGGCCATCGCCAACGAAACCGGCATTGAAAGCCGCTATATCGGCCGCATTGAAATCCATGAGGATTACAGCACGGTGGATTTACCGGCCGGAATGCCTGAAGACCTGTTCCAGCATTTGCGCAAAGTCCGGGTGCGCCAGTACCCGCTCAATATCAGCCGCCTGGGCGCGATGGGGCCGGAACGCGCCCGAAAAAGGGCTGGGGTGGACACGGCAGCTGGCAGTGGGGAGAAGCCGCCGCGCTCCCGCCCGATCAGGCCATCCGGGCGAGAGTCCCGCTCAGGCCCAAGGGCTGCGCGGGATGCCGAATCCTGAGTGCGGTCCCGTCCTTCGGTAAGCCGCTGTTCTGGTGTGGGCGCGGTGTGTTCAGTCCAGCGCCTGCGCCAGATCGGCCAGCAGATCCGCAACATCCTCAATCCCGACCGAGAGTCGCACCAGGCCATCGACAAAGCCCAGTTGCTGACGCACCTCCGGCGGCACCGAGGCGTGGGTCATGATAGCCGGATGCTCGATCAGGCTTTCCACCCCACCTAGGCTTTCCGCCAAGGTAAATACCTGGCAGCGGCTTAGGAAGCGGGTAACCTCGGTTAACCGGCCGCGCACCACCGCGCTAATCATCCCGCCAAATCCGGGGCGCAGTTGCTGCTGGGCTAGCGCATGCTGCGGATGGCTGGGGAGACCGGGATACAGCACCCGTTCAATTTTGGGGTGCTGTTCCAGCCAGCCGGCGATCCGCAGCGCGTTGGCGCTATGACGCTCCATCCGCAGACTGAGGGTTTTCAGGCCACGGAGTGCCAGGAAGCTGTCGAACGGCCCGGCGATGCCGCCAATGGCGTTTTGCAGGTAGCCCAGTCGTTCCGCCAGTTCCTGCTCGCGACAGACCACCATGCCGCCGATGAGGTCGGAGTGGCCATTGAGATACTTGGTGGCAGAGTGCAGCACCAAATCAAAGCCATATTCCAGCGGCCGTTGCGCCCATGGCGTGGCGAAGGTGTTATCAGCGACGGTCAAGATGCCGCGTGCGCGGGCCACCGCAGCGACCATGGCCAAGTCCACCAGCTTGAGCAGCGGATTACTGGGGGTTTCGACCCAGATCATCCGAGTTTGTGGGGTGATCGCGGCTTCCAGCGCGGCTTGATCCTGTAACGTGGAGTAGCTAAAGCGCAAGTCGGCGCTGCGCCGCCGCACTTGCTCAAATAAACGCCGGGTGCCGCCGTAAATATCGTCCAGGGCGACGATGTGATCGCCGCTATCTAGCAGTTCCAGCACGGTGGAGCTGGCGGCCAGGCCCGAAGCAAAGGCAAAACCCGCCACGCCGCCTTCCAAATCCGCCATGCAGCGCTCATAGGCAAAGCGGGTTGGGTTCTGGCTGCGCGCATATTCAAAACCCTGATGGACGCCGGGGCTGGTTTGCACGTAGGTTGACGTGGCGTAAATCGGCGTCACGACCGCGCCGGTGGCCGGATCGGGCGTCTGGCCGGCGTGGATGGCGCGGGTCGCAAAACCGTGAGTAGGGGAGGGGTCAGGCATAGAGGCTGCTGCGGTGTGGCTCAGTCTAAGCGGAATCGGATCCCCGCGCTTGTTGCCAAACGCGGGGATTCCGCGCTACCTCATCGCTTAGGCTTGCACCTTGGCGAAGGCTTCGATCACTTCAGAGGGGGCCTGGATCAATTCGATCAGCACGCCCTCGCCGGACAGCGGCGTGGCGTCGTTGCCCTTGGGATGCAGGAAGCAGACATCGTAACCGGCCGCGCCCTTGCGGATGCCGCCCGGTGTAAAGCGCATCCCTTTGCTGGTCAGCCACTCTACCGCCGCTTTCAGATCGCTGATCCACAACCCGATGTGATTGAGCTGCGGCTCGTGCACCTTGGGCGCTTTGTTCGGGTCGATCGGCTGCATCAAATCCACTTCCACCTTGAAGGGGCCGGAGCCGATGGCGGCGATATCCTCATCCACATTTTCCCGCTCGCTGCGGAAATTGCCGGTCATGGTCAGGCCCAGGGTATCCACCCACAATCTGCTTAGCTTGGTCTTATCCAGGCCACCAATAGCAATTTGTTGAATACCAAGCACTTTAAAGGGTCTGTCGGACATAAAAGTCTCCTGATTGATGGTGGATTTGGGTTAGGCACTCACTGAATCTGTTTCAGTATGTCATTCCACTTTCCGATTGCAACTATCCTCAGGGCCTTTCCGTGCGATTCCCTACCGGGATTAGGGCACATCTTCGGTTATACTTTTACAGTACTGTCAACCCCCCTCGCGTTTCGATCCACTGGAGGACACGCATGTCAAATCAATCCATGGACGCGGCAACCCCGACGTTCAACGAATTTCCCCCCACGCCCTACGAAGAATGGCGCAAAGCCATCGATAAAATCCTTAAAGGCGCGCCGTTCGAGAAGCGGCTGATCACCAAGACCTACGAAGAGATCGACCTCCAGCCGATGTACCGGCAGGAAGATATCGAAGGCTTGCCGCATCTGGATGGCCTGCCCGGCTTCACGCCCTATCTGCGCGGCGCAACACCGATGGGTTATGCCACCACCAGTTGGGACGTGGCGCAGGAAATGCCCTACAGCACGCCTGCCGCTTTTAACGCGGCTCTAAAGGCCGACCTGGAGCGCGGCCAGAACGCCGTTAACATCGTGCTGGACCGCCCGACCCTGGCCGGTGTGGATGCCGATCAGGCGGAAGCCGATGATGTGGGCAAAGGCGGGCTGTCGATTTCCAGCGTCGCCGATCTGGCCGCCGCGCTGGAGGGCGTCGATCTGGAAAAAACCCCGATCTACATCCAGGCCAGCACCAGCGCCCTGACCTTTACCGCGCTGCTGGCGGGATTGCTCAAGCAGCAGGGCAAATCTCTCGCCAAGGTGCGTGGTGCGATTGGTATGGACCCGCTGGGCCAATTGGCCCGCGACGGTCGGCTGCCCCGCGACTTGGACGGCATCTACGAGGTGATGGCGCAGCTTGCCACCTGGGCCAAGAGCAATGCGCCGCAGTTGCGTACCATCACCGTGCAGGGCCATCCCTACCACAACGGTGGGGCCAGCGCCACCCAGGAACTGGCCTTCGCGCTGGCGACGGCGGTGGATTATCTGCGCGCCCTGCAAGCCCGTGGCTTGAGCATCGATGACGCCGCGCCGCGCTTCCGTTTCGCGCTGTCCATCGGCTCCAACTTCTTCATGGAAATCGCAAGGCTGCGGGCGGCGCGGGTATTGTGGGCCAAGATCGTCCAGGCTTTCGGCGGCAACGCAGAATCCCAGAAGATGCGGCTGCACGCCCGTACCTCGGCCTGGAACCAGACCGTTTACGACCCGCACGTCAACCTGCTGCGGGCCACCACCGAGGCGTTTTCCGGCGCGGTCGGCGGCTGCGACAGCCTGCACATTTCCCCGTTCGACGAACTGCTGCGGGTGCCGGATGAATTCGCCCGCCGCGTCGCCCGCAACACCCACACCGTGCTGCGCGAGGAAAGCCACGTCACCAAGACGGTCGATCCGGCCGGTGGCTCGTGGTACGTCGAAAACCTGACCGATGCGGTCGCCCGCAAGACCTGGGGGATTTTCCAGGAGGTCGAGAAACAGGGCGGCATGGCCAAAGCGCTGGAAGCGGGTTGGCCGCAAAATCAGGTGGCCGACACCGCGTCCAAACGGGCGGCGAACATCGCCAAGCGCAAGGATATTTTCGTCGGCACCAACATGTATCCCAACATGAAGGAAAGCCGCATCGAACCCGCGCCGGTGGATGCGTGGGCGGTGCAGAACGAGCGTAAAGAGGCGCTGAAAGCCGTTCGCGCCAAGGCTAGCGGCAACAAGCAAGCCGCGCTGGACACGCTCGCCAAGGGCGGCGCGAACACGGTGGAATCCGCAATTAGCGCGGCGGCGGCGGGCGCCACGCTGGGCGAAATCGCGCAGGCCGCCCGCACGAATGCCAAGCCCGGTCCGACTATCAACTCCATTCGCGCCGAGCGCGGCGCGCAAGCCTTCGAGCGGCTGCGGCAGGTGACGGAAAGCTTCGCCGCTCACACCGGCCAACCGCCGCAAGTGTTCCTGGCCACGATGGGGCCGTTGACCCAGCACAAGGGCCGCGCCGATTTCGCCACCGCTTTCCTCGGCGTGGGCGGCTTCGAGACCATTTATCCCAGCGGCTTCGACACCCCGGACGCGGCGGCGGAAGCGGCGCTGGCGTCCAATGCCAAGGCGGTGGTGATCTGTTCCACCGACGCCACCTATCCCGACATCGTGCCGACGCTGGCGCAGACCTTGAAGAAGGCCAACCCGGACGTGACGGTGCTGCTGGCCGGTTATCCCGCCGAGCATGTCGAAGCCTTCAAGGCGGCAGGGGTGGATGATTTCATCCATCTCGCCGCCAATTGCCAAAGCCTGTTAACTACCTTGCAGAAGAAGATGGGGGTTGCCCAATGAGTCAGTCACCTGATTTCACCTCGATGGCTTATGGGGTGGATTTCCCCAAACCCAGCTTTGCCGAGTGGAAAGCCTCGGTGGAAAAAACCTCCGGCAAGACGCTGGAGCAACTGGTGTCGGCGACGATGGAACAGATCGACGTCAAGCCGCTGTACACGCGCGACGACATCAAAGACCTGAAGCATCTGGGCTATGTCGCCGGGGTGCCGCCGTTCCTGCGCGGGCCTTATCCGGCCATGTACGTGACTCAGCCGTGGACGGTGCGCCAATACGCCGGTTTCTCCACCGCCGAGGAATCCAACGCCTTCTATCGCCGCAATCTGGCCGCTGGTCAGAAGGGTTTGTCGATTGCGTTCGATTTGGCCACTCATCGCGGCTACGACTCCGATCATCCGCGGGTGGTCGGCGATGTCGGCAAGGCGGGCGTGGCGATTGATTCGCTGCTGGATATGGAAATCCTGTTCGGCGGGATTCCGCTGGATCAGATGTCGGTGTCGATGACCATGAACGGTGCGGTGCTGCCGGTGCTGGCGTTCTACATCGTCGCCGCCGAGGAACAGGGCGTCTCGCACGAGAAGCTGACCGGCACCATTCAGAACGACATTCTGAAAGAGTACATGGTGCGCAACACCTACATCTATCCGCCGGACCCGTCGATTCGGATTATCGGCGATATTTTCTCCTACACCTCCAAGGAGATGCCGAAGTTCAACAGCATCTCGATTTCCGGCTATCACATGCAGGAAGCCGGCGCGACCGCTGACCTAGAGCTGGGCTATACGCTGGCCGACGGGCTGGAATACGTCCGCACCGGCATCAAGGCCGGGATGGATGTTGATACATTTGCCCCGCGCCTGTCGTTCTTCTGGGCCATCGGCATGAACTACTTCATGGAAGTGGCCAAGATGCGCGCCGGGCGGCTGCTGTGGGCCAAAATCATCAAGCAGTTCAATCCGAAGATGGACAAGTCGATGGCTTTGCGCACGCACAGCCAGACGTCCGGCTGGAGCTTGACCGAGCAAGACCCGTTCAACAACGTCGCCCGCACCTGCATCGAGGCGCTGGCGGCGGCGCTGGGCCACACCCAGTCGCTGCACACCAACGCGCTGGATGAAGCGATTGCGCTACCGACCGATTTCTCGGCCCGCATCGCCCGCAACACCCAGCTTTATCTGCAAGACGAAACCCTGATCTGTAAGGTGCTCGACCCGTGGGGCGGTTCCTACTACGTCGAGGCGCTGACCAACGAGCTCATCAAACGCGCTTGGGGCCACATTCAGGAAGTGGAAAGCCTGGGCGGCATGGCCAAGGCCATCGAAACCGGCTTGCCCAAGATGCGCATCGAGGAAGCGGCGGCGCGGCGGCAGGCGCAGATCGACTCCGGCAAGGAAACCATCGTCGGCGTCAACAAGTACCGGATGACCAAGGAAGACAAGCTGGACATCCTGAGCATCGACAATACCGCCGTGCGCGAGGCGCAGGTGCAACGGCTGCACAAGCTGCGCAACAACCGCGACGAGGCCAAGGTCAAGGCGTGTCTGAACGCCATCACCGAAGCGGCCAACGCCGGTTCCGGCAATCTGCTGGAGAAAGCGGTGGAAGCGGCCCGCGCTCGCGCCTCGTTGGGCGAAATCTCGGATGCGATGGAAAAGGTGTTCGGTCGGCACAAGGCCGTCATCCGCGCCATTTCCGGGGTGTACAGCAGCGAGTTCGGCGAAGCGGATGAAATCGCCACCGTGCGCAAGATGGCCGACGAGTTCGAGAAGAACGAAGGCCGTCGCCCGCGCATTCTGGTCGCCAAGCTCGGTCAGGACGGCCACGACCGGGGTGCGAAGGTCATCGCCACCGCGTTCGCCGATCTGGGCTTCGACGTGGACATCGGCGCGCTGTTCCAGACGCCGGAGGAAGTCGCCCGACAGGCGGTGGAAAACGACGTGCATGTGGTCGGCATGAGTTCGCTGGCCGCCGGTCATAAGACGTTGTTGCCGCAACTGGTCGGCGAACTGAAGAAGCTGGGCCGCGAGGACATCATGGTGGTCATCGGCGGCGTGATTCCCGCCCAGGACTACGAGTACCTCAAGGCCAATGGCGCGGCCGCCATCTTCGGCCCCGGCACGGTGATTCCGGTCGCCGCGCAGAAGGTGCTGGTGGAATTGAACGAGCGTCTGGCGGCGTGAGAATCTTTTTTTGAAGGCTTGTGGGATCGGTTTGATCGCCGATCCCACGCATCTAACATGAATCTTCGTTTCTACATTGATCCACAAACGGATGCGCCGCATATCTACAACCACGGTGTGGATGAAGATGAGGTAGAGGCCGTTTTAAAGAACCCAGCCGAGGATCGATTGGGGAGAGAAGGTTCGCGGGTCGCTATCGGCCAAACTCGTGGTGGGCGTTATTTGCGAGTGATTTATGTGCCTGATCCGAAACCCGACAGCGTTTTCGTTATTACGGCGTATGAACTGCAAGGAAAACCACTGACAGCCTATCGCAGGCGGCATAAACGTAAAGGAGTCAGAAGGTGAAGAAAAAAAGCCAATTTCCTCCTGATTGGGATGAACAGCGTATTCAGAAAGTGATTGCGCATTATGAAGCGCAGAGCGAAGACGAAGCCGTGACTGAAGACGAGGCCATGCTCCAAGATCAGAGTCAGGCGGTTATGGAAATACCGATGGAACTTGTCCCATTAGTAAGAGAGCTGATTGCTAAACACTACGGTGGACACAGCCTGCCAACCCAAGCGCCATGACGGTAATAGTTATCACTATATTGAAAGACGCTGGTGGAGTTGAACGAGCGTCTGGCGGCGTGAGGGTGAGGTAAAAAGCGACGGGGTGGGCAATGTCCACCCTATTACCTAAAGAGCATTTAATTATGATTCAAAACCATCAAGATTTTATTGGCAGCATCCACAGTACAAGAAAAGTAAGGATCACCTTCTTCTCTGAAGAGGATAATGGATACATAGAAAGAACTTGCGCTCCTATGGATTACGCTGTTGGTCAGCGTATTAGAGATAATATTAAACGCTATTGGGTATGGGACTACGATAGTGACACGAGGAATCACACCCTTGGCATCAAGCCAGAAAGAATTAAATCGCTTGTTGTCTTAAATGAAACTTTCGATCCTAGTGAATTCGTAACATGGAGGCCAAACTGGGATATTCCCCGCCAATGGGGAGCATTGTCATAAGCGTGTAGCACGTAGGGCGGGTTAGCTGAGCGTAACGCGCTAGAATTGCCCAATGCTAAAGTCAATGGACATGAATTTATAACTATCTAGTGATAATGGCTGATTAGTTCAAATGCAGAGTGATTAAAATGACATCCGAAGCTATCGCAACAGTTGTGAAAATGATGGAACTGCTGCCAGAACCGGCACAAAACCAAGTTTTAGAACACCTTCGGATTTATCTACTGGAGATACAAGATGAACTGCGCTGGGATGCACTTTTTAATAAAACCCAACCTAAGCTCATTGAGATGGCGCGTCTGGCGAAAAAGCAAATTGCCGAAGGGAAAGCGCAACCTCTAGATTTTGATGAACCATGAAATCTCAGAGTCTTGAATCGTTCTGGGATAGCTACAAACACTTGGAGCAAGATATCAAGGCCAGTGCGCGTAAAACCTATCGGCTTTGGTTGGAAAATCCTTTTCATCCTTCTTTGCACTTCAAGTGCATCAATCGGGAAGAAAATATCTGGTCAGTAAGAATTACCCTGTCTTACCGCGCGCTCGGCATCCTGGAGGGCGATACAGTGACACGGTTTTGGATTGGCCACCATGATAATTATGAGCGATTCTTTTCTTAAAAAGCAGCCATGACCAAAAAACACCATAAACCCGACTGGGTTCCTGAAAATGCTGGTAAAGAATTCACTACCTCGGTTATGGATGGCGTTGAGGGCGGGCACGATGGCATCCCTGGCCAAGCTAGCGTAGCCGTGCCGCGCCCCCATACCCCGCGCCGTCGCCGTCTGACGGTGGATGAATATGTCGCCGGGGTACTGGCAGGCGACCGCAATGTGCTGGGACAAGCCATTACCCTGGTGGAGAGCAACTCCCAGGCGCATTTCAACATGGGTCAGGAAGTGCTGCGCCAACTGATCCCGCATACCGGAAAATCAATTCGGGTGGGGATTACCGGTGTTCCCGGCGCGGGCAAGAGTACCTTCATCGAAGCCCTCGGTATGCACCTGTGCGAACAGGGCCACAAGGTCGCGGTGCTGGCAGTCGATCCCAGCAGTACCGTCACACGCGGCAGCATTTTGGGCGACAAGACCCGGATGGAACTGCTCTCGCGCGATTTGCGGGCCTTTATCCGGCCTTCGCCGTCCAGCGGCACTCTCGGTGGCGTCACGCGCAAAAGTCGCGAAACTATCTTGGTCTGTGAGGCTGCCGGGTTTGATGTGATTTTGGTGGAAACCGTTGGCGTCGGCCAAAGCGAAACCACGGTCCGCTCGATGGTCGATTTCTTCCTGCTGCTGATGATCGCTGGTGCCGGTGACGAGTTGCAGGGCATCAAGAAAGGCATCATGGAATTGGCTGATGCGCTGCTGGTGAATAAAGCCGATGGCGATAACAAGATCAAGGCCAACGCCGCCCGCGCCGATTACAACCGTGCCCTGCATTATCTGGCTCCCGCAACGGAAGGCTGGTACACCAAAGCCTACACTTGCTCGGCGCTGACCGGTGACGGGATTGACGCCATCTGGAAGGTCATCAGCGATTTTCGCCAACAGGTCACCGAAAGCGGCGTGTTTGAAAAGCGGCGGCAACGGCAAACGCTGGATTGGGTATACTCCATGGTCGAGGAGCATTTACGCGCCAGCTTCTTCAATCATGCTGGCGTTGGCAGCATTCGTGCCGAAATCGAAGACGGGGTGCTGAAAGGCCATATTCCACCGACCGTGGCTGCGCAAAAGCTGCTTAAAAAATATGAGGGCTGAACGGGGGTTATTGTGAGGGGTTTAAGCGATGAGCTGGGCTGAAATCTGCTGTAATTCTGTCCTTAAGGACCTGCCCTTCAAGATTCAAACCGATAAATGGGGCCATATCGTTATGAGTCCGGCCACCAATGAGCACGGCATGTATCAAGCCAGACTCGTGACGCTGCTCAGTCGTCTACTCAATTTCGGCATTATCATCAGTGAATGCTCCATTCAGACGAGCGAAGGCGTCAAGGTCGCTGATGTGGCCTGGGCTTCGGATGCATTTATCCAACGGAATCGTGGGAAAAACCCTTTCCCGGAAGCACCGGAGCTATGTATTGAAATTCTATCGCCATCCAATACGCTGGCGGAAATGGAGGAAAAAAAGGAATTGTATTTCGCCCGTGGTGCTAAGGAATTTTGGATTTGTGATAAAAACGGGAACATGCTGTTCCACAAAAATACGGGCGCACTTGAAAAGAGCGAACTGGTCAGCCCGTTTCCTCATTTGATTATCTTTTAACCGAAGGAGAACCCCATGCTGCGTAGTCCCCGCGATTTCTTCAAAGCCAAAGTCGTTGGAGCACCCGAACCACTACGTGAAATTCCGGTGCGGCCCTCGCGGATGATCCACTTTTTCGATCCCAGCAACGAGAAGATGGCGGTCAAAGTGCCCGACATCGCTAAGAATGTGGACATCATGCTGGGCAATCTGGAAGACGCCGTGCCGATTGATCGCAAAGAAGCTGCTCGTGAAGGCCTGGTTAAAATCGGCAAGAGTGTGAATTTCGGCGATACCCAATTGTGGACGCGAGTCAATAGCCTCGACAGCCCGTGGTTCCTGGATGACATGATCCGGCTGGTGGGTGAAATTGGTGACAAGCTCGATGTCATCATGCTGCCCAAGGTACAGGGGCCGTGGGATATTTATTTCGCTGATCAACTGCTAGCTCAATTGGAAGCTAAGTACAACGTCAAAAAACCGCTGATGCTGCACGCGATTCTGGAAACCGCGCTGGGTGTGGCGAACGTCGATGACATCGCTAACGCTAGCCCCCGCATGCAGGGCATGAGTCTCGGCCCGGCGGATCTAGCCGCGTCCCGCCGGATGAAGACCACCCGTGTCGGCGGCGGTCACCCTGACTATCTGGTGCGCACTGATCCCAACCCCAAGGATCCTGATGCCCCCCGCCCCACCGCCCAGCAGGACTTGTGGCATTACACCATCGGCAAGATGGTAGATGCCTGCACTAGCGTCGGCGCGTTGGCATTCTATGGCCCGTTTGGCGATATCGCTGATCTAGTCGCCTGTGAAGATCAATTCCGCAACGCTTACCTGATGGGCTGTGTTGGCACCTGGACCCTGCATCCCAATCAGATCGCTATCGCCAAGCGGGTGTTCAGCCCGAAACCGGAAGAAGTGGCCTGGGCCAAGCGGGTGGTCGAAGCCATGCCCGACGGCAGCGGCGCGGTGATGATCGACGGCAAGATGCAGGATGATGCCACCTGGAAACAGTGCAAGGTGGTGCTCAATCTCGCCCAACTGATCGCCGGCCGCGACGCGGAATACAAGGCGCTGTACGGCTTCTAACTTTCGTCGCGGGGGCGCGAACCGCCGCCGGTCTCGCGCCTCTCGACGACGCCCAACGGAGCAACCGCGCATGATTCAGCCGTTCTCCATCGCCCGCCTGCCGCGCATCGAATTCGGCGCTGGCTCGATCGCCAAACTCCCTGGCCTGATCGCGCAATACGGCCAGCGCGCGTTGCTGGTCGTCGGCCAGCGCTCGTTCGTGGAATCGCCCAGTTGGCCGCCGCTAGCGTCCGGCCTGGAAAAGGCTGGCATCGACTGGGAGCAAGTGCGCGTCGGCGATGAACCCTCGCCGCGGTTGGTGGATGACGCCGTCCGTCAATTCCGCAAATCCGACATTCAAGCGGTCGTCGGCATCGGCGGCGGCAGCGTGTTGGACGCCGCCAAGGCCATCGCCGGCCTGTTGCCGGTCGGCGATTCGGTGATGGATTATCTGGAAGGGGTCGGGCCGGAAAAAACTTATCACGGCCCCGCCCTGCCGTTCATCGCCGCGCCGACCACCGCCGGCACCGGCAGCGAAGCGACCAAAAACGCCGTACTGAGCGCGCGCGGCCCAAACGGTTTCAAAAAATCCTTCCGTCATGATCTGCTGGTGCCGGAAGTCGCCCTGCTCGACCCCGATTTGCTGGCGACCTGTCCCAAGCTGCAGATCGCCGCCAACGCGATGGATGCGCTGACCCAATTGCTGGAATCCTACGTTTCCATCAAGGCCAACCCCTTCACCGATGCGCTGGCCGAAAGCGGCTTGAAAGCGGTGCGTGACGGCTTGTTCGCGTGGTACGAGGGTGGCGAACACGCCGCCGCCGGACGCTCGCGCATGGCCTACGCCGCGTTGCTGTCGGGCGTGTGCCTGGCGCAGACTGGGTTGGGATCGGTACACGGTCTGGCCTCACCGCTCGGCGCGTTTTTCCCGATCCCACACGGCGTGGTCTGCGGCACTCTGGTCGGAGCCGCCACCCGCATCAATTTGACCGCGCTGCGGGACCGCGAGTCCGACCATCCGTCCTGGCGCAAGTACGCCCGCGCCGGCGATCTCCTGCACGGACGGCATTTTGCCACCGCCGAGGAATCACACGCCGCGCTGCAAGCGTTGTTGGACGACTGGACCGACCGGCTGGCTTTGCCCCGTCTGAACGCTTATGGCATCCGGGAAAGCGACTTCGCGCGCATCGTCGCCAACGCGCGCGGCGGCAGCATGAAAACGAATCCCTTGGTTTTAAGCGACGCTGAAATTACAGCAGTGCTGCAACAGCGGTTGTAGGGGTGTATCCAAGCCACGCGCCGCCACTGCGCTTATTTTAATCTCAACGATGGTTTTTAGCGCTTTCCTCCAGAACCAATTGGGTCCATGCACCGGAGCCGGCCAGGTTTTGGCCGCCATCCGCGACGATCAGCGTTCCGGTGATATAGGCCGCTAGTGGCGACGCCAGAAACACGCTTACTTGACCGATGTCATCCGGGGTGCCGAAGCGGCCCAGTGGAATCATTTGCGTCAATTTCTCGGCCACACCGGCCGGAGCGAGTCGCCGCATGCCTTCCGTGCCGGCGATGGGGCCAGGCGCGATGCTGTTGCAGCGGATGCCGAAGCGACCCCATTCCAAGGCCAGATTGCGCATCAGATGATCGATGCCAGCCTTAGCTGCTCCCACATGCGCTTGCCAAGCGTAAGGAATGAATGCCTGTCCCGCCGAGACAAACTGGATGTTGCCCTGCGTAGCCTTCAATTGCTCGAACGCGGCGCGGCAGGCGTGAAAGCTGCCGAGCAGATCAATGTCGACCACCGCCTTGAAACCGTTGGGACTGATCTGTTCGGCGGCGGCGGGGAAATTACCGGCCGCGCCGCAGACCAGGGTATGGATCGGGCCAAGCGTATCGCGGCACTGATACATGGCGTTTTCCACCGCAACGTAGTCGCGCACATCGGCGGAATGAGTGGAAACGCGCGCGCCCAAGGCTCGCAGCTCCGCCGCCGCCGTATCCAGTTTTTCCTGCGACCGACCCAAGATGCCCAACTGCGCGCCGACTGCGGCAAAATTGCGCGCAATGCCAAGATTGATGCCGCTGCCGCCGCCAGTTACAAACACCGTCTTGCCCTGGAATAAGGTAGCGGCGAAATAGGACCTAATCTTCATACAGACCTCCCGTGGTGAGAAAGTAAAGCATTCGGTTTGCCTAAAGCTCCAGCGCGACTCTAGGGAGTAGCGCGGACTCCGCTTGACCCGTCTCTTGGTCTTGCCGAGAATCGCCAGCACCGTTTCCCCTGGATGCCAACATGGCTGACTATGAGCTGTTAATTATTGGCGCTGGCGTCAGTGGCCTGAGTATGGCGCATTATGCGGCGGCGGCTGGCTGGAAGACGCTGGTGCTGGAGCAGGAGCACCGGCCGGGCGGTTGTCTGCATTCTCACCGCTTTGGGGGGGCGCTGGACGGATTCTGGCTGGAATTGGGCGCGCATAGCGCCTTCAACTCTTACGGAAATTTGTTGGCGCTGCTGGAAGCGGTGGGTGCGCTGGGTCAATTGCAGCCCCGGGCCAAGGTGGGGTTTCGGCTGTTTGCAAACGGCGCGGTTCGTACCATCGCTTCCCAGTTGGCGGTTACGGAACTGCTGCTTGCGCCCGTGCGACTGGCGGGGCGGCGCAAGAGCGGTCGCAGTGTCGCTGATTACTACGGTGCTATCGTGGGCCGACGCAATTATGCCGCTGTCTTTGGGCCGGCCTTTGATGCTGTGCTCTGTCAACCCGCCAGCGACTTTCCCGCCGAAGCGCTATTCCGTCGCCGACTGCGGCGCAAAGAGGTTGTGCGCGGTTTCACCCTGCCGGGTGGAATGCAAACCATCGCTGATCTGTTAGCGAATCAGCCGGGCTTGTACATCGAATGGGGGCAAACCGTGCAGACGATTGCTCGCGTCGGCGACGATTTCCAGGTCCACACGGCGCAAGGCGCTTACGTTGCGCGTCGACTGTGCCTGGCGACGCCCGTTGCGATGGCTGCCGCCTTGCTCAGCACCGCTTTTCCGGTGATTGCTGGCGGGCTGGCGGAGATCGGCGTAGCCACCGTAGAGTCGGTGGGGGTGGCGCTACCGGTGGAGCGGCTGTCCTTGCCGTTGGTGGCGGGGCTTATCGGGCGGGATGAGGCGTTTTATTCCGTTGTGTCGCGGGATACGGTGCCGGATAGCCGCTATCGGGCTTTCACCTTCCATTTCCGGCCCGGCGTTCTGGATGAAGAAGAGCAATGGACTCGTATCGCCGAGGTGTGCAATGTCCCCCACGCTGCATTAAACAGGGAAAACGTGGTCTCCAAAAGCAACGTCTTGCCAGCCTTGCGCGTCGGCCATGCGCTGCGGATCGCGACGCTGGATAAAGCATTGGCTGGAACCCGGCTGGCCCTCACCGGCAATTACTTTACGGGTGTGGCGCTGGAGGATTGCGTTACGCGGTCGCTGGCGGAGTGGAATCGGCTGCGGCGGGAAGCATAAACTGATGAAGGCCAAAAAACCGGCTGCCGCATGATCTGACAACCGGTCGTTAGCTGTGGGGCCAGCCCAGTCAAAACGATGGATGAAAACTGGTAGTTTCACCGAACGAGGCTGTCATGTTCTCACCGACGGCCCAGATTTCATCGTTAATGAGCAGCTTAAACGCCAGGACGCCCTCGCGCGCTTCGGTGGTGGTCCACTGCCAGGCATCGCCACCCATATTCTCCATCCGTACCCCGGTTTCCCAGCTCAGGCTGTGACCGTCGCCGCGAATATAGAGGTTATTACCGTGGCCGACATCGAAGCGGGCGATGATCACGGTTTTAACGGGTTCAGTCAGCGCAGCGGGTTTTTCCGCTTTAGGCGCTGGCGCTTTCGCAGTTTCCGCCGTGCTGTTTGCAGCGGCGGGTTTTTCCGCTTTAGCCACTGGTGCCTTTGTCGTTTTTTTAGGAGCTTTGGGGGGTGCTTTCGTTTCCGCAGCAGGTTTGGTGGCTGCCGTGGTGTTCTTGGTGGTTTTGCTGGACTTCTCGTCAGCAGTGGTCTCGGCTGAGCCTTTCTTTTTCGGCATGAATACAGTCCTCTGAATCGCTTGATGAATCGGAGACACGGCGGGATATCTTGTCGTGAATCTCGCTTGCGCTCAGTCTAGCTTAAGCTTGGAGTGCACTCCAAGCTGCATAGCGCATAAAACGCATCGATATCCTTCAATCGCCTGAATTTTATTGGTACAGGTCGTTATGTTCCATCACGATTATCCCTTTGACCCGGCCTATGGCTACGATTTGAATACCTTATTAGCGGTGGTCGCGCCGCAGGAACCAGCGGATTTCGTGGCTTTCTGGCGCGCGCTCTCCGCCCGCGCCCGGCTCGTGACCACCGCGCCAACGCTACGGGAAGTGCCTAGTCCGCATACGCGCGTGCGGGTGTTCACGGTGGAATTTAGTTCGCTGGATGGCGTGCGGATTGGCGGTTGGTTGACTCGGCCTCGCAACGCATCTGTCGAGCGCGGCGTGGTGGTGAGCCATGGCTACGGTGGGCGGGAAGAACCGGATTTTGCGTTGCCGTTTGAGCACGCCGCGCTGATTTTTCTCTGCGCGCGCGGCATCTCCCGCAGCGCCCGCGCTGACGTTCCCGCCGATCCTAACCAGCACATTCTGCACGGCATTGGGCGGCGCGAAAGCTACGTGTTGGGTGGTTGCGCGGCCGATACGGTGTGGTGCGCCGCCTCGGCATTGCTGGAACTGTTCCCGATGGCCGCGCGCCGATTGGACTATCTGGGCACCAGCTTTGGCGGGGGCGTGGGAGCGATGGCGTTGCCATGGGACGCGCGCTTTCATCGCGTGCATTTGAATGTGCCGACCTTTGGCCATCAACCCTTGCGGATGGCATTACCCTGTATCGGCAGCGGCGAAGCGGTGCGGCTATACCAACAGCAGAACGGCCAAGCTTTGGCGACCTTGCGCTATTTTGACGCGGCGGTAGCGGCCCGGCATTTACGGATTCCTGTGCATGTCGCCGCTGCTGGTTTTGATCCGGTGGTGCCGCCGCCTGGGCAATTTGCGGTGTTTAATGCACTGGCTGGCCCCAAGGAATTGTTTGCGTTGCGGGCCGGACATTTTGAGTACGCTGGTCTGGCTGCCGAGGAGACCCGATTGCGGGATGCCTTGGCCTATTTTTTCAATGGGGTCTGACGGTGGTACAAAGGGTTGTTGCGAATCCGCAGGGGCTGGTTTTTTGCTTATGCGAAAAATTTAAATTGAACGGTGTTCAGGTAAATTTTAGTCCACTATACTCAGCCGATACTTATCCCTTCACCAAACCAGCTCTGGAGACCGTCATGGGTAATATATTCAAGCGCATTAGCGATGTCCTGACCGCCAATCTCAACGATCTGGTGGATCGAGTTGAGGACCCGGAGCGGATGATCAAGCAGCTTATCCGGGAGATGGAAGAAAACGTCACTAGCGCCCGCGAGGGTGTGATCGACGCCGTGGCGAGTGAAAAACAGTTGGCCAAGGAGCTGAATAGCCAGCGGCGGCAGGCCGATGACTGGCACAACCGGGCGCGACGGGCGATGGAGAACAGCAACGACATGTTGGCGCGAGAAGCCTTGCTGCGCAAAAAGGAACACGAGAGCACCGCCGCCAGCCTGCAAGCCTCTTGGGAGTCGGCTCGCCGCACCAGTGAGCGCTTAAAAGCGCAGTTGCGGGCCTTGGAAACCAAGCTGGAGGAAGCGCGCTTCAAAAAAGGCAGTCTGGTGGCGCGGCAACGGGCCGCCCAGGCCAGCGCGCAGATGGACAAAATTACCGATCGCTTCCAGACCGGGCTTGATCTCAACCACTCCTTTGGCCGCATGGCCGACAAGGTGGGGGAAATGGAAGCACAGATGGAGGCGCGGGCCGAAGTGTATGGCGACTACAGCCCAGCCGAACGCGAGTTCCTGAAGATGGAGGCGGATAGCGAGGTCGAGGCTGAACTAGCGGCGCTGAGAAAGGAGGTTCACAAGGAGTAACAGAGGGTACTGGCGCTGGCGTGAACCACGATAGAGGGAGGGTGCAAGGTGGACTGGGTTTTTCTGGGCATGTTGGCGGTGGCATGGTTGATTTCACCGATCATTCTGCTAGTTGCGTTTTTGGTGGCGCGTGGCCAAGTACGCGAACTCCGACAGCGGCTAACCCTAGCAGCTACCACCGATACCCGGCCCGACAGCACCCCTATTGCACCCGCATGGGTGGCGAGCGACGGCCAGCGCTATGCGCCTAGCGATCTGGAAAATCTGTTGCTGTTGCGGCTGGAGCTACAGCGGTTGGCGGATTCCGGGACGTTGGCCGAAGCGCGCCACCAGGAACTTAGCGAGGCGTTGGATCAATTGTGGACGCAGCATCTACGGCGGGGCGGCGTGTCGCCCGGCGACTCGGTGTGGCAAGTCCGCCGTGCCCTGGCCTGGAACCTGCTGGCGCAAGGCAGCGCCGCGCCACCGGGATCGCCACCTTGGCAGTCCGTCGCGTCACAACCTAACGCTGCGCCAGGTCGGATCACGCCTGATTTTTCACCCCGTGTGGATAGCTCAGAAGATGCGCGCGAAATCGGCAAGTCCACTCCTTTGCCCTCGTTCCATCCGCAGGCGCGGCAATCTTCCCAGCCGCCGGTGCTGAGCCTGGAACCATTGGAGCCAGCGCCACCCAGCGAACCCTCAGCATCCCCATCGGCCCATACCAGCCGCCCGCCAATCGTCGCGTCGGCTCCCAGTTCGGCGTGGGAACCGGCTGTAGCCTACGCGGCCGATTGGCGTCCCGCCGAACCCAATCCCCTGGAACGAGTGCTCCATGCGGTGTCCGGCTGGCCACGTCTGATTGCACCTTTTTTGGCGCAGAACATCGGCTGGTTTATCGGCGGATTCTGCTTTATTGCCGGTGCATTATTTTTGATCGCCACTACTCGTGGTTTTCTCAATGCCCTGGTGGTCTTCGTCAGCCTATTGTGCGCAACGGCTTTCTTACTTTGGGCCGGCTATCAGTTCCGCCGTAAGCGCCCAGAACTGGGGGTTGCCAGTGGCATGTTGCTGACGCTGGGGCTGTTGCTGGCACCGCTGGACCTGGCGGTCGCTGTAGGCTTGGTCGGCGCCAGCGCGGGTAGTGGTTTGCTCTTGGTTTTTAGCGTGGTGGTGGTGGCAGGTACGCTGGCGGCGTTCGTCTGGGCCGCGCTCCTGGTCAGTGGCTTAATGGATCGAACCTTGATGGGGCGCTATCCGTGGCTGCTAACCGCGCTGGCGGCGGTGCAGTTGGCCGCGCCACTGGCATTGTGGGTGCCGGGTTGGCCAGCGCTGGCCGTCGTGCACGGTTTGTTATTGGGGCTGCTCGGTTACGGCTTGCGCGCCTTCACCGAGCAATGGCTGCAACGGCTGTTCGTGGATCGGCAGCGCACCGCCTATTATGCCGCAGGGCTACTGGTGTACACCGCCACCGTCTCGTTCGTGCATTTGACCTGGGTCTGGCCAGGGCCATTGCCGGCCGGTTACGCCGGGCCGTTCCTGATGGCGTTGTGCGGCTTGCTGTTCCCGGTGGACGCGGCGCTCAAGGACTGGGTCCATAAATACGCTTTCCTGTCGCGTTTCAGCTTCGTCTTGTACAGCTTGTCTGCTGTCGCGGTGGCGATCGCCGTCCAGTTTGCGCCTATAGCGATGTTGACCCTGGCCATGGGCGCGGTGCTGTATGGGTGGGTGACCTGGCGCTATCGTACCTTGCCGCCGCTGTACTTATTATGCGGCTGTGTGGCCGGGTTATATGGCTATGGCTTGGCGCAGACCGCGCCGCCGGCCTGGCATGGACTGTTCAGCTTGCCGGGGTTGTTGGCCCTGCTGGGAATGAGCCGCTGGGTCGGCGCGCATTCACGCGCCATCGCCTTGCAATGCCTGATCGCCTTCGGTGCTTTGTTGCTGGGTGTGACCGGCTGGAGTTTGCTGTGGAGCGCACCGGGCTGGTTGGGGTGCAGCACCGCCGCGCTGGCGGCGGTGCTGGCGTACGCTGCGGTGCGCCTTGCGCTGGCGTTGCCAGAGGCAGACCCGCGCTGGGCCTGGGCCGATGCCGCTGCGCCCTTGCTGGCCCTGGTGGCGGTTGCGGTAGCGCCTGCGGGACTAGCGCCGGTGTGGGAAGTGCAGACAGCATTTGGTGGGTTGGGGCTGGCGGCGCTCTGGAGCGCACTGGGTCTGCAGGAGCGTCGCCAGACGGCCATCAGTCGAACGGTGTTCTTGTCCAGCGCGCTGCTGAACATCGGGTTGGCGCTGGGCCTGACGGTGTTCACGCTGTGGCCGACTTGGCTGGGACGGTGGGAGCCGTTGCTGGCGCTGACCCTAGCCGGTGCGTTGCTGCTGTGGCTCAGTCTGGCGTTACGGCGGCAAGCGCTGTTCTACGGCGCGCTGCTCTGTGTCGGCGGCCTCGGGGCACTGCTTAAGCGCAGCTATTTCCCTGGGGCGAGCACCGGCTTAAGCGAACTAGTGGCGGTGCTGGCGTTGTGGGGTGTGCTGTGGCGTTGGGCGCGGCGTGACTCCCTGCGCGAGGTCTTATTTGGCGATGAGCAGCAAGACCCCACGGTGGAGTCAGAGTGGGCGACGCTGCTGCGCACACCGCTGGAACAGGCTATGGCGCTGTTATGGAGCCTGGGCTTGATTCATCTTGGCCAGCGCTGGGTGATGGGCGATCCACCCGGATCCTGGCCTTGGATTGCGGGTTTGGCCGCCTTGACCGGCCTGATGCTCATAGGCTATTTCCGGCGGTTCCGCTGGGTAGCGCTGCCGATGCTGGTAGGTTTGGCGGGGCTGCTAGGCGGACTGGAGCGCATCGGTTGGACGCTGCCATGGCTGTGGGCTGTGGCCGTGCTGTACGCGCTGCTGGTTTGGCGGCTGGGCCTCGTGGCATTGGATCACCCGTTGACGCAGCGGGTGGCGCGGGTGCTGGCGTGGACAACGTCGGATGGCGGGGGCGGTCGGCAGCAGGTTGAGCACAGTGTGCGCGACTGCGCCTTGCTGATCGCCACGGCCACGGTGGCCGCCAGCCCAGCGTTGGCCTGGTCAGGCTGGTCGGTGCCGGAACTGGGGCCAGCTTTGGCGCTGAGTCTGGCGCTGTTCGGGTTGATAAGCGGCCATTATCAGGCTGCCTCTTACGCTGCTGCCGCCCTGGTCACTCTAACCGTCAGCGTGTGGTTGATTGGCCACGGTTCGGCTCCCGTCGTGTTATTCGGTCTAAGCCAGCCGCTGAGTAATGTGTTGCTCAGTCTGGTGCTCAGCGGGGCGGCGGTCGGGCTAGAAGCGCCAGGCGCCAGTGCCCTGCGCTATTGGCGTGGGCCGTTGGCGATGACCAGTAGTGGGCTATACGTGCTGGCCTTGGCCGGTGCCGTGCTGGGTTTTCTGAGCGCCGATCTGCGCCTGCCGGGCTTGCTGGCCTTGCTGTGCCTCGCCCTGTTACCCGTGGCGCGACCCTGGCCGAACGCTGCGGTCTGGCGCGGCTGGGGTTTGCCGGTGCTGCTCAGCGCCTTGGTCGCCAGTCTGGCGGGCCGCTTTAGCTTGGAGGCGCCTGCCACCGTGTGGCTGCTGCTGGTCTGGGGCTATGCGCTCTGGATTGGCGGCAATGTGCTGCTGCCGCGTTGGAACGCCCGCTGGTCGGGTTGGGCGGTGGATCCGGTGGCTTGGCCGCTACTAGGCCTGCTGAGTGTCTTGGGGAGCGGGGCGGTCGGAGTACTGGCTGGGGTGCTGTCGTCTGCCGGGTGGTTGGGCGGCTTGGCGCTTTATCTGTTGCTGTTGCTGCGCAATAGTGCCTGGCCTGGTTTGGCCTGGCTGGCAGTGGCAGCGCTGACTGCCAGCGGGGTGGTGGCGAGCGGTGCGCTGGAATGGGTTTGGCAGGTGCTGAATGACCGGCGCGGTGTTCCGCTCAACGGTGTGATCGCGGCGCTGCTGTGGTTGAATTTATTATTCCTGCTGGGTGCCTTATGGCGGTGCTACGGCTCCTGGGTAGCGCAACGCCTGGGCTGGCGTCAATCCGAACTGGCAACTCCACTATTCTGGGTGCCGTTTGCAGTGTTGCTAGGGCTGCTGTCGCTTCTACTGTGGCTGGAGGCCAGCGCTCTAGTATGGGATGGCGCGTGGGTGCGCGCGCCGTCATCCGGGCGCTTGACGGGGTTCGCCATCCTGCTGGCGGCGACGGCGGGTCACACCGGCTGGTTGCGGCCAGTGCGCGTGACTGCACATGTGCTGGTGCTAGCGCTGAGCGCGGCCGGATTGGCGGTTTGGCTGGAGCTGGCCATGCCGTTGCCTTGGCTGCCGCTGGCGGCGGCGCTTTGGCATAGTGTGTTACTGCTGGCGTGGCGCTACAGCCCGCCCCGTTGGGAAGTCGGACGCTCCGTCTTGGATCCTTGGTTGACGGCGCTGCCAGGGCTTAGTTTGGGGTTCATGCTGTTGCTGCTGGTGACTGATTCCGCCTGGCTGGTTTGCACCCTCACGTTGCTGTTGTTAGCCGTAGCCACCCTGCTGCGGGGGGGGTGGCAGGGGAGGAGATTCTGGCTACAAGCGGGCTTGGGGCTGGCGCTGGCGGGCGCTCATACCGCGTGGTTGGCGGCTGCCCCGGCTCCGGGTTGGAGCCTCTGGGTGGCACTGGCACCCTGGTATGCCCTACAGGCGGTGCTGTTGTTGCTGGCGTTCCTCGCGGTACGGCGATGGTTAAGGGCCGTGCCGGAGCAGGCTAACCCTGCGGATGCCAATGCAGTCATGCGTGGCGCCGATGTGGCGTTCAGCGTCAATGAGGCGCTGCGCTGGTTGCTAGCGCTTGGGTTGTTTTGGCTAGCAATCCATGGTGGCGCGGTGGTGATCGCCCTGACGGGATGGGGGCCGTCGCCCTGGCGCTTTGGCGCTGTGATTGATTCGTTGGCGGCCGGTGCAGCAGTGCTGCTGTTGGCGGGGTTGGCGTTGCGCAGGGCCTGGCGGCGACCGGAGGAGCCGCAGTGGGTTTACGCCACGGCGAGTCTGCTGGGCTTGCTGGCGTTGTATGGCCGACTGCTGACGCTGGGCCTGACAGCGGCGACGGTGGGCGATACCGTCGCGCTGCTAACTGCAGGCTATGCCGCTTTGGCGCTCTATCGCTTCACCGGGCTACAACCGTTATACCGGCTGGCGCTGCTTTTGCCGTTGCTGGCGCTGGCGACGGCACCATGGCAACTGGCCTCGGTCTGGACCGGCGGGACGTTGCTGGCGGCGGCGGTGCTGTATCTGTCCCTGGCGACCGTATGGCGTAACCCCTGGCCGTTGTATCTAGGGGTGTTGGCGCTGAACGGAGCAGTCTATTTGTGGGCACCGCTGTGGGCGGAACGCTACGGCCTGTGGCAGTTTTACATTGTGCCAGCAGCGGTGTCGGTGTTGGCGCTCTTGCATCTGCATCGCTGGGAATTACGCCCGAGCGTATTGAGTGGAGCGCGCTTGGCGGCCTTAAGCGCACTCTACGCCGGGGCGGGATTGGATGTATTTCTGCGACCGGAATTGGGGGTCTTCGTGCTGGCGCTGGCGCTGGCGTTGCTGGGCGTTATTGCGGGCATCGCGCTGCGTATTCGAGCGTTTCTTTATGCAGGCGTGGCGTTTCTGATCTTGAATGTAGTGGGACAACTGCTGCGCTTTTATCCAGACCAAAGCCTGAGTCGGGCGTTGATCCTGCTGGGTTTGGGCGCAACGATTACCGTGGGAATGGTGTGGTTCAACCTGAAACGTGAAGCGATTTTACAGCGGGTGCGGATTTTACGGGCAGATCTGGCGGCGTGGGAGTAGGAATTATTCTGATTTAAAATTGCAAATCCGGGGCGTTACGATGGAAAGCCTGCCAAGAACCAGCAGGCTTTTTTAACGACAATGATATGGAGAGCCAATGCTTTTAAACGCTGAAACTCTCGCCGCAGCCGCACATCTCCTTGGCGTTGGGATTGGTGAAGCGGAAACCTTCGTTCAGGCCCTTCTTGGCGTAATCCACTTCCAGGCCATCCAGATAAGGCAGATTTTTGGCGCTAACCACCAGCTTGATCCCCTGCGATTCAAAGACCTGATCGTCGGGAGCAATGGTGTCGGTCAGCCCGACCGTGTACATGTAACCGGAGCAGCCGGTATTGCGCACACCCAGCCGCAGGCCTTGCGCCTGCTCTTGTTTGGCGAGAAAGGCACGGGCGCGGGTGGCGGCGTTTTCGGTGAGAGTGATCGTCATCTTCGGGTTCTCCTAATCAGGGTGAAGGCTGTTGGGATTGGAGGGCGACCGGCGGCGTTGGTTTCGTCGCATAAGCACGCAACGCCGCCTTGAGCGCAGTTTCCGCCAAGACCGCGCAGTGCAGTTTCTCTGGTGGCACCGCCAGCGCCTCAACCAAGAGGTGATGCCGGAAAGCGGCGGCTTCCGCCACCGTCCGTTGGCTCAACCATGCGGCGAGCCAGGAACCACACGCCACCGTCCAGCCACAACCATACGCTTGAAACCGGGCGGCGGTCAGGGTGCCACACCCGTCTATTTGCAGTTGCAATTGCAGAATCGCCCCGCTGACCGGTTCGCCCACCCGCGCCGTTGCCACAGCGGCTGCATCCAGCGCCAGCGTCCCGACGTGGTGGGGGTGCTCAAAATGGGCGCGCGCCGCTGCGCTCAAAGTCTGCATGGCAGAAAATTACGTTGCGGATTCGTGCTGTGGGGCGGCCTCGTATTCGCTCGGATCGGGCAACGGCCAGCCTTCTTGGCTGGTGGCGGAATGCAGCGTGCACCCGTTTAAGGGCGGTAGGCACAGCTCTCCCGGCTCGATGCCGGCCGCGCGCAAGGTTTGGCACAGATGGCGGACAGTGCGATCCAGCGCGTGAATATGATCCAACATCTGGTTAATAGCGTGGGCTTCGGGATCGGGCAGATCTGGGGTTGCGCCGTAGGCGTTGAAGCCGAGCTTGCGAGCGATCTCCCGGCGCACCTCGTCCGTGCCGTTCCCGTTGTCTACTCCATCGGCTTCGACCACCCGGCCCGGTACACCGACCACCGTAGCGCGTGCAGGCACCGCGTTGATGACCACCGAATTAGAACCGATACGCGCATGATCGCCCACCTTGAACGGCCCTAGCACTTTCGCTCCGGCACCAATCACCACATGGTTGCCCAGCGTGGGATGGCGCTTGCCTTTGTTCCAACTGGTGCCGCCTAAGGTGACGCCCTGATACAAAGTGCAGTCGTCGCCAATCTCGGCGGTCTCGCCGATGACCACGCCCATGCCGTGATCGATGAAAAAGCGGCGGCCGATTTTCGCGCCCGGATGAATCTCAATGCCGGTCAGCCAGCGGGTCATAGCCGACAGAAAACGCGCTAGCCATTTCAGCTTCCGGTTCCACAGCAGGTGACTGAGTCGGTGGAACAGCACGGCGTGAATGCCAGGGTACGCGGTGAGCACTTCAAAAACGTTACGCGCCGCTGGATCGCGGTCAAATACTGAGTAAACGTCTTCCCGCAAACGTTGCCAAAACCTCATGATGGTTGTGTCTCAACCCGTGCAGATGGAAGAAAGAACTCACCGCCCATGGCGGTGACAGGGGTCAGAATTATAGCAATCCGCTGGGCAGCCGGCGCGCTGATTGTCGTTGATGGGCATGTGTAGGGTGTAGCGCCATGATTCTGCATCGTCGCAAACGGGAGATGGACAAAGTGGAAGGAACAACAGCTCAGAGCTGGGGCTTTTGGACGGACCGCAGTCTGGAGCTTGATCGGTGCCGGATGGATGGCAGCGTTGATACGCCTGCGTCCGAATAGAAAATTTGCTTGGCCAGCAAGCGGCGAAAGGCTGATGAAATACACTAGCGCAAGAGTTTTATCATTGGATTCCTACAGGAGATCGTCATTCATGTCCACACTTACGCCGTTTACGAACTCCACGTTTTCCAGTGCGAACGCGCGGCGCGCCGGGTCAAGACCACTCGCACTGCGCTCCTTTCGTTGCCAGTGCAACCGCACGGTGTTTTTCCGCAACAGCGAATGCCTGGCTTGCGGCACGCCGCTTGGTTACGAGCCAGGCACTGGACTTTTACTGACGCTCGCTCCTGGCCCCGAGGTTAATACTTGGCAACCGCTCGGTGCAGAAGATGGGTTGCTCTATCGCCGTTGCGCGAATTTTGCGACGCCCTCTGGCTGTAACTGGCTGGTTCCAGCGGAGTCGGCGGCGGTGACGCAGACCTTGTGTATGGCCTGTACCCTGAACCGCACGATTCCTGATCTTTCCATCCCAGACAACGGCTTGCTGTGGGGTCGGGTGGAAAGCGCCAAGCGACGGTTGATTTCGTCTTTGCTAGCTCTGGAGTTACCGGTCCACTCGAAACTGATCGATGATCCGGTGTCTGGAGTCGCTTTTGATTTTCTGCACCCCACCGCCGAGCAGCCATCGGTGATGACGGGACATGATGATGGCGTCATTACCATCAATATCGAGGAAGCCGATGACGCCAAACGCGAACAGATCCGCGCGGCCCTACATGAACCCTATCGTACTCTGCTCGGTCATTTTCGCCACGAGATCGGCCATTATTATTGGGATCGCCTGGTGCGCGACAGCGCCTGGTTGGAACCCTACCGTGCGTTATTCGGCGATGAGCGGGCTGATTATGCCGCCGCTTTGCAACAGCATTACCAAAATGGCCCGCCCACCGATTGGCGTATGCGCTACGTCAGTGGCTATGCTAGCGTCCATCCGTGGGAAGATTGGGCCGAAACCTGGGCACACTATCTGCATATGGTGGATACAGTGGACACCGCCCGCTCGTTTGGGCTCGATTCGAGCGATGTGGATTTGGCGATTGAACCGTTCATGCCAGACGCCCTCTGGCAACCCGAAGCCGTTCAGGGGGAGGGCTTTCTGCATTTTCTCAATGAGTGGGTTGGGATTACTGCGGTGATGACTGAACTGTCGCGTAGCATGGGCCAGCCGGATTTCTATCCTTTTGCCCTGCCGCGCCCAGCGGTTGCCAAGCTCCATTTCATTCATCTGCTGATTCAGGACGCAGGCAGTGACGCGGTCAAATCCAGCACGCCGTCGTTCCAGAATCTTTGAGCTGCGCCGCGCTGGTCAATGGCTTTAGCTGCCGCGCGCTTCTAAGCTTGTCAACACGCGCCTGCCTATTGATCCAAGCGCAGCGGATTCAGTCAATTGCCGCAAGGGGATGGAGGAGAACCACCATGAAATCATGGATCCATGAAGATATTCTGAAAAGTTGGACTGACGCCCAAAAGCGTCTGTGGGAGAGCTTGTGTTCCTCGGTGCCATTGCGGCCACCCAAAGGAGTGGAGGCGTGGCGGGAAGCGTACTTGAAGAATCTGGCGAGCTGGGAAGCGGCAGTGCAGCATTCGCTGGCGCAGGAAACCGCCTGGGTGGAGGAATGGGTGCGGCGTGTCGCGCAAGAGAAAGGGACTCCAGAACTGATGGCTCCATGGGTGCGGCAAATGGAAGAAGTGTTGCAACGCTGGATTCAAACGCAAACCCAATGGTGGAATGACTACTTCGCGTTGCTGCGGCGCGGTGGCTTTGTCCAGCCAGAGTCAGCAGACGCGCCACTGACCGCGCTGACGTCCCCCGCCGCATCGGTGTCACCGGTCGTGGTTGCTGAGCCTCCGCCCGTGGCAGCCAGCGCACCGTTGTCGGTGGCCGTCACTGCGCCGCCGGACGATCTGAAGCTTATCAAGGGCATCGGCCCGGCCCTGGAAAAAAAATTACATGCGTGCGGCATCACCCGCTTTCGGGAGGTAGCAGCGCTAAGCGACGCGGAGATTGCGCGGATTGAAGCGGTCATCAAATTCGCTGGGCGCATCCGCCGTGAAGACTGGATCGGACAAGCCCAAGCGTTGCTTGCGCGCCCGTAGGGCGCAGCTCTTTGGCATCCTCAAATGATGGAAAAAGGCTTGTGATAGCTGTTTGTTCTGTTGCTACCCTGTTGCAGGGTCGCCAAGCGCTTGGCGAGCGCCTCACTGTCCAGGGCTGGGTGCGCACCCGCCGTGACTCCAAAGCCGGCTTGTCCTTTATCACTGTGCATGATGGCTCCTGTTTTGAGCCGTTGCAGGTGATCGCGCCATTGGAGCTGCCCAATTACGGCAGTGAAGTGACGCATTTGACCGCCGGCTGTGCGATTCGCGTCACCGGCGTGCTGGTAGCCTCCACAGGTCAGGGGCAGGCGGTGGAATTGCGCGCTGAGTTGGTTGAGGTGGTAGGTTGGGTCGACGAGCCGGAAAGCTATCCCATTGCACCCAAGCCGCACAGCTTTGAGTACCTGCGTGCGGTGGCCCATCTGCGTCCGCGAACCAATAGCATTGGCGCGGTGACGCGGGTGCGGCATTGCCTGGCTCAGGCCAGCCAGCGCTTTTTCCATGAGCAGGGGTATTTTTGGATTCATACTCCCATTATCACCGCCAGCGACTGCGAAGGGGCTGGCGCGCTGTTTCGGGTCAGTACTTTGGATATGGCCAACCCGCCGCGCACCACCGCTGGCGGCATCGACTTCAGCCGGGATTTCTTTGGCCGTGAAACCTTCCTGACGGTTTCCGGCCAGCTCAACGTCGAAGCCTACTGCTTAGCATTGTCGAAGGTTTACACTTTCGGCCCGACCTTTCGCGCCGAAAATTCCAACACCAGCCGACATCTGGCCGAATTTTGGATGGTCGAGCCGGAAACCGCCTTTGCTGATTTGCAAGCCAACGCCGATTTGGCCGAATCCTTGCTGAAATTCATCTTTCAGGCGGTATTAGCGGAGCGCGCGGATGACCTGGCTTTTTTCGCCCAGCGCATCGACAAGTCCTGCATCACACGGCTAGAGCATGTGGTGCGGTCGCCGTTTGCGCGCATGGACTACGACGAGGCGATTCGGATTCTGCAACAGGCCCGGCGGTCGTTTGAATTCCCAGTGGCCTGGGGCATAGACTTGCAATCGGAGCATGAGCGTTATCTGACGGAAGAGTATGTGGGCGGTCCCGTGGTGCTCATGAACTATCCCAAGGCGATCAAGAGTTTCTATATGCGGTTGAACGACGATGGTCGCACCGTGGCGGCGATGGATGTATTGGTCCCCGGCATCGGCGAGATCATCGGCGGCAGCCAGCGCGAGGAGCGGCTGGAGGTATTGGATGCGCGGCTGGATGAGTTAGGCATGGATAAAAACACTTATCATTGGTATCGAGATTTGCGGCGTTACGGCAGCGTGCCCCACGCAGGTTTCGGTCTGGGTTTTGAGCGCGCCGTCGGCTATGTAACCGGCATGGCCAATGTCCGCGATGTCATCCCGTTCCCGCGCACGCCGCGTAGCGCGGATTTCTAACCATCGGTTTTCTTTTGCCTACGGCCTGCCATCATGACCACGCGTAGCGCCCCATCACCCGCAGCGCCCCCCAGCAGCGCCCGTCACACCAATGTGTTGCCAGCGGAGTATCTGCTGGACGAATACCGCATTGAGGCCGTGCTGGGTGTTGGCGGCTTTGGAGTGACCTATAAGGGGCTGGATACCCATCTGAACACCTGGGTCGCCATTAAAGAATACTTCCCGGTGGAGTGGTCGTTTCGGGATGCCGATGGCGTGATGGTGCATCCCAACACCCAGGGGATGAACAGCGCCAGCAACGCCCAGATTTCGGATTATCAATGGGGGCTGGAACGTTTTCTGGACGAGGCGCGGGTCCTGGCGCGGATTCAGCACCCCTATGTAGTGCGGGTCAAACGCTACTTCTGCGCCAATGGCACGGCTTATATCGTGATGGATTATGAGGAAGGCCAGCCTCTGAGCGCGATTTTGACCGATGGCGAAACGCTGACCGAATCCGAGGTGCGCGGTCTGCTGGAAGATGTGGTGCCGGCCTTGCGGGCCGTGCATGAACAGGGCTATCTCCACCGTGACATTAAGCCGGCTAATCTCTACGTCCGGGCCCATGACCAGCGGGTGATCCTGATCGATTTCGGCGCGGCCCGCATGACGGTGGGCCGCCGGAGTCAGAGCATCACCAGCATGGTGACGCCGGGTTATTCGCCGCCGGAGCAGTACACCACGCGCAATGACCGCTATGGAACCTGGACCGATATTTATGCCTTGGGGGCTGTGCTGTATCGCTGTGTCACCGGCCACACGCCGACCGAGGCTGCTGAGCGCTTGCTGGACGATCAGATGGAACCGGCGGTCGAGGCGGGAGCTGGACGCTACAGCACCAACCTGTTGCGCGTTATTGACCGAGCGCTGGCGGTGCGCCCGGAGTTGCGGTTCCGCGATGTGGCCGAGATGGAGGCCGCGCTAGCCAGTTTGCCCAGGGAGGACAGCGACGAGACCGTGATTATGGCTCCTGTGGTCAAGACGGGCCAACTGGTGGATGATCCCTTGGTACGCGCTGTCAAGCGTGGCCCGCCGCTGGCGGCGGACGAGAATGCGGATGACGCTGGGCTTGGACTGGCTTCGCGCCCTGTAAGCCCAGCGCTTGGCCCCAGGCGGCAGGACTTATCACCCCTGGCATCGCAACAAGCTGCTGTGCGCAGTCGACGTGCGCCATTGCCCCTCGTGAGCGGTGGCGCGGCGCTTGCGGCGGTCATCGCCGGGATCGTATGGCTCTGGCCCTCCACCCCAACGCCCCAGCCCCCAGTCACTCCTCGTCCTGCGCTGGACACGCAGAGTCCAACGCTACAGCCGCCAGTGGTCGCGACGCCAGCACTAGCGCCAACGGAGGCCGCGCCGCCCAGTACCGCGCACGGCTTATCCTCTGTAAACGCCGCCACGCCGAACCAGACCGCCGCACCCGCCGCCGCGCCTGAACCATCGCCCGCCACGGCGACACAGGGACAGCCGTCCAGTACCGAGCCAACCGCGCTGCCGATTCCGTTCCGGGACACGCCTGCTGTTGCGCAACCGCTCCCATCCCAGCAAGCGACGCCCAAAGAGGTGGCAGCGCCATCGTCGGCCGCGCCGGTTTCCTCGCCTCCCAGTCCGGTCGCCACGCCCGCTGTTCCGGTCGCGCCGCCGCTTGCGGTCCCCGTATCGCCGCCAAAGACCCCTGATGAAGCCACGCCCGTGGCAAAAAAAGCGGTCGAACGCAACGCAGTCCAAAAAGCGGAGCTGCGCAAGAAAGCGGCAGCGCGTGACATAGCCTCGACGCAGGACAAGAAGAGCCGCAAGAAGACACGGCGGAGCCGGGCTGCATCCGCGCCGAGCGTGGAGCCCATCACGGCCCCAGCGCCGAGCGTGCCGAATCGCACCAGTAGTCCTTGGGATGCGCCGGCGGCCACTGGATTTAATCAAAAATGAAATGGACGCTTTGGCCCTTTCAACACCAAAAGCTAGCGCCACCCGAACCGCAACGGATGACGGCGCGATTTATTCGCACGGATATTCCCAACGAAGGTGCGTTGGCACTGCGCTCGCCCCTGTCTCGTTTGGGCCGGGTGGTGGATAACGATCTTTGTTTTGATAACAATTCCGTTTCTGGCCACCACGCCGAGGTTTACCACCTGCCGGACGGGACGTTTCAGATTTGTGATCTGCAATCCACCAACGGCACGCGGGTGAACGGCCGCCAGATTCAAACCCAGGCGCTACAACACGGCGATGTGGTGGAACTAGGCGAAGTACGCTTGCACTTTCGCTGCCGCCAAGAGTAAAGGGGCCGGAGCGCGCCGGTGACTTTAGAAGGAGAAATAATCTGCATGCCGCTTTACCGTGGTTTTTTTAAGAAAGGTCCCGTTCCGCCTCCCTCTGAAGCTATCGAGCCCACCCGTCGCATTATCCGTCCCGATCCAGCCGCCAAAGCGCCGCCCGTTGCGCCGCACGCGCCCAGTTCGCTGGTAGAGCCAGCGGCTGCCAAGCCTGCCTCGGATGCGTTTAACGCGCTGACGAGTCCGGTGGTGGGCTGGTTGGTGGTGGTTGCTGGGCCAGGGCGCGGGGTCGTGTTGCAGCTTGGCTATGGCATCAACGACATCGGCAGCGGAGCGGGGGCGCGCATCCGGCTCAATTTCGGCGATCCCGCCATTGCTGAGGACAGCCATGCCGCAATCATCTACACCACCCGCAGCCGCCGATTTTATCTAGCGCAATCGGCGGCTGCGGAAACCTGGCTTAATGACCGTCCGGTGCGGGAATCGGTGGAATTGAAAGGCGGTGAGACGCTGCGGTTCGGTCAGACGCAGTTGCGGTTCACGCCGTTCTGTAGCCCGGATTTTGATTGGCGTGATGCTGGCGCGCGTGGGGATGATAGGTGACATGGCGGCTTGGATCCATGACGAAGGTGCTACCCAGGGTGATCGCACCCAACAAGAAGATGATTACGGCGTGTTCGAGTTGCCGCCGGAGCTGGAGGCGGGCGATTTATTACTGGTGCTGGCGGATGGCATGGGCGGCCAGCGCGCTGGCGCGCGGGCCAGCGCGCTGGCGGTGCGCGGTTTCATCGAAGCCTATGACCTGGTGTCAGCCGCCACCATTCCAGCGCGACTGGAACAAACCCTTGACGCGGTCAATACCCGGATGGCGCACGATGCAGCGAGCAACCCGCAGGACTTGCGGGGTATGGGTTGCACCTTGCTGGCCGTGGTGCTGGCGGCGGAAGGGCTGTACTGGATCAGCGTAGGTGATTCACCGCTGTGGTTGTGGCGGCAGGGGCGCTTGCTGCGTTTGAATCAAGATCATGCCTATCGCAGTGTGCTGGCCGCGCAGGTTAGCGAGGGGGAGCTAAGCGCTGCCGAGGCAGCCAGCCACCCCGACCGCAATGCGCTGCTCAGCGCGGTCACCGGCGCGGCACCGGAACTGGTGGACTTGCCGCGCCAGGCATATCCACTACGCAGGGGCGATGAGGTGTTGCTGGCGAGCGACGGCGTGTTGACGTTGGCGGAGCGGGAGATTGCCGCTGTGTTGCGCCGCGCCCGCACTGACGGCAACCCGTGCCAACAGTTGCTCACGGCAGTGGCGGCGCGCCGCCATCCGTATCAGGACAACACTACGGTGCTGTGGGCGCGGGCGGCTGCCGTGCAGCCAGGTTTCTCCTGGTGGAGCCGATGGCGGTGGCGCGCGGTGGGGGCGTCGCCGGATTGATGGTGCGCGGTGCGGCTGAGAGCGGGTGATGGCCCCACTGGATCAGCGCGCTGGCGGTTGCCGCCTTGCCGTGTCGCCCAACCAGTCGAACAGGTCGGCGGGCTGGTGCAAAATCCCGGCAGCTCCCCACTGTTCCGGCTGATCCTGCGCGCTGAGATAGCCGAAACCGGCCACCAGGGCCACCAGACCGGCGCGCCGACTCGCTTGCACATCGCGTTCGGCGTCACCGATATAGAGGGCCTCACCGGGCGCAACGCCCACTTGCGCGCAGGCGTGCCACAGGGGCTCCGGCTCCGGTTTGCGCTGGAGCAGCGTATCGCCGCTGACCACGCAGGCGGCCCGTGACCGCAACCCAAGCGCTTGCAACAGCGGTTCAGTCAGCCAGTTGGGTTTGTTGGTGACGATACCCCAGGGAATGCCAGTGCGTTCCAAATAGACCAGCACAGCGTCCATGCCGGGAAACAACGCCGTTTCCACGGCAATGGCTTGGCGATACTGCGTCAGAAAACGCAGGTTCAGTTCAGCATACTCTGGAGTCTCGGGCTCCAGGTCAAAACAGCGCTTCAACATGCCCGGCGAGCCGTGGGAGACAGTGGCGCGGATCGCAGCCACTGGCAGGGCCGGCTGGCCGCGTTCGCGGCGTAACTGGTTTAAGGCCGCTGCCAAATCGGGCGCGGTATCCAGCAGGGTGCCATCCAGATCGAACAGCACGCACGCGGGTGTGGCGTCCCTCATGCCGCGTCGGTCTGGCAGTGGGCCAGATAATTCACCGTGATATCCGGCCCCAGTCCGTAGCGGCCGGTCAGGGGATGGTAATGCAGGCCGATGAGATGGCGCAGACTCAGGCCGACGGCGCGTGTCCACTCGTCCAGCTCAGAGGGCCGAATAAACTTGCGGTAGTCGTGGGTGCCCTTGGGCAGTAGCCGTAGCAGGTATTCCGCGCCGATAACGGCGAACAGATAAGCCTTCGGATTGCGGTTAATGGTGGAGAAAAACAGATGTCCATCGGGTTTGACGAGCCGGGCACAGGCCCGAATCGTTGAAGCAGGATCCGGGACATGCTCCAGCAGCTCCATGCAGGTTACCACATCGAAAGTCGCTGCCGAGCTTTCAGCCAACGCTTCGGCTGTCATGCGCTGGTACTCCAGCTCCACCCCGGATTCCAGCTGATGCAAGCGGGCGACCGCCAGCGGTGCGGGGGCCATGTCGATACCGAGCACCTGTGCGCCACGTAGCGCCATGCTTTCCGCCAGAATGCCGCCGCCGCAACCGACATCCAACACCCGTTGGCCCGCCAACCCGCCGACGCGCTGCTGAATGTAATGGAGCCGGAGCGGATTGATGGCGTGTAGCGGCTTGAACTCGCTCTCCGGGTCCCACCAGCGGCTGGCGAGCGCGTCAAACTTGGCGAGCTCCTGATCGTCCACATTAGGGTTAGCGGTGGTCATGGCATGGGCTTTAGCGGCTAGAGTGCAACAGCGTGGATGGATAGGACTGGCTTGGACCGGCGGATCGCGCGATTTATGCCAGACGCCCTGCAAAAATACGTTCCCGCCAGCTTCGGGCGCGCTGAACGATGGTCGTCAGCTCCAGCGTCGTCAGGCGGCGGTCGGCCAGCAGATGCTGCCCTGCAATCCAGACATCGCTCACTTGCTGGCGGCTGGCGGCGTATACCAGTTGCGAGATCGGATGATAAACCGGCTCTGTTTCGGGCTGGCCCAGATCAACGGCAATGACATCAGCGGATTTACCAGGTTGCAGGGAGCCGATTTCATCACCCAAACCCAGCGCACACGCGCCATTCAGGGTGGCCATGCGCAATACGCGGGCGGCGGGCAACACGCTGGGGTCTGCGGCCACGCCCTTGCCGAGCAGCGCGGCCGTGCGCAGCTCGCTGAACAGATCGAGATCGTTATTGCTGGCCGCGCCGTCGGTGCCGAGGGAAAGATTAACCCCGACGGCATCCAGGCGGGCCGTGGGGCAAAAGCCGCTGGCCAGCTTGAGATTGGATTCCGGGCAATGCGCGATATGCGCGCCAGCGCTTGCCAGGCGTTCAATTTCGGTGGGTTCTAACTGGGTCATATGCACCGCCAGCAGCCGAGGCGATAACAAGCCCAGTTGCTCCAGCCGCTGCAACGGTCGACAGCCGTGCTGGGCTAGAAACTGCGCGACTTCGGCAGCAGTTTCATGGAGGTGGATATGCACCGGAATCGCCAGCTCCTCCGCCAGTTGGCCAATACGCTCTAGGGTTGGGGCCGATACGGTGTAAGGCGCATGGGGAGCCAAAGCGGTGTGGAGCAGTGGCGCATCGCGCAACGCGGCGTGCAGAGCCAGGCCCTGCTCCAGATAAGCGTCCGGGCTGCGCGCGTAGGCGGTGGGAAAATCCAGCACGATCAGGCCGACGCAGGCGCGCATGCCGCACTCCCGCGCCACGGCGGCGCTGACCTCTGGATAAAAATACATATCGTTAAAACAGGTGACGCCGCCGCGCAGCATTTCGGCAATAGCCAACTGTGTGCCATCACGGACAAATTCAGGATCGACCCAGCGCGCTTCCGTCGGCCAGATATGCTCTTGGAGCCAGGCGGTCAGAGGCAAATCATCGGCCAGGCCGCGCAGCAGGCTCATGCTGGCATGGGTGTGGGCGTTGACCAGGCCGGGTAGGAGGACATGGCGGTCGAGCTGCACAACCGTTGCGGCGCTGAATTGCTGGGCGGCCTGGGCTTGCGGCAGCAGGGCGATGATCCGACCTTGCCGCATCACCAAGGTATGATGCTCCAAGACCAGACCTTCCGGTTCGATGGGAACCATCCAGCGGGCGTTCAGCAGGGTGGTGACGGGCAGCGGCATAGCGATGAGAGTGACGGGCGGGCGCAACGCCATTATAGCGGTGGCTGGGTAGGGCGCAAAAAAACGCCCCGGCGAACCGGGGCGTGGGGCCACTAGCAGGCGACTGAAGAACTACTCGCGGCACATTTCCGTGATGGTGGTGACCTCTACCCGACGATTCTGGGCGCGGCCTTCAGGGTTATCCCGACCGTTGGGCAGAGTGTTCGGCGCAACCGGCTGGGATTCGCCCATGCTGCTGGCGACCAATTTCGAGCTAGGCACATCATGCGAGGCTAGATAGCCGGCCACAGTATCGGCGCGGCGCTGGCCCAGCCGCATGTTGTAGGCATCAGTGCCTTTGGAGTCGGTGTGGCCGACGACCTTGATCTGGGATACCCGCTCGGCACGGCTCAGATCGGTGGCTAGCTGGTCAAGCCGGGCGCGACCGCGTGGCTTGAGCTCAGACCGGTCGAAATCAAATAGCGCATCCGTACCCAGCGTGACTCGTTCACACTGCGCCTGGGCGGGTTCCACCGCCGCAGTCGCGCCGCATTCCGGCACGTCTTTTTCAGGCGTCCAATAGGGCGTGCGAATGCAGCGGCCATACGGATCCTTAACGATCTTATCCCAGGGATCTACAGCGTAAATGCAACCGTACTTGTTAATCGCATGCGCGGGTAGGGCGGTGAACAACATCAACGAGGCAGCCAGGCCCAGGCTGACTTTATGCAACTTTACTTTCATCGGCTTACTCTCCCAAACAGACATAGAATTCTGTGCGCGGTATAGTCAGGTTTTGCATCGCGAGAACCGAGTTACTGAACCGCGATCCTCCACTTGATGAGCATACCGGAACGGCGAACCGGCCGGTCATGATGTAATGGTACAACACTGTGTCAGAATTGCAAAAAATGTTGTTCCAGCAATAAATGCCCTCATTTTGCGCGCTAGAGCGGTATTTTGGCAAGCAATTTTTGCGGCGATCCCTTGGTAATGCGCGCTGTTGCTAGCATGCCACAGATAATCATATCCGGCGGCGCGCGCAAATTGATTAGCAAATTCAACTTTTATGAATACTTTTTCTGATCGGGTGCGCGCCGTTGTCTGGCGCGAAGACACCCTGGAGCTATTAGATCAACGGCAATTGCCCGGCTCATTCTCCTACCAGCGCGTGTTAAGTGTTACGGAAGTCGCTGAGGCGATTCGGATTATGGTGGTGCGGGGCGCGCCTGCTATCGGTATCGCCGCCGCTTATGGCGTGGTGTTGGCGGCGCGCGCGCGCCATGCCGAAAATCCAGAGAGTTGGCGGGCCTTGATCGGCGCGGATTTGGCGTTGCTAGCAGCGTCTCGCCCGACGGCGGTGAATCTGGCGTGGGCGTTACGGCGGATGGAACGGGTGTTCGCGGAGGCCAGTGGCGATCCGACTGTACGCTTGCTGGCCGAGGCGCAAGCGCTTCATGCTGAGGATATCGCCGCCAATCGGCGCATGGGTGTACTAGGCGCGGCAGTGTTGGGGGGGCGCACGGCGGTGTTAACACATTGCAATGCCGGGGCCCTGGCAACCGGCGGCTACGGCACCGCGCTGGGCGTTATTCGCTGTGGCTATGACCAGGGCCTGATTGAACGGGTCTATGCCGACGAAACCCGACCCTGGCTGCAGGGCGCGCGCCTGACTGCCTGGGAGCTGGTGCAAGAGGGAATACCGGTCACGTTGCTGGCCGATGGAGCAGCGGCGGCCTTGCTGCGGCAGGGAGCGGTGCGGTGGGTGATTGTCGGAGCAGATCGGATCGCCGCCAACGGTGATGTTGCCAATAAGATCGGCACGTATCATCTGGCTATCGCGGCGCGTTATCACGGCGTGCGGTTCATGGTGGTAGCTCCGACCGCCACGCTGGATTTGAGCCTAGCCAGTGGAGCCGAAATTCCCATTGAGCAACGCGGCCCCGAAGAGTTGTTAAGCCTGGACGGGCAGCCGGTCGCCGCCGCTGGAGCCGAAGTGTGGAATCCCTCCTTCGATGTCACGCCAGCGGCGCTGGTGGATGCGCTGGTCACCGAACGCGGGGTCATTCTCAAGCCCAATCAGGCGCAGTTAGCCCGGCTGATGGCGGTGTGAAAGGCGCTGGGTGGTTGTGGTGCACCCTCATTGCTCTTGTGCCGCTGATCCTAGGCGAATAGACCGCACTTCGTAGTACTCACGTAGACACTGGTTTCTAAAATTATGGGGGTTGGTTGCAATGTCAGTGGCAAATAATGTGCGCGGAGGTCTGGAAAGGCTATCCACTATCAAATCCAAGTCTCCTCGCTGTTTAGCCGCCTGGATTGCACTGAAGCGTTTGGCCAGTTCCTGGTCATAGCGATAACCCCGATAGACATCCTTGTGCGCTTCAAAGATATTCGGAGCTCCTAGGAGACTGACGCTCAACAACACCATAGCCAACAAAATCCAGCGGCGGCTCATTCTTTGTAAATGATCGCCTATCCAGAAATGGACGATCACCATAAACACAGGGTACCAGCCCAGCAAGAACAGCAGCCAAATGACGCTTTCCGCCCTCTCCGGCAAGGGATAATGGTTAATCAGAAAGCCTAGACCGTGCAGCATGCAGATTGCCACGATCCACAGTACCGGTAGCAGGAGTAAGCGGCGGTTGAAAACACCGTCGCGGTAGAGCAGCGGGCGGACCCTGGGGAAGGTTGCCATCAGGGCGATAAAGGCCGATGCCCATAAACCTAGATTGGAAAGCCAGTACAGCAGCCGCAAGGCCACCCAAGGCAAATACAGCAAGGCGGCCAGCCAGGGCAGGGGGCGCGGCACATCTTCGATCCCAGCGATCCCCGTGTAACGTTGGTAATTGCCCGGCGCAGTGAGGCTAAACAGCGCCGCCACCGTGGCAATGAGCAACAACCCCGCCCAGAAGGCGCGGGAGTTCCGGCGAGTCCAAAACGCGCATAGCATACCGCCGCCTAGAATAGCGCCGGTCAGTAATAGCGAAACTTCGTTCATACCCACTGTGACCATCACCAGGACGCTGGCCAGTATGAACAGCCGACGACTCATTCGGCGGTCGTGCGCCGTAGTCTCGCGCCAGACCAGCAGGCCCAGCAACACGAGTACACAGATATTCGCCATCTGATAAGTAATGCTGCCGCCCAGCCAGTAAAAAGTTTGGGCCGGATCGGGAGCGCCAGCAATAAACAAGACAGTGCAGATGCCTCCCCATAAGAAAATAAGAGCTGTTGAGAACTGATGACGGACGATTTTTGCGGTTAAAAAAGAAAAGGCCAGCCAAGTGGCGACCAGCAAAACCACGGGCGGAAAGCGATAGCTGTGGACGATATCTCCCGACGCTAAAAGAGCAGTCCACACAGCATTCAGGGTATAACGCCCCGACCAGTGCTGATACCAGAATTCCTGTGCGCCAAGAAACCCCAGTTGTCTAACTTTGGCGGCCACACAGAAATCGTCGGCAGCTGGATAATTGTAAAACGACAGGGCGATGAACAGGGCCAACACCCAGATCACCACGGCGGCCAGAATGCCAAGCAGCAGTCCGGGCGTGTACGCTGAAAGAAAGCCGTTGAAGCGCTGCATCAAGAGAACCAGCCTAAGCCTAAAGGGCGGCCCCCTGCATCAGCAACACACCAGAACGACCGGGTATGGCGTCCATCACCACCCCATGACGCGGCAGGGCCGTTACGGGTGTCGCGTGGGCCAGCGTTCGCAGCGCGCCAAGGCCATAGCCTTGGGCGCGCCAACCGGCAAGCAGTCGATCCAGCACCGGTAATAGGCGCAGTCCTTCCAATTCGGCGTGCAGGGTAAAAACGTGACCGGTAGGCGGTGGCGTTGCGGTGAGCGTGAGCAGGTGATCGGCGACATTGCCTGCGGTGATCCCCTCCCGGCCGATCAGTTCATCCAGCGTTGGCAGCGTGGTGGGAAATTGCGGACAGTGGATGGTCTCGCCCTCCACAACTGGCAGGAATGGCTGGCTGCCACGGGCATCGGAGCAGTAGCTGAAGCCCAGTGCTGCCGTCAGCCGTAGTGCGTGGGCGTTCATTTGCCAGCCGGCCGCGCCGTGGACGGTTGCTGGAGCGTCAAACAGGGTGGTGTAACGCGCCAACGCCCGTTGCATCTGCCGAGCTGTCCATTCCTGGTCGGCGGTGACGACCTGGTCTTGCCACAGCACATGATCCCAGCAATGAATGCCAGTCTCGAATCCGGCATCGCGCACCATACGTAGCACAGCGCCCGCGCGTCGGCCAATATCCGGGCCAGGCAGCAGCGTGCCATAGAGCAAGGTTTTCAGGCCATAGTGCTCGACTACAGAGGTGCGTTTAACCTTGCCCAAAAAGCCGCGCCGGAACACTCGCCGAATCGCCCAGCCGGTATGATCGGGGCCGAGGCTGAACAGAAAGGTGGCATCGCTTTGGTGACGGCGCAACAGCGCCACCAGACGCGGTACACCCTCCTGGGTGCCGCGTAAAGTATCCACATCCACCTTCAGGGCCAGCAGCGGCGCGGCGCACATGGCTCAATCGCTAAGCAGCGCGCTCGCATCAGCGATATGCGTGCGATAGGCCTCGAAAATGCGCCGTAGCGCAGCGTCCATGGTCACCTTGGGTTCCCAATCCAGCTCGGTGCGGGTAGTGGCGATCTTCGGCACCCGCTGCTGGACATCCTGATAGCCGTGGCCGTAGTACTGGGTCGCTGTGGTCTCGATCAAGTGTACTTTAGCCGCGTTGATCCGATATTCCGGGTAATCCGCCGCCAGCTCCAGCATACGGGTGGCTAGCTCACGCACCGACAGGTTATTGGCTGGGTTGCCGATGTTGTAAATCTTGCCGCTAGCGATGCCGCATGCATTGACAATGATCTTGAGCAGTGCGTCGATGCCATCGTCGATATAGGTGAAGGAGCGCCGTTGCGCGCCGCCATCCACCAGTTGAATCGGCTCACCGCGGGCGATTTGGCCCAGAAACTGGGTAATGACGCGCGAGCTGCCTTCCTTGGGGGTGTTGATCGAATCGAGGCCCGCTCCGATCCAGTTGAAGGGGCGAAACAAAGTGAAATCCAGGCCCTGCTCCAGACCATACGCCCAGATCACCCGATCCATCATTTGTTTGGCGCAGGCGTAGATCCAGCGTGGTTTGTTGATCGGCCCATACACCAACGGGGACGCTTCCGGGTCAAATTCGGCGTCTTCACACATGCCATAGACTTCAGAGGTGGAGGGAAATACCAGCCTTTTCCGGTACTTAACGCAGGCACGCACGATGGGCAGATTAGCCTCGAAGTCAAGTTCAAAGACCCGCAGCGGCTCACGCACATAGGTGGCGGGCGTGGCGATGGCGACCAGCGGCAACGCCACATCGCACTTTTTAACGTGGTATTCGATCCATTCCCGATTGATGGTGATGTCGCCTTCAAAAAAATGAAAGCGCGGATGACCGAGCAGGTCGCGCACCCGTTCATCCTGCATATCCATGCCGTAAATTTCCCAATCGGTATCCGTCAGAATGCGTTGGGACAGGTGATGGCCGATGAAGCCGTTGACGCCAAAAATGAGTATTTTTTTCACGAATCGCCGAGTCCGAAAGTAGCGAGGAAATAAAAACGGAAGAGAGCGACCCGCCGACCACCGGGTTAGTCACCCAGTCGCCAGGGGCCAGGGCCGAGCCGCTCGCTCAGTTGTTCGGGGAGCACGGGTTCAGCGCCCAGCTCCAGTCCCAGAATACGCAGCGCCCCGCCGCCGGCGCACTGGGCCAGCAAGCGGCCATCCACCCATTCCAGCCGGGGTTCCGGCTGATGGATGGCGTTCACCACGACCGGACGGGTGCGCAGAATGCGCGCCGGATGCCCGGCGATGGTGGTGAACGCGCCAGGGTAGGGCGGGGCGACCGCGCGCACCAGGTTATGCACGCCCACCGCCGATCCAGTCCAGTCGATGCGGCCATCTTCTGGTTTGCGACCAGAAAAATAGCTGCCCTGGCGCAAATTCTGGGCGATGCGCGGGGCGTCGCCAGCCACCAGAGCGGGTAACGCACGCGCAAGAGTCAGCTCTGCGGCCCAGGTCACCTTATCGAGCACCTCGCGCGCCGTATCATCCGGCAGGATCGGTGCGGCGGTCTGGCCCACGATATCGCCGGCGTCTGGCTGCGCTTCCATGTAATGCAAGGTCGCGCCAGTTTCGGTTTCACCGTGGATGATGGCCCAGTTGATCGGCACGCGCCCACGATATTTGGGCAACAGAGAACCGTGCATATTGAGCGCGCCGCGCGCTGCGATGGCCAGCAGTTCCGGGGTCAGCAGCAGCCGGTAGTAAAACGAAAACAGGAAATCCGGCGCGAGCGCGCGGATGCGCGCCAGCACGTCGGGTCGATTGGGATTCTCCGGCGCGATGACCGGCAGATCATAATCAGCTGCGGTCGCAGCGACGCTATCGAACCAGATGCTCTCGTTCGGGTTGTCGGAGTGGGTCACGACTAACGCCACCTCGACGCTATGCGCCAGCAGTACCTTGAGGCAACGCACCCCAATATTGTGATACGCAAAAACCACGGCGCGGGTCATGGGCTTTCTTCCTCCCCCTCCGAGCGTTGTTCCAAAATTGCCTGAATGGTGAAGCGCGGGCGTTCGCGCACCTGCTGGTAAATCCGTCCGACGTACTCGCCGAGCAGGCCGATGCCGAACAGCAGAATGCCCATCAGCAAGAAGTTGATGCCGAACAGGGTGAACAAGCCTTCCGCTTCCGGGCCGACCATCAGGCGGCGAACCATCAGATAGGCTACGAAGGCCGCCGAGGCCAGCGCCAGGACGATGCCCACCAGCGAGAACAGTTGCAAGGGTGCCAGGGAAAAGCCGGTGACCAGATCGAAGTTGAGCCGGATCAGTTTGTATAACGGATATTTCGATTGACCGGCAGCGCGCTCGGCGTGGGCCACCACCACCTCGGTGGGGTTGGCGGCAAAGGTGTAAGCCAGCGCCGGAATGTACGTGCTGACCTCGCGCGTCGCGGCGATGGCCTTGACGATGGAGCGGCTATAGGCGCGCAACATGCAACCCTGGTCGGTCATCTTGATCTGGGTGATGCGCTCGCGCAGCCGGTTCATCAGCCGGGAAGCGACATGCCGCCAGAGACTATCCTCGCGGGTCTGGCGGATGCTGCCCACGTAGTCATGACCTTGATCCATCGCTGCCAGGAGCTTGCCGATTTCCTCCGGCGGGTTTTGCAAATCCGCGTCCAGCGTCACCACCCGCTCGCCCCGACAATACTCGAAGCCGGCCATGATGGCCGTGTGCTGGCCCTGATTGGCGGCGAACAGAATCACTCGCGTCACCTTGGGCCGGGCCAGGAACTGATCTTTCAGCAGCGCCGCCGAACGGTCGCGGCTGCCGTCGTTGACGAACAGCACTTCATAAGGGACGTTCAATCCATCCAGGGCCGGATAGAGCCGGGCGAACAGCGCCGGTAAGGTCTCCTGTTCGTTGTAGATGGGAATGATGACCGAAAGCTGGGGTTGGCTCATGCCAGCGCCTCGCCGACCGCCGCGCACACCCGTTCCACGTCGGCGCGGGTCATGGTCGGGAACAGCGGCAGCGTCACCGTGGCGCGGGCGATGCGTTCCGTGTGGGGCAATTCGCCCTCGCGATGGCCTTGGCGACGGAACAGCGTGGTGAGATGAGCCGCCTCATAGGAGACGCCGGTGCCGATGCCGCGCGCATCCAACGCCGCGCGGAATTGCTGGCGGTTCAATGTCATCCGTTCCAAGGGCAGCAAGGGCGCGAACAGATTCCAGCCATGGCCGCCCTCGTCGCCCGGATAACCGGGATGCGGCAGCACACAGCCCGACTCGGTGGGAAACAGACGAAAGTAGTCCGCCACGCGCTCGCGGCGGCGGGCGTTGAATTCCTCTAGCCGCGCCAGTTGGCCCAGGCCAATGCGGGCGTTGACATCGGGCAGGTTGAACTTGCCGCCGGGGAACGCCACGTCGCGGGTGCCGTCCGCCAGACGGATGATGCCGTGAAAGCGCAGGGTTTCCACCTCGCGCGCTTCCTCCGCGTCGTTCACCACCAACGCGCCGCCCTCAATGGCGGTCATGTTCTTGTTGGGATGAAAACTGAACACGGTTAGGTCGCCGAAGCCGCCGATGCGCCGGCCGCGCCAACTGGCGCCCATGGCCAGGGCCGCGTCCTCGATCACCCGCAGCCGATACTGTTGGGCGATGGCGTGGAGCCGCTCCATGTCCACCGGCAGGCCGCCGAAATGGGTCGGCATGATCGCTCTGGTGCGCGGGGTGATGGCGCGCTCCACCGCCGCGAAATCGAGATTGCGGCTGACCAGTTCCACATCGACGAAGACCGGCGTCGCGCCCGCCTTGGCGATCATGTTGGGCGCGGCGAAAAACGTCTGCGATGGGGTGATGACCTCGTCGCCAGGCCCGATGCCGCACAATTGCAAGGCGACTTCCAGCGCGGCGGTGGCCGAACTCAACACGCGCACCGGACGCCCGGAGAAATAGTCCGAGAGCGCCGCCTCGAATTTTTGCACTTGCGGCCCGCTGGTGATCCAGCCGGAACGCAGCACCTCGGCCACGCCGTGGATGGTCTCCTCGTCCAGGGTCGGGCGGGTGAAAGGCAGGTAAGGAAGAGAGGTCATCGCCACTCGCTCAGGAAGATCGGGCCAGCAGATAAACGCCGATGATGATAAAACCGATGCCGAGCCAGCGCCCGCCGGTCAACGCTTCGCCAAACCAATGCCACGCGGCCAGGGCGTTGACCACATAGCCGATGGACAACATCGGATAAGCGATGCTGACCGGGACGCGGGACAGCGCCAGAATCCACACCAGAACGCTGACGCCATAGCAAGCGAAACCGGCGAGGAAATGCGGGTTGGCGGCGATCGCGCCGGCCAGCGGCAGGATATTAGCGGCGGTGGGCGTAATCACACCAAGCGCGTTGGTGCCCGCCTTGAGCAACAGTTGCGCGACGGCGTTGAGCAGCACGCCGGTTAGTATCAAAGCAAAGCTGGTGGCGGTCATCAGCGGCTCACGATGACGCGGCGCGGGTCGCGGGCCAACTCCCGCATCGGCAAGCCTTCGGCGGCGAAGCGTTGGTAATTGGCGGGCGTCATGATGGCGTAGCCCTTTGCCAAGTCCGTCCAACGCGCCTTCCAGTCCTCGACCCGCGCGATGCCCTTGGCCGGTTCCGCCGTCAGGCCCAGGGCGAACTCGTCGATATATTGCACCAGCGTCACCGGCCGTTTGAGATAGAACGGCAAGGTCTGATCGTACATCTGGACACTATAGAAAGGGTGATTGGCGTCAAACGGCTCCGGGGTCGTGGCGATGGCGCGAACGATATGATAAGACGAAGATAGGGGCGATAACTGGTCATGGCCGTTCATCGCCACAATGCCGGCGATCAGACTGCCGAACGCCAGCGCGACGACGCCGGACGAACGGGCGTGATGGCGAAACAGCCAGACGGCCGCCGCCGCGCCGACGGTGAAGCTGAACACCGACGCTTGTACCCAAGGGACGAAGTTACGCACGATCTCCAATGGCGACGTTTGCTTGGCGAAAGCGTGGGCAAGGTAGTTGCCGCCGACCAGCACCACCACCAGCAACGCGCCGCCAGCGGCCGCCAGCACCACCGCGATGCGACTGAGGGTATCCGGGGACAGGCGCTGCATTTGGACCGCCGCGAACAGCGCCAGCGCGGGAAAGATCGGCAGGATGTAGGACGGCAGTTTGGAACTGGATGCACTGAAAAACAGGAAAATAAACGTGGCCCAAATGAGTACAAGCCGCATGGGCCGCAATACGCGCATTCTCGCCTGCGACGCTCCCGCCACTGGCGCGGCGGGAGTCGGTTCGGCGTCTTCTTGCCAGCCCTGGCGCAGCCGGATGGCGATGAACGGCAGCCACGGCATCATCCCGAACAACAGGAAGGGAATAAAATACCACCAGCCACCTTCCCGCTTGTGGGCGTTGGTTAGAAAACGGTCGAAATGTTCATGGATGAAGAAAAAACGGGCAAATTCGTCGTTGGCGAGTGACACGGCGATGAACCACGGCGCGGCGATCAGCAGAAACAGCGCCAGGCCCTTACCGATATGCAGCCGGTTCAGCACGCTCCAATCGCGCTCGATCAACACATAAAGCCCAAGCACCCCGCCCGGCAACACCAAACCGACCAGGCCCTTGCTCAGCACCGCCAGCGCCAGCGCCGCCCAGACCGCCAGCATTCCGTTCCGATTTTCCGCCGGCGTCGCCTCCGGGCGCTGCGCCACCAAAAAACCGAGCAGGGCGACCGTGAGGAATGCGGCCAGTCCGGCGTCCAGGGTATTGATATGGCAATTGATGACAAACCCGCTACAACCGCCCAGCGCCGCCGCCGCCGCCAACGCAACCTCTTCGTCGCCATACAGTCGCCGGACGGTCCAGAACATCAACAGCACGCACGCGAAAGCCGTGGTCGCCGGCCACCAGCGCGCGGTCCAGTGATGCTCGCCAAACAGCCGGAACGCCGCCGCCGTCGCCCAGTATTGCAAGGGCGGCTTTTCAAAGTATTTGAGATCGTTCAGCCGGGGCGTGATCCAATCGCCGGAGAGGGCCATTTCACGGCCGATTTCGGCGTAGCGGCCTTCGTCGGGCCGCACCAGCTTGCGGTATTCCAGATTGCTGAACCAGACGACGGTAAAGACCAGCAGCAAGGCCCACAAATAAAGGCGCGGCAGTCGCTTTGGCTTGGCGGCAAATCCGGCGGAATCCTGCATAAGCAACCGCTATTTCAACACGTCATAACCAAAGGTGAACATCAGGCCCGCAGTTCCCAGCAGGTTGAGCTGTACGTTGAAATCGCCGTACTGATAGCCCAGCGCTGGCACCGCACCCGGCGCGATGCCGTTATCGTTCAAGGGAATTTTGTTTTCGTAAGGCTCCTTGTAACCCAGCAGTACGCCGCCGGTGAGCTTGAAATAAAAATCCTTGAGCACCGGGCGGTCGCTGATGAAATCCAGCGGCCAGGATTTGCCGACATACAGATACTGGCATTTCTGATCGAAGCTGTTATTGAAGTAGGCCGCGCCCGCGACCCAGCGTGACGCTGACTGCCATTCCAGGCCCACCAGCCAAGAGAAGTCGGCATGCTCCGGGTCGGAATCGAAATGAATGACGCCGGGCGCAGCTTGCACCATCAGCCGGTCGCCTTCCTGAAACAGTCCGGCCCAGGCGCTGTGGGCCATGCACAGCATCAGTGTGGCTAAGCAGCGTAGAACGCGACGTTGGGGATGCGCAGAGCGCGGCAGTAGGTAGCGGATGGAAACCATAAGTTTGACAGACCGGCGATACAAGGCGCATGAAAGGAGTGGGAAGAGGGACGGTGAAGGCTGGAGCTACGGCCTTCATTATGCGGGATCGACGGCGGCTTGGCCACGCTGTCAGCGGGGAGCGTAGCGGGTCATTTCCAGATAGCCCTGGCCGCTGACAGGCTGGCCACCGCTTTGACCGCGCACCGTCACCGCGCCTTCCCAATAGCGTACGCTCAGCCGCAGTTCCTGGGCGGCGATTTTCGGCGTCACGCTCAAGTCCAACTGCAAGGCGGGTAGCCGCAAGCGCCAGCTCGCCGGATAACGGTCGCCGGTGTGGGGGCTAATCCAGTCGCCCAGTGGTTGCAGGGTGAGTTCTTCCCAACGCAGCGGCTGCGCCTGTCCGGCGGCGTCAACCAATATGCCCGCGCTGAAAGCGTCCGCGCTTCCGTCTTTGCGTCGCAGCCGGTAGAGCATCAGCTCACGGCCATCATCAAGCTGGAGTGCAAACCAGTCCCAGCCACTTTGTTCTGGCCCCAACGCGCTGGTGCTCCATTCACGATCCAGCCAGCTTGCGCCGCTGACTTGGAACATTTGTTTGCCGATACGGATGGAACCCTGGGTCGGGAGGCGGGTATAGGAATAGTAATAGGAGGCATTGCCCGGCCCAGCGTTTTTCTGGCTCAGACCCCGGTCGCCTTGCAACACTATCGGCTTGCCTGCATTGAGGGTGAGATCCAGGCCAATATCGTGCTCCCGCGCTTGCAGGCGCAGCGGAAAGAAATCGGTCTGCGCGCCGCTGAGTGTCCAATCTTCCAGCCATACCCGAAAGGGGGTTGCTTGCGCGCCCGCCAGGCCCAGCGCGCCCCGGCTGAAGCGCTCGAAATGGTGATGGCGCTGGCCCGCGACATCGGTCAGCGCCAGATGCGCCATGTAGAGCTGATGGCTGCGCCAGGGCGAATCCATGACCGGCGCGGTGGGAGCCAGAGCGATCCGAAAGAGAGTCCATTGATAGCCGAACGCGCGACCGCTGGCATCGACCAGATTGCCGGTCACATACCACCATTCGTTGCGGAACTCCGGGTGTGGCCCGTGATCGGCCGGGAATTGGAACGGGCGAGGATGTTCGGCGCGTTGATAGCCCGCATGGTCGTCGCCACCGAGGGCTGCGCTTACCGCTACCTGGGTGTTGGGGCGGAGCACCGGCGGGTTCGGCGGCGTCCTCAGCACGGCAAGCATCAGCGCGGCCAGCGCCAATCCAGCGACCCACCACCCTAGGGATCTGCGCATCATTCGGTCCGCAGCGCGGCGGCGGGCCGGGAGCGGGCCATGCGCCAGATCGGATAGAGTCCGGCAAGCAGCGCAGCGACCACGGCCAGGGCGACAGTTTCCAGCAGTAGGAGCGGCTCCACCTGAAAAGGCAGGCTCCAGCCGAAGGCCCGCCGGTTGATGACAAAGATCAGCACCGCCGCCAGCAACAGCCCGGTCGGTAACGCCAGTAGTCCGGCCATCAGTCCCATGAAACCGGCTTGCAGGGACACCAGTCCGCCGATTTCGCCTGCTGTCATCCCGATGGCGCGCAACACCGCAAATTCGCGCGCTCGCTCCAGATGCAGCGCCAGAAAAGCGCTCAGCATACCCACCACCGCCACCACAATCGCCAGTAGCCGCAAGACCTGGGTAATAGTGAAGGTGCGGTCGAATATTTCCAGGGTCAACTGCTGAATGGCGCGGTTGGAACGGTAAATCAGCGGTTGGAGCGGCCCCAGCCGCTGTTGCAGCCGCTCGCGCAGGGCCGCTAAGTCCACGCCCGGCGCGGCGAAGACCGCTGTTGAACCCACGGTCGGCTCCCGCCAGTAACGCTCGTAGCCGGAACGGTGCAACAGAATTCGCCCATGTTCGGAGCCGTAATCCAAAAATACGCCAATAATCGGAAAAGGCTGTAAGCCTCGGTCCGTGGGGAGGGCCAGAGTGTCGCCGACTTGTAAATGGCGACGATAGGCCAGCGGCTCCGAAATCAGAATCGCCCCTCCCGGCTGAAAGTTCGTCCAGACCTTGGCCGGATCGCCTGCCAGCAAGCGATAGCCAGCTTGCGACGCGGGAGCGAGGTCTACCGCCATCAGTTGCGCGGGCTGTCCCTCCAGATCGACTGGCAAGCGTCGATAGGTGGAGACTGCCGCCACCCCCGGCGTGGCGCGCAGGGCCGCCAGTGTCGCCGGTTGCACGACCTCCAGGCCACCGCCCTCCTCAATCGCCGGTGGCGCGATGTAGAGATCGGCATTGAGAAGATCATGAATCCAGATCGCCACGCCGCCCCGGAAACTGTCCACCATCACCCCCACTCCGACCGTGGTGGCAAAGGCCACCATCAGCGCCGCCACGGCGATACCGGTGCGGCTGAGATGACGGACGCTATCGCGATTGGCCATGCGCGCCAGCAAGCCCAAGCGGGCGCTCAGCGGCTGGTTCAACAAGCGCGCCAGACCCGCCACAACCGGCGGCGTCAGCAGGGCACACCCCAGAATCAGCAGAAACAGCCCGGCAAAGCCGGGGACCAGCGTCTGCGAAAACCACAGGATCAGGCCGCCGCCGCTCAACAGGCCGATCCCGCTCCAGGCCAGATGGGGCAATGCGCGTTGCCAGCGGCTTTCCAGGTGGGCGCGACTGAGCGCCAAACCCGGCGGCGCGCTAGCGGCTTCCAGCGCGGGCAGCCAGGCCGCCGCCAGCGTCGCCAGCAAACCTAGCATCGCACCCTTGGCCAGCGACCACGGATCAATAAAGAACTCGCGGATGCTGAGCAGGTAATACAAATCGTTGATGGTGCGGGTAACCAGATGCACCAGCCCGGAACCGAGCCACAGCCCCAGGAGCCCGCCGAGCAAGACGCCCGCCAGGCCCAGCAAGAGCGCCTCGCCGAGAATCCCCAGCAACAGTTCCCGGCGACTGACGCCCAGCGCCCGTAATAGGCCCAGCAGGGCGCGGCGTTGCACCACGGAAAAACTCATGGCGTTGTAGATCAGGAACATGCCCACCACTAGCGCCAGCAGGCTCATGGCGGTCAAATTCAGGGTAAAGGCGGCGCTCAGTTCAGCGGTGGCCTGATTGCGTTGCGCCGAACGTTCCAGACGGATTTCCGGCGGTAGCCAAGCGCGCAGGGCGGCGGCGGCGCTTTCTCCGGTTGCGCCTTCCGGTAAGATCAGGTCGATCTGGCTGAGTCGGCCTGCAAGTCCGAGCAGCGCTTGCGCGGTGCTGAGGTCGGTGATCACCAGGCCATCTAGCTCCGGCTCAGCCAAGATGCCGACCCGCTGGAGGGTAAAACGATGCTCACCACGCCTGAGGGTCACCTGTTCCCCCAGCCGGGTCGGTAAGAGCGCGGCGTCAGGTCGCAGCAGCAGCGACCGCAGATCGAAAGCATCCCCGGTAAAATCCGCGACCGGTTGACGAAACGGGGCCTCAGCAAAGGGATCGACGCCGAGAATGTGCAGCACCTGACCGGTTTGGTCGGCGCGCGGCAGCGTACCGGTGACGACCGGGGCCGCCAGCCGCAGGCCCTGTTCCAGCCGCAGGCGGACATACAGGTCTTCCGGGACGCCGCGCGGGCCGCCGACCAGGCGATGGGTGGCGTGGCCGGTCAGGCGATTCATGGCTAGCTCAAAGCTACGGCGGGCGCTGGCGTTGGCCAGGTCAACCGCCAGCACCACGGCCACGCCCAGCGCGATGCCCAGCACCGCCAGGGCCAGTTGCCAGGGATGGTGCCAGGGATGGCGCCACAGCGCCCGCCAGTACAGTGGCGTCACCGTACGGTTTCCCGAATACGCCCGGCATCCAGTGTCAAAACCCGGTCGGCGCGCGCGGCGACGGCTGGACTGTGCGTCACCATCACCATGGTGGTTTCCGCCTGCCGGTGCAGGGCCAGCAACAGTTCCAGAATGCGTTCGCCCGTTACGGCGTCCAGGTTGCCGGTGGGTTCATCGGCCAGCAGCAGCCACGGTTGATGCACCAGGGCGCGGGCCAGTGCTAGCCGTTGCTGTTCACCGCCAGACAAGCGCTCTGGGAAACTGGCGTGGCGCTCACCCAGGCCAATCTGCGCCAGTAGCTCCAGCGCTCGCTGCCGTTGTGCCGGATGGGTCAGGCCGTTTAGCTCCAGCGGCAACAGCAGGTTTTCCGCCACGGTCAAGGTCGGAATCAGGTTAAAGAACTGGAATACGAAGCCGATATGGCGGCGGCGAAAACGGGTGCGCTCTGCTTCCGGCAGCGCGGTGAGCAGATGGTCGCCGATGCGGATTTCGCCAACGTCCGGCAGATCGATCCCGCCCAGCAAATTCAGCAGGGTGGACTTGCCGGAGCCAGACTGGCCCAACAGCGCCACAAATTCTCCCCGGCGGATCTCCAGATTGAGATCAGCAAAAATCAGCCGATGGTGCTCGCCTTCCAGATACTGCTTGCGCAGGGCGCGGATCGCGATGAAAGAAGACATCAAAACACCAGGTTTGGGCCAGGTCGCCGCCAGTCCGCGCAACCGGCCAGAGAACGAGTACGCGGGCGCCGCTTATTCGCCCTTCGTTCGGCTGGGACGAATTTTCATCCGCGCCGGGTCAAAGAGCGGGGAGCGGGTGAGTTCGACCGCCGCAATGGCGAAGTTGATATTCTGGCCTTTTTTGAGCGCCATGGTGGTGACGCCGATCACGCTGCCATCGCGTAGGATCACCGGCCCGCCACTGTTGCCAGCGCTGATCGGGGCGGAAATCTGGATATAGCGCACGCCGTCAATCTGGCGCAAGCCACTGATGACGCCGGTGGAAAAGGTCCCTTCCAAACCATAGGGATTGCCAATCACAAAGATATCCCGTCCAACCAAGTCCTGACTGTAAGTTTCATCCAGCACGAAGCTCTCCACCTCCTTGAACGAGGTAGTCAGCAGCGCTAGATCTGGTTCCCTGCTGCGCTTGCTGATGCGAGCCACAGACTCGCGCTGACCACACTTGACCGCCAGACCTTCGGCATTCTCGACCACATGGTTATTGGTGATGACCAAACCGTCTGCTGAGACCAACAGACCGCTGCCTAGGCTGGCGGTTTTGCCATCGCGCGAGTTCACGATCAGACAGGTGCGCGGGATGCTGTTCTGGTAAATCTGCTGCCCGGGACTGTCGCGGGTCGCCGTTGGCGTGACCGGTGCGCTGCCTGGCGGTTTAAGCGCCGCGAAACGCTGGCGCAGCGCTTCCAGCAGCGCGTTATGGTTTGGCGGTGAGGGTGCAGGCGTAGCGCCACCGCCCGATTTTGGGGTGGTAGGTGCAATGGGCGCGGATGAGGGTGGCGCGGCGGCGAGTGGCGACCGCTGGACAACGCTTGCGGCGGTTTTGGCGGGCGTCAGTTGGAGCGCCCGCTGCGCGCCCAGCCGAATCGCTTCCGCTGGGTCTGTCGTAGCGAGTTGTTGTAGCTGTGCGGCTAGCCCTGCTGGATCCTGGGCGAAGCGGTGGGCATTGGCGAATGCGCCGGTGGCGCGGTCGGCGTCGCCCGCCTGACCATAGGTTTGCCCCAGATGCAGCCAGGTGGCGGTGCGAGTGGGGGCGAGCGCGAGCGCGTAGACTAGCAACCGTTCCGCCTCTTTGAGCCGTTGCAGCCGCAAATAGGTTAAGCCGAGTTGGTCGGCAATTTCGGGATCAGCCGGATCGGCAATGAAGGCCTGCCGGAAGGCGGCTAGGGCTTCCTTGCGCTGATCGCGGTTCAGATAGTCCAGACCCTGTTGCAGCAAAGGCCGGGCCTGGGCCGTATCGCCCGCTTCTGGTCGGCCCAGTCCGTCCAGTTGTTCGCGAAAAGCTTGGACGCCGGTGGCGTCAGCCGCCGCCGCCAATGCAATCATTTGCTGCACGTAGTAATCAAACAATTCATATTGGCCGGCCCGAGCGGGGAGCGCTACGCCAACCAACACAGCCGCCAGCAGCAGCCAGCGTCTCCCGCAGATCATGGCTTACGCCCGGGATGCATGGTCGGGTTGAGAGGTTCCAGACCGGGATTAGTCGGCAGTGGCGGCACGATGACCGGCGCTGCGGGTAATTGATATTGCCGCAAGGTTTCCAGAGCGGCGGTGCGCAAGGTATCGGAGGCCTCGTTCTCGGCGATGTTGCGCAGGATCTCCTCGGCGCGCATGGGGTTCTGGGCGAAACGATAGGTATTAACCAGTGCACCGCGCGCCCGTAGGCCGTCCTGGCGCAAGCCATAGACCTGCGCCAGTTGAAACCAGGCTACGGCGCGGGTTGGCTCTAAAGCCAGCGCCCGTTGTAAATCGCGTTCGGCCTCCGGGAGGCGGTTGAGTTTGCGCTGCGCCAGCCCCAGATGATTGAGCGCTTCGACGTTGCTGGGGTCGTCCTGGCTGGCTTGCTGAAACGCAGCGAAGGCGGCGGCCAGATCCTCCTTGCGCAGTGCGGCTTGACCGCGCTGCAGGGCCGCGCGCGCCGCCGCCGCATCGCGCGGGGTCGGCTTAGGCTCTTGCTCCAAGATCCGCTGCATTGCGGTCAAGCCGACCTCGTCGTTCGCCGCCGCCCGCTCGATCATCTGCTGGATATAGTAGCGGCTTTTCTCTCCGTCCTGGGCGAGCGCTGCTGTTGCAAGCCACCCCAAACCCAGCAGCGCGATGCACTGAACCGAATGACCCAACATCCGGCGCGTGGTTTGGAGCAGCACACCACCCCCGCGCGCGCGCACAGCGCACAGAAGACGCGAGGGTCCAGACCTGGAGAAGCACATCGGAAGCTGGATCAGCGTTGCCTCAAGCACTCCGGGGTTAGAGGCCCTTGATCTCGTCGTACTGGCGCTCCAGGCTCAGGCGGCGGGTGTCGGCTTGAGCCGAGGTGAGCTGACCCCGTTCTAACTGGCTCTCAAATTCGCGGATATTGCGGGTTAATTGCTGTTGTTTGCGGCGTAGCTCCACGGTGCGCTGTTCGGTGGCGGATCGGGAGCGTTGCAGTTGCTGGATGCGTCCGGCCAGTTCCCGGTTGCGCGCCTTGAGAGCGGCAAGCTGGCGGCGCTGGGCAGCGACTTCATCGGCGCGCATTGCCCGCTCGGCTTCCAGGGCCGCGCCTTCCCGGCGTAGGCTGCGCAGCTCGCTTAGGCTCTCGTCGCGCCGCCCTTCCAGACCTTGTTGCCGCGCTTCATAATCGCCGGCGGTCAGGCCGCGCACCCCGCCGAAAAAACCGCCGGAGCGTGGGTCGTTGCTTGGATCCGTCGCGCAGCCGCCCAGCAGAAGGGCGCTGAGAATAGCGGTTAGTGGTAGATTCCGCATGATGCAATACCTCGTAGAGGGTGCGCGCCTTGGCGCGGCAGGGATGAAACGCTGGGAGCGGGAGGGGAAAACAGAGACAGACTCTTGGTTATTCTGAAAGGGCTAGGCCGGAAATACAATGCTCAGGCGTGGCAATGGCGCTGAGATGGCGCAGCGGCGGCCATGAGCGGCGCTTCAACTAACGATGGAAGGGGGCAAGAAACCATGCGCATTGGGCACGGCTTTGATGTTCACGCCTTCGGGCCGGGCGACTTTATGACCCTGGGGGGCGTGCGGATTCCACACACCCACGGATTGCTGGCCCATTCCGATGGCGATGTGCTGCTGCACGCGCTGTGCGACGCTTTGCTGGGCGCGGCGGGACTGGGCGACATCGGTCAGCATTTTCCCGACAGCAGCGCCGAATTCCGGGGGATGGATAGCCGTATTTTCTTGCGCCGGGTGCTGGGCTTGCTGCAGGCACAGGGCCTGAGCGTGGGCAACGTCGATGCCACCCTCATCGCCCAAGCACCGCGCATGGCTCCGTATATTCCGACCATGCGCGAGCGCATTGCCGCCGAGTTGGCGCTGGCTCCGATCTATGTCAACGTCAAAGCCACCACCACCGAACGGCTGGGAGCCATCGGGCGTGGCGAGGGCATCGCGGCTCACGCCGTGGCGCTACTGCGCTGACGATGTGGCCGCTTAAGCCAGGACGGCTTCGGCCTGCATGCATACTGCGCCATCGTCCAGGGTCGCGTGCAAAACCAGGTTGTGCTGGTCCACCGGCTTGGCGCGCAGGGTAATGGCGCTGCCCAGCAGCGCGGGCGATACGCCGCGATAATTGAATTCCCGCAGCAGGCGGCCGCTGGCTTCTTCGGCATAATCCGCCAGCATGGTGGCGTTCAGCGGCCCGTGGACGACTAGGTCGCGGTAGCCTTCCACATCGCGGCAATAGTCTACATCGTAGTGAATGCGGTGGCCGTTGAAGGTCAGCGCGGAGTAACGAAACAGCATGGGCGGCGTGGGGGTATAGCTTTTGGTGTACGGTGCGTCCGGTGGCTTGACCGGCGCGCTGGCTTTCTGGCTGGGCGGCGTGGCGTCCTTGTAAACCAGGTCTTGCTCCTCACGAAGCAGGGTTTCACCGTGGCTGGAGGTCAACTCATGCTGCACAGTGACGAATACCAGATCGCCGGAACGGCCCTGTTTGTGATCGACCTTGAGAATGGTGGAAGTTTTACGCACCGTCGCGCCAATGGGCACCGGAGCCAGCAGCGCCACTCGGCCGCCGGCCCACATCCGATTGGGTAGCGGCACCGGCGGCAGAAAGCCGCCGCGCGCCGGGTGGCCATCACGGCCGAGCGTGGTGGTCGGCGGCCCTTCCAGAAAATACAGCCAGTGCCACACAGGCGGCAGGCGTTCACCATCGCGGATGCGCTCCGCCGCGCCGTAATCCACGGTCGCGGCCATCAGGCGGGCATGGCGGGTGGCAATCACATCCTCATCGCTGCGTGATTTGCCGATCCAGCTACGAAGATGATCCAGGTCAATGGCGCTCATGACGGCTTGCTCCTCAAGGAATTGGGATGATAGAAAGATCGGGAGGGTGGAAATCGGAAGGTGGACAGTGATGAAGAGGCGGCGGGAAACGTGGGCGGAGCCGTGCGAACGGTGGTCGGCGCGGTTATTCTGGGTCCTGCTCGCCGTTACCGCGCCCGTAACCGTCCTCGAAGCGGACGATGTCATCTTCGCCCAGATAGCTTCCCGATTGTATTTCGATAATTTCCAGTGGAATTTTACCCGGATTGCTCAGGCGGTGCCGCACGCCGACCGGAATATAAGCAGACTGATTCTCGGTTAACAGCAAAATTTCTTCACCGCGCTGCACGCGGGCCGCGCCGCTGACCACGACCCAATGTTCGGTGCGGTGGTGGTGCATTTGTAGGGAGATCGCCGCGCCGGGACGCACCATAATACGCTTGACCTGGAAACGGGCTTCGACGTCAATGGCGTCATAATAGCCCCAGGGTCGATAGACCTTGCGATGGTTGCGTCCTTCCGGGCGGTGATCGGTCTTGAGCCGATCCACCACCGCTTTTACATCCTGCACGCGGTCCTTGCTGGCCACGAGAACGGCGTCGGCGGTTTCCACCACCACCAGATCATCCACGCCAACCGTGGCTACGAGCCGCGTGGCGGCATCGACATAAGTGTTGCGGGTATCGACCGCCATGACATCACCACGGGTCACGTTGCCCTCGGCATCGCGTTCGCCCGCCTCCCACAGGGCCGCCCAGCAGCCCACATCGTTCCAGCCCACCGCCAGCGGCATCACCACGGCACGACTGGTTTTTTCCATCACTGCATAATCGATAGAATCCTTGGGGCAAGCCGTGAAGGCGGTGCGGTGCAGCCACAAGAAATCAGGGTCGGCACGACCCCCAGCCAGCGCTTGGCGACAGGCGGTCAGTATGTCCGGGGCGAACTGCTCCAGTTCCGCTAAAAAGCGGGAGGCGCGGAATAGGAACATGCCGCTGTTCCAAAAATAGCCGCCGGAGGAGAGATACTGCTGTGCCGTCGCCAGGTCAGGCTTTTCCACGAAGCGCGCCACCGCGCGGACGCCGACGGCATCCAGAGGCGCGTCGGCCTGGATATAGCCATAACCGGTTTCCGGCGCAGTCGGGACGATGCCGAAGGTGGCCAACTCTCCGGCTGTGGCATGGGGCGCGACCTGGCCCACCGCAGTCCAGAAGCCAGCGGGATCGGCGATGACATGATCGGCGGGCAAGACCAGCAACAGGGGGTCCGCGCCGTTGCGTTGGGCGTGCAGGGCGGCGACGGCGGCGGCCGGCGCGGTGTTGCGACCGACCGGCTCCAGCACCACCGCGTCTGGCTGAATGCCGACCGCGCGCAGTTGCTCGGCGACCATGAAGCGGTGTTCCTGATTGCACACCACCAACGGAGCCGTTGCCTCGGGAAGGCCGCTGAGGCGCAAGGCGGTGTTTTGCAACAGGGTCTGCGAATCCACCAGCGGCAAAAACTGTTTGGGATAGGCTTCCCGCGACAAGGGCCATAGCCGAGCGCCGCTGCCGCCGGAAAGAATCACGGGAACGATCATGCCGACTGCCCACGGCCTATGGCGTAGTAGACGAAACCCAAAGCGCGTAAATAAGCAGGGTCGTACAAGTTGCGGCCATCGAAAATGAGCGGCTGTTTCAGGCGCTGGCGGATGGCGTCGAAGTCGGGACTGCGGAACAGGCTCCATTCAGTGACAATGAGCAGGGCGTCGGCGGCCTCCAGTACGTCTAGCGGTCGAGCGCACAAGTGGAAATCGGGACGCTCGCCGTACAGGCGGCGGGCCTCGGCCATGGCGGCTGGATCGTAGGCGCGCACCGTGGCTCCTTCCCGCCAGAGAGCTTCAAGGAGGATGCGACTCGGTGCTTCCCGCATGTCATCGGTGCCGGGTTTGAAGGCCAAGCCCCAAAGCGCAAAGGTGCGCCCGCGCAAATCATTTTTGAAATGACGCTGGATTTTTTCGAACAACACCTGTTTTTGGTGTCGGTTGACGGCTTCGACGGCTTGCAGCAGGGTGGCTGGGTAATCGACCGAACGAGCGGTGTGTTCTAGGGCTTTGACATCCTTTGGAAAGCAACTCCCGCCGTATCCGGCCCCCGGATAGATGAAGTGATAACCGATACGCGGATCCGCGCCGATGCCGATCCGCACTTTTTCAATATCGGCGTTCAGTCGTTCGGCCAGGTTGGCCATTTCATTCATAAAGCTGATCTTGGTCGCCAGCAGTGCATTGGCGGCGTATTTGGTCAATTCCGCTGAGCGCACATCCATTTCAATCAGCCGGTCATGGTTGCGATTGAAGGGAGCATACAGGGTGCGCAACTGCACGGTGGCTTGCGGGTCGTCACTGCCAACGATAATGCGGTCAGGGCGCATGAAATCCTGAATCGCCACGCCTTCCTTAAGAAATTCCGGGTTGGAGACCACCGCGAACGGAATCTCTTGACCGCGTTCGCCCAGTACGGCGGCGATGGTTGCCCGCACCACGTCGGCGGTACCGACCGGCACGGTGGATTTGTTGACCACGATCCGATAGCCGTCCATGTGTCGGCCGATGGTCTGAGCGGCGGCACGAACATGTTGCAAATCCGCCGCGCCATCTTCATCCGGCGGGGTGCCGACCGCAATAAACTGAAACAGACCATGGGCGACGCCTTCAGCGAGGTCGGTGGTGAAACGCAAGCGACCGGCTGGGCCATTACGCTGCACCAGCTCTGCCAAGCCAGATTCATGAATCGGGATTTCACCGCGTTGCAGGCGTTGAATCTTGGCGGAATCGACATCTACGCACAACACGTCGTTGCCGACTTCGGCGAAGCAGGCACCAGTCACGAGGCCGACGTAGCCGGAGCCGAAGAGGGTGATTTTCATGGAGCAGGTGGTTATGAATTTAGGGTTGCAAATGAGTGAACCGTGACCGGGGCAGCCAGTGCTTGAAATCAGCGTCGAAGCTGACCAGGTGTTCACCCTGGTGGATGACAGCCGCCGCCAACCAGATATCGGGAATCGCATGACCGCCGATGGGGTGTTTAGCGCAGAGGGCGCGGAACACCGGCCATTCTGCTCCTAGCGTGGCCTGTTCAACGCCGGGGGCGATTAGCAGCGCCACCAGGAAATTCAAGGCGGCTTCCATGGGTGTGGGTTGCCGAAAAATCCTGGGATGAGTGGCGAGCCGTAAAAAACTGGCGATGACCATAGGTTGTAGCAGCATCGGCTCCCCTCGCCCAGCGGCGAAGAGGGCGCGCTCCAGCCAGTCGAAGGCTACGACGTGATGCGGATGGTCGGTGCGCGCGGCGGCGAGTAAAACATTGACATCAGGCGTCATGGTCGGCGGCGTCCAGCAGCTTTTGATTGCTCAGACCGCTCAGTCCCGGTGCCAATCCGCCTTGGCCCTGATAAACGGGAATCGTTACAGGGGCAGCCGGGGTGCTATTGATTTTCCGGGTGCGTAAGCGCCACTGTAAGCCTTCTTCGATCAGGCGAGTTAAGCTAACGTGCTCTCGCGCTGCCAACGCCTTGGCTTCGGTCAGCAGGGTGTCATTGAGGTTGAGCGTGGTTTTCACAGCGCTTTCCACAAGGCAAGGGATGAGAGGGTCAAGTACAGATTTCTGTATTCTAACCCAAAACACGGCATTTTCGCCATTTTTGTAGCTTATTGATCTTTTAGGATTAACTGCGTCTGAGCGGCCAGCAGACTTGTCTCTTTGATGCGCTGGCGATGCCTGCGAAGTGGGCGATTGCGTTTGAAGCGCCCCGCTGGTCAGGCTCTCTATTTCAGTCTGCGGATTTGGATTGATGTATTTACTCGATACGAATTTGCTCTCTGAGTTGCGACGAGCTAAGAACGCGCAAGCCGGTTCGAGATAGCAAAACCAGCTGCTAGACGTTCCAAAACAAAACGTTTGAATTACAGTGCTGTTTCAATTTGTTACCGCTTACCCCGCGGCTTGCCTCTTTCACCCCGGCTCGATCCATTTTAGTACTCTCTCCGATCATTTTTAGATCGGAGGGAAAATGTAACCATATGAATTTTATAAATACTTGTTGGTTCTTAACGGCTTTGTAGAGTTTTGTTGTAGAGTTCATCTCTAACATATTGATTTTTATTGATTTATATAATTTTTATTTAAAATTAATTTTCATAATCAATATCTTATATATTGAAATGGGACTCTTAACTTGCCTTGGTGTCGGCTCGCCACAGTAAATGACAAATGACGGGTATTGGCGTGCATTGTGCTCTGGGATACGGAAGTAAGTTTTGCGTGTAGTCCTTCTGCTCCTGAAAATCCGGAGGGTGAGCTAGAGTAACCGTACCGCTAATAATGGATCAGCGCCAAGCTCCTATAATTGATAGATAATAACGAGACACAATCCGTAGTCTCTTTTGAGGGCGCTCCATGTGCGGACATCGTGGCGAAACAGCCAATTGGAAAGGGTGGAGGATCAAGAGCGGCCAATGCTGGCTTTATCTCCTGTTACTGACCTTATTACTGCCGGTTTGTCCAGCGCTAGCGCAAGAAGCGGGCGAGGTCGTCGGTCTGCTTGGAACCACCGAAGTCTGGCGCGAGGGGCGTTGGCAGCAGGTGGATGCGGGTGCGCTGCTGGCGGCAGGTGAGGTAGTGCGCACTGGAGAGGGGAGTCGAGCGGCGATTCTGCTCAGCAATGGGACTCAACTCAAGCTCAATGCCAATAGTCAGCTAGAACTCAAACAAGTTAGCCCGTCCACCGTCGGGTCGGCTCCCGTCGCGCGGGTGTTGCAGAGCATCCTGCGTGTATTGAACGGTGAAATCTGGGTACGCAACGGCGGAGAACCCTTGGAAATTCAGACTGTGCCAGCGACTGCCGCTATTCGTGGCACCGAATTCACCCTGGCTACCGGGCCGGGAGATACGGCGCGACTTGCTGTGCTTGCGGGTCTGGTCGAGTTCAGCAACCCCCAGGGCAGTGTGTTGGTGGCGAGCGACGAACAGGCTACGGTCAAACTGGGCGAAGCACCGCGCAAAACCGTCCTGCTCAATCCCCTGGATGCGGTGCAATGGTCGCTCTACTATCCAGAGTCAGGCGCTGTCCCAGCACAAGACGCGCCGGCTCCGAACTCTTCCCGGCACTGGACGCAGACTGCCCAGGCCGCTCTGCTGCGCGGTGAAGTGCCGCAAGCCCGTCAGGCGCTGGACCAGGCGCTGGCGTTGGATGCCCGCGACCCGCTGGCGTTGAGCCTACGTTCCAACCTCGAATTGGTGCAAAACCGTAAGGCCCAGGCGCGCGCGGACGCCGAGCGCGCCATCGCTGCCGATCCAAGCTCAGCGACTGCCTATTTGAGCCTGAGCCTGGTGCAGCAGGCCGAGTTTGATCTGGAGGGCGCGCTGGCATCGGCGCGCCAGGCTGTAGAACGCGATCCCCACCATGTCCGGGCGTTGGTGCAGGAAAGCAGTCTGCTCTTTGGCACGGGGCGACTACAAGAAGCCCTGCGCGTCGCCAAGCAAGCGCGGCATCAGGCCCCGGAGGATGCCATGGTCAACACGATCTGGGGATTCCTGCAACTGGCGCGGCACCGCATCGATCAGGGCCAAACCGCATTCCACAACGCTATTCGCCAGGATTCGACCTTAGGTCTGCCGCACCTGGGATTGGGGCTGGCGCTGTTTCGCCGCAATCAACCCACCGCCGCCCTGGTGGAAATGCGCAAAGCGGCGCTGCTTGAGCCGCTGGTCTCGCTTTACACCAGCTATCTGGGTAAGGCACTGTACGAAACCAAAGACGACCGACGGGCGCATAAAGCCCTGGAGACGGCGAAACGACTCGATCCCCACGACCCTACGCCCTGGTTCTACGACGCTGTCCGTCTGCAAAGTATCAACCAACCAGTTGCGGCGGCGGAAAGCCTGCAAAACTCTATCAGTCTCAACGATAACCGGGGGGTCTACCGCTCCCGACTGCTGCTGGATGAAGATGCGGCGGCGCGGGTAACGACCTTGGGCCGTATCTACAACGAAGTCGGCTTTACTGCACTGGGTTTGCAGGAAGGCTGGCAATCGCTCAGCCGCGATCCTAGTAACTACTCGGCCCATCGCGTGCTAGCGGATTCCTATGCGGCTTTGCCGGGCAGTGAAGCAGCGCGCGCCAGTGAACTGCTGCAAGCGCAATTGTTGCAACCGATCAATCTCACACCGGTTTCGCCGCAACTTGCGGAAACCAAGTTGTTGATGCCGACCACTGGCCCGCTCACGCCCTCGCTGTATGAGTTCAACCCGTTGTTGGTGCAGGATCAGCCCACGCTGTTTTTTGCCGGCGCGGGCGGCAGCCAGAATACCTGGAGCGATGAGCTGATTGTCTCTGGCCTGGCCGAGCAGTTCTCCTATAGCCTGGGCCAGTTTCATTATCAGAACGCTGGTTATCGACCTAACAGCGATGTGAAGAATGATCTTTACAACGTGTTCGTCCAAACTGCTGTCACGCCGGATTTCAGTCTTCAGGCGGAATATCGGCATCGAGAAACGGAAAGCGGTGACCTTCGCTCCTTGTATAACGGCTCGTTTTATGCCTTTCAGCGCCAGAATACCCGTCAGGATACCGCCCGCATTGGGGCGCGTTACTCACTATCTCCCCAAACCGACCTGATCACCTCACTCATCTACACGGATCGAAACCTTACTATGGAAGGGGTTGGTAACAGTAAGTCGGAGAACGTAAGCCGGGGAACGCAGGTCGAAGCGCAAATGTTGCATCAAGCAGAATCCTGTAATTGGTTGAGTGGGCTGGGAGCCTATTCATTGGATATCCATTCGAGCGACCTGCCTGCTGCGCAAGCCACCCAACAAAATATCTATAGCTATGGCTACATCAAATTTCCCGATCCGGTCATTTGGACCGTCGGTTTGAGCTATGAAGCGGACGAACATCCTAATGCCAAATTGCATAAATTTAACCCCAAGCTGGGCGTACAGTGGCAGATCAATGAAAAAATCTCATTGCGGGCTGCTGCTTTCCAAACCGTAAAACGATCTTTTATCGCTGGGCAAACCCTTGAGCCGACCCAAGTCGCCGGGTTCAACCAATTAATGGATGATGTCAATACAACGGTATCGAAAAATTATGGTATCGCATTGGATACCCGCTTCAATCGGCAACTGTTTGGCATCCTTAGTCTATTGAAACGAAATAATAAAGTCCCCTTTGGGCTATTGGCGCTGCCTGATTACTATGAAACCGTCAATAATCAGGATGATTCCTATAATGCTTATCTGTATTGGTTGCCTCACCACAACTGGGCATTATCGGCTGCGTTGCAATACCAGGATTTCAAGCCTGATTTATCGTGCGTTCGGTGTTTATATTTGTATCCGGCTGAATTTAAGTCACTATCACTACCGGTCAATATCCAATATTTTGACCCTTCTGGATTTTTTGCCGGATTGGGTATAGTGCACGTTAGTCAGGAAGGTCAGTTTCTCGATTTTTCTACTCTTAGCATTTCCCCAAAAAAGCCCGAAAGCTTTACGCTATTTAATATAGGTTTGGGCTATCGTCTCCCCAACCGTTGGGGAGTTCTTGCACTTCATATTAATAATTTATTTGATAAGGATTTTTATTATCAGGATGACAGTTTCAAAACTAATGATAGGATGGCTAATCCCATCTATATCCCGGAACGAACCATTACTGGAAAATTCGTTATTAACTTGTGATCATAGTTAAAGCGGAGAAAATCTAATGAGCTCAACATGTGTTGCATTGCCTATTGGTGTTGCGGTATCTATTGAATCAATCGAAAATGTTAAGCCTAATACGATTCTGGTGGTGATCGCAGATAAAACGGGAAAGCAAACAGTCGTGGACGTTGCTTTGGAGTCGATTCCCAGTGATACTCCTTTTTTAAAACTAACCGCGAGCTCTTCATCCCAGATCGAGTCTGCGCAAAGTGGCTGTTGGGTGATCATCGGTGGTGACTTGGTCTGGCGTTCCCCATGCCCCCTCGAGTAGTGGGTAAGTAAAGATAGACGCATAACTGTTATGTTAGATTGATTTACGACTTGTTATAACGTCTTAGTGAAAGCACAAAGACCGTTACTCCTTTCAGCGGCTACTGTTGCGGTAGTCGCTTTTGGGATGACACTATTTTTTTCTCAGCTATCTATTTTTGCCTTTCTCGAACTGAAAGGATTTGATCTGTTATTGACCCTGCGCGGTCCATTGCCGGTGCCAGACTCGATCATTATTGTCGCCATTGACGAGCCGTCCATGGCTGAGATTGGGCGGCAATGGCCCTGGCCGCGCAGTCTGCACGCCCGCTTGGTCCAGCAGCTCCATCGGGCCGGAGCCAAGGTGATTGGCTTCGATATCTTGTTCGCCGAACCGTCCCAACCGGCTGAAGACGCCGAATTGGCGCGCATTCTCAAAGCCAACGGAAACGTTGTACTGGTCAGCGCTTTGTCAGTGGTGAACGATCCGCTGTTCCGCCAAACGATCCGCATTGATCCCCTGCCGGCGTTTCGGGAGGTGACTCAGGTGGGCAATCCGCTCATCAGCATTGACGCCGATGGCGTCGTGCGGCGGACCCGCTTGTTGACCCCTGGTATGCCATCGTTTGCTCTGCAAGTCGTCAGCCGCTACTTAAGCAATCTGGCAATGGAAACTGGGGTGATGACTAAGGTGACCGGGTTACAGCAGAGAGACTTATTGCGGGAGGTGCTGATCGCGTATCGAGGACCACCGAAGACGATCCGGTCAGTTTCTTACTACCAGGCCCTCGATTACGAGCGGATGCTGCCGCCAGACATTTTTGCCGACAAGATTGTGCTGGTGGGCCGTCAGCTGGAATCGGCCCCGGAGCCGCAGGCCTTGTTGAGCGATGCCTTTCTCACGCCGTTTTCCTGGACGACCGGGAGCTCCTCGGCAGGAGTTGAAATTCAGGCCAATATCATCAGCAACGTGCTGGAAGGACAGTTTATCACCGAGCCTGGCAAGGCTAAGCAATGGCTTTTGTTGCTGGCGTTGCTATTGGCCAGTTTACTGCTCGCCAGCTTGAAACCGGTCGCTGCCCTGTTAGCGACAGTGGCGCTGGCGGTTCTTGCGCTGTCAGCCGCTTATCTGGTCTTCGTCACCATGAATATGTGGATTCCAATGGTTTCAGGAGTCATCGCTTTAGGCTTGGTTTATGGCGGCCACTTATTGGTTCGATCACTGTTGGCGGAACGCGAACGCCGCCGTCTGTTGGAGGAGATCAATCGCGATCTGGAAGCCAAAATCGCCGCGCGCACTCAGGAGCTTTTCACTGCCAATCAGGCGCTCTCTGAGCGTCACCAACAGGTTGAAACGGCTTATCAGGAATTGGCGCACACCCAGGAGCAGCTCGTTCACTCGGAAAAAATGGCTTCGCTGGGCCTATTAGTGGCCGGGGTAGCGCACGAACTGAATAATCCTATCAGTTACGTGCATAGCAACCTGGAATTCATTGAGGACTACACCGAACGCCTGGCCAACATCCTCCAAGCGCAGACCAAGACCGCGCATTTCGGTGTTCCGGTCCAAGCGCAAGGTAACGAACAGCCAGAGAGTGCTCTGGTTGCCACCACGTTGAAGACTCTGCGAGAACTGATCGCCAGTTGTCGGGATGGTACCGGGCGAGTCAAGAAAATCGTCCTGGATTTACGGGTTTTTTCGCGCACCGATGACGTGGGTTTAGTGATGGCCGATCTGCATGAGGGCATCGAATCCACCCTGAATCTACTAGCCAATCAATACCAGAATCGAATTACGGCGCATCGTGATTATGCAGATACGCTGCCGCTGGTGGAATGCCATCCTGGCCAAATCAACCAGGTGTTCATGAATTTGCTACAAAACGTCGCCCAGGCCATCTCTGATCAGGGTACGGTCTGGATCCAAACCAGCGCGGAAGGCGGCTGGGTCAGAATCGTGATCAAGGATAATGGTCCTGGGATTCCCAAGGAGCAGCTACCCCGAATTTTTGATCCTTTTTTCACCACCAAGCCCGTCGGCGCGGGAACGGGGCTGGGGCTGAGCATCAGCTATGGGATCGTGCGCAAGCATGGCGGAACCATTCGAGTGGCCAGCACTGTGGGTGAAGGCACAGAATTTACGCTTGAATTACCGGTGCGTTCGATAGGGAGAACGATAACATGAGCGGTAAACGTTATGGATTACTGATCGTTGACGATGAGAAGGAAATTCTGCGTAGCCTCACCCTGACGTTTGCGGATGAATACCAGGTGTTCACGGCTCTTAGCGGGACCGAGGCGCTCGAGATTCTGCAACAAAAGACGATTGCCCTGGTCATTGCCGATCATCGAATGCCGGGAATGACTGGCGCAGAACTTCTGGAAAAAGTCTTCCAAATTAACCCGAACATTATTCGCATCATTTTGACGGGCTATACCGATACCGCCTCGCTGATTCAAGCAGTCAATAAGGGCCATATCTACCAATACATTAATAAACCCTGGGAGCGGCAGGAACTGAGAATTATCGTCAAGCGGGCGCTGGAGAGTTATGAACTGACGCTGGAGAATCAGCGTTTGCTTGGTGAATTGCAAGCCGCTAATGAACGCTTGCAGGATGAAAATGTTTTTTTAAAGAAAAAAGCATGTGAGGAATGGCAATACGCGGATATCGTCGGTAAGACTCCGGTCATGCAACGGGTTTTTGGTTTGGTGAATCGGGTGCTACCTAATTCCGCTACCGTCCTGCTCACCGGCGAGACGGGTACCGGAAAAACCCTGTTGGCCCGTTACATCCATCACCAGGGACCACGCCGGGATAAGTTATTTATTGAACAGAATTGTGGAACCTTGCCTGAGGCGTTGCTTGAAAGTGAGTTGTTTGGCCACAAGCGCGGTGCTTTCACCGGCGCGCTCCAAGATCGGAAGGGGCTGTTCGAGGTTGCTGATGGTGGTACGTTGTTCTTGGACGAAATCAGTGAAATGAGCCCGGCCATCCAGGTCAAAATGCTGCAAGTCTTACAAGACGGCCGGTTCCGCCGCGTCGGTGAAAACGAATATCGGCAGGCCGATGTACGAATCATTGCCGCCACGAATCGGGATTTGCAAACCGAGGTGCGGATAGGTCGATTCCGATCCGACCTATTTTATCGCATTAATGTTTTTCCCATTCATATTCCACCCTTACGCGAGCGCGTAGAAGATATTCCCTTATTAGCGGCTTATTGCCTTAATAAATATCGGCGCAAATTTAATAATCAGGTAACCGGATTTAGTCTAGAAGCCAATCTGGGTTTAATGCATTATGATTATCCAGGCAATGTACGAGAATTGGAAAATCTGATTGAACGAGCCTTGATTTTGAGTACAGGCTCCCAAATTGAAGCGGGTGAGTGGTTGCCTGGTGTGCCCACCAGTGCAAACAATGCCACCCGCCTGGAACAATTGGAGCGCGCGGAAATCGAGCGCCTGTTCGAACGGCTTCAAGGCAACTTAACGTTGGTTGCCAGGGAACTGGGCATTAGCCGCACGACTCTCTGGCGTCGCCTGAGGGACTACCGGCTACAGTCGGAGCAGGAGTTAGATGTTTCAAAATGAAATGTTGCAGAAACGTCTTTGTCTTAAAATGCTACTTCTAAGCCACTCATTCGTTTCTTTCTTTATATATTAAGTCTTATATTTAGTCACTTTATAAATACAAGTCTTGACTTGTGCACAGCCAAACCGCTTTCTTAATTTTACAAGGAAAAGTTGAGGCAAGAACAAGATTAAAATAAATCCTTGAAATTTTATGAATCATCAGCGTGCTGCTGCCCTGGCTGCTTCGATTCCGTCCTAAAAGAAGTGGATATTGGCCTAAATCGTGCCCTTTGATCTAACGAGTGGGTTTAACTCGTGGATAGAAGGTATGAGGGGACGGTATGGGATTAGGGTTTCACGGGATCATCAGCCTCCGTTCTTTAGCCCAAGCGCTTAGGGAAATGTCAAAGCCAGGGTTCACAGCTTCCTCACCGACTGCTGTTTACAGTCGGGATCAGGAGGCAACGTGAACCCACAGCGTCTTAACCAGCAATCCGCCACTGAGTGGCGGATCGAACCGCACGATGCCATGCGCGTTCCTGGGATTTTCTTTGCGCCGGAGGCGGTGATCCGCGCCATGGATGAAGCCGTTTATCAGCAGGTGGTGCGTGTTGCCACCCTGCCAGGCGTGGTCGAAGCCGTGTATGTCTGGCCAAACGTCCGCTGCGGTCAGGGGTTTCCGCAGGGTGGGGTCGCTGCGTTTGATCCCGAACAAGGTGGTGTCATCGTTAGTAGCGGGGTTAGCGGCGATGTCGGCTGGGGAGTGCGCGTGCTGCGCACTGGCCTGAGCATCAACCAACTGTTGCCGTGTTGGAAGGCGCTGCACGATACTCTCCACAGCCAGATTCCCAATGGCAATGGCGTCCGCGTACTACGCCTCACCCGCCGTGGCATCGACGCCATGCTGCGGGGAGGTGCCCGTTGGGCGGTGGAGATGGGTTATGGTCTGGCCGCCGATCTGGAACGCATTGAGGAGGGAGGCTGTGTGGCTGGTGCTGATGCCAGCCAAGTCTCCGATCTGGCCAAGGCCAGGCACCTGGAAGAAATGGGTACGCTGCGGTTCCCGCAGCAGTACCTGAAAGTTCATGTGGTCAGCCAGATTTATGACCACGCCGTGGCCCAGTCCTTAGCTCTTCATCTCGATGATGTTCTGGTCAGCATTCGTTGTGGTTCCCATAGTTTAGGGCAGCAAATCAGCCTTGATTCTCGTCGGCGGCTGGCAGCAGCGGGCGGCCACAGTGGAATCACGCTTTCCGATCAGCATCTGGTGTGTGCGCCGCTGACCTCTGAAGCGGGTCGGCATTATCTGGGCGCGATGCGCGCCAGCGCCAACTGTGCCCACGCGAACCGTCAGATTCTCACCCATCTGGCTCGACGGGTTTTCAACCGCTTCTTTCCAGAAGCCCGGTTAGAGGTGCTGTATGACGTGTCCTACCACACAGGTCGGTTGGAGACGCACCAGGTGGATGGCCAGGCCCGCCTCCTGCATGTGCATCGCCAGGGTGTCAGCCGCGCGCTGGGGCCTGGCCATCCTGATCTACCCGCTGCATGGCGGGAATTGGGCCAGTTGGGACTGATTAGCAGTGGATTCGATACGGCTTTCTATCTGACGGTGGCGGCTGCGTCCGAGCAGGAACGCGCTTTTGGCTCATTCGGTTATGGACTGGCACCAGAGCCACTTCGAGCCGGACGGGAGCAGTCCCGACGTGGTTTGGAACAATTAGCCTTCTTGCAGCGGCTGGGAAACTCGGTTTGGGGTCCAGCACCGGGTGAAGCGACCGCCACGGTGTCACAGGCCCGTGCGGAGGTTTCGGACTGTAGTGGGTTAATGGAAGCAGCCGTACCGGTGGGCCTGACGCGATGCGTAGCCCGGCTCAAGCCGCTGATTCATATCAACAGTGTCGCCCTGTGAACGTGGCTATGCAGAAGGTTCTTTTCGATCAGACCTTTCATTCTTAGGAGTTACGCAGTTGCGGGAAGTCTGTAAAGTGGATTAGCCAAATAGGCGCGGATAGCGGGTCGGAGGATAGCGATGTTAGCCTCAAACCAACATGCAGGGCTGTGATTTTGATGGTGGAAGGACTACAGTGAGTTTTGGTGTTTCCATAACTTCGTAAGGGGAGCGGCATGAAAAGTCAATTACAAGCCGTGGCGGTGGTTGCTACATTTATTTTCTCAAATAATGCGGTTTTCGCCGCCTGCGCGGATGAGATTCCGATTCAGGCAGCAAGAATGACTACGCAGAGTTCCCAAGAAGCAGAGGCATTAGAGGCGGCTTTCAAGTATTTGAAAGAAGCAAAGATGCTCTGTGCTCAAGGGGATGAAGGCCGGGCAGTGGGGATATTGAACCAGCTTAAGGGATTGTTGGCCAGTATGGGTCGTTAGGTGACAATAAATTCATTAAAGCTAAATTTTGAGGGGAGAGAAATGAAACTGAAGCATTGGAGAAAGCTTTTAATTTTAGTGGCCTTGACGTCATTGCCCGCCTGGGCCATTTTTACCAACGGCGGCTTCGAAGCCGGTGATTTTACAGGGTGGACAAAAACGATCGGAAATAACCCAGGCCTGACTGGTGCGCCACCATTTACCGGCGCAAATGTGGTGATTAATCCTGGTGGCGCGGATACTAGCGCTATAGTCGGGGCGGGGATCGACCCGCGCGCTCCATCCCTGGTGTTACCGCGAGTGGGCACATGGACCGCACGCGTCAATGATGATGGTTCCGGTGCATTCACTAACTCAATCAAGCAGTCGGCGCAGATCACCCAGGCTGACCGCGACCCCAATGACAATCAGCTCCACGTTCGGTTCAGTTACGCCGCAGTTCTAGAAGATCCAGGTCATAGTCCGAACGAACAGCCTTACTTCTACGTCCGCCTGCGCAATGTTAATAAGAATACATTGCTGTATGAAGATTTCACGTTCTCCAACCAGCCTGGCAAAACGTTTACGACCACAGTGGTTAATGGTTCCCCGTGGTTGGCCACAGGTTTTATTAATGTCGATATTATTATACCGAATGCGGATTTAGGCGACACGGTTGAAATTGAAGCGCTAGCCGCTGATTGTGCGCTTAGTGGGCATGGCGGGTATGTGTATCTCGACGGATTTGGTTCGGTCGTTATTCCTCCAGGGCCTGGACCTGGGGCCGGTAATGCCATCCCCACGCTTTCCGAGTGGGCACTAATTCTGCTGGCGCTGGCCTTAGCAGCGGCTGTCATATTTGCCCAACGGCGACGTAGCGGCTCGTGGTCCTAGTGCTGAGATGGTTAGTTTTTAACACAAGGAGGCTGTTTGAAGCCATCGCATGACTATTTTTTCTTGTTAAGAGATGTTAGTAATCGGGTGCTTCGGTACGGCATCATGGGCAGCCCAGTCTCGCCCTCTCAGAATGGGCGCTAATGATGAGCCTGCTGTTTGGCGGCATCTTGTTCTGGCGGCGGAAAGTGTTCTGAGGGTATGGGCATCCGGCCTGTCAAGTGACAGGCCGGGTGATCGGCGTGACGGCAGGGGCATCACGGCACGAGCATAGTTCGTGGCTGACGATGGACTGGTCTCGATAGGACAAGAGAGCCGATGTTCTGGATCAGCGCGTTTCGTCCATCCAGGACAGGGTAACGGATTATTGGGATGCGGTGGTGCCGTGCTCGCTTGGCCCAATTAACCATCGATCCTGGCAAAAACTGCGCACACAAACCACCCTCACCGAAACCCGCTTCCCATGCTCCTTTTCAAATTCCTGCTGATTCTGCTAGCGCTATTCGCCCTTGAACTGCTGGAGCCGGTGCAAACTGGCCTGATTCAACCCTTTACCGGCCTGATCGCCCAGCTCAGCGCAGCGGTTTTGCAAAGCGTCGATTCCACGGTGCACGCCGAAGGCATTGTGCTCAGCAACAGCCAAACCGGTGCGGCAGTCAGCATTCAGCCCGGCTGCAACGGAGTGGAAGCCATGCTGGTAGTGCTGGCCGCCATCCTGGCCACCCCGGCCACCTGGCGGCAAAAGCTGTGGGGGATCGGACTGGGCTTCTTGGCCATTCAGGCCTTGAACCTTTTGCGAATCATCAGCCTGTTCTATCTGCTGCAATGGAATCCGCTCTGGTTCGAGTGGGCGCACCTGTACCTGTGGCAAGCCCTTATCATGCTGGATGGTCTGGTCGTCTATCTGCTATGGGTGCGCTGGTGCCCGGTGCCGACTTCAAGCGCTACACCACCCGATCCCCGACCGGCGTGATCGTCATGAACTTTCAGCGCTCCATCGAACGCTTTTTGCTGCGCGTGGTGCTGTGGCTGCCGCCGCTGTTCGTGCTGTGGAACCTTCTGGCTCCCCTGCTCCTGATGCCGGTAGCTGGCTGGAGCCACTGGCTGCTCACCACCCTGTTCCCGCAGGCCATCGTCGGCGTCGAGCGCCAGGGTATTCACGTTGACATCCTCACTCGCTTCCTGATGGCCGCGCCCACCGACGGCGCTGTTCCCGCAGGTGCCACCGGCACGTTGACCTTCACTCTCAACGCTCTCAAATACGCCTACGGCTGGCCGCTGCTGTTGGCCCTGACCCTGGCCGCCCCCACGCCGTGGGGGGAAAAAGGCTACCGGGCGCTGCTGGGCAGCTTGATCCTACTGTTGGTGCCCCTCTGGGGAGTGGTGTGTGAAACCCTCAAGGTGCTGGTGTTCAACATGGACCCGGCCATCGCCGAACAGATAGACACCACGCCCTTCACCCGTGAGCTTCTGGTCCTGGCCTATCAACTGGGTTATTTGATTCTGCCGCCGGTCGCGCCCGTCCTGCTGTGGGCGGCGTTCCATCGGGATTTCCTGGCCGAACTGCTGCCCCAGTGGCGGCAAAAAGCGCCCAATCCCGACTAACCTCCATCCGATCCTGAACAGAGCGCCGCAGGTGGGGTGAGCGATTCTGCTAGAATCGCGGGCCATGGACGTGTCCTGGATTCTCGATGATCTCAATGAACCGCAGCGTGCAGCGGTCACCGCGCCGCTCGGTCCCCTACGGGTGCTGGCCGGCGCGGGCAGCGGCAAGACGCGGGTATTGACCCGGCGCATCGCCTGGCTGCTGGCGGTGGAAAACGCCGCGCCGTGGGCGATTCTGGCGGTCACCTTCACCAACAAGGCCGCCGCTGAAATGCGTGGGCGCGTGGAGAAGTTACTGACCCAACCCGCCAGCGGCTTATGGATCGGCACCTTTCACGGCATCGCCCATCGGCTGTTACGCCAGCACTGGCAAGAAGCCCGCTTGCCGCGCGCTTTCCAGATTCTCGACAGCGACGATCAAAACCGCTTGCTCAAACGGGTGCTGCGCGGCCTCAATCTGGATGAGAAAAAGTGGCCGCCGCCACAGGTCGCCGGTTTCATCAACCGCTGCAAGGATGAAATGCAGCGACCCGCTGATCTGGTGGACGACGGCAAACCCGCACAACGGCAATACCGCCAGCTTTACACGCTGTATCAACAGGAATGCGAACGCGCCGGACTGGTGGATTTTGGGGAATTATTGCTGCGGGTTTATGAGTTGTGGCGCGATAACCCGGTGTTGCTGGCGCATTATCGTGAGCGGTTTCAGCATGTTCTGGTAGATGAATTTCAGGATACTAATACGGTTCAGTATCAATGGATCCGTCTCTTGGCAGGCGGCCAAGGTGATGTATTCATCGTCGGTGATGACGATCAGTGCGTGTACGGCTGGCGTGGCTCAAAAATCGAGCATATTCAGCGTTTCGCCGAGGATTTTTCCAGTGCCCGGATCATTCGCCTGGAACAGAATTACCGCTCCACCCACAACATTCTCAAGGCAGCCAATGCCCTGATCGCTCACAACACCGGGCGCTTGGGCAAGAATCTATGGACGGCCGACGGCGATGGCGAGCCGATCCAGATTTACAATGCCTTCAACGAGGTGGATGAAGCCCGCTTCGTGGTCGAGCGTATCCGCCAGTGGCTGGCCGTTGGCGGGCGGCGGCGCGACGCGGCGATTCTGTATCGCTCGAACGCCCAGTCGCGGTTGTTTGAGGAAACGCTGATCGGTGCCGCCTTGCCCTACCGGATTTACGGCGGGTTGCGCTTTTTCGAGCGTGCCGAAATCAAAGACGCGCTGGCCTATCTGCGGCTGGTCGCCAACCGCGATGATGACCCCTCGTTTGAGCGCGTCGTGAACAACCCGCCGCGCGCTATCGGCGAGCGCACGGTGGAACGGCTGCGCGCGGCGGCCCGCGCCCAGGGCGGTTCTTTGTGGCAGGCGGCGTTGAGTTTGCTGGCGACAGGCGGCTTGAGCGGTCGGGCTGCTGGCGCGGTGCGCGATTTTCTCCAACTGATCGAAACCCTGGATCAGGATAGCCAGCGGCAGCCGCTGGCCGGTCGCGTGGAGCATGTCGTTCAGCGCAGCGGCCTGCTAGCGATGTATGAGCAGGCTAAAAGCGACAAGGGTGAAATTCGGGTGGAAAACCTAGAGGAGCTGATTAACGCCAGCGCCGATTTTACGACTTCGGTAGACCCGGTGGTGGTGGGTATGGATCCAGACGAACCAGACTGGCTGAACGCATTTTTGGCCCATGCCGCACTGGAGTCTGGTCAGGGTCAGGGTGCGCCCGGCGAGGATAGCGTGCAATTGATGACCCTGCATATGGCTAAGGGCCTGGAATTTCCGCTGGTGTTTCTGGTGGGAATGGAAGAAGGCTTGTTTCCCCACAGCCGCTCGGTGATGGAAGCGCGTCAACTGGAGGAGGAGCGACGGCTGGCTTACGTAGGCATGACCCGTGCCCAGCGCCAGTTGGTGCTGTGCTATGCCGAACGGCGCAATTGGTATGGCCGTGACAACTACCCGTCGCCCTCGCGCTTTCTCCAGGAAGTCCCGGAGGAACTGACCCGTGCCGTGCGCGCCGGAGCGCTGCGCCGCCGCAGCGCTCCACCTCCCAGCACCACCAACCTTACGCCATCTGCCGCGCCGGTGGGGGTACGGCCTCGTCAGCGGGTGCGCCATCCCCAGTTTGGCGAAGGCGTGGTGCTGGAGGTGGAAGGCGCGGGTTATCAGGCGCGTGCGCGGGTTGATTTTCCGCAAGCCGGTGGCTCCAGATGGCTGGTGGTCGCCTATGCCAAACTAGAGGTCGTGCCGTGAGTCGGCCCGTGGTCAACACCCTGACCAAGCCATCCGTCCCAGGCAACAACACCGCCTATTCCAGCTCTGCCCTGCGTCCGCGCCTCTCTGGGCATCGCCTGGGCTTGAAGGAAGTGCTGGATGAACTGGTGGCCGCTGGGCTGATCGTCAGCGCCGATGCTGAGCGGGTCTTGGCCGAATCGCGCCCGGGGCGCGGTGAATCGCATCCGCTGGTCGTGATCGCCAACAAGCAGCTGCGCCAGATACAGCCGCCGCATTCAGTGTTGAGTCTGGATTTGCTGACCGAATGGCTGGCAGCCAAGGCGGGTTTGCCGTATCTGCGCATTGATCCGCTCAAGCTGGATATCGCCGCTGTCGAGCGGCTGCTGCCCTTCGTCTCCTATGACTACGCCACGCGCTATCACATCCTGCCTATCGCTACCGATGAGCAGCGCGTGGTGTTTGCCACCACCGAACCGTGGCTGACGGAATGGTGCGAGGTGTTGCGGCAGACCCTGCGGCGGGATGTGGAACGGGTGATCGCCAATCCGCTGGATGTGAATCGCTACCAGTTGGAGTTTTACGGGATTTCGCGCTCGGTGCGCGGCGCGCAGCGCGGCTTAGTCGAACCGGTTTCCGGCGTCCTCAATTTTGAGCAACTGCTGGAGCTGGGCCGACGCGGGGAATTAAGCGCCGATGAGCGTCCCATCGTGCAGATTGTGGATTGGCTGTTGCAGTACGCTTTCTCGCAGCGCGCCAGCGATATTCATCTGGAACCCCGCCGCGAGCAGGGTCAGATTCGCTTTCGCATCGACGGTGTGCTGAACGCGATTTATCAGTTGCCGTCGGCGGTGATGAGCGCGGTCACCAGCCGCATCAAGATTCTGGGGCGGATGGATGTGGCCGAAAAACGTCGACCCCAAGATGGCCGCATCAAAACCCGTACCCCGGCCGGCCGCGAGATCGAGATGCGCCTGTCCACCATGCCCACCGCCTTCGGCGAAAAGTGCGTGTTGCGCATTTTCGACCCGGATATTGTCACCCGCAACTTTGCCCAATTGGGCTTCGCACCGGCGGAAGAGGCCGCCTGGCGGACCATGATTGCGCGGCCACACGGCATGGTGCTGGTCACCGGCCCGACTGGCTCGGGCAAGACAACCACGCTGTACACCACCCTCAAGCAACTGGCGACTTCCGAAGTCAACGTCTGTACGGTCGAAGATCCTATTGAGATGGTGGTGCCGGAACTGAATCAGATGCAGGTGCAGTCGGCCATTGATCTCACTTTCGCTCAAGGGATCCGCACCCTGCTGCGCCAGGATCCCGACATCATCATGGTCGGCGAAATCCGCGATCTGGAAGCCGCCCAGATGGCGGTGCAGGCTGCATTGACCGGCCATCTGGTGCTGTCAACCTTGCACACCAATGACGCCGCCTCGGCGGTGACCCGGTTGCTGGATCTCGGCGTTCCGCATTATCTGATCCAAAACGTGTTGGTTGGGGTGATGGCGCAGCGCCTGGTGCGGACCCTGTGTCCGCATTGCAAGGAAGAAGGGCAGTTGGACCCCGCGTTGTGGGATGCTCTGGTGCGACCCTGGCCGCTGCCCAAGCCGGCGGCGGTTCGCGCGCCGCGCGGGTGTCCGGAATGCCGCAACACCGGCTATCTGGGCCGAGTGGGTCTCTATGAGATGTTAAGCGTGACGCCGGAGTTGCGTCGTTGGCTGCGGCCCGCCATGGACACGGAGGAACTGCGGCAGATAGCCAGTGAAAAGGGAATGCGACCGTTGCGGATCAGCGCCGCCTTGCAGATCGCCGCTGGCCTGACCACCTTTGAGGAAGTGGTGCAGGTGTTGCCGCCGCTGACGCAAGCATGATGCCGCCGTAAGACCTTAATAGATACCCTGTTTTATTTTTGACTCTTTTGTTGTGAATAGTACACAATAGTTTTGTGTGAATGTAGCACTACGGCTTTACCCACAGACCAATGAAGAAAGGAGCTGGATCATGTCGATAAAAATAGTCAAGACCGCCTTAGCGGCAGCGTTGGTGGGCGGTTTGGTGGCTGGAGCGGCGCAAGCCTATGAAGCCGGGGATTGGGTGGGTCGGGTTGGTTTATGGGGTGTCTTCCCCAAATCCGACAATCTGGGTACTCCCCTGGGAACGATTGATGTAGATGATGGCTATAGCCTCGGCCTCAACATCACCTATATGGTAAGCCCCAACTTTGGCGTGGAAGTGATAGGCGCTACGCCGTTTAAGCATGACATCAAACTGTCAGGCGCGGGCAAGGTCGCCAGCACCTACCATTTGCCGCCGACGGTGTTCCTCCAATACCACTTTATGCCGCAGCACACGGTGCGTCCGTATGTCGGCGTAGGGGTGAACTACACGTTCTTCTGGAGTGAGAAGACCACAGGCGCTCTGAGTGGCGCGAAACTGAATCTAGATTCGTCTTGGGGGCCGGCCGGAGAATTGGGTGTTGATGTTGATATCGCCCCAAAATGGTTCCTAAACGCCACGCTCGCCTATATGGACATCGATAGCAAGGCCAAGGTCAACGGTGCCACCCTCGGCACGGTCAATATTGATCCCTGGGTTTTCGGTTTCAACGTCGGCACGCGGTTTTAAGGATCAGTCACTGTAGCAGCCGGAGCCGGCTGTCCACCGGCTCCTCGTGTAGCTTGGCCTAAGCAACGCTTTTCAAGCGCGTTCGGGATAGCCCAGTCCCTGTAATGTTGCGCTGAGTTCAGCCCGCTGATCGGCATCGCTTTCCACCGTAACCCGGCCGGTCGGTACATCCACTGTGACCTCCCGTACCCGCGCATCCTGACGCAAACCGGTTTGAATGGCGCTGGCGCAGCCGCTGCAACGAATATTTTCGACCATAAATTCGAACTTCATACGGTGCTCCTCTGGTGATAGCCCCTGGCCAAGAGTATAAGCCGTTCGTCTTGATCGGAGCAGCAAGGAGCAGCGTAGGTCTTGCCCTTACATAGGGCAAGACCGAATGCTATTGCCCTGTTATGGTGCAATACCGGCTTTGCGCCGGTTGCAAACCAGACGTGGTGCGCAGTGCAGGCGGTAAAACTGCTCTGGCATGGTTCATGCTGCCTCGCAACAGGCCTGGGGTGCTAGCCTTGTCCCTACCAAATATCTACATTTTTCAATCCGAGGAATCCATACCAATGAATGCTGCCGATGTGATGAAGCTGGTCGAGGAAAAGGGTATCAAATTTGTGGACTATCGCTTCACCGATACCCGTGGCAAGGAACAGCATGTCACCGTGCCCATTAGCGCCTTCGACGAAGAAGTGTTCGAAGACGGCAAGATGTTCGACGGCTCGTCCATCGCCGGCTGGAAAGGTATTCAGGAGTCGGACATGATTTTAATGCCCGATCCGGTCACCGCCTGCGTCGATCCATTTTTTGAGGAGCCGACCCTGCTGCTGACCTGCGATGTCATTGAACCCAACACCATGCAGGGTTACGAGCGCGATCCCCGCTCGCTGGCCCGGCGCGCCGAAGCCTATCTGAAGTCCACCGGTGTCGCGGATACCGCATATTTCGGCCCGGAAAATGAGTTTTTCATCTTCGATGATGTACGCTGGGGTGCGGATATTAGCGGTTGTTCCTACAAAATTGATTCCTCCGAGGCCGGTTGGAATTCTGAGCGGGTTTACGAGGGCGGCAATTTCGGACACCGGCCCGGCATCAAGGGCGGCTACTTTCCAGTGCCACCGGTGGATTCCCTGCACGATATTCGCGGTGCAATGTGCATCGCCCTGGAACAGATGGGTCACGCCGTTGAGGTGCACCACCACGAGGTGGCGACCGCCGGCCAGTGTGAGATCGGCGTGAAATTCAATACGCTGGTGCGCAAGGCGGATGAAGTGCAGTCGTTGAAATACGCGATTCAAAATGTCGCCCAAAGTTACGGCAAGACGGTGACTTTCATGCCCAAGCCGCTCGTCGGCGACAACGGCAGCGGGATGCACGTTCACCAGTCGCTGGCGAAGGACGGCGTCAACCTGTTCTCGGGTGATCTGTATGCCGGTTTGTCCGAAACTGCGCTGTATTACATCGGCGGCATCATCAAGCACGCCAAGGCACTGAATGCCTTTACGAATGCCTCCACTAACAGCTACAAGCGACTGGTGCCCGGTTTTGAAGCGCCGGTGATGCTAGCCTACTCAGCCCGTAATCGTTCGGCCTCGATCCGTATTCCCCATGTCCAGAATCCAAAGGGTCGCCGGATTGAGGTGCGTTTCCCCGATTCGACGGCCAACCCCTACTTGGCTTTCGCCGCCATGATGATGGCCGGCCTGGACGGCATCCAGAACAAGATTCATCCCGGTGAGCCGATGGACAAGGATCTGTACGACCTGCCGCCGGAAGAGGAGAAGGCCATTCCCAAAGTCTGCTTCTACTTCGACGAGGCGCTGGCTGCATTGGACGCCGACCGCGAGTTTCTCACCAGGGGTGGGGTATTTACCAATGATCTGATCGATGCGTATATCGAGCTGAAGAATGCAGAAGTGACCCGGTTGCGGATGACCACGCACCCTGTCGAGTTTGATATGTACTACAGCCTGTAAGATGCTGACTGGCGGCTCGCACCTGTGCAACGCTACCCCGCCGCCCACAGCTAGCTTTTTGCCGGTGGTGGGCGCTGTTCTGAACGGCCAGGGAATGGAGCCGCAACGCAGCTTATGCGCCCACTGACGGCTTCCCGCTCCCGCCCGGAGAGGGAAGGGTCGGGTAGGGGCGTTTTTTAACGGTGGCTTAAAGCGAAGCAACCATGCGGAGAGACAATCACCGCCGGATGATGGATAGCCTGAGTGTCGCCGTGTTGGTGCTGGATCAACGCTTACGGCTGCTGCTGATGAATCCGGCGGCGGAGGCATTGTTTGAATCCAGTTTTCGCAAGACGCGCAAACTAGCGCTGGCGGATTTACTGCTCGGTGCGGAGACCTTCATCAGTGGTTTGCGGCATTGCCTAGATAGTGGTCAGCCTTATATCGAGCGGGAATTACAGCTCGTCTTTCCCCTGGAGCGGGTCGTAACGGTGGACTGCACCGCCACGCCGCTGCTGGAGCGCGATCCGCCTACCGAGTTGTTGCTGGAACTGCGCCAGGTGGATTGGCGGTTGCGCATCAGCCGGGAGGAGCACATGCTGGCTCAGCACCACACCAGCCGGGCGCTGGTGCGCAATCTGGCCCATGAAATCAAGAATCCCTTAGGGGGTTTGCGTGGAGCCGCTCAGCTATTAGAGCGTGAATTGCCCGATCCAGCGTTACGCGAATACACCCGTATCATCATCGGTGAGGCCGATCGGCTGCGGAGTCTTGTAGATCGGATGCTAGGGCCAAACCAATTGCCGGTGCAGGGCGAAGTGAGCATTCATGAAACCCTAGAGCGGGTGCGTGGGCTGGTGGCGGCCGAAGCGGGTCCTGGCATCCGTATCGAACGAGATTATGATCCCAGCATTCCAGCGCTGTGGGGTGATGCCGACCGCCTGCTCCAGGCGGTTCTTAATGTTGCGCGCAACGCTGTGCAGGCGCTGGGCACTGAGGGGGTGATCGTGCTGCGGACCCGCGTGCAACGCCAATACACCATAGGCCCCAAGCGCCACAAACTGGTGGCGCGCTTGGATGTCATCGACAATGGCCCCGGCATCCCGCCCGAACAGCAAGAACAAATTTTCTACCCGATGATTAGCGGTCGGCCCAATGGCACCGGACTGGGTTTGTCTATCGCCCAGAACATCGTCAACCAGCACGGCGGCTTGATCGAATGCGCCAGCCGACCCGGCGAAACGGTGTTTACGCTGTTGCTGCCTTTGGGAAAAACCGAATGAGCCGAACAGAACATATTTGGGTGATTGACGACGATCACGCCATCCGTTGGGTGTTGGCGAAAGCGTTGCAGCGCGAGGGAATGAGCGTGCGGGCCTTCGAGACTGCCTCCGCCGCGCTCGACGCGCTGCAGGAAAATACGCCAGATGCTGTGATCGCCGATATTCGGATGCCGGGCTTGAGCGGCTTGGAGCTTTTGGCGCGGCTGCGGGAACAGGTTCCCCTGTTGCCGGTCATCATCATGACCGCGCACTCCGATCTCGACAGCGCCGTTTCCGCCTATCAGGGCGGCGCATTTGAGTATCTGCCCAAGCCCTTCGACGTGGATGAGGCTGTGGCGCTGGCCCGCCGTGCCTGCCAGGTCCAGGCCCAGGCCAGCCGAGCGCCAGAACCGGACACCCCAGTTCCGGAAATCATTGGCGCGGCTCCGGCCATGCAGGAGCTGTTCCGGGCCATTGGGCGACTGGCCCGCTCGCAGATTACCGTGCTGATTACCGGTGAATCTGGCACCGGCAAGGAGTTGGTGGCGCGCGCCCTGCACCGGCACAGCCCACGCGCTGAGAAGCCGTTTATCGCCATCAATACCGCCGCCATCCCCCGCGACTTGCTGGAGTCGGAGCTGTTTGGCCACGAGCGCGGCGCGTTTACCGGTGCGCAGGCGAGCCGACAGGGGCGGTTTGAGCAGGCTAACGGCGGGGCGCTGTTTCTGGACGAGATTGGCGATATGCCGGCGGAATTGCAGACCCGCCTGTTGCGGGTGCTGGCGGAGGGTGAGTTTTATCGGGTGGGTGGGCATAGCCCAACCCGGGTGGATGTGCGGGTGATCGCCGCTACCCATCAAAATCTGGAGCAGCGGGTGCGGGATGGCCTGTTTCGGGAGGATCTCTATCACCGTATTCATGTCATTCATATCCAACTGCCCGCGCTGCGGCAGCGCCGTGAAGATATTCCCTTGTTGATCCGGCATTTTTTGGGGCAGGCGGCACGCGAGTTGGGCGTTGAGCCGAAACTTCCGCGCCCGGAAACCGAACGCGCGCTCAGTGGATTCGCCTGGCCTGGCAATGTTCGGCAACTGGAAAATGTCTGCCGCTGGCTGACCGTTATGGCCTCAGGGCGGGAAATTCATCTGGACGATTTGCCGACCGAACTCCGGGAGGGCGCGCCGATCGACCACCAGAATAGGCCGGACTGGGAAGCAGCGTTGCGGCTGTGGATTGGCCAGCAACTGGCCCAGGGTGCGCAAAATGTGCTGGAAACGGCCTTGCCCCGGTTTGAACAGGTGTTGATTCAGGCGGCGTTGGCGCAGAGTGGCGGCCATCGTCAGGATGCCGCTCGGTTGCTAGGCTGGGGACGGAATACCTTGGCGCGCAAAATCAAGGAACTGCGGCTGGAAGAATAGGGCCGGGCCTTTATGTTCGACGTCGTATTGTACGAGCCGGAAATCCCACCCAATACGGGTAACATCATTCGGCTGTGCGCCAACACCGGCGCGCGGCTACATCTGATCCGGCCACTAGGCTTTCAGTTCGACGACCGCCACCTGCGCCGGGCTGGGTTGGATTATCACGAGTGGACTACAGTGCGTCTGCATCGCGATCTGGCGGCATTCCTGGCCACAACGCAACCAGCGCGCCTGTGGGCCTTAACCACCAAAGGCGCTTGTTCTTATCACGCCGTGCGTTATCAGCCAGGCGATGCGCTGTTGTTCGGCCCGGAAACGCGGGGTTTGCCCGCGCGGGTCCTGCAAGCCATCCCTTTGGAGCAGCGCTTGCGGATTCCGCTGCGCGCTACGGGCCGCAGTTTGAATTTGGCCAATGCTGTCGCCATTGTCTTGTATGAAGCGTGGCGGCAACACGAGTTTCGGGAGGGGTGCTGATCTTCCAACCATTGGCGACTCTGGCTCTGACCGCTATCCTTGCTCTCATCCGCCCCGGCGTGCGTCCGGGCTGAATTCCTCCACTTCGGGAGAGCGCCATGGCCTATCAGCTCGTCAGCTTTGTGCTATGTCCTTTTGTACAGCGTTCAGTGATCACCCTTAAGGAAAAGCGGGTAGCGTTCGACATTACCTACATTGACTTGCAACAGCCGCCAGAGTGGTTTGCCGCACTATCGCCGTTGGGCAAGGTGCCGGTGTTGCGCGTGGATGACCAGCGGGTCTTGTTCGAGTCGGCGGTCATCAATGAATATTTGGATGAGACCAACCCGCCGCCGCTCCAGCCGCAAGACCCGTGGCGACGGGCGCACAATCGGGCCTGGATCGAGTTCGGTTCTAACCTTCTTGGCCGCCAATACCGGTTGTTGACCGCACCCGATGCGCAGCGCTGTGCTCAAGAGCGCGCGGGACTGCTCAGCGATCTGGTCTATGTCGAACAGCAGTTGGGCGACGGGCCGTTTTTCAACGGGGAATCCTTCGCGCTGATCGACACCGCCTATGCTCCGCTGTTCATGCGCTTGGAAATCCTCGAACGGCGCTATCCGCAAGGTCTGCTGGAGCCGACCCCCAAAGCCCGGGCCTGGAGCGCCGCCCTGCTGGCCCGCCCGGCGGTGCAAGCCTCGGTGGTGAGCGATTTCGAGACCCAATTTTGTCGCTACTACGCGGCGCAAGGCGGCTGGCTGGGGCAACGGTTGGCATGAATGTCTTTTCGCCTGGGCCTTGTTGCCGAGCCGACGAACGGCCGTAACTCACTCTGTAGAGGGTGCTATGGGCACTGAAATCGAACATAAATTCTTGCTCCGCGACGAGCGCTGGCGGCAACAGACGACGCGCTCGGTGCGGATGCGCCAGGGCTATCTGACTAGCGACGAGCGCTGCTCGGTGCGGGTGCGGGTGGCGGGCGACCAGGGCTTTCTCAATGTCAAAAGCGGAACTCTGGGCATTCAGCGCAGCGAATACGAATACCCGATTCCGCTAGCCGAAGCCGAGGAAATCCTGGATACCCTGTGCGCAAAACCGGTGCTGGAGAAAACCCGGCATTACGTGCCGGTGGGGGAACATTGCTGGGAGGTGGACGAGTTCGCAGGCGCTAATGCCGGGTTGATCGTGGCTGAAGTGGAGCTGAGTCGCCCTGATGAACCGTTCGAGCGGCCGGATTGGGCTGGCGAGGACGTGTCGGGCGATCCGCGCTACTACAATTCGCGCTTAGCCCGCCAGCCCTACACCACCTGGCCATGAACTCCACGCGGCTACTGCGTGTTAGCTTGGCTGCGCAACAGCTAGAGGTGTTGGAACAGGAACAACTGGTAGCTTGTTACGCTGTGTCTACTGCCCGCAACGGCCCCGGCGAGCAGCGCGGCAGCGAGTGCACGCCCCGGGGTTCGCACCGCATCCGGCTCAAAATCGGCGCGGGGCTGCCGCCTGATACCGTATTCGTAAGGCGGCGGCCTACTGGCGAGCTCTACAGCGCAGAACTGGCGGTCCGCTATCCCCGGCGAGACTGGATTCTGACCCGGATTTTATGGCTGACTGGGCTGGAATCCGGTTTCAACCGCGGCGGTGCCTGCGATACCCTGCGCCGTTACATCTATATTCACGGCTGCCCGCCCGATGCGCCGATGGGTGTGCCGTTGTCGCACGGCTGTATCCGCATGCGCAATGCCGACTTACTGGTGCTGTTCGAGCGGGTCGCGGTGGGTGACCGGGTGTGGATCGTTGAATGAAACCGGGCGCGCGTCCGCTTTAGGACGAGCCTTCAACCCGGGGTTTCAAGGTGTCAAGAACGCTTTTAAACGCTTCTTGATTGCTGGGATTGAGGTCGCTTAGGGTGCGGTGGGCTTCGTAAACGATCCGGGTCAGCGCCTCCTTATTGCAGGAGGGGTCAGAAAGCGCCAGTTGCTGTAGCGTCGCTGAGATGGTCTGGCCGCTGTCGCGGATAGTAAAAATCTCGTAAAACCCCAAATTTTCCAGAATCTGGTTTACGTCGGGGTGGGTGGAAAGCAAGGTCGTTTTCTGCTGGAAGCGTTCCTGGCTAAAGTTGGCAATCCGGGCCAACAGCCCCAGACTGGTGCTATCAATGGAATGAGCTTCGGTGAGATCGACGATAATGGCGTTGTAATCGGTCTGGGCGAATAAGCTATCGAGAAAATCCCGCAGTGCGCAGCCTATGGTATAGCGCACGTCGCCACTGAGCTTGAGGATATAAACGTCCCCTTGCTGGATGTAGAACGCCGCGCCCGTTGCCATTTAGGTCGTCCTTTGGATTAACAGCAGCGTGATGTCATCGGGCAATGGCCCAGCCTGATCCAGGCCAAGCAATTGAAGGAGGTTTTCAATGCTCGGTTCGGCGTCGCGCATGATCTCTAGCAAGAAAGCCTGCTTGGCTTGCAGCGTGGCTTGCGGCAAGGTTTCAAGAATCCCATCTGAAATCAGTACCATGGCGAATTGGCGCGGCAGATCGAGAATCGCATTTTGGTAACTGGCAAAATCGAACAGGCCAATGGGCAGACTTTTCGCGCCGATATAGCGCGCTTGTTCGCCGTTGAACAAAATGGGAAACGGAAACTGGCCGCCGCCACTGTAGCACAGCTGGTCGTTGGCCCGATCAATCACGCCGTAGAACATGGTCAGGTATTTATCCATGTGGCAACTGAACACTTCCCGGTTCAGGCGGCTCAGCGTCTCGGCTGGATTCAGAATGCCCTTGTCGCGTTTTTGCCGGTGCAATTCCCGGTAGCGTCCCATGTAGCTTTTGAGCATCACCGTGACAAAGGCCGAGGACACGCCGTGGCCAGATACATCCGCGATATAGAAGCCCACATGATCGCCGTCAATGGCGAAATAGTCCACAAAGTCGCCACTTAGATACTGCGAGGTGAGCAAGTGGCGACTGAAGCGATAATTGCGATAGCTCTTTTCGTTTTCCGGCAAGAGTTGAAATTGGATGCGCCGCGCCGCCGTCTCGTCTTCGCGCAAGCGCCGCAACGTTTGCTGCAACTGCTCGTTGACCGTTTCCAGATACTCGCGATACTCGCGGTTTTCTCGCCGTAGCCGCGCTCGCTCCAGGGCATGCTGGATGGCATGTTCTAAAATGGCCATGTCTTCAATGGGTTTGGTGACGTAATCCCACGCGCCCAGCTTGAGCGCCTGAATGGCGTCACTGATGCCACCTAGCCCGGAGACCACCAGGATAGGCAGTTCAGGGAACTCACGGCTGACGCTAGAGAGCACCTGCAAGCCATCCAGTCCAGGCATCCGCAGGTCGCACAGCACCAGATCGGGTGGATCGCGCCGAATCTGGTCGAGGCCAGCCTGGCCGTCGCTGGCCTGTGTGACTCGGAAACCGCGACCTTCCAGGTGGTTGGCGAGAATTTCCTGAATCAACTCTTCGTCGTCGATAATCAGGATGCGGGCTGGCCAGGGGTTCATGGCGCACTCCCAAGCGGCATCGGTCGTTGTGCGCCGACGATGAAGATTGAATCGGCCATAGTGGTGGCCCCTCCCGCCAAGTCAGTGGCAAGCCAACACTGTAGCTCGCGCTTACGGGTGTTTTCGTTCATGCCGAGGCTGTTGTTAATCGCTTCGAATACCCCAGGATTGCATTGAAGCCTGTCAAGCGCCACGACCAGCGCCCTTCGCGAACTTAGAGCCGTCGCAGGGGGTGCTTGCTCTGAAAGGCGGCGGCTGGCGGTGAAAATAACCTGGTAGCGCGAGAGCGAGGATCAAGACTGGCGCGAACAACGCAAAAGACTATCATAAGGCTATTTCAGGGCGAATGGGTTGCGATGAGGCGAGAACGATGGCATTAGGGCCGGTGATGCTGGGTCTGGAGGGGGTCGAGTTAAGCAGGCAAGAGCAGGAATTGCTTGCGCATCCGCTGGTGGGTGGGGTGATTCTGTTTGCGCGCAACTATCAAGCGCCAGCGCAAGTCGCGGCCTTGACCGCCGCCATCCACGCCTTGCGCCAACCCAGGCTGCTGGTGGCAGTCGATCATGAGGGTGGCCGGGTGCAGCGGTTCCGCGACGGATTTACCCGCCTGCCCGCCGTGCGACGCCTGGGGGAGATTTACGATCAGGACCGGATGCGGGCCAAGCAACTGGCGCGAGTGACCGGCTGGTTGATGGCCGCTGAGTTGCGGGCGGTGGGCGTGGACTTCAGTTTCGCCCCGGTTTTGGATTTGGATCACGGGGTGAGCGGCATCATTGGTGACCGGGCGTTTCATCAGGAGCCTGAAAGCGTGGCAGATTTGGCCCACGCTTATGTTAGTGGCATGCAGAAAGCCGGCATGGAAGGCGTCGGCAAGCACTTTCCCGGCCATGGTGGCATCGCCGCCGACTCCCATCTGGAATTGCCGGTGGATCCGCGCCCGCTGGCCACGCTGGCGGCGACCGATATGCTAGCGTTTGAGCGCATGATTCACTATGGATTGGCGGCGTTGATGCCGGCTCATGTTTGCTATCCAGCAGTCGATGCGCAGCCCGCTGGCTTTTCGCCGCGTTGGCTCAAAGGGATTCTGCGCCAACAGCTGGAATTTCAGGGTGTCATTTTCAGCGATGATCTGGACATGGCGGGCGCGCATGCGGCGGGCTCACCCCCGGAACGCGCCAGCGCCGCGCTGGCGGCTGGTTGTGACATGGTGCTGGCCTGCAATGACCGCCAGGCCGCTATTGCCATACTCGACTACTTGCGTTACGAGCCGAATCCAGTGACCCAGGTGCGCCTGATTCGCCTACACGGACGCGGCCATTTACAGCGCGCGCGGCTGGCCCATGATCCGCTCTGGCAGCGCGCGGTGCGGCTGGTGCAGGATTACGATGTGTACCCCTTGCTGGAAATGGATGTGTAGCGCCAGCACTCTCCTAGCGCTGGTGGATGCGTTAACAGGAGTACTGGATGGCCGCCATGACTGCCGAGCAGGCGCGCTCTGTATTGCGCGAAGCTGAGTTGTTGTATTCGCCCGCTCAGATTGAAGCAGCTTTGGGGCGCTGGGCCATCGCTGTGACAGCCCAATTGGAACAGAGCGATCCTCTGGTGTTGATGGTCATGAACGGGGCTTTCATCGCCGCCGCGCACCTGCTCGCCCGCTTGCAGTTTCCTTTGCGGGTCGGTTACGTGCACGCCACCCGCTATCGTGGTGGTACGCGCGGCGGCGACCTGGTCTGGATCGCGCCACCTCCGCCTGCGGTAGCTGGGCAGATCGTCTTGGTGGTGGACGATATTTTTGATGAGGGCGACACTCTCAAGGCCATTATCGAGGCGGTGCGCCAGCAGGGAGCTTCGGCGGTCTATAGCGCCGTGCTGGTGAACAAACGCCATGCGCGCAAGGTGGCTGGCTTTAACGTGGATTTTGTCGGGCTGGAGGCACCGGATCGTTATCTGTTCGGCTGCGGCATGGATTACCAGGAATATTGGCGGCAATTGCCAGCCCTGTATGCCGCTCGTAATTGACGATAATACCCAAGCGCGCGGGTCAGAAACCTGCCTTCCCAATGTCCATCAGGATTGAGACCATGACTGCTCCGTTGGCCATCATTGGCGGCACCGGCCTGAGCACCCTGGAGACCTTGCGCATCACCCGGGAAGAGATGCTGACCACACCGTATGGCCCGCCCTCCGCGCCAGTGATTCACGGTCAGTTAGGCGATCAGGCGGTGCTATTTCTGGCGCGACACGGCCCCGATCACACCGTACCGCCCCATAAAATCAACTACCGAGCCAATCTGTGGGCTTTGCACCAGCTGGGTGCGCGCCAGGTGCTTGCAGTGGCGGCGGTAGGCGGAATCCGGGGCGATATGGTACCTGGGGTCCTCGCCTTCCCGGATCAGTTGGTGGATTACACCTGGGGCCGACGGTGCACCTTCTTTGATGATGAGCACAGTCCGGTGACCCATATTGACTTTACCGAACCGTACTGTCAGAAGTTGCGGATGCGGTTGATTCAGGCGAGTCGCGCCTTGCATCTCGCTGCCCCGGAGTCTGGCGTCTACGCCGCCATGCAGGGACCACGCTTGGAAACGGCGGCGGAAGTGCGCAAGCTGGAGCGGGACGGGTGCGATATGGTCGGCATGACGGGCATGCCGGAGGCGGCCTTGGCGCGCGAACTGGGTTTGCGCTATGCCGTTTGCGCGGTGGTGGCGAACTGGGCGGCAGGCAAGATGCCGGGCGAGATCACCATGGCCGACATTGAACGTAATCTGCTGGCGGGCATGGTTCAGGTGCAGCGATTGCTGGCGCAAGTGGCGGCGTTAACACTGGCTGCGCCTGAGGCCGCTCTAAGCCGCACAGCGGCCTGGTGAGCTAAACTGGGTTGTTATGGTCAAAGCAGAGCCATCCGCTGCATTTTCTGCCCATGCAGTTTCTAACGATGGGGTTTCACGGCAGGCCGGGGCTCCGGCCTTACTGATTCTTTCAAAAACAAGGGGAACAAGGTGATGAGTAAAGGCGCTGATATCAAAAAAGAAACCAAGAAGAAGCCGACCAAGACCATGAAGGAAAAAAAGGCCGACAAGAAGGCTAAGAAGGATCAGAAAGAATAGGTCTGGGATTTCTTGAGTCCCACCTGCTCTGATAGACAACCGAGCCGGGCCTAGGCCGGTTCAGTCGGCACGTAGTAGCAGCTGCGTGCGCAAATCGCGGATGGCTGTGGGTTGCGCCGCACCGCCGGTTGGCCCTGGCAGCAGGTAATCAAGAGCCTGGCCCAATTGCCGCCGCACTGCCAGCGCGGTGCGGGCGGGCGGGCGGCCGCTGCGGTTGGCGCTGGTGGAAACCAACGGATGGCCGCAAAGCTGACACAAGGCTGCCGCCAACGGATGCGCCGTCACGCGCACCGCCAGCGTGTCGTGGCGACCGCGTAGCCAGCGTGGTGTATCCGGGCGAGCTGGAACGAGCCAGGTGACAGGCCCCGGCCAGGTTGCGGTGAGGCGAGCACAGTCCTCTGGACGGAGCGGCTGGAGAAAAGGTGCCAGTTGCCCGTAACCAGCAGCGATTAAAATCAAGCCTTTGCTGGTTGGGCGGCGCTTGAGCGCCAGCAAGCGCCGCACTGCGGCTTCATTGCGTGGATCACAGCCCAGGCCATAGACAGCCTCGGTGGGATAGGCAATCAGGCCGCCAGAGCGCACCGCGCGCTCGGCGGCGCGCAAGAGCAGCCAGTTCATCTTATGGACTGCGAGAAGTTTTTGCGGGAGCTGTAGTCTTTCTCGATGTGGCACGGCTGCGGGTGGTCGCTGCTTTCTTTAGCGCTTTCTTCTTTTTTTCTGGCGCGGCTCGCAATAAATCTTCGCATTCGGCTAGCGTCAGGCTGGAAGGCTCACGCTCCTTGGGTAGGCGGGCATTCTTTTTGCCGTCGGTAATATAAGGCCCATACCGGCCCGCGAGGATTTGGATGGCGGAACCGGGGAAAAGCCGCAACGTTTTGTTGGCCACTGCATGTTGATGGGCAACCACCAGTTCCAACGCCCGGTCGCGGCTGACGCTGTAGGGATCCTCGCCCTGCAGCGAGACGTAGCTTTTGCCATAGCGTACATAGGGCCCAAAGCGTCCAATGCCGATCTGCAGCGGCTCACCGACGCTCGTGTAGCCCAGATCGCGTGGGAGCTGAAACAAGGTCAGCGCTTCGTCCAGGGTAATGGTGTCCAGTCGTTGCTCTGAACGCAGGCTGGCGAAGCGTGGTTTCTCGGCATCGTCCTTGGCCCCGATCTGGGCGAATGGCCCAAAGCGACCCATGCGCACGGAGACCGGTTTGCCAGTGGCGGGATCGTAGCCTAGCTCGCGGCTTTGCACGGCCTCCTGGCGAGAGACCTTTTCGGTTTTTTCCTCGACCTGCTGTTTGAACGGATCCCAGAAATCCCGCAGTAAAGGCACCCAGTCTTGCTCGCCCCGCGCCACGGCGTCCAGATCGTCCTCCAGTCTGGCAGTGAATTCATAGTCCACATACTGGGTGAAATGCTGGGTCAAGAATCGGTTGACGATCCGGCCGATGTCCGTGGGTTGGAACCGGCGGCTGTCCAGCACAGCGTAATCGCGCGCCAGCAAGGTGGAAATGATGGCTGCGTAGGTGGACGGTCGTCCGATGCCGTACTCTTCCAGCGTTTTGACCAGACTGGCTTCGGAGTACCGGGGCGGTGGTTCGGTAAAGTGCTGTTCCGGGCGCAGCGCCAGTAAGTCCACCCATTCGCCTTCACGTAGCGCGGGCAGCACGCGGCTCTCGTCCGCATCGGCGGCGTCATCCACATCCTCCTGGTACAGCGCCATAAAACCGGGATCGGCTACCGTGGAGCCAGTGGCGCGAAAAGTGTGGCCTTCACCGCAAGCTAGATCAATCGCCACCGTATTCAAAGTGGCGGGAATCATCTGGCAGGCCACGGTGCGCTTCCAGATTAACTCGTACAGCGCGTATTGGTCGGCGTTCAGCTGGGTGCGGATAGTGTCTGGAAGCACAGTAATGGTGGTGGGCCGAATGGCTTCATGCGCTTCCTGGGCATTCTTGGCTTTGGTCTTGAACAGCCGCGGCCCGGCTGGCAGATTGTGGGTGCCGTAACGCTGGGCAATCAGGGCGCGGATCTCGTTGAGGGCGTCCTGAGCCAGATTCACCGAGTCGGTACGCATATAGGTAATCAGGCCGACCGCGCCCTGGCCGGTATCAATGCCTTCATAGAGCTGCTGGGCGACCCGCATGGTGCGCTGGGTGGAAAATCCCAGCTTGCGAGATGCCTCCTGTTGCAGGGTCGAGGTGGTGAAGGGCGCGGCGGGATTGCGTTTACGCTGTTTGCGTTCCACTCGTGCCACCCGTAGCCGTCCACTAAGATCGGGGGCGGCAGCCAGACCCGATACGGCGACTTGGGCGCGGGCGGCGATCAGCAGGGTTTGTTCCATGCTATGCGCCTGCTCGCCGTTGGCGATGGCAAACGGTGTGAGCTTCTCACCGCCATATTCCACCAACCGGGCGCTGAACGATTGCTCCTTTTTGCGTGCGTCGGCTTCCAGGGTCCAATATTCCCGCGCTTGAAAGCGCTCAATCTCTTCCTCACGTTCGACAATCATCCGCAATGCCGGCGATTGCACCCGGCCGGCGGACAAACCGGGGCGGATTTTTTTCCACAGCAGCGGTGATAGGTTGAAGCCAACCAAATAGTCCAAAGCACGCCGGGCTTGTTGGGCATTGACCAACGCTGCGGACAGTACGCGAGGATGCACGATGGCGTCTTGAATCGCGCGCTGCGTAACCTCATGAAAGGCCACACGCCGCACGGGTTTGTCATTTAGCAATTCGCGTTCGCGCAGAATTTCGCACAGATGCCAGGAAATGGCCTCGCCTTCCCGATCCGGATCAGTGGCCAGATACAAGGCCTCGGCTTTGGCGGCGGCTCTGGCGATGGTTTCGACATGCCGTTCATTTTTCTCCACGATCTGGTATTTCATCGCAAAGTGCTGCTCTGGATCGACCGCACCTTCCTTGGGCACTAGATCACGGACGTGACCGTAAGACGCCAGAACCTCAAAGTCCTTGCCCAGATATTTTTTGATCGTTTTCGCTTTAGCGGGCGATTCGACAATGACCAGATTCTTGCTCATAACCGGGATACGGGCACCGGGGCAGGGCGACACCGACCTAGAATGCAGTTCGCGAGAGCCGGTGTGGCTGATTCAATTCCGCCAATACGGCGAAATCTGGAAAGACGCAAACGGTGGGCTGCGTCGTTAGCCTGCAAATGAAAGTGAGACCTCTTGATCTTTCTTTAATGAAGGTAACCGGGAACTTCGTCAAATACCAGATCTTCCAGCCAGGCATAGGCGGCTTCCCGGCCAGGCTGGTTGAACAATACCATCAGAATGATCCACTTCAATTGATGCAGGCTGATATCGTCGGGTTCCAGCGCCATCACCCGGTCGATGACCAGTTCGCGTGTTTCCGAGTCGAGGATGCCGCTCTGTTCTAGCAACAGCAGAAAGCCCCGGCATTCAGCATCCAGCTTGCGCAGTTCCGGGCCGATGTAGATACGGCAGGAGCCGGGATTGACCACGAGCGGAGCCGTTTGCCGTTCTACCAGACTGTCCAGCCATTCAAAGGCTTGCTGGATTTCCGGTGCGGGAAATCCGGCAGCCAGCAACTCGCCCTGGACGGATGCGCGGTCGGTGTCCGACTCGGCGTCATGGTCCATGTAGCTTTGAAACAAATACATCAAGATGTCTAGGACGTTTTCTTTCATGCCAAAGCTCGGTGGGAAAGTATAAAGCCGCCGCCCGTTGGGGCGGCGGCTGGCATACCGCTATCACATTCAGGTTTTCAGGCGGCCATACAAACCACCGGGAAGAGCCGCCACATAACCTTCGAGTTCTAGAATCAGCAGCATGGAGGAAAGCACTTCCGCCGTCAATCCGCAGCCATTCGCCAGGTGGTCGATGCTGACTGGCGCATCGCCCATGGCGTTGAGCAGGTGCTGGTACTCTTCAGCCAGCGCAGGCGCTGGCGCTATCTGTGGGGTGGCGGGAGAGTTGTGGGGCGTTGTTGCCTGAGCGGCGGTGGCCAGCGCCCCTAATTCTTCCAGGATGTCGGCGGCGGTCTCCACCAGTTTAGCACCCTGACGCAGTAGCGCGTGGCAGCCCTTGGCTAGCGGGTTGTGAATCGAACCGGGTATGGCAAAGACCTCCCGACCCTGTTCGGCGGCCAGGCGCGCGGTAATCAAGGAACCACTCTGGGCAGCGGCCTCCACGACCAGCACTCCCAGGGCCAGTCCGCTGATCAGGCGGTTGCGTCGGGGAAAGTTTTCGGCCAGCGGCGGGGTGCCGGTGGGCAATTCCGATACCAATGCGCCGCGTTTGGCGATAGCGCGGGCCAGGTCACGGTTGCTGGCCGGGTAGACTCGCTCCAAACTGGTGCCCATGACCGCAATCGTTTGGCCACCGCCGCTGAGCGCTCCCTGATGGGCGGCGGTGTCGATGCCAAGCGCTAAGCCGCTGGTTACCAGCAAGCCGCATTCGGCCAGATGGGCGGCGAAGCGCTGCGCGGTTTCGCGGCCGGCAGGCGTGGGGTTGCGTGCGCCGACGATGGCCAGTTGCGGCAAGCGCAAGCAATCCGGATCGCCATGGACAAACAAAAGCGGCGGCGGATAGGCAATTTGCCGCAGCAGCACCGGGTAGCGGGCATCGTCCAGGTCGAGCAGATGATTTCCTGGCTGTCGCAGCCAGTCCAGATCGTGCTCCACCCGTCGCCAGTCGGGGGAACGCAAGTACGTTAACGCCGCATCTGGCAATTCCAGCGTCCGTAACTCCTCGCCACCGGTAGCAAAGACCGCTTGCGCAGAGCCGAAGCGCGCCAGCAGCCGAGCGAACCGAGCCGGCCCGACTCCCGGCGCGCGCAACAGCGCCAGCCGCCAAGCCAGTTCGGCGATGGGCGGTGGCGCGTTGGCCTGGTTCAGGGTGTAGTGACCCGGTCTTGTAAGCGGATGAACCGCTCAGCTTGCATGACCAGGGCATAACTGACCAGATCGTGCACCTTGTAGACCATGGCCAAGCCGGCACGCTCACCGGGGACAGTAACAATTTGGCCGGAAATCGGATCGTCAATTTTGCGATCCTTGGCGTAAATAGCCAGAACATGCCCCGGCTCTAGGCCTTCCTGCTGGCCCAGATTGATGACAATGCTGCTGTACTGGGTGATCTGGGTGACTTCACTGTCCAGATTAGCCAGAATAGAACCCTCGGTATCGGGTGGAACTGGGTGAGGCTCGAAATTATAGAGCTCCTGTTCCGATTCGATCTCGGCCAGGCGAGCGCCAGCGCGGATCGGCGTCACGGTGCGGGTCAGAGTCAGGGTGGCTGGATCCCCGTCTTTTTCCAGAATCGCATCACCCTGATAGACCCCAGCGGTGCCCAGGTAACGCCCGGAACCCGGTTCTCGCAGTTCCTCACCCGGTTGGAACACCTGATAACGGGCATGGTCAAACGCCGCGCCGCGCGCGTAGACTCGGTCGCCATCCACGTAAACTGCTTGCTCGTCCTCGTCAGCAATCAGGTAAGGCAGCGCCTTCCACTCCGCCTCGCTCAACACCAGGGCGCGGGTCAGGAACGATTCTACCGCAGCGCGCGGCACAGGCAGAATGGGCTGACTGATGGTTTCAACCCGGATTTCCGGGGATAACTTGATCAGAGGAACCTCGGTGCTGGCAGCGACCTCTAACTGAGGGCGACCGTTGGCGTCATAGCTGAAATGCAGCACATCGCCTGGAAAGATGCGGTGAGGGTTACGAACCTGGGGATTTTGCCCCCAGATTTGCCGCCATTGCCAGGGGTTTTGCAGAAAACGCTTGGCAATGCTCCACAAGGAGTCTCCGGGTACTACGGTATAAGTCTGAGGATGGTCAGGGCGCACGGCCACTGGAGCTTCAATCGCCGCGCCGGGCTGCACCAGGCTTTTGCCGGAGCTGGGCGCGGCTACGCTAGGGCCGGTCGCTAGGGTGTTCGGCGGCGGCTCGCCAAGAATCGATTCGGAGGCGGGTTGCAGGGGCGATTGGGCGCACGCCCCAAGTAAAACCGCCGTCACCAGCGACAGTGCGGTCTCAGAGCGCCTTGCGTAGCGCGAAATGTTCATATCCTTGCTCATCCTTTGAAAACACAGCTGGAAGTGTAACGAATGACCATCATCGCGCAAAGTATAGCCCCATTGCGGGGATTTCTCGTATGATTTCATCAGAGCACAGTACGGTGCTACAGCGAATCCTTGCCGCAAGGCGCGTGTTACGGAGTTGCCATGGCGCGATTACCTATCTTGCAGTATCCCGACCCCCGGCTGCGTAAACCGGCGCTGCCCGTGGAAATCGTTGACGACCGGGTTCGCACCCTGGTAGCCGATATGTTAGAAACCATGTACGCCGCGCCGGGCATCGGTTTAGCCGCGACTCAGGTGAACGTCCGGCAGCGCATCATCGTGATGGATGTGTCGGAAGAGAAGAAGCAACCGTTGGTGTTCATCAACCCGATCCTGCTGGAGCGAGCAGGGGAAACGGAGACGGAGGAGGGGTGCTTGTCGGTGCCAGGTTTTTACGAGACTGTCCGCCGCCCTGGACAGGTGTGGGTCAGCGCCCTGGACGGTGACGGCGAGCCGTTTGAGCAGGAGGCCGAGGGGCTGCTGGCGGTGTGTATCCAGCACGAAATCGATCATTTGGACGGTAAATTATTTGTGGATTATCTATCAGTGTTGAAGCGCGACCGCATTCGCAAGAAGCTGGAGAAACAAGCCCGTCTTGAAGCGCGCGCCGCCTGATGATGGTTGTGCGCAATGCGTTGATCCCTGTCCCGGTCGCTTGCGGCGGCCCGGTATGATGCACGCCTCACCGCGTCTGGTGTTCGCTGGCACGCCCGACTTTGCCGTTCCCAGCCTGCAAGCCGTGCTGGCGGCGGGCTATACGGTGGCGGCGATCTACACCCAGCCGGACCGGCCCGCCGGTCGGGGTCGGTTGTTGCGCGCCAGTCCGCTCAAGACCTGCGCCCTCGCCGCTGGGATCCCGATCCATCAACCCGCCACCTTGCGCGATGCCGCTGTTCAGGCCGAACTGGCCGCTTTGCAACCGGATGTGCTGGTAGTGGCGGCCTATGGCCTGATTCTGCCGCCGGCGGTATTGGCAGTCCCTCGGCTGGGATGTGTCAATGTCCATGCGTCGCTGCTGCCGCGCTGGCGCGGCGCGGCACCCGTGCATTGGGCTTTGCTAGCGGGCGATGCGGTAACTGGCATCAGCATCATGCAAATGGACGCCGGTCTGGATACTGGGCCGGTGTTGAGGCGGGCGGTTTTCCCGATTCCGCGGGGCATCACCGGCGGCGAGTTGTACCAGCGGCTGGCCATCCTGGGTGCGGAAACCTTATTGGATACCTTGCCTGCGCTGCTGGCGGGACGCGCAACACCGCAACCGCAAGACCAAAGCCTGGTGACTTACGCCGCCAAGCTCAGCAAGTCTGATCTGGAATTGGACTGGAGCCAGCCCGCCCTGGCGCTAGAGCGGCGAGTGTTAACCTTCAATCCGGAACCGGTGGCGCGAACGCTTCTGGATGGCCAAATGCTACGCATCTGGCGGGCCTGGGCCGAATCGGAACCCACTGCGGCCTTGCCTGGCGTGGTGCTGCGTCAGGAGCGAGAGGGGATTATCGTGGCCACCGGAGACGGGGTGTTGCGCTTGACCGAGTTGCAACTGCCCGGTGCCAGGCCGCTACCCGTTGCGGCTTTTGGTAACGCCCATCGCCTGACCGGTCGCCGTTTGGGTGTGACGTGAACGTCCGCGCAGTCGCGGCCCAGGTGGTGGGACAGGTGCTAGGCGATGGGCGCTCGCTGGCGGCCGTTTTGCCCTTGGCTCTAGGGCGGGTCGCGCCCCGCGATCAGGGTTTGCTGCGCGAACTGTGTTACGGCGTTTGTCGTTGGCAACCCCAATTGCAACTGCTGCTGGACACCTTGCTCAACCGGCCCCTGGACCCGCGTGAATCAGTGGCGCGCGCCTTGTTGCTGACGGGGCTTTATCAGCTCCAGCATTTGCGCATTCCCGACCATGCCGCCGTCGCCGAGACGGTCGCCGCCGCCCGCCACTTGGGCAAAGCCTGGGCGGCGGGCTTGACCAATGCCGTGCTGCGCGCTTTTCTGCGGCGGCGTGTCGAGTTGCTGGCGCGAGTGGTGGCTGATCCTGTGGCCAAAACTGCCCATCCGCGTTGGTTGCTCGATCAGTTACAGCGCGATTGGCCAGACCAGTGGTCGGCTATCGTCGCTGCGAACAATGCTCGCCCCCCCTTAACGTTGCGGGTCAATGGCCGACGCGGCGACCGCGACGCTTACTGTGCTCGGTTAGCGGCAGCGGGTCAGCGCGCCGAGCCGGTCGCTGCGGTGGCGACGGCGCTGGTACTGGCCGAGCCGGTCGAGCCGAGCGCCTTGCCTGGGTTTGCCGAAGGCCAGGTGTCGGTGCAGGACTCCGCCGGGCAACTGGCGGCTCCGCTGCTGGCGGTTGCGCCACATATGCGGGTGCTGGACGCTTGCGCCGCGCCAGGTGGCAAGACGGCCCATCTGCTGGAATGCACGCCCAACCTGGAGCTGACTGCGTTGGATCAGGATGCGGGTCGGCTGGCGCAGGTGCGGGACAATTTGCAGCGCCTGGGGCTTAGCGCCCGCCTGATCGCGGGGGACGCTAGTCAGCCTGCGGCTTGGTGGGATGGGCAACCGTATGCACGGATTTTGCTGGATGCGCCCTGTTCCGCCACCGGGGTCATTCGTCGCCATCCTGATATTAAGCTGTTGCGACGTGAAAGCGATATAGCCTTCCTGGCCAGTCGGCAATCTGCGCTGTTGGCGGCGCTATGGCCGTTGTTGCAGCCCGGTGGGTGCTTGCTGTACGCCACCTGTTCCGTCCTGCGCCGGGAGAATGAACAGGTCATCGCGGACTTCCTGGCCGCTCACCCAGATGCCATGGAGCAAATTATCACTGCGGACTGGGGCCATACCTTGCGGTATGGTCGGCAAATTCTTCCTGGCGAAGCGGGCATGGATGGATTTTATTATGCTGCGCTAGACAAATCGGCAGCGAGTGGAGCAGTAGCGTGCCTGGCGCGTTGACCGTCCTGCGCAGTGTGCGGCTGCTGGCGTTGCTGCTGGCTTTGCTGTGGGCTGGCAACAGTCAGGCCGCTGGTTTTGAGGTGCTCAACGCCGCCACCCGGCTGGAAGGTGATGTCTACCGGCTGGATGCTCAGATTGAATACCGCTTCAGCAAAGCGGCGCTGGAGGCGCTACAAAATGGGGTGCCGCTGACCGTCGCCATTGAAATGGAAGTGCGCCGACGCCGTTCCTGGCTATGGGATGAGACGGTCTATGCGCTAACCCAGCGCTTTCAACTAGAATACCACGCCCTCAGTCGGCAATATTTGGTCAGCAATCTCAATAGCGGTGAGCGCCGCGCCTTCCCCAGCCAGCCTACCGCACTGGCGTTTATGGGACGCATGCAGCATTTCCCACTACTCGACCGGGGATTGCTGGCCAAAGATGGACGTTATGAGGGCGCATTACGGGCGGTGTTGGCTCTGGACGCCTTGCCAGGGCCGCTGCGCCTGGTGGCCTATCTCTCCAACGACTGGAGCATGACCAGTGAATGGCGCACATGGCCGCTCTGATTCGGCGGTTAGCGCGTGGTCAAGGGCTGTGGTCAGCGCTGGCCTTACTGGGTCTCTTGTTGGTGATTCTAGTATTCATGGGGCGCGCGACTACCAACTCGGCGCGCTTTGGCCAGCTGTACGTTTGGCTGTTACTGCTTAGCGCGGTCGGTCTGGGCGCGCTGGCGCTGCTGATTGTCTACAACCTGGTCGTTCTGGTGCAGCTTTATCGCCGCAAGGTGCCGGGAGCGCGGCTGACCTTGCGGCTGGCCGGGGTTTTCTCGGTACTGGCCATTGTCCCCGTGGCGCTGGTCTACGGATTTTCACTGCATTTTCTACAACGAGGCATTGATAGCTGGTTCAACGTTCAGGTGGATCGGGGACTGGGCGACGCCTTGGAACTCAGCCGCACTGCGCTGGATTTACGGATGCGCGAGGTATTGCGTCAGGGCAGTCGGGTTGCCGAGGCCATGGCGTATAGCGACGACGAGCAGGCCGCCCGCCGTCTAAATGAGTGGCTGGACTTGGGCGAGGCGTCCGAGCTGACTCTGTTCGGCCCTGGCCGTCGCATTATTGCGACCGCTACCGCCGATCAAACCCTAATCGTGCCAGAACCGCCACCGGATGCGGTGTTGCTGCAAGTCCGTCAGGGCCGTGATTATGTGGGTCTGGAGCCTATTCGTGATGTGGGTTTTCAAATCCGGGTGGTGGTGCGGGCAGGATCGGCCGGTGGCGAAGAGCGTTTGCTGCAAGCCTTGTTTCCGGTGACCGATCGCCTGAGTCTGTTGGCGGACGCGGTGCAAGCGGCGTTTGACAGTTACAAGGAACTGGTCTTTCTACGCGCGCCGCTCAAGGCTAGTTTTACCCTCACCCTGTCGCTGGTGTTGCTGCTGGCGGTGTTAACGGCGTTTTGGGCGGCGTTCCACACCGCGCGCCGCCTGGTGCGGCCGCTGCGCGAGCTGGCCAGCGGCACCGATGCGGTAGCCGCTGGCCGGTTTGACCAGCAATTGCCCGGATCGAGCAGCGACGAACTGGGCTTTCTCGCCCAGTCGTTCAACCAAATGACCCGTAGTCTGGCGCAGGCGCGCGATACGGCGCGCCAGAGCCAATCCCTGGTCGAAAGCCAGCGCGCCTATCTGGAAACAGTGCTGGCCCGGCTGTCCTCCGGAGTCCTCACCATCGACCATTCCGGTCGCCTGCAAACGTGTAATGCGGCCGCCTCGCAGATTTTGGGGGTCGATTTGAGTGGGTTTATCGGCGTCGATCATGAGCACATCGCCGCCACGCAGCCGGCCTTACAAGACTTGATCACAGCGATTGGCCCCCAGATGACCGCTGGCGGCGACTGGCGGCAGGAAATCACCTGGTTTGGCGGAGCTGGACGCCGGATTTTGACCTGCCGGGGCAGCGCGCTGCCCGATGCCATTGGTTTGCGCGGTGGTCATGTCCTGGTCTTTGACGATGTGACATACCTGATGCGCGCCGAGCGCGACGCGGCCTGGGCTGAGGTCGCCCGTCGCCTGGCCCACGAAATCAAGAACCCGCTGACGCCGATTCAACTCGCGGCCGAACGCATTCGCCATAAATATCTCAAGCAATTTGATGTAGAGCAGGGCCGGGTGCTGGAACGTGGCACCCATACCATTATCCAGCAGGTGCAAGCGATGAAGGAAATGGTGGATGCCTTCAACGAATACGCCCGTCCGCCGCGTCTACAACTGACGGTGCTGGAATTGAACGAATTCATCGCCGAGGTGCTCTACCTGTACCGTGACTATCCGGCTGGGGTGGAGATCAGGCTGGAACTGGTCGAAGAGCCGCTGGCGATCAATGCCGACAAGGTGCGTCTGCGCCAGTTGCTGCATAATCTGGTCAAAAACGCCATTGAGGCCATCAGCGATGGCCGTGGCTCCACTTTGTGGATTAGCACCCGGCGTGAGCATATGGCCGGAGCCGATTGCGCCGAGCTGAGCGTGCGTGACGATGGCCCAGGTTTCTCCGCCAATGTGTTGGACAATGCCTTTGAGCCGTATGTGACTACCAAACCCAAGGGAACCGGGCTAGGATTGGCGATTGTTAAAAAAATCGTTGAGGAGCACGGCGGCTGGATTCAGCTGGAAACGCCGCCTGAAGGCGGTGCCTGGATCGTGATCCGGTTGCCCTTGTCCCGCGCCGGCGCTGGTGTTGCCTAAGCCCTCCGTTGTCCTTGCGCCGTTGCCCACTGAGAAGGAGGCTGGATGAGCGCCCCTTATATTCTGGTCGTTGATGATGAGCCAGACATTCGCGATCTGGTCAAGGAAATTCTGGAAGATGAAGGGTATACGGTAGCGACGGCCGAGAATGCCAGCGCAGCGCGTGAGGCCCGGCGTGTGCAGCGGCCTGATTTGATTCTGCTTGATATCTGGATGCCAGACACCGATGGCATCAGCTTGCTCAAGGAGTGGAGCGAGGGCGATCACCTCCCTTGTCCAGTGGTGATGATGTCTGGCCATGGCACCGTGGAGACCGCCGTGGAGGCCACTCGGCTGGGGGCTTACGATTTCATCGAAAAGCCCTTGTCGATGGCCAAGTTGTTGCTGACCTTGGAGCGGGCCCTGGAGGCGGATCGGCTGGCGCGGGAAAATCAGAATCTGCGTCGCCAGCAACGCATTGTCGCCGAACCGGTGGGTCGCAGCGACGTGGTGCAGCGCTTGCGCAATCAGGTGCTCAAAATCGCCCAGCATGATGCCCCAGTGCTCATTTACGGTGAGCCGGGCACCGGCAAGGAGGTATACGCGCGCTTTTTGCACACCCATAGCCCACGGCGCGCCGGCCCGTTTGTGGATGTGAGCGTTGGCTCTATCGCCCGCGAGAACGCCAGCCTGGAACTGTTCGGTTCCGAGCAGGGCGACCGCATTCACTACGGGCGGCTGGAACAAGCCAGTGGCGGCACCCTGTTTCTCGACGAACTGGCCGATATGGACCTCGAAGCGCAAACCAAACTGGCCAGCGCCCTGGAAAGCGGTGCTTTTCTGCGCATTGGCGGCAAGGAACCGGTGCGAGTTAACGTGCGGCTGGCGGCGGCGACGCATCGCGACTTGGAACAGGAAGTCGCCAGCGGCCGGTTCCGCGAGGATTTGTTTTACCAATTAAATGTGGTGCCGATGCAGTTGCCGCCCTTACGCGATCATGTCGAAGACGTGCCGGAGTTGCTGAATTATTACGTCGGCTATTTTGTCGACCAGGAGAATCTGAACTATCGCCACTTCACCCTGGCTGCGCAAAACCGGCTGCGTAATTACGCCTGGCCCGGCAATATCCGCGAACTCAAGAATCTGGTGCAGCGCCTGCTGATTTTGGGGAACGATGAGGAAATCACGGTGGAGGAAGTGGATGCCGCAGTGCGCGGTGCCACCGTCACCAAGTCACCCGATGCGACCAGCCTGCCGATGAATCTGACCCTGCGCGAGGCCCGGGAGCAGTTCGAGCGCAGCTATCTGATGCAACAGTTCCGGGATTGCGAGGGCAATGTCGCGCGCCTGGCCGAACGAGTCGGCATGGAGCGCACTAACCTGTATCGTAAGTTGCGCGCCCTGGGCATCGATCCGAAGAAAGCGCTGGATGAATAAGGGGATGACATGAAAATTGTGATCCTGGGTGCGGGCCAGGTTGGCGGCTCCGTGGCGCATATCCTCGCCAGCGAAGCCAATGACGTCACCGTAATCGACGGCAATGCCGACCGCTTGCAGGCATTGCAGGATCGACTGGATCTACGCACGGTGCGTGGTCAAGCCTCGCATCCGGGTGTGCTGGAACAGGCGGGCATCGCTGATGCGGATATGCTGGTGGCCTTGACCGATAACGATGAGGTCAACATGGTCGCCTGCCAGATCGCTCATACCCTGTTTAATACGCCGACCAAGATCGCCCGGATTCGCGGCGCTAATTACATGAGCTACAGCAAGCAGTTGTTCCGGGATGACGCCTTGCCGATTGATGTGCTGATTAGCCCAGAACAGCTGGTCACGGACTATATCCAGCGCATCATCGAGCATCCCGGCGCATTGCAGGTGCTGGATTTTGCCGATGGCCAGGTGCGATTGGTTGGCGTTAAGGCCTATGAAGGCAGCGCGCTGGTCGGGCAGGCGCTGCGTGCGCTGCCCGAGCGGATGCCGGGCGTGGAGACGCGGGTGGCCGCTATTTTTCGGCAGGGTCGTCCCATTATTCCCGAAGGCAATACCATCATCCAGGCCGACGATGAGGTGTTTTTTCTCACCGCCCGCAAGAACACCCGCGCAATCGTCGGCGAACTGCGCAAGCTGGATCGGATGGTCAAGCGCATCGTGATCGCCGGGGGCGGCCATATTGGCGCTCGGTTGGCCCAGGGTTTGGAAGATCGCTTTCAGGTTAAGATTATCGAGCGCCAGGCGGAGACTAGCAAACGGCTATCTGAACAATTAAGCCGCGCCATCGTGCTGCACGGCGACGCCGCTGATGAAAACTTGTTGCGCCAGGAAAACATCGAGCATATGGATGTCTTTTGCGCGGTGACCAATGACGACGAAGCCAATATCCTATCGGCGATGTTGGCCAAGCGTATGGGCGCGCGCAAGGTCATGGCGCTCATTAACCTCCTGTCCTACGTGGAATTGGTGGAATCTTCCGGCATCATTGATGTCGCCATTTCCCCGCAGCAAGCCACCATCGGCAGTCTGCTGACCCATGTTCGGCGCGGCGATGTGGTGAAGGTGCATTCCCTGCGGCGCGGTGCCGCCGAGGCGATTGAGGCCATCGCCCATGGCGATTACAAAACCTCCAAAGTGGTGGGCCGCCGAGTGGAGGAGATTCGGCTGCCGCCGGGCGCGGCCATCGGTGCCATCGCCCGTGAAGACGAGGTGATTATTTGTCACCACGATACCGTGATTCAGGCTGACGATCACGTCATTCTATTTTTGGTGGACAAGAAGCGCGTGCCGGAGGTCGAGCGGTTGTTCGCAGTCGGGGCGACCTTCCTGTAGGCCGACGCGGCGGTAGCGCGTCTTATGCTAAAATTTACGCGCTCCGCCTCCCGCAGAGAACGCCGCTCCCACTACTACTTACACCACAACGATCAGGCGTTGACAGGATTCCTACCATGACCGCTTTCAATTTCGAACTGGCCCGCCACAACATGATTGAACAGCAGATCCGGCCTTGGGAGGTGCTGGATCAGGGGGTGTTGGATACCCTCGCCAGCTTGCCGCGCGAGGCGTTTGCGCCGGAGCGTTACCGTAAGCTCGCTCTGAGCGATGTCGCTATTCCCCTGGGCTATGGCGCGGCCATGCTCAAACCCACAGTGGAAGGCCGCTTGTTGCAAGCCCTGGCGGTGCGGCCGACCGATCAAGCACTGGTGGTGGGTACCGGCAGCGGCTATCTCACCGCCTGTCTGGGGCGGCTAGCCGCCAGCGTGGTCAGTGTCGATATTGCGCCCGAATTGGTTGAGGAGGCTCGACCGAAACTCAAGGCTCACGGCGTGAATAATGTCATGCTGCATGTCGGCGACGCCAGCCAGGGTTGGGGCCAGCGCCGCTACGACGCCATTGCGGTCACCGGATCGGTGGCGCATCTGGCGGATGCTTGGCGGCAAAGCCTGAAGCTGGGTGGACGCTTGTTCATCGTGGTCGGTGAGCCGCCTGTGATGGAGGCATTGCTGATCACGCGCGTGGGCGAGCGGGAATGGGTGCGGGAAAGTTTGTTCGACACCGCCTTGCCGCCCCTGCGCAATGCGGCTCCCATCAAAACCTTTGCATTTTGACTCCCGCGCGCGGTGAGTGTGACCGACGGATTCCCCCCGGCTGCGGGTTTCTAGTATATTAGACTTTACTAATATCTGAGGGGAGTCTGTCAGCCATGCCCAAACTTTACCGTCTGGCGCTGGCCGGGATTATCGCCACGCTCGGTGCTTCTCCGGCGCTCGCCGAAGATCTGCTGCAAGTCTATCAGCACGCATTGGACAGTGATCCGATCCTCAAGGCGGCGGTCGCTACCCGCGATGCAGCGCTGGAGGCCAAACCCCAGGCCCGTTCTTTGTTATTGCCGAACGTGGGCGTGACGCTGGAGCAAGGCCGCAGTTTCGATCTCGCGGGCATTCCGCACACCTCGGCTTATAACAGCCATACTTACGCGATTGGCTTGCAGCAGCCCATTTACAATCGGGGTAGTCAGGTTCAGCAGCGGCTGGCCGATGTGGCGATTGGACGGGCTGAGGTGGAGCTGCTCAGTGCCGAAAACGAAACGATTCCGCGCGTAGCGCAGGGCTATTTTGGAGCGCTGGCCGCGTTGGATAACTTGAGTTTCGCCACAGCCGAGAAAAACGCTTTTGCCCGCCAGTTGGAACAAGTTAATCGCCGCTTTGAGGTCGGGCTGGCTACGATCACCGATGTCTACGATGCCCAGGCCCGTTTTGATGGCGCGGTTTCCCAGGAAATCGACGCCATCAACACGCTTGCGAACGCCAGAGAGTTGCTGCGACAGCTGACCGGGCAGGAGTACGCGCAGCTTAACGCCCTTAGCGAACGAATGCCGCTGGCCTTGCCGGAGCCGCAGGATCCCGGAGTCTGGGTCACCATGGCGCTGGAAAGCAATCTGCGTTTACGCGCCGCGCGCTTCGGGGTCGATCAGGCGCGGGAAAATATCCAGCTACAGAAAGCCGGCCATTATCCGGTCGTCAATCTGAACGCCAGCCGCGCTAATGCTGGTGGGTTGAGCGGCGAAACCAGCGGTAGCCAGATTGGTGTGGAGCTGGCTATTCCGCTCTACACCGGCGGCGCGGTCTCCTCGCGCGCCCGTGAGGCGGCCTACCAGTATGAGGCGTCCCGGCAGACCCTGGAAAACCTGCAACGCGAGCTGATTCGCACGGTGCGCAACGCCTATCGGGGGCAGGAGACCGCTATCAGCCAGATCCGCGCACTTAATCAGGCGCGGGTTTCCACCCGCAGCGCTTTGGAGGCCAATCAGGCCGGCTATGAGGTCGGCACCCGCACCATCGTTGACGTGTTAGATGCAGAGCGTAATGTCTATCGGGCCGAACGCGACTACGCTGCGGCGCGCTATGCCTATGTCGTCAATTATCTCACGCTGCGGCAGGCCGCCGGCCAGTTGGGGGAGCCTGATCTGGTCAAACTCAATGACTGGCTGGAAAAGCCGACAGCGACGGGCGCGCCGCTAGCGCCACTGGCCAAGCCGCCCACTGCGGCTCCGGTTCAGCCCAAGAAAGGCAACGGCACAGCGGCGGCGCGGGCAGAGAGACCGGAGCAGAAGGCAATGGCCGCGCCACGCGGATCGAGTCGCGCCCAAGCAACGCCATTGCCCGGCCACGGCGCAAAATAGCCCAGAGTCCGCGTGAACGTCGCCGTACCCGTACCTGCCGGATTACCGCGTCGGCTAGCCGCCATCGTCTACGACGGTTTACTGTTGCTGGCGGTGTTGTTCGTCGCTACCGCGCTGGCCCTGGGGCTGGCGGTGGCGTTGTGGGGCAGCGCGGCGGTCAAGATAAAAAACCCCTTGCTGGGGAATCCTTTTTTTCAGACCTATCTTCTGTTCATCTGCTTTTTTTTCTATGGCGGCTTCTGGATCCACGGCGGCCAGACCCTGGGGATGCGGGCCTGGCGTTTGCGGATCCAACGCCGCGACGGGCGAGGGATTGGGTGGTGGCAGGCGCTGGCGCGCTTTTTGTTGGGTAGCGTGTGGTTACCGGTGATGCTGTTCTTATATCGGTTCCTCGGACTGAGTAGCAGTCTGAGTCTGTTGGCGGGATTGGGCACATTATGGATTACGCTGTGGCTACGGTGGCCTGATCGCTTATCGGAAACCGAGCTGGTGCTGCTCCCAAAAGCTAGCTCTCACTCAGCGCAGCCGATGCAGGGCATAAAATCCCGCGCTCAGGAAGAGTAGCGTGGGCAGCGTTGCGCCCAACAGCGGCGGTAAGCCATAGAGCAGCACGACATTGCCTAGCAGGTAATTGCTCAGGAAGAACCCCAGTCCCAGTAACAACCCAATCAGCAAACGTTGGCCCACACCGGCGGAACGCTGCGGCCCAAAGACAAACGGCATGGCGATCACCAGCATGGCCACATAGGCGAGCGGTGCCAGGAGCTTGCGCCACAGCGCGAGCCGGTAATCCTGGGCATCCAGGCCATTGCCTTCCAGATAAGCAACGTAAAGGCGCAAATCGCGGATGGAGAGATCGCTAGGGTTGGCCGCCAATACGTCCAGGATTTGCGGATTGAGCGCCGAAGGCATCGGCAAGCTGGCGAGGTGCTCGCTTTGCACCTGATCAGCGGCGAACCGGCTGCGGCTCACCCCTTCCAGCAGCCAGCGTCCATCCGCATAGCGCGCATCTTGCGCGGTGGTGACAGTTTCCAACTGGGCCTCAGGGCCGATTTTGAAGCTGCGGATTCCTTCCAGGCGGACGCCTGGCAGCACCGCACGCACATGGATGAAAGTGTCGCCGTCCCGCGCCCAAAAGCCGCGCCCCCCACGAATTTCCAAACCCTCGGCCCGGGCCGCCGCCCGTTGGTCGCGCGCGGTGCGCTCTAGTGCGGGCGCAACGAATTCTCCCAGCGCCAACACCGCCAGGCTCAGCAGTAAACCCGCTTGCAGGGCGGAGCGGGTCAGGCGGGTCAGGGACAGGCCCGCAGCGCGCATCACAATCAGTTCGCTGCCGCTGGCCAGTGCGCCCATGCCCAGCAGCCCGCCCACCAGCAACGCCATCGGAAACAGTTCGTATACGTATTGCGGCTGGAGCCACAGCAAGTAGCGCAAGGCGGCCATGACGCCGTAACTGCCCTTGCCGACGCTTTTCAGCTCCATCATCAGGCTGAGAAAGAATTCCAGTAGCAGCAACACCAGCAAGGCGACCAGCGTCGCGGCGGTCACGGTGCGGAAGATGTAGCGGTCGAGAATTCTCATGGGGAGTGGCGCTGGCGGACAACGGGTGGTAGCCATTGGGGACGGCGTTGACCATGGCGCTGTTGGCGCCACAAGAACCCGATCCCAAACAGCAAGAACAAGCCGTGCACCCACCACAAGCCCATTGCGGGATGGATCAGATCATGGCTAAGCCACGATTCGCCAACGCCGGTGAGGCTGAAATAAATCGCGTAGATCAGCACTGCGGCCACAATGCGCCCGTAGCGGCCTTCGCGCGGTCGCGCGCGGGCCAGTAACGGTGCCCAAAGGGTAATAATGAGCACCTGCAGCGGACTATTAAAGCGCATCTGCAATTCGGCGATATGACCAGGTTGGGTAGAGTTCCAAATTTCACGAGTCGGCATCCCCTCGCGGTGTCGCCAATCTTGTTGCGGGGGGCGGGTGTCGATGCGCACAGTGGCCTGGGCGAAGTGCAGCAGCTCGTAATCATTGCGGCCTGGGACGCCGCGATAGCGATGGCCTTCGTGCAGCACCAGATGGCGAATACCATCATCACCAGTTTCCTGATAGCCGCGCGCGGCGGTGGTGATGCTCAGACTGCCGTCCGGCTCGCGGGTTTGCACGAAGACATCGCGCAGCTCGCGCTGGTCCAGCGCCCCGATGTACACCACATGGCGGCCGTCCATCACTTCTCGGAACACCCCTGGCGCGAACATGGACACTTCAGCGTCCTTGCGGGCTTTGGCCAGCACCTCGAATTGGAATTCCATAACGGCCGGAGCGACGCCCAGCGTCAGACCGGCGGCGAACAGCGCCAGCGGCGCGGCCAACAGCAAGATGGCGCGGTAGATCGCCGCTGGCCCTTGACCGCAGGCTCCCAGCGCAGTCATTTCATGATCGCGGTACAAGCGTCCTAAGGTCAGCATGACACTGAGCAGGAAGGCCAGCGGCAGCAACAGGGCGAGTACCTCAACGATCTGCAAGGCCAGCAGCAACAGAATGGAATCGCGCGCCAACAGCCCATTAGCCGCTTTGCTCAAATACCCGGCCAGACGGTGGCTGAGCACCATCGCCAGCAACGCGATCGTGGTGGCGAATAAGGTCAGCCCGATTTCGCGCATCAGATAGCGGTCAATGAGGGAAGGCACGGCGCTTAAGAATCCGGTGTTGGCGACTGGGAGGCGAGGTGGTTTCTGGTTAAACTCATAGCCCTCACCCTAATCGCTCTTGTCTCTGTGGGCAGAATCATCATCAGCCGAATGCGGGAGTAGCCATCGCGATGGAATTTTCGGTCAAAAGCGGTCATCCAGAAAAACAGCGCACTGCTTGCCTGGTGCTGGGCGTGTACGAGTCCCGACGCCTCTCGGTGGCTGCTGAACAATTTGATGCCGCCTGCGGCGGCTATCTTGGCAATCTACTGCGCCGGGGCGATCTGGACGGCAAGTTAGGCCAGTCGCTGCTGTTATTCAACGTTCCCGGCGCGTTGTGCGAGCGGGTGCTGCTGATCGGTTGCGGACGGGAGCGCGAGCTGGACGACTACCGCTTCTACAACCTGGCAGCGCATACCGCCGCCACCCTAAACGAGACCGGCGCGAGCGAAGCCGTTGTGTATTTGACCGATTTGCTGGTCAGAGGCCGCGATTTTAGCTGGAGAGTCCGCCAGATGGTGGAAGCCGCGCAGACGGCGCAGTACCGCTGCGATCAGCTCAAGAGCAAAAAGAGCGCGCCGCGCCGCTTGCTGCGCAAGATTATACTCAGCGCGCCCAGTCGGCGGGAACTGCCGGAGGGCGAACAGGCCATCCGTGAAGGTTTGGCGATTGCCGTCGGCGTGGAGTGGGTGAAGGATTTAGGCAATCTGCCGCCCAATCTCTGCACTCCAAGTTATCTGGCTGAACAAGCGCAAGCCCTGACCCACGAGTTTCCAACGCTTAAGGCTCAGATCCTGGAAGAAGCCGACATGGCGCAGTTGGGCATGGGTGCGCTCTTAGCGGTGACGCGCGGCAGCGCTCAACCAGCGAAGCTGATCCGGCTGGAATACCGGCAGGGGCCGACCAAGGCCAAGCCCTATGTACTGATCGGCAAGGGCGTTACCTTTGATACGGGCGGTATTTCGCTCAAGCCGGGCGAAGGCATGGACGAAATGAAATACGACATGTGCGGCGCGGCCAGTGTGTTGGGCACCCTGCGGGCTTGCGCTGACTTGCAGTTGCCGCTGAACGTCATCGGCTTGATTCCGGCGGTGGAGAATATGCCCGGTGGCCGCGCTAGTCGTCCGGGCGATATCGTCACCAGCTTATCAGGCCAGACCATCGAAATCCTTAATACCGACGCCGAGGGTCGGCTCATCCTGTGCGATGCCCTGACCTATGCCGAACGCGATGATCCGGCGGCGGTGATCGACATCGCTACGCTGACCGGTGCCTGCATCATTGCGCTGGGGCGGTATCCACACGGTTTGTTTAGCAATCATCCACCGCTGGCCCATGCGCTGCAAACTGCTGGCCACACCGCGTACGACCGGGTATGGGAACTGCCCTTGTGGGAAGATTATCAGGACGGTCTAGATAGCAACTTCGCCGACATGGCCAATATAGCCAATCACCGCGACGGCGGCGCGATCCTGGCGGCTTGTTTCCTGTCACGGTTCGCCAAGAAATTTCACTGGGCGCATCTGGACATTGCCGGCACGGCGTGGAAAAGCGGCAAGGCCAAGGGCGCGACTGGCCGTCCGACTGCGCTGCTGACCCAGTATTTGCTGGATCGGGTGGCGGAGAATCAGCGGACTTGATACGGTGACGCGGGTCGATTTCTACGTTTTGCCCGATCAGAAAGATAATAGCCGGGCGCTGCTGGCCTGTCGGTTGACCGATAAGGCCTATACGCTTGGCCATACTGTTTATCTGCTGGCGGCGTCCGAACCGCAGGCCGTCGCCTTGGATGATTTGCTATGGACCTTTCGGCAAGACAGCTTCATTCCGCATGAACGCTATCCATTGGTTGGGGCGGAGGACTCGCCGGTGCTGGTCGGCGCGGTGTTGCCAGCCCATCGGACTGCCCAGGTGTTGATCAATTGCACTGACCAGCTGCCCGAGGGCTTTAAGCGCTTCGAGCGGATCGTGGAGCTAGTGGACCAGCACTCCGATGTGTTGGCGGCTGCGCGTGAGCGCTTCCGCCAGTACCGCGAGCAGGGGTTGGCCCCGGAAACGCACAAACTCTAGCTGAAGCTTAACCATCCTGTTGTAAGAGGGACGACCATGAACGATATCTTCATTGGCAAGGGCGAGCAGGACGTTTATCTGCTGGGTCGCTACGCTAATCGCCACGGCTTGATCGCGGGCGCGACCGGAACTGGCAAATCGGTATCGCTGATGGTGTTGGCGGAGGGTTTCTCGCGCTTGGGTGTGCCGGTGTTTCTGGCCGATGTCAAGGGCGATCTGGCGGGACTGAGCCAACCCAGCCAACCCGGAGAAAAGCTAAAAGCCCGGCTCGCGCAGCTTGGTATCCAGGATTGGTCGGCGCAGGCCAATCCTGTAGTGTTCTGGGATTTGTACGGCAGGAATGGTCATCCGGTGCGCACCACCGTTTCCGAAATGGGCGCTCCCCTGCTGGCACGGGTGCTGGAGCTGAACGACACCCAGGAAGGCGTGCTCGCGGTGACCTTCACCGTGGCCGACGACAACGGCTTGTTGCTGCTTGATTTGGATGATTTACGCTCGATGTTGAGCTTTATTGGCGAGAACGCTAAGGAGATTTCGGGCAAATACGGTTTGGTCAGCGCCCAATCTATCGGCGCGATCCAGCGGGCACTGCTGCGGCTAGAGCAGGATGGCGGCGATCAGTTTTTCGGCGAACCCGCGCTGGATTTAGCCGATTTCGTGCGCCGAGACCTGACTGGGCGCGGCATCGTCAACGTGTTATCCGCCGAAACGCTGATTCACAAACCCCGGCTTTACGCCGCGTTTCTACTGTGGATGCTGTCGGAGCTGTTCGAGAATCTGCCAGAGGTTGGTGATGTCGATCTGCCCAAGCTGGTGTTTTTCTTTGACGAGGCCCACCTATTGTTTGCGGACGCGCCGGATTCATTACGCCAGCGCATCGAGCAAGTGGTGCGCTTGATTCGCTCCAAGGGCGTGGGTGTTTATTTCATTTCGCAATTGCCCGACGATGTACCCGACCAGGTACTGGGCCAACTGGGTAATCGCCTGCAGCACGCCTTGCGCGCCTTTACCCCGCGCGATCAAAAGGCGGTCCGCACCGCTGCGGAAACCTTTCCCCCGAACAAGCGCTTGAATGTCGTGGAAGTTATCACTCAACTTGGTGTTGGCGAGGCGCTGGTGACCACGCTGCAAGAAGGCGGCATTCCGTTGCCAGTGGAGCGGGTCCTGATTGCGCCGCCACGGTGTCGGATTGGCGCGATCACCGAGCCGGAGCGGGCCACCGTGCGGCAACTGTCGCCGATTGGCGGAAAATACGATAGCCCCATCAATCGGGAATCGGCGCATGAACGGCTCCAGCAACGCGCGCAAGCAGCGGCTTTGGCCGATCCCAGAGCGAAAGGCCAGGCTGCTGCGCAGGAAGAGGGGGGAGTCGGCGGACTGATTAAGGATTGGTTACTCGGCACCGGGCGGCGGCAAGGGGTGTTGGAAGCCCTGGCGAAAAACACGCTGCGCACCGTTGGCAACCAACTGGGGAAGCAGATTTTACGTGGCGTGCTCGGTGGCATCCTGAAGCGCTGATGCCAGGGTAAGCCCTGATAAGCTGGGCCTGGCGGTCGCTATCAGCAGCGGGGTCTGGTATGGTGTAACGTCTTTTCGCAACCTCCAAATCCGGCATGACCCGATTCATTTTTATCACCGGCGGCGTGGTGTCCTCTCTGGGCAAGGGCATCGCCGCCGCCTCGCTAGCCGCAGTGCTAGAAGCGCGCGGGATCAAGGTGACCCTGATCAAGCTCGATCCCTACATCAACGTCGATCCCGGCACCATGAGCCCTTTCCAGCACGGCGAGGTGTTCGTCACCAGTGACGGCGCGGAAACCGATCTTGATCTGGGGTATTACGAGCGCTTCGTGGATATGACCGCCACTCGCCGCAATAACTTCACCACCGGGCGCATCTACGAAGAAGTGATCCGTAAGGAACGACGCGGCGACTATCTCGGCGGCACGGTGCAAGTGATCCCGCATATCACCGATGAGATCAAGCGCTGCATCCGGCAGGGGGCGGGCGAGGCCGACATCGCGATGGTGGAGATCGGTGGCACGGTGGGGGACATTGAGTCGCTGCCCTTTCTGGAAGCCATCCGCCAGATGGGCCTGGAACTGGGCCATGAATTGTGCTTATTCATTCACCTGACTCTTGTGCCCTATATCCAATCCTCCGGCGAATTGAAGACCAAGCCGACTCAACATTCGGTCAAGGAACTGCGCTCCATCGGCATTCAGCCTGACATCCTGCTGTGCCGATCGGATCGAGAAGTGCCCGCTGAGGAGCGCCGCAAGATCGCCCTGTTCACTAACGTCGAGGCCCAAGCGGTCATCAGCGTCCCGGACGCCGACACTATTTACCGGATTCCGCTCTTGCTGCACGCCCAGGGGGTAGACGATATCGTCGCCCGCAAACTGCGCCTGGAGAACCTGCCCCCGGCCCAGCTCGCCGCTTGGGAGCGGGTGGTGCGAGCTATCGAAAGCCCCGCTGGCGAACTGGACATCGCGATGGTCGGCAAATACGTGGATTTGGCCGACGCCTATAAATCGTTAAACGAGGCGCTGTTACACGGCGGGATCCACACCCACACCCAGGTCAATATTCACTACATCGATTCCGAACAGATCGAACAACGCGGAATCGCCTGCCTGGAGGGGATGGACGCTATTCTGGTGCCCGGCGGCTTTGGCGAGCGTGGCATTGAAGGCAAAATCGCCGCCGTGCGTTACGCCCGTGAGCATCAGATACCCTACCTCGGCATCTGTCTGGGGATGCAGGTCGCAGTGATTGAATTCGCCCGTCACGTCGCCGGCCTCAAGGACGCCCACAGCACCGAATTCCGCAAGGACACCCCGCACCCGGTCATCGCCCTGGTCACCGAGTGGACCGATGAAGAGGGTGCCCTGCAACAGCGCCGGGAAGGCGGCGATCTCGGCGGCAGTATGCGCCTGGGCGCGCAACCCTGCTGGCTGGTGCCTGATAGCTTGGCGCGAGCGACCTACGGCAAGGATGTGGTGACCGAGCGCCACCGCCATCGCTACGAATTCAACAACCGCTATCGTGAACCTTTGCGCGCCGCTGGATTGATCTGTTCTGGGCATTCCCTCGACGGTCGGCTGGTGGAAATGATCGAATTACCCGGCCATCCCTGGTTTCTTGGCTGCCAGTTCCATCCCGAATTCACCTCCACCCCGCGCGCTGGCCATCTCCTGTTCCGGGGCTTTATTGAAGCGGCATTGCGTCAGCGCCGGGAACAGCGTGGAGAGGCCGTCACGGCATGATGAATCTGTGCGGCTTCGAGGTCGGTCTGGACCGCCCGCTGTTCCTGATCGCTGGCCCCTGCGTGATCGAATCTGAACAACTGGCGCTGGATACCGCCGGTCAACTGCAAGAAATCACCGGGCGGCTGGATATTCCGTTCATTTATAAATCCTCCTTCGACAAAGCCAACCGCTCCTCCGATCAGAGCTTTCGCGGCCCCGGCCTGGAGCAAGGACTCAAGATTCTCGAAACAGTCAAAACGCAGATCGGCGTGCCAGTGCTGACCGACGTACACGAATACACACCGCTGGCGGAAGTCGCTGCGGTAGTGGATGTGCTGCAAACCCCGGCCTTTCTCTGCCGCCAGACCGATTTCATCCAAAACGTGGCCCGCCAGGGGCGGCCGGTCAACATCAAGAAAGGCCAATTTCTCTCGCCCTGGGAGATGGGCAACGTGGCGGCCAAGGCGCGGGCCGCCGGCAACGACCGCATCATAGTCTGCGAGCGCGGGGCGTCTTTTGGCTACAATAACCTGGTGTCTGACATGCGCGCTTTGATGGTGATGCGCGCTACTGGCTGTCCGGTGGTGTTCGACGCGACCCATTCCGTGCAATTACCGGGCGGTCAGGGGAATGTTTCTGGCGGTCAGCGCGAGTTTGTGCCGGTGCTGGCGCGAGCAGCGGTCGCGGCGGGTATCGCCGGGCTGTTCATGGAAACCCATCCTGACCCTGACAAAGCGCTCAGCGATGGCCCCAACGCCTGGCCGCTGGCTCGGTTGGAACCTTTATTGGCTACGCTTAAGGCGCTGGATGAGACGATCAAACAGCGCGGTTTTTTGGAAACCGGATTAGAATAAGCGCTTTATTTCCCACGAGCACAACACCCAGAGGAGTTCTAAGAATGTCAAAAATCAAAGAAATCATTGGCCGTGAAATCATGGATTCGCGCGGTAACCCGACCGTCGGCGTGGACGTGATCCTGGAATCCGGCGCCAAGGGCACGGCGGGCGTCCCCTCCGGCGCGTCCACCGGCAGCCGCGAGGCGCTGGAGCTGCGCGACGGCGACAAGGGCCGCTATCTCGGCAAGGGCGTGTTGAAAGCGGTCGGCAACGTCAACGGCGAACTGAAAAAAGCGGTGGTCGGCATGGAAGCGGTGGACAACCAGTCCGCCATCGACCAGAAAATGATCGATCTGGACGGCACCCCGACCAAGAGCCGCCTGGGTGCGAACGCGCTGCTCGGCGTGTCGATGGCCGTCGCCCACGCCGCCGCCGCCGAAAAGAAAGTCCCGCTGTACAAATACCTGAACCCCACCGGCCCCTACCATCTGCCGGTGCCGATGATGAACATCCTGAATGGCGGCGCGCACGCCGACAACAGCGTGGACATGCAGGAATTCATGATCATGCCGGTCGGCGCACCCAGCTTCCACGAAGCGCTGCGCTGGGGCGCGGAAGTGTTCCACGCCCTGAAAGCCGTCTTGAAGAAACAAGGCATGAACACGGCGGTCGGCGACGAAGGCGGCTTCGCCCCCAACCTGCCGTCCAACGAAGCGGCGCTGGAAGTGGTGATGGAAGCCATCAAAAACGCCGGCTACACCCCCGGCAAGGATCTCTACATCGCGCTGGACTGCGCCAGCTCCGAGTTCTACAAGAACGGCAAATACGTCCTCGAAGCCGAAGGCAAATCCTTCAGCTCCAACGAAATGGCCGACAAGCTGGCCGATTGGGTCAGCCGCTACCCCATCGTCTCCATTGAGGACGGCCTAGACGAGAGCGACTGGGACGGTTGGGCCTATCTGACCAAGGTGCTGGGCAAAAAAATCCAGTTGGTCGGCGACGATCTGTTCGTCACCAACACCTCGATCCTCAAGCGCGGCATCGACCAAGGGATCGCCAACTCGATCCTGATCAAGGTCAACCAGATCGGCACCCTGACCGAGACCCTGGCCGCGATCAAGATGGCCGCCGACGCCGGTTACACCTCGATCTCCTCGCACCGCTCCGGCGAAACCGAAGACACCACTATCGCCGATTTGGCCGTCGCCACTGCCGCCAGCCAGATCAAGACCGGCTCGCTCAGCCGCTCCGACCGCATCGCCAAGTACAACCGCTTGCTGGTGATCGAGGGCGAATTGGGTTCCGCCGCCGTCTATCCGGGCAAGAAAGCGTTCAACGTGTTCCCGAGCTGAATCCCGCTTTTTGACCGGATTCCGGTCTCGGTCCCAGCGTTTTGATTTTTGAACCGCGCCTTTCCGGTGTCCTCGCGCAGCAGCGCGGGGACGGCGGAGAGGCGCTGCCGCATTCGGTCACCAGGCATTTCATGGCCTCTTCCACAGAACACGGCTTAAAGCTGCAACTTATGGCGGTGGCGCTGATCGCTGTGCTGGTGTTCCTGCACTATTTACTCTGGCTGAGCGAAGGTGGGGTGCGTCAGACACACACTCTGCGCATTGGCATTCAGGCGCAAAGAGAGGCAAACGCGGAACTGAAGGAGCGCAACCGCGCTTTGGCGGCGGAAATCGCGGATTTGAAAAGCGGGCTGATGGCGATTGAGGAGCGAGCGCGTTCCGACATGGGCATGATCCGCCGGGATGAAACTTTGTACCGGATGCTCGAAAAACCGCGGCCGCCCGGCGCAAGACCAAGCGCAAGGGTAGCGGCCCCCCCTACAAAACCAGGATCGCTCACCGCCCCTTTGCCAGCTGTTAAACCGCCCGCGCTGCCGACCGCCAGGCCTGTGCCCACGAATAAACCGTCGCCCGCGCCGACCGCCAGGCCTGTGCCCACGAATAAACCGTCGCCCGCGCCGACCGCCAGGCCTGCCGCCACCAACAAGCCATCAGTGTTGCCGACCAAGCCTGCGACCACAGCCAGGCCGACAGAACGTCCATGACGAAGGCACGTTACTGGGCTTTGGTCCCAGCAGCCGGCGTTGGTAAACGGATGGGCTCGGTCGTCCCCAAACAATACCTGGCGCTCGCAGGCCGACCGGTCATTGCGCATACACTGGCCCCATTGCTCCTGCATCCGCGCATTGACGGCGTGGTGGTGGTCATCGGCGCAGCAGATGCGTGGTGGCCGACCGTGGAACTGCACACCGCGAAGGCTCTGCGCGTGGTGATGGGTGGCGCGCAGCGTTGTCATTCGGTGCGCAACGGCTTGGCGGCCCTGTGCGAGTACGCCACGCCGGACGACTGGGTGCTGGTGCACGATGCTGTGCGTCCCTGCCTGGCCCGCGCAGACTTAGACCGCTTATTGACAGAATTGGCCGATGATGCCGTGGGTGGGCTACTCGCCACACCGGTTCGGGATACGCTCAAGCAAGCGGATCTTACAGGTCGCAGCAGTGCGACTGTGGATCGCGCACGCCTTTGGCACGCCCTGACTCCGCAGATGTTCCGGCTGGGACTGTTGCAGGAAGCGTTGGCTGCAGCGCTGGCGCGGGGCTTGTTGGTTACGGATGAGGCGGCAGCGATGGAGGCCGCTGGTTTTGCCCCTCGGCTGATCGAAGGGCGAGCCGATAATCTGAAGATTACGCGGCCGGAGGATCTGACGCTGGCGGAGTTTTACCTGATCCGCCAAACCCAGAGCGCTTGAGGAGAGCTTAAATTTGGCAGCGTCCACTTCCGCCCTGAATACCAAGCAGATTCGACAACTTTTCCTGCGTCTACAAGTCGGCCGACCTCACCCGACCACCGAGCTACGCTATCAGAATCCCTTTGAGTTGTTGATTGCGGTGATGCTGTCGGCGCAAGCCACCGATAAAAAAGTCAATGAAGCGACCGGGCCCTTGTTTGCCGCCGCCAACACTCCGCGCGCCCTGTTGGCGCTGGGTGAGGAGCGGCTAAAGGCGTTCATCCAGACTATTGGCTTGCATAACAGCAAAGCCGCTAATATCCGTAAGACCTGTACCCTATTGCTAGAACGGCACGGTGGCGCGGTGCCGCGCAAGAGGGATGCCTTGGAAGCCTTGCCAGGCGTCGGGCGTAAAACCGCCAACGTCATACTGAATACGGCGTTTGGCGAACCGACCATTGCTGTGGATACACACATCTTTCGGGTCGCCAACCGCACGGGGCTGGCACCGGGCAAGACCACGCGCGCGGTCGAGGAGGGCTTGGTGATGGTCACCCCGGAGCTATTCAAACGGAATGCGCACCACTGGCTGATTCTGCATGGCCGCTATGTTTGCACCGCGCGCCAGCCCAAATGCCGGGTCTGTCCGATTCACGACCTGTGCGCTTATCCTGATAAAACCGGAGTGGCCTAATGTTTGGCAATAATCGGGATCAGCTACGGCGCTACTACGGAGCAGTCTGGCAAAAGGCTAAGCGTGGTGAGTTGCTGGAGCCGTTGGAGCAGATCATCGCCACTACCTTGCGAGCGCACCCGGAATATCAGCCGTTAATGGTGGCGATTGAATCCGCCCTGGATCGCGAGTACCTCCCAGACCAGGGCCAGACCAATCCCTTCCTGCACCTGGGGATGCACATTGCTATCCAGGAGCAACTGCATAGCGACCATCCGGTGGGAATGGTCGCTATTTATCAACGCTTGTGTCGGCGCTTAGGCGACTCTCACGCTGCTGAACACACGATGATGGACTGTTTGGGGGAGATTTTGTGGGAGGCGCAACGCAATGGCCAAGCGCCAGATGAGCAGGCTTATCTCCAGCGATTGCGGCGTTTGGCGCGACTCTGAGGAGTCAGTCTGAAATGCCACTGCTTTACTATTCGATTGTTTTTCCTTATTTAACCGGATGCTGCCGCGTCGTCTTGGGCGCACGTTTGGCAGGCGCGGAAACAGGTGCCGGGGTGTCGGCCGGGGCTGCCGCCGGATGGCCGGTGGTCAGAGAATCCAGCATTTTCTTTTCCGCCGCGAGCCAAAAATCCAGGGCTGAACCGTACTGGCGTCCCGTTGCTTCCCAAAGCTGATAAGCAGTCTTACGAATCTGTTCGAGATAGTGGGCCGGTGAGAATGTCTCAAAGGTCTCGGTCAGAGTATCTTCCTGGCCCAGGCCAGCCCCGGCGACGTTGCGCGTTGCCGCATCGCTGAGTAGGCGCAAATGCCGTTCAGCGGCCAGCCAATAATCCAGGGTCAGTTCGCGCTGGTCGGCGCTGGCCGACCACATGTTGTGGGCCAGTTCCCGAATCCGATACAGATACAGGGCGCGCAAAGCCGAAGGCCAAGCGGTGGCGTTTTCAAGCGCCACCGCCGTGGTTTCCTTGGCGCGACGGGCGGTATCCGCTGTCAGCTCAATGACCATCTGCTCCGCCATTACCCAGAAATCGAGCGCGGTTCGGCTAAAATCGCTGCCCGCCGTGAGCCAGATGTGGTAGGCAAGGTTACGAATTTCATGTTCTAGATCGTTTTCCATAAATATGGATTGGCCTGTTTTAGTCATTATTCATCTGATTACCATGCCGTGCTAACGGCGCGGCACGGTGACCCCCCAGTATGGCTGTAGTCCCGCAAACCAGCGTGGCCCATGCGTACCCGATTGCCCTCACCGCAATCCGCAAGCGTCTGCGTTAGCGCAACCGGCCAGGAATGATCAGCCAGTGACCTCTGCGCCTTGCGGAATTATAGACGAGGAAATCCGGTAGGATTTCAGGGATTTTAGCAGGGCTGTTCAGCGACCGGGCGGGGATCAATCTTGACACTCAAAGCGGTTGGGATTCCAGATTGCTATCCTCGACCAAATCCCGATAGGCGTGCCAGGTGGCGTGGCCGATCAGCGGCATAGCAATCGCTAGGCCGATATAGAACGTGAGCAAGCCAATGGCGGAGAAGATCACAATCAGCAATGCCCACAGCAGCATCGTCCCCGGATTGACCCGAACTGCGGTAATACTGGTGAGTACGGCGGTCATAAAATCTACTTTGCGATCCAACATCATCGGGATCGAAACCACACTGACTGTGAAGACCACAGCAGCGATGATGGCACCTACCGCCAGGAATACCAGCAGAAAAGTCAAACCGCTGCCGGAAAAGAACAGTTCAGCGACGGAACCGTCCAGGGTTAAAACGCTTCCGCCGGCGATGGCTCCGAACAACACCGCCGCTAGCCGCGCCCAAAGCACCATTAACAGTCCGATCAATAAGCCAAACAGCAGAATAGGTAGAAAATTATGCCGCCAGGCTGTCAGTGCACGGCCCAGACTCACGGGTTGGCCTGCTTCCAACTGGCGGCTGATGTCGTACAGGCCCATGGCGAGGAAGGGTCCTGCGAGCAGGAAACCGCTGGTCAAAGCCAACACGTACTGAAACTGGGCAGAGACCAGATAAACCAGGATATAGCCCATCAACACGAAAATCAGGCCATAGGGAATGCTTGCTGCGGGCGCTCGCCATAAATCTTTCCAACCAGCGCCGAGCCACTCCCAAGGCTGGTTGGAGGAAATGATCCGTACCTTGGGCGTCGTCAACGAGCTTTCGATCACGGGAATGGAAGCAACCATTTGTCGTTCTCCTTAAGATCAGGGTGCGTGACGTACTTTGCGTGTTAGTGACTGTAGGGAGTGCAGCCCACAGGGGCCTGCTGGTCACAACAATCCTTACTTTAAGAAGATTATGTCAGTTAACGGAAGTTGCAATAAAAAGGGACTCTGTAGAGTCCCTTGAGAGAAATTCATGGATCGGCATCTGGCGGCGTTCTGGGCTGCCCTGGTGATGTCGCAGTGATCAGCCACGCGGCGGCCGCAGCCGCTGATAGAGATCATAGGTTTGCTGGGCGATGCTGCGCCAACTGTAATGCCGCTCCACCCGGTCACGGCCTGCTTGGCCCATCCGCTCACGCAACTCAGGTTCAGCGGCGAGACGGTTGATAGCATCGGCCAGGCCATGCTCAAACTTAGCCGGAGCAATAGGGTCGTGGGGCGGTTCCGACGACAGGTGCGGGTCCACGAGAAAGCCGGTTTCGCCGTCCACCACTACCTCGTTAATGCCGCCGACCGCACTGCCCACCACTGGCGTGCCGCAGGCCATCGCTTCTAGGTTAATGATGCCAAACGGTTCGTAAATCGACGGGCAGCAGAAGATGGCGGCGTGGGAATACAGGGCAATGGTGGTCTGGCGTGATACCATTTTTGGAATCCAGACGATGCCATCGCGGTGGCTTTGCAACTCGCGCACCATGTCTTCCATTTCGCGCTGCATAGCCAGCGTATCGGCATCACCCGCGCACAAGACGACTTGGAGCTTGGGATCGAGATGGGGAATGGCTTGCAGCAGGTAATACAGCCCTTTTTGCCGGGTCATGCGGCCCACAAACAGCACAAAGGGACGATTCGGATCGATGCCCAAGGCGGTCAAGGCGGCTGGATCCTGAATCGGCTGATATTCTTCGGTGTCGATGCCGTTGGGGATCACTACAATCCGGGTGGGTTCGACGTTGAACAGCCGCAACACGTCGTCGCGGGTGCTGCGCGAGACAGCGATTACGGCGTCCGCCATCTCCAGGGCGGTTTTTTCAATCCAGCAGGACAGATCATAGCCGCGCCCCAACTGCTCGCGTTTCCAGGGCCGCAACGGCTCCAGGGAATGCACGGTGATGACCAGCGGGATGTTGTAGAGAATCTTGGCCAGAATGCCGCTGAAATGGGCATACCAGGTATGGCAATGGATGACCTCGGCATTGCCTTCCAGATCGCTAATGCCCTGGCCAACGAACGCCAGACAGGTGCTCAAGGCCTTGAGCGGGGAGACAAAGGACTGCGGGCATCCAGCGAAATGGGTGGTGTCCATCTTGATGCCGCGCACATGCAGCTGGCCTTCATCCAGGGTCTGGTCGTGAAAGCTACGCACTTCGACCGGAGTCAGTTTGGCCAGCTCGCGTGAGAGATATTCGACGTGTACTCCAGCGCCGCCGTAGACGTAGGGGGGGTATTCATTGGTGGTGAGCAGGACGCGCATTGTTGTTGTGCTCCCTTGGTCGGGGATGTGGCGATGAAGTGGACAGCTTCCGATGCGGGCTTCTAGCCGAAGACCGCAGATAAGCATAGCGTAGCATTATGCCAAGCCGTGCGTGGTTTTTGAACGGGCGGCCAGTAGGCTAAAACGCGGTGGCTAAGGCGCACACCCGGTCGAGCATGGTGAGCCGCTCAGCCAAGGAGATGGTGGGAACCTCGTAAAAGGCCTGATAGACCACATCGCCCACGCCGCAGGCCGTGAGTACGCCCTCCGCCATGGGCCGGATCAACAGCTCTTCCCAGCGCTCCCGCTGGTAAGTGGCTTCGTCACCACCTAGTGTGCTGAGGATCAATGCTTTTTTATGGGTCAACAAGCCAGTCATGCCAGTGGGGCCGAAGTCGAAGGCAAACTTGCGGGTGAACACGCGGTCGATCCAGCCTTTCAGAATGGCGGGCGGGCCGAACCACCAGACCGGATAAATGAACACCAGACCCTCGGCCCACCGGAGAGCGTCCTGTTCGCGGCGGGTATCAACCGGCAAATCACCGCGCCAGTTGCGCAATAAATCTTCGCCATCCAGCACCGCCCGGAACTGCATCCGATACAGGTCGTGAATCCGGGTGACGTGACCGCGCGCGCGCAGGGCCGCATCCAGGGTTTCCAGTATGGCCGCGTTGAAACTGCGTGGGTTGGGATGGGCGTAAATAATCAGGATATTCATCACACCGCACGCGCGGCTCACGCGACCCGCGCGGCGAAGTGGTAGTCGGCCAGGCCCAGCTCCAGCGCATCACCCGCGCGTAACGGCCCGACGCCGGCGGGGGTGCCGGTGAGCACTATATCCCCGGGGCAGAGGGTGAAGTGGGTGGAGATGTGAGCCAACAGGTCGAAGATGTCGACTATCATCAGGCGCGTATTGCCTTGCTGGCGCAGCTCGCCGTTGACCCACAGAGTCACCTCGGTCGCCTGCGGATCGGCCAGGGCTTTCGGCTGGAGGAAGGGCGATAGGGGGCAGGAACCGTCGAAGGCTTTAGCGGTTTCCCACGGATGGCCCTTTTTCTTCAATTCATTTTGTAAGTCGCGCAGGGTCAGGTCCAGGGCAACGCCATAACCGGCCACAGCGGCGCGCGCGGTCATGGCAGCGGCGTCGCACAACGTTTGACCCACCAAGACTGCCAACTCCACTTCGTGATGACACTCTCCCCGGTCCAGGGGTAAGCGAATCCATTGGTCCAGTCCCAACAGGGCGGTAGCTGGTTTCATGAACAGAATGGGGGTTTCTGGTACCACATGGCCCAGTTCACGGATGTGGTCAAGGTAATTACGGCCAATACAGACAACCTTGCCGACTGGCAAGCTCAGCGGACTGCCGTCTAGATAACGATGTGAGTAGGCCACGCTGATTTTCCCTTTGGGTACGTGCCGGAGTGGGACGCTATTGTCGGGGAAGGCGTGCGGGGGAGCAATGGCGCGGGGGCAACCAGTGACTACGGTCGCGTGGCGCTAGGGGAAACCGCCACACAACTTATCCCTTGAGCCGCTCAAGGCGGCCCAACCTGGACGCTGCCGAATCGGGAGGCGATTTGCCGGGCCTGCCGAAGTCGTCTAGTGCGCGAAATAAGCCACGGCGAGCTGATCGTGCAATCCACCGAGACCGATTTGCACTTCATCGATAAAAGTATGTAATTCCTCGCGGGCCAATTCCGGCACTTCCGCTGCGTTCAACTGGTGTTCAAGCGCAGCCAGCACCGCGAGCGCGGCTGTGTTTCGGGGCAGTTTGCGCAGGCAGATTTCCAGTTGCCGCAGACAGAAGGCCACGGCGCGCGGGAAATGCTCGTCCTGTAATAGAAATTTCAGCACATCGGGCCCATTGACCCGCACCCGCACCTGCTGACGATACATCTGGTAGGCGCTCAGCGATTTCAGCACGCTCATCCATTGAATGCTCTCGAACGGATCTTGCTCTTCCTTAAGCGCGCTGGTCGGTTGGTTTTGTATTTGCGTCTGACCTTTCGGCTGGTTCTGGGACTGACCTTGGGTTGGGGCCGGAGTCTGTCCGGCGCGCGCCAAGAGATTGGCCGAACGCACATCCAGAATGCGCGTGGTCATATCAGCGCGCTCCAGATAATGCCCCAAACGCACGAAGTCATAAGCCGCGTTGCGGCTCATCGCGCCGGCTAACAAGCCGCCGATTTGTTGCGCGCCTTGAATCACCCGCCGCAGAAATTCGTAACGGCCGCGCCGAGTAGGGATGTGGTCGCGGGCGTAGATGTAAAGACTATTGATTTGCTCCCAGGCGTCTTGCGGTACGGTGTCGCGCGTGGTGCGCAAATTCTCGCGCGCGGCGGCCAGGCTCGATAGGATCGAACCGGGATGATCGCGGTCGCTGATGAGGAATTTGACCACAGTGCTTTCATCGGCCAGGCGGTTCGGATCTTTCTCGAAAAACTGCTTCTCAGCACCAACGATGAAGATCAGCGGCAGCCAGCCAAACGTGGTATGGCGGGGCAGATCCAGCAGCAAATTGGTGTTGACGTTGATAAGACGCGCGGTGTCCTCAGCCCGTTCGATGTATCGGGTCATCCAATAGATGTTCTGAGCGACGCGGGACAACATGATTAAAGACCCTCCATATCAACGATCCAGGTATCCTTACTGCCGCCACCCTGTGAAGAATTCACAACCAGCGAGCCTTTTTTGAGCGCGACACGCGTAAGACCGCCAGTGGTGACGTAGGTGGGAGGGCCGCCGGACAAGATGAACGGTCGCAGATCGACGTGACGCGGCTCCATCTGGTGGTCCTCGCACAGGGTGGGCGAGGTGGACAGCGCCAGGGTCGGTTGCGCGATGTAATTGCGGGGATCTTTCTGGATGAGTTCGGCAAAGCGCTTGCGGTCGGCAGCCGTGGCGTGTGGGCCAACCATCATGCCGTAACCTCCGGATTCATTCGCCGGCTTGACCACGAGCTTGTCGAGATTGGCCAAAGTGTATTGCCGGTCGTTTTCTTTGAGGCACAGGTAAGACGGCACATTTGGTATCAAAGGCTCTTGGTCCAGATAGTATTTGATGATCTGCGGCACGAAAGCGTACACCACCTTGTCGTCGGCGACGCCCGCGCCCGGCGCATTAGCCAGCGCCACGTTGCCCTTACGCCAGGCCCGCATCAAGCCCGGTACGCCCAGCGTGGAATCGGAGCGAAAGACCTCAGGATCCAGGAACAGATCATCGATGCGCCGGTAGATAACATCGACCCGCGCCAGTCCTTCAATGGTGCGCATATAGATGCAATCATCGACACCAACTTCCAGATCGCTGCCTTCGACCAGCTCCACGCCCATTTGCTGGGCCAGATAGGAATGCTCGAAATAGGCCGAGTTGTAAATGCCAGGGGTGAGCACCACGATGTTGGGGTAGTCGCCGGTGCGGGGCGACAGCGAAGCCAGCAGGTCGTACAGGCGCAGCGGATAATCATCCACAGGCTGGATGCGCTGATGTTCAAATAATTCCGGGAAAACGCGCTTGGTGACGACCCGGTTTTCCAGCATGTAGGACACGCCGGAGGGTACGCGCAAATTGTCTTCCAGCACGTAGAGCGTACCGTCCTGATCGCGCACCAAGTCACTGCCGCAGATATGCGCCCAAATCCCGTAACGGGGGCTGACGCCTACGCACTGCGGGCGGAAGTTGGCTGATTGCGCCAGGACTTCGCTGGGGAATACGCCGTCCTTGATGATCTTCTGATCGTGATAAAGATCGTCGATGAACAGGTTGAGCGCCTGCACGCGCTGCTTGAGACCGGCTTCAGCACGGTCCCATTCATGTTTGGGGATGATGCGCGGCACGATGTCAAACGGCCAGGCGCGGTCGATGCTCGCGCCCTTGGTATACACGGTGAAGGTGATGCCCATCACCAGAATGGCCAGTTCAGCGGCGGTCTTGCGTTCACTGAGTTCCTCGTCGCTGAGCGAAGCAAGGTAATCGCAGAGCGCCCGGGCGGCGGGACGCGGTCCCTTACCGTTCGCAATGAGTTCATCGTAATGAGAACCCCCGGCGGCGTAGTTGCGCCACTCGATTGTCATCAGCGCGGTCCTCGGATTGGCATGGCCTGGTCGATGTTGGGCTGGATTTAGCAAAATTCAAGCCAATCAATAAAGAGTCTACAGTTAGACCAGAAAAGTAAGGCGCGCTCGCGCAGGAGTCGCTGCGCTTGCACCCAATGGGGGCGGAAGCGTGGGGCATTGCACGCCAAGGGTGCGAACGCAATGGCGTATATTGAGCAAAAGCAATACAAGCCGGTCGGAATGCCGATTGCATTAGCCAATGCGGTTTACTAGGCATCATGCGCAGGTAATTATCGTCAACTTGAAGGATGGGCCATGGCCATACGTGTCGCACTGCATCATCAGACGTCCTATCGCTTCGATCGCTTAATCAGCGTCTCTCCGCATGTCATCCGCTTGCGCCCCGCCCCGCATAGCCGCACGCCCATTGACGCCTATTCGCTAAAAATAGAACCGACTCAGCATTTTATCAATTGGATGCAGGATCCGTTCGGCAACTTTCAGGCTCGGCTCGTGTTTCCGGAGAAGGTCCGCGAATTGCACATTACCGTGGATTTGGTGGCCGAGATGACAGTCATTAATCCCTTCGATTTTTTCGTTGAGGATTACGCCGCCCTGTATGGCTTTAACTACGAGTCCACTTTGCGCCAGGAGCTAGCGCCGTATCTGGAAGTTCAGGAGAGTGGTCCGCTGTTGCGGAGCTGGCTAGCGAGCGTCCGGCGCGACCCGGTACGGATTGTGGACTTTCTGGTGTATCTCAACCAGCAGGTGAATCAGGCTATTCGCTACATCGTTCGCATGGAGCCGGGCATTCAGAGCTGCGAGGAAACGCTGAAGATGCGTAGTGGTTCCTGTCGTGACTCAGCCTGGCTGTTGGTGCAGATCCTGCGGCAACTAGGCTTAGCGGCGCGCTTCGTGTCGGGTTATTTGGTGCAATTGACCGCTGACCTGAAGTCGTTGGATGGTCCCTCCGGTCCAGAGGCGGACTTTACCGATTTGCACGCTTGGGCTGAAGTGTTCGTGCCGGGCGCGGGGTGGTTGGGCTTGGATCCGACCTCGGGCTTGTTCGCCGGTGAGGGGCATATTCCGCTGGCCTGTACGCCGACGCCACCGAGCGCCGCGCCGGTGACCGGCTATACCGAGCCCTGCGAAACCCAGTTCGATTTTGCAATGCAGGTCACGCGCATCCACGAAGACCCGCGCGTGACCAAGCCCTACACCGAGGAACAGTGGGCGCGGATCGAGCAACTCGGTCATGCCGTGGATGCGCGCTTGGCGGCGGGCGACGTGCGGCTGACCATGGGGGGCGAGCCGACCTTTGTGTCCATCGACGACATGGACGGCGCGGAGTGGACTATCGCTGCGGTTGGGCCCACCAAGCGCAAATTGGCCGGTCGTTTGCTTAAGCGCTTGCGCGACCGCTTCGCCCCGCAGGCTTTCCTACATTACAGCCAAGGTAAGTGGTATCCGGGTGAAGCGCTGCCGCGCTGGGCTTTGTCCTGCTACTGGCGCAGCGATGGCCTGCCGTTGTGGCATGATCCCCGCTGGATCGCTGACGATGAGACGCCGCAAGGCTTCGGCCCGGAGCAGGCCCACGCCTTCGCGACCGCCTTGACTCGACGGCTGGGTGTGAACGCGGACTGCCTTATTCCGGGTTACGAGGATATTTACTACTACCTGTGGCAAGAGCGCGCCTTGCCGGTGAACGTGGATCCGCTGCAAGTCGATCTCAAGGATGGCGAGGCACGACGGCGGCTGGCGCTGTTGCTGGAGCGCGGCCTGCATACGGTGACCGGCTACGCGCTGCCGCTGCGCTGGGATTCTGGTGCGGAATGCTGGCGTAGTGGGTGCTGGGTACTGGGCCGCGAACATCTCTACCTCGTTCCGGGCGATTCGCCGATGGGCTATCGCTTACCACTGAATTCTTTGCTCCAGGTCCAGGATGCGGAGCGGGAAGCGCCGCAACCGCAATCGCTGTTTGAGGCCCGCGCCGCCCTGGGCGACAGCCATGGCGAAGTCGCGCGGCGCTACAGCGCGGCTTCGGCGAGCGAGGAGGCGACGCAAGCTGCGACGCTTGCGCGGCAATCCACGCTGAGCGCTGAGGATCCGATTATCCGCACCACGCTGTGCGTCGAGCCGCGCGAGGGGCATCTATATATTTTCCTGCCGCCGGTCGAACGGCTGGAACATTATCTGGATATGCTGGCTTGCATTGAGCAGACTGCCGCCGAGCTGGCGATGCCGGTGCTGGTGGAAGGCTACCCGCCGCCGCCGGACTGGCGCTTGCGTAAGCTAGCGGTCACGCCAGATCCCGGTGTGATTGAAGTCAATATCCATCCCGCCGCCGATTGGCAAGAGTTGCAGCACAATATCGAAACCCTCTACGAAGAAGCGCGACAAGCGCGGCTGGGCACTGAAAAGTTCATGCTGGATGGTCGGCATACCGGCACCGGCGGCGGCAATCACGTCACCCTGGGCGGGGCGACGCCCAGCGATAGCCCGTTTCTGCGGCGGCCTCAGTTGCTGCGCAGCCTGATTAGCTACTGGCAGCATCATCCCAGTCTCTCGACTTTGTTTTCCGGGCTGTTCATCGGCCCGACCAGTCAAGCGCCGCGCGTCGACGAGGCCCGTAATGACGCCTTGTATGAGCTGGAAATCGCCTTCCAACAGATGCCGTGCGGGGAGACGCCGCAACCCTGGCTGGTGGATCGGCTGCTGCGCAACCTGTTGGTCGATTTGACGGGCAACACGCACCGCGCCGAATTTTGCATCGACAAACTCTATTCGCCGGATAGCGCCACGGGACGGCTGGGGTTGGCGGAAATGCGCGCCTTTGAAATGCCGCCCCATGCGCGGATGAGTCTGATGCAAATGCTGCTGTTGCGCGCGCTGGTGGCGCGGTTTTGGGAGCAACCGTATCCAAGCCGGAAGCTGGTGCGCTGGGGAACGCGGATTCACGACCAGTTTATGCTGCCGCACGCCGTCTGGGACGATTTCCAAAACGTCATCGCCGAACTTCAGCAGGCTGGATTCCCGTTTGACAGCGACTGGTTCCGGCCATTTTTCGAGTTTCGCTTTCCGCATTACGGGACGATAGTCCAGCAGGGCATCGAGTTGGAGCTGCGGCAAGCCTTGGAGCCGTGGCATGTGCTGGGCGAGGAACAAGCTTTGGGCGGTACCGCCCGTTACGTCGACTCCTCGGTCGAGCGCCTCCAGGTCAAGGTACGTGGCATGGTCGGCGACCGGCATGTCGTGACTTGCAACGGTCGGCGCTTGCCGTTGCGCCCGACCGGCGTGCTGGGCGAATTCATCGCCGGCGTACGCTACCGCGCCTGGCAGCCGCCCTCGGCCCTGCATCCGACCATTCCGGTTCACGCGCCGCTGGTGTTTGATTTGGTGGATTGCTGGAATCAGCAATCCATCGGGGGCTGTACCTATCATGTCATGCACCCTGGCGGGCGCAATCCCGACACTTTCCCGGTCAACGCCAACGAGGCCGAGGCCCGGCGCTTTGCCCGTTTCTGGCCTTATGGCCATACACCAAGGCCGATGAGCGCGCCAGCCGAGGAAGTCAATCCCGATTTTCCGTACACGCTGGATTTGCGGCGGGAAGGCGGAGGGCGGCTATCATACTGCGGACGGGCAGAACACGCTGACTTTGCTATGATAACCGGGGCAGCGTCATTGCAATAAGGCTCAGGCAACCTCAGTTGCCTGAGCCTTATTGAAGATCGGCCGGGCCGCTTTTGGCCGGTATAACCCTTCCACCACCACGCGGCTTGCCGTGTGCCAGCGAGAACGCGCTTCGCAGGACGGGCAGAATACGCTGACTTTGCTATGATAACCGGGGCAGCGTCATTGCAATAAGGCTCAGGCAACTGAGGTTGCCTGAGCCTTATTGAAGATCGGCCGGGCCGCTTTCGGCCGGTATAGCCCTTCCACCACCACACGGCTTGCCGTGTGCCAGCGAGAACGCGCTTCGCAAGCATGGCATTACCACTGCTGTTGATTTTGCCGCTCGTCCTGCTGGCGACTGGCCTCTATGCAATCGTTGCAGCGCGCCGTCCGCAGAGCGGTCGCCACGTCTATGGGGCCGCCCTGGCCGTGTGTGGCAGCGCGCTACTGCTGGCGCTCGCCGATTTGTTGGCAGGCAGCGATCCCCAGCAATTGACCTTGCCGCTGGGCTTGCCGTGGCTGGGGATGCACTTTCGGCTGGATGCGCTGTCCGCCTTTTTCCTGGTCGTGGTCAATCTGGGCGGCGTGATCGCCAGTGGGTTCGGATTGGGCTATGGGGCGCACGAACGCGCGCCGGCACGGGTGTTGCCGTTTTTTCCACCTTTTCTGGCCGGCATGAATCTGGTGTTGCTGGCCGATGACGCCTTCTCCTTTTTATTTGCCTGGGAGTTCATGTCGATCAGCTCCTGGGCGTTGGTCATGGCGCATCATCGGCAGCCAGCCAACGTCCGCGCCGGTTATCTCTATCTGGTCATGGCCTGTTTTGGAACGCTGGCGCTGTTGCTGACGTTCGGTGTGCTGGCGGGCGTCGATGGCGGCTACGACTTCGCAGCGATGCGGGCGAGCCAAACCGCGCCGGGTCTGGCGGCGCTGGTGCTCATTCTGGCGTTGCTGGGCGCGGGCTCCAAGGCGGGGTTGGTGCCCTTGCATGTCTGGCTGCCGCTGGCCCATCCTGCCGCGCCCAGCCATGTTTCGGCGCTGATGAGCGGGGTGATGACCAAGGTGGCGGTGTACGGTTTCATCCGCATCGTATTCGACTTGCTGGGCGGCGAGTCGGCTACCTGGTGGTGGGGCGGCATCGTGCTGGCCGTGGGTGGCTTCACCGCTGTGCTTGGCGTGCTCTACGCCTTGATGCAGCACGATCTGAAGCGCTTGCTGGCCTATCACACGGTGGAGAACATCGGCATCATCTTTATTGGCTTGGGGCTGGCGCTAGCGTTTCAGGCCAATCTGATGTATTTCAACGCTGCCTTGGCGCTGACCGCCGCCTTGTTTCACGTCCTTAACCATTCGCTGTTCAAAAGCTTGTTGTTCCTGGGGGCGGGCGCGGTGCTGACCGCCACCGGCGAGCGCGACATGGAGCGACTAGGGGGCTTGATCCATCGCATGCCTCACACTGCGCTGGCGTTTTTGATCGGCTCGGCGGCCATTTCGGCGTTGCCGCCGCTCAACGGCTTCGTCTCCGAATGGATGACCTTTCAGGCGATTCTCAACAGCCCGGAACTGCCGCAGTGGCTGCTTAAATTCCTGGTGCCAGCGGTCGGCGCGCTGCTGGCGCTATCGGCTGCTTTGGCGGCCGCCTGTTTCGTCAAGGCCTTCGGCATTACCTTCCTGGGTCGGCCGCGTTCGCCCGCCGCCGCCGAGGCGCGGGAAACCGACCGCTTTTCCTTGAGCGCCATGTTCGCACTGGCGAGCTTATGCCTGCTGGCGGGTATCTTGCCGGGTTTGGTGGTCGATGGCTTGGGGCCGGTGGTGAGCTTGCTCAACGGCGGCGCGCGCTTGAGCACGCAATACCAGCAACCCTGGTTGACGCTAGTGCCGGTGGGCACGTCGAAGAGCACCTATAACGGCTTGCTGGTGATGGTGTTCATGGTGCTGTCTGGATTGATCGCTGCGCTGTTGATCCACCGCTTCGCCTCCGCGGCGGTCCGCCGCGGCCCGGCGTGGGATTGCGGCTTCCCCGACGCCAGTCCCGCCACGCAATACACCGCCGGCAGTTTCGCCCAGCCGATCCGCCGGGTATTCGGTAGCATCGTGTTTCAGGCCCGCGAGCGGGTGACCATGCCGCCGCCCGGCGATTCGCGACCGGCGCGGCTGGAGGTGGAATTGCACGATCCGGTGTGGGAACGGGCTTACGCGCCCATCGCCGCTGCAGTGATCGCGGTGTCGACCCGGTTCAATGTCCTGCAATATCTCACCATTCGCCGCTACCTGAGTTTGGTGTTCGGCGCGCTGGTGCTGTTGCTGCTGGGGATGGCCTTATGGCGCTGATCGATTATCTGGCGCAAGCCGCGCAGATGTTCTTGATTCTGCTGTTCGCGCCGCTGTTAACCGGCTGGGTGCGCTGGATCAAAGCGCGGTTGTTACGCCGACGCGGACCGTCGCCATTGCAGCCCTACCGAGATCTATTGAAGCTGTTGCGCAAGGAAGTGGTGTTGGCCGAATCCGCCTCGTGGTTGTTTCGGATTGCCCCCTACCTGATTTTCGCCGCGCTGTGGGTGGCGGCAGCGCTGGTGCCGACCTTTGCCAGTGGTTTACCGTTCAGTTGGACAGCGGATTTGATCGCCATCGTCGCGTTATTGGGCACCGCCCGCTTTTTCCTGGCCCTGGCCGGACTCGATGTCGGCACCAGCTTTGGCGGCATCGGCTCCAGCCGTGAAATGATGATCGCTTCACTGGCCGAACCAGCGATGCTGATGATGGTGTTTACTCTGTCGCTGCTGGCCGGAACCACCGAGCTGTCATCAGTCGCCCATTTCATGCTGACTGCGGATGTGGGGCTGCGAGTGTCGCTGGCGCTGGCGCTGCTCGCGCTGCTGATCGTAGCGATTGCCGAAAACGCGCGCATTCCGGTGGACAATCCCGCCACGCACCTGGAATTGACCATGGTCCATGAGGCGATGGTGTTGGAGTATTCCGGTCGCCATCTGGCGCTGATCGAGCTAGGGGCGTCGCTCAAACTCCTGTTGTATCTATCGCTGGTGGTCTGCATCTTCGCGCCGTGGGGTATGGCAACCGTCGGTGCGGGTTTGAGTGCGTATCTGTACGCCTTCGTGTTTTATCTGGCCAAGCTGGCGCTGGGCGGGTTGGTACTGGCCTTGTTTGAATCCAGTATTGCCAAAATGCGGGTGTTCCGGGTCGATCAATTCTTGGGCGCGGCGCTGATGCTGGGCCTGCTTGGTGCCTTGCTGCTGTTCGTGTCGCGGAGCCTCTAATGCACGGTCTGGAATTCGATATTGCCCATTTTCTGGCCGGCGGCATGGTGTTGCTGAGCTTTCTCTTGCTGTATCAGGATCGGGTGTACGCGCTGCTCAACGTCTTTGCCCTGCATTCTCTGGTGCTGGCGCTGGCGGTCGGCTGGCAGGCCTATATTCAAGAGGCCCATCACCTCTATGTCACCGCCGGCATCGCCCTGCTATTCAAGGCCATCGGGATTCCGATGGCACTGCGCCGCATCGTCCGGCAACTGGGTATCCATCGCACCTTGGAAGTGGTGGGCGGAGTGGGTCGGGACATGTTGGCTGGCGCGGCGCTGGTGGCGCTGGCGATCATGGTCATGTTGCCGGTGACGACGGGGGCGGACGCGGTGGCGCGCGAGGATCTGGCCTTCTCCCTGGCAGTGTTGTTGTTAGGTTTGTTGTTGATGGTGAATCGCCACAACGCTATTAGTCTGGTGATCGGTTTCATGTCGCTGGAAAACGGTTTGGTGTTGGCCGCCGCCGGTGCGCGCGGGATGCCGCTGGCGGTGGAGATCAGCGTGGCGTTTTCGGTGCTGATCGCCTTGATCGTCATCGGTGTGTTTCTGTTCCGCATCCGGGAGCGCTTCGACAGCGTGGATATGCAGGCCATGGACAGCTTCCGGGAGAGCCGCCGCAAATGAGCGATCTGGGCTGGTTGGCAATGGCGGTGTTGCTGGTGGTTCCAGCCGGCGCGGGGCTGTGGCTGGTTGGCTTGGCCGATTATCAACGCGGGGCACGGCTCAACGTCGGCGCGGCGCTGGCGATTTTTCTAGCCGCTCTGCTGCTCATATGGGCGCGGCCAGAAGGCAACCTCTACCTGCGGGTTGATGATTTTAATATCTATCTTATTGTTCTAAATAATTTAGTGAGTTTCACCACCAGCGTGTTCAGCGCCAGCTATATCGCCCACGAGCTGGAAACTGGCAAGCTGACGCCGGCTTATCTCCGGTTCTATCACGCCACCTATCAGGCTTTGCTGTTCGCCATGAACTTGGCCTTACTCGCCAACAATATTGGACTGCTGTGGGTGGCGATTGAACTAGCGACCTTAATCACGGTGCTGATGGTCGGCTTGTACCGGACGCCGGCCGCGCTGGAAGCGGCGTGGAAGTATTTCATTCTGGGCAGCCTGGGCATTGCCCTGGCGCTGTTTGGCACCATCCTGATCTATTTGGCGGCGCAACCGGTGATGGGGCAGGGGCTATCGGCCATGGCCTGGGATCAATTACAGGCGCGCGCCGTCCAGTTCGATCCAGCGCTGCTTAATCTGGCCTTCGTGTTTTTACTGCTTGGCTACGGCACCAAGGCCGGGCTTGCGCCGCTGCACGCCTGGTTGCCCGACGCCCACGCCGAAGGCCCGACGCCGATTTCGGCGGTGCTGTCCGGCTTATTGCTAAACGTGGCACTCTATGCGGTGTTGCGCTTCAAGATGCTGATGAGCGCCAATCCGGCAGCTTTGGCACCGGGACCGCTCATGGTCGCCCTCGGTCTGCTGTCCTTGGTGTTCGCTGGCCTGATGCTGTACCGGCGCGGCGATATCAAGCGCTTGTTCGCCTATTCGTCCATCGAACACATGGGCATCATCACTTTTGCTTTCGGCATGGGTGGGCCGCTGGCCAATTTCGCCGGTCTTTTGCACATGACCCTGCATAGCCTGACCAAATCGGCGATTTTCTTTGCCGTGGGCCACATTTCCCAGGTCAAGGGCACCCAGCGGATTTCCACCATTCGCGGGTTGACCGCTAGCCATCCGGCGCTCGGCTGGAGTTTGGTAGCGGGGGTGATCGCCATTGCCGGGATGCCGCCGTTCGGGGTGTTCATGAGCGAGTTTCTGGTGGTCAGCTCCACGTTCGCCCGTCAGCCGCTGCTGGCCTTGGCGCTGGTATTCGGTTTGTTGCTGGCGTTTGGCACGCTGCTGTGGCGGCTGCACGGGCTGGCGTTTGGGGTGCCGGACAACGCGCCCGCCGCACCAGTGCAGGCGAGCATCTGGCCGATGATGGCGCATTTGGGTTTGGTGCTGCTGGCGGGCATCTGGCTGCCGGGGCCGCTGGTCAGTTGGTTCCATCACGTCGCGGTGCTGCTGGGTTGAGGGTGAAACCATGAGCAACGTTCCCCGCTTACAAGCGATTTTGACCGCAGGTGGGATCGTCGCCGGTCACCAGCCCTGGCCGCGTGCAGTGGTGACTCCTGAACTGTGGCGCGATCTGTCGCAGGGGCTTGCCAGCGGCGCGTGGGTTTTGCTCGGTTTATGGGGCGAGCCGGACACGGTGCATTTAGGGGTGTACGAGGCATCAAGCGGAACCTTGGGTGTAGCCAGTTTGCGCTGTACCGACGGCGGTTTTCCCTCGGTGGGGCGACGCCATCCGCCCGCGCAACGCCTGGAGCGCGCTATCGTCGATCTGTTCGGCTTGCGGGCGACCGACGCGCCAGATCATCGGCCTTGGCTGGATCACGGGCGCTGGCCGTCGGCGTATCCGTTCGCCGCCATGAGCGGACGCGCGCGCGCGTTGCCGCCCTATACGTTCCTGCCGGTGGAAGGGGAGAGTCTGCACCAGATTCCAGTGGGGCCGGTACATGCCGGCATCATCGAGCCGGGTCATTTTCGTTTCACCGCGAACGGCGAGGCGGTGGTGCGCTTGGAGCAACGGCTGGGCTACGTGCATAAAGGTATCGAGTCGTTGCTGTGCGGCGCAACGCTGGAGCGGGCGGCGAGACTGGTGGGCCGAGTGTCCGGCGATAGCGCCGTCGCTTACGCTCTGGCTTTCGCGCGCGCGGTTGAGGCAGCGACCGCCACCGAGGTTCCTGAACGCGCCCACTGGCTGCGCGCGCTGCTGGCCGAACTGGAGCGGCTGGCTAACCATTGCGGTGATATTGGTGCGATTTGTAACGACGCAGCGTTCGCGCTGATGTTGGCGCATTGCGGGGTATTGCGGGAAAAAGTGCTGCGCGCCAGCGCCGCTTGTTTTGGGCATCGGCTGCTCATGGATCGCGTGGTACCCGGCGGAATCGCTAGCGATCTCGCGGCGGAAGGCGAGCACGTCTTGCGCGAGTTGCTGGCCGAATTTCGCCGCCGGTTTCCACCGCTGGTCGACTTGTACGACAACACGGCTTCACTGCAAGATCGCACCGTCGCCACCGGTTTTGTACGGCCCGCCCTCATCCAGCAATTCGGCTGTGGCGGCGTGATCGGTCGGGCCGGAGGGCGTGCCTTTGACGCCCGCCGCCAACCAGGCTATCCGCCTTATGACCAGCTTGAGTTCGAAACGCCTCTATTGACCGAGAGCGACGTCAACGCTCGCGTGTGGCTGCGCATCCGCGAAGTCGAGCAGAGCCTGGCCTTGATCGAACAGATCCTTGATGGACTGCCGACGGGACCGACACACAAAGAGATCAACCGGTCGACCGAATCCCGCGAGGGCCTGGCGCTGGTGGAGGGCTTTCGCGGCGATATCCTGGTCTGGCTGCGCCTGAATCCTGACGGTACAGTGGTGCGTTGCCATCCACGCGATCCTTCCTGGTTTCAGTGGCCGCTGCTGGAAGCCGCTATCGAAAATAACATCGTGGCGGATTTCCCGCTGTGTAATAAATCGTTCAACTGCTCTTATTCGGGCCACGATCTATAGTCCATCCATGCGCAAGCTCCTGTTGCAAAGTCTGCTGCAATTACCGTTGACGGTCCCTGCGCCCGCGCCTTCCGATCAAGCGTTGGCCGAACTGGTATCGCACGTTGATCGGGCGGCGCGGCGGCGACTGGGCCGCAGTTTGGCGATCCGCCAGGTGGACGCCGGTTCCTGCAACGGTTGCGAGCTGGAAATTCATGCGCTAAACAATGCTTTTTACGATCTCGAACGCTTTGGCTTTCACTTCGTCGCCTCGCCTCGCCATGCCGATGTGCTGTTGGTCACCGGTCCGGTAACAGCAAATATGCGGGAAGGGCTGGAACGCACCTATCACGCTACGCCCGATCCCAAATGGGTGGTAGCGGTCGGCGACTGTGGGCGGGACGGCGGCGTTTTCGCTGGCGGCTATGCCTGCGTCGGCGGCGTTTCCGCTGTGATTCCGGTCGATCTGCACATCCCCGGTTGTCCGCCCGATCCTATGCGCCTATTGGAAGCGTTGTTGGCGCTCTTACAGACAGCTTGATCTGATGTTGACCCTGCCTGACGACTTCCAGCCGGCTTTGTTACCTGAGGGCGATGCCGATGTGCCGATCCACTGGTTTATCTTTTCCAGAGGCCAACTGCTGGTGCGTCCCGTCGGCACCAGCGTTGCGTTGCCGGTGGCGTCGATTTGGCCATTCGCCAAGCTGGCGACTGCGCGGCGGCTGTATTTGGGTTCCTGGCGGGGTCAGCCCTGTCACGCCGCTGAGGTAGAAACTACCACGCCACCGCCAGGAATGCAGTTTGAAAGCTTGCGCGCCTTGTGGATGCATTTGGATGAAGCCCTGCTCGGCGTCGCCAGCTATGCGGCCCAACTGATCGAATGGGATCGCAGTCACCAGTTTTGCGGCGGCTGTGGCGCGCCAACCCAGCGGCGGGCCGATGAGCGCGCCCGGCACTGCGTCGCCTGCAATGCCATGCTTTATCCGCGCTTGGCACCGGTGGTGATGGTGCGCGTGCTGCGTGAGGGGCGGATTCTCCTGGCCCGACCGCCGCGTTTAGCGCCGGGGGTCTATAGTGTTTTGGCGGGCTTTGTGGAGGCGGGTGAAACGCTGGAACAAGCCATCCAGCGCGAAGTTCTAGAAGAAGTGAATATTTGCGTGCGCAATTTACGCTATTTCGCCAGCCAATCCTGGCCGTTCCCGCATTCGCTGATGATTGCCTTTAGCGCCGACTACGCTGGAGGTGAGTTGCGGGCCGATGGCAAGGAAATTGTCGAAGCGGGGTGGTTTGCGCCGGATCATCTGCCAGGCTTGCCCAGTCCGATGAGCATGGCGTGGCGCTTGATTCAGGATTTCGCGGCAAGCACGAGGTGACGGGCTGTGCAACAGAACGCTGCTGGCTTGGCTGATTTCCATAAGGCGCGTTTTGAAGCGCTATGGGACCGCGCTGCTGGCGGCGCATCGGCGACGGCTGGTTCGGTTTACGGGTGTTTGACGCAGCTCTATGGCGAACCCCATCGTCACTATCATACCTTGGAGCACATTGGGCGCTGCCTGGCGGAATTCGACGAGGTGGCAGCCTTGGCCGAGGATCCCGATAGCGTTGAATTAGCCCTGTGGTTCCATGACGCGGTTTACACTCCGTGCGCGGTGGACAATGAATGGCGCAGCGCCGAGTTGTTCCGTCACTGCGCAGAAGGCCACACCGAACCGGCCCTGCAACAGCGTGTGTGCGATTTGATTATGGCCACCACTCACCGACAAGCTCCGGAGCGGCGGGACGAGTGCTTAATTGCGGACATTGATCTTGCCGGTTTCGGGCTGCCGTGGGAGGTGTTTGAGCGCGACAGTCAGCACCTCCGCGTAGAATTCCAGCAGGTGGCCGATCAAAAATATTATCCTGATTTATTAGGTTTTTTCCTTGTGTTGCAAGAGCGGCCTGTTTTTTTTCGCACGAAATTCTTTCAGGGGCGCTATGAATCGAACGCGCGCGCTAACCTGGCGCGCGCCATCGCCGGGTTGCACGCGCGCGGATATCGCTGATGAGCCAATGGCGCTAAGGCAGCCGCCATGACCCGAAAAGTGCAGCGACCTGTAGGGCCTGAGCAGGTATTGGTGACCGTATTGTTCGCCGATATTTGTGGTAGCACGCGGCTGTTTGAACAAGAAGGGGATGTCCGCGCGCGCCGCATTGAGGCGCAAACGCTCGGCGTGCTGGCGGGTGTCGTTAGCGTGTGCGGTGGCACAGTCGTCAAGACCATCGGCGATGAAATCATGGGCAGTTTTGCCGATGCGGAACTCGCGGTGCACGCCGCTTGTGAGATGCACCAGGCGCTGAAGGCCAATCTGGAATTAGCGCAACTTAATATAGCCATCAGGATTGGCCTGCATCATGGGCCGGTACTCATCGAAAAAGGTGATGTGTTTGGGGATGCGGTGAATGTCGCGGCGCGCATGGCGACGCTGGCCAGAGCGGATCAGGTTATCACTACGGATGAGACGGTCAGGCAGTTGCCGTTGACGGTGCAGGGAACCGTGCGTCGTTTGGGACCTTTGCGGGTTCGCGGCAAGCGGGAAGATATGGAAGTCTACGAGATCATCTGGCGGGACTCTGACAGTCTGACCCAGATGCCCAGGTCTGGTCAGGAAGAACTGCGCAGGCTGCTCTTTGCGCGGCTGGTTTTGGAGTATCGCGGTAATCGTGTGGAATTAGTGCCTAGCAAGCAGGTGTTTAGCTTGGGGCGTGGCGAGCGCAACAGCCTGGTGGTGGATCGGGAGCTGGTGTCGCGCAGTCACGCCGACATCGAATTTCGTCAAGGCCAATTTATTTTGGCCGACCACAGCACCAACGGCACTTATCTTTTACTGGAAGGCGGCGCGCGTTTCTTTGTACGGCGGGAGGAACTAACCCTGCACGACCGAGGGATCATTTGCCTGGGGCAGGCGGTCACGAACGACGATGCCGACCTGATTTATTACCAGTGTGATTATCCCGCCTGAAGCAGAGGCTGGCTCTCCGGCTTGAGCACCAAAAATAACGCAAAATACGGCCCCGGCGTGGCGGGAATCTCGGCGAAGCGTTTGATGACCCGCTCCGCTGGCCGACTGGCCTGTTCGATATATAACGTATCTTCCGCGCGGCCGGTTTCCCGCAGCAACTCCAGCAAGCGCGGCCGGTGTCGTCCTGGCTTCAGAATCGCCACGCTCTCGCTGCTCAGCAAGGTCTGCCGTAACACCGCATCGCCGGCCGTGGCGGGAACCACGGTCAAGCGCTGTTCGCCGGTGATGAGCGGGGTTGCGGCGGCGGCCCCGGCGGCGCTGACCGAGTTGATGCCGGGAATGACCACACAGGGAAAGCGGTCGCCCAAGCGTTGCAATAAATAGCTGAAGCTGCCGTAAAACAGCGGATCGCCCTCGCATAAAACCGCTACATCCCGGCCAACGCTCAGTTCTTCCGCGATGAGAACCGCCGCTTCATCATAGCCTTGATTGACCGGGCCACGATCCAGCATACAGGGCATGGTGATCGGGATCTCCCGTTGGCCCGTCAGCCATTGTGACGCGATGTCGCGGGCCTGGGCGCTGCCTTGCGGGGTGGCGGGGTAGGCGACCACCGGCACGCTTTGCAGAATCCGCACCGCTTTGAGGGTCAGCAGTTCCGGGTCGCCGGGGCCGACGCCGACGCCATAGAGGGTGCCGGTCTCGCTCATCGCGGTTTCTCCAGTTTCATCAACAGCACTGGCAGATAGGGGCGCATAACGCGCTGGCCGGCCAATTGTTCCGCGCGGGCGATGCTCAATTCCGTCCATTCCGCCGCCCGGTCGCCGACAAAGGCGTGCAGATCGACCCGGCTGTCCTCGGTGACGGCGCTGGCCACCAAGCGGCCGCCCGGCAACAGCCGCGCCCAGACCGCCGCCAGCATTTCACCCAGATTGCCGCTGCTGCCGCCGATAAAAACGGCCTGCGGATCAGGTAATGCGGCGAACGCTTCCGGGGCGCGGCCCGCGACAACGTGCAAGTTGCTGACGACGCCGAAGCGTTCGCGGTTGATGCCCAGATGCTCCAGCCGTTCGGCGTGAACTTCGACGGCGTACACTTCGCCATACGGATTCCAGCGCGCCCATTCGACCGACACGCCGCCGCAGCCCGCGCCGACATCCCAACCGATTTCCTCGGCGCTTGGGGAGAGCAATGAGAGAATGGTCAGCCGTACTTCGCGCTTGCTCAACAGGCCCTTACCCGGTTCCGCGCCGGTGCTGAACCGCTCGTCGGGGATGCCGGGAAATTCGGGTAGCACGCCGCCCGGCCCGCGCGTTTCGACGATGACGACATTCAGCGGCGAAAATTCTAGGGTGGCGTCGGCCAGTTCAACCGCCTGGAACGCGCGGAATCGTTCGTTGTCGCCGCCTAGCTCTTCCGCGATCCAAACGCTGGATGCACCGAAGCCAGTTTCGACCAGAATCCGCGCGATAGCGACGGGCGAGCTTTCACGGTCGGTGAGCAGGGCATACAGCCGATGGCCTTGCAAGGCGGAGCGTAAGCTGGCGAGCGGTCGACCGTGCAGGCTGACCCATTGCGCCTGTTGCCACGGTCGGCCCAAGCGGGCGAAGGCCGCTTGGATGCTGGAGACGTTCGGATAAAACGCCAACTGTTCGGCTGAAAATTGGCGGAGCAGGGTGCTGCCAATGCCGTAAAACAGCGGATCGCCGGAGGCTAGAATGGCAATCCGTCGTCCGGCGTTGGCGCGCAACAGGTCTGGCAAACCGCTCATCGGGCTGGGATAGGAGCGTTTTTCGGCGCTCAAATTTTCCGGCGTCGCGGCCAGGTGGGCGGTCGAGCCGATAATCAGTTCCGCCTGTTCCAACGCTGTCCTCGCGGCTTGGCCCAGCGCGCCAGCTTCCATGCCCATGCCGATGACTCGAATCGGCGGACCGGGCCAGTTCGGTTCGGTGGCCATCAAAAGCGGATTCCGTTGGCCATCCGCGCCAGGGCGTTGACCGTGGCGGCGGCCAAGGCGCTACCGCCGCGTCGGCCCAACAGGGCGATGCACGGCGTTTGAAATTCACTCGGCCCGATCTCCCACAGCGCCTGTTTCGACTCGGCGGCGTTGATGAAGCCGACCGGCATCCCGATGATCAGCGCCGGGCGGGGCGCACCTGCATCCAGCAAATCCAGTAGCCGGAACAAGGCGGTCGGCGCGTTGCCGATGGCGACGATGGAACCGGACAAGCGCGCGGGCCATTCCGCCATCGCCGCCATCGAGCGGGTTTCTCCGGTCTGGCGGGCGCGTTCGGCCACTTCGGGCGCGTTCAAGAAGCAATGCACTTGGCCTTTCAGATAGCGTTTGCTGATGCCCCGGCTGACCATTTCGATGTCGCACAGCACGTCCGCGCCTTGGGTCAAGGCAGCGAGGCCAGCGGCCACCGCGTGGGGACTAAAACGCAAATCCTGCACGATGCCGGGATCGCCGGAGGTATGCACCAAGCGCATCGCCACCTGCTGTTGGTCGGCGTCGAAACGGGATAGATCGGTCAACTGGCGGATTTGGGCGAAGGATTGGCGTTCGATCTCATCGGGATCGCTGAGGTAGTCGAATCGGGGCATGACGGCTCCGGCGCGCAGCGGTCAGCCGTGCGGGGTAGAGTGATGAGGGTGGTGGTGACGGCCGTGCTCGTGGTGGTGCGCGTGATCGTGGTCGTGAGCGGAGTCCTGGTCGTGATGATGGCCGGTTTGCGGGGCACCTTGCCAGTCTTCGCGCCCGACGACGGGCGCACGATAAGGGCAAAACTGGCAATTCATGTGCGCGTCGCCGCTTTCCGCTTCACCCAACCGCTCCAGGAAGGTGGCGACCACCAGAGGGTGAGCGTTCAAATAGGGGGCGACCGCCGCTCGCACCTCGGCGTGGCGACTTTGGTGGTCGGCCACGGTAGCTCGTACTTGCTCGACCAAACGGCCGGTAAATAGCAGGTACGGAAAAACGATGACGCGCTTGAAGCCCAGCCGGTGAGTCTGTTCTAGGGCGTCGGCCATCAGCGGCGCGGCCACGGCGGTATAGGCGGTTTCCGCCCAACCGAAGCCCATGCCTTCCCACAAGATCCGGGTGATCTTGCTGATGTTGGAATTGGCGTCGGGGTCGGAACTGCCGCGCCCGATCACCAACAACAGCGTGTCCTTGCGCTGATAATCCGGGCCGAAGTCGGTTTCGATGCTCTCGATGCGCTCCCGCGCGACTTGTAGCAGGTTGGGATGAACGCCTAAATCCGCGCCGAAGCGGATATTTGTGTCCGGGTGTTGTTCCTGAAAAGCGTTGAGCAGCACCGGCAGGTCATTCTTGACGTGGCCGGCGGCCATCAACAGGGCCGGTAATGCCGTGATATGGCGGAAACCTTGTTGGCGCAGCGTTTCCAAGGCGGTCGGCACGCTGGGTTCAACCAGTTCCAGAAAGCCCGCCAGACAGGTTCGGTCGGGTAGGGCTTCCTGCAACTGCTCGGCCAGATTGTGAAATTCGGCAACGCCGGCGGCGAGCCGGGTGCCGTGGCCGATCAACAGCACGGCGGGATGAGAGGGCGGTGGGTTCATTACCGGACAAGTCTGTTGGAATAGTCTGGGAACATGAGAGGCATGGTACGAGTCCAGATCATCAGTTAAGCATTTTGCTCAACAAAAAAGTGAAAAAAGGCGCGCCGAAGCGCGCCTTTCTCCAATCAGGGAAGGCTCAGTCGTCGTTCGGGGCCATCCAGCGATAGAAGAAGCCGGCCAGCGCCGCGCCAACAATGGGTGCAAGCCAGAATAGCCACAACTGCTGTAACGCCCAGCCACCCACAAAAATTGCCTGGCTGGTGCTGCGCGCTGGATTCACCGACGTGTTGGTGACTGGGATGCTGATGAGATGGATCAGGGTCAGACCCAGGCCGATGGCGATAGGCGCGAAACCACTGGGTGCATTTTTGTGTGTCGCACCGAGAATGATGATCAGGAACATGAAGGTCATGACCAACTCGCAGATTAGTGCGGCGTTCATCCCATATTTACCTGGCGAATGCTCGTCGAAACCATTGGCTGCGAAGCCGCTGGCGACCACATCAAAGCCCGGTTTGCCTGTGGCAATCATATAAATAATCGCGGCACCAACCAGGCCGCCTAGCACCTGGGCAACGATATACGGCAGCAGGTCGGAGGCTGGGAAGCGCCCGCCCGCCCACAGGCCCACCGACACAGCGGGGTTCAAGTGGCAGCCGGAAATGTGGCCGATGGCGTAGGCCATGGTTAGCACAGTCAGGCCGAAGGCTAGGGATACGCCCACCAGGGCAATGCCGATATTGAAGCTGTCGGTTCCCACGGAGGCCACGAATACAGCAGCCAATACGGCGCTGCCGCAACCGCCCAGCACCAGCCAAAGAGTGCCGATGAACTCGGCGGCAAGACGATTGGTTAGCGGCATCATTTTTTTCTCCTGCTAGAGATTAGTATCATCAAAAAAAACCGCTACAAAACCGGTGCGGTGATGTAGCATTTTCGTTGTTTGCCTTGATAAGGTCCGAGGGCAACGCACACACCTCCGAACGGCGCATGAGAATAGCAGCCTCGAACGCGAAAATCTCCTGCTAATTTTTTATCACACTTATCACATTAAGGTGTTTCCTGATGGCGGATTACCAGAAAGACAGTGCTCTAGCGCCGCACAAATGGCGTTTTTTCCGCTCCGGTGGATTTGACCAGGTGCGCCTCGAAAACGGCCTCGATCTCAAGGCGCTCGATCAGTTGGATCCCAAGCTGTGGGCTACGCTCAGTTGCCCTACCAGCGGTTTGGAGTTTGACGACAAAACTTTACAGCTGATCGATAGCGACGGTGATGGGCGCATCCGGGTGCCGGAAATCCTCAAGGCGGTGGATTGGGTCGCCAAGGCGCTTAAAAATCCGGAGGACATGACCAAGGGTATGGAGTCCTTGCCGCTGGCGGCCATCAACGAGAACACTCCCGAAGGACTGGAAGTGCTGAACTCGGCCAACCAAATCCTAACGCACCTTGGCAAGGGTGATGCGACCGCTATCACGGTCGAGGACACGGCGGATTCGGCCAGCGTGTTTGCCAACGCCCACATCGACCCTGAAGGCTTGCTCACGGCTGATGTGGCCGAGGACGAGGCGACTCGCTCGGTGATTAAAGACATCATCGCCAGCGTCAACCCGGAGGCAGACGCCAGCAAGACCCCGACTTTATCGGCGGAGCAGATCGAGCAATTCTTCGCCGAAGCCCAGGCGTATTCCGGCTGGTGGCGCGAGCGCGAGCGCGATCCTGCCAATCTGCTGCCGTTTGGTGAAAAAACCGAAATGGCGGTGGGCGCTTTTGAGGCGGTCAAGGATAAGATCGACGATTATTTTACCCGCTGTCGGTTGGCGACCTTCGACACCCGCGCTACCGTGCCGCTTAATCCGGCATTGACCGAATATGAAGCGCTGGCCGGGAAGAATCTTTCCAGCGGCTCAGAAGAAATTTCCGTTTTGCCATTAGCCAGAATCGAGGGGGGTAAGCCGCTGCCGCTGGAAACCGGCCTGAATCCCGCTTGGGCCGCCGCCATGGCCGAGTTTCGCGCCAAGGTTGCAGTGCTGGGGGCGCAAGACAAGACCAATCTGACCGCTGAGGAATGGCAAGCGCTCTGTGCCAAGTTCGCCGCACACAAGGCCTGGCTGGGCAACAAGAAAGGCGCCTCGGTCGAAAGCCTGGGTTTGGCCCGCATCGACGAAATCCTCAAGGGCGGCTACCAGGAGAAACTAGCCGTCCTGGTCGAAAAATATAAAACCCTCGCCGCCGAGATCAACACGATCACCGCTGTGGATCGGCTGGTTCGTTATCACAGCAGCTTATTTCGGTTGCTGAATAACTTCGTGTCCTTCCGCGATTTCTATACGCCTGGCTACAAAGCCATTTTCCAGGCCGGTACGCTTTATATCGATGGTCGCAGCTGTGAGCTGTGTTTGCGGATCGACGATATGGCCAAGCACGCCGAAATGGCCAACCTGAGCGGTATCTACCTGGCCTATTGCGAATGTCGGCGGCGGGGCGGCGAAGAAAAGATAACCATCGCTGCCGCTATGACCAACGGTGACGCAGACAACCTCATGGTTGGTCGTAATGGTATCTTTTTTGACCGGGGTGGACAGGATTGGGACGCCACCATCGTCAAGATTATCGAGCACCCGATTAGCGTTAAACAGGCGTTCTGGTATCCCTACAAACGCATCGGCAAGATGGTTGGCGAGCAGATCGAAAAGATGGCCGCCGCACGCGACAAGGCGGCGGCTGACAAGGCGGCGACTGGTGTCACGGATGCGGCGCAGAAGGCCGAGGCGGGCAAGGCTCCGGCCGCACCCTTTGATGTCGGTAAGTTCGCCGGTATTTTCGCCGCCATCGGCCTGGCTGTTGGCGCGATCGGCACCGCCATCGCTTCGGTGGTGACCGGGTTCATGGGGCTGAAGGCATGGCAGATGCCTCTTGCCATTGTCGGGTTGGTGTTGCTGATTTCCGGCCCCTCCATGGTGATCGCGTTCCTTAAGTTGCGTAAGCGCAATCTGGCACCTTTGCTGGATGGCAACGGCTGGGCGGTCAACACCAGAGCCACCATCAACATACCGTTCGGCACTTCGCTAACCAAGGTTGCGGTGTTGCCGCCCGGAGCGCAACGTTCGTTTACCGATCCCTACGCCGAAAAGAAAACACCCTGGAAGTCTTATCTATTTCTCTTGGTCTTATTGGTCGCCGCCGCCTTTTTGTGGCAGAAGGGTTATTTACAGGAATGGCGCGAGCGCTTTTTGAAGCAGGAAACTCCGGCCCCGGCGGCTGTACCGGCACCGGCCCCGGCCCCGGCGGCTGCACCGGCCCCGGCGGCTGTACCGGCCCCGGCCCCGGCGGCTGCACCGGCCCCGGCCCCGGCGGCTGCACCGGCCCCGGCCCCGGCGGCTGCACCGGCCCCGGCCCCGGCGGCTGCACCGGCCCCGGCGGCTGTACCGGCTCCGGCCCCGGCGGCTGCACCGGCCCCGGCCCCGGCGGCTGCACCCGCCGCGCCTAAGCGCTAAAACCATAGGTCCCTCTTCAGTAAGATGAAGAGGGACCCTGGTTTGGCGTTTTTCGAGACGTTGGTTGGGGTTAAGAACGCAAAAATTGCGCTAATGACCTTCGTGACCTTGGTGTAGCAACAGGTGTAACTTTTTACCCAAATCGTTCTTACGATACGGTTTGGGTAAAATATCCATCCCTTCCTGCAATGGGCCGTCACCGCTCAAGCTTTGTTCGGTATAGCCTGAAGTAAACAGCACGCGCAAGCCAGGGTCATGGCGTCGGGCCTCAGCGACCAGTTCGATACCGTTTAACCCACCTGGCATCACGATATCAGTAAATAAAACCGTGATATTCGGCTCGGTCTTCAAGATTTGCAGCGCTGTCACACCATCCCCCGCTGACAAGGGCTTGTAGCCCAGGCCGCGTAACGCATTCACGGCGAACTCGCGCACCTGAGTATCATCTTCGACCACCAGTACGATTTCCCCGTGCCCTTGGTTAGAGGTGTCGTTGGCCTGTGATTCCGCCCTGGCTGCTGGAGGGGTGGTGATGCGTGGCAAACAAAGCCGTACAGTAGTGCCCTGGCTAGGCGTGCTATGGATCGTGATATGGCCATTGGATTGCTTGACCAGACCATAGACCATGCTTAGCCCCAGACCACTGCCTTTGCCGGTTTCTTTGGTGGTAAAAAAGGGTTCAAAGGCTCGTTCCAACGATTCCGGCGTCATGCCGATGCCGGTGTCACTGACCGCAAGCATCACATAAGGGCCAGGCCGCACCTCATTCTGGGTGGCGTTTTCATTGCCCTTAATGACCAGATTGGCGGTTTTTAGGGTCAGTTGGCCACCTTGGGGCATGGCGTCGCGGGCATTAATCACTAGGTTCAACAGGGCATTCTCAAACTGATCGCGATCAACCAGCACCGTGTCTAGATCATCACTGAGCATGGTCTCAATGCGGATGTTGGTACCCAGGGTGCGGCGCATCAAATCCAGCATTTCCAGCACCAGTTGATTGAGATTGGTGGGTTGCGCCAGGAGCGGTTGGCGGCGCGAGAAGGCCAGCAAGCGTTGGGTGAGATTGGCACCTCGATTCGCTGCGCTTAGCGCTTGCCGCGCGAGTTCGGATAGGGTGGGTTGATGGAGTAACTGTTCATTCAGTAGCTCCAAATTGCCCAGAATAACCGAAAGCAAGTTATTAAAATCGTGCGCTATTTCACCAGTGAGCTGGCCGATGGCCTGCATTTTCTGCGCTTGGCGCAGTTGAGTCTCGGCGTGCTTGCGCTGCGTGATGTCACGCGCGACGACGATGGCGGCGGCTTTGCTGGCGAACCGACGCAAGTCCGGCGGGCCGAACAGGTCCCCCTGGGGATGCGGTGTAGTCAGCGGGGAGGGTTCGGCGAAGTGGATGTCCAGCGGTGCGGTGCGCGACTCAAACCAGCGCCGCCCTGATGCAGTGGCGAGTTCGTATTCAGCCACCTGAATCTGGCGGGTTTGCAAGGCGCGGCGGATCAACTCCAAAAAGAGCGCCGCCTTGTCCGCAGGATGGACCTCGCTTAGCAATTTACCCCGAATCGGAGTGTTGCCTATAGCGCTCCGGTCGCTGCCAGTGGCCAGGATTTCCCGATAGCGGCCATCTTCATCAACCACAAACATCAGGTCTGGAATGGCCTGAGTCATGGCGCGCAAACGCGCTTCGCTTTCCCACAAGGCATGATCAGCTTGGTTGCGTTCGGCGATTTCTCGGCTCAGCGATTCATTGGTTGCCGCTAGCTGGGCGGTGCGCTCGCCAACGCGTTGTTCAAGCAAGCCATTGGATTTAGACAGTTCCATCTGTGCCTGATGCAGCGCGGCGCGCATGGCATTAAACGAGTGGGTGAGTTTGGCCAGTTCATCGGTTCCGCTGACCGGAATATCCTCATTCATATGACCAGCCTTCAGCTGGCGAGTGGCTTCGGCCAGTGCGGTGATCGGTCGGGCCAGAACACGGGCGTGGGCGCTGGACATGACGTAGGCCACCGTAAACATCACCAGGATGAGAAACGCGATGATCCAAAAGGTGGCGGCGCTGTTGGTTTGGGTGGCCTCGGCTTGCTGCTGGAGAAAGGCGCGGGCATCCGCTGCCATGGCCGCTGTGCGCTGGCTCGCTTGGGCAGCCAGCGGTTCGGTTTCCGTAACCAGCCGGTGTAGCGCGTGATTCCAGTCTGCGGCCTGCCGCTTCTGGATGAGCATAGGTGCCGTGTCCAGAATCTGTTGCCATTCCTGCTGTACATCCTTCAGTAATGGCTGTAGCGCCGAGGAGGCAGGGGACTTAGCGACAGCCTGCGTGATGTGAGAAGTGGTGGCGGCCAGTTGACCGTGCAGCTTTTCGACATAGAGCAAGCCGTCTTGCCCCGGAATTTCGCGTAGTAACAGCGCGGTATTACGCACAGCTTCATGGATCGGGGCCAGTTGCGCGTACTGTTCCAGGTCAAGCGGATTGCCTGAACCCAATGCCCGCTCCTGTAGTTCTTTGAACTTGGCTTCTACTCGCGCCAGATTAGGTTCGATCTGTTGCCGATACAGCGCCCGCGCCGGTTCGTTAGCCGAGCTATGCGCCATCTCGCGCACCTGCTGCTGTGATTGCTGAAGGCGGGTCAGCAGAGTTTGCAGTTCTTGTAAGTTCTGTGGAGAACAACTGGACTGGGGTAGAAGAGAGCAGTGGTCGATTTGCGCCAGCGCCGGCTGGATTTCCTCCAGCCAGACGGTTTGCCACGTTTCGACAAAGCGCGGATCGCCCAAGCTAACCCAGCCGCGTAAGCTGGCCTGTGCATGATGGACGCCCGCCAACACTTGCATGGGGGCCTGCGCCAGGGTTAAACCCTGGTTGACCAGACCTTCGATGCGGCTGCGCAACTCATAGGCGAAAGCTAAGGCGATCAACAGGATGACTAAACCTACAGCCGCTACCGACAGGTGGGAGAGGAGCAACTGGCGATTGAGTGGCCGCTTGCGCGCGGCGCGCCCAATTTTCCGCAGAGAGGAGAAATTCATGGCGAGGTTATTGTGCATTGCACAATAAATGAATTCAATGACGCAGCCATGCCCATAGTAAATATTTTTGAGGTGCTGTGATCGAAAAACAGCCGGACTCGACTTAGTGGAAAGGTTGACGCCTACGCAGGCTGAAGACTATATTGCCTTGTCAACGACGAGGTTTTCCCAGCGGCTTTCACCGCAGGGAATGAAAAGGGAATCTGGTGCGGCGGCTTTAGTTCCAGCCCCAATTCCAGAGCTGCCCCCGCAACTGTAAACAGCGAGTCGCGCCCCCCGCACGCCACTGGCCGCCAGGCTGGGAAGGCTGGGTCAGCGATGCAGACCTGTAAGCCAGGAGACCTGCCGCAGTCGGCTGTCCGTTGAATTCCGGGCGGGGTGTTCCGGGATTGTCGGTCGCTTTGCAGCCCGCGCCGCGCCGCTACGCTGTATCAGCCGCCGCCTTCTCGACCTCCCGCAGTCCAGATTCCTGCTGATGATCGGGGAGGTCAAGCATGCACATTACTGAAGGATTTCTGCCGTTGTCACACGCAGTCGCGTGGACGGCGATTGCCTTGCCTTTTGTCGCCGCCAGCGCCTGGCGCGTTAATCGGCTGATGCGGGATCAACCGCAAATCAAACTCCTACTGGCTGCATCCGGGGCGTTTGCGTTTGTGATTTCCGCCCTCAAGCTACCTTCAGTGACGGGTAGTTGCTCGCACGCGACCGGCACGGGTCTCGGCGCGATTCTGTTCGGCCCGGCGGTGATGGCCTTGATCGGTACCCTGGTGCTGCTGTTTCAGGCGTTGTTGCTGGCGCACGGCGGCCTTACGACCCTGGGCGCGAATGTGTTCTCCATGGCGATTGTCGGGCCATGGGTTGCCTACGCTATTTTTCGCGGTGCGCGAGGGGTGGGCGCGCCGCTGGCGGTGAGCGTGTTTCTAGCGGCGCTGCTGGGCGATCTGGCCACCTATGTCACCACTGCCGGCCAACTGGCCTTAGCGTTTCCCGATCCGGCCAGCGGTAGCAGCGGCTCGTTGCTTAAGTTTGTCAGCGTCTTTGCCCCGACCCAGTTGCCACTGGCGGTGGTAGAGGGCCTGCTGACCGTGGTGATCGTCAATTTCCTGGGTGAATACAGTCAGGAGGAATTACGCCTCCTCAATTTTTCCGCACCTGCCGCCGCTATGGAGGCTCGGCTATGAAACGCCAAAATGGTGGTTTGTTGCTGGTGGCTGTGCTGGTGGTGGTGGCCTCGCTGTGGATCGGGAGCCAGCACCAGGGGGTGGAATTTGCTGGGACAGATGGTCAGGCGATGATGACCGTGGCGACGATTCAGCCCGATTATCGGCCCTGGTTCGGGTTTATCTGGGAGCCGCCGCCTGAAATCGCCAGCGGTTTATTCGCCCTACAGGCGGCGCTCGGCGCGGGTATTCTGGGCTACTACCTAGGCTTTAAGCGGGGTCAGGCCCAGGGTCGGCGGAATCGGGTTGATGCGGGCGATTGATCGTCACGCCTGGGATAATCGTTGGCGCGATTGGCATCCCGCCGAAAAAGGCTTGCCAGCCCTTGGATTATTGCTGGTGACCTTGACCCTCCCGCCACTGACCACGAGCCTGCTGGTGCTCGGTGCCATCACGCTGGCCACGGTTTGGGGCGCGCGGGTGTCCTGGGCGGCGCTGTTGGGAGTGCTGGCGGCACCACTGCTATTTTTAACGCTGGGCCTCCCTTTTTTGGCGCTATCGGTTGCATTCACACCGGGTTTCACGGTGCATTTGTCTGCGGACAGCTTCCAACTGGCGTTGACGACCGCGCTGCGGTCGCTGGCGGCCATGAGTTGTCTTGCTTTTTTAATTCTGACCACGCCCCTGAGCGATGGCGTGGCGTTACTGCGGCGGGCGGGAATACCGGCGGGCTTGATTGAACTGATGCTGCTCATGTACCGGCTGATTTTTGTTTTTGCCGAGTACGCCTTGAACGGTGTTCAGGCCCAGACCGCGCGGCTGGGCTATTCACGGCCGGATCGCTCCGTGCGTTCGCTGGGATTGTTGGCTGGCAACCTGTTTCAACGGGCGCTGCAACAGGCGCGACGACTGGAGATCGGGCTGGCGGCGCGCGGCTATGATGGCGCGTTGCGGGTGTTGACGCCGCCACAGCGCTTGTCATGGCTGCGGCTCGCGGTGGGTTTGGGCGGGGTTGGGCTGATTGGAGCGGCGGGTAGCCTTTTAGCGCACGCCGGGCTATGACGGGGCTGTTATTGGCGGCGCGTGGTTTAGAGTACGCCTATCCTGGCGGAGTGGACGCGCTGCGCGGTCTGGATTTAAGTATCCAGCGCGGGCGCAAGCTGGCGATTCTTGGCCCGAACGGCTCGGGCAAAACGACCCTGCTATGGCATCTGAATGGTTCCTGTCAGCCCACGCGCGGCCAGATCCAACTCGATGGTCAGCAGGTTCGTTATGATCGGCGTTTCCTCACCCAGTGGCGGCGACGAGTAGGGCTGGTATTGCAAGAACCTGATGATCAACTCTTCGCCGCAACCGTCAGCCAGGATGTTTCCTTTGGGCCATTGAACCTGGGTTTGTCTGCGGCAGAGACTGCGGAAAGGGTTCAGGAAGCGCTGCTGGCCTTGCGCATTACCCATCTGGCCGAGCGACCTACCCATGCGCTTAGTTATGGCCAGAAAAAACGCGCCGCCATTGCCGGGGTGCTGGCGATGCACCCGGAATTGTTGGTGCTGGATGAACCGACCGCTGGGCTGGATCCCCATGGGGTGACGCATTTATTGGGCACGTTGCAACAATTGCACGAAGCGGGCACCACGCTGGTTTTTTCGACCCACGACGCGGAGTTAGCCTATGCCTGGGCCGATCAGGTGGCGGTATTTTACGAAGGCCGGGTGCTGAGTCAGGGTGATGCAGCGGCGGTGCTGGCGGATCGAGCGTTACTTCACCAGGCGCGCTTGCGCCCGCCCTTGTTGCTGGAAATCGTCGAAGCGCTGGGCTTGGCGTCCGCGCAAATCCAGCCTGCATTGCGCTCGCGCGAGGCAGTCATGGCCTTGCTGCGCCAGCGCCTAAGCCAGGCGGTCGGCTCCAGTACGGACCTGGCCCCACAGTCCGGCCGGGCCACGCCGCCGGGGTGGTTTAGCGCAGACGCACCCGACCACCCGGATCAAAGCGCCACGGCGCAGTAATGCGCAGCACCGTGGCTTGCTGGCGCAAATCGGAGGAAAAAGGCGGGTAGGGTGCGGCCAGTTGGACAATACGCTGCGCCGCCTGGTCCAGTTCAGTGTGACCTGATGAGCGCAGCACGCGCACCTCGCGCAGACTGCCATCCGCCCGGATGACGGCTTCCAGCAGTGGCCCGGCGCTGACAGCCAAGCGTCGAGCCGCATCCGGAAAGTTGATTTCACCGATACGTGTCACCTTGCGCGCCCAGTCCGCCGCGTAAAACCCAGCTAGCGAATGGCTATCGGCCAGATTCACGCGCTGCTCGCGGACGCTGCGGCTGGTGCGTTGCTGAGTCTCAACGTCCAGACCAGCAACTTGCCCCAACAGCGTTGTACTATCCAACCGACCCGGCGCTTTTTGTGCAGTCTCGCGGCTGCTCTTGGCGTGCGCTGGCCGGGCAATAGCCGGGCGGCTGCTCGGCTGCTCGTGTTTTCCAAGTGAGGGCTGCGGCTGCGATTCGGCTGGGAGCGGTGGCGCGTCAACGGGCTTAACTGCGGCGCGGGTTGGGCGTGGTGACCGGCCAGGCATGGCTAGTGCTGACACCGCTTGAGTGGTGCGTGACGGGGCCGGATTGGTTTGCACAGAGGGTGGCTTTGCCGGTTGCGATCGCGTGGTGGCTTGGGGGGGCGGCTTGGCCTTGGCGGGCGCCAGCGTAGCTGAGGGTGGTGTTCTAGCCGAGGCAGCAGCAGGCGCTGGCGCTAGCGTACTTGGTTGTGGTGGTGTGGGCGCAGGCGGCGGGGTAGCTGCGAGAGGCGGGTTGGCGGGTTCCGTGGCGAGCGGTGTAGAGATGGTAGGCAGGGGCGGCGGCTGGGGTGGTGGCCGCAGCGTTACCGTAAAGCGTGGCGGCTGGAGCAAGTGCGGTGACCAATCCCGACTCGGCAGGCCCAGCAGCGCGGCGTGCAAGCCGAGCGCCAGCGCCAGCGCCAGCGCCAGCCGATGGCTTTCCCCAAAGGCTTGGCAAATGTGCTTCATGCCATGTCGGCGAGGGTCAGCGCCGCAAATAGCGTTCGATAGCCGCCATCAGATCATCACCAATGTTCAGGCTAAACTGCGCATCCAGTTCCCGCGCGCAGGTTGGGCTGGTGACATTGATTTCCGTTAAGTAGTCCCCGATCACATCCAAACCTACGAACAGCAAGCCCATGGCTTGTAATTTCGGCGCTACTTGGGTGCAAATCCAGCGGTCGCGCTCGCTGAGCGCCATACCTTCCCCACGCCCGCCCGCCGCCAGATTGGCGCGCGTCTCGCCCGCTTGCGGAATCCGCGCCAAGGCGTAGGGAACCGGTGCGCCGTCAATCAGTAATATCCGCTTATCGCCAGCCGTCACCTCTGGGATATAGCGCTGCGCCATCGCGGACTGGCGGCCATGCGCGGTCAGAGTTTCCAGAATCACATTGCGGTTGGGATCCGAAGGCCGTAAGCGAAACACCGACGCGCCACCCATGCCATCCAACGGTTTGACCACGATGTCGCCCTGTTCTTCCAGAAACGCTTTCAGCCGACTTGGCTCCCGGCTGACCAGGGTCGGTGGACAACACTGCGGAAAATGCAGGGCGAAGAACTTTTCATTGGCATCGCGCAGGCTGCGCGGTCGGTTAACGATCAGCGTTCCGGCGAGTTCCGCCAGCTCCAGCAGATAAGTGGTATAGATATACTCCATGTCAAAGGGTGGATCCTTGCGCATCAAGATAACGTCCAATAGCGCCAGCGGTATTTCCTGCTGGCCATGGAAGGAAAACCAGTCGCGCTGATCATCCTGAATGTGCAGCAGGCGCGAGCGCGCAAACGCCTCGTGGCCGCGCGCGTACAAATCCGCCTGCTCGAAATAATGGAGTTCCCAGCCACGGGCCTGAGCAGCCAGCAACATGGCGAAGGTCGTATCCTTTTTGATCTTGATCGTCGCGATGGGGTCCATTACTACGCCGAGTTTGATGGTCATAGAGCGCCCATTCGTAAGGTTGTGTTATCCCGCAGCAAATGGTCCTAAGGACAGGGGACAATATCCAATGGTTTGGAATCCAGGCTCAGAAAAAAGACAGATGCTATCTCCACCATGGCATCCTCGCCAGTAGTATGCTAAAAGTCACAACATAAACACTCATGCGCTCTTGCGGCCGGCGTGCTGGCCGTCTTACTGGAAAATCTCGCTCCAGAGGATAGACCTTTGGCAGATGTGGCATCCACGCATCCTGCAGCGCCCTTCCCGCTGCATCCTTTTGACATTCTTCTGCGACTTGATCAGCGAGTTCGCGAACGGGCCCCAGTAGCGGCCTCCGGCTTGCGGTTGTCGGAAATTCGCGGGCGGCTGGCGCTGCGCATGGGTTCCTGGAATCTGTTGTTTTCCATGGACGATGTGGCTGAAATTATTCCTGCGCCGCGCATTACCCGGGTGCCGGGGGTCAAGCGCTGGCTCCTGGGCATTGCCAACCTGCGCGGCAAGGTCATTTCGGTTTCCGACCTGCGGGATTTTCTAACCGGTCGCCCCGCGCCGCAACTACCCAGCAGTCAAGTCGTGATCGTCCACGGTGGAGGCGACGAGGACTATGGTTTGCTGGTGGACGAAGTGATCGGGATGCGCCATTTCGGACAGCAGCACTGGTTGTCCGCGCTGGATGGCGTGGATGAAGCTTTGCGTCCTTACCTTGCTGACGCCTTTCAGAGCGATGGGCAAGAGTGGCTCGGTTTCAACGCCAGCCGGTTGGTGACGGATCCGCGTTTCCTGCGGGCCGCCCAATAGGATTTTACAAATTCATTGCATTGGCCCAGCCCAATGGCGCGGTTAGTGCTGGATATCTTTTTTAAAGAGACATTAAGATGCTTGACTCGCAGAATGGTTCGGGTTTGAAAAAGTTTTCCACCAGCGCCCTGGCGATCCTGGTGGCGCTGGTGCTGTCTATCGTGCTGATGGGTATTATCCTGGTCATCTTGGGGCGGCAGAGCGCGCAAAGCGAAAACTACTTTAAGCTGGCCAGCGAGCAACGCTTGTTGTCGCGCGCAATCGTACCCGATGCCTTGGAAGCCGCGCGCGGTCGAGAAGCGGCGCTCGTTCGGCTCAAGGAAGGCCGCGACCGCTTCGAGCAGGCGCTGGGCGATCAGAAAAACGGTAACGCTGCATTGGGCTTGGCTCCGGCCCCAGCAGTTGCGCGCCCGGCGCTGGAGGCGCTGGAGCAGCGGTGGACGCCTGTCAAGGCTCAGGTCGACGTCATTCTGGCGGCGCGCGAACCGACGACCCTGGTCAGCAACTTCGTGCCGTTGTTGGACAATTCCCTGACCCAGATGAACATGCTATCCGATGACATTGCCAAAAACCTGGCCAACAATCGGGTCGATGCGCGCCAGGTCTACCAGGCCTCCAAGCAATTGCAGTTAGGCGAGCAGATCGCGGGCGATCTCAAGCGCATGTTGAGCGAAAGCGGCGTTAGTGTGAACGCCGCCGCCGAGCGCTTTGGACGCAATGTGCGCTTGTTCGGACAGGTGCTGAAGGGCATGCGGGAAGGAGATCCCCGCATCGGCGTCGAGCGCGTTACGCTCCCGGAAAGTCTCGACAAGCTCGCCAGTCTGACCGAGTTGTTCCGCTCTCTGGACGTCGAAACCACCCGCATCGTTGAAAAATCGCCGGAATTGATAAAAGCCCAGAACGCCGCCCAAACCATCGTCGGCCAGGGCGATACGCTGCTAGAGGCGACCAGCCAATTGCTCGACCAGTATGTCGCCAGCAGCCGCCAACTCCGCTTATTTGGCATTCCGCTCAGTTACCCGATCATTTACGTGTTAGGTGCTTTGGCGCTGATTCTATTGATCCTGTTGTTTTTCATTCAGAATCAGGAAAGTCGGCAGCGCCTGCGGGAAAGCGAGCAGCGCAAGCAGGAAACTGAGGATCAAAATCGCCGCAACCAGGACGCCATCTTGCGCTTGCTCGATGAGCTGGGTAACTTGGCGGAAGGCGATCTAACCGTTCAAGCCAGCGTGACTGAGGACATTACCGGCGCGATCGCGGATTCGGTCAATTACGCCATTGAAGCGCTGCGCGACCTGGTCTCCACCATCAACAACACCTCCGGCCTGGTGGCCTCTGCGGTGCAGGAAACCAGTGCCATCGCGGACCGCTTGGCGAAATCCAGCGAAATTCAGGCGCGGCAGATTGAGAACGCCAGCGCCACCGTGACCCAGATGTCCCGCTCCATGGACGAAGTTTCCGCCAAGACCGCCTCCTCCGCCGAGGTGGCCGAGAAATCAGTGGGCATCGCCCATGAGGGCGGCGACCGGGTGCGGCGCACCATCCATGGCATGGACACCATTCGCGAGCATATCCAGGACACCTCCAAGCGTATCAAGCGCTTGGGCGAATCCTCCCAGGAAATCGGCGACATCGTGGCGCTGATTAACGACATCGCTGATCAGACCAACATCCTGGCGCTGAACGCTGCCATTCAGGCTTCGGCGGCGGGTGACGCCGGGCGTGGCTTTGCGGTAGTCGCTGATGAAGTGCAGCGCCTGGCAGAACGATCCAGCAACGCCACCAAGCGGATCGAGATGTTGGTCAAGACCATTCAGGCCGACACCAACGAAGCCGTGATTTCGATGGAGAAGAGTACCTTCGAGGTGGTCGGCGGCGCGGGGCTGGCCCAAAAGGCCGGCGAAGCTTTGGACGAAATCGAAAAGGTCTCGGCCAGTCTGGCGGAACTGATTGACGAAATTTCCAAGTCGTCCGGGCAAGTGTCGGAGATGGCGTCGCGCGTAGCCACCGCCATGGTCTCCATCAATGAAATCACCGGGCAAACGGCGGAAAGCAGTATCTCGACGGCCTCCGCCATCGGCAAGCTGCATCGACTGGCGCAGGAATTGCGGCAATCGGTTGCTGGATTCCGGCTGCCTGGCTGATAGCATCTTGGCCAGAGAAGAACACTACGCTATGGCCCCGATCCATCCGCCATTGCGCAGCGTCCGCCTGTTGGCTTCGGTCTCTGCGCGGAGGGAGCGTTGATGAGTTCGCCTGTCACCGATAATCCATTGGAATCTTTGGAGCTGGAGTTGACGGCAGATTCCGCCCCGCAGCAGTCCGCGCCCGTGGGGCCAAGCGAGCCGGTTTCCGAAGAGCGCTCGGCGCGGCTGGCATTAGACATGGAGGCATCGCCGTCGCTAAATCAGGCGGCGCTTGCCTTGGCACCATTAGAGCCACAGGCGTTGACGCAGGAGGAGGGGCAACCACTGGCCGCATCTGCGGTGGTGGACTGGAATCGCCTGGCGGCGGTGATTGGATTGGAGGATGGCGATCCAGAATTTGTCGAGGTGTTTTTGGAGGAAGCCCATGGCGAGCTCACCACGATTCAGGAGCAATTGGCGCTGTGGCGAGCGGATTTGAGCAATCAACAGGCGCTGGCGACCATGCGTCGCTCCTTTCACACCCTGAAGGGCAGCGGCCGTATGGTGGGCGCGACCGCCATTGGCGATTTTGCCTGGGAATTTGAAGCGCTGCTGAATGAGGTTTTGAGCGGGACGCTGCCCCCAAGTACAGAGATGGCGACCGCCGTTGCTGCGGCGGTGGATGCCTTGGCACCGCTGGTGGGCGCGGCTCCACTCCGAGACGACGCCTTGGCAGTTTTGCCGCCACTCGCCGCGCGGGCGCAAGCGTTACGCGCCATAGAACCGGAGACGGTCCCGCCCTCAGTGCTCGGCCTGGAAATTGGTGCGGGGCTTGATGCGGAATTCATTGATGTGTTCCTGGAGGAAGCACGCGGCGACTTGGCGGCGATCCGAGAGCAGCAGGCGACATGGCGGCGGAATTTAAACGACCGCCAAGCCCTGGCGATTCTGCGCCGGGCCTTCCATACGCTGAAAGGCAGCGGTCGCGTGGTGGGCGCAACCGCTATCAGCGATTTGGCGGAGCAGTTCGAGAAACTGATCGGCGTTCTGGTGAATGGCGAACGGACCGCCACGGTCGCGGTGGCCGATCTGGTGGGCGAAGCGGCGGCGGTGTTGGAGCCGTTGATTAGCAAGAACCCAAGAATGGACGAGGCCGCCGTAACGAGTCTACAGCGGTTGATGGCGCGCGCCGAAGCCTGGTTGCTGGAAACGCCGGAGAAAGCGGTGCCGACTCTCGTTGCCGTGGCACCCAGCACCGCTGTGCTGGCTGAGACGACCGCTGCGGTTCCAGAGCGCGGACCGAGCGCGGCGCTCCTGATCCCGCCGGGCGTAGAGCCGGAGCTGGCGCAGATTTTCCAGTACGAAGCCGCCGAAATTCTCGACGCCAGCGACATGATTTTGCAGCAGCTGGGCATCGATCCTCGGCAGCCTGGCTTATGGAATGATCTACGCCGGAGTCTGCATACCCTCAAGGGCAGCTCGCGCCTGACCGGCTTCATGACGGTCGGCGATCTGGCTCACGCCGCCGAGTCGGTTCTGGATGCTTTGAGTAAGCGCGGTGGAGATGCTGCGCCCGGTGTGCTGGAGGCCTTGCAGCAAACCCTGGATCGCCTCAATCACATGCTGGCGGAGGCTGCTCAAGGCGTCAACCCATCGCCCGCCGCCGCGCTCATCGCCGACCTGCACCAACTAGCCGCAGTCATCGCCGCCAGTGGTGTGGTGGCGGGCTTGGCCGATCAGCCGGTTGTGCTTCCCGAAGAAACCGCCGTGGTTCCTGAGCCGGGCGCTCTGCGACCCATGACCGAGCTGGACCAGGAGCTGAGCCAGGTTTTCCAAACTGAAGCCGCCGATGTTCTGGATTCCAGCGACCTCATTTTGCGGCGGCTACGCGGTGAGCCGAATAATGTTGAACTGCTGAACAACCTGCGTCGTGAGATGCATACCCTTAAGGGCGGGTCGCGCATGGCCGGTTTTATGGCGGTGGGCGATCTGGCGCACGCGACTGAATCGGCGTTGGACGCCCTGGGCAAGGGCGCCATGGCGCTGTCGGCTCCGCTGCTGGATACCCTCCAGAACGCCCTGGATGGTCTGCATCAGATGGTGGCGGCTGTGGTCAGGGGTGAGCGACCGGTTGCGCCACCGGGCTTGATCGACGCCCTGCAAGACGTGTTGGGCGTCGAGATGGCGCAACCGCCTGTGGCAGCGCCGACCATCGCTCCACGCCCGTCTGCGCCTGCCCGCCTCGACAAGAGCGCCGTTGGTGCACCAGGCGATGGGGTGCGGGTGAGCGCCGCTTTGCTGACCACCCTGGTCAATCAGATGGGCGAAAGCAGTATCTTCCGCGCCCGGATCGATCAGGGTGCCAGCGCTATGAGCTTCAACCTTAACGAACTGGACCAGACCATTGCCCGCTTGCGGCGTCAGGTCAGCAATCTTGCTACCCAAGCTGAAGCGCGCATTCAGTCGCGCCACGATCACGGCGTTAAGGCGCATCAACTGGATTTCGATCCGCTGGAGTTGGACCGCTTTACCGAACTGCAACAAGTGGCCCGGTCCTTAATGGAAATCGCCGATGACCTGGGCAATGTAGGTAATACTCTGGGGGATCATTCGCGCGAAATCGGGGTGCTGCTCGATCAGCAAGGCAAGGTCAACAAGGAAATCCAGCAAGGCTTGATGCGCACCGGCATGGTGCGGTTTGGTGGCGTCATCCCGCGATTGCGGCGGGTGGTGCGGCAGGCCGCCCAGGAGCTGGGCAAACGAGCGGAATTGCTAGTCAGCGGTGAAGAATCGGAAGTTGACCGCACCGTGCTGGACAACATGGTGGCACCGCTAGAGCATATGCTGCGCAACTCGCTGGCGCACGGCATCGAAGCGCCGGAGCGGCGCCGGGCAGTGGGTAAGTCGGAAATCGGGACTATCGCCTTGAGCTTGCGCCGGGAAGGGGCGGAGCTGGTGTTGGAATTGAGCGATGATGGCGCTGGCCTCAATTTTGACGCGATCCGCGCCAAGGGCGAAGAAAAAGGCTTGCTCTCGCCCGATCAGCCCGCCACCCCAGAAGTGTTAACCGCGCTCTTGTTGCGTCCCGGCTTTTCCACCGCTACCACAGTGACGCAGATTTCCGGACGCGGCGTCGGTATGGATGTGGTCAACGAGGCCATTCGCGCACTGCGCGGCGCGCTGCTGATCCAAACGGAAGTAGGTCAGGGCACGCGGTTCATCATTCGCCTGCCGTTTTCGCTGTCGGTGACCCAAGCCTTGCTGGCGCGCGCTGGCGACAGCCTGTTCGCGATTCCGCTGTTGAGTATTGAGCGGGTGACGCGGCTGCCGGAGCAGGAATTCCAGGCCTATCTGGCTGGGGAGTCGGCGCAGCACCAATATAACAATTACAGCTATCCTATTCATAATCTTGGAATTTTAGTTGGCAGCGAACAGCTAGTGCCCTTTGATGAGGTGGCGGATCGCCATCCGCCCGCTCTCCTGTTTCGCAGTGCGGAATCCAGCGCCGCCTTGCAGGTGGAGGCGGTGTTGGGCAATCAGGAAATTATTGTCAAGCCGGTAGGTTCGCAGTTCCATGGTGTGCCGGGTATCTCCGGCGCCACCGTCCTGGGCGATGGTCAGGTGGTGGTGGTGTTGGAACTGGCGGCCCTGGTGCGGCATGTTGGCTCCCAGACGCAAAAACAGGCGGAAAATCGCGCCTTGCGGGCGGCGCAGCAGGAAGCTCGCCCAGAGAAGCTCAGCATCATGGTGATCGACGACTCAATCACTATGCGCAAGGTCACCGCCCGTATTTTGGAGCGTCACAACCTCCGGGTCATCACGGCCAAGGATGGGCTGGACGCCGTGGCCATGTTGCAGACCGAGGTGCCGGATCTGGCGATTCTCGACATCGAAATGCCGCGCATGGATGGTTTCGAGGTGTTGGCGCATGTGCGCAACCAGCCCACGTTATCGCATCTGCCGGTTATCATGGTCACCTCGCGGGGCGGCGATAAACACCGGGAGCGCGCCATACGCTTGGGCGTCAACGATTACCTGACCAAGCCTTATCAGGAAGAGCAATTGGTGGAGGCGATCCGCCGGATTTTCGGCGAACGCGCCTTGGAGCTGATGATCTGAGAGCTGAGAGTCGGCGGTGGTCTGCGCTGGCTCCTGGCCATCCCTTGCCTGGACCCGTTATGGAAGCATCTGCCAATCTCCGTTGTTTGCTAGTCGCTGTGCAGGGTGGGCAACTGCTTCTGCCTAACAGCCTCGTGGCCGAGGTATTGCCCTTTGCGACCCCGTTATGGATCGAGGGCGCGCCTGAGTGGGTGGTCGGGGCCATGCTATGGCGCAATCTGACAACACCCTTGGTCAGTCTGGGGCGGCTGATTTATGGAGTGGCGGCCGAGGCCGATCTCAATTCCCGCATCATCATCGTCAATGCCCTGGGAGCGCATTCACGCTTGCCGTACTTCGGCCTGTTGGGTACAGCAGCGCCGCGACCTCTCAATCTGCATCGCTTTGAGATCGATCTGGACCCCAACGCCGCCAGTCGGGGCGAGCAACTCGGGGTGCTGAGCTGGGCGCACTATGAAAATGAGCCGGTCGTCATTCCGGATATGGACGCCATTGAGGCGGTGTTGCGACCCCTCGTTCATCGCACCTAAGCGCCACGGAGTGCGCATCGTCTCTTATGCGGTTGAGTACGATCAAGCTGGCGGGATTCAAGTCCTTTGTCGATCCCACCGTGTTGCGGTTACCCAGCGATCTGGTCGGTATCGTCGGCCCCAACGGTTGCGGAAAATCCAATCTCATTGACGCCGTGCGCTGGGTAATGGGCGAAAGCTCAGCACGCAGCCTACGTGGCGAAACCATGAGCGATGTGATTTTCAACGGCTCCGCCAGCCGCAAGCCGGTCGGGCAGGCCTCCATCGAACTGGTGTTCGACAATAGTCAGGGTCGCCTGGGCGGTTCTTGGGCGAGTTATGCTGAAATCGCCATCCGCCGCTTGCTGGGCCGTGATGGCCAATCCAGTTATTTTCTCAACGGGACCCGGTGTCGACGCCGCGACATCGCCGATCTTTTCCTGGGCACCGGTTTGGGATCGCGCAGTTATGCCATCATCGAGCAGGGCATGATTTCCCGGGTGGTCGAAGCACGCCCGGATGAACTGCGCGTTTTTCTGGAAGAGGCGGCGGGCATTTCCCGTTACAAGGATCGTCGGCGCGAGACCGAGATGCGGATCCAGCATACTCGCGATAACCTCGACCGTCTCAATGACGTACGGGAAGAACTGAGTCGGCAACTCCAGCACTTGCAGCGACAAGCCCGCGCCGCCGAGCAGTATCGTGAACTGCGCGCCGCCGAGCGGCGGTTGCAGGCGGAATTGCTGAGCGTGCGCTGGCGGGATTTGCAGACCGAAATCGCCGACCGTGACCGTGAATTGCGGCAGCGGGAAACCACGCTGGCGGCGGCCTTGGCCGAGCAGCGTCGCTTGGAAGCTGATTTGGAAGTGGGTCATGCCCGCCGTTTGGAGGCGAATAAGGCGCTGAATAGCATACAGGAGCAGTATTATGAGGCTGGGGCGGAGATCAGCCGGGTTGAACAGTTTTTACAGCATCAGCGAGAATTGCGGCGGCGGCGCGCCGATGCCCGCCGCCAGCTGACGACGGCGCGGAGCCAGATCGAGGCTCAGTGGGACGCTGACCAGCGACAACGGGACGAGCTGGCAACGGCCTTGGTCGGCGCTGAACCAGAACAACAGCGCGCCCTGGCGGTTGCAGCGGCCGCCGCGCAGGCGCTGGCCGCTGCGGAAGGGGGGTTGCGAGACGCGCAGGCGGCTTGGGAAGCTTCGGGCCGCCATCAAGCTGAACTACAGCGGCAAGTCGAAGTCGAACGCACCCATCTGCTGCATAGCGAACGGCGTTTGGCCCAGGATCAAGAGCGGTTGCAACGTTTGCGCCGCGAGGCGGCGATGCTGGATGAGTCGGCTGGCGCTCATGAGAGCGCGGCGCTGGACACCGCTGAGCGCACCGCCGCCGCCAGCCTGCACCAGACCCAGGAGGCGTTGGCGAGCGTCGAAAGCGATCTGGCGGCAACGGGCGCGGCGCAGGGGTCTATCAGTCAACTGGCCCGCGCCGTGCGTGAACGGCTCCAGATCGGACGCGGGCGGCTGGCGGCGTTGCAGACCTTGCAAGAGGCGGCGCTGGGCCGCCAGGCGGGCGCGTTGCGCCCATGGCTGGCGGCGCGGGGTCTGGCGGAGACGCCACGACTGGCAGAGCGGCTGGAGGTGGAGCCAGGCTGGGAAAGCGCGGTGGAGGCGGCCCTGAGTGGGTGGATGGACGCACTCTGCGTGCCAGCGCTAGATGCATTAGGCTCAGCAGTCGCTGAATTCCAGCAGGGGCGCTTGACGTTATTGGAATGGTCGCCGCCTGCGTCGAATCGGCCGGAAATGAGCGCCGACCCGGCCATCATGGTGTTAGCGGCCAAGGTCCGTGCGTCCTGGCCGCTGGAGTGGTTGGACAGCGTGCGGGTTGTCGCCAGTGTGGATGAGGCCTTAGCCCAACGTCACGGACTAAGGCCAGGCGAAGCGCTGGTCACCCCGGAGGGCGTGGTGTGTGGGCGGCATTGGCTGCGTCTGCTGCGCGGCAGCGATGACGGTGTGTTGGCGCGCGAACGGGACATGCGCCAACTGGACATGGCACTGCGTGAAGAGGCGGCGACGCTAGACCAGGCCGTTGCGGAGTCCGAGCGGTTGCGCGAACGCCAGCGTGCGCTGGAGCAGCAGCGTCGTACAGTGCAGCAGGCTGTGAATGAGGGGCATCGCGCACACGCTGCCGCGCAAGGTCGGCTACAGGCGGCCCAGGCGCAAGCGGAACAGGCCCGCACCCGCCGCGCGGGGCTGGAGGCGGAAAGCGCCGCACTGGCCACGCAGGGGGCACAGGAGCAGGAGCGTATTGCTCAAGCTGGGATGCGACTGCGGGAAGCTAGCGCGGCTTTGCGCCGGTTGGAGCAGGGGCAGGTGGCGCTAGATACGCAGCGTGCGCAGGCGCAGACGGCATTGCGCAGCTGCCAAGAGCAGGCCGATGGATCTCGCCAGGATGCGTCTCACTGGACGTTGGTGGTGGAAACCAGCCGCGCGCGGTTGACGGCCACCGAGCAGGCGCTGATGCGGTTGGCGGCGCAACAAACCCAGTTAGTGGCGCAGGAGGAGCAATGGGCGGCGGAAAGCGCTGCTGATGCCGACGCGGCCCTGGCAACAGCTGAGAAGGATCTCGCGATACATCTGGAGCGGCGGCTGGCGCTGGATGGGCGATTGCAAGCAGCGCGGGAGACGCTGCACGCGCAGGACGCCGCAGTGCAGGCTAACCAGCAGGCCCATGGCCGTTGCCAACGCCAAGTTGAAGCGTGGCGCGGTGAGCTGGAGCAGTGGCGACTGGGGACCAGCGAGGCGCGGCTACGCCAACAGAATCTCCAGAACCAGATTTATGAATTGGGCGGCGAACCGGAGGCCCTGCTCGCCGCCTTGCCGCCAACGGCGACTGAGTCCGACCGGCTGGCGCAATTGCAGAACCTGGAGCGACGTCTACAGCGCCTGGGCGCGATTAACCTGGCGGCGATTGAGGAATGCGCCCAGGTCGCGGAACGCAAGCAGTATCTTGATGTACAAAACGATGATTTGGCGCGCGCGCTGGCGACTTTGGAAAGCGCCATCCAGCAGATGGATCGAGAGACCCGCAGTCGGTTCCGCGACACCTTCGAGCGGGTGAATGCGGGCTTGGAGGCTTTGTTTCCACGCTTGTTTGGCGGTGGTCAGGCGCATTTAGAGTTGGTCGGCGTGGATACGCTGGATGCCGGGGTGATGATTATGGCCAAGCCGCCGGGCAAGCGCATCGGCTCGATCAGCCTGCTGTCCGGCGGAGAAAAGGCTTTAACAGCGATTGCCTTGGTTTTCGCGTTCTTCCAGCTCAATCCAGCGCCCTTTTGCTTGCTGGATGAAGTGGACGCGCCGCTAGACGAGGCCAATATCGACCGCTTTGGCGCTGTAGTGCGTGAGATGGCGGCGCGGGTGCAGTTTATTTTCATTACCCATAACAAGGCGACCATGGAAATCGCTCAGCATTTAGTCGGCGTGACCATGCAAGAGGCGGGCGTATCGCGGCTGGTGACGGTGGATGTTGAAGCAGCGGTGCGCCTGGCGGCAGTCGCCTAGCTGAGCAACTGTATCAAGATAAAGCGTTGAGCATTTGTGAAAGTGCGCGGATTTCAGTATAAACAGTATAAATAGCGAAATCTGACGGACGCTTCCGTAGCAAAGGGCGAATGAGCGTCGATTAATCTGGGTGTAACAGGGCTGCAGCGTGCAGCCTGCGGCTTTCATGAAACGGAACGTGGGACGGCAATGGACAATAAGCAGTTGCAGTGGTTGCTGATCGGCATCGGCGCTGTCATCGTGGTTCTCCTCTATCTTTGGAGTATGCGGTCGCGTATTAGCGAAGAAATCGGCAAGCGGCGGCGGCGACTGTTTAGAGAACCCCAGTTGTTCGGCGAAACGGCGAATCCGTCAGGAGCGTTGCCGAAGGGCCGGGATTTTACAGATTCAGGGCCGATCACGCCCGATCACCCTTTGGCCGATCAGTTTCTGATCGATGTCGAAATTTCTCCTGTTAAAAACATAAGCAACAAAGGCGCGGACCTAGAGGAACAGATGGCCCAGCCTTTGGATGCTTTTGAGTCAGAACCGTCAGAGGAACCATCAGGCTCGGAAGTGGCCGCGCAAGCGCTGACCATGACGGTGGCGTTGACCGTGCTAGCGCCATCTGGCCAGATGTTCTCCGGGTCGCGCATCCAGGCTGCCGCCGAAGAGCTGGAGTTTCGGCTCAACGCTAACGGGGTCTATGAGCGCTTTCCGCATCAAGAAATCGCCAGCGACACCCCAGTTTTTAGTATGGCGCACCTGCGCAAGCCGGGGATCTTTGATCCAGGGACGCTGCCCCAGTTGACCACGCCGGGATTGCTGCTGTTCATGAGTCTGCCAGGGCCGCTGGAGGGTACCGAGGCCTTGGATCTGCTGGTTATCAACGCCGATCATCTGGCGCGGAATTTGGGCGGCGTCATCGGCGATGAGCAGCACCAGCGGCTGACCAACCCCAAACTGCTGCAACTGCACGAGCAAGTAGCCGACCTGGAGCGGCGCTGGCTGGCGCAGATGGGCGGCTAAGCTGCGGGCGTCGTGGCGGTTTCTGCGGAAATCCAAGCGCGCGCCGCGTGGTTGCGCGACCGCCTGGCATGGCATGGGTATCGTTACTATGTGCTGGATGACCCGGAGATTCCCGACGCCGAGTATGACCGGTTGTTTCGGGAGTTGCAGACTCTGGAAGAGGCGCACCCCGAACTGATTGTCCCGGATTCCCCGACGCAACGGGTCGGCGGCCAGCCCCTGGCGGCGTTTGCGCCCGCGTCGCATACCGTGCCGATGCTATCAATTCGCACGGAAACCGACACCAGCGCTGGCGGCGCGGTCGCCTTTGACGCCCAAATTCGCCGCGAACTGGGATTACAGGCGTACGATCCCCCAGTGGAATATGCCTGTGAGCTGAAGTTTGACGGTCTGGCGATCAGTTTGCGCTATGAATATGGCATGTTGGTGCGGGCAGCCACGCGCGGCGATGGCGAAACCGGCGAGGAAGTGACGCAAAATATCCGCACCATCAAGGCGATACCACTCCGCCTACGCGACGCAGTTCCAGCCGTGCTGGAAGTCCGTGGTGAGGCCTATATGAGCCATGCCGAGTTTGAGCGCTACAATGCCCGACAGCGCGCAGCTGGGTTACCAGTGCTCATCAACCCGCGCAATGGCGCGGCTGGCAGCATCCGGCAACTGGATCCGCAACTCACCGCCAAACGGCCCCTGTCTTTTTTTGCCTACGGGCTGGGTGAGACCGAGGGTTGGGAATGGCCCACTACTCAGGCTGCGCTGCTGGATGCGCTGGCGGCGCTGGGCCTACCGGTCAGTCGTGAGCGTATGGTAGCGCAGGGCGCGGTGGGTCTCAGTGCGTTTCATAGCCACATCGCGGCGCGGCGCAATACGCTGCCGTTCGATATCGACGGCGTGGTGTACAAAGTCAATCGCCTGGATTGGCAGCGGACGCTGGGTTTTCGCACCCGCCAACCGCGCTGGGCGGTGGCGCACAAGTTTCCGGCCCAGGAAGAATTGACGGTGGTGGAGGCAATTGAGGTCCAGGTGGGACGCACTGGCGCGATCACGCCCGTGGCTCGGCTCCAGCCAATATTCGTCGGCGGTGTCACGGTCACCAATGCCACCTTGCACAACGCGGATGAGGTGGCGCGCAAGGATGTGCGGGTAGGCGATACGGTCATCGTGCGCCGGGCTGGCGATGTGATTCCCGAAGTGGTGCGGGTGGTGTTGGAGCGGCGGCCGGTGGCCGCGCCCGCCTTTGCGATGCCGGATGCCTGTCCAATCTGCGGATCACGGATCGTGCGTTTGGAAGGTCAGGCCGCAGCCCGCTGCATTGGTGGCCTCTACTGCCGCGCCCAGCGCCAGGAAGCTATTCGTCACTTTGCCTCACGGCGCGCGCTGGATATTAACGGGTTGGGTGACAAGCTGATTGAGCAGTTGGTGGAGCGCGATTGGGTGCGCAATCCCGCTGATCTGTATGCACTGGAGGCGGAGCAGCTGGCGGAGCTAGAGCGGATGGGCACCAAATCCGCCGCCAAGCTGCTTGAGGCGTTGGAGCGGAGCAAGGCGACAACCCTGGCCCGTTTCCTCTACGCGCTAGGCATCCGTGAGGTCGGCGAGGCGACAGCGCTCACCCTAGCTAAGCATTTCGGTAGCCTGGAGCTGTTGATGAGCGCCGGGGAGGAGTCGCTGCGCCAAGCACCCGATATTGGGCCGGTAGTGGCGGCCGCGATTCGGGCGTTTTTCCAGGAGCCGCACAACCAAGCAGTGATCACTCGGTTGCGCGCCGCTGGCGTGGATTGGTCGGAGCAGACGCCTCGATCACCCAGCGTGCAACAACCCCTTGCGGGCAAGAGTTTTGTGCTCACCGGAACGCTGGCCGCCTTGAACCGGGAGCAAGCGTCGGATCGATTGCGGGCGCTAGGGGCGAAGGTGGCCGGCAGCGTATCCAAGAAGACCGACTACGTCGTGGCGGGCCGCGATGCCGGTTCCAAGTTGGAGCGGGCGCGCGAACTGGGAGTGAAAGTGCTCAACGAGGCGGAATTGCAACTACTGCTGGGGGAGTCATAACCTCTCTCCCCTGATCAAAGGAGAGAGGCGGACAGCGAGGATTCTGGGTTACTGTTTCTTTTCCTCGGCCTTAGGCGTTTCAGCGGCGGCCTTAGGCGTTTCAGCGGCGGCCTTAGGCGTTTCAGCGGTAGGTTTGGTTTCTGTGACCTGAATTTCCTTAACGTCGATCTTGGCGGCGGCCTTTAGTTTTTCCAGGTAGTCGTTCACCATTTTGCTTTGCAGCATCTGGGTAATTTGCGGTTTCAGCTCGTCCATGGAGGGCGGGGTTGCATCGCGCGTGTCTTCCAGCAGGATGACGTGCCAGCCAAACGGCGTTTGCACCGCTTGCTCCGTGTACTTGCCCTTTTCCATCTTGGCGACGGCTTCCGAGAAGGGCGGCACCATCATGCTGGGGGTAAACCAACCCAGATCGCCACCGTTCGCAGCAGAGCTGTCACTGGATTTGGTTTTCGCCAACTCGGCGAAATTGCCGCCTTTCTTCAATTCGGCAATGACTTCCTTGGCCTTATCCTCGGAATCTACCAGGATGTGGCTAGCTTTGTATTCCTTGCCCTTCATGGCTGCGACGGCGGTCTCATATTCCTTCTTGATAGCATCCTCGCTGGGTGCATGGGCGCTGAGCATCCGGCGCACCACGGTGCTGGCCAGCAGATTGCGCTCAATCATCGCCAACTGCTGCTTGATTTGCGGGTCATCTGCCAGCTTTTGCTTGGCGGCTTCCTGCACCAGCAACTCTTCCATCACCAACTGATCAACCAGCGACTTGCTCCCTTCCGCTGAATCCACCTGGGCCCTGCCGCGCAATTGCTTGGCGTATTCGTTGAAATCCGCCTTGGTGATCGATTTGCCGTTGACCACCGCAACCGGGTCGGGGATGGTGAATTGCTGGGCCGGTGGCGCGGCTGGAGCGCCGCCAGGGGTTGCCGCAGCGGGCGTGGTCGGCGCAGGGGCCAATGCGGCTTTCTTTTCTTCGGCAAAGGCCGCGCCGGATAGCAGCAGGGCAGAGGACAATGCCAGTAACGGGAGGGTCAATCGGTTATGGGTTTTGTGCATGATAGAGCTTCCAGTGGGTTGTTAAATAACAGGGTGAAAAGAGGTTTCTTCTTCCGGGGTTCGTGCGCGAATGCTGAGCGCGTGAACATCGCGGTGCAACAAATCCGCCACCGCTGCGTTGACAAGGCGGTGGCGCTGAAGCGGGGTTTTGCCGCTAAAGGCGGTGGCGACAATATGGACGCTAAAATGACCGCCGGCGCGTGCGCCGACGTGGCCAGCGTGGGCTGCGCTGTCATCCCTGATCTCCAGCCGTTCGGGCAGGAGCGCGGCGCGTAGCCGTTGCTCCAGGAGCGCTACCCGATCATCATTCACAGCGGCAACACTTTGCGGAATGGATAAACATCGACTGCGGTAAAAACGCCAGCAGCGACATAGGGATCTGCCTCGGCCCAATGTTGCGCTTCGGCCAGTGACGAGAATTCCACCACCATCAGACTGCCCTGGAATCCAGCGGAACCGGGATCGGCGCTGTCGATGGCCGGCAACGGCCCAGCCAGAACCAGTCGGCCCTCATCGAGCAAAGCGTTCAGCCGCGCCAGATGGGCCGGGCGAGCGGCCAGGCGCTTGGGCAGGGAATCCGGCGCGTCACGGCCCAGGATGGCGTATAGCATGGTCAGGACTCCTCCGATGAGCCGGAGACGGGGTCATCGATTTTCAGGTGGCGACCCATATAGACAGCTTGCGCCAGGATAAACACGATCGTCAGGCCCAATAAGCCGAACAGTTTGAAATTAACCCAAGTATTTTCGTCAAAACGAAACGCGACATACAGGTTGGCCGCGCCCAGCAGGATAAAAAAAATCGCCCAGGCCAGCGTTAGCTTGACCCAAACCGATGCGGGAAGTTCCAGTTGCTCGCCCATCATCCGCGCCAGTAGCGGTTTTTTTCCAATCACCAGGCTACCCAAAAAGGCCAGTGAGAACAGCCAGTTGACCACTGTCGGCTTCCATTTGACGAAGACTGGATCATGCAAAATCAGCGTGGCTCCGCCCAGCGCCAGCACCAGCGCGGCGGTGAATAGCGGCATCTTTTCGACCCGTCGCTCCCGTAACCAGAGCCAACCGACCTGGGCCAGCGTGGCGGCGATCAGCACACCAGTGGCTAGGTAGAGATCGCTCAGCTTGTAGGCGATGAAAAACAACAGGACCGGCAGAAAGTCGAACAACAGTTTCATGCGGGCGGCGAACGATCCATAGCAAGCCGGGGAGGCGTGGGGGGTGGACTAAAACAGCGCGGTTGGTATCTGGTCTCTTGACCGAAGCACGTCGGGCTGGCAAGTTGCCGCTCCGATGAAGTCCATGAGCTTGGAAATATAAGGCTATGAGTCCTTTTTTACAAATCCATCCCACCAATCCGCAACCGCGTCTGATCGAACGAGTGGTGGAGCGGCTGCGCGCGGGCGCGGTAATCGTCTATCCTACTGATTCCAGTTACGCCTTCGGTTGTCGGCTGGGCGACAAAGCGGCGGCGGAGCGCATCAGGCACCTGCGTCAGACAGACCGCCATCACCACTTCACCCTGATTTGCCGAGATCTGGCGGAAATCGCCACCTATGCCAAGGTCGATAACCAGCGCTATCGACTGCTCAAGGCGGCTACGCCGGGGCCTTTCACCTTTATCTTGCAAGCCACCCATGAAGTGCCGCGTCGCTTACAGCATCCCCGCCGCAAGACCATCGGGATCCGGGTGCCCGATAATGTGATCGCCCGCGCCCTGTTAGCGCATTTGGGTGAGCCGATGATGAGCTGCACTCTGATTTTGCCAGGCGATGACTGGCCCTTGCACGACCCGGAGGAAATCGGTGAGCGCCTGGGCCATGACGTGGCTGTCATGATTGATGGCGGTCTCGCCCAACGCGAACCGACCACGGTGCTGGATCTAACGGGGGATGCGCCGGTCTTAATCCGCCAGGGGCTGGGTGACGCTAGCCCATTTCTCTAGTCCGCCACCAGCGGCGCTGCGTATAATCGCCTTATGCAAGAACTCAATACGATTCAACTGATCATTGTGCTGGCTCCGCCGCTGCTGCTGGCGATCACTTTGCACGAGGTTGCGCATGGGTGGGTGGCGCTGCGCTGCGGCGATACCACCGCCCAGGCCCAGGGTCGGCTGAGCCTGAATCCGCTGCGCCATGTCGATCCCATCGGTACAGTATTGGTGCCGGGCCTACTGGCGGTGCTGGGGGGCTTTATCTTTGGCTGGGCCAAGCCGGTGCCGGTTAACTATTATCGGTTGCGCCAGCCCAAGCGCGATATGGCATTGGTAGCGCTGGCCGGACCGCTGTCGAATCTGCTGATGGCGCTGGGGTGGGGGTTAGTGGCGCTGATCGGCCATGGGCTACGCGATACGGTGTCAGCCATCGGCGAACCGCTGCTCCTGATGGGCATCGCTGGGATTGATGTGAATGTCATGCTGGGTGTGCTCAATCTGTTACCGATTCCACCGCTGGATGGTTCGCGGGTGTTGGTGGGAATGCTGCCGGATCGCTTTGGCGCGGCGATAGCGCGCGTGGAGCCTTATGGCTTGCTCATTTTATTGGTGTTACTGGTCAGCGGTGTGCTGAATTTGATGCCCATCGTCAATAGCATCCGCCATATCATCCTGACGCTCTTTTTCTCTTGAGCTTTTTCCGCTGAATTTTGGAACCTGGCCTCCTTCACTTATGGAAATTACGCTGACGGGCATTACCACCACCGGCGCGCCGCATCTGGGCAACTATGTGGGCGCGATTCTGCCCGCCATTGCCGCCAGTCAGCGACGGGATGTGCAATCGTTCTATTTTCTGGCCGATTATCACGCGCTGGTCAAATGCCAGGATCCAGCGCAAGTGCATCGCTCGCGGCTGGAGGTTGCCGCCACCTGGCTGGCCCTGGGACTTGATGTCGACCATGTGATTTTTTACGCGCAGACCGACATCCCGGAAATTTTGGAACTGAGCTGGATGTTGACCTGTGTGACTGCCAAGGGTCTGATGAATCGCGCCCATGCCTACAAGGCGGCGGTAGCCGAGAACCTGGCTGATCCAGACAAAGACCCGGATCAGGGCATCACGATGGGCCTGTTTTGCTACCCCATCTTGATGGCGGCGGACATTCTTCTGTTCAAGGCCAGCAAGGTGCCGGTCGGTAAGGATCAGATTCAGCATCTGGAAATGGCCCGTGATCTGGCCGCCCGGTTTAATTACCTGTACGGCGAGCATTTCGTTTTGCCGGAAGCCGTGGTGGACGAAAAGACGGCGATCCTGGCTGGGCTGGATGGCCGCAAGATGAGCAAGAGCTACGGCAATACCATCCCGCTGTTCGAGCCGGAAAAGACCTTACTTAAACTGATCCGATCGATCAAAACCAACTCGTTACCGCCCGAAGCGCCCAAAGATCCAGAGACCTGCACCCTGTTTCAGATTTATCAGGCGCTGGCCACTCCCGCCGCCACGGCGGCGCTGCGTGAACGCTACGCCAGCGGTATCGGCTGGGGTGAAATGAAGCAAATTTTATTCGAGGATTTGAATGCCCGATTGCGCGAGCCGCGCCAGCAGTATCAGGAATTATTGCAACAGCCCGCCCATATCGAGCAGATCCTCCGGCGTGGCGCGGAGCGGGCGCGCGAGCACAGCGCGCCGTTTCTGCGGGAATTGCGGCAGGCCGTAGGGATTCGGCCACTGGCTTGATGAACGATAGTCCAATCGCCGACCCACCACTCGCCAAGGTCGGCGGCCAACCCTACACGCGCTTGCCGCACGATCTCTATATCCCTCCGGATGCTCTGGAAGTCTTTCTAGAAACCTTTGAGGGGCCACTGGATTTATTGCTGTATCTCATCAAGCGCCAGAATCTGAACATTCTGGATATTCCCATCGCTGCTATTACCCAGCAGTACCTGGATTATCTGAGCTTGTTGCAGGGTTTACAGCTGGAGCTGGCAGCGGAATATCTGGTGATGGCCGCCTGGCTGGCGGAAATCAAATCGCGCCTGCTATTACCGCGTCCGGTCACTGCGGAAACCGAGGAAGCCGACCCGCGTGCTGAGCTGGTGCGTCGGCTCCAGGAATACGAACGTTTTCAACAAGCGGCGCAGGCACTGGATGCACTGCCCCGTCTGGAGCGTGATTGCTTTATCGCCAGCGCCCCGCCCGCGCTGCGAGAAACTCGGACCGCGCCGCCGCCGGTGAGCCTGGAGGAGCTGCTGGCTGCTTTGCGCGCGGTGCTGGCCCGCGCGGAATGGTGTGGCCACCACCAGGTTCGGCGCGAGGCCCTGTCGGTGCGTGAGCGGATGATTCAAGTGCTGGAACGGCTGGATGCCTTGCGCTTCACGCCGTTTAGCAGCTTGCTGCGGCCGGAAGATGGCCGGGCAGGTGTCGTGGTGACTTTTTTGGCGGTGCTGGAGTTGCTGCGCGAGACCTTGCTGGAGCTGGTGCAGGCTGAGCCGCTGGCACCGATGCATCTGCGGCGACGGGGTTAGCAGTGTGATGCCCGCGCTGAAAGCCATTGTCGAGGCCTTATTGCTGGCGGCTGGTGAACCCATAGCGCTGGAGCGTTTGCTGGCGCTGTTCCCGGCAGCGGAGCGACCAGAACGGGATGCGTTGCAGGCCGCATTGGCTGAACTGACCGTCGATTACGCCGGACGTGGGGTGGAACTGGTCGAGGTCGCCAGCGGCTTTCGGTTGCAGGTGCCGTCCGCATTTGCGCCATGGGTGGCGCGACTGGGGGAGGAACGCGCCTCCAGCTATTCCCGCGCCCTGCTGGAAACTCTGGCCTTGATCGCTTACCGGCAGCCGATTACCCGTGGCGAAATCGAAGCCGTGCGCGGAGTGAGCGTCAGCAGCGGTATCATTAAAACCTTACAAGAGCGTGGTTGGATCAAAATGGTCGGCCATCGGGAAGTACCCGGGCGTCCAGCCTTGTTTGCCACCACCCGCGCTTTTCTGGATTATTTCAACCTAAAGGGCCTTAGCGACTTGCCGCCGTTGGCGGCTGCGCGTGATGTCGACGCCCTGGGCGTTGCACTGGAGCGCCGCCTCGCTCTTCTCCCGGAACAGCCCCCTAGCTCTATGGAACCGTCCGATGGCTGAACGCTTGCAAAAATTGCTGGCTCGAGTGGGACTGGGTTCCCGTCGCCAGATTGAAGACTGGATTCGGGCAGGCCGCGTCACCGTGAACGGTGTGGTGGCGGAGCTGGGGGTTCAGGTCAACGGTGCCGAGAACATCCAAGTCGACGGCAAGCGGCTCCAGATTCGGCCGTTTGGGCAGCGGCGGCGGGTGCTGGCCTATTACAAGCCGGTGGGCGAGATGAGCAGCCGTTACGATCCCGAGGGCCGCCCGACCATTTTTGAGCGCTTGCCCCCCGTACATGATAGCCGCTGGATCGCGGTGGGCCGACTGGATCTTAATACCCAGGGTTTGTTGTTGTTGACCAACGACGGCGAATTGGCCAATCGGCTGATGCATCCTTCTTCCCGCATCGAGCGCGAATATGCGGTGCGGGTGATGGGGCAGGTGTCGTCAGACATGCTGCAACGGCTGCGCGACGGTGTGACGCTGGAGGATGGATTGGCGCGCTTTGATGAGGTCCGCGAAGCGGGCGGTGAGGGGGTTAACCATTGGTATCATGTCATCTTGCGTGAAGGCCGCAACCGTGAGGTGCGCCGCCTGTGGGAATCACAGGGTCTCGCGGTCAGCCGGTTGACACGGGTGCGCTACGGCTCGGTGGTGTTGCGGCGGGGCTTGCGGCCCGGCCATTGGGATGAACTGGACGAGGCGCAAATCCGGCTATTACTGGCTGAGGCGGGTGTTGCGCCGTGTCCATCGCCTCCCTCAGCGCCCGCCGCCACTCGCGGTGCGCGGCGCGCGCCTACACCGCGCCCCCAGGTTGCCCCCTGGCAGGGGGCGTCGGCTAAACCCAAGCGCACTGACACGCCGAGCCGAGCGGACCCACCCCGGATCCGCCCACAGCGGCCGTTTACTCCTGGGCGCGGAACGTCTGGCCGGTGACGCCTTTGCTGTCTGGCCCTAGCAGATACAGATAGCTGGCCAGGATCGTATCTGGATCTGCCCATTGCGTCGGATCGCGACCCGGATAAGCCCGCAAACTCAGTTCGGTACGCACCCGGCCTGGATCAATGCTATTCACGCGGATGGGGGTGTTGGTTTCCAGTTCGCTGGCCAATAGCTTCATCAGCGTTTGCGCGCCGCCCTTGGCGACGGCGTAAGCGCCCCAGTAAGCTTGACCGGCTTCGCTGACCTGATCGGTGGTGAACAGGATGGCCGCATCGGTGGAGCGGTTGAGCAGGCCCAACAGCGCCTGGGTGAGCAGAAACGGCGCGTTCAGGTCGACTTGCAGAATCCGATACCACCACTCAATGTCGTAGTTGGCGATGGGCGTGAGGCCCGCAAACAGGGCGGCGTTATGCACCAATCCATCCAGACGCCCAAATTCTTGCTCTAAGACTTGCGCCAGATCCGCGTAATCCTTGGGCGTCGCCCCCTCCAGGTTCATCGGATAGATTGCGGGTTTAGGGTTACCAGCCTGCTCAATTTCATCGTAGACGCGCTCTAGTTTGCGGATGGTGCGGCCGAGCAGGATCACGGTGGCACCGTGGCCAGCCAGCCCGCGCGCGACGGTGCGGCCAACGCCGTCACCGGCTCCCGTTATCAGGATAATCCGGTTTTTGAGCAGATCAGCGGCAGCTTGGTAGTCTTTCATCGCAATACCTTAAAGGGCATAGAGTGGTGAGCGTCGCCATATTATCCGGTTTTGAGACGATCCTGATGGCGTTGTTTCTCCCGGCGGCGTAAGCGCCAAGCGAGCCACAGCTTGCGCAGCGGGGTCAGTTGGGTCTGTTGTTCCAGCAGCCGGTAGCCGTCCTCGGCGATTTCCGTAAGCCAGGCTAGGGCCAGCTCTACGCGGATCAGCAGACTGCACTGGGCATAGCGGTCGACCTCTGGTAGTGCAATCAGCGCTCTCTGTGCGTAGTCGTGAATCCGCTCGGCTTGTAGGGCGAACAGGTGGCGGACCCGCGCTGTGGTTTGCGCCGCCAGTAGATCGCCGGGCTGCACGCCGCAACGCTGCATTTCGTCTTCCGGCAGATAGCATTGTCCCCGTTGCGCGTCCTGGCGCACCTGACAGAGCCGGTCACATAACAACAGCAGCGCTCCGGCCTCATGCGCAAAGCGCGGTGTGGCGCGGCGATCCTGATAGCCGAGGACTTCCGCCGCCAATAAGGCTGGGAGACTACCGCGGCGGTGAACGTAGAGAGTCAATTTGGCGAAGCACGGGTAAGCATTGTAGTCCAGCTCCATCGCGACGCCATCCAGCAGCTCCTGCAAATACTCCAGGGGCAGGTTGAACTGGCTCAGATGCGGTTGCAGGGCGCAGCTCACGGGATGCTGCGGTTCGCCGCCCGCCAAGCGACCTACCTCGGCGCGCCACCAGTCCAATTTGGTCTGGGCAACGCCTGCATCGTGACACTCATGGACAATTCGCGCGACTTCCAGTTCGAAGGCGTGCAGCGCCGTGAGCGTTTGCCGTTGTGCAAGCGGCAATCCCAGCAGGCTATAGCGAAAATCCGCGCCCTGCCGCGCCGCTAAATCTTGACAGTAATCATCAGGATTCATGGCGCTGGTGGCGTGCTGACGCGGCCAGGGTGTGGACATATCCGATCTTGGGCATAGGGTTTGCTTACCAATGAGGCGTCCGTCATGTAGATTTTCCAGCACAAGGACTTATGACTATGACCAGTCGTAATATTGAAAAGTTACCAGAAAGTGAGCGGGCGTTGATCCGCGCCTCCCATAATTATTACCGCGCACTGTTGCAAGGGGCGTCGGATGCTACGCGCCAGCAGCTGCGACGGGTCTGGTTAAACGAAGTCCAGCGTTGTTGGCCGGATACCGTGCGCTGAGAGGGTGTCGTGGTTACGGTTGCGGTCGCCTGGGGGCGTTCCGCTGTTGTTCCAATAGCAGTTGCCGTTCGCCCGTGCGAATTTGGGTTGAGCGAATGGTGGAAAACGGGGTGTCTTCTTCCTTCAGCTCTCTGACAGCGCTGTTGGTGGGCGGTCGCGCGCCATACTGAGTCTTGCCCTCGGCATTGGTCCAGGTGTAAATGCGTTCGGTCGGTTGTACCGTAACCGGCTTGGCGTTGAGCTGAACCGGCTCGGCTGCTTGACCTTCCGGCGGCTGCGTACCGTAATGGACCCGCCCACTCCCATCGCGCCAGGTATAGACCTCGCCATCCCCAGCTACCGCCACAGTGCTGGCGAGCGCCGCGAGCAGGCAGCCGCCCCACAGGTGGGGCCACCGCGCCGCCATGCGGCCATCGGAGGCACCAATTAGACGAGGGGTTGCGCCCATTGCGTTTCAGGCGAGTCCGCTACCGGGACGATCAGTACCGGGCGTTTGGACAACAGAGTCAGTCGGCGCGTGGTCGAGCCAATGAAGGTGGCGCGCGGCGTAGAGCCAGAGTGAGCGCCCACCACGATCAGGTCCGCATCGCAGCGGTCGGCTTCTTCCAGAATCACCTCGCAGGGTAAGCCATTGACTACGCGAATTTCTGCTAGGGTGGTCGTTTGTTCCAGCGTGGTTCCCAGCTCCTCCACGCAAAACGCTTCCAGGCGTTTGTGAAATTTTTCCAGGATGCCGCGGGTGGCTTCGTGTTGGAGTTCACTGGCCTTTTCCGGCGACAGATAATTGTCAATCAGAAATCGAACATTATTGCTCAAGGGTTCGACGACATGCAGCAGCACCATTCGGGCGTTCTGCTGCCGGGCCAGGTTAACCGCGAAGCGAAATACCGGCCGCGTATGGGGGCCGAGGGCTGTCGTATACAAGATGGTCTTGATCTGAGGAGACATAAGTGCGTTCCGCGCTCGGGGTGGGAAAGGGTCGCAGGCTGGTCTTCGACTCCATGAAGTATCTTTCCTGAAGAATCTTTATTGTAGTGTAGTTGCTCACATTTGTCGGCGATACGCTGCTTCCGGGCTGGACTGGATCGACTCGGGAGTGAGGCGAGCCCCAGGGCAATCGGCTAAGAGAGCTGGCGGTGACCCTGAGGGTCCACGTCGATGTGAAATACCTGCCCCGAATGCCGGACATCGCTATCTACTCGCCGCTATCGACCGGCCCAGCCGCTGGGTCTACTTTGAGATGCAGCCTGACAAAACCGTCGCCACCGCCGCTGGCTTCCTAGAGCACTTGTGGATCAAAGCCCCGTTTCGCATTCGCGCCGTGCTGACCCACAACGGCAAAGAGTTCACCGAGCGCTTTTGTACCACCGGCGAGTGTGAGCCGACCGGTCGCCTTCGATCAACCCTGCGCCGTGCACGGCATCCAGTACCTCCTGGTCAGGCCCAAACACCCGCAAACCAACGGCATGATCGAGCACTTCAACGACCGCGTCGCCGAGGTGTTGAAAACCACCGCCTTCGCCTCCGCTCGCCACCTGGAAACCACCTTGCAACGCGATCTCCACCTTCACCTCTATAGTCAACACCTCCCCCAGCAGAATCTCGGCCAGGTCATCCTCGTCGCTAAGCTTAAGGAGTACTACCGGGCCAAACCCGCTCTCTTTCAAAAAAACACCTATCAATCCTCCGGGGCCTGACAGTTCTACGGTATGCTGGAATGGATTGCGGTTAAAGCGATTATCCACAGCCGCCATCCCTCTTGGCTCCATTTCTGGCGACCACAATGGCTAAGAAATGACATATTTCTTGGTGAGCTTGCCTAGCTAATACATCGCGAGAGAAATACGACGAGTCATGGACCTGGCCAAAATGCAGTTCGACATGGATAGGCGGCTCCCCCAGCAGCCGCCACAGATGCGGCAAGAGTGCAGCGTCACCGACGAAAGGCACTGAAGGGTTGGTTCCTTGAGCATGTGGATAATGCAACGCGATGGCCTGCATCGAACAACGGGCTAGCATTGCAGCTTTGAATAGGCGGGGATGAAACCGCCTGACGGATTCACCGGTGGTTGAGGTGCCTTCGGGAAACATCAGCACGCGCTCGCCTTGGCTGAGGCGACGCGCCAATTGCTCGGTCGCCTCGCTTGCGCCACCCGCGCCGCCGCGCCGGATGAAGACTGTGCCGGCCCGACGACACAGCCAACCGAACAGCGGCCAAGCGGCCACAGCTTGCTTGGCCAGAAAATGGGTAGGGCAGACCGCTGCGATGCAGAAGATATCAAGCCACGAGATATGATTGGCCACGAAGAGGGTAGCGCCGACATGTGGGGTTCCGCTTACCTGTAATCTCACCTCCAGAATCCAGCACAAGCCCCGGCTCCACCACACCAGGGGGGCAGTGGAGCGATAATGGCGGTCGCCACCTATTCCAAGCGCCGCGGCAACCAAAATGCCTAACAAAACATGCAAGCCCAGCAACGGCGTCCGCAGCACCCGCCGCCCGCTCCGCGCCAGATGGCTCCAGCCACTATCGTTCATTGCTCCCGTTCCAGAAAATGCCGAGCGTAGCGCCGTTCGATGTGGCGGGTGGAAAGCAGAATCAACACGTCGGCGACGTTGAAATCTAGATCAAGACAGGGTTCACCGCCGATGCGTGCCCCCAGCCGCAGATACGCTTTCAATAAAGGTGGCATCGGTTCGAGAGCGACCGCCAAGCCGTCATGGCATGGCAAGGGATGGCGCGGTTGTACCCGCAAAGCCTCTGGAACCAGATACCGGCGCGCCAGCTCGGTATAAAGCGCCCGCGCCGCACCGCCGTCTTCACCCAACGGCATGCTGGCACAACCGATTAAGTAGTCGACGCCTCGCTCGGCGATAAATGCGGCCAAGCCCGACCACAATGTGCCGATGGTCGCACCGTTGCGGTAACCGGAATGTACACAGGTTCGACCGACTTCCATAAACCGCCCTGGCAAGGTCAGCACCGGCGTCAGATCGAATTCGCTTTCTGAATAGAAACCGCCTGCGGCCCTGGCGGCTTCAGCAGTCAGAATGCGGGTGCAGCCCACCACCTGACCGACTCCGTTGCGCACGATCAGATGTTCGCAATACGGATCGAGGCGGTCGTGATCCAAGCCGGGCCGCCAATGATGCAGTTTGGCTCCCATTTCGCTGGCGAAGACCGCATAGCGTAAGCGCTGCGCCGCTTGAACGGCTTGGCGGGTACGCGCCAGCTCAACCGAGAGCGCGCGCGCCGCGCTTAGGACTCGCGATGGCGCGGTTGGCATCGGCAGCGGGGTTAATTCAGAGGTGAGGGATGATTCAGCGCTCAAAAGAAGCTCCAGGAAAGACGGCGAATAGCACGATGCTGTCAAGCCTAGAAACATCCTGTTGCGACCGCTTTACCGGCGCATGAAACCTAGATGAACGAACAGTGTAGGGCCAAGAAAGCCACGCCCACGCCCAGTACCGCGCCGGCGAGCACGTCGCTGGGATAGTGCAACCCCAAAATGATCCGTGATAGCACCACTAAGGTTGCAAAGGGGACCAGCAACCCACTTAACGCAGGATAGTGATAGACCGCGATCAAGGTAAACGAAGCGGCGTGCAGGGTGTGGCCCGACGGAAAACTGTATTTATCCAGCGCGGGCGCGCGCAGCTGGATTTGGTGGCTGCGCGCACAAGGGCGCGAGCGGGTGGTGCGGGCTTTCAGCCATTTGTACAAAATAAGACAAACCGCGCCCGCCAGCAGCATTCGGGTAACCACTGGCGCAGCCACCGCCCCATGGACCAGCAGCAGCATAGCCATCAGGCCGTACCAAAAGAGGCCATCGCCCAATCGGCTCACCACAACGAACACCGCAATGACTAGACGATGGCGGACCAGTTGTTGGGAGCGCAGGCACCACGCCAGTTCCCGGTCCGTCAGCTGTAACCAGCGTTCGGACCAGGCTGGCGAGGCTTTGCTCAAACCGTTTGACAGGCTTTCGGACACGGCGATTCTCCTTGCATGACTCGCAAAAACGCAGCCTCCAACCGATCGTAAATCCGCTCGCTGTCCAGATCCGCCACCGCATGGCGAGCGGCCTGTCTCAGGCTTTCGAGTGTATGGGGTTCGTGCGCCAGCGCGCCGGCGGCACCGACAAACGCGGCCGCGTCACCGAACGGGACCAGACAGCCGCTGCGTCCGGATTCCAGGTGGGCGCGGGCGGCCGCATAATCGAAAGCCACGACCGCCAGACCGCTGGCCATGGCTTCTAAAAGCACGTTACCGAAGGTTTCGGTCAGGCTGGGAAACAGGAACAGGTCGGCCGACGCATAATGCGCAGCCAGCGCCTCGCCCTGCTGCATTCCGCAGTAAATAAAGGCTGGATGGCGGGCACGCAGCCCGGACGCCAGCGGTCCATCGCCGACTAGAATCAAGCGTGAGTCAGGTTGCAGCCGGTGAATGGCTGCAAACGCTTCGATGAGAAGCTCCAGATTTTTCTCCGCCGCCAGCCGCCCGACATACAGTACGGCCAATCCGCGCGAGGCGAGTCCCCAGCGTTGGCGCAGCGCCGGATTGCGGCGGTTCGGCGAAAATAGCCGCGTATCTACTCCCCGCGCCACCACCTGAACACGCTGGAAACCGTGCGCACGGAGCTGGCTGGCCAGCTCCTCGGTGGGAACCAGCGTTTGCAGCGCCCGGTTGTGGAAATGCCGCAGATACGCCGTGATCGGGGCGGACAGCCAACCGAGATGATAATGACGGCTGTAGTGCTGGAAATGGGTGTGGAAGCTGGTGGATACCGGAATCCGCAGCCGCCGCGCGGCGCGTAGCGCCGAATAGCCCAGCGGCCCTTCAGTGGCGATATGCACCAAATCGGGACGCTGCCGCCGCCAGTGCCGCAGCAGCGCATTGTATGCTGGCCAACCGATACTGACTTGCGGGTAACCGGGAAATCGGAAGCCGGGAAACCGTACGGTGGCTAGCGCATCCGCCGATTCTGGCCAATCGCCCTCTGGTCCGACGCGAATCAATGTCGTGTGGTGGCCGCGCCGCCGCAGCGCTTCGACCCAGCGGGCGACCGTGAAGGCGACGCCGTTGATATCCGGTGGATAGGTTTCGGTGACAACGCTCATACCAAGACGCTGCTGGGGCGCGGACAACCCAATAACTTTCGACATGCGCCCGATTGTCAGAACCCCCCGCAACAGGCTGATGACGGTTCGATGAAAGAATTATGACGATCGAAGAGTTCAACAAATCCTGCCTATTCTATCCACAATATCCAAACCAGAAGTCAGATGTCATTGCATTGTCATCAGTCGGTAACTTCGGTCCAGGAAGATAAAAACTTCATCAAACCTTGCAAATTTTATGGTGGATTTATGAAGGCGAGACTCTGGGGGATCGGATTGTTATCGGCGTTGGGACTAATCGGTTGCAACGGTGGCGACGACAATGGCACTCCAAACGCAACGATCAAGTCGGTGGAATTTACCAGCACGCCTGCGCCCGCCACTGCGGAGGAAATGGCTAAGACCTATAGTCGATCAGTCGCCAAGATCAGCTATCAGGATGGGCGTGTTGAAGAGAAGCCGCTGGCCTACAACGTCCTATTCAGCGTTAAAGACCCAGTCGCAGAGCTTAACGGCCAGAAACATCCCGCCGGCCAGCTTTACAACTATAAAATGGAACCCTTGCTCGACCCGCTGGGCAATCCGGTGGTGGCCGAAACGCCGGACGCTAACAGCCTACTCAACATTGATGGCAAGTTGTTTCTGGTGACTCATTACGAGTATGACTGGATTTTGAGCGACGGCTCAGTGGCTTTCACCGCGCCCGGCTGGTATACCCGTTCGCCGATGTCAATGACCTTGAGCGACATCAGCCAGGCCAGCGACGGCAAGCTGACGGCGACCAAGGCGCGGCCCATCGACTTTTCCGGCGTCAACGGCCTGTGGATTCCCTGCAACGGTTCGCAAACGCCCTGGAACACCCATCTGGGTTCCGAGGAAGATTACGACCTGATCTACAATCCGCTGGACTCCAAGAACTACGTCACCACCACCGCCGGTCTCAAGGCGTTGCGCGAGCAGTATTTCAAGGGCGAGCGCGAGGCCAATCCCTATCACTACGGCCTCATTCCCGAAGTGACCGTCAAGGCCGACGGCTCCACCAGCGTGGTCAAACACTACGCCATGTCGCGCGGTACTTGGGAGATGGCGAAACTGATGCCGGACGGCCGCACCGCTTACCTCGGCGACGATGGCGCGCACGTGCAGATGACGATGTTCGTGGCCGACAAGTACGGCGACCTGTCCGCCGGCACGGTCTACACCGCCAAATGGAATCAGACCAGCGATCAAAACGGCGGCAGCGCCGACCTCACCTGGATCAAGCTCGGCCACGGCACCGACGCCGAGATCAAGGCGCTGGCTGAAAAGCTGACTTTCAACGACATCTTCAGCGCCGTCGCGCCGAACAACGGTCAATGCCCCGCCGGTTATCAGCGGGTGCGCGCCGGTTCCACCGCCGACGAATGCTTGACGCTCAAGCCCGGCATGGAGAAGGCGGCCGCCTTTCTGGAAACCCGTCGCTATACCGCGCTACTGGGCGGCACCACCGAATGGACCAAGATGGAAGGCATCGCGGTCAACGACAAGGACAAAAAGGTGTACCTGGCGATGTCGCGCATCGAGACCAGCATGCGCTCCGATCCGACCGAGCCGGCCGATCACATCAAGCTGCCGGAGAACAAGGCCGGCGCGACTTACACGCTCGATGTGAAAGGCGGGATCAAGGATCAACAGGGCAACGCCATCGACTCCGAATGGGTGGCGGTCAAGATGTACGTCGAACCGAAACTGCTCGGCAAGCCGATCGCCGCCGACGCGGCGGGCAATACCGCCGATGTCAATACCGTCGCCAACACCGACAACCTGTTTTTCTCGGAGAAGATGCGGACGCTGTTCATCGGCGAGGACTCCGGGATGCACGTGAACAACTTCGTGTGGGCCTACAACGTCGACACCCAAAAGCTGACCCGCATTCTGACCCTCACCGCCGGGGCCGAATCGACCGGGCTGAAGGTCTACGACAACGTCAACGGCCACGCCTACATCACCAGCAACGCTCAGCATTGGGGCGATTTCATCAGCACCACCAACGCCGATCTCAAGGCGCAACTCACCCCGCTGATCGACAAGTTCTACGCGCCGGTCGGTTACATCGGAGGTATCCCCGGCCTTTGAGTCTTGCTCCACGAGGCTTGAGAAGCCGGCAGTTTACCGCCGGTTTCTTCTTTTTTTTGGAGATCGCGCCATGAATCGCTGCCCGTATGGTTCGAGTGGTGTGGTGGTCGCCCTGCTGTTGGGCGCGGCGCTTGCGGGTTGCCGTGACAGTCAGGGCCGGGTGGAGAAACATGCCGCCCTTGCCGAGGCCGCTGTCCCCGCTTCAGCACCCCGTTATCCGCAGGGCGATTTTCGCAGCCCGCTCACCTTTTCCAACCCCTACGCCCACATTCCCGCCCAGTGCCATATCGAAACCTCACGGGGTGCGCAAAATGCCTGCCTGTTCTGCCACACCAACGGGGTCTATCAGACGGGATTGGGTAACAACTTCCCGCAAGCGGGCGCGGAGCCGCGCCTCGGCAATTTGCAACTCGAATATTCCTTCACGCCGATTAGCCCCTTTACCGCGTCGCCGAGCCGCAATCCGTGGGAAAACACCCTGACGCCCGAAAAGCTGCGCGAGGCGGTGGCGGTGCTCGGCGTCGATCCTCAAGCGTGGGATATGGAAAACTATATTCGCCAAGACAATTGGCGAACGGCTTTTGCTCAGCGTCCCGGCGATTCGCGCGACTGGGACGGGGGCGAGGAATCGCCGTTTCGGCTGTTTCCGGGTCTGGACCCGGCCGATCTGCCCGCCGACGGCGACGGTTTCGTCCGTTCCAGCAGCGCGCGCAACGGCTTGTTTCAGGACGGCGACGGCCGCTGGCTCACTGGCTGGCGGGCGGTGAATTTCATGCCTTACGGCCTTTTCACCCCGATGACCGGCTCGGTGTCCGGCATCTATCTGCGGTTGCCGCAACATTTCATGCGGCGGGAGGACGGGACCTTCGATTTGGAGATTTACCGCCAGAATCTCGACCTGCTCGAACGCGCCATCCAGGATCGGTTGCGCCCCGAGGACGGCGGGACATATCGGGGCGCGGCCCGGTCGGTGGCGGTCGAGCGCGGTCTGTACCCGGTCGGCGCGGAATTCGCCCATCCCCTGCATTACGTGGACGTGGCCGCCGATGGCCGCGATCCGGCGATCAGCCCCTATCCGGGGGCGCGCGCCCGCCGGGTCAAGGAAATCCGCTATCTGTTCAAGTGGAAGCCGTTTTACCCCAGCCAGTTCCGGCCCGGCGTCAAGGAGGAAGGCGCGCCGCTCTACGGCAACGACCGGCAAGGCTGGGTCGATAACGGGGTAGGCTGGTATTTGGCGGGTTACATCGAGGACGCTGGCGGAGAACTCCGGCCCCAGAACCGCGAGGAGCTGGCGCAGTGCATCGGCTGCCACAGCGGCGTCGCCAGCACCGAGTTCCCGCAATTCACGTCGGGAACCGGCAACACCGTCGATTCCACCTGGGCGCTACCACGCAAGTTTGCAGGCGACCTCGGTTGGCGGGAGATGGATTATCTGGGCTATCTCGCGCGAGCGGACGCCCAGCCGGACGCGACGCCCGGTCAGGCCCGGCTGGGCGATCCGCTGAACCGGAGCTTGCAAAAAGGGGAATTGCGCCACTTTTTGGATAACGTGGTCGGCGTGAGTTTGTATGGCGACCTGCCCGCCGCCATCGAGCGCTTTCTGGCCGATGTGATCCGCCCGGAGCGCGGCTATGCCGCCGCCTGGCCGGCGCTGGACACCGCCAGCGCGGAAGGTTTCCAGCACAGCCAGGCCGTCCGTCAACAGTTGCTGCGCGAGCTGACCGCGCGGGGCGACTATCTGACCGTCGAGGGCGCGATTCGCGGCGAACTGCTCTATCCGCCGAAAGACGACGCGCTGGCCGCCGCCCGCCGCTACCGACAGGTGGTGGTCACCCAGCGTTATGCCAAGGGCAAGGATGTTTTCGCGGAAACGCCGGTGGCCTATCGCTATTTCCGCAACGGCGCGGAAGGCTTCCGCCATCAGGACGGCGCGCCCTATCAGCTTGGGGAGGTGATCACCGACCGGCCGGTGGATGCCGAAAACCCCGCTTCGATCACCTACAGGATCGGCAACGCCGCCACGCTGGTCGATCCTGACCGACCGTTCGCGGCGGGAGGAACCTATTTCCCGGACTACGCGCCGTTGCTGGCCGAACCGTTGCGGTTCGAGGCGGCCGGGCGCTAAACCGCGTTCGTCGCGCGACCCGGTTGCGAGCGGCACCGCGTCAGACCGGTGCCCAACCCGGCTCCGGCGACGCGGGCAGGCGTTTCGGCTCGCGGGCGACGACCACCGATTGCTGCTGCGTCCAGCGCAGGATTTCCAGCGAGCCGTCAAAGCGTTCGACCAGCGCGGTGCAGCTTTCCACCCAGTCGCCGTCGTTGGCGTACAGCACACCGTGCAACTCGCGCAAGCCGGCGTGGTGGATATGGCCGCAAATCACGCCGTCCAATCCCCGCCGCGCCGCCTCGCGCGCCGCCGCGTCCTCGAACCGGGCGATGTAGGACGCCGCCCGGCCGATGCGCTGCTTGAGAAAATTGGCCAGCGACCAGTAAGGGTGGTTCCAGCGCCGCCGCCAGCGGTTGTACCAGCGGTTGATGAACAGCAGCAGATCGTAGGCCCAATCCCCCAGACCGTTGAGCAGCGGCCCGCCGCAGCGCACCGCGCCGTCGCACTCATCGCCGTGCAGGACCAGCAACCGCCGGCCGTCGGCGGTGGTGTGAATCGCGTCGGGGACGATTTCAATGCCGGCGACGCACAGGCCCAGATAGTCGCGCGCCACCTCGTCATGGTTGCCCGGCACGTACCAGACGCGCACGCCGGCGCGGGCCTTGGCGACGATGGCTTTCAGCACCTCGCCGTGGACCGCCGGCCAGCGCCCGCCCTTTTGCAAACTCCAAAAGTCGATCAGGTCGCCGATTACATACAGCTGCTCGCAGTCGCTCTGCCGCAGGAAATCCAGCAGGAAGTCGGCCTTGCATTCCTTGAAACCGAGATGGATATCGGAAATCCATAGCGTGCGGAAGCGGGCGGGCGTCATGGTCTCATCCGGGCCGTGCCGATCAGGCTGAAATAGCGCCAGACACCGCCATAGGCGGTTTCCATCGTTTGAACCACCGGCTGGCAACGCGCGGTCAGGCGCGGCAGCAGATGCCCGTCCATGCGCACATGGTTGAAACCCATCCAGCGGCGAAAACCGGCAAAGCGGGTGTCGTGAAAATCGACCACCGCCAGTAAGCCGTCGGGTCGGAGATCGCCCAGCGCCGCTTCCAGCGCCTGCTCCCAGCCGGGATCCATCGACAGGCAGTAGGAGAATACAACCAAGTCGAAGGACGGTTCGGCGGCGAGCGGCCGGTCGTAGCGATGTTGCCGCAGCGTGACCGCCGACGGACGCCCCGCCAATTTGCGCCGTGCCCGCGCCAGCATGTCGGCGGATAAATCCAGGCCGGTGATGGCGGCGTTGGGAAACCGCCGGCTGAGGCGCAACAGGTTCGCGCCGGTGCCGCAGCCGATTTCCAGAATACGGCGCGGCTGTCGGTCAGTGGCGATGGCCTGGATCAACTGGGCGCGTCCAAACAGGAAGCTCCAGCGGGTGGCGTCGTACAGCCGGGCGTGCCAACGGTAGTAACGACTTAATGGATCAGTCTGTCGCTCAGTAGGCCACCACAACGGCTCAGATTGGTTCATGCCACCTCCGCGAAATGCAGGCTGCCGTAGGTGCCGACTCGATCCTGCTGGTGCAAGGGTTCGGTGCGGTTCGGGAAGAAGCGCAGTGCCCGCCGGGTCCATTCCGGCAAGAAGCCGAGATCGTTACCCGCCGAGCGTAACAAGATCCGGCTGCCCGGTCGGCTGTTTTCCAGAATCAACCGCCATTCTTCTTCTAAAGCTTTTGGCTGATGCCAGGCCAGCCAATCCTGATGATCGAGCAGCACGAAATGGCTGTATTCGCCGGGATGGGTATGCAGAAAATCACTGACTGTGGCGTTATGGGTGTGGATGCGACCGAAATCGGCCCGCAGGCGGGAGAAGTGTTCCGGCAGCAGATAGTTGGGGCAACAACGTTCGCTGTAGGAACCGGTCAGGTAGGCTCGCCAGAAATAGTTGTCGTGAATCAGTACTTCAGTGAGTACATGCCGCAGCTTGTCATTGACATAACCGACGATACCACCGGGATGGCGCTGCTGGATCAACTGAATCTGCGGGCGCGGCACGCCGAGCATGGCCAGGGCAGTCGGCTGGCGCAGTAACCAGGTACTGAAACGGCTCCACAGCGCCGGTTCGATGCGGGCGTACAGCTTGCGCTGCTCGTTGAGGTTTTGCGCGTCCAGCAGATCGAACAGGTAATCGCGCAGCTTGCGCCCAGATTTGAGCAGCCGCCGGGTCACCAGCCACGCCACCGCCCCGCAGGTACCCCGATAATAAAACGAATGCTTGGGGTTGCTTGGGTCGAAATAGCTGATTTTCTTATCCCAGAACGCGGCGGCGTAAGCGGGCAGGCGCGGGCGCACGGCCTGGTACAACTCTCGGAAGCGGGGATGCGCACCGCGCCGGAACATCTGTTCCAAATCGTCGAAATCGCCGCGTTCGATCAACGCCAGCTTGAGTTGCAACAGGGCATTTTGGCGGGGATTCACGTCTACGGCATGAATTTCGGCCGGGCCGTCCAGCAAATAATCCAGGGCGTTGCAGCCGGCGCTGGTCAACACCACCAACTTGCTGCTGCCGTCGAGGCCGAGCAGTTGCCGGTCGATGCGTGGGTCTTCCCAGCACATGTTGTAGATCAGATAGCGCCGGTGAACCGTTTTGAACAACAAGTCATGGGCCTGATGGCCCAGGGCGGCGCCCAGTGTTTTGACCATGCAACCTCAAACCTGATCTTGAAGGAAACGATAGGTTGAAGAGTGTGGAAAACATGAATAACAGCAACATGACGCGACCATGATCGTTTGATGACAACCGCCAAGATGCAGGCTCTTGCCTGCCCTACGTATCTTCTCTACTAGGGTGTAGGGATGTCGGGTGGCCACCCTACCGTTTGAGTTCAGCCGCTGCCAAGGAGCGTAGCGAGGAAGGAACCTAAAGCGCAGCTTTAGGCGGTCGGCTGGAACGAAGGGTTAGAGTGAGCCTGCTTCGCTTAGTCGAGCAGATGGAAACGAAATACGCCGTGTTCCGTGGGAACCGTTAAACGCGCGAGTACTGCGGCCAACGGCATTCCGCGTTCGCTATTGGTCAACAAAACGAACCCGTTCCTTGAAGACACAGAAGCCATTGCAAACGCCCGAAAACCCGGATTATTACCCCAATGCCAAAGGTAGGGGCCGCCGGCTGCAGTCTCGATGCCCCAACCGTAACACCACGCTAGACCCAGCTCAGGGTCGGTTAGAACAGGGTTGGCGATCATCAATGACAACAAGCGAGTATCGGTAAGCAAGGCCGAAAGCAGGTTCGCGTAGTCTTTGGCCGTGGTGTACAGCGATGCGGCGGCGTTGGGTTCACGAAAGTCAAATTGGCTGCTTCCTCCGAACCAAGAAGTACCGTGCACAACCTGATCTTGGATGTCGTCCGTCAAACGCATCCGCGAATGCCGCATATTGAGCGGCTCGAAAACGAGCTTCGATACGACAGATTCGATGTCCTGCCCGGTTACTGCGCTGATAACGGCCTGCAAAAGTGCATAACCCTCGCCGGAGTATTGCCAGCGCTCGCCCGGCTCGAACTCGGGAGAAAGTGCGCCCCTCGTCCAGTTTGGCAAGCCAGAACTGTGATTGAGCAAGGTGGCCACCGGGATGCGCACCAGCGTACTCACAGGTACCAGATCGACTTGCTGGTTACTTGCGTCTCCGAAAGGGTTTTGGCGATGAATGTAACCTCTAGGCAAGTAGCGCGAAACCGGTGCCTGCAGATCAAGTTTGCCTTCTTGCACAAGTTTAAGTGCAACCAATGCGATGACTGGCTTGGTGAGCGAAGCAGCTTGGAATACCGCGTCGGAACGAATTGGGCGAGAAGACAGCGAACAACCTGACACAAATACCGGAGTATTGGGCCTCCCTGCATCTAGGGTAACGTAGCTTGCAGCACAAACCCCGAGTCTTGCCGCGAGAACGGGAAATGATTCCTCGCTGAACTTGGCAAGGTTGGTGGCGCAAGAGGAGAAAAAGGGTGCGATGGCACCCGTGACAAGGAATTTTCGGCGTGAAATAGGCATGTTTCTCCCTCAATGTAACGAAGCGGTGTCAGAACACCCTAATCTTTAATTGTGCATCGCAGGATGTAAGACGGACGTTGCCCATCCGTCCTGCAACGCAATCAACCATCATCGTTTTGTCATCATTTTGACATTGCACTGCAACATTGACCCGTCACACTGGTTTTCTCAAACCATTCCATGTGTAGAGGGCTATTTGTGAGAAAGCCATTTCTGACCTCCGCGATGATTGTCTTGCTCGGTACGGCCAGTATCGCACCCGCTTCCGCGCAAGACCTGCGCCTGACCGGTTCTGGCGCGAGTTTTCCGTTTCCGCTCTATTCCTCGTGGTTCAAGGATTTCGGCAAGCAAACCCAGGGCGTGACCGTGGATTATCAGGCCAAGGGTAGCGGTGCGGGGATTCAGGATTTCACCAACAACACCGTCGATTTCGCCGCCAGCGACGCGGCCATGTCCGATGAAGAAATCGCCAAGATCAAGCAGGGCGTAGTGCTGCTGCCGATGACCGCCGGGGAAATCGTGCTGTCCTACAACCTCGAAGGCGTCAAGGAACTGAAGTTGCCGCGTGGAGTGTATCCCGACATTTTCGCGGGCAAAATCACCCAGTGGAACGACCCGAAAATTGCCGCCGCCAACCCCGGCGTCAAACTGCCCGACCAGAAAATCACTGTGGTGGCCCGTTCCGATTCCAGCGGCACCACCTTCGTGTTTACCGGCCACCTGAGCGCGATCAACGATGCCTTCAAGAGCAGCGTCGGCCACGGCACCACCGTGCAATGGCCCACCAGCTTCGTGAAAGCGCCGAAGAATGACGGCGTGACCGCGACCATCAAGCAGACCCCCGGTGCGATTGGCTATATCGAATACACCTACGCCATTGCCACCAAACAGCCGATGGCCATTCTGCAAAACAAGGCCGGCCAGTACATCGCCCCCAGCGATGAGGCAGGTAAAGCGGCGCTGGCCAGCGCGGAGTTTCCCAGCAAGACCCTGCCCGGTTCCGACGCCCCCGACCTGCGGGTCTGGCTGTTCGACCCGGCCAGCGCCCAGGCGTACCCCATCGCCACCTTCACCTGGATGCTGTTCTACAAGGATCAGGACGACGCCAAGGCCAAAGTGCTGCGCGAGCTGGTCGAGTACGGCTTGACCACCGGTCAGACGATGGCCCCGAAGATGGGCTACATCCCCCTGCCTGAGAGTGTCGTGGCCCAGGTCAGAAAAGCGGCCGCACTCATCCAATAATACGGCGATTCCCCGACAACCGGCAGCCGCGTGATGTTAAGCGCCTGCCGGTTTCCGAGTTTTTGCGTCTCTCAACCCTGCGGAAGTTCCGGTGATTCATGGCTGCACAACCTTTTGAACATTTAGCGAAATCCGGTTCGGTGTCCGGGCCGCCCTCCGGGGGCGATTACTTCCTCGACCGGACCTTTCGCGGCATCGCCTGGTTCAGCGCCGCGCTGATTTTGGTGCTGGTGGCGTACATTGTTCTGGAAATCGGCGGCAAGGCGCTGCCCGCGATGTCGCGCTACGGCCTCGGCTTTCTGACCTCGACCGAATGGAATGTCCAGACCGAACAATTCGGCATCCTGCCGCACATCTGGGGGACGCTGTACAGCTCCTTTCTGGCCTTGCTGCTCGGTGGTCTGTTCGGCATCGCCATCGCCATTTTCCTGACTCAGGATTTTCTGCCGCCCCGGCTGGCGGCGGTGTTTCGCACCATCATTGAATTGCTGGCGGCCATCCCGTCGGTGGTGTTCGGCTTGTGGGGGATTTATGTGCTCATTCCGCTGCTGCGACCGGTGGCGAACTGGCTGCATGAAGTGGCGGGCGGCATCCCGTTTTTCGGCACTTCACTCAGCGGCCCCGGTCTTGCGCCCGCCGCGCTGGTACTGGCCATCATGATTCTGCCGACGGTGGCCTCCATCTCGGTGGATGCGCTGCGCCAGATTCCCTACAAGGTCAAGGAAGCGGCCTACGGCATGGGGACTACCCGCTGGGAAGCGATTTTGAAAGTGATGCTGCCGACCGCTTCCTCCGGCATTTTGGCCGCGCTGGTGCTGGGCTTCGGTCGGGCGCTGGGCGAAACGATGGCGCTGGCCATGCTGATCGGCAATTCCAACCAGATCAGCCTGTCGCTGTTCGCGCCCGCCAATACGCTGGCGGCGCTGCTGGCCTCCAGCTTCCCCGAAGCCGGGCCGGTCGAAATTCAGGCGTTGATGTACGCCGCGCTGGCGCTGCTGGCGATTACCCTGATCGTCAACGCGGTGGGTCTGGCGGTGATGAAATTCGCCACCCGCAAATTTGAGGCCGAACGATGAGCGTGCCCAATCTGGTCGTTGAATCGCAACTCCATACGCTGGAGCAAAACCCTGGCGGTTTACTCCGTCTCCAGCGTTCACCGCTGGAAGGACGGGCGCTGAAAAGCGGCATCCTAACCGGCCTGACCTGGCTGGCCGCGCTGATTGCGGCGGTGCCCTTGTTTTCGGTGATTTACATGCTGTTCGTGGAAGGTGGCTCTCGCCTGAGCTGGGAGACGCTGACCGCCCTGCCGCCCTCCGCCTTCGATCTCGGCGGCGGCTTCGGTAACGCCATCGTCGGTACGGTGGTGATGGTCGGCCTCGCCACGCTCATTAGTGTACCGCTGGGCATTCTGGCCGCCGTCTATCTGGCGATTCTCGAACCGGATAGCCGCCTGGCCGACACCGTGCGTTTTCTGGCCAAGGTGTTGACCGGCTTTCCGTCGATTCTGGCGGGGGTGTTCGTCTATGCGGTGATAGTCGTCACCATGAAAAGCTATTCGGCGCTGGCCGGTGGCGTGGCGCTGGCGGTGCTGATGCTGCCAACCGTGATTCTGGCGGCGGAACAGGCGATGGCGATGGTGCCGAAGAAGATGAAGGATGCCGCCTACGGTATGGGTTGCACCCGCACCCAGGTGATTTTGCAAGTAGTCTTGCCCACCGGCGCATCGGGCATTTTGACCGGCGTGATGCTGGCGATTGCCGGGGCTGCCGGTAACTCCGCGCCGCTGCTGTTTACCGCGTTGTTCAGCGATTACTACCTGAGCAGCCTGACCGAGCCGACCGCATCGCTGGCGATTCTGATTTTCAACTTCTCCGGGATGCCTTACGACAACCAGATTCAACTGGCCTGGGCCGCGTCCCTAGTGCTGGTGCTGATCGTGCTGGTGTTCAACATCCTTGCCCGGTTGATCGGGCGGCAAAAATACTGAGTGCTTCGAGGTTCCAACATGCCTGTAAATTCAGAAACGACAGCGGCGGGTTCATCCTCCGCACCCAACGGCGTGGTGATGGATTGCCAGCTTCAGAAAGTCTTTTACGGTGATTTTCTGGCGGTGCGTGACAGCAAGTTGCCGCTGGAAAAGAACAAGATTACCGGCTTCATCGGCCCGTCCGGCTGCGGCAAAAGTACGGTGCTGCGCAGCCTCAACCGGATGAATGATCTGATTCCGGTGTTCCGCTTCGAGGGCAAAGTCACCTACCACGGCCAGGATATTTACGACGGCAAGGTCGATCCGGTGATCGTGCGGCGCTACATCGGCATGGTGTTTCAGCAGCCCAATCCCTTCGCGATGAGCATCTACGACAACGTGGCGTTCGGACTGCGGCTGAACGGTTTTAAGGGCAACATGGATGAGCGGGTGGAAAAGGCGCTCAACGGTGCGGCCATCTGGAACGAGGTCAAGGACAAGCTGAAGAACAGCGGCCTGTCGCTGTCCGGCGGCCAACAGCAACGCTTGTGTATCGCCCGCGCCATCGCCACCGAGCCGGACGTGCTGCTGATGGACGAACCCTGTTCGGCGCTCGATCCCATCGCCACCCGGCGGGTCGAGGAACTGATGGTCGAACTCAAAGAGAAGTACACCATCGCGTTAGTCACTCACAACATGCAACAGGCGATGCGGGTAGCCGATACCACCGCTTTTTTCGGCGTGGACATTTCGCAAGGCAGCCGCACCGGCTATCTGGTGGAAATGGGGCCGACCAAGCAGATTTTTGAGCAACCCGCCCAACAACTGACGCGGGAATACGTCCGGGGCGAATTCAGTTGAAACGGGACGGAGGCGCCATGTATCTGCGTACTTTATTGGCCGCCCTCATCGGCGGGGTCAGCCTGATGTCCGTCGCTTTCGCCCAGACGCCCGCCGCGCCGGTCACGCTGCACGGGGCTGGGGCGACCTTTCCCGCGCCGCTGTACCAGAAATGGATTGAGGTTTACCGCCAGGCGCATCCTGAAGTCGCCATCGACTATGAGGCGGTCGGCAGCGGCGAAGGCGTCAAGCGCTTTCTGGATAACGCGGTCGATTTCGGGGCCAGCGATTCCGCCATGAGCGATGAGCAAATCGCCAAGGCCAAAGCGGGCGCGCTTCTGGTTCCCGCCACGGCGGGGGCCATCGTGTTGGCCTACAACCTGCCGGATGTGGCAGGAACGCTGAAACTGAGCCGGGAGGTCTACGCCGATATGTTTCTCGGCAAAATCCGCGAATGGAATGACCCCCGTATTCAGGCGCTGAACCCGGAGATCAAGTTACCGCGGCAGACCATCGCGCTGATTGCCCGCCAGGACAGCAGCGGCACCACGCACGCCATGACCCAGCATCTGGCCGCCATCAGTGCGGACTGGCGCAACGGCCCCGGCATCGGCAAAACGGTCCACTGGCCCGGCGTTTCCGCGACCGCACGCGGCAACGAAGGCGTCGCTGGCCGCATCAAGCACAGTTGGGGTTCACTGGGCTATGTCGAATACGGCTTTGCCAAACGGCTTGGCCTGCCGATGATTCATCTGCAAAACAAGGCGGGCGAATTTGTCGCACCGAGCTTCACCAGTGCCCAGGCGGCGCTGGCTGCTAACGTCGGGCAGATTCCGCCGAACCTGCGGGTATTCCTGCCCGATCCCGACGGTAAGGACGCCTATCCCATCGTGACCTTTAGCTGGTTGTTGCTGCACGGCCAGTATGCCGATGCGGGCAAGCGCGATGCACTCAAAGGCTTCGTCAACTGGGCGCTGGCGGATGGCCAGCAGCACAGCGCCGCCGAGGGCTATATCCCACTGCCCGATGGCGTAGCGACGCTGGCCCGCGCCGCAGTGGAGCGCGTGCAATAACGATGGGGCTGTTGAATCTGCCCGCTATCGAAGCCGCGCTGCGCCGGGTGCAACGCGAGTTTCCGGCCATCAACCGACGGCTGAGCGGGCAGCGCGACCCGATGAGCGATGCGGTGATCGAGAACCTGCTGGCGGGCTATGGCTACGTCGATGTCCTCGTTGAGTGGGACATCGACGTTTTTGCGATGGGCAAGCATAAATATCTGCTTGAACTGAACAATATCGTGCTGTGTGGGCCGGATCAAAGCAGCCGGGCCGAATTTTCCCGACACATCGAGGCCACTAAAACCCGCTTTTACGAAGAACCGGAAGGCGGCATCGAGGATTTGGTGGAATGGCGTGCTCGCCATCTGCACGAATCGGTCTGGAAGCTGGCCGCTGGCGTGTATGTGCGTTCCATGAGCAAACCCCAACTTTTCATCGAAGGCAACCACCGCACCGGCACGCTGCTGGCCAGTTACATTCTGCTGCGCGCCGGCAAACCGCCGTTCGTGCTGACGGTAGATAATGCCGTGGCCTACTTCGAGCCTTCGACGGTGATTCGCAACACCAGCAAACTGGGGCCGATGGGCTTATTTCGGCTGCCGGGCATCAAAAAACGCTTCGCCAAATTTCTGGAGGGCCAGGCCGACGAGCGTTATCTGCTGTCCTCCACAGTACGGGCGGCCCCTGGACTGTGAGAGAATAGCCATTCCCTGTCAAATCACTAACAAAACGGCGATTGCGTGCGCATTTCTTTCGATATTGATGACACTCTGATTTGTAATCCGGCAATTCCCAGTGAACAACATCTCGGTTGGTGGCGACGCTGGCGCTATCCCGAACCGCTGCGGCGCGGCACCCGTGCGCTGATGGCCGCACTGATCCAGCGACAATGCACAATTTGGATTTATACCTCCTCCAGTCGTTGTCCGCGTTATCTAAAGGCGTGGTTCGCCAGCTTGGGCATTCCCATCGAAGGCGTGGTCAATCAAGCCCGCCACGAGCATCTGATGGGCTGGCGCGGGCCATCCAAATTTCCACCAGCCTTCGGGATTGACCTGCATGTGGATGATTCCCTGGGGGTGGCGATGGAAGGTGCGGATCATCGCTTTGCGGTGCTGATGATCGCGCCGGAAGACCCGGATTGGGCGGAAAAAGTGCTGGCTGAGGTGGATCAACGAAGCCGCTTAAATCCTCACAGGCCCATACGGCGATCTGCTTCAGGGCGGCGTTTCGACATCCATGCACTCCGAAAAGCTTCCAGTCGGCTGAAACTGGCCGATTACCCACTCCCGGATTACGCGGTCGGTGCGGTCAAACCTGATCTGGTGGGGTGCCGAAGAGGAAGCGCGACCGGGAATCATCATTAAGAGCGGCGTGGTGTTTGCGGCGATGGAGGCTATTGCGGGGTAGGCCATTGTGGCTCAGCAGGTTGAGGGTCCTGCGACGCCTCAGGGCCAGGTTTTGGGCAGAATGGTTTTTCCGGGTTCGGCAGGCATCCCCGCCAAAGTGCACGTCCAGGATCCAATGCTGTGGGTTTTCGATTCCCCAATGGCTGCGGACGGTGGTTGCAAACCGGTCGCGATCCGGGAACGAGCACAGGAAATAATGGCATTCCGTGCTGGTTTGGTCGTCGATGCTGCGGGTGGACTCGACCCGCCCAACCGCCTGGAGTCCGGTCCAGTCCGGTTTCGCCTCCAGCCAGTCGATCCGGTCGCCGAGAGCGTAGCGACGGATTTCGCTCCGACTGCGGCCTTCTCCACCGTTTCCAGAACGGGCAGCCGACCGCAGGCGACTTCGGCATCGAGCCACAGTCGAGTGTCTTCGCACAAGGTCGGATGGTTGTCCTTGAGAGTTAGGATGTAGGCACCTCCCGCGTCCACGACCGAGCAATTGGGGCCGCATCAATTCTCTCTACAAGATTAACCTCGCTCCGTTACCCTGGCGGTCAGCCTATTGTCAACCCCCCCATATAGCGCGATTGCCCTGAGGCGAGCCCCAGAGCCGTTTTGTCGCATCCACAAAGCGATTAGACTACGGTATTAGTAATCAAACCCAGAATTCGCTTTTTCTGTTTCAATAAAGCCTAACAGAGGTTTTTGCATGGATATCACTCCTTACCTCAAACTGATGGTCGATAAAAGCGCTTCCGATCTTTTTTTCTATGTGGGCGCGCCGGTGAACATCAAGATTGGCGGTGTGGTGCGCCCCATCGGCAATAAGGTTTTGATCCCTGGTCAGGTGCGTGAGATCGCCTACTCGGTGATGAAAGATGACCAGATCAAGGAGTTCGAGCATGAGTGGGAACTCAATTTCGCTATCCCGCTGCACGGTGTCGGTCGGTTTCGCGCTAACGTGTTTAGACAGCGCGGCGAAGTGTCGATGGTGATTCGCTTTATCAGAGGCGACATCCCGCAGGTAGAGGATCTGGGCTTGCCGAGCTTGCTCCGGCAACTGGTCATGGAAAAACGCGGCTTGATTTTGCTGGTCGGTGCCACGGGTTCTGGCAAATCCACCACGCTGGCCGCGATGATCGACCATCGCAACTCCACCGCTCCGGGTCATATTCTTACGATCGAAGACCCCATCGAGTTTACCCATCAACACAAGAAATCCGTAGTGGGCCAGCGCGAAATCGGCATCGATACTAAAGACTACGAAAACGCCCTGCGCAGCGCCATGCGTGAAGCTCCGGACGTTATTTTGGTGGGCGAGGTGCGCGCGCGCGAGGTGATGAAATACGTGCTGACCTTTGCCGAGACCGGCCATCTGGTGCTCTCGACGCTCCATGCCAACAATGCCAACGGTGCGCTAGAGCGTATTGTGAACTTTTTCCCAGAAGACGCACGGCCGCAGTTGCTGATGGATTTGGCCCTCAATCTCCGGGGTATTGTTTCGCAGCGACTAATCCGTTCCCTGGATGGCGGCTTGGTGCCGGCGGTAGAGGTATTGCTGAATACGCCCTACATTGCTGATTTAATTCAAAAAGGCAAAATCGATTACGTCAAGGACGCCATGGAGCAGTCCACGGAATCGGGCACCCAGACCTTCGATCAAGCCTTATTCGCGCTCTACAAGGAAGGCAAGATTTCTAAGGACGAAGCGATCAAGAACGCTGATTCCAAGAATAACGTCGGCCTGAAGATCCGGCTGGCTGAAAGCGCTGAAGCTACCAGCAGCGTTCAGCAAGCGGCCAATTTGGCGGATCTGGCGATTCATGATGAAGAGGAAGACCAGGGGCGGGCATTTGGACGCTGAAGTCGACCGACTATGACAAGTTCCAGTCGCCGCATGGCGGAGATCGCGCCGTTTCACGTTATGGCGTTGTTGGCCCGCGCCAAGGCCCTGGAAGCGGCGGGACACGCCATCATTCACATGGAAATCGGCGAACCGGATTTTCCGACCGCCGCGCCGATCATTGCCGCTGGCCAGCGGGCGTTGGCTGAGGGTCGCACCCGCTACACGGCCGCCGCTGGTTTGCCAGAATTGCGCCAAGCGATCGGCGATCATTACCGCCTACGTTACGGTGTTGCGGTTCCAGCCCGGCGGATTCTGCTCACGCCCGGCGCGTCCGGGGCCTTGCAGTTGGCGACGGCGATTCTGGTTAATCCCGGCGAACGGGTGTTGCTGGCCGATCCGGGTTATCCCTGCAACCGGCACTTTGTGCGCTTGGTGGAAGGCGAGGCGGTGGGCATTCCGGTTGGGCCGGAAACCGGCTATCAACTGACCGCCGCGTTGATCCAGCGCCATTGGGACGAACATACTGCGGCGGTGTTGGTGGCCTCGCCCGCTAATCCCACGGGTACGATGATCGCACCGGATGAACTGGCGGCGATCATTGCGGTGGTTGAGGCCCGTGGTGGGCGCGTCATCGTCGATGAGATTTATCACGGCCTTACTTACGGTGCGCCGTTGCAAACGGCGTTGGCTTATTCCGAACAGGTTTGGGTGGTCAACAGCTTTTCCAAATACTACGGCATGACCGGCTGGCGCTTAGGGTGGTTGGTTGCGCCGGAAGACGGCATCGATGATGCTGAGAAACTGGCCCAAAACCTGTTTCTGGCCGCATCCACCCCGGCCCAGTATGCAGCTCTGGCGGCCTTTACCCCAGAAGCACAGGCGATTTTTGAACAGCGTCGCCAGAAATTCCACGCGCGGCGTGATTTTCTGCTGCCGGCTTTGCGGACTTTGGGATTCCAAATTCCAGTCACGCCCGACGGGGCGTTTTATCTGTACGCGGATTGCAGCCGCTTTACCGACAACAGCTATGGCTTTGCGCTGCGCTTGCTGGAAGAAACCGGCGTCGCCATTACGCCGGGCGTGGATTTCGGCCATCATCAGCCTGAACGGCATGTCCGCTTCGCCTACACCAATGCCATTCCCAAATTAGCTGAGGGCGTGGAGCGGCTGAAGGTAGCGTTGCATACCGATTTTGGAAATTCTTGATGAAGGCGCTCTATAATATCAGGTATGAGGGAGCAGCTCTGGAAGACTTTCTCAGCACTCTATACCAAACCGGAATCACCTTATTGCTCGACATTCGGGAAATTCCGCTCTCTCGCCGAAAAGGGTTTTCCAAATCCACGCTTAAGCAAGCTGTGGAAGTACTCACAATCGAGTATCGGCATGAAAACGTCTTGGCTCGCCAAAAAACATCCACGATCAACTGCACCTCGACCAAAATCACGATACCTTCTTCGCACGTTTCCACAATTTAGGAGTCACGCAGTTGAAGTTCTATGATTTCAATTTTTATTGAAATACACTCATATGCCATATAATAATTATTTGTTATATATCAATATTTTTTTATTTGTGTAACTCCTAAATTGATTATTGATCACATTGTGCCTGCATCATCGCAACAAAATCCGCCAGCCGTTGCCCGGGTAGTTCTTCAAAAGTTTGGCTCAGTGTTTCCAATTGTAGGATGCGGTCAAGACGAAAGGTGCGGAAACTGTTGCGCAGTCCGCACCAGGCGGTTAATGTCCACACCCTGCCCCAGAAAAACAGTCCCAGTGGTTTGACATCGCGCTCGCTGTATTCTTGGTCAGCACGCTGGTATTTCATGCGCAGCATGCGACGTTTGGCAATAGCATGTCGGCAAAGATCTAACGTCGTTTCAATATCTTCACGCACGCCAAAGCGCATGGCAAACAGGCGGCTTTCCTGCAAATGGCAATGCAATTCGGTCGGGATGACGGCGTGTATCTTGTCGAGCACGGATTGCGCACTGCTCCCCAGTTCAGCTCCGCCCCATGCTTTGAGCATCCGCGCTCCGACCACCAGGGCTTCGATTTCGGCAGTGGTGAACATCAGCGGCGGGATGTCGAGTGAATAGCGCAAGTGGTAGCCGACGCCGGCTTCGCCTTCCACCGGTAAACCGGAGAGGCTCAAGTCTTGGATATCACGGTAAATAGTGCGTTCGGATACTTCCAGCCGTTGCGCGAGTATGCGCGCCGTGACCAAACGTTTATTCCGCAGTATCTGTACGAGCTGGAACAAACGGTCGGCACGGCGCATGGGGTTTCCCTTAGGCCATGGAGTGTAGGCCGATCATGTTACCCTCAGTATCGTACACGAGGGCAATGAAGCCATGTTCGCCGATGGATATTTTCTCCTTAAAAATGTGGCCACCGTTTTTAGCCGCACGGGCAGCTTCTACGGCGCAGTCTTCGCAACTGAAATAAACTAGCGTACTGTTACCTGCGGAAGGCATGCCCGCCATTTTTACCAGTGCACCGGACGCGCCATACCCTTCATGAGACATAGGGAAGGTCCGCATTTCTAAACCAGGGAATTGCTCTGCATCAGGGTTTAGCAGCTTATCCAGCTTTTTTTGGAGCATGGCCTCATAAAAGCCGGTGGCCCGCATCATGTCCTGCACATAAATCTCAAACCAGCCGACAGGGTTGCTCATGATATTTCTCCTTGAATCTTCGATTGTGGGTAGAGCCGTCACTATCAACTGGTACTCCTGACAGCATTGTGTCAGGAGCTTGAGCATAAGGTTGCCCGGACATTTCTCACTTGTCCTGGAATACCTCCAGACGACCGGTCTTAAGGCGGTTCCGTTGTGTGTTAGCGGAGGCGACGGAGTTCTGGTAATCTTGGAGGTGGATGTTGACCATCAGGGCTCCACGCATGATCGACTGCAAAGGCTACCGGCTCTTCTCAGCTTTCAAACCTTTGCTTCCGCCCGCATCACCCTCCAAGTCATCGAATTGCTGTACAGGATCAAGAAGGATCAGATGCGCAATCCTCACGGTCTGTCAGCCATCAACTAGTTCTATTCCCTAGCAGCCTGATTGTGCCTGATGCTAGGGTATTCTCAGCCAGGATCTGTTTGCCAGAAATTAACGTAACGGCATCCTTTCCGCCGCCGCCACATTGGCCCGCAGATGATCGCGATTCAGCGTGCCGACCACTAAGCTACTCACCCCCGGCTCGGCGTAAATCAAGCGCAGCGCCGCCCAGACTGGGTCGGCGACGCTTGGATCGAGATGGCCACTCGATAAACCTTTCTTAATCAAGACCCCTTTACCAGCAGCCTGGGCGGCGCAAATCACCGGCAGTTCCTCCTGGTGGGCCAGGTTATAAGTCACCATCACTATATCGCAGCATTCCACCGCGCGTCGGCCGCCGGCCACGGTTTTGGTGGACATGCCGACAGTGCGCACCCATCCCGCCCGCTGCAAGTCCCGCAAGGTTGGCAGCACCGCTGCCTGTTCTAAAATGGGCAAATCATCGCCGTTGGAATGAATGAGCACTGCATCTAGCGTTTCCACCCCCAAGCGACGCAAGCTGCGCTCGACGCTAGCGCGGGTAGCAGCGGCGGAAAAATCGAAACGCGATACGCCATTGTCGAATTCCTCGCCCACCTTGGTGACGATCACCCATTCGCGTTGGCATTGCCGCAGCAGCCGACCTAGTCGCTCCTCGCTCACGCCGTAAGCGGGCGCGGTATCCAGTAGATTGACGCCCAGTTCCCAGGCCAGATTGAGCAAGGCTAAGGCGTCTTGATCGGAGGGAAGGGTGAAGGAGTGCGGATAGTTCACGCTCTGATTGCGCCCGAATTTCACCGTACCCAGTCCTACTGGGCTGACCTGTAAGCCAGTCGCGCCCAAAGCTCTCAACTCCATGCTAAATTCTCCCAATCCCACGGCGGCACGGCAATGGGTGGACGCGGCCAGTCGGCCAGCGCACTGTCAGCCAGCGGCTGTGGGGTGATTCCCAGTTCGGCCAGACGCTTTTCGAGATGATCGGCCAGCATCGGCGCTAGCGCGAGCTTGGTCGGCCAGGCCGCCAGACTGCGGCCGTGCATTTGCACCTCCAGGCTGTCCGGTCGGCGACCTTGCGCCTGGCGCGGTTCGGCGCGGGCGACAGTGAAGCTGGCCAGTTCCACCTGCGCCCAATCCACCCACGGCAGCAACGCGGCCAATTCCCGTCGGGCGGCGGCGATTTGGGTCGCGTGATCCCGGGTAACGCCTTCCTCAGCCAAGCCACCGCCCAGATACCAAATCAACCGATCCTGAGCATCGCTATGGCTGGTGATGGTCAGGCGCGGCGTATCGCTGGTTCCCAAGCAGTGGGCGTAAAGCGGACCGGGCAGCGCCGGACCGCGCGCCAGCACCATGTGTAGAGGCCGAGATTGCGAGCTAACCCACGGCAATGCCGCGTTGCCCGCGCCTGCGGTGAAAATGAGGCAACGGGGTCGGAGCGTCAAAGACGATTGGCCGGCATAGCTCAAAGTAAGCTCGCCCGCCGAGTCCGGTAGCAGTGCGCCCTCATGCCGCATCATCGCCTGCTCATGCGGTGCGGCCAGCGCCGCCAGCACCGAGGCCACATCTACCACCGGTTCCTCCAGCCGATAAACCACGCCCTGAAACTGGGGGAAGCGCAGCGCAGGCGGATAGTCGGGCGGCGCGATTTTGGCCATCCGCGCCCGCATCAGGCGGCTGGCGAAGAAAGCGGTCAGTCGCGCACCTGGCGCACGCGGTGCCCACAGATATTGATGATCGCTCAGGAGACGGGCGGCGCGTAGATCAACATCGCCCGCGCCGCGCAGGCACTGTCGCCAGCGGGTCGGCATAGCCGCGATGGCGGTGGCTAAGGCGCTTGCCTGAACGCCGAGATGATATTTCGCCCCACCGTGAATGATGCCTTGGGCACAGAGGGTTTGGCCCGCCCCCAGTTGCCGATTTTCGATCAATAGCGCGCTATAGCCTTGCTGCCGCAAGCGGGCCAACAGCCACAGCCCGGCGATACCGCCACCGATAAGCGCGGCATCCACTGGGAGCGGCGTGGTCCGTATGCTCATGGTCGCCGCAAAATGCGGGCAATGGTGCTGGTGGTAGAGCAGCCTTCGATATAGTCCATGACCACGACCTGGCCGCCTGCATCCCAAACGCACTGGTTGCCGGGAATCCGGGCCGGGTCATTGTCGCCGCCCTTGACCAGATAATCCGGCTTGACCGCGCAGATCAGCCGTTCCGGGGTATCCTCGGCAAAGGGGACCACCCAATCCACCGCCGCTAATCCGGCCAGCACCCGCATCCTTTGTTCCAAAGGATTGACCGGTCGATCTACCCCCTTGAGCCGCCGTACCGTGGCGTCGGTGTTGACCGCTACAATCAGTCGGTTACCCAAGCGCTTGGCCTGCTCCAGATAGCTGACGTGGCCGGCGTGCAGAATATCGAAACAGCCGTTGGTCATGACGATGGTTTCGCCATGCGCTTTAGCGTCAGCCACTACGTGCAGCAATTGCGCCTCGTCCAGTGCGCCGCGCGGCGGTTCGTCGTGTGCATACAGCGCCCGCTGTAGTTCGGAAACGGTGACGCTGGCCGCGCCCAGCTTGCCGACTACCAGGCCCGCCGCCAGGTTGGCCAGCACTGTAGCGGCGGCGCAATCCAGGCCCGCCGCCAGGCCGACGGCCAGCGTGGCGATCACCGTATCGCCTGCTCCGGTTACGTCATAGACCTCACGGGCGCGCGCCGCCAGATGCAGCGGTGCGGCCCCAGTGCGCAGCAGAGTCATGCCCTGTTCGCCGCGCGTGATGAGCAGAGCGTTCAGCGCCAATTCCTGGCGCAAGCGCTCGCCCCGCTCAGCGAGAACGTCGGGATCGGGGCAAGCGCCCGCAACTGCCTCAAATTCGGCCAGATTGGGCGTCAGCACGGTCGCACCCCGATAACGGCGGAAATCCTGGCCCTTAGGATCCACCAACACCGGTTTAGCAGCGGCGCGGGCGGTGGCGATCAACTCTTCAATGGCGCGCAGCGCGCCTTTCTGGTAATCAGATAGCACCACCACATCGCTGGCGGGCAGCGCGGCGCGGAAGCGTTCTTGCAAAGCGGTCGGCGCAAAGCCAGGAAAGCCATCCTCAAAATCCAGCCGCAATAATTGCTGATTGCGGCTGAGCACCCGCAACTTGGTGATGGTGGCTTGACCCGGTTGGCGGATCAGCTCACAAGCCACGCCCAGCCGACCCAGTTTGGTCTCCAGCACCGTAGCGGCCTCATCGTCGCCGGTGACGCCAAGAACCCGCACCTGCGCGCCGAGCGCGGCGATATTAGCCGCGACGTTAGCCGCGCCGCCAGGACGTTCCTCAACGCCTTCCACCTTGACCACTGGCACCGGCGCTTCCGGTGAGATGCGGCCACAGGAGCCAAGCCAATAACGATCCAACATCACGTCGCCCGCAATCAGCACGCGAGCCGTTTCAAAGCAGGGTAAGGATGGTTTCATCGGAAATGAACTGTGGTTTAAAGTCTCCCCGTTGTGGGGGAGCATCGTGCATGAGAGCGGCCTAAGCTCGTCGCTGTTGCGTCAGATCACAGCCGCGGCTTGGAACATCGACCAGAACAGCCAGGTTTCCAGATGGCGGCATGATAGCATGGGGCCTAAAGGCCCAAGGCCCGGAACGTAGCCGCCGGGGCCTTCTCCCCGTTCTTCCTTGCGCGCTGTGACCGATGAACAGTCAGGGTTTATATCTGCGGTTGCTGGGTTATGTGCGACCTTATCGCGGTATGTTCGCGCTGTCGCTGCTGGGCACTACGGCCGCCGCCATCACTGAGCCGCTGATTCCGGCCCTGATTAAACCGCTCCTGGATGGTAGTTTCGTCGCCAAGGATCCTCAGGCCATCCGCATGATGCCGCTGTTATTGGTAGCGGTCTTCATCGTGCGCGGTCTAGCTGGCTTTATTGGCGCGGTGTCCATGGAATGGATCGCCCAGCGGGTGGTGATGGATTTACGCGATGCCCTGTTTGGACGGCTGCTGACCCTGCCGACCCGTTATTTTGACCATCATTCCACAGGTAGCCTGCTGTCCCGCCTGACCTACGATGTCAACCAGGTGATGATTGCGACCACCCAGGCGCTGGTCACCCTGGTCAAGGATGGCTTGGCGGTGGTCGGCCTGTTGGGCTGGATGCTGTATCTTAACTGGAAGCTCTCCTTGCTGGCGTTTCTGGTCGCGCCCGGCGTCGCCCTAATTCTGCGTCTGGTCAGTCGGCGTTTGCGCGGCTTGAGCCGGGAATTACAGGAATTGATGGGTGAGTTGACCCATATCATTGATGAAGTGTTGCAGGGCCATAAGGTCATCAAGATTTTTGGCGGCCAGGATTACGAACGGCGACGCTTCCATCGCATCAACAACCGGGTGCGCCAGTTCAACCTCAAACTGGCGGCCATGTCGGACGCCAGCGGGCCGCTGGTGCAGTTGCTGGCGATCGCCGCGCTGGGTGCGATGATCTATTTCGCTGCGCTGCAATCAGCCGCCGACCAAATCACCGTAGGCGGTTTTGTATCGCTGTTTGGGGCCATGGCCATGCTGCTGGCACCGATCAAGCGCTTGACCAAGGTCAACGAACAGTTGCAGCGCGGGCTGGCGGCGGCGGAGACCATTTTTGCGGTGCTGGACCAGCCGCCGGAACCGGATCGGGGTATCCGCGCGCTCGGTCGCGCCCAGGGCCGGGTTCATTTTCGGCAGGTGGCTTATCGCTATCGGGACGATGGCCCAGAAGTCATCCGGGGCTTTGATCTGGAGGTGCAGCCCGGCGAGACTATCGCGCTGGTTGGCCCTTCGGGCAGCGGCAAGACCACGCTGTTGGCGCTGCTGCCGCGTTTTTATGAGCTGGAATCCGGGGATATTTTGCTGGATGACGTACCGATCCGCGAGGTGCGGCTGACCGACCTGCGCGCCAACCTGTCGTATGTCAGTCAAGACATTGTGCTTTTCAACGACACTGTGGCCGCCAATATCGCCTACGGCGCGGGTTTTCAGGCCAGCGAGGCTGAATTGCTGGCCGCTGCTGCGCACGCCCACGCGCTGGAGTTCATTCACGAGCTGCCGCAGGGTATGCAGACCTTGATCGGCGAGAATGGCGCGCGGTTATCAGGTGGCCAGCGCCAACGCTTGGCCATCGCCCGCGCGTTGCTTAAGAATGCGCCGATTCTGATTCTGGACGAGGCAACCTCAGCGCTGGACACCCAGGCGGAACGGCAGGTACAGCAGGCGCTGGATACCCTGCGCCAGGGCCGCACCGCCTTTGTCATTGCCCATCGCCTGTCCACCATCGAAAGCGCGGATCGCATTGTGGTGCTGGAGCGTGGCGCTATCGTCGAAATCGGTACGCATAGCGCCTTGTTGGCGCGCAATGGTCTGTACGCTAGCCTGTATCGGCTGCAAGACCATGGTTATTAAGCAACAAAGTTGTATTTCGAATAAAAATAGTTTCAAATGAGAAACTCTTTGCGTGGAGAGGCTCCAAATCCATGTGGGTGTTGGGCTACGAACCTGAATTTTGTGACCATGAACGATGTATGGCGATATGAAAACTTCCAAAAAACTGGCGCCGCTGTTGCGTCAGGCCTTCCGACAGGGGATTGAGGCGGCGAGCCAGGGCCAGGATCGTAACCCTTATGTCCCTAACAGTTATCTCTACCAGGCGTGGAGGGCGGGATGGGCAGCGCCTGCGCTTGGCTGGGATGAAGTGGAGGACGCGCACCGCGCTTGAGCAGTTTAGAATGGCGCAACCACGCCGGTTGCGCAGGGGCGCGATCCGGGAGAGAGGAGTCCATACGTGATGAACACATCGTCTGAGCCGCCCCAAGGTCATCCGTTGGTTTTGGCTTATCACCGAATGATGGAACGAGTGAAACTGCGGCTGGAAGCGTTGGAACAGGCCGAGCAGGAAGCGCTGCCCCAGTTGCGGGCCAGCATTGAGCACGCTGCGGAAAAAGCGGTGGAACTAGGCGAGCTGAGCCGTGAAGAGGCGCGGCTGATCGGTGGCTATCTGAAGCGCGATTGGGAGGATGCGGGCCACTACCTGACGACCACGGGACGCAACTTGCGGGACTGGTTGCGTTTTGACGCGGGCCTGTTGGAAGATCGACTGTTGGATTTTTTCCAGCGCGGCGTGGATCAATCGCGCCTGGAACTATTGGCGTTCACAGTGGCGGGCGCGCGCGGCGAGTTGCTGGAATATCACAGTGGTGAAGTCACCGGGCCGGGCGCTTTACAATGCGCTGCGTGCGGTGAGGCGCTGATTTTTCACGTCCCAGCCCTGATCCCGCCCTGTCCCACCTGCGCCGGACTGGCTTTCGTGCGGCTTAGCGATGAGAGGTAAGGGAGCTCAATTAGGTAAAAACCCTGATTTGAATGTAAATCTTCCCGATTTACCTGCCGAGTGAATTGGCGTTAACTATGCACCAGCTTGAGCTGGTTTCCACAGCAAAGCGTGTTTTAGCTCAATATCCTGTACTTAACCGCCAGCCGGACTTGCTGGCGGTTTTTTTATGTCGCTGATCCGGCTTCGGGCTTCCGGCGCGGGAAGCGAACTGCATAGGTCGCGCCTTGTCCGCGTGATTCATCAATGCGCAGTTTGGCCGCGCAAAGGCGCTCCCGCCAGGGTTGAGGATGGGCGCAGGCCAGTTGTGCCCAGAAGCGTTCAAACAGCAGCCGGGCCAGGTTTTCAGCCGTGATGTTGTCGGTGGCCAGGACCGCCACCTCGTCGGCGGGTAGCACATAGCGTTTGCCGCACAGCCGAAACGCGCATTCGTCCGCTGCGCCGGGTAGCCATTCCAGCCAAGGGCTATCCGCCGCGATCAATACCCTCTCATCCCACTCCGCGCAGACCACGCGCAGCGCCTGCTTGAACAGCTCGTAGCTCAGCATCCGCGCTAAGGCGGGCGGCTCGGCTAGCTCCACATCCAAGTGAATCTGATAGTTATGACCGTGCAGGCGTTCCTTGCGTCCATCTGGGAACACGGTCATGTGCGCTGCCGAAAATTTGAGGTTGTCCTTGCGGATATGGAGAATCCAACTGGGTTGGCCGTCGGCTCCGCTCATGGGGTTGTCTCGGTCAGGTCACGGGCCTTGATCGGTCGCACAGTCGGTTGCGGCGCTGAGGGAGCGGAGAGCAACCGCACGGCTGGGGTTGCTTGTTCCAACATCTCCATGCGGTTGCGTGGTTTCCACTGGTCGTTCAGGCTGCTACGCTCCGTTCTAGGATAGTGCGGCTGGCGAGCAGATCAATATCGCCGTGTTCGCCGAGTCGGGTCAACTGGTGCCGCTCCAATTGCGCCACCAAAGCCGGCACCGCATCGCCACCGATGCCGTAGTCGCTCAGATAAGTGTGTACGCCCATCCGCTCGAAAAACGCGCGGGTTTTGGCAATGGCCACGTCAATTCGTTCGTCCTCACCGCCGTCGTGCACCGCCCAGACGCGCGCCGCATACTGCAACAGTTTGGCTCGCTTCTGGTCCCGTTTCGCCGCCATCACACTGGGCAGCACAATCGCCAGGGTTTGGGCATGATCCAGCCCATACAGGGCAGTGATTTCGTGGCCGATCATATGGGTGGCCCAATCGCCGGGTACGCCCGCGCCGATTAAGCCGTTCAAAGCCAGTGTGGTGCACCACATAATGTTAGCGCGCACTGCGTAAGCATCCGGTGTGGCCAGCGCTTTGGGGCCTTCCTCAATCAAGGTCAGCAACAAGCCCTCAGCGAAACGATCCTGAATCGGCGCGTTGACCGGATAAGTCAGATACTGCTCCATGATATGAGTGTACGCATCGACCACGCCGTTACCGATTTGCCGGGGCGGCAAAGTAAACGTGGTGGCGGGGTCGAGCACCGAAAAGCACGGATACACCAATGGATGCATGAAGGCCAGCTTGTCATCGGTGGCGCGGCGGGTGACTACCGCGCCGCTGTTCATCTCCGAACCGGTGGCGGGTAGAGTCAGCACTGTACCCAGCGGCAAGGCGCGCTCAATGCGGCCACGCTTGACCAGAATGTCCCACGGTTCGCCCGCAAAGGGTACGGCAGCAGCGATAAATTTGGTGCCGTCGATCACCGAGCCGCCGCCGACCGCTAGCAGGAAATCCACCTGTTCCCGGCGAGCCAGCGCGACCGCTTGCATCAGCGTTTCATAGGTTGGATTTGGTTCAATGCCCGCGAACTCGAACACGGTCCGCCCCGCCAGCGCAGCCATCACTTGATCGTAAACGCCATTTTGCTTGATGCTGCCGCCGCCGTAGGTCAACAAGATGCGCTGATCCTGGGGGATTTCTTTGGCGACGGCGGCAATCTGGCCCGCGCCGAACAGGATTTTGGTGGGATTGTAAAAGCTGAAATTAAGCATGATGAGGATCCTAGCTTGTGGCTCGATTCGATGCGCGAAGGGTGGGAAGAGCTTGCTGTATGGCTTTTAGAGTCGGTAGGAGGCGAATGTTTCAGCAGCCCTAGGCAACAATTCTTTACCATAGCCGGATAAACTGTTGCTTGCTTAGCGACATTCGGCAACCATGCACACTACTTACCATTCTGCGCTGCCGGGGTCATGCTGTGCGTTCCACTCCGCCCGTGTTGTATCGACAAAATCTCCACCACGCAGCATACATGCAGCATAGCGTTATTTTCATTCTGCTGGTGATAGCCGTGGCGCTGGTCGCCTGTAAGCCGTCGGAGCAAACGCTGACCACGCCGACGGTACGTCCGGTCTTGGTGCAACGCCTGACGCCGACAACCGCCCAGCCCGTGATTTACTCCGGCGAAGTGCGCGCCCGGCATGAATCGGATTTGGCGTTTCGGGTCTCTGGCAAGATCATCGCCCGCCTGGTCGATGTCGGCGCGCGCGTAGAGCGCGGCAAGGCTCTGGCGCGGCTTGATCCCGCTGATTTGCAACTCAACGCGCAAGCGGCCAAAGCGCAATTGGCGGCCACCGAGAGCGATCTAAGGTTGGCTGAGTCCGAACAGGTGCGTTATGCCGCCTTGCTAGAGCGCAAGCTGATTTCGCCATCGGCGTATGAGGCCAAGGCCACGATTTATCAAGCCGCCAGGGCCAGGCGCGATCAAGCCAAAGCGCAGTTAACGGTGATTGGCCACCAGGCCGATTACACCACCCTGACCGCCGACCAAGCCGGGGTGGTGACAGCCGTGCTAGCGGAAGTCGGCCAAGTGGTTAGCGCTGGCCAACCGGTTATCAAGCTGGCGCGCCCTGACGAACAGGAGATCGTTATCAGTGTTCCCGAAGGGCAGGTGGCCGAACTCCGGCAAGCCACCGGCATGACCGTGACGCTCTGGGCGCAACCGCAATTGCGCCTGCCAGCGGAACTGCGCGAGCTGGCCCCAGCCGCTGACGCTGCGACCCGCACCTATGCCGCCCGCATCCGGTTGCTCGCTGCCGATCCAGCAGTACGGTTGGGCATGACCGCACAGGTGCTGGTACAGCCCGCCGCCGCCGCCGCCGATCTGGTGGCACCGCTGACGGCGGTGGTGGACCAAGGCGAGGGGCCAGCAGTCTGGGTGGTGGTTGAAAACCAGGCCCAGCGCCGACCTGTTGCCATCCGCCAATACCGCACGGATGGTGCGGTGCTGGCTGGCGGCGTCCAAGCTGGGGAACTGGTCGTGACGGTCGGGGCGCACAAGCTCATCGCCGGGCAAGCGGTGCGGCCGATCCTTCAGGATGCAGTCTCTACTGGAACACAGCCGTGACCGGCTTCAACCTGTCGGACTGGGCCATCCGTCATCGGGCGCTGGTCGGTTATTGCATCGTCGCCGTGGCGCTGATGGGGATTTATGGTTACCGCCATCTCGGTCAAGCCGACGATCCACCGTTTACCTTCAAGGTCATGGTGGTGCGTGCGCTGTGGCCAGGCGCGACCGCGCAAGAGGTCGAGCAGCAGCTCACCGACCGCATTGAGAAAAAATTGCAGGAAGCGCCCGAAGTCGATCGACTGGTGAGTTATTCCCGGCCCGGCGAAGCGGTGGTGCTGTTCGTGGCCAAGGATTCCGCCCCGGCCTCGGCGATTCCCAACGTGTTCTATCAGGTCCGCAAGAAAATCGGCGATATCCGGCATACCTTGCCGCCTAACGTGTTGGGGCCGTTCTTCAATGACGAGTTCGGCGATGTGTACGGCAATATCTATGCCTTGGTGTCGGACGAGTTGAGCTACGCCGAGCTAAAGACCTACGCCGACCGAATTCGAGATCACTTGTTGCGGCTTGGACAAGTCGCCAAGGTCGATCTGTTCGGCGAGCAGGATGAGAAAATCTACCTTGAAATCGCCAACGCCAAGTTGGCCACTCTCGGTCTGGATTTCAACACGGTGCTTCAGGCCTTGGCGCGCCAGAATGCGGTGACCGGAGCGGGCTTTTTCGAGACGGGCAGCGAACGCATTTATTTGCGCCCCAGCGGCAGCTTTGACACCGTGGCTGATGTGCGCAATACCGTGATCCGGGCTGGTGGTCGGCCGCTACGCATCGGCGATATTGCAGAAGTCCGGCGCGGTACGGTCGAGCCGCCCGCGCCGCGAGTGCGTTACGGTGCTCAGCGCGCCATCGCTATTGGCGTGGTGATGACCTTGGGGGGCGACATCATCCAACTGGGCCACAATCTCCAGGCGGAGATCGCCCGCCTGCAACAGCAATTGCCGCTTGGCGTGGAGTTGCGGGAGGTTGCTAGCCAACCGGCGGTGGTGAAGCGTTCCATCGGCAATTTCGTCAAGTCCTTGGCCGAGGCGGTGCTGATCGTGCTAGCGGTGACCTTTTTCAGTTTAGGTTTGCGCACTGGCATGGTAGTGGCGCTGTCGATTCCGCTGGTGCTAGCCGCCACCTTCTTACTGATGTGGTTATTCAATATCGGCTTGCACAAGATTTCGCTCGGTTCGCTGATCCTGGCGCTGGGTCTGCTGGTGGACGACGCCATCATCGCGGTGGAGATGATGTGGGTCAAAATGGAGGAGGGCTGGGAGCGGGCCAAGGCCGCCGCTTTCGCCTACACCAGCACCGCCGGGCCGATGCTCTCGGGTACGCTGGTCACCGTGGCTGGCTTTTTGCCCATTGCCACGGCGCGCTCGTCCACCGGTGAGTACACACTTTCCATTTTTCAAGTCAACGCCATCGCGCTGCTGCTGTCGTGGCTGGCGGCGGTGGTGGTCATTCCCTGGCTGGGCTATCAGATGCTGCCGGACCCACGCGCACCACGCCAGCACAGCGTGTTAACACGCTGGTGGCGCGGCGCGCGCCATCAGTCCACCGATGCGTCGGTATCCAGCGTTCACAGTGAGTACGAGGTGTATCACACACCGTTTTACCACCGGTTTCGCGGCGTCGTGGGCTGGTGCGTATCCCATCGCTGGGTTGTCATCGCGACTACCATCGCTTTGTTCGCATTAGCTATTGTGGCGTTTGGCAAAGTGCAACAACAGTTTTTTCCGGTTTCGATCCGCTTGGAACTCATGGTGGATTTGCGCTTGCCGGAAGGCTCTTCGCTTAAAGCGGTGGAGGCGGAAATCCATCATTTAGAGGAGCTGCTGCGAAAAGAATCCGGGATTGATAACGTCGTGGTATACGTTGGCTGGGGCGCGCCACGCTACTATCTAGGTTTAGACCAACAGTTGCCAGCGGCTAATTACGCACAATTCGTGATTCTCACCGAGAGCGTGAAGGCGCGTGAGGCGCTACGCCTACAGCTCATCCACTGGTTCGAAACCGACTTTCCCAGTGTGCGCGCCAATGTGACCCGCGTTGAGAATGGACCGCCCGTGGGATTTCCAGTGCAATTTCGGGTGTCCGGTCAGGATATTGCCCAATTGCGCCGCGAGGCCAACGACATCGCGGCGATCATGCGTAGCAATCCCCATCTGAGCAATGTGCATCTGGATTGGGAGGAACAATCCAAGGTGGTTGGCATCGAGATCGATCAGGATAAAGCTCGCCTGCTGGGCGTGAGCAGCCAAGATGTGGCGCAGATGCTCAATACCTTAGTGACGGGGATACCGATCACCAGCTATCGCGAACGGGATCAATCCATCGATGTGGTGTTGCGGGGCGATTCCTCGACGCGCGCGCAACTGGCGTTGCTGAGTGATTTAATGGTACCCACGGCCAGCGGGAAAAGTGTGCCGCTGGCGCAAATCGGCCGGATTCAATACCGCTTTGAGCCAGGAGTGATCTGGCGGCGCGACCGGCTGCCGACCATCACCGTGCGCGCCAATGTGTATGGCACCATACAGCCGGCTACAGTGACGGCGCAGATCGAACCGCTGCTCGCGCCGGTGCGCGCTAGCTTGCCGGAGGGGTTTCGGCTGGAAACCGGCGGTGCGGTGGAGGAGTCGGCCAAGGGACAGAAATCGGTTATGGTCGGTATGCCGCTGTTTGTGCTGGTGGTGCTGACCGTGTTGATGATCCAGTTACAAAGTTTCTCGCGGGTGGTGCTGGTGGTGTTGACCGCGCCGTTGGGTTTGATTGGAGTAACGCTGTTTCTGCTGTTGTTCAACCAGCCCTTCGGCTTTGTGGCGATGCTGGGCACCATCGCGCTGCTGGGGATGATCATGCGCAACTCGGTGATTTTGGTCGATCAGATTCAGCAGGATATCGCCGCCGGGCGCAGTCGGTGGGAGGCGATTGTCGAATCCACTGTACGCCGGTTTCGGCCCATTGTGCTGACGGCGGCAGCGGCGGTGCTGGCGATGGTGCCGTTATCGCGTGATGCCTTTTTTGGACCCATGGCAGTCGCCATTATGGGCGGGCTGATCGTCGCCACCTTGCTGACCTTGTTGTTTCTGCCCGCGCTGTATGCGGCCTGGCATCGGGTGCGGCGGGTGGAAACCGTTCCAGCGGTTGGGGCACCAAGTGGCTAAAGTCACAGCGAAGATTTGGTCCGACTGAATCTAAGTAGAGCCAGAAGGGTAGAGCCAAAAGTCCGTCTTGGGCGATGGGGCGCGCAGATAATGAACGGCCCGTAGCCTTTGAAGGTCTGAGGTGGCGCGGGGTTAGTTTTCACCGCTGCTCTAATGAGTCTAATGTGCTGCGGAGCATGGGCGCAGCTACAGAACCGGTCCGACGATGGCGAGCGTGTTGTTCCAGAGACGCTTTCCCATGCTCCATCTGCTGACCTCATCTAGGGTGACGGCGCGGCTGCTGGCCAGATAATGATCCTGCCGCGCGCGCATCTGAGCGGTCACCGCCTTGTCATGGAGCAGAATGTTGTTTTCATAGTTCAAATCGAAACTGCGCCGATCCATGTTGGCCGAACCGATCAAGGTGATTTCGCCATCCATGGTTAGGGACTTGGCATGCAGCAGGCCGGGGCGGAATTCATAGATTTTCACGCCGACCATTAGCATATCCTCGTAATAGCTGCGGCTGGTCGCACCCACCGCAAAATCGTCGTTGCGCGCCGGAAAGATGATCGAGGTAGCGACCCCACGATTCGCACTGGCACAAAGTGCGGCCTGCAGCGCGCTGTCCGGCACGTAATAAGGGGTCGTGATGAACAGCTCGCGCCGCGCCGCATAAATCAGCGTCGCAAACAGTTCAGGCATGGCTGAGTTGCGGAAGGTTGGGCCGGTGCCGACCACCTGCGCGGTAAAACCCGGCTGTGCCGTCGGCATGGGTTGGCGCAGAATGTCCGAAAGGTCATTGCCCCCGTTACCCATCCAGTCGCTGGCGAAAAGATGCTGGTTCTGGCGCACGATTGGGCCCTCGAACCGCATCATGGCGTCCACCCACGGCGCGTATTTGGCCTTGGGCAGAAAGGCTGGATCGGCGCAGTTTTGGCTGCCGCAATAGGTAATGCGATTGTCGATCACCAGGATCTTGCGATGATTGCGCAAATCAACCCGGCCATTGAAAATCCGCAGCAGCGGATTGCCGATCTTCAAGGCGCAGGCGGTGTGCACGCCGGCGGCGGTCATCTCCCGCCATAGCGGGCTACCAACCAGGCCGCGCGAGCCGAGGTCGTCGACCATGGCGCGGCAGGACACGCCGCGCTTGGCGGCCCGCTGGAGCGCATTGGCCATTTTCGTACCGTTGTGATCGTCTAGCCAGATATAGAACAGCAGATGGACATGGTCGGTCGCCTGGTCGATATCCGCGACCATCTGGTCGATGGCGGCATCGGAATCCTCCATCAGACGCGCCTGGTTGCCGCCGACCGGCGAGTAACCGCTGATCGACGCACCAACGTTGAACAGCAGAGTAAATCGTTCGCGTGCTTCAGGGGTGTTGTCGGGCGCGTTCCAGCCGGGCGCACTCTCAGGTCGCGGAAGACGGTGGAAGGCCTGCTTCAGTTCGACAACACGTTTGCGTCCGACACTGGTCTGGCCGACCAAGAGATAGGCCAGCGCCCCGATATAGGGCATGACCAGCACCACAACCAGCCAGGCCACGCGCGACTCAGGCTGACGGTGCCGCCGGAGCAGGATATGAACGGTGCAGACCGCTGCGATAACGACATGGAAAATAATAACGATCATGACAGGTCGCTGCTCTTACCTAAGAATCTGTTTAAAACAAATTTCTGGCCGTAAGTGCGCGAGGCGGGTCATGGCTATGTCAAGTCAGGTTTTTTTCTGCCTGAACCCGCTGGCCGAGCTGCTGGAGACTCCCTGAGCGTTGGTCAAGCCAGCTAGATGGGCGCTTCGGATCATTGACCCGTTAAAAAGCAGGTTACTAGCCCATGCTCAAGATAACAGCGGATGATCGTTCAGCCGCCGCGCAAAATGCACCAGCATGGCGGCGGTTGCGCCCCAAATGAAGCGGTCTTCATAGGGAATTACGTAGTAGCTGCGCTGCTGACCCTTGTACAACATGCTGCGGCGTTCGTGATGGTTCGGGTTGAGGACGAAGTCCAGCGGCACCTCGAAGGCCTCGGCAACTTCAAAAGCGTCCAGCGCCAACTCGAACGGCGGTGTGACAAAGCCCACCACCGGTGTGACAAGAAAGCCTGTCACGGTTTCATATAAGTCGAGAAAGCCCGCGATTTCCACCACATGGCGGCGTTGTAGGCCGATTTCCTCTTCTGCCTCGCGCAGTGCGGTTGCAACAGGTCCCTCATCTTCCGCCTCCGCCCGCCCGCCGGGGAAGCTGATCTGCCCGGCGTGGTGTTCTAGATGGGCGGTACGTTGGGTCAGCAATACCGTATAACCTGCGGGCCGCTCGACCAGGGGTACTAGCACCGCCGCCGGGGTTAGCGGCCGTTCCGTGCGCTCCATGCCAGCCACCGTATGATCGCCAGTGATGGTTTCTATCCGATGCGTGGCGTGCAAGCAGCGGCGAATCTGATCGCGCCTGGCGGCGTGATTCACACAGCCTCCCAATCGACGTCGAATAGCCTACGGTAATTGGCGCTGGTGACAGCGGCGATTTGCGCCAGCGATACGCCCCGCAAGTGCGCGATAAACTCGGCTACGTGTCGCACCCAGGCTGGCTGGTTGGGTTTGCCCCGGTGCGGTATGGGGGCCAGATAGGGTGAATCGGTTTCCACCAGGAGGCGTTCAGCAGGCATTCTTTGAGCGACATCCTGAATCTGTTGGGCGTTCTTGAAGGTGACGATACCGGAAAATGAAATATGAAAACCCAACGCCAGCGCCTGCTCCGCCATATCCCAATCTTCCGTAAAACAGTGCAATACGCCACCCACCTCGGCCGCGCCTTCCTCCCGCAAAATGCGCAAGGTATCGGTGCGCGCTTCACGGGTATGGACGATCAAAGGCTTGCCCAATGCGCGGGCGGCGGCGATATGGATGCGAAACCAGTCCCGCTGCTGGTCGCTAGGCGTCCCGTGGTAGTAATCCAGGCCGGTTTCGCCAATGGCCACCACGCGCGGCTTGCGGCCCAGCGCAACCAGCCCGGCGACGGTCGGCGGACGTGCGCTTTCCTCACTGGGGTGAACACCGACCGATAAGGCGACTTGGGGATAGGGTTCCGTCAGCCGCGCCAGCGCCGACCAGCCTTCCAGATCGGTCGCTACGCTGAGCATCCGAGTCACGCCATTAGCGGCGGCGTTTTCCAGTACGCCTGCCAAGCCACCGCTGAAAGCGGCTAGTTTCAGCCGATCCAGATGGCAGTGGGAATCAACGAGCATACCGGCTACATGGTGTTGGTGGGCTGTCCGACGCGCAGATAGCCGGCGAGTTGCGCTTCAATTTTCTTTTGTAGATTCGCGCCTTCCATGCCGCCAAACTGAACGCCGACGCCCATGTAACGGCCGCCCGGGGTGGTGCGATGATTGATCCACACCACCTTGCCCGTAATGGCGAAGCGTTCGGGATCTTCCAAAATCGTCAGCAGCAAAAAGACTTCATCCCCCAGTTCAAAGGTTTTTTCGGTCGGCACGAAAATGCCGCCGCCTTTGACAAACGGCATGTAGTTGGCGTGCAGCATCGCTTTGTCTTTGATCGCAAGGGAGATGACACCTTGTCGTGGAACCGCCATGGCAATTTAACCTTAGCAACAAGCAAATCAGGAGTTAAGGAGTCGCTTCGCTCAGAAAGGCTTCCAGCAGCAAAGGCGCGTTGACCTGAGTGGTGGTACAGAGCCTGTGGAGCCGAACTACTGCATCCAGGCGGCTAAACAGCGCCTGCGGCGTTGCCCGCTCAGCCCAACGGCACAGCGCAGAATGCAAGTCTGGGCTATTGAGGCGCGGCGGATTAGAACTCATCTTAAGCCGAACCAGATCGGTATGCCAGTCGATCAACCAGTGCAGACTCTCGAGCAAGTCGCCCCGCGCCCATTCCTCCGCCATCCGGATAGGGTCAGCCTGGCCCGACAAGACGCGCTCGTAAGCGGTAAACAGCGCGCGGCGGCGCTGCCAGCGCTGGCCATCCGCCTGGGACAGGGCAGCCAGCGGAGCGCCACTACTCATTGCCAACAAGGCGGCTGGATCGAAGTCGCCGCTGCTGCGCGCGCTCAGCCAGGGCAGCGCCACCGCTGCTGTGGGCGGCGTAAAGCTCATCTTTTGGCAGCGGCTGCGCACCGTAGCCGGTAGACGTGCGGGCCAGGCGGTCACCAACAGCAACAGGCCCAGACCCGGCGGCTCTTCGAGCGTCTTCAGCAAGCTGTTGGCCGCCTGGCTATTCAAGCGATCCGCCGGCTCCACCAGCGCGATTTTGTAGCCGCCATACTGCGCGGTGTAGCCCAGAAAAGCGCTCAGCGCACGAATCTGATCCACCTTGATCGCCTTGCCGTCCTCTTCCGGTTGCACCAGGCGATAATCGGGATGACTACCCGCCTCAAACAGCCGACAACGCGAACACTGGCCACAGGCTTCAGCATCGGGTTCGGGATGCGCGCAGAGCAGCGCGCGCGCCAGCCGCCGGGCAAAGCGGCCCTTGCCCAGCCCCACCGGCCCAGCGAGCAGCAGGGCATGAGGCAGCCGATTGGCGCTGCGGCGCTGCTGGATACCCTGCCAGAGAGCCTGATGCCAGGGCAGTCGCTCTTCAGGCATCACAGCGCTTTAACCAAGTGGCGAGGAGCGTTTCTACTTCAGCCCAGACGGTGGCGATCGGGCGGGCGGCATTCACGACCCGATAGCGTTCGGGGTTGCGGGCGGCCCGCACTAGATAGCTGGCTCTCACCCGCTCCAGAAATGCCTGCTCCTCCTGCTCAAAACGATTGCTCGGACCACGGCGACTTACCCGCTCCAGACCGATGGCGACCGGCACATCGAACAGCAGAGTCAAATCGGGTTGCAAGCCCTCCTGCACCCAGTCTTCCAGCAGTGCCACCCGCTCCAGCGCTACGCCACGCCCACCACTCTGATAGGCATAGCTGGCGTCGGTGAAGCGGTCACACAGCACCCACTGACCCATGGCCAGCGCGGGCCGAATCACCCGCTCCAGGTGCTCGGCGCGGGCGGCGAACATTAGCAGCGTTTCCGTGGTCGCCGCCATCCCCGCATGGCGCTGGTCCAACAGCACGGCGCGAATGGCTTCTCCCAAGGCGGTGCCCCCCGGCTCACGGGTCAGCCGTACCGCATAGCCCAGGTGTTCCAGATAATCCCGCAGCAACGCGATCTGCGTCGTTTTGCCTGCACCTTCACCGCCCTCAACTGTTACGAAGCAGCCTGACGCCATGCTATGGCCTCTTAAGGCGTTGCAGGTAACGGCGCACTGCTTGGTTGTGCTCGGCTAGGGTGGCGGAGAAGACATGGCCCCCGTCGCCGCTGGCGACAAAATACAGCGTATTGCCGGGGGTGGGATTGACGACGGCGGCCAGGGCGCGCGCTCCGGGCAAGGCGATGGGCGTCGGCGGCAAGCCTTTGTTGCGGTAAGTATTGTAGGGATTGGCTTTGAGCAGATCAGCGCGCCGCAGATTACCGTCGAACGCCTCACCCAAGCCGTAGATCACGGTTGGATCGGTTTGCAGCGGCATCCCCAAGCGCAAGCGGCGCGTGAATACGCCCGCGATATCCGGGCGCTCCTGCGGTAGCGCGGTTTCTTTCTCGACAATGGAAGCCAGAATCAGCGCCTGATAAGGTTCGCGCAGCGGCAAATCCGCAGCGCGTTGCTCCCAAGCCTTGCCCAATTGGCGTTCCATCGCGTCCAGTGCCCGCCGCAGGAAGAGCTCATCGGTGTGGCCTTTGGGAAAAGCATAGGTATCTGGCAGAAACCAGCCTTCTGGATGCTGTCCCGGCCGACCTAAACGGGCCATGAGTTCTGCATCGCTCAGTTCTGACAAGGTTTGCTGGAGGCGTGGATGCGCCACCACCGCCTGGCGCAATTGGCGAAACGTCCAGCCTTCCACCACGGTCAGCGTATATTGAATCACCCGACCGGCAATAATTTGCTCTAGCAAGCCACGCGGTGTGGTGCCTGGAGCGAGGGCGTATTCGCCAGCTTTGAGCCGATGCGCCAGCCGGTGGAGCCGGGCGTAGATTTGCAGATACCACGCCGACCGTAACACGCTCGGTTGCCGTTGCAATTCCTGAGTTAGCCCAGCCACGCTCATGCCGGGTTTGACTTCAAGGACCATGCCGGCGGCGGGTATGCCTAGGGGAGTATCGAGGAACGCGCGGTAATCCGTATAAAGCAGGGAAGCCGCCAGCCCCAAAACCAACGCCAGCGCCGCCAGGATCAGCCCCCACCGCTTCTTGCCCGTCCGAGATGGCGGATTAAAATCCCCTGGCGCTTGTGGTTGTTGCTGGGGCAGTTGTGGATCGTCACGCATTACCGGAATCGCCTGGTGATGGGGTCGTGTCGCCCACAGCGCCTCAATCCAGCGCGCGGAAAATCACCGAGCCATTGGTACCGCCAAAGCCGAAAGAATTCGACAAAGCGACGTGGATGCGCCGCTCTTGGGCGGTATGCGGCGCGTAATTCAGATCACACTCCGGTTCTGGATGGTCCAAATTGATGGTGGGTGGCGCGACCTGATCACGAATCGCCAACACGGAGAAAATAGCCTCCACCCCACCCGCCGCGCCTAGAAGATGTCCGGTCATGGACTTGGTCGAACTCATGGTCAGCCGGTAGGCATGAGCGCCGAACACGGCTTTGGCGGCATTGCTTTCGATCGCGTCGCCCGCTGGCGTCGAGGTGCCGTGGGCGTTAATGTAATCCACCGCCTCGGGGGCGAGTTCTGCATCGCGCAGCGCGTTGGCCATCGCCCGCCGTGCACCGTCACCATCGGGTGATGGTAAGGTCATATGATAAGCGTCGCCGCTCATGCCAAACCCAATCAGTTCCGCATAAATCCGCGCCCCGCGCTGCTTGGCGTATTCATATTCCTCCAGGACCAAGACGCCAGCCCCGTCACTGAGTACAAAACCGTCGCGATCCCGATCCCACGGTCGGCTGGCTTTTTCCGGTTCTTCATTACGGGTAGACAAGGCCCGCGCTGCCGCGAAGCCGCAAAGGCCGGTGGGGGTGGTCGCCATTTCCGCGCCGCCCGCGATCATCACCTCGGCATCACCATAAGTGATCAGTCGGCCAGCCAAGCCGATACTGTGGGTGGCACTGGTGCAGGCGGTGACCACCGCCAGGTTCGGTCCCTTGATGCCGTACAAGACTGACAGATTGCCCGAAACCATGTTGATAATGCTGCGCGGCACAAAAAACGGTGTCAGTTTGCGTGGTCCGCCCTTGAGGAAAGCCGCATGGCCTTCCTCAATGCCCGGCAGGCCGCCGATGCCGGAGCCAATGGCTACACCGATGCGCTCGGCGTTGGCTTCCGTGATGTCCAGCCCCGCATCGCGGATCGCTTGCGCCGCCGCGCCGATGCCGTAATGAATGAAGGTATCCATCTTCTTGGCTTCCTTGGGATGCAAGTACTGCTCGATCGCAAAATCCTTAATCGCGCCGCCAATACGCACAGGAAATCCGCTGACATCGAAGGCAGTAATCAACCCGATGCCGCTGCGACCGGCCAGGATATTGGCCCAAGCAGTCTCCACGCTGCTGCCAACCGGGGACACCATGCCCATGCCCGTCACTACCACGCGCCGCTTGGCCACGCAACCACCCTCATTGCCCGTACCGGGCTCCGCTAAAACAGAGGAAACAAGAAAAGCCGCGACCCTGGCGGGTGGCCGCGGCGGGTTTGCAGGCGCAAGACGCCCGAACGTTACGGCAGGTGGGTGGCGATATAGTCAATCGCCTGCTGCACCGTCGTAATCTTTTCGGCGTCTTCGTCTGGGATTTCCAACTCGAACTCTTCTTCAAGCGCCATCACCAGTTCTACGGTGTCCAGCGAATCAGCGCCGAGATCCTCGACAAACGAGGCCTCATTGGTCACTTGTTCCTCTTTGACTCCCAGCTGTTCGATGATGATTTTTCTGACTCGGGCTTCAATGTTGCTGATGTCGGTCATGATGCTTAGCTTCCTCAGTGGTGCTTGTTGCAATCCACACCCGCGTTTCATGGCAGGTGCTAACGGGTTGAAAATATCACAAACGGGGCGCGGCTTCCGGCTCCCAGGATAGCGACCGGCCCGCGGGCGCGGATGGCCCATGCCCACTCCGCGTGGCGCTTAAATCATCGCCAACCCACCGTTGACGTGCAAGGTTTCGCCGGTGATATAAGCTGCGTCCGGCGACGCCAGAAACGCCACGGCGGCGGCCACCTCTTGCGGCTGGCCGGGCCGCTGCAGCGCAATGGACTCGATCAGTCCCTGGCGCTGCGCTTCCGGTAAGGCGCGGGTCATGTCGGTATCGATCAAGCCCGGCGCTACGGCATTGACCGTGATATTGCGCGAACCCACTTCGCGCGCCAGCGACTTGGTAAAGCCGATTACACCGGCCTTGGCCGCTGCATAATTGGCCTGTCCAGCGCTACCGGTTACGCCCACCACCGAGGTAATGTTGATGATACGCCCGCGCTGCGCCTTCATCATGCCCCGCAACACCGCTTTGCTAAGCCGATAAACTGAAGACAAATCGGTGTCCAGCACGGTCCGCCATTCCTCTTCTTTCATGCGCAATAGCAGATTATCGCGCGTAACCCCGGCATTATTAATCAGAATACTGGGTGGGCCGAATTCCTGGCCAATCGCTTTCACTATCGTCTCCACCGCCACCGGATCGGTCACATCCAGACACAACCCACGCCCCGGATAGCCACAACCGCGCAAATCCTGGCTGATCGCCGCCGCGCCGCGCTCGGTAGTGGCGGTGCCAATCACCATTGCACCACGTTCCGCCAAAATTCGGGCAACCGCCTGGCCAATGCCACGACTGGCTCCAGTCACCAGCGCGATTTCACCGTCTAATGTCGTCATCGCTTATGTTCTCCTGGGCTTTTAGTAATTTAACAAGACCGCGCCCCAGGTAAAGCCGCCGCCGAATCCTTCCAGCAGCAGCGTATCGCCGCGCTGGATGCGGCCATCGCGCACCGCTGTATCTAGCGCCAGCGGCACCGACGCCGCCGACGTGTTACCGTGCGTTCGCACACAGTCCACCATGCGCTCTTCCGGCAGACCCAGACGCTTGGCGGTCGCGGCGAGAATTCGGCGGTTGGCCTGATGCGGAATCAGCCAGTCCACATCAGCGACTGTCAGCTGATTAGCGGCTAACATCTGTTCTGCCATATCTTTGAGCGTGGTTACCGCTACTTTGAAAACCTCGCTGCCGCGCATTTCGACGAAGGCAGCGTTTTGGCGAGTCTGCTCGTAGCCGCTCGATACTCCGGCTGGCACCCACAGTAATTCCTTGTAACGGCCATCCGCTCCCAACCGGCTATCGATGATGCCTGGGGCATCCGCCGCCTCCAGCACCACTGCCCCGGCACCATCGCCAAACAGGATACAGGTGCCACGGTCAGTCCAGTCAATAATACGAGTGAAGGTATCCGCTCCCACCACCAGCGCCCGCCGCGCCGCGCCAGTCACGATAAACCGATGGGCAATATCCAGTGCGTAGACGAAGCCCGTACAGACCGCTTGCACATCGAAGGCGGGGCCACCGTAACAGCCCAGGCGGTGTTGCAACTGGGTCGCTACGCTAGGAAAGACATGATCCGGCGTGGTGGTGCCCAGCACGATCAAGTCAATGGAATCCGCTTCGATGCCCGCCGCCGCCAGCGCCCGCCGGGACGCCTGTTCAGCCAGATCGCAGGTCGTCTCACCCGGCGCGGCGATGTGGCGTTGCTCGACGCCGGTGCGTTCGACGATCCAGTCCGCCGTGGTCTCGATCATCTGTTCGAGATCGGCATTGGTCAATACTTTTTCCGGCAGATAGCTACCGGTGCCAATAATACGAGCGTGGCTCAAAGCGCGGGCCTCTCGGCGTGAAGGGCGGCCAGGTGGGCGTTGATACGTTGCGGCACGGCCTGTTTGACTTCCAGCATCGCTACCTGAATCGCGTTGGCGAACGCCAGGGCATCCGCCCCGCCATGGCTTTTCACCACAATGCCCTGCAAGCCCAGTAAGCTGGCACCGTTGTAACGGCGCGGGTCAATCCGCCGACCGAAGGTTCGCAATACAGGCAAAGCGATCAATCCCGCTAGGCGGCTAAACAGGTTTTTCTTGAATTCCTGGGTCAGAAAGTATCGGATCAGTTTAGCGACGCCTTCGCTGCTTTTGAGGGCGATGTTGCCAACAAAGCCGTCACAGACCACGACATCGGCCTCGTCCAGATACACGCCATCGCCTTCCACAAAGCCGATGTAGTGCAGATCGCTAGCCGCCAACAGCCGAGCGGCCTCCCTCACCTGCTCGTTGCCCTTGATCTCTTCTTCACCGATGTTTAGCAACCCCACCCGTGGCTGGGCGATGCCGTTCACTTCGGCCAGCACCGAACCCATCACTGCGAATTGCAACAGATGTTCAGCCTTGCTATCAACGTTGGCACCCAAGTCCAGCATCCGCGTCTGACCGCATAGGGTGGGCAGGGTGGTGCAGATAGCGGGGCGGTCAATGCCGGGTAGGGTCTTGAGCACAAAGCGCGCGGTCGCCATCAACGCTCCGGTGTTCCCGGCGCTGACGCAGGCATCCGCCTCACCCTGCTTGACCAGGTTAATCGCCACGCGCATGGAGGAATCTTTTTTGAAGCGCAGCGCTTGGGCGGGCGATTCGTCCATGCTCACCAACTGGGAAGCGTGATGAATGCTCAGGTCAGGATGGCCCTGTGCCTTGCTCTGGTGGAGCCGCGCCGCCAGGATCTCCTGCTGCCCAACCAGAATCAGCCGCACCGGCTCGTTAGCTGTTGCCACAACCTGGAGCGCGGCGGGTACGACCACCTCTGACCCAAAATCGCCGCCCATGCCGTCCAGGGCGATGGTCAACGGGCGGGTCATGCGGGCGGAAAGACAGTCATGAGGGGGGCGGTGGCAAAGAGCGCAGCCCTAACGGCGATCAATCTTCACTTTCTTCCACAACCGGCTGAGCAATCACCAGGCGCCCACGGTAGTAACCGGTAGCGGTGACATGATGACGGCGATGCAACTCGCCAGAGGTGCGGTCAGTCGACAGCGTAGGTGCGGTCAACGCATCATGGGCGCGGCGCATACCGCGCTTGGAACGGCTTTTACGGCTTTTTTGCACAGCCATGCTTAAGCACTCCTTTTTAAATCTCGTAACAGGGACGCCAGCGCCGCCAAGGGCTGTTCAGGCGCGTTATCCGTCGCCGGATAGCCGGGGGTCGGGCATTCCGCTGGATCAGCATGGCGGGGAATCTGAGGCAAGGCCAGCAACAATTCATCCTCAACCAAATCCGCAACCCGCACAGCATTCCCGGCTACCAGCAACGGTTCGTATTCTTCTGGCAGTCGGCTCATTTCCGCTTCGTTGTGCACCAGACCCAGGCGCACCGGCACCTCCAGCGGCCAGCGCAAGGGCTCCAGGCAGCGCTGACAAAGCAGCTCGACTTGAGTGCGCAACACGCCCTGGATGCAACGCACGCCCTGCGTGTCTACGCCAGCCACGAGCGCCACATCGACCTTGCCGTCAACATCACGCAATGCGGCTGCCAAGCGCGGCAGCGCCGCTAAAGGCAACACGCCTTCTAGTCGTCCCGCTTCGGCGCAAAGCCGCCAAGGATCAATCTTCTCGGGGAATGATGGGGTCTGCATAAGTCGCGGGATGATATAGACGCGCTGAATTTCTGTCAAAATCTGTCCAACACCTGCCAGATTCCGCACAATACCCCTTATCTAGCCATTAACCGCCGCACGCTGGCATGATTCACTCCAGTCTCGACCATCGCCCTCTGATTCTCGCGTCCACCTCGCCCTTCCGCCGGGAGTTGCTGGCGCGACTGGGCCTGTCCTTTGTTGCGCAAGCCCCCACTGCTGATGAGACTCCGCTAGCCAACGAGGATGCGCCAGCGCTGGTGGCCCGCCTAGCTGAGGTGAAGGCGCGCTCGCTGGCGCGCGAGCATCCCGGCGCGCTGATCATCGGCTCGGATCAGGCGGCGACGCTGGACGGCGCGCTCATCGGTAAGCCCGGCCATCACGCCCAGGCAGCAGCACAACTGCGCCGCGCCTCCGGGCGCACAGTGACGTTTTATACCGGCCTGTGCCTGTTGGATAGCGCCAGCGACCAGCGCCAAACGGCGGTCGAGCCGTTTCGCGTGACGTTTCGACCGTTGACGGCGGCCATGATTGAAAACTATCTGCGGCGCGAGCAACCTTATCAATGCGCGGGCAGCTTCAAATCGGAGGGGCTAGGCATAGCGCTATTCGAGCGCTTGGAGGGTGAGGACCCCACCAGTCTGGTTGGGCTACCGCTGATCCGGCTGACCCGAATGCTAGAAACCGCAGGTCTTTCGGTGTTGTGAAGCGCAATTTTAGTGCAAGCGCAATGACTTATTCCGCCGGTTTTGCCAATGTCGCCGCTGCGGCCAAGGCCGCATGGCAAGACGCATTCCTGTATGCTATGCCTTACGCTCAAGCGCTACGCGCTGTGGACGGTCGCTGGCGACGCCGAAATCAGCGTCTGATCTCCATGCCTTCCTGGTGCGCCTTTCGTTGCTGTTCCTAACATTTAAGCCATAACAACTCAACTAAGGTGGTGGGTATGAAAATAAAGACCTCAAGCGCGGTGTTCGGCCTGCTCGCGTTGTGCACCATCCAGGGCGACGTGCTGGCGTCGGATTTCGACTTTTATGGCGCGTTAAGGGGCATTAACCCAGAACGCTATGGCTGCTGCTTGATCCGAGCTGATGCGGCGGCAAACGCCTGGGAGTATATCGAAGATACTTCATTCGGTAATTGCTACAAATGGGCCAAAGCCGTCGGTAATCCTTACCAATATCATCAGGATAAGAAATTCGAGTTTCATCGCGACCAGAAATGCGCCGCCATGGAGAATTACCGGGATGCCACGCCCAGCCAGTACACCTATTATCACGACGGTAATAGTTAAAGGCGATAATTGACTTTATCTGCCCATGCGACTGTGGGTCTGTCGTCCCAGCCAATCGGGTGCAACGCTATTGCACCCGCTGTAGGAATGCCTAAAGAGTCGAGAAGAAACCGTTGAGTCGCAACCCGAATAATCTGGCCCTATCGTGGGCCTTGCGCGCGTTGACTGTACTGCTGCTCTCTTGGCTGGGTGTTTGGCCCGCTCTGGCGGGCAACGCCTGGAGTGCGGTCAGTGCGCCGCTGCCTGGGCCGCCGCAAGTGATCGGTTCTCACGCCGCCGGTTGTATCGCTGGGGCTGTGGCGTTGCCGTTGGTCGGCGCTGGCTATCAGGTTATGCGTCCCAGCCGCAACCGCTATTACGGCCATCCCTTATTGGTCCGCTTCGTGGAGCGCTTAGGCCGCCAGGCAGCCGAGCAAGGCGTTCAACTTTTGATCGGCGATCTGGGGCAACCCAGGGGCGGGCCGATGCCCAGCGGCCATCGCAGCCATCAAAGTGGCCTGGATGTCGATGTCTGGTTCTTGCAGCAACCGCGTGATCGCAGGCTAACTCGCGCCGATACCGAGCGGATCGAGATGCTATCGATGATCCAGCCCGCCGCCGGTGTCTTGCAGCGTTCCCGCTGGTCGCCGCGCTACCGCGATGCCTTGCGGGCGGCGGCCCTGGCCCCGGAGGTGGAGCGGATTTTTGTAAATCCCATCATTAAGCAGACGTTGTGCGTCACCGAGAGTAACCCCGACTGGTTGGAAAAAGTGCGGCCCTGGTGGGGTCATGACGCCCACTTCCATGTGCGTTTGGCCTGTCCACCCAACGACAGCCAGTGTAAACCACAAAAGCCATTCCCACCCGGCGACGGGTGCGGTCCCGAACTGGCCAAGTGGGTTGACGAGATCGTGCAGGCCGCCCTGTACCCTAAACTAAGGCCGAAACCGGAGCCGCCGTCGGCGCAGCGGCTGCCAGCCGCTTGCGATGCGGTGCTGTATCCGGCGACGGTTGGGAACACGCCCAGCTTTCCCAATGCGCCCTCAACGGAAAAGAACGAGTCCCCGCTGGAAAAGAACGCATTCTCACTAGAAAGGAACGAGTCCCCCTAAGAAAAAGGTTGGTTCAGCGTGGCTCCGTGGGTTTAGCGGTTTCCTCTGGCGTTGCACCCGGATCAAGGCGCAACGCGGCCGAATTGATACAGTAACGCAAACCTGTTGGCTGCGGACCATCGTCGAAGACATGACCCAGATGCGCACCACAATCGGCGCACAACACTTCCGTGCGGCGCATAAACACACTGTGATCGTCAGCGGTGGCGATCTTTGCCGCTGGTGCTGGTTGCCAAAAACTGGGCCAGCCACTGCCGGAATCGAATTTGGCGCTTGCATCAAATAGCGGCTGACCGCAGCAGACACAGCGATAAAGCCCCGGGTCGTGGCAATCGTGATAACGGCCAGTAAACGCCCGTTCAGTCCCCTTCTGGCGACAAATGGCAAATTGTTCGGGGGTAAGTTGCGCGCGCCATTCGGTCTCGGTCTTGCTGATCTTCATAAAAAATCCTCGCGGGTTCGCATTCGATCCGTATAGACCATGAGATCGTGCCTAGGTATCCAAGCCATCCGCCATCAAACCCGCTGACGGGCGTGTTGCTCCAAGGCTTCCCAAACGTGTTCGGCCAGACCGACGCCCACCTCATTAAAGGCTAAAAAGGTCATATCTGCGCCTGCGGCCTTTAAGGCCTTGGCCTCTTCGGGATAGCTGCTGATCGCACCGATCAAGCCCGCGAAGCCGCGCCGCCGCAACTGCTGGGTGGCAATGCGCTTGGCTTCTGGATCCGGCATGGCCAGGATCACCGCTTTGATCCCGCCTAAGTGTAAACGATGCCAGAAGCCCGGATCCTCGGCGTCGGCGTACACCACCCGGCGGCCTTCGTGGATGTGCCGCTCGACTTTGACCAGATCGGAGTCGATGCCCGATACCAGCCGCACTTGATGGCTCTCGGCGCTGTTTTGGCGCTTTTTCAGAAAATCATAAGCCGCCGTGCCGGCATGGCCCATACCCAAAATCAGGATTTGCGTCTTACCTAAGGACACCGGCTGCTCGTCAGGATGTCGTTCCGGGCGCTCGAAGCGCGCCAGCCTATTTTCCAGCCGCTCGTACAGATCATGGGCGAAGCGATTGAGCGGCGCGGCCGCTACGAAAGACAGCGCCACCGTTAACGCCAGTAACACCAGCCAATCCGCGCTGAGTTGGCCATTGCCGACTAAAAATTCCACCACAATCAGGGCGAATTCACTGTAGCTGGCCAGCGCCAGCGCGGTCAAAAACGCAGTACGGGCGCGTAACCGGAATTGGATGAGAATAAAGAAGAACAGGGCCGCCTTGAGTGGCAACAGCAAGGTGAGCAAGATAGCCCCTGCTAGAAGGGAAGCGCTCGGCCAGCCCAGCAGACCGATTTGCAGAAAAAAACCGACCAGTAACACTTCCTTCAAGGCCCATAAAGACCGCGACAACTCCATCGCACGGGGATGACCGGCCAGTAGCGCGCCCAGCAAGAGCGCGCCCAATTCCGAACTTAAACCAAGGTGCTCAAAGCCCAGGCCGCCGACTACCAGCGCCAGCGCCAAACCGTACAGCACCAACAGCTCATCGTGGCCGCTCCAATCCAGAATCCGGGTCACCACCGGACGCAGCAACGGCAAGCCCAGCACCAGCAACGCCCACGGCGTGGGTGCCGCTGCACCGGCCACGGTCATCAACGCCAGCGCCGCCAGATCTTGAATAATCAGAATGCCAATCGCCAGCCGACCATGAAACGCCCGCAGTTCGGCTTTTTCTTCCAGCACCTTGGCTGCGAGCACCGTGCTGGAGAAACCCAGCGTCGCCGCCAGCACCAGGGCCTGAGTCAGGGGCAAGGTGGTTCCCACCCAAAAGGCCAGGCCAAAAATTGCTATGCTGAAGATCAGGTGTAGCCCGCCGCCGCCCCAAACATCGGGGCGAATCAGGCTTTTTAAGCGTAACTTAAGACCGACGCTAAACAGCAGGAGCAAAACACCGGCATGGGCGATCTGATCTAGCAGGGCGTTACTGTGCTGGCCTAAGGCATTCAGTACGAATCCCGCGATCAGATAACCGACCAGCGTTGGCAGGCCCAAAGGGCGCGCCAGTAGGCCGCACAGGAAAGCGAGCGCCAGCCACAGGACATCCATGGGCGAATGAGCCGTTAGCGCCAACGCTTAGCCGTTTTTCCAAAGCCGCGTTATATACAACAGTACGATCGCGCCCACTGTGGCGGTAATGAGCTTGCCGATCAGACCAATCGCCGCAAAGCCAATCAGGCGAAAGAGCAAGCCGCCGATCACGGCACCCACCACGCCGACCGCTAGATTGCCCAGCAACCCCAGACTACCGCTGTGCATAAACTGGGTCGCGATCCAGCCCGCAATCAGCCCTATCAATAAAAAACCAATCAAATCCATGCTGTTCTCTAAGTGCGTGACTCACGGATAGGGGGGATCATAGCGAATAACTCCGTAGAACCGAAACCAGCGTCTTCCGCTTAATCCTCTAGCAATGCGCCAGCCTGACGATAAGTTAATGGCTCGCGGCCCGCGATCTTGCAAAATTTCTGCCCCGGCCGCGCCAGCCGCTCGGTCATGTGGGCGAACAGGAGGCCATCGGTTGCGGCGCGGACGTCCACGCGCGCCATGCCGGGCGGGTCTGCCAGTGGATTGACCAGTTCCGCCACCACCTCGCCCGTAGCGACCCGCTCCCCAAGCTGTTTGCGATAGACCAGCACGCCCGCCGCCGGGGCTGTTAACACATCCACGCCCTCCAGCGGGGTCGGCTCGCAGCGGGCTTTTGGCAATAACCCCGGCGCGCCGGCCAGCACGCCGCGCCGTTGTAGGAAGCGCAGCAGGGCCGCCGCATCCGCCGCCGCATAGTCATCACGCACATCCGCCTGACCGCGCAATTCCACCGTGGTTGCAAAGCAGACCAACGGGATCGGTTTTTCTTCGCCCAGCGCCGCCCGCAATTTCCACCACGGCCCGGCGCACGCCGCATCAAACGGAGAGCCGCCCGGTTCCTCCTCCAACAGAATCGCCGCCGCGCCGAGTTCTGCGCCGAGCAGGCGCGCCTGCTCGGAATGCCAGCGAGACGCATACAGATGCAACAGAGATTCACTATCACAGTGCAGATCGAATACCAGATCAGCATCCACAGCCAAACGGAGCAAAGCCAGTTTCAAGGTGCTGGTCTCGCGCAGGCTTTGTTGTTCCGTCAGCGCGGCCCGCAGCGCCTCTCGAATGCGGCTGACATTCGCCTCTGGGTCGTCGCTTAGTCGCCCGCGCAACCGTTCGGCGACGCCCGTCGTCAGGTCGGGAAAGCCGCGATTGAAATTGCCGGTGCTCTCGAAATCAAAGCGCCCCAACAATCGGCCATTCAAATGCTGCCCCAGGCCAATGGGATTGGCGACTGGCACCACCACCACCTCGCCCAAAATCCGCCCTTCCATCTGCGCCTGTTCCAAACCGCACAACAGATGCTGCGCCACAAGCAAACCGGGAATCTCATCGGCGTGCAGGGCGGCTTGGAAATAGGCTTTGGGCCGCGCACCGGGCGCGCCATAACGGTGAACCCGCAGCGTGCGCCGGGTGCCGGGCGCGGGTGAGGGCAAGATGATTTCGGAGGTGATGGGCGGCATGTCAGGAAAGCGGAAACCTTGGTCAGGGAGAGTAATGCCAGAGGCGAAAGATGGTATGCCCGTTCACCAATAAAGAATAGCTGCGCAGCCCTCTGGGCAGGCGCTCCTGTTAATTTCCCGTCCGCTGTGGCGGTGATTTTTTCGCTCGCCGATCCATGGGTTTGACTATACTGGCCGCCCATTGTGTCACCGTTGCCCGCCGCACTCATGTCTACAGCCCCTAGTTCCTCCGCCGAATCCGCACCACTGTCCACCGAATTCGCGCCGCTGCGCCTGCGCAAGGACGAGGATCGCCGCCTGCGCACGGGTCACTTGTGGATTTATAGCAACGAAGTCGATATCGCCGTGACGCCGTTGCGCGATTTCCAACCCGGCCAGCCGGTCGCCATTCAGGCCAGCAACGGCAAGGTGCTGGGCACCGGCTACATGAACCCACACGCGCTGCTGTGCGCCCGGTTGGTCAGTCGCGATACCGAGCATCCCCTCAGTCCATCATTGCTGGTGCATCGTCTCAAAGTGGCGCTGAGCTTGCGTGAAAGGCTGTATGCAAAACCGTTCTATCGGTTGGTTTACGGCGAGGGCGATGGCTTGCCCGGACTGATTGTAGATCGTTATGACGCTGTCTGCGTGGCGCAGCTGACGACCGCCGGGATGGAACGGCTCCAGGATGAGGTGCTCGCTGCGTTGTGCAAAGTGCTGAAACCAGCGGCGGTGCTGTGGCGTAACGACAGTCCGACGCGGACGCTGGAAGGGCTGGAGCGTAACGTCGCCGACGCGGTGGGCGAGATGCCGGAAACCGTGATGGTGGAGGAAGACGGCTTGCATTTTCAGGTAGCGCCACGCACCGGTCAGAAAACTGGCTGGTTTTACGATCAACGCGACAACCGATCCCGGCTGGATCGCTACGTCGCGGGCTGCCGGGTGCTGGATCTGTTCAGCTATGTCGGTGCCTGGGGGATTCGGGCTGCGGCGCGCGGCGCGCGGGAAGTGCTGTGTGTCGATTCCTCCGCTCCGGCGTTGAAACACGCGACCGCTAACGCTCGACTGAATGGCGTGGACGATAGGGTGCAAGTCCGTCAGGGCGATGTCTTTGACGTGCTCAAACTGTTGCGCGAAGCCCGGGAGCGTTTTGATGTGGTGATCGTGGATCCGCCGGCTTTCGTCAAGCGCCGCAAGGATTTTAAGGAAGGCGCGCTGGCTTACCGGCGGTTGAACGAAATGGCGATGCAGGTGCTCGAACGGGATGGTCTGCTGGTGTCCTGCTCCTGCTCGCAATTGCTGCCCCGCGAGGCGCTGATGCAAAATCTGTTACAAGGCGCGCGCCATCTGGACCGGCATCTGGTAATTTTGGAGCAGGGTCGGCAAGGGCCGGATCATCCCGTGCATCCTGCCATTCCCGAAACCGACTATCTGAAGGCGCTGTTTGCGCGGGTGTTGCCGGCTTGAATGGAGTGGGCGACTCAACGCTATGGACAGGGCGAATGCGCATGTCCGCACGATCTAAGAGGCTATTCTGATGGCCGAAGTCCGCTCCGAACGCGAAAAAATGCTGGCCAGTGAACTCTATCGCGGTTCTGATTCGGAACTGGTTCAGGCTAGAGCACGGACGCGGCTGTTGCTAGCGCGCTATAACGCCTCCTCTCCGCTAGTTCTTGACGAACGCCGCGCCATTCTTCAAGACTTGCTTGGCGTGCTGAGTCCCGAAGTCTGGATCGAGCCTCCATTCTATTGCGACTATGGTGCGCACATTCGGCTAGGGTTTGGAGTGTATTTTAATTTCGGTTGCGTGATTCTGGATTGCAACCAGGTTGAGATCGGCGCGCACTGTAAATTTGGTCCCCATGTGCAAATATACACGGCCTATCATCCGGTCGATCCCGAACAGCGGCGCACAGGCCTGGAGATGGCGGCGGCGGTCCGCATCGGGGAAAACGTCTGGGTCGGCGGCGGGGCGATCATCGGGCCGGGCATTGAGATTGGCGCAGATACCGTCATTGGCGCGGGGAGCGTGGTGACGCGCAGTTTGCCGGCGCGGGTGGTGGCGGTGGGTAATCCCTGCCGGGTGATCCGCGCCTTATGAGGCAGGGCAAGATCCGCTGAGCCGTTTTGTGACTTCAGGAGTTTGGCATGTTGGTTCATCCTGACTTCGATCCTGTGGCGTTAAGCCTGGGGCCAATCTTCGGTTTTGGCCCCTTGCAGGTGCACTGGTATGGCCTGATGTACTTGCTGGGCTTCTTGGTCGGTTGGGCGCTGGGCCGGTTTCGCGCCCGCCAACCCGGCTCTGGCTGGACGGTGGAGCAGGTAGATGATCTGGTGTTTTACATTGCCTTGGGTGTTCTCCTGGGGGGGCGGATCGGATATATCGTGTTTTACAACTTCAGTGGGTTTATGGATAACCCACTGCTGATCTTCAAAATCCAGCAAGGTGGGATGTCGTTTCACGGTGGTTTTCTGGGGGTGTTGCTGGCCATGGGGCTGTTCGCCCGCAAATACCACAGCCGGTTCTGGCCGACCGTCGATTTCATCGCACCGCTGGTGCCGCCGGGGATCCTGTTTGGACGCATCGGCAATTTCATTAACGGCGAGCTGTGGGGGCGGGTGACGGATGCGCCCTGGGGGATGGTGTTCCGTCATACGGGCGATGGCCTGCCGCGTCACCCGTCGCAACTGTACGAAGCGGCGTTGGAGGGTGTGGCACTGTTCTTAATCGTCTGGCTATTTTCCGCCAAACCCCGCCCGACCATGGCGGTTTCAGGGGTGTTCGCGCTGAGCTACGGCATGTTCCGTTCGCTGGTGGAGCTGGTGCGCCAGCCCGATGCGCATTTGGGGTATCCGGGGTTTGGCTGGTTGACCATGGGCCAGTTGTTGTCGCTGCCGATGATCGCGGTGGGCGTGGCCTTGCTTGTTCTGGCGTATCGTCCGCAACCGTTGCAGTGATCCGACCGAACTTTAGGGCGCGTCACGGCCTTGCCATCATGCGTCACCTATACTGGGATCACGCAAAGCGATCATGGCTTCGATCAGGAGTATCCAGATATGTACTTGTGCATCTGCAAATCAGTCTCTGACCGCCAGGTTCGGGAAGCCGTCGAACGGGGGGCGCGTAGCTTTGGCGCTCTGAGCATCCGCCTGGGCGTGGGCATTGATTGCGGTAAGTGTGTTGATAGCATCAACGAGGTTCTGCGTGAGTGCTTGAATCAGCCGCCCAGCACGCCCGTCGCTGTGGCGATCCAGGCCGGTTCCGAGGTAGCCGCAGCCGCTGTTCCGGCAGCGCCTGCGCCGCCGCGCCGACAACTGGAACCTGCCCCCGAGCGGCCGTGGTTCGCCGTTGATTTGTAAATCTCGTCGACCTATCGATTTTTGTTGAGGAGTGCGGCCATGAAAGGTGATGCCAAGGTAATCGAGTACCTGAACAAGGCGCTCAAGAACGAGCTGACGGCGGTGAATCAGTACTTTCTCCATGCGCGCCTGCTGGCGAATTGGGGGTTGAGCCGTCTGGGTCAAAAGGAATATGACGAATCCATTGACGAGATGAAGCACGCAGACCAGCTTATCCAGCGTACCCTGGCCTTGGAGGGGCTGCCAAACCTGCAAGACCTGGGTAAGCTCTACATCGGTGAAAATGTCGAGGAGATCCTGCGCGGCGATCTGCGGTTGGAGCACGTCGCCCATCCGTTGTATCGGGAAGCCGTTGCCTATTGCGAAGGCTGCGCCGATTACGTCACGCGCGATTTGTTGGTCGCCATCTTGACCAGCGAGGAGGAGCACATCGGCTGGCTAGAAACCCAGCTGAGCCTGATCGCGCGCTTGGGTTTGTCGGCCTATCTGCAAACCCAGGTGTAGTGTCCAGGCCCTGGCGGGCCGGTGGCGTTGATTGCAGCGGGAACTGCCGCGTCTGGCGGTTTCATGTTACGATTTCCACTATTCTACGTTGTCGCCGCAGGATCACCACCTTTTAGACCCGGATTGCCGCCGCCGCATCCGCGGGCTTGGAACGAAGCACTCAGGGGAGTCTCCGATGCTGATTTATAACCTTTTTCCCTTATTGGTTGGCCCATTCAAAGACTGGGAGACCCATTGCCAACGAGCGGCTGAAATGGGTTTTGACTGGATTTTTGTCAATCCGGTCCAGAAACCCGGCTATTCGGGCAGCCTGTATTCCATCGTTGACTATTTTCAACTGAACCCGTTGCTGGCCGATCCGCAAGCGAAAAATTCGCCTGAAGAACAACTCAAGGCGGCGCTGGCCGCCGCTGAAAAGCTCGGCCTGAAGGTGATGGTCGATCTGGTCATCAACCATTGCGCTTTTGATTCCAAGCTGACCCGCCAACATCCAGAATGGTTCGTCCAAGAAAACGGCAATGTCGCCCATCCATTTTGCATGGAAAATGGCCATAAGGTGGTGTGGGGTGATCTGGCTCAGTTCAATCACCGCCATACCTCTGACCCCGAAGGGCTATACCGCTATTGCCAGAGTATTGTGGAATATCTGCTGGAGCTGGGCTTCAAAGGGTTTCGCTGCGATGCCGCCTATCAACTACCCGCCAAGGTTTGGGAGCGGTTGATCCGCGCTATTCGCCAGAAGAACCCTGATACGGTGTTTTTGGCGGAAACGCTGGGCTGTACGGCTGACGAAACCAAAAAGACCGCGCAGGCGGGTTTTGATTATGTTTTCAACAGTTCCAAGTGGTGGGATTTCCACGGTGCCTGGCTGATGGAGCAATACCAACTGGTACGCGAAATTGCGCCGTCTATCAGCTTCCCGGAAAGCCACGATACCGACCGCCTGTTTCAGGAAGTTAATGGCAACGAAGCGGCGATGAAGCAACATTATCTGTTTTCCGCCTTGTTCTCCGCCGGGGTGATGATTCCTATCGGCTTTGAGTATGGGTTCCGCCGCCGCTTGCATGTGGTCACGATGCGCCCCAGTGACTGGGAGCAACCGAATGTGGATTTGAGTGCGTTCATTACTCGTGTCAATGCCATCAAACGCCAGTATCCGGTCTTTCAGGAAGAGTGCCCGACCACCATTTTGCCTTATCAAAATCCCAATATTCTGGTGATGTGGAAAGCTTCGTCCAAAACGCATGACGAGGCGTTGGTTATCCTCAATAAGGATCCTTGGAATCACCAATACTTCCAGGCCGACAATTTGGGGGCGTACATCCAGGCGGGAGCGCCACTGGTGGATGTCTCGCCGGAATACACTTTGGATTATATCCCACGGCCATTTTCTTACGATTTGCGTCCAGGTCAGGCCTTTGTCATGGTCACTCGCCGCGATGCGCTGACTGGCTGAGCCACTTGCGTGGCCGCATGGTCCATTTTATCTATTTTATCTAGTGAGCGTGGCCCGGCCCACCGGGTCCAGGGCCGGGATGCTCCCTAAGGGATAAGGATGAATAACGATGTACATCGTACAAATTGCTCCTGAATGCGCGCCGGTAGCGAAAGTCGGCGGATTGGGGGATGTGGTCTTTGGCCTGAGCCGGGAGCTGGAAATCCGCGGCAACGAAGTCCACATCATCCTGCCGAAATACGACTGCATGCGCTACGACCAGATCTGGGGCTTGCAAGTCTCCATGCCCGATTTGTGGGTGCCCTGGTACAACGGGGCGGTGCACTGCACGGTGTGGTTTGGCTTTGTGCATGGTCGCAAATGCTTTTTTATCGAACCGCACTCTCAGGATAACTTTTTCAAGCGCAGCCATTTCTACGGCTTTCAGGACGATGTCAGCCGCTTTGCGTTCTTTAGTAAGGCGGCGCTGGAGTTTCTACTCAAAGACAATCGTCGGCCTGACATCATCCATTGTCACGACTGGCAGACCGCGTTGGTGCCGGTGCTGTTGTTTGAGCAGTACGCCCAAGCCGGGATGCACTGGCAGCGGGTGTGCTACACCATCCACAACTTCATGCATCAGGGCGTGACTGGCGAACATGCGCTCTGGGCCACTGGCCTGACCAATATTGGCCACTATTTCAACTACGACCGGCTACGCGATAATTTCAATCACGGCGCTATCAACCTGATGAAGGGCGGCATCGTTTATTCCAATTTTGTCACCACCGTCTCGCCGACCCATGCGCACGAGGCGCGCTTCACCGATCAAGGCTGTGGTCTGGGACCCACCTTAAATCTGCACGCGGGCAAGTTTGGCGGTGTACTAAACGGCATTGACTACGATGTCTGGAATCCGGAGGTGGATCGTTATATCCCCAGCCGCTACAGCGCCGAGACTCTGGAGCAGAAATACGCCAACAAAGAAGCGTTGCGGGACCGCTTGTGGTTGCGCAAAGACTACAAGCCCATTGTCGCTTATGTGGGGCGGCTGGACAGCCAGAAAGGGGTCCATCTGATCCATCACGCACTGTTTTATGCGCTGCGCCATAATGCTCAATTCGTCCTGCTGGGTTCCAGCCCGGACCCGCATATCAACCAGCAGTTTTGGAATCTCAAACGGCACCTCAATGACAGCCCCGATTGCCATCTGGAGCTGGGTTTCGACGAAGAGTTGTCGCATTTGATCTACGCCGGTGCCGATTTGGTGGTGATGCCTAGCCTGTTTGAGCCTTGCGGGCTGACCCAGATGATTGCGCTGAAATACGGTACGGTGCCTATTGTGCGCGAGATCGGCGGACTGAAGGACACCGTGTTCGACAAGGATTACAACGGCAAGCCTTGGGAAGAGCGCAACGGCTTTGTCTTCCACAATGCCGACCATCTCGGCATCGAATCAGCCATGCACCGTGCCATCGGGCTGTGGCACGACTACCCCGACGATTTCCGCCAACTGGTGATTCACGGCATGAACTCTGATTATTCGTGGAGTCGGCCTGGTCAGGATTATCTGAATATCTACCAGCACATTCGCTGCAAATAGCAAAACGCAGCGTTCCAGTGTCTGCTGTACGTCGTTGCGCGGTATGAGCGCGAGCAACCGCACGGGCATATCCCACCCATTCGCATCAGGAGTCAGACCCGCATGAGCCAGCTTCCAGAATACGTTGATGGCCTGCCCAACATTTGCGGTTCCGAGCCGCTGGTGGAAGAGGCCCTGCGCGGCGCGCGCAATCAGCCGGTTTTTCTGCCAGAGAGCCGTATCAACTTTGGCCGGATTCGCGCCGCCTGTGCCATTGCCCTGCACATGCACCAGCCCTTGATTCCGGCCGGCGGCGGCGATCTGGCTACGGCGGCCATCATCAGCAATCTGAAGTATATGATGGACAACCAGGGGATCGGCGATAATCACAACGCGCCGGTTTTCCATTGGTGTTACAAGCGGATGGGCGAGTTTATTCCGCAATTAATTCAGGAGGGCAAGGAGCCGCGAGTCATGCTGGAGTATTCCGGCACGCTGTTTCACGGGCTGCGCGCCATGGGCTTGCACGATGTGCTTGATGCGCTCAAAAACGCAACGTGCAACCCGGAGTATCGGCGGGCGGTGGAATGGTTAGGTTGCCCCTGGGGCCATGCCGTGGCGCCCTCCACTCCAGCCCAGGATTTCCGGCTGCATGTTAAGGCGTGGCAACATCACTTCGCCGCTATTTTTGGTCTGGAGGCGCTGGTGCGGGTGCGCGGGTTTTCACCCTCGGAAATGGCCTTGCCCAATCACCCGGATCTGGCCTATGAATACGTCAAGACCCTGAAAGATTGTGGCTATCAGTGGCTATTGGTGCAGGAACATACTGTGGAGCGCCCAGAAAACGGCTGGGGGCCGGAACAGAAACATCTGCCGCATCGGCTGGTCTGCGTCAACTCCAAAGGCGAATCGGTCAGCATCGTCGCCCTGATTAAAACCCAGGGTAGCGACACCAAGCTGGTGGCGCAGATGCAGCCTTACTACGAGGCCAAGAGTCTGTCCCGTTGGGAACTGGTCGGCCGCTCGGTCCCGCCGCTGGTGACGCAAATCGCCGATGGCGAAAACGGTGGCGTGATGATGAACGAATTCCCCGGCAAGTTCATGGATGCAGTACGTGAGGCCACTGGATCGGATACGCCGTTCCTGAATGGCACCGAATATCTCGAACACCTCTTTGCGGCGGGCGTTAAGGAAGCCGATTTGCCCGCTTTGCAGCCGCTATTCCAGAAGCGCATCTGGGATCGGTTCCAGCCCGGCGGTGGGTCGGAAAAACTGGAAGCGGTGATCGCCGAGCTGAAAAAAGAAGATGGGCGTTTTCATATGGAAGGCGGCAGTTGGACGAACGATATTTCCTGGGTGCGTGGCTACGACAATGTGCTTGGCCCGATGGAGAAAGCCAGTTCGGCTTTCCACGAAAAGGTGCTGAAGCCGGGCATAGCGCCCAGTGATCCTCGCTATCGCAGCGCCTTGTTTCATCTGATGAGTTCACAGACCAGTTGCTACCGCTATTGGGGGCAGGGGCTGTGGACGGACTATGGCCGTGAGCTGTGTCGGCGGGCCAGCGCTATCGTCGAACACGATTTTTAGCCCTGCGGCTCATGACGTTCAGTGGATCTCAACGTCTCCTTAGGTGAGAGCCAGCGGCGCGACCCCTATTTGCCGTTGGCGCTCCTGCGATGACCCCTTGTAGGAGGAGGTCGCAATGACGGAAAACGCCCTGTATCACGCGCTGGTGCTGAACCTGCATCAGCCCGCTGGCAACCTAGAGCATCTGCTGGCGCACCAGGAATCGGAGGCTCGCGCCATTCTGCACGCCATGGAACGTATCCCCCACGCCCTGCGGGAGGCGCAGGACTGGGGCCGCGTGCATCTTTCTTTGTCGGGCACTCTGCTGGAAACACTGAAAAATCCAGAATTCCAGCGCCAAGTTAACCAATTCACCGACTGTGGCGCGTTACTGGAGCAGTTACAGCACTCACCTAATAGCGAAATCCTTGGCACCGCTTATTACCATCCGGTGTTGCCGCTGATCCCTCCTGCGGACTGGGATCCACATCTGGAACGCTGGCAGCGGCTGGCGCGTCGGCTGTTCCCAGGCAACCTGTCCAAGGGTTTCTGGCCGCCGGAAATGGGATTTTGCATGGAAATGATCCCTTTGCTGCGGCGGCGCGGTTATGAATTTGTCGTGGTGGATAGCGAGCATGTGCAGCCGATCACGCCTATGGGCTGGGAGACGCTACGCTATCGACCGCATATCGCCCGTTTTGGTGATGAGGAAATCGTGGTGATCGTGCGTGATCGGGAGTTGTCTAGCGCGATGGCCAACGGCATGGCGCTAGAGGACTTCCGCCGCGAGATCCAGGGGCGTACCCAGGATTGTGATTTCACGCCGTTGGTGACGACCTGTTGCGATGGCGAAAATGGTGACTGGTTCCGTAACACCACGCCGGGCCACAATTTCTGGGAGGCGTTTTATCAACCGCTGATTCAGCAATTGCGCGCGGGATCACGGGCGCTCCAGCCGGTTTTCATTCGGGATTACCTGGCGCAATTCGGGACGGTTGGCGAAGTCACAGTTGGTGCGGGGGCGTGGAACACTGGCTGGCACGATGGTCATGGCTTTATCCAATGGATCGGCACCTCCGCGCAGAAGGCCGCGCTGACGCGGGTTGATGAGATCAGTCAGGCGGTGCAGGCGGCGCTGAGCAATACCACCCGCCTTAGCCCGCGCCATCCAGAATTGCTCCATCTGCTGGAGGAAGCCCATTGGCGGGTGTTGCGCGCTGAGACCAGTTGCAACTTCTTCTGGGGTGATGCCTGGGTTATGCGCTGTCACGCCGATCTTGACCAGGCTTGTGAATGTTTGGAGCGGGCCAACTGCTTTTTTTCTTGAGCACGCCCGCAACGGTTCCACAGACTCTAGCGCAGCCCAAAAACCAGCCAGGGGCGAGGAGTTACGTATTGCATATCGGCTATAACAAGCCGTGAAGGGTTTTACGCAACTGGGGCAGATCCAGCAGACCCAGCCGATACTGGACGATCTGTCCTTGGGGTGAAATCAGCACCGAGGTTGGCGTCAAGCGCACATCGTCAAATGCACGCGCGATTTGGGCTTGGGTATCGAGCACGATGGGATAGGGGATTTGGCGTTGCCGCGCCAGGGTCCGCACTTGTTCCGGTGGATCGTAGGCCATCGCCACCCCGATGATTTCCAGTCCTTTCGGTTTGAACTCCTGATACAGTTCGACCAGATGGGGTATTTCCTCAATGCAGGATGGGCAGGTAGTAGCCCAGAAGGTCACCAAGACCGGTTTACCACGCAGTTGTTCCAGCGTGAGCGTGTGTCCTTCCAGGGTTTTCCCAACCAGGGGGGGTGCCTGGCGCAGGGCGGCGGGTAGCAACCACACTGTCGCGACCGCTAAAACCACGATCAGCGCGATACCGGCGACGAGCGTTTCTTTGCCGAGCTTCATTAGTTTGATCTCCTGCGGTGTGCTAGGTGGCGCAGCGACTGATGAGCGCCTATCAGCCGCAATTCCCTGCGGAATCTCACTTATGCATGATGGCCTGATTATGCCAAAGTTGGAGCGGTTTGCGCTGGATGCTGAACGCCTTATGATGCGCGCTTTGCGGCAAGCCATCGCAGAGGAGCGAAAGCTATGATCAAGGCGGGCATAGTAGGCGGTACGGGCTATACCGGGGTTGAATTATTGCGCTTGCTAGCTTCGCATCCGGCGGTGGAACTGGTGGTCATCACCTCGCGCGGCGAAAAAGGTATTGCTGTCGGCACCCTGTTTCCCAATTTGCGCGGTCGAATCGATCTGAGGTTTATCGAACCGGATGACACTGTGCTGCGGGGGTGCGACGTGGTGTTTTTCGCCACACCCAACGGCACCGCCATGAAGAGCGCGCCGACGCTCTTGGAGGCTGGAGTCAAGGTGATTGATCTGGCAGCCGATTTTCGGCTACGGCGCGTGGAAGACTGGGAACAGTGGTATGGCATGCCGCATGCCTGCCCCGCGTTGTTGGCCGATGCAGTCTATGGTTTGCCTGAAGTGAATCGTCATGCTATTCGCACCGCTCGCCTGGTGGCCAATCCCGGTTGCTATCCGACAGCCGTGCAACTGGGCTTTCTGCCTTTGTTGGAAGCGGGCGTGATTGACCGGGAATCGTTGATTGCCGATGCCAAATCGGGAGTCAGCGGGGCCGGACGCAAGGCCGAAGTGGGCATTTTGTTGGCGGAGGCGGGTGACAACTTCAAGGCCTACGGCGTATCCGGGCACCGCCACTGGCCGGAAATCCAGCAAGGTTTGACCGCGCTTAGTGGCGGTCCGGTCGATCTCGTATTCACCCCGCATCTAACGCCCATGATTCGCGGCATTCATGCCACCTTGTACGCCACCCTGACCCAGCCCCACACGGATGTGCAAGCGCTGTTCGCACAGCGTTACGCGGCTGAGCCGTTTGTGGATGTATTGCCACCGCAATCGCACCCGGAAACCCGTAGTGTGCGTGGAGCCAACCAGTGTCGGATCGCGGTGCATCGGCCCCGCAATGGCAAGACGGTGGTCGTGCTGGCGGTGATTGATAACCTAGTCAAGGGCGCGGCGGGTCAGGCGGTACAGAACATGAATTTGATGTTCGACCTACCGGAAACCACCGGACTGGACCAGATCGCGCTGTTGCCCTGAAGGCCAGGTCGGCATCCGTTGGATTGGCCCAAACTATTCTTGATCGATAAAGTCAACTGTTGCACGTTACCGTCTTTTTATTTATGAGGATCCTGCTAATGAGCGCCAATGTAGAAACCTTCACCCCCGCCGAAGCCCCCCTGTTATTTACCGATCCCGCCGCGCTCAAGGTCAAAGAGCTGCTGGAGGAAGAGGCAAACCCGAATCTGATGTTGCGCGTCTATATCAGCGGCGGCGGCTGCTCCGGTTTCCAGTACGGCTTTACCTTCGATGAAAACCTAGGTGACGGCGATACCGTGGTGGAAAACCACGGAGTGAAGCTGCTGATCGACCCCATGAGTTTTCAGTATTTAGTTGGGGCGGAGATCGACTACACCGAAGGTCTGGAAGGGTCACAGTTTGTGATTCGTAATCCCAATGCCGTGACGACCTGTGGTTGCGGCTCTTCTTTCGCCGCGTGAGCCATGCCTACCCTCACCGAATCCCTAGAGATCATCAAGCGTGGAGCGGTGGATCTCCTGCTGGAAGCAGAGCTGATCGATCGCCTCAAAGCCGGTCGACCGTTACGGGTCAAGACCGGTTTTGACCCGACTGCGCCTGATCTGCATCTTGGCCACACCGTACTAATCAACAAAATGCGTCAATTTCAGGAACTTGGCCATCATGTCATGTTCCTGATTGGCGATTTTACCGGCATGATCGGGGATCCAACGGGCAAAAACGTAACCCGCAAGCCCCTGACGCGCGAGGAAATCCTGGCCAACGCCAAAACCTATCAGGAACAGGTGTTCAAAATTCTAGATCCAGAGTGCACGGAAATTCTTTTCAATTCCAGCTGGTTCGCGCAGATGACGCCCGCCGATTTTATCCATCTGGCGGCTCGGCATACGGTAGCGCGGATGTTGGAGCGGGACGATTTCGGCAAACGCTACGCGAGCGGCCAACCCATCGCTATCCATGAGTTTTTGTATCCCCTGGTGCAGGGCTATGATTCCGTGGCCATGCGAGCCGATGTCGAGCTGGGGGGCACCGATCAGAAATTTAATCTTCTGGTCGGGCGCGAGCTACAAAAACAATACGGCCAAGCACCGCAGTTAGTTTTGACCGTGCCGATTCTGGAGGGCCTAGATGGCGTCCAGAAAATGTCGAAATCACTCGGCAATTACGTGGGCATTCGTGATGCGCCTAACGAGATGTTTGGCAAGTTAATGTCGATTTCCGACACATTGATGTGGCGCTACTTTGAGTTACTGAGTTTTCAGCCGCTACATCAGATACAGGCTTGGCGGCAGCAGATTGCTGAAGAAGGCCTAAACCCACGCGATGTAAAATTCAAGTTAGCCCAAGAGCTAGTGGATCGTTTTCACGGCGCGGGCGTGGGTGAGCGGGCCTTGGCCGCGTTTATCGAGCGCTTTCAGAAGGGCACGATCCCCGAAGATGTGGCCAATATCCAGGTGCAATCGCACAATGGTTACGTAACGGTCGCTAAGTTGTTGAAAGAAGCTGGGCTGGTTGCGAGCACTTCCGAGGCTTTGCGTTTGATTCAGCAGGGAGCGGTGCGTATTGATGGCGAGCGCATCGACAATCGTAGCCTGGAGCTGGTCGCCGGCAGCCGCCACCTTTATCAAGTTGGCAAGCGGCGTATCGCTCAGGTAACGGTGCTTTGAGGAAATTTTGCCAAAGGATCGGTGTGTGCTATTGACCTTTTCATTTTTCTGATTATACTTCGCGCTCCCTGGAGGATGGAGACGGGATTGAGGGAAGGGATTGAGGTATTGAGTGGTAGGTAGTAGAAGGGGTTGGGTTGATGTCTTGACAGTTTTC